>JAESGH010000119.1_pt1 | contig 247777 bp, 209 predicted proteins | sample 9269641 | NCBI WGS metagenome assembly JAESGH01 (sample SAMN14515345, study PRJNA621665) | algae metagenome | isolation source: Phormidium tanganyikae FI6-MK23 and co-occurring heterotrophs from granitic... | place: USA: Fort Irwin, California | collected 1998-05-24
GCAGAGAGTGGGGTCTAATACGCTGTTAAGACCTTTGTGTCTAGCCTGCAGTTAAGTTCACCCCACTTTCTCCACAAAATTCCCCTTCTTTGCCTGAATAAATGCTTTCCTAACTAAAGGCCTGCAGTATTCGCTGCAGGCGCTTTGTATTAAAAGGATTTTTGTGAGGATAAAAGGAAGCGTTGCATAGCACGCCAACCCCAAACGCCAGCCCCCAAACTCCAAACCTATATCGCTTTCATAAACGGCCGTACTTCCTCTTCTTCCTTCAACTCGTGTAGAGCAATGGCCAGTTTGTTGGTCTTTACAAAATTGCACCAGTGGCAATCGTCCTTACCGCAGCCGGTGTAGAATTCCTTTCGCTGGATCTTCATCCACACATCCCTGATCTGTTGTTTCACGATATCGATGTCGATGGAAGAGATGGTGATCTTTTCCTTGCGGTAGGTTTTCTTTTTATCGGGTTCCACAAAATCAAATTCAACGCCGGTAACATACCAGTCTTTGGGAGATAGGTCAAGCAGAATTTTATAGAAGATCGCCTGCCGCCAGTAATCACCCCCGTTCGGCTCCTTACCGGGACGGGCCAGTTTATCAGCGCATTTATCCGGGTCGCCGGTTTTGTAATCAATGACGGTTGCCTCCTTGCCGTTGAATTCAATCTTATCGATCTTTCCTTTGAGGGGAATATCATCAAGCAGTACGTTGCGTATATTCATCTCTACGGCAACAATCTTGTTCCATTTGGTGACGTAGGTGTTGTAATAATTTTTCAGTATCTCACGGCCGTATTCCACTCTCCGTTCATATTGCTCCTTTGTAAAGCTTTCGCGGTGGCGTTTCATGTACCAGGTAAAGTCCTGCAGAAAATCATCCATCAGCGGGAAGGCTTCACTTTTTTTCATCTTGTTGAACAGGCTTTCCAGCGCATGGTGCACCGCCGATCCAAACTCCATCGCTTCGTTGCGCGGCGAAGGAATGCGAACAATGCTTTGGTAATAAAAGCCAAGCGGGCATTTCAGGTAAGAGTTGAGTGAAGATGCACTCATGCCAAAGTTCTGTACAATGCGATCCACCAGTTCATCATCGAGGTGCGCCACTTCCGGTGCCTTGTTTTTCTCGAACTGCAAGATGCTGAATTCAGTCACAACATCATCGGCAATGATTTCCGGTTTTACCTCCAGTTCGTGCTCCATTTGTATTTCTGCCAGGAACATCGTTGCCTCCAGTTGTTTACCTTCGTTGGTGTAGTTGGGATAAGAAATGGAAAGATGTTTCTTCGCCCTGGTCAGTGCTACGTAAAACAGGCGGCGCAGTTCTTCGGTATCGTTGCCTTTGGCACCGGTGGCAAACAAGGTATCGGGGAAGGAAAAGCCGCTGAAGGGTTTGCGCTTTTTCTCCCAGCAACTGGATGAGTTGCCAACAAAGAAAACATAATCAAATTCCAGCCCCTTGGAGCCATGTGCTGTCATCAGGTTCACGCCTTTTTCGTTGCCGCTCACCTGCACCAGCGGAAGAATCAAGCCCTCTTTGCGCATCAGTTCAATACGGTTCATGAACTCGGACAGTTGCACCAAAGGGTGCCGTCTTGTTTCTTCTTTTACGTGGTCGTAAAACCCGGACAGGGCTTGCATCAGCTTGTTCTTATCCGGGCTGTTGATGATGTGTCCAAGGAAACCCGCTTCGCGAACCACTTTCTCCAGTAAGGTTTGCAAGGTTTCGTTCGACACGGCACCGACCAATCCTTCCAGGATCAGCGAAGCTTCTTTTAGGCCTTTGTGCAGCCCGGTATCAAAGAGGTCCATCTGCGGCCTTGTTGCTTCTTCGGCTAACCATTGCCGTAAGGAGGTTTTCTGGCCGCTGTATTTCATTTCCGAAACTCTTATGGTTGCCTTTGCAATTTCAATAGCCGGAATGCCAAACCATTCAAAGTGCAGGATCTCAAACAGCATTTCGTCACCGCTGTAGGGAATATCGTGTTCGGTATTAAGATAATTCAGCACCAACAGGATTTGCTGAACCAGCGGCTGGTCAAGAATATTCAGGTTGCGTTTGCTGTAATAAGGAATAGCTTTTAACCGGAGGTAGGTTGCCAGTTCTTCCCCATATTTATTTTCGCGGTAGATAACACCAATGCTGTTAGCTGCAACACCTGCGTTGATCAGTTCTTCAATTTTCAGCACGGTGCCGATCATCTCGTCCTGCTGCTTTTCGTATTCATAAACAGAGGGCGGATGACAGATGGCAGATGCCAAGGAGGGGTGACTGGCGATGAGTTCTTTGCTCAGGCCATCAATCTTTTTTACAAGGCGTTCCTGGTTAATTTCAATCAGTGTTTTGGAAATATCTAAAATGGGTTGTGTAGAACGATAGTTGTTCACCAGCACCACTTTCAGCAGGTCTCTTTCGTAATTGGTGGCAAACTCCATCATGTTTTCTACGTTGGCGCCCTGGAAGCGGTAGATGCTCTGGTCGTCATCGCCTACAACAAATACATTGGGCTTGTCCCAGTAGTTAATGAGCTGTTGCACCAGCTTGTTCTGGCTTCCCGACGTATCCTGGTATTCATCCACCAGGATATACTGAAACTGTTCCTGGTAAGTGCGCAGCAGTTCTTCGTTATTCTCAAAGGCCTCAATCACCCAGTTGATCATGTCGTCAAAATCGTAGCGGTTGCGGCTGCGCATCATCTGCTGAAATTTCTTAAACTCATTACAGGCGGCACGCAGCTTTGCCATCTTTTCTTTCTGCTCTTCAATTTTGTCCCACCGCACATCACCTTTTTTGAAATCCTTGGTGGCCCGCTTACAGATATATTCATCGCGGTACTGCAGGTCATTGATGTAGTCATCAACTTTCTGGCAGATATAATCAGCCGTCCAGCCTTCACGTTTCATCAAACTAAAAAGACTTTGCAGGCTATTGATTTCAAAATACACATCGCCGCGGTAGCGCTTCAACGGGTGATCTTTCGGAAAGGCATCAATCAGCTCTTTCATCAGCTCAATGCGTTCCAGATCGGAGATAGGATCCAGCGATGTTTTTTCAAACAGGTCAAGATTATCCTGAATCACATCGTTGCAAAAGGCATGAAAAGTGGCGATGTTTACCCGGTACGCATCAGGGCCAATGAAGGTTAACAGGCGCCGGCGCATAGCCACGGCTCCGGAATCGGTATAGGTAAGGCAAAGAATGTTTGACGGTTCTGTGCCGATATCGGTCAGCAATATTTTACCAATGCGGGCACTCAGGATCTGTGTTTTACCCGTGCCCGGACCGGCGATCACCATCACAGGGCCTTCGATCTGGTCAACGGCCTGGCGCTGTTGCGCATTCAGCTTGTTGTATTCTTCTTCAAATTTCTTCAGCAGCTTTTCTCTCGACGTCATGAAATTGTTTGGGTTAGGTGTTTGGGATTGGGCGTTGATTGTTCGTGAACCCTCTTTTCCTTGTCCGATGTTCTTTCGTTCTTCAATCAGGCACAGGCAATACCTTCAGCTTTATTGTGATCGCACTGCCTTCCTGAGTCTCTTCCAAAACCAAAACTAACTTTTTTGCTAAAGCATTTGGCAATGTTTTCGGCTCTTGTGGAGAAAATGGGCGGCGAAATAGGCGAAAACGCTATCCGGTGAATGGCCATTTCTATCACAAATACCTTCAAGTTGTATTTGCAGGCATATTTCTTGAAATAACATTTCTAGCCGTTTTATCTTGCAACCCATTTAGCGAATCAAAAACATGACACATTTTACACCGACTAATAACGAATTGGAAAAAAACAAGGAAGTCATTGACAGCCTGGAACCCATCGCACACGAAGCCATTGGAAAATATCTTGTAGAGGCAGAGACCGCCTGGCAGCCTTCTGATTTTTTACCCGATATGAGTTTGCCGGAAGCATTGAAAGAAATCAAGGAACTGCAGGAAAGAGCTGCCGGACTGCCGGATGGCGTCATCACATCGCTTGTCGGGAATATGATTACCGAAGAAGCGCTTCCTACCTACACAACGTATTTCAACCTGCTGGAAGGTGTGAATGAAGAAGGAAACTATGCCTCGGACAGGGGGTGGGTAAAATGGTCCCGCAAATGGACGGCGGAAGAAAACCGCCATGGCGACCTGTTAAATAAGTATCTATACCTCACCGGCCGTGCCGATATGCGCCAGGTGGAGATTACAATCCACAACCTGTTGCAGAACGGTTTTGACCCGAAAACCGAAGGCGACCCCTACCAGGCATTTATTTATACCTCCTTCCAGGAACGGGCTACCCGGATCTCCCACGTTAATACCGGCAAACTGGCCGATAGAAACGGTGATGAGGTATTGGCGAAGATCTGTAAGACCATTGCCGGCGACGAAGCCCGCCACGAGAAGGCGTACAAGTCCTTCATGGCAAATATTTTTGAAATTGACCCTAATGGCGCCCTGCTGGCGTTCGAAAAAATGATGAAAAAGCAGATAGCCATGCCGGCTATTATGATGGACAACTCACCGGTGGACAATCTTTTTACCCGGTTTTCGGCTATTACGCAAAAGCTGGGAATTTATACCACGTTTGATTATGCCGCCATCATTAAGCATCTTACCGACCTCTGGAAAGTAGATAGCCTGACGGGACTAAATTCTTATGCGGCAAAAGCCCAGGAATACCTCAGCACGCTTTCAGACCGCTACCGTCGTATTGCGGAGCGAATGAAAGAACCCGAAACGGTGAAACTGGCCTGGCTGGTGCAATAAAGTTGATAACAGCTAAGGAAAGGAAGTTGCAGAACACCTTTTTCTTAGCTGTTACTCTACACCTGATAACAAATTCTTTTCTCCACCGGACTTCGGCGATAATCAGCTAAACTTTGCTTTCAGGTTTTCCAGGAAAGGCGTTCGTTTGGAACCTGCATTGTAATCTGTTAACAGGTAGTTAGCAAGACCTGCACCCAGGAAACCGGCAGCCAGCCACAAAGCCTTTTTGTTTTGCCGGATGGATTTCATAAAGAGGATTCGCAAAAGCCCTGAAAGCAGGAGTTTATCAACCATCTGGTGATCTTTAAACGAAACTGCACGTTTGATACCATACGGTGTGTCAGTTAAGACGTTCAAGAGCAGGAGACCGGTGCCGGTAGCGCCAAATATCTTCATTGCATTCTTATTGACGCCCAGCAGTGCCGGGGCCGCTAACTGAGCAGCTGAGAATACATAATCAACAATGCCATGCATCGGGGGTTTAACGGGATGTTTCATCATTGCCTTTTTCCTCTCTGATTCAAATAGCATTCCCTTTTCTGGTGGTCAGTTCGCTAAATAAAATTGACCCGCCATGGACAAACAGGCATTTTTTTCGCTTGGTTACAAGTTTATCGTGAATAAACCGAATACTCATGGCAATACATAAAGGCAACGAATTAAACAATGTGAACGAAACGTGGCGACAGAATGAGCAAAACCGTGAAAATGAGGCTGCACCCCAGCGGCTGAATACCGGAAGCAGTAACGTTGATGAAGACCTGCAAAATGACATCAAAGAAGGCGCAGCCGAGTACGACAAGGCCAACAAGGAGGACCGGTTGCTGGGCGGCGACCGTGCAACAGTAAATGATAACACCAATAACCGCTAAGCATGCCAGGCTACACTGTCCTTAATTGAGCAGGTCGTCCAGCGGAATACTTTGCAGGTAAGGAAAGAGGAACTGTGTGTCGTTGAATACACGGTATTCCTCAATGGCCTTGTTTTGCGGGTTGCAGAAGGTTTCCACGTAGTAATCTTCCAACTGGAACAGGAAAATCTTTCTGTCGTCTTTCTCCCGTTTTCCTACCAGGATACCCTGGTGCAGTACCGTAAACTTTTTTTCTTTTTCGCCGAGCAGGATAAAATCGGATAGTCTCATCGTTTTCATTTTTAGCGTAAACAAAAAATTGTAACGAACGATACACGAGAACCGGCCATATGATCGGGGACCGGGAAATGCTAACCTGAAAAAATCAAAATATGCGAGGCTGAAATAAGGCTGTGCGGATGCACAATGAATGATACAGCTGCAAAAATAAGTCTTATCTCCTATTTTCAAACCCTTTGCCCGGAAATATTACCAATGCTTTTGGTTACGGCTTTCATTGTTCGCAGGAGAAATGGCAAAAACTATCGCAGCCATGGCTTTGTTTTATTGATGCAGCGAAAATGTTTGCATCTATACTATGTGATCTAACCGAATGATGTTGGTAGTGCTTAAATAAAAGTAGCCAACAGCAACTTTCGCTTCCATTGGTCTTCCGCTTTATGCAACAATCTTAGTTGTTGCTGGCGGGTTTAATTTTAGTAAGCGGAAAAATTGTTCTTCCGTTACTTCTTTAACACCGCCGGGTTGCAGGTTGCCCAGTTCCATGTCTTCAATGCCCACCCGGATCAAACGCAGGCACCTGTGGCCGATAGCCGCAACCATTTTGCGTACTTGCCGGTACTTTCCTTCGGTAATGGTGAGGAGTAGCCAGGTGGTTTCTCCATAATCAGGAAAAGGTTTGGGGGAGGGAAATTCCGGTGCATTGGCACGTTCAGCTTCGCAAGGCGGTGTTGTGTAATAGTTGCCGCTATCTACACGAATGGTGACACCATTCCGGAGTTCTTGCAGCTTTTCATCGCTGACGGTATGCCTTACCTGCACCAGGTAAGTGCGCCGGTGCGGCACCGCACTTTCAAACAAAAGTTTTGTGATCTTTTTGTTGGTGGTCAGCAGCAGCAGCCCTTCCGATGGTTTGTCCAATCGGCCAATGGCATGTGTGCCCTCAGGAAAGGCGAATGGCAGATCGCCCAACAGGGCGGCAGGAAAGTTTTCCTTGAACTGCGATTCCATGCCATAAGGTTTATGAACCATAAAATACCTGTGAATGGGCTGCATGACCGCAATGTTAAACCAATCCCGCTAATGGATTGTCCTGAAAAGCGCAACCTAAGGCAAAACATGAATTAACAGATGAGGTTATACAGATTTATTTTGCTTACCTTACTGGTACTTTCCTACCGGTACAAAACTACATCCGCGCCATACGGCAACACACATCACTTCATTGTTTAACCAAAAAAAACTTACACATGAAACCTGTCTCCGCATGGCTTATTGCTGCCGCAATCTTCATCACTGCCACCAATGCAAATGCGCAAACTTCTCCCGTTGTACAAACCAGCAACACCAATGAACAGCAACCCTACAAGCTTGCCTTAACCAATCTTTCGTTTGGCAACAACCAGTACACAAAATATGTGCTGAATACCTGGAAGGCCTATGACAACAACATGCTGGACGATATTGCCTTTATTGTTTCGGACACAATCAGGGCCGGCTTAGCCGATGGAAGAATGATCCGCGGCAAGGAAGCTTTCATGAGCGGGTTGAAAGAGTACAGGGGCGGATTTGCTTCAGTCTCCAGTAAAGTAATTACCTGCACTACCTTGAAATCGCCTGATGAACCAGAGCAGGAATTTACATTGATCTGGGGCGAAGAACTGGACACGAAAAAAGACGGCACCATGCAGAAGTTTTCGTTGCATGAGATTTTTATCTTCAATAAATCCGGCAAGCTGGCAGAGTTTTACCAATATGCCGTGCCGTTGCCATTGAATTGATAATGTTGAAAACCCCGCAGTTGCGGGGTTTTTGTTGCAATGAACTTTATCCTTAACCTATAAGGTAGCTTTAAAGCCAACTCCTGTAACTTCAGGCAAACGTTCTTCATCATGGATCAAAAGATCATCAACCTTTACGACGAGTACACGCACAAGCCGCTTAGCCGGCAGGAGTTTTTAAAACGGCTGGCTGTCCTGGCCGGCGGCACTGCTGCGGCCTTAACCTTGCTGCCGATGCTGGAAAGCAACTATGCCAAAGCGGCCGTAACCTCTCCTAATGACCTGTTTACAGAATACGTCAATTATCCCGGTGTGCCTAACCAGATGACGGCCTACATTGCCCGTCCGAAAGAGGCGAAAAAATTTGCAGCCGTGGTGGTGATCCATGAAAACCGCGGACTGACACCACATATTGAAGATGTAGCCCGTCGTGCCGCACAGGCAGGGTACCTGGCCATTGCACCCAATGCTCTTTCGGCACTGGGCAGAACACCAACCAGCGAAGACGAAGCCCGCCAGTGGTTCAGCGAGCTGAAAGCGGAAAACAACCTGCAGAATTTTATCAATGCCTTTGATTACCTCAAAACCCGCAACGACTATAACGGCAAAGTGGCCTGCGTTGGTTTTTGCTGGGGTGGCGCTATGGCCAATAACCTGGCGGTGAATGTGCCGGCGTTAAAAGCAGCCGTTGCGTTTTATGGCCGTCAACCGGCGCTGGAAGATGTACCGAAGATAAAATCAGCCGTTCAACTGCATTATGCGGGGCAAGACGAAAGGGTAAATGCAGGTATGGCCGCTTATGAAGAAGCGTTGAAAAAGAATAACGTTCCTTACGAATTATATGTTTACGAAGGGGCGCAACATGCATTTCACAACGATACATCTGCAGCACGCTACAACGAAGCGGCAGCCAAACTGGCCTGGGGACGTACACTGGCTTTTTTTGCAAAGCATCTTTGGTAAGTCTTAGACTTTATTCTTCAGGCAGGGTAGCAAGCATGGATAGCATACGGAAAGTGGATGTATACTCCCTTCTGCAATACATTACCTTTGCGGCCTCAATTTTAAAGCTATGAAACTGGAAGACGTGCTGCAGCAGCGAAGCGGCGGCAATTGTGAACTCTGTGGTGCTACCGAAGGATTGCAGCCTTTTGAGGTACAGCCGCAGGATGCCCGCACCGAAGAAAACACCATCCTGCTTTGTGCCAAATGCCGCATACAGGTAGAGAAAAAAGAAGAACTTGATAGTGCACACTGGCGCAAGGCCCTGCCGGAAAGCATGTGGAGCGAAGTGCCGGGTGTACAGGTAACGGCATGGCGTATGCTGAACCGCCTGCGCAACGAAAGCTGGGCGGCCGATAACCTCGACGTGCTTTACCTCGATGATGAGAATCTAGCATGGGCCAAAGCCACCGGTGATCATGAAAGTGATGGCAGTGTGGACCTGCACAAAGACAGCAATGGCGCTGTGCTGCAAACAGGCGATACGGTTGTTCTTACCAAATCGCTGGATGTAAAAGGATCAACCCTTAATGCGAAAATGGGTACTGTGGTAAAGAACATTCGCCTGGTGGAGAACAATACTGAGCAAATTGAAGGCAGGATCGAAGGGCAGGTGATCGTAATCCTGACAAAATATGTGCGAAAACAAAATAGCTGACCAACGTGTTGATAAAAGGAAAGCCGCTTCGCCTGCGAAGCGGCTTTTTTGTGCAATGCCAGTTTCGGATTATTGGGTGGTTGATACTACACCCTTGTGAGCAACACACCATCCGGTGCATTGAATCCGGTGAACGCACCTGCATTCACCGCAACATGAGGTACGGTTATTTCACCTTAACTGTTTTGGTGATCCGCTGCGCACCTTCTTTTTTCGGAAGGTTTACGTGCAGGATACCATCGCGGTATTCAGCAACGATCTTTTCGGCATCAACGGTATCGTCAAGCGTAAAGCTGCGGCGGAAAGCCTGCCTGCGATACTCCTGACGCAGATAATCGTTACGTCCTTCTTCCCTGTTCTCATCCTTGTGTTCAAAGGATACGGTCAGCAATTTGTCGCTGATGTTCACACTGAAGTCTTCTTTTCTGAGACCGGGGGCTACAATCTCCATCTCGTAGCTTTTATCATTCTCGCGGATGTTCACCGGCACATGGCTGGAGGTGAGCATGCCATCAAAGCCCCAAAAGTCATCATCAAAGAAGCGTGACAGGGTGTTTTGAAGAACGCCATCAACTAAACCACCAAAAGACCGCACTGGCATGTTGTTACCATTGTTTCTTTTCATGATGTTAGCCATAGTGTCCTCCTTTTTTTAAACACCGGCATCCAGATCAAACGGTATGCACGAACAACACAGATTGAAAAAATGACAAGAATGCTGAAAAAATTGCAAATCCAAAATCAGCAACAAGTGAAAATTTTGCAGTTGGCATGGCGCACATTCCTGTTGAACCCCGTAATTGCTGCAATGGTATTCTGTTTGCTAATGCGGTGAAAAAAAAGGAGACGCTATGAAAAAGATCATCTTATCTGCTATCATGCTTTTCTTTTTTGCCGGTGCAGTGAGTGCACAATCAACTGTTCAATTTGGATTGAAAGCCGGTGCAAACCTGGCTACACTGACCAACGATGCCAATCTTGATGCCGATCACCGGACTGGCTTTCATGCCGGCGCCTTGGCACACGTTCACCTGGGTCGCCGTTTTGCCCTGCAACCAGAGGTCATGTTCTCCGCTCAGGGTGCCGAGTACACCAACAACAGAAGGGACAAGATCAACTACGTTAATGTTCCGGTTCTTGGCCAATACATGATCGGCAATGGCCTGCGCCTGCAAACAGGTCCGCAGCTTGGCTTCCTGACCAACGCTGAATCTAAAAACGGTAACATGGAAGTGGACTTTGAGAACAGTTTAAAGAAAACGGATTTCTCCTGGTCTTTCGGTGCCGGTTACCTTACACGTTCAGGTTTAGGTATAGATGCACGTTACAACCTTGGCCTTTCCGATATCAGTAAGAACAATACCGGCCTGAAGAACCGCGTATGGCAGGTTGGCCTGTTTTACCAGTTCGGTTCGTAAATGATGATTAAGAACCGCATTTCCTCAGCAAAGGTCGCCTGCCTTTGTTGAGGATAGTTTAAAGACTTTGTGATTATGTAAAAAGGAGGTGGTTATGCGAAAGTCTACCAATCCGTCACCTTATACGTGGAGTCAATTTATTGCCGATCTTTTTTGGCTTGGTGTGTTGCTTACCGTTATGATCAAGATCACAGAAGGGGTGGTGCAATAGCCCTTCTGTGATCTTTTACTTTTCTTCCGGTTTCCTTCTTACACCGCATCCGAAAGCGAAGTAAAGTTGAAATCTTTTATCCGCATGGGCGGCACCATGCTATCGCCAATGCGCACCGGTTTGCCAACCGCTTCCAGGTTCACCAGCATATTGGCGGGACTTTCGTTGAAGCGAAAGTTCTTCACTGCATGTTGTACTTCTCCGCCTTTGATAAAGAAAGTTCCGTCGCGGGTAAGACCAGTATACACCAGGGTTTGCGGATCCACCAGGCGGATATAATAAAACCGTGTTACAAGAATGCCACTCTCTGTGCCCTTGATTAAATCTTCCAGCGACTGGTCTGTACCTTCCATGATAAACCCATCAGGTGGCGGCGGCGCATCTTGCACCTGTTTCTGCTGGGCCCAGAAACGGGAGTAGGGTAAAGCTTTCAACACGCCTTTTTCTACCCAGGCAATCTTCCGTTGCGGACGGCCATCACCGGCAAATGGCCGCGAGGGATTTTCACTGCTGAACGGGTCGGAGAGGATGGTAACCTTATCGCTGAACAGCTGGCTGCCAATGCGGTTGCCGTTGCCCCGTTTGCCAAAAAAGTTCCGGCCTTCATCGGCACCCCTTGCATCCATAGCATTCACGAGCAAAGAAACCAGGTCGTAGGCGGCTTGCGGTTCCAGCACCACCGACATCTTTTCCGGCTTTACTTCTTTGGCTTCTTTGGAAGCAACAGCCTTTTTGATGGCAACTTCAGTTGCTCTTCTGGTATCGAGTTTAGTTGCGTCCGTAAAATAGCTCACCCCGTATCCAGAACCTTTTTCATCGGCCGTGCGGGCCGTTACCGTGAATTCGCCGTTGCTTGTTGATTGTAAGCATACAGGCCTTTGCTGTTGCCCATAGCCACAAAGCCGGCATTGTCTTCGAGGTAACCTGCCGCCGTTGTGTTACTAGCAATGCAGGCGTTAATACTGGCAAGGGCTGCATCCACGCGGAACAAGGGATCGATCTTTGCCGTGCTTTCAGCAAAATTGAGCCCCCTGCCATATTGCTGCGGACCCAATGCCGGCAGGTACTCGGGGTTGTCCGGTGCCAGTTTGGCTACTTCTTCGGAACGGCGCACGGCTTTTTCCAAAGAAGCGTCGTCAAATTCATTTCCTGTTGCGGTACCGGATTTTTTACCAAATACAGACGTAATGGAAAAGGAAAGATTATCCGTTTCACCATTGGTAGAAACCGTATTGCGGGCATAACGGATATTGCCTGTGCGGCCGCCGTTCAGCGTTACGCTGATCTCGTCGGCTTTGGAGTAAGAAAGTATTTTATCAATAAGTGTTTTGGCTTCCTGTTCGTTGAGCATTGCCATGTGTGAAAAGGTTTTATGCGGATTTAGCAGAATTGGTATTCAATACATTGATCTTGTTGAACCGGCTGGTGCTGCAGCCATGCGATACGGCGCTGACCTGTCCCGGCTGGCCCTTGCCATCGCGGAAGGTGCCAAAGCTGCGGTAGTCCCTTTCATCACAGATCTGTGTGCACTGATTCCAGAAGTATTGTGTATTGCTTTGGTAGGCCACGTCGTCCAGCATACCGGTAATCTTTCCATTTTCGATCTCGTAAAACAACTGGCCGCCAAACTGGAAATTGTAACGCTGCTGGTCGATGCTGTACGAACCACGGCCAACAATGTAAACGCCTTTGTCCACGCCTTTGATCATGTCTTCCACGCTCAACCCTGTTCTGCCGGGACGCAGTGATACATTGGGCATGCGCTGAAACTGCACATTGCCCCAGCTATCGGCATAGCTGCAGCCGTGCGATTCATTCTGCCCCAGTATCTGCACCTGGTCGCGGGTGGCCTGGTAGTTCACCAGGATGCCGTTCTTTACCAGGTCCCATTCTTTGGCCGGAACGCCTTCGTCATCGTAGCCAACCGTGTTCAGAAAGTAGGGTTGTTTTCTGTCGGCAAAAAAGTTGACAATGGAACTGCCGTAATTAAACTTGCCGCTTTTCCATTTATCCAGCGTAGCGAAGGAAGTGCCTGCATAATTGGCTTCATATCCCAGTACACGATCCAGTTCCAGCGGATGACCTACGGATTCGTGAATAGTCAAACCAAGATGACTGGGCTCCAGCACCAGGTCATAGTCGCCCGGCGAAACGGATTTTGCGCTGTGTTTGGCCTTGGCCTGTTGCGCTGCCAGTATTGCATCTTCTACCATATCGTAGGCATTGCGGTAAAACACCAGGCCTGCGGGCCCGGCTATCTTCTCCGATGCTTTTGGCGTGAGGTATTCGTAGCCCATTTGAACAGGAGCACTCAGTGCATCCCGTGTTTTGAATTTACCCGTGGTTTTATCTACCACCGTTACGGTAAAGTTGGGCCACAGACGGTGAATATCCTGGCCAATGTAAGAGCCGTCGGTGGAGGCAAAATATTTTTGTTCGTTTACAAAAAACAGGGCGGAGTTGATAAAGGAAGCGCCTGCTTTCAGGGCCTCGCTGTTCACCTTCATCAGCAAATCCACTTTGTCTTTTACCGGGATGGAAAATGCATTCACCTGCAGGGGCGTTTTCCAGGAGCGTTCGCCGAGGCCTTTTTGCGGCGCCAGTTTTACCGGTTCTTTCTGGAGCTTGGCATTGGCCTTTGCCAGGAGCACTGCCCTGGCTGCACATTTTTGTACACCCTCTTGGGTAACATCGTTGGTGGCGGCAAAACCCCAGGTGCCAGCCGCAATAACACGAATGCCAACACCAAAGGATTCGTTGTTGCTGATGTTTTGCACTTTGGCCTCGCGGGTGGTAATGGCCTGCACCAACTGTCGGGCAATGCGCACATCTGCATAAGTAGCGCCGCCCCTTTTGGCTTCGGCCAGCGCTGCATCGGCAAGTGCCTTTTTGGCTTTTGTATCTATACCGTTGTCGAGCAGTTGCGAAGCATCAACCGGGCGGCTGTATAAATAGTCCGGGATCATGAGGGCACCCAGACCCATGGCAGATAGCTGCAAAAAATCTTTCCGTTTCAAATGAGCAGATTTAGAGGATGAAAATTGTGATGGGCGTCAAGCTACGAAAAAGCACCGGAAGGTGTGCCACCGGTATGAAAATTTGCGTGGAGTAATAAGTACAATTGAACGGTTGACAAACATGCTGTTTGATTTTTAGTATATTAACAATAAATATCACCTATGCCGATCTATATGGACCTGCACATTGTTCCCGGTGTAAAAGCCCGCGGCGTTGCCGAGGCGCATCAACTGGACGTGGAAGTTGAAGAGCAGTTCAGTTGCAAATGCATGACCTATTGGGTAGATGAATTGCGGGGCCATGTTTTTTGCCTGATTGATGCACCAAGCAAAGAGGCGGTAACAGAAATGCATACCCAGGCACATGGCCTTGTGCCGCATCGCATCATTGAAGTGCAGACTTCCTTGGTGGAATCCTTTCTTGGCAGGGTAAGCGACCCTGAGGAGGACATCCAGGTTGATGATGGATTAAAAGTATTTCACGATCCATCCTTTCGCGTTTTGTTGCTGGTAACCATGCAGGATTTTGCATTGATGAAGTTCTATCTCGGCCCGGAAAAAGCAGAGCAGGTGCAGGCGATATACCATCACCGTATAGGAGAGGCGCTGGCAAAACATGGCGGCAGCAGAGCGGAGTACAGGGGCAAAGGATTGCTGGCCTCTTTTACATCGGCAACAAAAGCTGTTAGCTGTGCACTTGAAATCAGGGAGCAGGTGCCTGAAGAAGCAGGCCTGCGCATCAGCATCAGTGCCGGTGAGCCGATAGCCAAAAACAACAATCTTTTTGGCGACACCATCAAGGCTGCTAACCAGATGTGTTTTGTTTCGCGAACATCTCAACCTGTCGTGACATCAGCAGTAGCCGAATTGGTAACAAACGATGTTTTGCAAAAAGCTGGCAACATTTTACAAAAACTATCAACAGCTGATGAGACATTTCTCTTCCTGTTGTGCAATTCAATGGAAGAAAATTACCAGGAACCGGGTTTTCTTCTTGATGATTACTGCCAGTCCATGGGCGTAAGCAAATCGCAGCTCTACCGGAAAACACTGGCGTATGCTGGTCTCTCTCCCAATGCATTGCTGAAAGAATTCCGGTTGCAAAAAGCATTGGAACAATTATCTCATAAACAACACTCCGTAGCAGAAGTCAGCTTTGATAACGGCTTTACCAGTCCTTCTTATTTTACCAAGTGTTTTAAGTCCAGGTTTGGCCTTTTGCCGCTTGCTTATATGGACAGGGTGTAAGGCAGTGCCTGAGTTGTTAGACTGTTCTTTCCTCTGACAATACGATTGATGTAAGCAGTAGCGGAAATGTTTGCAAGCATTATTCGCATGCATTACCCACGAAATTTTCGTGAGTGAATTTTACTATTAATTGAATGATTTGTTATAGCCTCCCGACTGCCGGCAGGAGTACTTTTGATTATTGCAAAACCAATAAAATCTTGTTTATGAAACAGTACACACAAAAACACATCCTGCTGGTTGCTTTCCTGTTTTTCGCTGCTTTTAGCGCTATGGCACAAACGGATAAAAAGTCTGCGAATGATGCCTCGCTGAGGACCTACCTGATTGAAAGGGAAATTTCTGGTGCGGGAATGCTGACACCTGCCGACCTGAAAGCTGTATCCCAGAAATCCTGCACGGTACTTAAAGACATGAAGGGTATTCAGTGGGTGCACAGCTACGTTACCGGTAATAAAATAGTTTGTGTGTACAAAGCCGCCAATGAAGAACTGATCAGGGAACATGGAAAGAAAGGCGGCTTTCCTGTGACTTCTATTACGGAGGTTAATACGACCATCAGCCCCGAGACAGCAAACTGAACTAGCTAAAGTATAAGTCATGCCGGCTGATGATTTCTGCCGGGCATGACTTGTATCTGGTATAGAGGCTTGGAAAGTATAAATACTTCGGGAGAGGAACCACACTCCATAATTTCAACGAGAGAAAAAGCCTGTGCTACTATGCTACTCCTTATTCAACATTTCTTCCATAAACCGGCTTTTGCTTCATCCGGCATTCGGCTTTTTACAAGCTTTTCATCTCTGTTGTACAGGCCTTTCACCAAAGGCACTAGTGTCGCTTTATCTTGCTGCCATTTTACGACTAGCACTTTTTGTTGCTGATGCCTTTTTGGGTACAGCTTTTTTAGCAGGTGATTTTGCCGCTGCCTTGCTGGCACTTCCTCTTTCCGCTTTCAGGTTCACATTGCTCAGCGCAAGCGTATTCAGCATTTTGTCGGCTGTGTATTCTTCCTTCAGGGTTGTGGCCAGGATCCGCTCTACTTCGCGAAGACCTAATTGTTTTGCGTATGCTTTTGCTGTTCCATAACCCGAGATCTCGTAATGTTCTATCTTCTGCGAAGAAGCAATAATGGCGGCATCTCTTACCGAAGGCTCCATATCCTCGTCCATTACTTTTTTCCCCTCTTTGATCAGGCCTTCCATGCCCTTGCACTTCGTACCGCCACCGCCAAACATCCGCTCCAGAAAGCCTGCATCGCCTTCTTCACTACTGTCTTTGCGCAAGATTTTTTTTACCTGGTCCAGTCTTCTTTTTTGTTCCTTGGTAATACGCAGGTGCTCCTTCAGAGCTTTCTTTAATTCGCGGTTCGTAGCCGAATCTGCCATAGCCGGAAGTGCTTCGATAATCTGTTCTTCGGCTGAATAGAGATCTTCAATTTCATGTTCCAGTAAATTCCGCAGGTTCACAAGTGTTGCCATAAATAAATTTTAAAGAGAGGCTTAAACAATCGTGCCTTCTGATCAGTAATAAGCAGATCGGGGATAAAAAGTGAAAAACTGCATACCTATTACCAGTGTTTTACTCATGCGGTTAAATAAGATCGTTTAATGATTGCTGTTTGATTGAATCGGTAGGAAACCCGCAAACATGGCCGTTGTGCACAAATGGAAGTGGGAGACCATTTTCATAATTTCTCTATCTTGTCCGCATGAAGAAATTGTTCATTTTATGCTGCGGGTTTGCTTCGCTGATAGCCTGTGCGCAACCGGTGCAGGTTACCAAAAACATTCAACAGGCCATGAACAGGATTGACACCACTACGATCCGTTCGCACATCGCTTACCTGGCCGATGATAAACTGAAAGGGCGTTTGCCGGGTACCGAGGGTTACCAGATGGCTGTGGATTATGTTACCACACAACTAAAACAAATGGGCATTGCGCCAGGTGGCGATGCCGGTGGCTATACACAAAAACTGGTTATCCGTAAATCGGTGCTGGACAATGCTTCGGCCAAAGCGGTACTGAAAGATGCAGCCGGTAATACCGATTCGCTGCAATTCTTCCGCGATTTTTCACCCATTCCGCACCCCTTGCATACCACAGTGGCTACTGAAGGCGAACTTGTATTTGCCGGTTACGGCGTCGATATTCCCGGTGGCTATTCTGATTATACGGGCATTGATGTAAAAGGAAAGATCGTGGTGCTGGTGGCCGGTGCACCGGACGGCATGCAATCAACCCTCACTGCGCATTTTTCCAACGCCGGTAATAAGTTTGGTACAGCCGCACAAAAAGGTGCTGCCGGCGTTTTGCTCATTGATATGCCTGCACGGCCGGCGGCTGTGGCCACTCCCGTTGTTCAGCACAACGTAGCCCTCAATCCTGCAAAGACAGCCGCATACGGACGAAGGTTTACCGGCAATCTTTCCTTTGCCATGAGTGGTTCGCGGGGGCTGCTTTCCCGTCTTTTCCTCGCTTCCGGAAAAAGTCTGCAGCAGACATTGGCGGCCATCAAAAGTGGCAAACCTTCTTCGTTCCAGTTACCTTATCGGCTGGCTGTTGCCTATACTACCGCACATAGCGATTTTGAAAGCTACAACATCATAGGCCTGATACCGGGTTCAGACAAAACGCTGAAGAACGAATATGTGGTGCACTCGGCGCATCTCGATCACACCGGTGTGGGCCGCCCGGTGGCGGGAGATTCTATTTACAATGGTGCCCACGACAACGCTTCGGGTGTGGCTTCTTTGCTGGAGATTGCAAGGATCTACAAAACATCCGGTGCCAAACCCAAACGTTCGGTATTGATTGTAATGGTAACAGGTGAAGAAATGGGCCTGATTGGCTCTTCTTATTTTGCTGCCAATCCAACCGTGCCAAAAGGGGCAATTGTTGCCGATGTGAACACGGACATGCCTACCCTGATAGCGCCTTTGCTTTCAGTGGTGCCCCTGGGTGCAGAACATTCTACAATCATGGACCATGTGAAGTTTGCGGCCGGTCAACTGGGATTGGATGTGGAAAAAGACCCGGAGCCTTCTGAGAACCGTTTTGTGCGCAGCGATCAGTACAGCTTTGTCATGAATGGCATTCCGGCTTTGCACATCAAGTATGGCAATAAAACCAATGTACCGGGGTTTGACTTGGTAAAGTTTGTAAGGGAGTGGCGGGCTAAATATTATCATCAGCCTGCCGATCAGATGGACGGCATCTTTGATTTTGCTGCCGCAAAAACTTATGTGCAACTAAATTTCCTGATCTCGTATTCCATTGCGCAAACAACGGCAAGACCGCAGTGGAACAAAGGTGATTTGTTTGCCACTGCAGGCAAATAGGAAATGCATTAGCGTTATCCTGATTGTTCATTGAAATTCTTCAAACGGCAAATAACGAACGATGAAAATAGCAACCTATAATGTCAACGGCATCTCGGCAAGACTGCCAGTCTTACTGCAGTGGCTAACCGAAAAATCGCCGGACGTGGTATGCCTGCAGGAGCTAAAAGCGCCGCAGGAAAAATTTCCACTGGAAGCAATACAAGGTGCCGGCTACAGTGCGATCTGGCAGGGGCAGAAAAGCTGGAACGGCGTGGCGATCCTTTCAAGAATTGGCGAGCCGCAGGAAAGGGTGCGGGGACTGCCCGGAAATGAAGAAGATGAACAAAGCCGTTACCTTGAAGCGGAGGTGAATGGTGTTATTGTTGGCGGTTTGTACCTGCCCAACGGCAACCCGGCGCCGGGGCCTAAGTTCGATTACAAACTCAAATGGATGGAACATTTCACCGCCCATGCGGCGGGGCTGGTGAACGAAAAGACACCAGTTGTTCTCACCGGCGACTTCAATGTAATTCCTACCGAAAAAGATGTGTACAAACCCGAACGCTGGGTGGAGGATGCTTTGTTCCGGCCCGAAAGCCGCGAGGCCTTTCACCATCTGCTGGCACAGGGCTGGACCGATGCCCTGCGCAAACTCTACCCCAACGATACGATTTATACATTCTGGGATTATTTCCGTTATGCGTTTAAGCGCAACGCCGGTTTGCGCATCGATCACTTTCTGCTGAACGATTCTGCAGCCGGCCGTTTGCAATCGGCCGGTGTGGATAAAGAGGTACGGGGCTGGGAAAAAAGCAGTGATCATGCACCGGTATGGATTGAACTGGAAGACAAATAGCTGGTTTTGATCGCTGTCATATATCCAGCTCCCGGCACGGCATTATTTTTCTTATGCATTGATGGCGTAAACTAGTGCGCACTGGCACCGTGTTGTAAACTGTTTTTGTATGAAAAAGAAAATCGCCGGCTATACCTTCTCCATTACCGCTGCTGGTTTTTGGCGTGTGCTCAAAAAAGCGGCGAAACGTTTAAAGAGCAACAGTCCTCTACATTTGGCGGGGTCAACGGCTTTTTTCGCCACGTTTTCCATCGCACCCATCTTCATTATAATCATACAGGTCCTAGGTTCGGTATTGGGCGAAGCAACCATCAGGGAACGGATCATTCAGAAGTTTGCCGAATCGGCACCGGATGACAGTGTACAGCAGCTAAACCGTATCATGAATGGTCTTCAGCAACTTTCGGGTCTGTGGTATGTGGATGTCGCATTGATCCTGTTCCTGTTTTTCAGTGCCTCTACGCTTTTTTCCATTATTAAAAATTCTGTGGAGCGATTGTGGCGTATCAAAACAGTACAGAACAAAGGCATAGGCTACCGGCTAAAAAAACGGCTCTTTTCCGTGACATTGATTGTGGCAGCGGGTGCTTTGCTGGTAGCCAGCCTGGTAGGACAAAGCCTGCAAAGTTTTCTGGGCGACGCCATTGCCGACATATCCCCGATTGCCTCCGTTTATTTTAAAACAGTATACCGCTTTCTGGGCTCAGTCGTAATCGCCTGGATCTGGTTTACGTTTGTGTACCGTTACATCACCGATGCAAGGCCGCAGTGGAAAACGGTACTGGCAGGGGCGCTGTTTACCACCATCTTATTTACCATTGGCCGGGTAATTTTGCAGGCGGCACTTTCGGGCACGAGTCTTCCTTCCGTTTACGGGGCTTCGGCTTCGCTGGTGCTGCTGCAGCTCTTTGTGTTTTACATCTCGCTGCTGAATTATTACGGCGCTGCTTTCACCATCGAGTGGGCACGGCATTACCGGCAGCCTCTTTACCTGCCCGGTCATATCAGCTATTACACCATTGAAGAAAAGCACACAAAGGAAGATCCGTAGCTGCTGTGACTATTCCCCGGCACAACACAGTTCATGTATCCGGTTCCAGTACAACGGCACACCTTTATTGCTGTTGGGAGTCTTCCTGTTGCTCTTTTTCTTCCGCTTCCTCTTTTGTCCAGCCGGAGGTTTCACCAGAGTGCTCAAATGGTCCTTCCGGCCTGTCGATATGCGGTTGCGATATTTTAACCTGTTCGCCGCCTTCTGTATTTTGTGTTGACTGTTGTTGCTGTTTATTGTCCTGCATGTGTTGAGGTTCTGTATTCATAAAAAGATACTTTCCAGAAAATGTGTACTAAAATTCAATGCCAACTTTTATGCAGCGGAATGCTGTGTCATTGGATGATGCTGCCCTATCCATGTATGGCTTAACCGGTTACTTCTTCGCTGTCAGCATTTTCTTTTGTTTTCATCCTGCGTTTGTTCTTTCGTATCTGCAGAAACACCGGTACCAGCAGGAGAATAACAGAGGCGGGGAGAATAAAACCCAGGTAGTTTTTGATGTCAGGAAATTTGTTTCCAAGAAAATAACCCGTAAACAAAAACAACCCGAGGTAAAGGATCACTGCCAGCAATGTGAGTGCATAAAAGTTTCGTCGCGGCATACGGGTAATGCCTGCAATCACCGGTGTGAAAGGCCGCACCACGGGGAAGAACTTACCGGCTATGATGGATGTTTTTTTGTGTCGTTCAATGTAATCGTGCGCCATGTGCAGGTATTGCTTTTTAAAATACCAGGTGTCTTTTTTATGATAAAGCTTTTTACCAAAACGGCGTCCGATGTAGTACCCTGCACTGTCACCGCAAATGGCTGCCAGGGCCAACAAGAAGAAAAACAGGACAATAGAAATATCAAGTGTGCCGGTACTCACCAGCAGGCCGGAGGTAAATACAAGGGTTTCGCCTCCGGGAACAATCAGCCCGAGCAGCAACCCGGTTTCGGCAAAAATCAAAATAATGATCAGTGCAATACCGCCCCATTCTATCAGGTTCTTTGTTTGAAACAGCAAATCCATACGCCATCCTGTTAAACGCACCGGGAGATTAGCCAAAAGGATTATGCCAGTTGTCGTTAAAAAAGATTGTAAGACGCACAATGGTTAGCGCTAAAACAAACTGGTGATCAGCCTGTACAGCAACCAGATGATGCCTGCCAGGATCAATCCCAGTACAATCAACACCGGGATAATCACTCGCCAGGCGCTGCCGCGATGACGGCCCTGCTGGTAGTACTGTTGCATCAGTTTCATATTTTTTGAATTGGCTTTGTGTATAAAATCAAACAGGTCGCCAATAAACGGTATGGCACCCAGTGCTGCATCAATTACAATGTTCAGGATCATGCGGGCCAGTACATATCCACTGGCGCCATTACGTGCCATCAATACAACCAGGTAGCCTGAGACAGCAAATGTGGAAAGATCACCCACACCTGGAATCAGGCCCAGCAAGCCATCCAGTCCAAAACGGAAATTTGTTCCCGGGATACGAAACTTTGTATCCATCCACCGCGCAATCCATTCCATTCCCTTCAATTCCTTGGGCAACGCTGCCGGTTGTTTTTGTACCATGCACTTCTCTGTTTTCTTTCCTTTGTATAACTATCGTACCAAAGCAGGCAGGGCGTTTTTCATAACAACTTTGGTGCAGAAGAAGATGCTATAATCCCAAATGATTTCATCAATTTGACGAGGCCGATGGGTGTTGATTTCATGAGCTAAGGCATAATTTTTTCCGTTCTATTTATTGCTTACTCAACCCACCTTTTAACCATTAAAAATCTTATCGTATGGCTGACAGAAATTTTAACCAGCAATCCAACCAGGATTGGGAAAGAGAAAGAAACCGCTATAATCAGGATAGCGATTGGATGCAGAACCGTAACAGAGGACAGCAGTACGGCGGTAGCGGGTACGGCGGTAACCAGGACAAAAGAGATGTTGGTTACAGCGGCGACTCGGCACATGGAATGGGTAATACGGAAGACGATAGCAATTACAACCGGGTAAACTATGTCCCCGATAATGATGATAACCGCGGCTACAACAGCCGTGATTATGGAAACACGCAGTTCGGCAATTCGGGTAGCTATGGCTACCAGGGCAGTAATCGTAATGAAGACTGGAGACGGTACGGGAATGAAAACAGGGGCAGCTATGGCAATGCCGGTTACGGCAACGATTATGGCCACCAGGACTGGAACCGCCAAAGGGAAAACAGGGGAAATTCCTGGAGCAGTGACGCCGGATGGAATCGGCAGCAGCAAAGCAGTGGCAACTGGGGCAATGACTACGACCGCCAGGACTGGGGCCGCGGTCGTGTGGATACCGGTAATTTCAACAGCGACCGCAATTACGGCAATCGCGGAGAAAACAACTATGGTGGAAGCTACCGCAGCAACTATGGAAACTCCGGCGGCTATGGCAACATGGGCGGCGATTACAACCGCGACTGGAGCCGCAACCGCAATGCTGGCAATCAGGATCGTGATTACCGCCGCGATGATAATGAAGGCTGGTGGGATCGTACCAAAGACAAAGTAACCGGCTGGTTCAGTAGCGATGACGATGACCGCAACGATCGTGACCGCAACCGGAATTACATGAGCCACCGCGGAAAGGGGCCAAGCGATTACCGCCGGTCAGAAGACCGGATTCGGGAGGACATTTGCGATCGCCTCACCGATGATGACCGGGTGGATGCGAGCCACATTAGTGTGCAGATTGATAACGATGCAGTGATCCTAAGCGGTACGGTAAACAGCCGCGAAGAAAAGCGGAGGGCCGAAGATCTGGTAGAATCTGTTTCCGGCGTTCGCAACGTGGAGAACCGTTTGCGGGTTGGCAGTGCCAACGCCTTGAGTGGTCATGATTATACCGGCAACACCGATCGTACGGGCGGAATTGGTACCGAATCCGGCACTACTAATGAGATCATCCGGAATGTAGAAAACGAACGCAATTCCAACAGTACAAAGGGCAGAAACAAAACCACGTAAGGTTGTTTGCTCCTTTTGTTGAAGAGCGTCTCCGCAGGAGACGCTCTTTGTTTATAGATGTAGAAAAAATCACCAATACCGAAATGGTTGTTGCCACTGCAGCGGATGTTTAACTGGTATCATGTACGTGGCAATATTTGCCCAGTGGCAGTTTGCCGGAAAAGATATAGTGACCAACCGTAACTACCTTTTGGCGACAGCTATTATTTTATAGTGTTAGCTCATCAACTGTGATTGTTGCTGGAAAAGCAAAGTGCTATCTCTTGCCCCCGTTCATGAAAAATTAATCTGTCGCTCAGGTTTAAAAGGCAGATTATTTGTGGCTGCTCCCTGCCAATAATTTTTCAATTTAAACAACAATCTATGTTTTATCACGACAGAAAACTGCAGTTTCCTGTGCGGGTAGAAAAGCCCAATCCTCAGTTTGCAAGAATGTTACAACAGGCCATCGGTGGCATTGAAGGGGAGATCCGTGTTTGTCTCCAATATCTTTTCCAGGCCTGGAATACAAGAGGGCCTATGAAGTACCGCGACATGCTTCTCAACACCGGCACCGAAGAAATAGCCCACATAGAGATGCTGGCAACAGCAGTTGCACTGAACCTTGAAGGCGCTTCGGCCGATGTAAAAGAAGCAATGGCAAAAAGCGATGGTGCCGTGGGCGCAGTGATGGGTGGTACCGATGTGCGTCATTTTCTTTCGGCAGGCCTGGGTGCTATGGCCGCTGATGCCAACGGGGTTCCGTTCAACGGTTCCTGGGTAGTGAGCAGCGGCAATATTGCAGCCGATATGCACGCTAACGTAGTTGCAGAATCGACCGGTAGATTGCTGGCTACACGTTTATATGAAATGACGGATGACCGCGGCATGAAGGATATGCTGGCATTTTTGATAGCAAGAGATACCATGCACCAGAACCAGTGGATGGCAGCACTGGAAGAAATGGGTGGACCGGCAGCACATCCCATCCCCAACAGTTTCCCGCAGGAGATGGAAAACCAAGATGTGAATTATACATTTTTTACTACCGGAATTGACGATGCTCCAATGCCGCAGGGCCGTTTTACAACAGGACCGTCAATCGATGGAAAAGGTACTTTCCGCGTAGAGCAGGCAAGACCATTTGGTGATGTGCCGGTATTAGGCACTCCCGATCCTACCTCTCATGCGCAGGCTGAGCAAATGATGAATGCGGCAGGAGACAAAAATTTCCTGGAAAAAGCAGCTGATGTGATTACAGGCAAAAGTTAGATCCTTTTAAAAAGGGCAGGTGTTCGTTACAAACCACCTGCCCTTTGCTTTTATGCTGCTCTCTTTTGGTTGAACCAGCGCAGCACCACGGCTGTAAGGCAAAACACCACTTCAATGGCCAGCCATTGGTTTCCGAATGCTCCCAGGCTGCCATCGGCAAAGATGGTAAGGATGCGGGAGATGGCATAAAGACCCCAGAAAACGCCGAGCAGGGCAAGGCTTTCCATCCGGTTGCGGCGAAGGGTGTAAAGCATGCAGAGGACAAAGGTGAGACCTACACCACCGTACACGCCACGGATCGAACTGATAGCATCGTTGTTGGGAAGTTTGGTGGCAACCAGATCCATTACAGCCTGCGGGCTGAAAAGAGCCATTACGCTGACTGAAAGAACACTAAGGGCCGAGAAAATAACATAACCGGTAGAAGACCATTGCAGGAATTTGTTCGCTTTCATAATGATGTGTTTTAGAATACAAACATCACATGATTGGCAGGCAAGAATCTTGGTAAAAACCAAGATTTCAGATGCGGATGGTGTTCAGCAGCTTACTGAAATTAGTGGGGTTGATGCCAAGATAGTTTGCCAGGAATTTGTGCGGCACCAGTTGCAGAATATGCGGGCTGCGCCGGAGCAACTGCCTGAACTTTTCTTCCGAAGAAAAACATTGCAGCTCAACCATGCGTTGCAGCAGGCCATGCATGCTGGCAGCAAGTGCCTTGCGTACAAAGACTTCAGCGGCCGGTACCATTTGCAGGAGTTGCTGCAGTTCGGGATACGACAGTTGCAGGAAAAGAGAAGGCGTCAACGTTTCGTAATAATAAGCTGACGGCTGCTGTTGCAGGAAGGCATCTACAATGCCGCCAAACGAAGGTGCATAGGTAAACAGCAAAGTGGCTTCCCGTTCCTGTTCATCCAGGTAAAAAACCCGTTGCACACCTTCGGCTACAAAGTAGAGATAAGGTTCACGGCTACCCGCAACCGTAATTGTTTGCCTGCGGCCTTCGCGGCGAAGTTTCCACGGTTTGCTGAAGCAAAGCCAGTCTTCTTCTGTAAAAGGATGAATGGCAAGAACAGTTTGTTTTAGTTGGTGAAAAGCGTTTTCCTGTTGACCGGGTTCGAAGGACATGTTGCTAAGCTACAGTTTTGACGGCATCAAACAAGTGGAAAGCGATACCCCTCTACACGAACTTCGGCCCTGAAGTCTCGGGGATAACTTCCGCTAAACTGGAATGAAAAATGGAGTCAACGCAGGAATGGCTTTACTTTGCCGGCTGATTGACACGAAAAGGCTTGCTGTAGAAGAATTTCAAAGAAACGAATGATGAAGACACCGAAGAGCCGTTTTTCCTTGATCCTGTTGCTGGGTTTACTTTCTGCCCTTGGCCCATTTTCGATTGACATGTACCTGCCCGGTTTCCCGGTGATTGCCGCCGACCTGCAAACTTCGGTAGACCGGGTTTCCTATTCGCTCTCCAGCTATTTTGTGGGGGTTTGTGTGGGTCAAATGCTGTGGGGTCCGCTGCTCGATCGCTTTGGCCGTAAGCGGCCGCTTTATATAGGACTTGTTATCTACATTCTTGCTTCGCTTGGTTGTGCTGTGGCCGGCAGTATCGAAATGCTGATCGGCTTTCGGTTTCTGCAGGCGCTTGGCGGCTGTGTGGGTATGGTGGCGCCAAGGGCTGTTGTACGCGATGTTTTTCCCGTTTCGGAAAATGCAAAGGTCTTCTCGCTGCTGATCCTGGTCATCGGTGTTTCGCCAATCATTGCACCCACCGCAGGTTCGTTCTTTATTACGGCGTTTGGGTGGCATTCGGTATTCCTGGTGCTGGCCGTCATGAGCGTACTGTTGCTGCTGGCCGTGATCTTTTCTTTGCCCGAAAGCAAACAACCTGATCCTAGCTTTTCCCTCCGGCCAAAACCCATCGTCAACAAGTTTTTGTTTGTACTAAAAGATCCGCAGTTTTATACCTATGCACTGACTGGTGCCGTGGCTTCGGCGGGTTTATACGCTTATTTATCAGGTTCGCCCTATGTGTTCATGGAGCTGTTTGATGTCAGCGAACAACAGTACAGTTGGATTTTTGCTATCGTTGCAGGTGGACTTATCGCCAGCAGCCAGTTGAACAACCTGCTGCTGAAAAAGCACAGCAGTGAACAGATCATTCGTACAGTCTTAACCGTTCAGGTAACGGTGGGTCTTTTGCTGGCGATAGGCACTGCTGCCGGTTTGCTGAACCTGTACACCACCATCTTCCTGATCTTTTTGTTTCTCTGTTGCCAGGGATTCAGTTTCCCCAATGCTTCGGCGCTATCTATGGCGCCGTTCAGCAAAGAAGCCGGTTCTGCTTCGGCTTTAATGGGCGCCATTCAAATGGGTATGGGGGCAGTGGCATCTGCCCTTGTTGGTGTTTTCTTCAACGGCACGGCTTTACCTATGACCGGCGTTATGGCTGGTTGTGCACTTTCAGCCCTACTCATTCTTTCCATCGGCAGCAGGAAGATCCGGTACAAATCCCGTCAGGCAGACATCAACGAACAGGCATTTGATATGGTGGAGAAATATTGACCTGTCTGCTGCAAAACAAAGCGTGGCGAGCTACAGGCTCACCACGCTGGTTGTAATAACGGTTTCGTATAGGTGTTAGAAGCGATAGCCCACAAAAAACTGCACAACGCCGTTTTTCAGGTTCGTGGTTTCAGGGTTAAAAGGTAAAGGATAAGAGCCAGGATTGGAGGTCGTGGTTTCATATTGTTTGTAAAGTTTTCCCAGTCCGAGGTTGTAGCGGCCGCCAATCAGGAATCCTTTTACCGGGTTCAATTCAACACCGGCTGCAAAGCCATAATCAATGCGGTTCATGAGTCCTGTGATGGTGCTGTCTTTGGCGCCACTCATTTTCGAATTCAGCAGCACGCCGATCTGTGCACCCGCCTGCAGCTGAAAAAACCGGCCAATGCCGAACGTCACCAATTGCGGCAGGTAGATGTAGTCGTTCATGACATCGGTGTTTTTGCCGCCATTGTCGAAGGAATAGCCCTGGCGGGAGAATACGATCTCCGAACGGAAACCTTTGCCTGTACGGGAGGTGGGGGCGTAAAAGGCACTCACCATAAAGCCGCTGTGATTGCTTGGGTTGAAGCCTTCTTTGCTGCCCGTAACATACGACCAGTTGTAACCGGCTTTCAATCCAAAACGTTGTTTATAGCGATCTTCTATTTTTTCAATGTCAGTTGTTTGGGCAAAAGCCAGCGAAGTGGTGGCGCAGGCTAAGAGTGTGTAAAGAATCTTCTTCATTTCAGTTTGTTTTGCCCTACAAAGAAGCAACAACCCAAAGCTGAAAGCAACGCAAAAGTTAAGGGGTGAATATTTTACAGGGTGAACTGAAAAAAGCGCAACACGAATTGTGAGGCGGTTACCGGAAATCAGCGTTGTAGCCAAAGTTGTGTGACATACAATCTGTGGTATATTCATGCACATAAATCATCTTGCATGCGAATACTGCTCTTCTTTTTCTTTATGGTCTGCCTGTTGCAGGTAAAATCACAAGTGTTGGTCCGCAATACAACCGTTGTAGATGTCGAAAATAAAAAGCTGGTGGCTGGCAAGGATGTACTGGTGCAGAATGGAATCATCACTGCTGTGGGCAAAAAGCTGCCGGCTCCGGCCGGTGCGCAAGTGATTGACGGCAGTGGCAAATTCCTGATGCCCGGTCTGGTAGATGCGCATGTGCATTTCTTCCAGAGCGGCGGTATCTACACCCGGCCAGATGCCATCGATCTGCGTAAAAACAAGCCGTATGAAGAAGAGATCCGTTGGACCCGCCAGAACATGGAAGCCCAATTGCGGCGTTATACAAGGGCAGGCATTACATCAGTCATTGATGTGGGTTCTACTGTCAACTTCCTGCAGCAACGTGATACCTTTCGCAACAAAGCCTATGCCCCCACGGTATACATGACCGGTCCGCTATTGACAACGTATGAACCCGAGGTCTTTAAAGGTTTAGGAAATGACGAGCCTTTTTACCTGATGAAAACACCGGAAGAAGCCAGGGCCTATGTACGCAGGCAATTGCCATACAAACCGGATTTTATCAAGATCTGGTACATTTTACTGGGGCGAAATAAAGACAGCGCAGCCCGGGCCAGCCTGCCGCTGGTGCAGGCTGCCATTGATGAAGCCCGCAAAAACAATTTACGGATAGCCGTACACGCTACAGAACGCATCACTGCCCAACTGGCTGTAGAAGCCGGTGCCGATCTGCTGGTGCACGGTGTGGAGGATGAACCAATTGATGAGGCATTTGTCTCTCTGCTAAAGAGAAAAGGAACCGTGATTTCACCAACGATGGTAGTTGCCGGTAATTACATGAAAACTTTTGCACAGGCTTATCAACCTACGCCTGATGATTATCGCTATGCTCATCCAACGCCGCTGGCTTCGCTCTACAACCTGCCTGCGGCAAAGGATACGGCATTGGTGAATCGGTACCGGGCTTATGCCCTTCGGAATGTTACTGCATCTGAAAGGGAAGATTCTATTCGGAGAGTGAACCTGCAGCGGCTTGCCAACGGAGGTGTGATCATTGCCACCGGTACCGATGCCGGCAATATTGGAACCCAACACGTGTCGTCGTATTACGATGAGCTGGCTGCTATGCAACAAAGTGGAATGAGGGGCTGGGACCTGCTGCAGGCTTCCACCATCAATGGCGCAAAGGCGGTAGGGAAAGAAGGTGAATTTGGCGCAGTGAAAAAAGGTCTGCGTGCCGACCTGTTACTCCTCTCTAAAAATCCCATCGAAGATTTCCGCAACTGGCAAAGTATTGCTGTGGTGATCAACAGGGGAGCCGTGTTGCAGCCGGATTCGCTTCTGAAACCAACACCCGAAGAACTGGCCGACCAGCAACTGCTTGCCTATAATGCACATAACCTGGAGGCCTTTCTGGAACCCTATGCCGAAGATGTAGAGATCTATGAACTGGAGACCAACAAGCTGCAGGTAAAAGGCAAAGAAGCCATGCGCAAACAATACAGTTTTCTGAACACGGCTAAAACGCTGTACTGCAACCTGCTGAACCGTATTGTGCAAGACAATATTGTAGTCGATCATGAAGAGATTTGGGGCGAGGGTGGCCGGAAGTTCTATGGCCTGGCTATTTACGAAATCAAAGGCGACAAGATCGTGCGGGTTTGGTTTCCGCGTTAACGTTTTTTAACATTGGAGGGTGCATTACACAAAAGCATTACAATTCAATTAGAAATTCACCCGGCACTCTTATTGCCGTAAGGTCATAGGCTACCTTCGCAATCCGCAACCGGATGATAAACTGCATCCATTCTTTTGTATAAACAAGTGACGTATGAAACAAAGTGTACTCGGTTTCTTTTTCGTGCTTTGCGGACTTTCGATTCAAGCCCAGGTAGAAAGAGAAGAGCCACAGGGGCCTGTAGGCCCGCAGATTCAACTGGAACAGCAGCGTATCATAGGTAAGGTGGTAGATCAAAATACCGGACGCGGATTGGAAGCCGCCAGTGTGCAGTTGTTCATGTATGATACCTCGGGCAGCGACAGCCTGATACGGGGGCAGTTTACAAGGGGAAACGGTGAATTTGTTTTTGAACGGTTGCCTCGGGCAGATAGTTTTCGGGTAGCCATCACTGGGATAGGCTATACACCCTGGAGCAGGGTCATCACCCTACCACCGGATGGTTTTACCGATCTTGGCAATGTGTCCATTGCACCCGAAAGCCAGGTGCTGGGCAACGTGGTAATCACAACACAGCAGCGTCCGGCATTGCAGATGGGGATCGACAGGAAAATCTTTTCAGTAGAAAATAATATTACCACCGCCGGCGGAACGGCGCTTGATGTGATGCGCAACATTCCGTCGGTGTCGGTGGATGCGGAAGGCAGCGTGCAACTGCGCAATGCACAGCCGCAGATCTTTGTAGACGGCAGGCCAACAATCCTAACACCCGACCAGATTCCGGCTGACCAGATCGAACGCATTGAACTTATCACCAACCCATCGGCTAAATTTGACGCTTCCAGCTCGGCCGGTATCATCAATATTGTGATGAAACGGAACCGCCGTATGGGCCTGAATGGTATCGCAACAGTGGGTGGCGGGCATCCCTCTATTCTCAACGGCAACCTTTCTATCAATGCACGCCAGGGAAAAGTAAACCTGTTTGCCACCGGCGGGTACAACCAGTCCGGTGGCCTGGCCCGCGGACGCACCTTCCGGCAAAACAAACGCAACGGTGTTGTAGAAGATTATTTCAACCAGTACTCTGCCACCGACCGTATGCGTCGCTTCCGGTCCATTCGTTTCGGCCTTGACTTTTTTGCCTCCATCCGCAACACCTTATCGCTTACACAGAACATTGTAAAAGGTACCTTCTCCAACGAGGAAACCCAGGACCAGGAATATCTCAACAGCAATAAAATAATGGAGCGCTATGGCCTGCGCCGTGCCGAAGCGGAGAATGGGTTTGAACGGTATAACACCCAATTGAATTACACCCATCGTTTTCCCAAGCAAGGACAGCAACTCAGCGCTAACCTGAATTACAGCAACGGCAGGGGGAATGAAAATTCCAACATTGTCAACTCCTTTTTCCTGCCCGATGGTACACTGTACGCCACCCCTGCCCGGGTACGCAATGCCGGTCGAAATAACAATGACCAATACACCTTTGAGGTAGATTATACCAACCCGCTGGGAGAAAATTCAAAGTTTGAAGCCGGGGCCCGTTCTTTTACCAACAAACAACGCAGTTATTTTTCTTCGTACTCGCTGCTGAACGGATCGGAAACGCTGCTTCCGCTCAGTAACAATTATGCCTATTCAGAAAGGGTGAACGCAGCCTATCTTTCTTTTTCTAACAAGATCAACACGTTTGGATACCAATTAGGATTGCGTGCCGAAGTTTCCCGTTTTGAAGGCGAGTTGATTGATAGTGCGAGAAAGTTCGGTTATGATTATCCACGGAGTGCCAACCGCTTTTTTGATGCCTTGTTTCCCAGTGTGTTTTTAACCAAGCAGGCAGGTGATAATGCGGAACTGCAGGTGAATTACACCCGCCGTATTCGCCGACCGAACTTTTGGCAACTGAATCCATTCATCGACATCAATGATCCCGTTAACCTGCGGCAGGGCAACCCTGAGTTGCAACCCGAGTTTGTCAACTCCTTCGAGTTTAACTACAGCCAGAATTACCAAAAAGGCAATTTCCTGGGTGTGGTGTACTATCGCAACAACCTGCGTGACATTACGCGGTTCAGCGATACGATCAGTTCATCGCTTTACCAGCGGTTGAACAATGCGGCCATCGATCCCAATGCTATTCTGAATACATTTATCAATGCCCGCAGCACCAACCGCCTGGGATTGGAACTGACCCTGCAGCACCGCTTCACACCACAGTTTGATATTGTGCCCACCATAGATATGCAGTACCGCAAAGTGAATGCAGATGCCTATCGCCTAAGTAACAGCGGCTTTAACTGGGAAGCCGAGCTCACAGCCAACCTGCGTTTTGCAGCGCAAAGCGGTTTGCTGAAAGATCTGGGCCTGCAATTGGTAGGTGAATACGAATCGGAAGAAGTAACCGTTCAAGGGCGGAATGCGGCGCAGTATCAGCTTGATTTTGGCCTGCGCAAGGAATTCCTGAAAGACAAGCGGGGAACGCTGTCATTCAACATTAACGACATTTTCAACTCGCAGCGTTTTGGAAACATCTACGATACGGAGAACTTCTACCAGGAATCGTATTTCAGAAGAAATGTGCGCAGCTTCCGCATCAACTTTACCTATAAGTTTGGCAGCGACGATTTCAAAGTTTTTGGTCGCGAGAACAGGCGGAATGACAACGGCGACGACGATTGATACCTGTACACAGAACCTTTCGTGAATGGTGAGTGGTTAGTGGTGAGTAGTGCTTCGGCTCTTTCGCCACTGGCCATTCACCATTTTTGCCCCTTGCATTTTGAGGAAATTTTTTCTGGAAACTGCAGTCGGCTGTTGCAAAATTCCTTCCGTGTACATGGCTGAGTTTTTGCATTTTCCATTGCCATGATGTGCCTGACAGGAGTTGGGTGAACAAGCATGGCGTAATCATTAATCTGGCCTTTTTGCAAAAACGTGTTTTTCATATCGCAGGTTTGGTGGTCTTTGGCTTTCTGGCCTTCATTGCTGTAGCAGCTACCATTGTGCCTTTATCACCGTCCAAAAAATGGTATATCCGGGTATTTGATTATCCGCGACTACAAACACTGATCATCGCCATTCTTGCCCTGGCCTGGTACCAGGCATTTTATTTCCGGCGCAGGAAGCGGGAAGTTATTTTTCTGTTGATTTTACTGGCCGTCATTGCTGTACAGATTTATAAGGCCTGGCCTTATACGCCTTTTGGGCACAAACAGGTACTGAATGCCGAACCTGGTGTTAGCGAAGAGGAGACTATCAGCCTTTTTATTTGTAACGTGCTACAAACCAATACGGCCTATCAAGAAGTGATCAAGACTGTCAAAAGCTATTCACCGGATATCATCATTACCACCGAAACGGATACGACCTGGCAGAAAGAATTGGCGGTGCTTGAAAATGATTATCCATACCGGATACCCATTCCGTTAAGCAATATGTATGGTATGCACCTGTATTCCAGGCAGCCGTTGGAAAACCCCGAAGCCCGTTATTTATTGGAACCAGACATTCCATCCATCCGCACAAGGGTGAAACTGCGTTCAGGTGAGTGGATTACACTTTTTGTGGTGCATCCGCGGCCACCTTTTCCCGGTGAGGCCGAAGAAACCACTGAGCGGGATGCAGAAATTGTAATGGTGGCCAAGGAAGCCCGGAAACTTGATGGTGGTGTGATTGTAGCCGGAGATTTCAATGATGTGGCCTGGTCTGAAACTTCTGAGCTTTTCCAGGAAGTAAGCGGTTACCTGGATCCGCGCCGGGGCCGGGGCTTCTACAATACCTTTCATGCGAAATACCCCATTTTTCGCTGGCCCCTTGATCACATTTTCCACAGTTCGCATTTTAAACTAATAGCCATTGACCGGGTAGCCTCTGTCAACAGCGATCATTTCCCCATGTACATCAAATTGCATTATCAACCGGAGAAAAAAGAAGAACAGCCCGAAGTGGCTCCTGATGAAACTACGGAAAAAGAAGCTGCAAAAACCATCCGGGAGGGGAAAAAAGAAGCGGGCAAACAGCAGTAGCGCTTGCGTTTACAACCTTGCGTTATCTTCAAGCCCATGATAACAGTGCTGCAGATTCTTTTTGTATTGTCGCTGATCACACTGTTGATCATCCTGGTGTTCAAACAACGGCGAGTGGCAACGTTTGCCATGCCTGAAGGCTATCAAGACATCCTGCAGGATTACGTGTTGTTCTACGCCAAACTGGATGATGCGGGTAAACGCAAATTTGAAGACCGCTTGCAGCGCTTTCTTGTTTCTGTAAAGATCACCGGCGCCAATGCCGAAGTGGAGGACCTGGACAGGATACTGGTTGGTGCGGCGGCGGCGATACCGGTTTATTACATTCCGGATTGGGAGTATGTGAACCTGCGGGAAGTGCTTCTTTATCCCGGCAATTTCAACAACGATTTTGAGCAGTATGGTCATGAGCGAACCATATCGGGAATGGTAGGTACCGGTGCCTTGCAAAATGTAATGATCTTATCAAAATGGGAGCTTCGGCAGGGCTTTATTCATGCTGATACAGACCGCAATACGGCCATTCATGAATTTGTGCACCTGGTGGATAAAATGGACGGTACACTGGATGGTGTACCTGAAATCTTACTGCCCCGAAAAGAAGTGCCGCACTGGAAGGAATTATTGGAACAAACCATGCTGCAGGTGCGGCAAGGAGTTTCGGACATTGACCCGTATGCGGCTACCAGCCCGGTAGAATGTTTTGCGGTGATCGCGGAATATTTTTTTTCGCAGCCGGAAAAGTTTGCTGCCTTACATCCGGAACTGTCGCAAATGCTGCAGCTGATTTTTATCAGGAAGAAGACGTGAACAGATAGCGGATTTGCTTACCTACCCGCTGTCATGCTGCTTAAGAGATAATTATTTGTAAACAAAAAGCCGTACTGTTAAACAGTGCGGCTTTTTGTTTTTATGAAAGACTCAGAACGCTTTTTTGATCGGCTCGCCACTTTCGGCTGCAGCCATATCAATCATGGCCGTCAGTTCGCTAACCGTAGCATCGGCGCTGCCGCTAAAGCCAACTGATTTAAAGCGGATATTGTTGTTGCGGTCAATCACAAACTTCGTTGGAATTCCTTCCACGTTAAACTCCTGTACCACCTTGAACTCATCGCTGTCTTTTGTCTTGGTTTCATCGTACAGCACCTGGAAGTCGTACTTGTTCTTGGCAATGAAATCTGTTACTTTTTGTACGCGGTTAGAATCATTCTCCCAGGTATCAATAAACAGGAAAACAACATCGGGATTGTTCTTAAACTTGTTCACGGCCATTTGCATGCCGGGGAACGAAGCAATGCAGGGGCCACACCAGGTAGCCCAGAAATCCACCACCACCACTTTTCCTTTCAGGCTGGAAAGCGCAACCTGGTTGCCGTTCATGTCTTTCAGGGCAAACTGAGGCGCTGGCAGGTTGATCATTTTCTTGACCAGTTCTGCCTTTAATTTATTGTAGGCTCTTTCTTCTATGGAGCCAACGTAGGCCGTCCATTCGGCCGTTGTTTTGCCACCGGCGGTGTACAAGCGTTGCAGTTGCTCCTTCATGGCCGGAGTGTACTTGCCTTCTTCAAAAAAAGCTTCCAGCTCAGCCTGTGCGGCAGCAGGGCCTTTTATTTTTTCTGTAAGAAGGGCATACACTTCATTCATACCGGTATTCTTGCGCTTGAAGTGTTCCACCGCTTCTTTCTCCCACTTATACGCTTCATCAAAGTTGCCGTTGTGATAGAGAAGCGTAGCATACGTATCTACAAAATTGTAATAGCTGCCATCCAGGTTGTTGCGGTATTGCTTTTCGGTAAAGTAGGGAGGTTTGTTTTTCAACTGTTTTTTTTCTTCCTGCATCGCCGCCAGCGACAGGGCCGACAACTCCAAGCCAGTTTTTACATCAATGGGCTTTTTGTCAATGCCTTCACCGGCCAGCTTCCAGGCAATGTTATTCAGGCTGCTGGCTTTGGAACTGTTATTCCTGATCTTTTGAATGTAAGCCTTGGCTTCGGTATACTTTCCTGAATCCGCAAAATTGCTGGCAATGATAGCAGCCATGTTATCCATAAGGGATTCTTCATTGGCGGTTGGTTTTTTAATGCCGGCTGCAAATTCTTTGTATATCTTTTCTTTGCCCGCCAGTGTTTTCTCACTTCTGAACGTATTCATCATTTCTGTTCGCTTCCAGGCGCCATCCGGAAAACGCTCTTTTATGGTTGCCATCAGCGCTTTTGCTTTTTCTGCATCCTTCAGTGATCTTTCATACACGTTCTTTATCATCATCATGTTTTCTTCGCTCAAACCTTTTTTCTCTGCATATTTAGCAAGTTCAGTCTTCAGGCGCTCTTTTGCCGCTTCATCTTTCGATTGTATTAAAAAAGCCAAGTAGGGTTGTAACAGTTTATCCCGGGCAGCGGGGTTCTCAAATTCTTTTTTATTGAGCTCCGCAGCTTTTTCTGCATCGCGTTGCAGCCCAAAAAGAAAGCCTCCCAATCCATTGAATGCTTCTGCCACGGCTGCATGCGCACCAATCACCGGCTTGCCGCTTTTATCCTGCAACAGCGTATAATAGCCCTTGTCATTGTTGTTGTCGTTCTTGTCATCTTTGCTGAAAGTGAAAAAAACAGCCCTTGTGCTGTCGGCAGTTTTGACAGTGCCTTTAAAAAGGCCGCCTTCCTGTTGCAAGGGCACCGCAACGGCACGGGGCATGCTGCCTTCCATGAGGTAGGCAACGGCCTCAAAATCTTTTACGCCTTGTAGCACCGTGTTGCGGGGCATGTATTCAAAGCTGATAGTGGAACCTGCTGCAAGGTTCTTACTGGTAATTTCAAAATTGTTCTGTGCAGATGCCAGCAGGGTAATGCACAAAAACCACAGAAGAGTGCCTGCTTTTTTCATTTCGCTGATTTTTAGGTTATTGACTAAGGGCAGAATGCGCCTTATTTGATAACTAAATGTAATAAAAGAAACCTAAGTAGCACCGGAAAATAGATAAACGGTATGTGATTCTGCATAGGGGGTGCACGGCAGGCAAGTGGCATGCAGGAATCCGTATTTGAGTGGTGGCAGGTAATTTGATGAGGTTAGAAAAACAATTTCATATGCAGGATTCAAAAAGCACCAACCCCTCATCAGAACAAAGCCACAATTCCGCTCCAAGGCCGGATACTGAAACACTTCGTACCACCGATCCGCAGGAAAATATGGAAGGACCTGTTTCGTCAACCATGCACAAAACAGGTGAGGCTTTTGATAGCGATGAGTCAAAGGAAGAAGCGGATCGCGAACGCGATGCCGGTATGTGAATCTACGCGGTTGGGTGGAACAGATATTGCAACATTGCCATCCCTTAGGCGTGTAGTACCATGCAATATTTTTTTCTTTTTCTTCTTGGTTGGATGATTGGCGAGGCTGCCTCCGCGCAGTCCTCCCCATTGGAGGCTTATTGGGATGATGGGCTGAAATTCCAGAGCCGTGACAGCGCCTTTAAGCTTTCAGCAGGTGGCCGTGTCCATTATGATATTGCTTTTTCGCGGCAGTCAAGAGGGCTGGATACTGCTTTTAAAAATGCAGGCAGTAAGGTAGAGGTACGGCGGGCCCGCCTTAGTTTTGAAGGCACCATCAACAATGCCTTTACCTACGAGTTTGAGTTTACTTTCCGGGAGCAGCTGGAGTATGCGGACATGTATTTTGCCTTTCTGCGGCTACCAGTCGTAGAACGGTTGACGGTTGGCTATTTTCGTGAGCCGTTTAGCCTGGAAGAATTAACCAGCAGCAACAGCATTGTTTTCATGGAGCGTTCGCTGGGCAGTGCCTTTGGGCCTTCCCGCAATACGGGGCTGATGGTGCAAAAGCAGTTTCTGCAAAAAAAGCTCAGGGGCTATGCAGGATTTTTCCGGCGCACCGACGACCTGGGCGCCGACCGTGAAGGAAGGGGAAATCATTCCTTCTCCACACGCTGGGTATACAACCCGCCTACGGGCACGAAAGAAAACTTGGTGCATCTCGGTCTTTCCTTCAACCGCTTTACTCCTGATGACTCTACACAAAAAATAGAAACCGTCAACGAGGTCAATACCAATCCGGAATATCTTTCTACAGGTGATTTGAAAGGTATCCGCACCGTAAACCAGTTTGGCGGTGAGTTGGGTTACCTGAAAGGGCCACTTTGCCTGCAGGCGGAGTGGATTGAATCGTATGCGGCGCATTATAATGGTATAGCGGCATCAAGAAGCGTTTACCGTTTCAACAGTTATTACGTGTCGGCTTCCATGTTCTTGAAAGGAGGCCGGCGGGAGTACAGCAGCAACGGCAACCGCTTTTCTTCTATCAAGGTAGACCGCGACCCTGAGACCGGCCGCGTAAAAGGTGCCTGGGAAGCAGGCCTGCGGCTTTCCCATATGGATCTCCGTGAAGCCGGTCAATTTGTGAACAAGGCCACCAACCTTACAGCAGGACTCAACTGGTATATCAATTCTACTTCACGGATCATGGGGAATTATGTGCATACATTTTTCAACCAGGGCTTGCGTAGCAATACGCTGCAGTTCAGGATGCAGGTGAGTTTTTGAGGAGAAATATGAAAAGCCATTGCACAATTTAACTCCAGTGAGCGGTGAGTTGTGAATGGTGAGTAGGAGACTACTGACCCACCACTCACAACTCCCAAATTGCCTGCTACTGTCTATGAGGAGAACAGGAACTACAGGTCTTTTACCACATTGGCAATTACATGCGGCTTGCCTAGGGTGTAGTAGTGCAGCACCGGCACGTTGGCTGCTTTCAGCTCTTTTGATTGCCTGAGCAACCATTCCTGTCCCACAATCTCTACTTCCGCATCGGTTTTGCATTTCATGATTTCGGTGGAAAGTTCTTCGGGAATGTCTACATGAAACGTACGGGGAATAATATTCAGCTGTTTTTTGGTGGTGATGGGCTTCAGGCCGGGAATGATCGGCACGTTGATACCTGCATCTTTGCAGGCTTGTACAAAGGCAAAGAACTTATGGTTATCGAAGAACATTTGGGTAACGATGTACTCGGCACCGGCATCCACTTTGGCTTTCAGAAAAGCCATGTCTGTTTGCATATTCGGTGCTTCAAAATGTTTTTCGGGATACCCGGCCACACCGATACAGAAGTTGGTCTTTACCGCGTTCTTCAGGTCTTCTTCGAGGTAAATGGCGTTGTTCATGTTCATGATCTGCTGCTGCAGTTCAATGGCATAGCGGTGACCACCCGGCTCCGGCTCAAAAGAGCTTTCGTTTTTCGGCGCATCGCCACGCAGCACCAGCACATTGTTTACGCCAAGAAAATGCAGGTCGATCAGGGCATCTTCCGTTTCCTGTTTATTGAAGCCTCCGCAAATCAGGTGCGCCACAGCATCCACCTTGTAGCGGTTCATCAGGGCAGCACAGATACCCACCGTACCCGGACGCTTGCGCACTTCCACTTTTTCAAAGGTGCCATCGGGTTTTTTCTTGAACATGCTTTCGCTGCGGTGGTAAGTAACATTGATAAAGGAAGGCTTGAATTCCATCAGCGGATCCAGGTGTTCCCACAAAGCGTTGATGCCTTTGCCTTTTAGCGGCGGAAGAATTTCAAATGAAACCAAGGTGCCTTTTGCCTCTTTGATGTGCTCAATAACTTTCATATCGGGGTGCAAACATAGGGGTTGATGAGGAGAAATGAAAGGGAGAGTGGATATTGAGATATTAGGATATTATGATATTGTCTTAGTTGGATGTGTTGCTCTTTAGCTTTTTGATGTATATGTTTAATTTCTGGTGCAACACCTGCAACTTTCCAAGAAGTTCATCATAATCTGCCTGACTTATCAGCAAACGTTTTAATGATTTAAACGCCCAGTTTTTTGTTTCCATAATAGAGCCGCGGCTATAATAGCAGAATATTTTCCTGTCTTTGTAAAAGTACCGACCATACCCTTCAGCAATGTTCGCGGAGATAGAATCCGCAGCTTCAACAAACTGAGCCCCTACTGTTCTTTTTTGAAAGTAATCCCAGGTGTCTACTATCGTCCAGACATGTTCTCCTATTTCTTGCGCCAGTTGATAAATTTCGAGGTCTTCTAGCTTGAGTGGGTCCATAAAAAAGTTTTGGCTGACAAAAGAATGAACGTTTCTACCCATTTAAAAATATCCCAATATCCTAATATCTCAATATCTCAATATCCACTTGCCTTACTTTTACGCCTCATGAACATTCGCATACATACGCATGACCTGGTGAAGCGATACGGCAAACGAACGGTGGTAAACCATGCTTCGGTGGAAGTGAAGCAAGGCGAGATTGTAGGATTGCTGGGCCCCAACGGTGCCGGTAAAACCACGACGTTTTACATGGTAGTGGGGCTGATTAAACCCGATGAAGGCGCTGTGTACCTGGATAATGATGATATTACCAAGCTGGCTATGTACAAGCGGGCACAGTTGGGCATTGGTTACCTGCCGCAGGAGGCCTCGGTGTTTCGCAAGCTGAGCGTGGAGGATAACATCAGCGCCGTGCTGGAAATGACCAAGCTTTCCCGCAAAGAGCAAAAAGCAAAGCTGGAAAGCCTGCTTGATGAATTTCGCCTGCACCATGTACGCAAAAGTCCCGGTGATGTACTGAGTGGTGGCGAACGGCGACGTACCGAGATTGCACGGGCACTTGCCGTGGATCCCAAGTTTATTCTTTTGGATGAACCTTTTGCCGGTATTGATCCCATTGCGGTGGAAGACATACAGGCTATTGTGGCCAAACTTAAATACAAGAACATCGGTATTCTGATCACCGATCACAACGTGACGGAAACGCTTTCCATTTGCGACAGGGCCTACCTGCTCATTGAAGGAAAGATCTTCAAGCATGGAACTGCCGAAGAACTGGCGGAAGATGATGAAGTGAAACGTTTATACCTAGGGCGCAATTTTGAACTGAAACGCAAGGATTACCTCCTGGATGGCTGGCATAATCCAAGGGTTCTGGAAGTGGATTCCATTATCCGCAGCCTGGAGGACCTGCGCCAGCAGATTCTTACCAAAGCCGATAAGGAGGTCCTCAGCACGGATGCTTTACAAGTGGATCTGAACGATACGACCATTTTGGAAAACAGTTGGGAAGATATTGATCAGACAACCGATGATGCAGTATCGGCTATCCGGCTTTTCCTTCAAACAGGGTCAGATAACAATTTCAAAAAAGAGGTGGAAGCTGTGCTGGCGGCAGACTATGACAGGCGCCAGAAAGTAGATGCCCTGCTGGCCGCTTTTCAAAAATACCAGCTTTCCCATGCGGAATAAAGAGGTGAGTGGTGAATGGTGAGTATGAACCGTTCACCACTCACCACTCACAAAAAGGAAGCATCTTGCTTCCACAATTTCCTGAATTCTGACTCCTGACTTCTACTTCGGTTTATACTTCGCTCCGTCAAAAATGCGCTTGGCCGGTGTGCGCAGGATCTGTTCTACACTTAGCTTTTCATTTTTTTCTTCAAAGCTTTTAATGATCCGCCAGCCGATCCAGGGGCCAATGTTGCCCGGTGCACCACCGCCGTTGTTGTCGTGCGGCAGGGTTTGGGTAAACGGCGCTTCACCAATATAAGATTGGATGGCCGCCTGCTCAATGGAGAACAGGTTTTCATTCTGGTTAATATAACCCCAGATATTGCCTTCTTCGGCTTCCACCCACTTGCTCTGGGCTGTATTGTAACCGGTAATCAGGCTATCGTGGGTGTGAGGTAAGAACTTCTTCTGCAACCACCATTGTTTTCCTTTTTCAATCATTTGTTCTACCAGCGAAAAGGTTTGGCTGGTATCGCGGTAAATTTCACCCACAATAGCCCGTATGGAATTGGGTACAATAAATTCAGGTTCAAAGCGGCGGCGGAGATAGTCGGGATATTGTGTAGGATCGTAGGCTTCAAAATTCCTTCCCAAGAACATCTGCAGGCTGATGATGAGTGTATCCTGGTAATACGTGGTACCATAAATCTCGTTGGGATTCTCCGGATTCAGGCTTTCCACGGAGGTCAGCACCACCGGCGTTTGAAAGGCGGGAAAATAGTGCTTCACGTAACGAAGGTTATTCTCAAGCCCTTTTTCCACCTCATCCAGGTTGCCGTATTCTTTGGCTACGGCCTGGTACAAAGGCGTAATAAAACGGTAATAGAGCAACAGGGCTTCCCCAAAGGAAAGGTTCTGCTGTTCGGCAATTTCCCGTACTGGGGCAAAAAATTTAAAATACAGCGGCAGGAAAGCCGGGTACTTATTTTCGAGTTGTTGAAGCGCAGGTTGCAGTTGCGTGGTATCTACCGAAAAAAAATCCTTGTCAAAACGATGTATCGTGACGTCGGTTTTAATGTTGGAGACATCCGGGGCATTGTCGGTACCGCTGCACGAGGCAAGAGCCAGGGTTACCAGGGCACATACCCAGCACAGAAAACGAGCCGGCGTTATTTTTGAATTCTTTTGGAACTTTGGAAACGTTTGAATAATCAAGAGAGATGAAAATTTATTTGGCTCAGCAAAATTATCACATTGGCAACTTTGAATCGAATACTGCAAAAATTATAGAAGGAATTAACAAGGCGAAGGCAGAAGGAGCCGACCTGGTGCTGTTTTCGGAGCTTTGCATTTGCGGGTATCCGCCCCGCGATTTCCTGGAATTTGATGATTTTATAGCCAAATGCAACGAGGCTATCGATAAGGTAAAGGAGCATGCCGATACCATTGGTGTGCTCATTGGCAGCCCGTCACGCAATCGACGCAAAGAAGGAAAGGACCTGTTTAACGCTGCTTTTCTGCTGTACGAAAAGGAGGTAAAAGCCGAGATTCATAAAACGCTGCTGCCAACCTATGATGTGTTTGACGAGAACCGTTATTTTGAGCCCGCCTTCGAATGGAAATGCATCCACTTCAAGGGAAAAAAGCTGGCAGTAACCATTTGTGAAGATATCTGGAATCTGGGCGACAACCCGCTCTACCGCATCACGCCCATGGAGGTGCTGATCAAAGAAAATCCCGACGTGATGCTGAACCTTTCGGCATCTCCCTACAATTATGCAGCAGATACTGTACGGAATAGCATTGTAAAAGCGCATACGGAAAAGTACCGGATACCGATGCTGTATTGTAACAACATCGGCTCCCAGACCGAGATTGTTTTTGACGGCGGAAGCCTGGTATACGATGCTGCCGGCAACAAGGTAAAGGAGATGGCTTATTTTGAAGAAGACTTTGCCCTATTCGATTTGGATCATTTAGCAAGCGGAAAATCGGAACAGGATAAAAGCAGTGGCACAGGCGAGATCTTGGTGGAAGAAAGAAAAGCGGAGGCGCCTGCACTGGAAGAGCCCATTTTGTCCACATCAAAATCAGCTTATTATTATTCAGCTGCCGATGTGGGCAAAGGTTCCGATATCATTGCTTACCTCACCGATGACAAGAATATCGGAGAGATTCACCGTGCCCTGCTCCTGGGTATCCGCGACTATTTCTTCAAAATGGGTTTTAAAAAAGCAACCCTCGGCGCCAGCGGCGGGATTGACAGCGCCGTAGTGCAGGCCCTTGCTGTGGAAGCCCTGGGCAAAGAGAATGTGCATGTACTGCTGATGCCCTCGCAATTTTCTTCCGGGCACTCCGTCAGCGATGCGGAGCAACTGAGTAAAAACCTGGATAACCGCTATGATATTGTTGCCATCAAGGACATTTATGATTCCTTCCTCACCACCCTGCATCCCATCTTTGGCGACCTGCCCTTTAGCGTGGCCGAAGAAAATATCCAAAGCAGGGTGCGGGGTAACCTGCTGATGGCTGTGGCCAATAAGTTTGGCTATATCCTGCTCAATACCTCCAATAAAAGCGAACTGGCAACCGGTTATGGTACCCTGTACGGCGATATGGCGGGTGGTTTGAGTGTGCTGGGCGATGTGTACAAAATGCAGGTGTATGCGCTGGCCCGTTACATCAACCGGGCCGGCGAGATTATTCCGGAAAATATTATTACAAAAGCACCTTCGGCCGAATTGCGTCCCAACCAAAAAGACAGCGACAGCCTTCCGGAATACGATATCCTCGACCGGGTGCTGTACAACTACATCGAACTCCGGCAGGGGCCAAAAGAGATCATTGCCGAAGGCTACGACCCGGCATTGGTAGCCCGCATCCTGCGGCTGGTAAACATGAACGAATACAAGCGCAACCAGTTTTGTCCCATCATCCGGGTGAGCAGCAAAGCATTTGGGGTGGGGCGGAGGTTGCCGATCGTGGCAAAGTACCTGAGCTAGAACCGTGAGTGGTGAGTTGTGAATGGTGAGTAATGAGCGGCCTAAACTCACCACTCACAGCAAGCCTCTGTGCGCCAGCCCTAGATCATCTTCACAAAGGGATTCGTTTTCATTTCGTCGCCGATGGTGGTGCTTTCGCCGTGGCCGGGATAAACGATGACGTCTTCGGGAAGGGTGTATAATCTCGTTTTGATGCTTTCTTCCAGCACACTAAAATCGCCGCCCGGCAGGTCGGTGCGGCCTACACTGCCCTGGAAAAGTACATCGCCGGCAATCACAAACTTGGCTTCCTTGTCATAAAACGAAATGCTGCCGGGTGAGTGGCCGGGAGTAAAAAGAACATGCAGCTCATCGTCACCCATGCGGATGGTGTCGCCTTTATTGAGAAAAACCAGTTCGCCGTCATAGTTGTCGAACGGAAGTTGCCACATCTGGCCGGAGGCCGGTCCAAATTCCAGCACGGCCTTTTCCTTTGGGTGCAAGTGCAATACCAGTCCGTAACGCCTGGCAACGAAGCGGTTACCGAAAATATGGTCCAAATGGCAATGCGTGTTGAGTAAAAGTGTGGGTTTAAGGCTATTTTGTTCAATAAAGTCCGTTAAAGCCTTTTCTTCAGAGGCAAAATAACAGCCAGGGTCTATAATACAACACTCACCTTTTTCGTTATAAAGCACATATGTGTTTTCCTGTACGGGGTTGAAGGTAAAGGCTTGAACCGTTAACATGCAGTTTTTCGTATTTTTAATTGCAATTTACGACCAAACAAGAAGCACAATTTCCGAAAATTATACCTCACACTTTATGATTAAATGGCGTTACCGGACAGTTGCGTTAGTTCTTTTCACCTGTTTTTTCTCTCTTGCACAAGCACAAGTGAACACTGTGGAATATGGTAAAAACCGTGTGCAGTACCAGAAGTTCAATTGGCGCTATTACCAGACTGAAAATTTCAACACCTACTTTAGCCAGGATGGCCTGGAGATTGGCAAATACGTGGCGCAGGTAGCCGAAAAGGAATTGCCCCAACTGGAAGAATTCATTGAGTACGGCCTGCAGCGTCGTGCCAACGTGGTTGTGTACAACAACTTCGATGAAATGTACCAGAGCAACATTGGCCTTGGCATCGACTGGCAAACATCCGGCGGGGTGACAAAGCTGGTGAACAACAAAATGATGCTCTACTTCGACGGCAACCGAGAAAACCTTCGCCGCCAGATCCGCCAGGGCATTGCCAATGTATTGGTGTCAAACATTCTTTTTGGTGATGACCTGGGCGAGTTTGCTGCCAACCAAACCCTTTTGGATTTACCCAAATGGCTGGTGGATGGCTACATTGACTACGCTGCCGAAGAATGGAGCACCACGCTGGACAACCAATTGAAAAATGAACTGCTGGGTGGCGACTACAAGAACTTTTATCACTTTGCCTACAAAAAGCCCCTGCTGGCCGGTCATGCCTTTTGGTACTACATCGGCAACAAATACGGCCGCCAGCGCACCACCTATCTCCTGTACCTGGCCCGCATTTACCGCAACCTGAACAGCGCAACCAACAAGATCGCCAAGAAAAAGTTCAAAGAAGTGCTGCAGGATTTTATGCAGGAAATGCCCGACATGTACCTGAAAGACATCCGGGGACGCAAGGCAGCACCGCGGGGTACCGTCACCGTTTCTGAAGATGTGAACGAGCGCAAGGACTTTATCCGCTTCAACGCCAATCCCCTGCCCCGGAGCTTTATGTATGCGGTAACGCAGTTCAAGCAGGGCAAATACAGCGTGGTACTGCATGAGAACTATTACGACAAAAAAACGCTGCTGACCTACGGTACCCGCACCGGTGAAGACGAGATCAATCCCAATTATCCCATCCTGGCCTGGGACGGCAAAGGAACCCGGCTTGCGGTGCTGTACAGCCACGAGGGCAAGATCAAGCTGTTTATTTATGATGTGGTGAACCGCATCAAACGCGAAAAGCTGGAGCTGCCCATGTTTGATCAGGTAACCGACATGAAGTACATGCTGGATGCCAATACGCTTTTGTTCAGTGCCGTGCGGGGCGGGCAAACAGATATATTCACTTACAAAATAGACAGCGAACGCTACGAGCAGATCACCAACGATATTTATGATGATCTTGACCCGGCCTTTGTGGCTTTCCCGGGGAAAACAGGGATTATCTTTTCATCGAACCGTCCCACTGCCGATGCGCCCAATACCGATACGGCCATCACGGCAAGACCGTATAATATTTTCCTGATCGACAATGCCAATACGCAGACAGAGTTTAAACAGATTTCCCAACTCACCAATTTAAGCTTTGGCAATGCCCGTTATCCATCGGCCTACTCGCAGGCGCACTTTACGTTTGTGAGCGATGAAAACGGGATCCAAAACCGCTATGCCGGCTTCTTCCGCTCCGAAAGAGCCGGGCTGGATACCTTGGTGTACATCGGCGATGAAGTGCTGCGCAATCCGCCCATTGAAGAAGTGGACAGTGTGTTGCGGGTATGGGATAAACCCGATATTGATTCGGTAGGGTATGTCTCTGTTACCAACGATTCGGCTTATGTCTTCCCGCTTACTAACTACCAGGCAAGCCTGCTGGAGACCCGTACGGCCGGAGACAACTCACAGGTGAGTGAAGTGATCCGCCAGGGCGATACCAAATTCCTGTACAAGATAAAGGTGGATGAAACGGCACTGCGACGCCGCAACGTCAATGCCCGTCCTACCGATTACCGCAAGCGGATTGAAGAACGCCGGCGGATGGAGCTAACAAAGCTGATGAACGATCAGCCCTTTGGCACCGATACAGCCCGGAAAGCAGCGGCCGACTTTTTCAACAGCGAATTTGACAATGAACGGAGAGATTCGTCGCAGGTAGGAAGGGTGCTTCCCGCCAATGACCCGGTACAGGAAACCGTTCTTTCCAGGGCGAAACTCTACGAATACCGTCCCCGTAAGTTTTTTAACGACTACGTGGTAGCCGGTTTGAACAATACGCAGTTTGTGATCAACCGTTACCAGCCTTACCAGGGGGGTATCGGGCCTATCGACCCTGCCAATGGTAACCAGTTGAACGGATTGATCCGGATGGGAACCGTTGACCTGTTGGAGGACATCAAAATATCCGGTGGTATCCGCATTGCGCCCAACCTGAAAGACAACGATGTATTGTTCGAATTTTCCAACCTGCGCAAGCGGTTCGACTGGGGCTTTACGTATTATCGCAGCAACCTGCAAACGATGATCGATACCAACTCAAGGCAAAGCGGTACGTTGGCACTGGTTAACCAGCATTCCAGCTATTACCTGGCACGCCTCCGCTGGGCTTTTGACCGGGTAAGGAGCATACGCTTTACGGTGGGGCCACGTTTCGATAACAACGTGTTTCCAAGTATCAACCTGCGCAACCTCAAGGAGCCGGACCTGAAAAAAACCTATGGACAGGTTTCGGCAGAATATGTACACGATAATACCGTGAATCCGGCCCAGAATATCTGGAATGGCTTGCGCTATAAATTCTATCTGGATTGGTTTACACAACTGAACAACATCCGTGGCACCGAGGGTAAATTTCTTTTCAACTTTGGTTTTGATGCCCGGCATTACCTGCCGCTGTACCGTAACCTGATCTGGGCGGTACGGGCTGCCGGTGATTTTTCGTGGGGTAACCAAAAAGTGGTGTACTACCTGGGTGGCGTGGATGGCTGGCTGAAATTTGGCGACAACCAGAAAGTAAATCAAAATACGGGTGAGGTTACCTACCGCTATTTTGAACCCAACAATCCGCCTGACCCTGATGCTTCCTACGCCTACCAGGCGCTGGCGGTGAACCTGCGTGGCTTTAAGCAAAACGTGGCCAACGGCAACAACAACATGGTGATCAACTCCGAGGTTCGCTTTCCCGTGTTTGCTACCTTGTTTAACCGTCCTATCAACAACGCCTTCCTGCGCAACTTCCAGTTGGTACAGTTTGTTGACCTGGGTACGGCCTGGAACGGTGGCTACGATAAATTTGAACGGCCTTACATGCTCTACGCCAACAACACGGCGCCGGGTGTGGCGGTGAAAGTGAAAGCCGGTGGTGTGGGGCCGTTTGCCGGTGGTTATGGTTTTGGTGCCCGCAGCACACTGCTTGGCTACTTTGTACGCTACGATGTGGCCTGGCAGATGGATGGCCTGTTCCGCGGTAAGCCCCAGATGTACCTGGCACTGGGTGTGGATTTTTAATTATAAGCTTTCAGTATAAGGAAAAGACGCCAGCATGGCGTCTTTTCCTTTTTTGTGGAATAGGAGTGGCTTGTCTAAAGCAAAGACGAAACATGCTTTTGGGAAAATTTTCTATATTGGCAGATCAACTTAGTAATAGCTAACAAACCAAAACAATGCGAGTAAACTGCTTTGCTGCCTTATGGCTGGTGCTGCTGAGTGTAGAAGGATTTGCAGCCGGGAAAAAGCCAACCATCGAAAAACTGCCTTCATGGATCAGTGTAACAACAGTTAATTATACCGCCAGCCAAATGGATGATGAGGCTGAAGATGGCTATTCAGACCTTCATTTTGAAAAACAGGTTTCGTTGCTGCAACAGGCAGTCTTTCTGAAGAAAGCGGTTCATATACTGACAGATGCCGGTGTACAGAACCAATCGCAAATTGCTGTGGATTTTGATCCTTCTTACCAGTCTCTGATATTCCACACTGTTCGTGTTGTCAGGAACGGAAAGGTTATCGATAAGCTGCAGCTTTCCAAAATCAAAACCATCCAGCAAGAAAAAGACCTGGACAGAAATCTATACGATGGCTCCCTTTCATCTGTGATCATTCTGGATGATATACGCAAAGAGGATATAATCGAATACAGTTACACACTTAAAGGATTCAATCCCATATTCAAAAACAAGTACAGTGCTTTGCTGGAAACGGGATTCGGTGTGCCGGTCTATACCGTTTTTTACAGGTTACTAGTGCCGAAGGAAAGACAGGTTACTGTTAAAAACAACCTAACAGATATCAAGCCATCGGTATCTTCTACCGCAACAGAAAATGTTTACGAGTGGAAGTTGTCCAATGCAGAAGCAATCCGGGTAGAAGATAATAAACCTTCGTGGTACGATCCTTACCCCATGATTATGGTCAGCGAGTTTGACAGCTGGGCAGAGGTGACTGCATGGGCATCCGAACTCTTTCCGTTTTCGTTGCCGCTACCGGATGGGTTACAAAAGAAAGTTGCTGAAATCAAGGCCCGCCACGCAACGCAAGAGGCGCAAGTTCTGGCAGCCATGCGGTTTGTTCAGGATGATGTGCGGTATATGGGAATTGAGATGGGAGTTAACTCGCACAAACCGCATGCACCTGCGCAAATATTGGCGCAACGCTTTGGCGATTGCAAGGACAAAGCTTATCTGCTTTGCACGTTGCTGAAGGCGCTGGGTATAGAAGCTTATCCTGTTCTTAACAACACGTACTTCATAAAGACCATTTGTTCCTGGCTGCCGATGCCTACCATATTCGATCATGTCACCGTATGTATACAATGGAAGAACAAAACGGTCTGGATCGATCCTACCATTGCTTACCAACGCGGCCCCCTGGCGGGCAGGTCGTATCCCAATTATCAGGCAGGATTGGTTATCAAACAAGGCACCACCGGACTGACTATAATCCCGCTGCAGGAAAGCGGGAAAATAAGCACCCGTGAGATATTTACTGTAAAGCGACTGAACGGTAAGGTAAAGCTCGAAGTGATCACTGATTTCTCGGGTTCTTTTGCCGATGATATTCGATACAGTTTTCACAACACCAGCCTTACTGAGCTCAGGAAGGATTTCAAAAGCTTCTATACAGGCTATTACAATAAATTGACAATGGATAGCCTTGCTCACAGTGACAATGATACAACGGGCATCTTCTCCACGAGGGAGTATTATACCATTGGTGATTTTTGGGAGGAAGAAGACGGGAAAACAAAAGCCTTCCTTCAGCCTTTTCTCATTAACAATGCACTGAAAAAGCCTGCTGAAGAGCGTACCATGCCGTATGCAATCAGATACCCCCTACGATATCACGAGGAGATCGAAATACGGTTGCCCAGAGATTGGGCAATAGAAGAATTTTCCTCCTCGGTTAAAAACAGCGCATTTGCGCTAAAGTATCGTTATACCAATCCTGAAAGTGATGTGGCTTTACTCACCTATGATTACGAAAGCCTTTCTGATCATATTCCACCGGGTAAAATGGAGGGCTTTGTAAAGGATCTTTCAGAAATTAATGAGACCTGTGGCTTTGTTTTATACGCTGATGGTAGCGAAAGTTCCGCATCTGCTTTTGACTTTACCCGCAGCAATGGCTTTACAGCAGCTTATGTGCTGTTGGGCATTTGCGCCCTGGTTACCTATTTCTATAAAAAAAATAATCGCCCGGGAGAATACGGGAGATAAGGACCCAGGTTTTCCTTTAACTCCTTTCTTAAGCCGCCGTTTCGTCAACAGCATTTAATATGACTGCACAAGCGCTGGCAAGTTGCTCCATGGTGATAGTCAGTGGCGGGGAAATGCGCAGGCAATTGGCGGCAAAAAGAAACCAATCCGTCAGTACGCCGTTTTCGATACAGGTATCAATGATCTTTTTACAGGTAGCAAAACTGTCAAATTCCACCGCAGCCCAAAGACCGGCCGTATGCAAGGATTTGATTGTTGGGTGAACAAGCAACTGCTTCAGTAACGCTTCTTTTTGCAGAACTGATTTGAACAACTCCTCATCCAGCAACGCTTCAAATGCAGCTTTACCGGCGGCGCAACAAAGCGGATGGCCGCCGAAGGTGGTGATGTGTCCTAGTACAGGATGATCAGTGAGGTGGTCCATCAGGGTTTTATCGGCAATAAAAGCGCCCAGGGGCAAGCCACCACCCAATGCTTTTCCGAGCAACAAAACATCTGGCACAATGCCAAATTGTTCAAAAGCCCACAAGGTCCCGATGCGGCCAAAGCCGGCTTGTATTTCATCAAGAATCAGCAGCGTTCCCGTTTCCGTACACTTGTTCCGTAGAGCCAGCAGCCACTCTTTTTGTGGCGGAAGAACGCCGGCTTCTGCCTGCACGGTTTCGGCAATTACGCAGGCCGTGTTTAGGGTAATGCGGTCCAGGTCCTCATACGAATTGTACCGGCAATGATCAATACCCGGCAGGAGGGGACGGTAAGCAGCCCGCCAGTATTCATCGCCGATAATACTTAACGCACCTTGCGTGGAACCGTGATAGGAGTTTTCGAATGCAACGATCCCTGTTCGGCCGGTGATTCGTTTCGCCAGCTTCATGGCACCTTCTACCGCCTCGGCCCCGGAATTGGTAAAGTAAACCGAATTAAGTGTAGAGGGCAGGTGTTCGGTCAGCAGCCGGGCATACTGTACCTGGGGGCTTTGCACAAATTCGCCGTACACCATCACATGGAGGTAGTCATCGGCTTGTTTTTTTATGGCTTCCACCACACGGGGATGGCGGTGACCCACATTGGCCACACTGATGCCGCCGATCAGGTCGAGGTAGTTCTTCCCTGCAACGTCTGTCAGGGTGCACCCTTCTGCTTTTATGATCTCGATTGCCAAAGGTGCCGTGGACGTTTGCGCCACATGCTGCAAAAAAAGCTGCCGTAAATTCATCGGGGCAAAAGTAACCGCAGGGAACGAGAGAACAGGGTTTTGAACCGCGGAATATCGAACAATGAATATTGACTGTCAAAGTTTTCAGATCTGACTTTTCCTGCGACTTTCATACAGGCTGCTAAAGCGAGGAAATTTACACGGAGACGATCCCTTCGACATTCCTTGTCTCTTGTTCGTCTGTTCAATATTCAGTTTCTTCTTTATCTACCTTCGTACCTTCTAAATTGTATTGGCGTATGGCTTTGATTTTACCTGTGGAAGGCGTTTTCCCAAAATGGGGCGAAGACTGTTTTATTGCCCCCAACTGCACCATCGTTGGCGATGTGGAGATGGGAACGGAATGCAGCGTGTGGTTCAATGCGGTGGTGCGGGGTGATGTGAACAGCATCCGTATGGGCAACAAAGTAAATGTGCAGGACGGTGCCGTTATTCATTGCACATTTAAACGTACAAAAGCTATCATTGGCAACAATGTTTCCATCGGTCATAATGCAATAGTACACGGCTGTACGGTGCACGACAATGTACTCATCGGTATGGGTTCTATTGTAATGGACAATGCGGTGGTGCACAGCAACACTATCATTGCCGCCGGTGCCGTGGTATTGGAAGGAACGGTTTGCGAGGGTGGTTCGATTTATGCAGGTGTACCGGCAAAGAAAGTAAAAGACATCTCGCCGGAAAAAGTGGAAGGGGAAATTGCCCGCATAGCCAATAATTATGTTGGGTATGCAAAGTGGTTTGCGGAGGCCAATGTTGCAAATAAAACAATTTGAGTATATATTTATCGTTTACTCTGTAAACCCCATGACAATGAAAATCTTTCGTTTTCCCCTCATTTTGCTTACGGCGGTTTTGCTGCTGTCTTCATGCAGTTTGTGGAACAAAGCCTTTCCGCCCAAATATGGCTGTGGAACCGACGGTAAAAACGTTGGCGCCGAAAAACTGCTCGATGGCAGTAACCAAAAGAAACAGCCCAAGTTCAAGAGTTAACATTGGCGTAATGGCCGCTGTGCAACAAATCAGCAGCCTTGTTTGTCTTTGTTGATATGCACCCAAACCTTTACCATCATAAAACCTTCGCTATATGAGTCTAACCCTAAGAACAACACTTGGCTTTACCGAAGCTGTAATCGACGCTGTTGGGGGCCTGAAACGCTTTTACGAAGTTGCATCTGTCCTCAGCGATGTCTTCTCTGTTTCGTTTAACCGGAAAGAAGATGATTTTGATGCCATTAGTTGGGCCTTCCGGCTCAACAAATATGAGCTTACGCTGGAATACAGCATTTACAATGGTATCCTGTTGTTTCCCACAAAAGGGAGCGGCGCCAGCAAGAGGGACAATGAAGCTGTAGTGCAACTGGCCAATGTGTTACAAGGAAAGTTGCTCAACCTGGATATGCACCAAAAAACAGCATAAAAAAGGCCGCAGTGAATGCGGCCTTTTTGCTGGTATCTTAAAAAGTTATACAATGTTCCAAACTTCGTTACCCCGTAATAATTTGTCCAGGTCGGCAGGCTTTTTCTCTTTTGCCCATTCAATCTGCTGCTTCATAACCGCTTCATAGGTAGGACGTTCGGCCTGGTAGAATACGCCAAATGGGCGGGGCAGGTGACCTTCTACTCTCGGGTCGTCGAACATACGGGTAAGAATCTGCGCTTTGAACAGGTCGCCTTCATCATGCACCCACAAATCATCGGCGCTGTGGCCATTGTTTAAGTCTACAACTATTGGTTTAAAGCCATCCAACTTAATGCCCTTATCGCTATTAGCACCGAAGATCAGCGGCTTGCCATTTTCAACAAACAAGGCGTTATCGGCCTTGGTGCCTTTTTCGGTAAAAGCTTCAAAGGCGCCGTCATTAAAGATGTTACAGTTCTGGTAGATTTCCAGGAATGAAGCGCCTTTGTGGGCATTTGCCCTTACCAGCATCGCTTGCAGGTGCTTCGGGTCGCGGTCCATGCTGCGGGCAATAAAAGATGCATCGGCACCCAGGGCAAGCGCCATCGGGTTGAACGGATGATCGATTGAACCAAACGGTGTGGACTTGGTGACCTTGTTTTCTTCCGATGTGGGTGAATATTGACCCTTTGTCAACCCATAAATCTGGTTGTTAAAGAGCAACACATTCACATCAAAATTGCGGCGAAGGAGATGAATGGTGTGGTTACCTCCAATGCTCAGGGCATCGCCGTCGCCGGTAACAATCCAAACGCTCAGGTCAGGCCGTGAAGCCTTCAGGCCGCTGGCAATTGCGGTAGCCCTTCCGTGAATGGAGTGCATGCCGTACACGTTCATGTAGTACGGAAAGCGTGACGAACAGCCAATACCGGAGATAATGGCAATCTGCTCGCGGGGAATCCCCAGCGTAGGCATTACTTTCTGCACCTGCGCCAGGATGGAATAATCACCGCAGCCAGGGCACCACCGCACTTCTTGGTCAGTGGCAAAATCTTTGGCAGTAAGGGCCGGTTTATTTAGTGCTACTGTTTCCATATTGAATAGTGAGAAAACCGGGCGTCGACCAGTAGAATCCATTCGACGGATGCCTGTTTTCTTGTTTTATTTTAAAGTTAATCGAAATGTGTGTTAGCTGCTCTTTTTCTAAAAATTCTTTTCCTGTCGTTTTCTGAGCCACTCCCTATCAGCTGGCTTTCTGTTCCTGCTCACCTGATCCTACCAGTTCTTCCCAGTACTCTGCCGCTCTTCTTGTATGTGGGATAACGATGGTGCCCCCTACAATGTTGGCAACAGCAAAGATCTCGTACATCTGCGCGGTGGTAACACCCAACTCATAGCTTTTGCCCAGGTGATACTTGATACAGTCGTCGCAGCGCAGCACCATACTGGCTACAAGACCTAGCATTTCTTTTGTTTTTTTATCGAGGGCGCCTTCTTCGTATGTATTTGTATCCAGGTTCCAGAGCCGCTTCAGCACAAGGTTGTTCTTGCTCAGGATCACATCATTCATCTTTTCGCGATAGGTATTGAACTCATTGACCAGGTCAGCCATCTTTTCAGAATTTAGGCCTGCAAATTTACGAAGCCTGCGCCGGAAAGAAAGGTTACAGGATTCATAACGACAGTTTTTCTCTAAATTGAGGCTAACTTTAACGCTTTCTGAAAACAGTAACAGAGCCTCGGAAGAGCGGGGCCTTTCAAACCAAAAAACAACGCGATCAATGAAAAGAACGTTTCTGGTAACGCTTGCATTCGTGGGAATGGTGGCACTTTCCTGCGCCGTAACAAATCAGTCCTCCAATTCGCTGTACAAAAACCTGAAAGTGCTGCCCAAAGACATCACCAAAGAGCAAATGGACAGTGTGATGCATCACTACACCGCATCGCTGAATGTAAAATGCAATTTTTGCCATGCACGGACAGCAGATAACAAGGCCTTTGACTTTGCCTCGGATGCAAATAAGCACAAACTGGTGGCCCGCGATATGATCAAAATGACAAACGAATTGAACAAGGAATACTTTAATCACACCGGTTCAGCCATAACACTGAATTCGCAACTGGCAGTAACCTGCTATACCTGTCACCACGGAGCAACGGATCCGGCTGTAAAAGCGCCGCAGTCAACCCGTCCTTAAATTCCTTCACCCAAAACCAACAAAGATGAATAGGAGCTTTGATTTCGGCATGATCGGGATTGGTGTGATGGGGAGTAACCTCCTTCTCAATATGGCCGATAATGGCTTTTCAGTGATTGGTTACGACCTGAAACAGGAGCGGGCCGATAAACTGGAAGAAGCCGCTAGCGAAGGCACGGTTGTAAAAGGCACTACAGATATTTCGGTGATGGTGCAAAGCCTCAAAACACCCCGCAAAATCATGATGCTGGTGCCTGCCGGCAAGCCTGTAGACGACGTGATTGAAACCTTGCTGCCGCACCTGAACAAAGGTGACATAGTCATTGATGGAGGAAATTCATTTTACCGCGATACCCAACGGCGGGTGGATTTTCTGCAGCCCAAGGGCATTCACTTTTTCGGCATGGGAGTATCGGGCGGTGAAGCCGGTGCCAGGTTTGGTCCCAGTATGATGCCCGGTGGCGACAAAGCCGCTTATGAATACCTTCGGCCCATTCTGGAAGCCATTGCGGCCAAAGCCGATGGACACTCCTGCGTGGATTATGTTGGCAACGGCGCGGCCGGCCATTATGTAAAAATGGTGCACAACGGTATTGAGTATGCAATGATGCAACTCATTGGTGAAGCGTATGATATTTTAAAGCGGGGAGGAGATTTTTCCAACGAAGATCTTCACAATGTATTTGCCCGCTGGAATGCCGGCAGTTTGCAATCTTTCCTGATTGAGATTACCGCCGAAATTTTCAGAACCCTGGATGTAGAGAAACCAGGAGAAAAGCACTACCTGGTGGATGCCATCCTGGATAAGGCCGGCTCTAAAGGCACCGGCAAATGGACCTCGCAGGATGCATTGAACCTGGGTGTACCCATTCCCACGATCGATGCTGCCGTGGCGGCCCGCAGTTTATCAGCCTATAAACAACAAAGAGTAAAGGCCGGGGAGTTGTACCAACCAACTATTGAAAAACTGAACCTTTCTGCTGAGGAACTTTCTGCCACTATGGAAGATACGCTCAGCTTTTGTTTTGTAATGGCCTATGCCCAAGGGTTAAGCCTGCTGGTCAGTGCTTCGCAGGAATATCAAATGCAGATACCGCTGGCCAACGTGGTACGCATCTGGAAAGGAGGTTGCATTATTCGCTCCCTGCTCCTTTACCAGTTTGATAAAATTTTCCGGGCAGATCCTGACCTTTCCAATGTGTTGCTGGATGAAAGCATGGCTTCGTTTTTAAAAGAAAAAGAAACAGCAACACGGAAGGTAATAGCGCTGGCTGTGCAGGCCGGAATTCCGGTATCCGCCATGAGCAGCGCATTGGGTTATTTTGATGCGTTCTCCACTAGCCGGTTACCGATAAATTTAATCCAGGCTCAACGTGACTTTTTTGGTGCCCATACTTATCAGCGCATAGACAGGGAAGGTGTTTTTCATACCGAGTGGCATTCCGATTCAAAAGAACAACCATGATTAGTGATTTTAAAGTAAAGCCGACTCAACCAGTTGTTGTTTTCATCTTTGGTGGCAGCGGCGACCTGGCTTATCGTAAACTTCTACCGGCTTTATACAACCTTTATCTCGACAAATACATTCCTCCTGAAACCTATATTGTCGGTATCGGCAGGTCTGAATATACTGATACCAGTTACCGGTCTTATATCAGGGAGGGAATTGAAAAACATTCCCGCCGCAAAGACGGCCTGGAAGAACACTGGAAAACCTTTTCCAAACAGGTTGATTACCTGAAAGGCGATGTAGGCAAGGCCAGGCTTTACCAGCAAATGGCAAAGCTGGTAAAGCAAAAGGCAAAAGAATGGAAGGCGGAACCACACATCGTCTTTTACATGTCGGTGGCACCGCAACTGGCACCGGGTATAGCCACCAAACTTCATGAAGCAGGACTCACCGCTGATCCTTCCAAGTCGCGGATGGTATTTGAAAAACCATTTGGCCATGACCTGAAAAGTGCCAGGGAATTAAATATTCAACTGGGAGAATTGTTTGAAGAAAAACAAATCTATCGCATTGATCATTTTTTGGGCAAGGAAACGGTGCAGAACATTTTAGCCTTGCGTTTTGCCAATGCCCTGTTTGAACCGCTTTGGAATAACAACTATATCGACCATGTGCAGATAACAGCCGCCGAAGGCATTGGCATTGAAGGCCGTGGTTCGTACTACGAAGGTGCCGGCGCCATGCGGGACATGGTGCAGAATCACATACTGCAGTTAATGTGCATGGTGGCCATGGAAGCACCGGTTTCATTCGCTGCCGATGAGATCCGCAACAAAAAGCTGGATGTGCTGAAAGCCATCCGCTGCTGGACAAGAGATGCCGTGCACCAGCATGCTGTTCGCGGGCAATACAGCGAAGGTTGGAACGGAGGCGAAAAAGTGATTGCATATAGGGAGGAAAAAGGTGTAGCAGAAAATTCAGGGGTGGAAACTTTTGCAGCCGTAAAGTTTTATGTAGATAACTGGCGGTGGCGGGGCGTACCGTTTTATGTACGTACGGGTAAGGCCATGAACACCAAAACAACCCTGGTGGTGATTCAGTTTAAACCGGCGCCGCAATATGCATTTCCTACCGAAGCCGGTGAAACGTGGCGGGCCAATCGCCTGGTCATCAGCATTCAGCCACAAATGGATATCCGCCTTCGGTTTCAGGCAAAACAACCCGGTCCCCAAATGGTGCTACAGCCGGTGGATATGGTGTTTAACTACACCGATGCCTATGGCGACAAGGCGCCGGAAGCCTATGAAACGTTGCTACAGGATGTAATTGAGGGCAACCCTACGTTGTTTATGCGGGCCGACCAGGTAGAAAGGGCCTGGGAAGTAATACAGCCCATATTGGATGCCTGGCAAACACGGCCGCCCGTTGATTTTCCAAATTATGCCCCCGGCTCCTGGGGGCCTGAAGATGCAGAGGCGTTGATTGCCAAAGACGGAAGACATTGGACGACATTGCCGAAAGAGAAATAGTTTGGGGTTTGGAGTTGTTTAGTTCGATATGCCTGTAATGCTTTAAATATCTTTAAATGAAAGAGACGCTTCCTGTTAAAGAAGCGTCTCTTTCATTTATTGGTCCTTAATAATCATAGTTACAGGCAATACAAAAAGTCTACTGTTTGTAAAGAATGGTCGAACAGTTACGACAACTCCAAACCCCAAACCTCAAACTCCAAACAGAATTAAACTCTTCCCCAGTTCTCGCCGCTTTTGATGCGGTACATGGTCATTTCACTGACGTCGTATTTTTCAGCCATTTGTTTGATGGTTAAACGGCGCTTGTCGTTGTTGAGCATATCCTTGATGCGGCGCACCTGGGCGGCCGTCAGTTTCAAGCCCACTTCTCTTTCGGCCTGCTTTTTCTTATAGGCAATTTTTGCCGGGCTTTTTTGCTGATGCTGAATCATTTCTTCCAGCGTTGCCCATTTCAGGTTACTGGCACGGTTGTCCAGTTTGTTGTGATTCTTATGAATAACATATTTATGACGGGTAGAAGGCCGCTTTATAAACAAACGTGCAATTTCCCGGTGCAGGTACAATGTACTTTTCCGCTCAGGCCGGTGAAGGTTTAGTGTACGGTAGCCCGTTGTTAATGAACCGTTCAGCAATTTGCCGTCGGCCAGTACATCTTCCTTGTAACTGGCAAGTCGGCCCTGTGTAGAAACAGCGTAGCGGTTCCTCAGTTCTTTACTGCCCTCAAAAGCAAGCTGTTTCCACTGTTCACCCGGTAACTTTTTTATCATGGCAATTATTTTTTCAAACAAAAGAATAGAATAATCTTACCCTAAATTTCGTAAAAATTCATGCCTGTTCAATCATTTTTATAAACTGGTCTTCGGTGAGAATGCGAACGCTGGCAATTTTTTTTGCTTTTTCCAGTTTGCTGCCGGCATCTTCGCCTACAATCAGGAAATCAAGCTTACTGCTCACACCGGATAAAATCTTCCCGCCTGCCTTTTCCACCATCTCTTCTGCTTCGCTACGTTTCAATCGGTTAAGGGTACCCGTAAACAAAAACGTTTGCCCGCTGAGGTTACCCCCGCCTGCCGATTCCCTCTTATCGGCTTTCAACCGGAGCCCCAGGGCTTCCAGTTCGTGCAGCATTTTTATATTGTCTTCGTTACTGAAGAACTGCACTACGCTGCTGGCCACTTTGGGGCCAACGTCTTCCAGTGTTTGTAGTTTTTCTTCATCAAAATGCTGAAGGTCGAGGAGATGCTCAACAGAAGCAGCCAGCGTTTTTGCCATGGTTTCTCCAACAAACCGGATTCCTAACGCAAAGATGAGACGGTAAAGCGGTTGCGCTTTGGTGTTATTGATAGCGTTTTGCAGGTTGCTGACGGACTTTGTACCAAAGCCTTCCAGTTTGCCGATGGCATCGTAGTCGAGCTGGTAAATCTGCGGGATAGAGCAAAGAAGGCCAAGCTTGTAGAATTTTTCGATATTGGCCTCCCCCATGCCCCTGATATCCATAGCGTCTTTGGAAGTAAAATGAATCAGCCGCTCGAGCACCTGTGCGGGGCAACTCGCATTCACACAACGCCAGGCTGCTTCTTCGGGTGAGCGGAACAATTCGTCGCCACAGGAAGGACAATGCGTAGGAAACTGGATCGGTTGTTCATTGCCGTTGCGCAGTTCAACCAATGGTTTTACAATGTAGGGTATTACATCACCAGCCCGTTCTACTAAAACGGTATCTCCGATCCGGATGTCTTTTTCGCGAATCACGTCCTCGTTAAATAGCGAGATGGAGCTTACTGTTACTCCGCCAATGTGCACCGGTTCTATTTTCGCCACAGGGCCAATGTTCCCTGTACGGCCAATCTGGTATTCTACCCGTAGCAGTTTGCTGGTGGCTTGCCTGGCTTTGAATTTAAAGGCCATTGCCCACCTGGGGTGGTGGGAGGTCATGCCCATTTTATCTTGCAGTTCAAAGTCGTTCACCTTGATCACCATGCCATCAATCTCATAAGGAAGGTCATCACGATGCGCTTCAAACTCATTGCAGTAATCAATCACCGCCTGTATGCCTTTCAGCACTTTTTTTTCTTTTGCCGGGCTGCGGAAACCCAGTTCCCAAAGCATGTCTAATGTGCCGGAGTGGGTGGTGAGGTAAGATGACAGATGATCAATGACGGATGAGGGTATTTCACTGCTAATCTTTCTTCCACTTTCATCCGCCATCTGCAATCCGTCATCGGTTTTCTGTACACCTTCTTCGCTGATATAGTAGCTGACATGGTAAACAAAAGCCTCCAGTTTTCTGCGACCCACCTCTACCGGGTCTTTTATGCGCAGTGTACCGGCTGCTGCGTTGCGGGGATTGGCCAGAGGTGCCTGTCCCTGCTCAGCCAGGGCATCGTTGAACTTTTTAAAATTATTCTTGTTGATCAATACCTCACCGCGAATCTCCACTGTTTGCAGGCCGTAAGCCGAGAAGCGGGCCGAAAGTGGAATCGTGCGGATCTGCTTGATGTTTGGTGTGATGTTATCGCCCCGCACCCCATCACCACGGGTAGCGCCTCTTACCAGTTGATCATTCTCATAGATCAATGAAATGCTGGCCCCATCGAATTTCGGCTCCACACAGTATTCAATCTCCGATTGACCGGTTAGTTCACGGGCCTTTCGGTCAAAGTCCAGCAGGTCTTCGCTGTTATAAGAATTGTCCAGCGAAAGCATCGGTACCAGGTGTTGTACGGTGGGAAATTCTTTGGTAAGTCCTTTGGCAACACGCTGTGTGGGAGAGTCGGCCGTAACCAGGTCCGGCGCTTCTGTTTCCAGCTTTTCCAAGCCTTTATATAAAGTATCGTATTCAAAGTCGGAGATCAGTGGATCGTTCTGAATATAGTACCGGTGTTCATGAAAACGCAGCACGTCTCGTAAGTCAAAAATATCGTCGGTGGTCAGCTTGTCTTCCTTTATTTTTTTCAACAAGCTTTCTGTCTGCTTTTGAAATTCTTTTGTATCCGATGGCATGCAGCGAAAATAGAAATTATAGGTGTGAGGCGGAAAGAAAAAAGGTGTTGTTGCCCCTATTCAACGTGTTATCATCCATTAAAAACACTCGCTTTTTCATTTGGTCGGGCCACTAAAAAGACACATGAATTTCCAAACTTTTATGTTCCTGATATAAACAGCATACAGGTCATTTTCCATTGCTTGCGCTCTGGATTGAACCTCAAGGGAAATTTATTTTTTGCCTGCAATGTGTTTCAAGTACATATTCTCCTATCTTTATCCCGGAGATTTGCTTATGAAACGCTTGCTGCTGCTTGTTATCACCGTTGTGTGTGCCTTTAATGTCCATGCACAACTGCTTACCTGGTCACCGTCATTTCCCAAAGAAAATGAACCGCTGGAAATTACCCTGGATGCCGCAAAAGGCAATCAAGGGCTGCTAAATTTTAGCGGAAGTGTATACGTGCATATTGGCGTTATCACAAATAAAAGCGCCAATGGCGACGACTGGAAATATGTTCCTTTTCAGTGGGCTACTGCACCTGCTAACGGTGCGGCTGTTTCGCTGGGCAACAACAAATGGAAGTTTACCATCCCGGGCAGTATCCGCAGCTTTTTCAATATCACCGATCCTGCAGAAACCGTACAAAAAGTTGCCATTCTTTTCCGCAACGCCGATGGCAGCCGGGTACAGCGCAATGCCGACGGCAGCAATATGTATGTACCTGTTTACCCTGCAAATGCATTTGCAGTGCGGCTGACACAACCGGCAAGAGAGCCGAAATTGGTTCCCACGCCGGAGCCGCAGACCTGGACGATAGGTTCATCCGTTACCGTTTCAGCAGATGCCAGCAAGGCTTCCGCCATGAAGCTTTACCACAATGGTGCTGTTATTGCTACATCTAACGGTAATGCGACAACGCTTTCAGGCACAACAACTGTGGCCGCTGCCGGCAACCAGCAGATCGTGGCCGAAGCAACCGAAGGCAGTACCACCACCTATGATACCATCAACATTTTTGTGGCGGGTGCAACACCGGTAGCACCTTTACCTGCCGGCGTGAAAGATGGGATCAATTATCATCCGGATAACACGTCGGTTACATTGGTGCTTCGGGCCCCGGGGAAAAACATGGTGACGGTGATTGGCGATTTTAATGACTGGTCGCAAACGACTGAGTCAGTTATGAACCGTACGCCGGATGGCAAGTTCTTTTGGCTGACCATCAACGGACTGACGCCGGGCACCGAATATGGCTATCAGTACCTGGTAGACGGGAGCATCCGGATTGCCGATCCGTACGCTGAAAAAATTTTCGATCCTTTCAACGACCAGTATATTTCAGCCGCTACCTATCCTAATCTGAAGCCTTATCCCACAGGGAAGACATCCGGTATGGTGGGAGTGTTGCAGACCGCACAACCAACATATAACTGGTCGGTGAATAACTTCAACCGGCCTGATAAAAGAGGGCTGGTGATTTATGAGTTATTGTTACGCGATTTCCTGGCAGCCCACGACTGGAAAACACTCACGGATACATTAAGCTATTTAAAGCGACTGGGTGTTAATGCCATTGAGCTTATGCCTTTTAATGAGTTTGAGGGAAACATCAGCTGGGGATATAATGGTTTCCAGTACTTTGCGCCGGATAAATATTATGGGCCAAAAAACACCCTGAAAGCATTTATCGATTCATGCCATAAGGCTGGAATTGCCGTAATCATGGACATTGTGCTGAACCATACCTATGGCCCCTCGCCCTTGAAAGAATTGTACGGCCTGGCAAACAACCCCTGGTATAATCCCACGGCGCCACACGCCGCCATCAACTTCGGCGATGACTTTAACCATGAAAGCGCTGATACCAAAGACTTTTTTACCCGGGTGCTGCAGCATTGGGTAACCGAATATAAAATCGATGGGTACCGTGTTGATTTTTCGAAGGGACTGACGCAAAAGGTTTCTTCGAGCGATGCACAATTCTCAGCCTATGACGCCAGTCGCATTGCCATTTTGAAAAACTACTATAATGTAACAACTGCCGCGGCTCCGGATGCCTATTTTATCCTGGAGCATTTTGCCGATAATACAGAAGAAAGAGAACTGGCTGATGCCGGTATGCTGCTTTGGTCCAACGTATGGACGCAATACCAGGAAGCTTCCATGGGCTATGTGGCCAACTCTAATTTTCAGAATGTAATCCACTCCGCCCGTTCCTGGAGCCAGCCGCACCTGGTAGGCTTTATGGAAAGCCATGATGAAGAACGGATCACGTATAAAAATATCCGGTATGGCAACGCCTCGGCTACATACAACATAAAGGACACTACAACGGCACTGCGAAGAATGGCACTGAACGCCGCTTTTTTGTTAACCATACCCGGGCCTAAAATGATCTGGCAGTTTGGTGAATTAGGTTATGATATTTCGCGGTGCTATCTGTCAACCAATGGAGAAGACGGCAACTGCAACACCAAAACCGATCCCAGGCCTATCCGCTGGAATTACCAGAGCGAACCACGCCGGAGACAGGTGTTTGACACCTACAGCCAATTGAACAAGTTGCGGTTTCATCCTTGGTATACCGGTGCTTTTCAATCAGGCAATGTTGAACGTAGCCTGAACGGTGCGTTTAAGTGGATTAAGGTCACCACAGCAAATGATACAGCTGACCTGGTGGTGATCGGAAATTTTGATGTGGTACCGCAAACCGGCGAGGTTACCTTTCCAACCGCCGGCACATGGTATGATCTCTTTGGTAATTTCATCCACTCGGCAACTGGCTCTTCACAAAGTTTTACCCTGCAGCCGGGAGAGTTTCATGTATATGTCAACCGGAATGTCAACAACGTAACAGCTACGCCTGTGGGCAATGTGCCCTGGAACGGCACCCGTTTTGTTGCCGGCCTTTTCCCAAATCCAGTACGTTCCGGCTTTACACTGGACCTTGCGCTACCGCAGAGCGGCAATGTGAATGTGTTGTTGTATAACAGCATGGGGCAGGTAGTGAGCACCCTTTACAATGGATTTATGCTGAAAGGAGAGCGGCAGTTGCCGTTGCCACGCCCCGCTTTACCGGCAGGCACTTATTTCCTGAAGCTGCAACTTAAAAACGAAATACAAACAATTCCTCTTACCCTTCAATAACTGCAGATGACCAAACTAAAAACGGCTGCGCTGGAAAAGAGCAGCCATCTCGATTACTTCAATATCGCGGTTTCGGTAGACTGTGTGATTTTTGGTTATGCCGAAAAAGCCCTGAAAGTACTGCTTATCAAATCTGACCTTGAAGAATTTGCCGGTATGTATTCACTATTGGGTGACCTGGTGCGTACCGATGAAGACCTTGATGAAGCTTCGTACCGCGTTTTACGGGAGCGTACGGGCCTGGATGACGTATACCTGGAGCAGGTGCATACGTTTGGCAATGTAGCCCGTCACCCATCAGGCCGTGTCATCACCACAGCCTATTATTCCCTGATCAATAAACGGAACAATGGATTGCAATTCATCAATCATGAGCTGAGCTGGCATGATGTGAAAACAGTAACAGAACTGGCCTTCGACCACCGGCAAATTCTCGATACCTGTCTGCAACGCCTGCAGGAGAAAGTAATGGAATACCCCATTGTATTTAATCTGCTGCCGGAAAAATTTTCATTACGGGAGTTGCAGGACCTGTATGAAGCCATTTTAGGGGTGGAACTGGACCGTCGCAACTTCCGCAAACGAATCATTCTGAAAGACTGGTTGGTAGACCTGAATGAGATGGAAGAAGACGTGCCGCATCGGCCGGGAAAATTATACAAACTACGACCCAATTTAAAAAAGAGTGGACAACTGGAGGTAAAAGCTGAACATCTTAAAACGCCCTCTTTATCCTGATCAAAAAAAACCTTTTTACGCCAGTTTCGGCGAAAAAACAGGCAAATGTTTTTTGAAAATGTTAAAAAGTTCCTATTATTGTGTGTTCGATACACATTTATAACGACTGCATTTCTTCTATAATTCTTAATATTTGATTGCTTATGTATCTGAGAAAATTTCTTCAGACGATTTGCCTGCCTGTATTGCTGCTATTGTCAATTGTGGTATTTGCCCAAACGAGAACAGTGACTGGCCGTGTAACAGACGCAACCGGCAAAGGAATCGCCGGTGCAACTGTATCTGTAAAAGGACGGACTATAGCGGTAGTAACCCAGGAGGACGGCTCCTACTCTATTGCTGTTCCTGCCGATGCCACAACCCTCACTATCAGTTCTGTGGGGTATGGTATACAGGAAGTTGGTGTTGGCGGAACGACAACTGCCAATGTTACCCTTCAATCCTCTGCTGTTAACATGAACGAAGTAGTGGTGGTGGCGTATGGTACCCGCCGCCGGGGAGATTTAACAGCCTCGGTAACATCCGTAACAGCCAAAGATTTTCAAAAGGGCCAGGTAGCTTCCTCCGAGCAGCTACTGATGGGTAAAGTGGCCGGGTTACAGGTAACAACAGGCGGCGGTTCGGCAGGCGGTGGTAGCAAGATCCGTATCCGCGGCGGTGCCTCGCTGAATGCCAGTAACGATCCGCTCATTGTAATTGACGGTGTGCCCGTGGAAGGCAATGGCATTGCCGGTTCCGGAAACCTGCTGAACACCATCAACCCTAATGACATTGAGTCCATTAGTGTGCTGAAAGATGCTGCGGCCACGGCTTTGTATGGTTCCCGGGCATCAAATGGTGTACTGATTATTACTACCAAAAGAGGCAGTGCTGGTAAGCCGCGCTTTAACTTCAACACCAGGGCCTCGGTTGGCCGGATTGTAAACAAGGTGGATGTATTGACCGGAGATGAGATTCGGACGATTATTAACAACGATGCCACACAAACAGGTAATAACACATACAAAAATTTAGTTGGCACTGCTAATACCAATTGGCAGGATGTGATCTATCAGAATGCACTTGCTTATGACAATAATTTTAGTGTTGCGGGTACGTACAAAATAATCCCCTATCGTTTTTCATTGGGATACCTGAGTCAGGACGGGATCCTAAAAACAGATCATTTCAACCGATTCTCCACTGCATTGAATCTGACGCCGCGCTTTCTTGACAATCATCTTTCTGTGAATGTAGCAGCAAAATTCAGCCGTACCGGAAATACGTTTGCTGACGGTGGTGCTATCGGCAACGCAGTTACTTTTGATCCTACTCAACCGGTTTATGCCAATAACAAATTTGGTGGCTATTTCGAGTGGATGCAAAGTAACGGACTGCCTATTAACCTCTCCAACAGGAACCCGCTAGCGTTGTTGGAATTGCGAGATAATACCTCCAACGTGAACCGGTTTATCGGAAACGTACAGCTGGATTACAAGTTACACTTCCTGCCCGATGTACACGTATTGCTGAACGTGGGTATGGACCGTACACATGGCGAGGGTAATGACAATATTGATTCCTTACTGGCCACCAATTATGTAACGGGCGGCAGAAGAACCTATTATCAACAAACACAAATGAACAGGTTAGCCGATGTTTCTTTGACCTATGCAAAGGAGCTAACCAGTCTTCGCAGCAAGTTTGATGTACTGCTTTTACACAGTTATCAGGACTTTTATACCGATGTGTACAATTATCCTGCGTTTAGCTATAGAGCAATCGCCGATCCCAATACGCCATTGAAGAAAGATACCATCCAGAATTCTGAGCCTGCGTTTGCAACGGATAAACCGCAGTACCGCCTGGAGTCGTACCTGGCCCGTGTGAACTTTACCATTCTGAATAACTATTTATTAACCGCTTCGCTGCGCCGCGATGCTAGTTCCAAGTTTGCCCCTGAAAACCGGGTAGGTTATTTCCCTGCTGCTGCTGTAGCCTGGAAAATAAGAGAAGACCTGCTCCACAATGTAAGAGCTGTTTCGGATTTAAAGCTTCGCTTTAGCTGGGGTGTAACCGGTCAGCAGAACATTGGCGATTATTACGGCTACTTGCCGCGGTATTCCAGAAGCGTGAACAGGGGTGCTTATTACCAGTTTGGTGATACGTTCTACGAGTTCCTGCGTCCGGGAGCTTATGACCCTGCCCGCAAATGGGAGACTACCACTACAACGAACCTGGGACTAGACTTCGGTTTCTTGGGTAACCGAATCAGTGGTTCCGTGGACCTTTATAAAAAAGAGACCAAAGACCTGTTAAGTGTGGTAGACGTGGCCCCGGGTTCCAATTTCGATATTCAGTTGCTGACCAACGTTGGCAATATGGAGAACAGGGGGATTGAATTGGTGCTGAATACCAATCCTATTCGCACAAGGGATTTCTCCTGGGATCTGAGCATGAACTTCACTTTAAATGAAACGAAGATCACCAACCTGCAGCGATATCCAGATCCATCATTCAGCGGTATCAATGTTAGTGGTATCAGTGGTGGTACCGGTAACCAGATCGGTAAGTTCATTGTAGGCTATGCACCGTACACATACTACATGTACAAGCAGATCTACGACAAACAGGGTCGCCCCATTGAAGGTTTGTATGAGGATATCAACCGTGATGGCAGTGTGGATGAAGCTGACCGTTACCTGTACAAAAAGCCGGCACCCGATGCACTGGTAGGCGCCAGCACACAATTCGCGTACAAAAAGCTAACGCTTTCTGCAGCGGGTCACGGCATGTTTGGCAATTATCTTTACAACAACTACTTCTCCAATGCCGGAGTGATGCGTGCCATTAAAAACCCGATCAATTTTATTGGCAATGCCTCAAGAAATTTCCTGGAGACAGGGTTCGACAATAACCGCTACATCTCGGATTACTACATTGAAAACGCTTCCTTCTTCCGGCTGGATCACATTACACTTGATTACAACCTGGGCCGAATCGGTAGAAGCCTGTCCAATGTACGTGTTGGTGCCAGTGTGCAGAACGTGTTTTTGGTAACCAAATACAAAGGATTGGATCCGGAGAATTCCAGCGATACCGGTGTGGATAACAACATTTACCCGCGTCCGCGTACCTATTCATTGAGCGTAAACCTTGACTTTTAATTTTTAATGATTGCAACATATGAAGCGTAAAACAATCAATCAACTCATACTTGCACTGGTAGCGGTGTTTACCATCACCTCCTGTGCAAAAAAGCTGGATCTTTTCCCGCAGAACGATCTCACCCCCGAAAAAGCATTTTCTACACCGGATGGGTACAAAAGTGTGCTGGCTAAAATTTATGCAACACTGGCGGTGACCGGTAACCAGGGCGCTGCCGGTGCTCCCGATATTGGTGGTGGACTGGATGAAGGTTCCCAGGTAGCGTTCATCCGTGGTTTTTTTAATGCCCAGGAACTGCCCACAGATGAAGCAGTGGTAGCCTGGAACGATCAGACCATTCATGACTTCCACTTTCTGCGTTGGACCGCGGCAGATCCTTTCTTAAGAGGTTTGTATGCCCGCCCTATCTACAATATCACGCTGATCAATGAGTTCCTTCGCGAAGCAACGGATGCTAAGCTGGCTGAGCGCAACATCACCGGTGCGGCTGCCGACGACATCAAAAATGCAAGAGCTGAAGTGCGTTTCCTGCGTGCTTTCAACTATTGGGTAATGATGGATCTTTTTGGAAAATCTACATTTATTACCGAAAATGATCGCGTTGGTTCCACCTTACCTAATGAAGCTTCCCGGACAGAGTTGTTCACTTACATTGAATCTGAATTAAAAGCCATTGATGGTGACTTGGCGCCCGCTAAAACAATTGAGTACGGACGGGTAGATCAAGCTGCCGCATGGGCACTGCTGGCCCGTATGTACCTGAATGCGGGAGTGTACACGGGTACTACACGCTATAACGATGCTATCACGTATGCGAAAAAAGTAATTGATGCAGGCTACACCCTGCGGCCCAATTATCCGCAGCTTTTTATGGCCGATAACCACAAGCATAAAGATGAATTTATCTGGACCATCAACTGCGATGGCCTGCGTACACAGGCCTTTGGTAACACCACGTTTTTTGCTCATGCTGCTGCCGGCTCAAACAACGATGAATATGGTGTGCGGGATGGCTGGTTTGGATACCGGGCTACCAGAGCGCTGATCGATTTTTTTACCGATCCCACCGGTGCTACCGACCAGCGGGCTCTTTTTGATAACCTGGCCAACGCTACCATCAGCGATATCACCAATTTTAACCAAGGTGTTTGGGTAAAGAAATGGCGCAACATCCGAAGCGATGGTTTGCCTACAGCTGATGCCAATCGTGACTATGCAGATATCGATTTCCCTGTTTTCCGTTTGCCGGAGATGTATTTTATCTATACAGAAGCCATGTTGCGTGGTGGGACAGGTGCCGATCCTGCCACAGCGTTGAATTATATGAATCAACTCCGCCAGCGGGCTTATGGTGGCAACTATGGGCCAGGTAATATAGGAAGGCTGAATGCCGGTGATCTCACAACCCAGTTTGTGCTGAACGAAAGGGCACGTGAACTCTACTGGGAAGGGCACCGTCGCACCGACCTGGTACGTTACAACCTTTTGACAACAGCAGCTTACCTCTGGCCATGGAAAGGTGGTGTGCAATCGGGTACAGCTGTTGACAGCAAGTACAACATTTATCCTATTCCTGTAGCCAATATAACGGCTAACCCTAACCTTACCCAAAACACTGGTTATTAATCTTCAAAAAATTTATGAATATGAGAAATAGGTTGCTTGTGGTTTTTGCTTTTTTGCTGGTGCTTGTTTCCTGCAAAAAAGATGAAAACAAAATTTATCTGGAAAGCAGTACAGCTCCTGTGCTGACGGTTTCCACTACGGGTCCGGTTGTGCTCCATCAAGCCGATGCCGCCAAGCCTGCGATCAGCTTTAACTGGACCAATCCTGATTATCGTTTTACAACCGGCATCAGCTCGCAGGATGTTACCTATGTGCTGCAAATTGATTCTGTGGGCAAAAACTTCAGAAGTAATAAACTGCAGGAAGTCTCCATCTCCAAAGAGTTGGGGACTACGTTTACAGTAAAAGATTTCAATGCCATTTTTACCAAGATGGATGTGCCGGAAAACGTAGCGCATGAATTTGAGTTTCGCGTTAAAGCAAATCTGGTTAACGGTGCTGCACCCTTATACTCTAATGTAATTAAGATGATGGTGACGCCTTACCTGGATGTAGCCGTTCCGGTACCTACAAACGGCGATCTGTGGATGACGGGGGATGCCGCACCTTCGGGCTGGTCGAACCCCCTGGGAAGTCCCTACGACGTGTCGCAGAAGTTTACAAGGGTTTCAAGTAGCTTGTATGAATTGACAATTGCTTTGCCTGGTGGCGGCAATTACAAATTGCTTCAGGATAACGGTGACTGGAGTACCCAATACCACATGTTGACAGGTGGTACTTGGGAAGCTGGCAGTTTCGAAAAGAAAGACTCCGATCCCGGTTTTCCCGGACCTCCCTCTGCAGGCACGTATAAAATCACCGTCAATTTCAAAACCGGCAAATACACGGTGGTAAAACAATAATCAAAATTCTAATTGCAGCATCATGAAAAAACTATCTTCTATATTTTCATTCTTCGCAGCAGCTGTCCTGGTAATGGTTGGCTGTAAGAAGGTGGAGCCGCTGCCGTTTTATAACGAAGGCAGCAAGGTAATGTTAACCGCATCCCAGACCACTATCGCGCCTACACCGGCTGATTCAGCAAAGACGATGGTAACCTTTGCCTGGACGAGCCCCGACTATGCCACTGACACAGCCAATTACAAATACATCCTGGAAATTGATTCTACTACCCAGAACTTTGACAACGCTGTTAGAAAGGAGTTGATTGGCAACAGGAGCATTTCCTTTACAGGGAAAGAATTGAATAACATCCTGCTGAATTATGGCTATGCCCTTGGTACACCGGTAGCGCTGGATGTACGTGTGGTTTCTTCGTACGAGAACAACAACGAACGTTTGGTTTCTGATCCGGTTAAGATCATGGTTACACCCTATAACGATCCATCAGTGCTGACCACTACAGCAACCACCGTGACGGGTGCATTGGCTACGGCCTCACAAACGGCTGCCACTTTCAACTGGACACCATCGTTCAATGGGTATACCGGCGATATTACGTACGCAATCCAGTATGATTCGGCGGGTAAAAACTTTGTTTCGCCGCAGGAGATTGCTGTCGGCAACAATATGCTGAATAAAGCATTGAACCAGAGTGAAATCAACAATACAGCACTTACTGAAGGCGTTGCCGGTGGCACACAGGGGAAAATTGAATATCGTGTGAAAGCCACCACTGCACAGGGTGCAGTAGCATACTCCAATGCCGTTGCCATCACCATCAATACTTATATTCCGCTGCTGCGATTTTACCTGCCGGGCTCTTACCAAAGCAGCACCGGCAATGGTACCGACTGGACACCCGGTGATGCGCCGGAGTTTGTTCGGGATCTGCGTCCGGAAGTATTGAATAAACTTTACTACATGTACATCTACCTGCCGGCCAATGCTGAGTTCAAGATTACGCAAGGCCGTTCCTGGGATGTGAACTATGGTGGTACGGGCGGCAATCTCTCCCCGGGTGGCGATAACCTGCGGGTTACTGCTGCCGGTTGGTACCGTATCAGTATTGATGTTGCGAATATGAAGTATGACATCCGCGAAGGCCGCATGGGCTTTGTGGGAGGCGCTACCGGTGCCGACTGGACACCGGGCAATGTATTCCCGAACTATGCGTTGGGCGCCGCCGGCACCAACCTGTTTGTTGGGTTGACTAACTTCAACACCGGTGGCTGGAAACTGATCGACAACAACACCTGGAACGACGGCAGCAACACGGTTGGTGAAACCAGGAGCTATGGTTCTACCGGCGGAAGTGGAAGTTCGCTTGTAGTCAACGGTTCCAATATGCCCGATATTACAACTGCGGGTCGGTACCGGGTGATCTGGGATGGCCGCGATGTAAACAATGTAAAATACGAGATCAGCCCGGCTACAGAAATGCGTGTAGTAGGTGATGGAATCAACCAGGCCGGTGTGGGTGATTGGGACCCGGGTACCTCGCCGCAAATGACTTACCAGGGTAATGGTGTATGGACCATTACACTTGCGCTGAAGGCAAATAAGGATATCAAATTCCTGGCTGGTAATGCCTGGGGAGCGTTCGATTATGAGGATGCAGGGGCGGCAACAGGCGGAGCCCGTAAGATTAAGTGGGAAGGCGGCGATAATTTTAAAACTCCTGCTACGGCTGGTACGTATACCATTACACTGAACGAAAACACACAAACAGTAACCATCAATTAATTGTAGAAATGAAAATCAAAAGGCCATCTGCTAGCAGATGGCCTTTTGATTTTTGACAGGAGCGAACACGTTTCGATAACGGCTAACTTTATGCTTTTACCAATGAATAGATCCTTACCATTTCTTCTGCTGGCCTTTCTCCTGCCGGTTTTTATTATAGCACAAAATCCAAAACAAAACCTGGTATACGTTGACAACAAAGGCGTACTGCGCTACACGGCTGATAAAAAAGAAGCTACCTTTTTTGGCGTGAACTATACCGTGCCGTTTGCCTATGGCTACCGTTCGCACAAAGCCCTGGGCATCGATCCGGAAAGAGCCATTGATGCGGATGTGGCCCACATGGTAAGGCTGGGTCTTAATGCTTTTCGCGTGCATGTATGGGATGTGGAGATCAGCGATTCGCTGGGAAACCTGCTGGAAGACGAACACCTGCGCCTGTTTGATTACCTGCTCTTTAAACTAAAGCAGCAGAACATAAAAATCCTCATTACACCCATTGCTTTTTGGGGCAGCGGTTATCCCGAGCCGGATATAAAAACAATCGGCTTTGCTTCCGTCTATGGCAAAGGGCCTTCGGTAGTACGGGAAGAAGCCATACAGGCACAGGAGAATTATTTAAAGCAGTTCTTTCGCCACGTAAATCCCTATACGAAATCAACCTACCGCGATGATCCCGATGTGATTGCCATGGAGATCAACAACGAGCCGCACCACAGCGGACCGCGGGAAAAAACAACGGAATACGTAAATCGAATGGCCGCTGCCGTTAGGAGCACTGGCTGGACCAAACCAATCTTTTACAATATCAGCGAATCGCCTTCCTATGCCGGGGCTGTGGCCGCAGCAAAAGTGGATGGCTTTAGTTTTCAGTGGTATCCTACTGGTCTGGTGGCCAACCATGAACGCAAAAGCAATTTTCTGCCGAATGTCGATCGTTACCATATCCCTTTTCTTGACTCCATACCAGCGTTTGCCAAAGGTGCCCGGATGGTGTACGAGTTTGACGCCGGTGATGTGATGCAGCCAATCATGTATCCGGCTATGGCACGCAGCTACCGCGCTGCAGGTTTTCAATGGGCCACGCAGTTTGCTTACGATCCGCTGTTCACCGCTTACGGAAACACGGAATACCAGACGCATTACCTCAACCTCGTTTATACGCCTGCAAAAGCTGTCAGCTTACTGATTGCCGCCAAAGCCTTTCACCGGTTGCCGCGTGGCAAAAGTTATGGTACCTATCCGGCCGATACCTTGTTTGATGCCTTCCGGGTGAGTTACCGGGAGCAGCTCAGCGAGATGAATACGGATGAGGAATTTTATTACACGTCATCTACTTCTACACAACCAAAGAACAGCGCAAAGTTGAAACATCTTGCCGGTGTGGGTTCTTCGCCAGTTGTGCAGTACGATGGGACAGGCGCTTATTTCTTGGACAGAGTTGCCAACGGTGCCTGGCGGCTGGAGATTTATCCGGATGCGGTGCCGGTACATGATCCGTTTGAAAAAGCTTCGCCAAAGAAAACGGTCACCCGTATTCAATGGCGGGCAAACCGTATGAAGTTGCTCCTGCCTGAAATCAATGAAGGGTACGTTATCACGGGTGCCACTACGGGCAGTAACTATCGATCAAACTGGAACAAAGAAGGTATCTACCTGCAGCCGGGTGTTTATTTTGTTACGGGCCCGCAGAGCCCTTATGCAGGTTATGCTACATCCGGAGTAGAGTTTTATGCGCCGCCTTCTTCTACTGCCGAACCTGTAGTTTACCACCAACCGCTTCCCCAGGTATCGGCGCAGCAAACCTTTGTCATTGCCGCTACCGTTGCAGGCATTGATACGGCTGACAGGGTTTCTGTTGAGATCCGGCATTCAGCTAACCAGTGGAAAACGTTGCCGATGCAGCACGCCGGTGCCTACCGGTACACGGCTGTTGTTCCGGCTGAACTGGCTGCTCCCGGATTAATCAACTACCGCATTATGGTGCGAAGGAGCAACGGCGATAGCTACACGTTCCCCGGTGGTTTCAAAGGAAATCCGTACGACTGGGATGAATACCGTAACGAAAGCTGGCAAACCGTGGTGGCGGCGCCGGAAAGTCATCTTTCGCTTTTTGATCCGGCTGCAGACAGAACAAAGCTTATGCTTTACAATCCCGACTGGCGAGCTAATACTATCACCTACATCACAGCCGGCAGCGCTTCGGACCTGGTATTTCATGCCAACATGACGAAGCCGGTTGCAGGTCAGCGGCTGGGATTTCAAACTTATTTCCGGGAGAAGATTGCGGGCAGGAGTGGTGAGCTCTCGTCCTTTTCAAAGCTGGTAATAAGGGCAAGAGCTTCGGAAACCACCACCGCCAAAGTTGCACTCATCACAAACGGTGCAGATGCGTATGCCACCACGGTAAACCTTGGCAACGAATGGAAGGAGATTGAAGTGCCGCTTAGCAGTTTGCAGCCAGGTTCATTCCTGCTGCTGCCGCGGCCTTATCCCGGCTTTCAGCCACTGGAATTCCAATCATCAAAAGCAGCGCCGTTTGCCATTGCAGACATCGAACGGCTGGAGGTTAGTGTAGACCCAGTTGCGCAAGCCCTCTACTGGGAAATAGGGGGTGTATGGTTAGCCAAGTAATACTTCACGCTTCCGTCGGCTGAAAATGCCTGTCGTGAAGTCCTAAAAATTGATTTGAATTAGGGCAATACCGCCATCTTTGCTTATTTTGTACACAGGAGAATTGCTATCATGAACAAGCCGCATCGTTTATTCGATTGCCTCGATGTGCAGTTGCAGAAAGGAGGCGTGGAAGGAGCATTGGTTGCCAAAGAAAGTGGCCAATGGCGCAAATACAGCACAAAAGAAATCAAAGACATTGTTGACAAACTAAGTGCAGGTTTGCTGGCCCTGGGCATCAGCAGCGGTGATATGAGTGTGGAAGGCCGGGATAAAATCGCCATCCTGAGTAAAAACCGTCCGGAGTGGGTATTTCTGGACCTGGCGGTGCAGCAGATTGGTGCCGTGCTGATACCCATTTATCCAACGGCTCACATCAACGACATCCAGTTTATCATGAATGATGCGGCCGTGAAACTGGTATTCTTTAATGATGGCGAATTGTTCTCAAAAGTGAAAGAAGCCGCCGCAGCCGTACCTACCATAAAAGAAATCATCAGCTTTGAAAAGATGGAAGGCATCCGGCATTGGGCTGAACTGCTGTCGCTGGGCAGGCAGGAGCATTTTGCCGGCATCGAAGAAGCTTCCAAAAAAATTAATACTGAAGACCTTTTTACCATCATTTACACATCAGGAACTACGGGTTCGCCTAAAGGTGTAATGCTATCGCACCACAACGTGCTGAGCAACGTGCTGAGCACACTGCCGCATTTCCCGTTGACAATGAATACCCGGGTGATTTCCTTCCTGCCGCTCAACCACATTTTTGAGCGTATGGTGACCTATATTTTTCTCTTTGCCGGCGCTTCCATTCATTATGCCGAAAGCCTGGATAATTTGGGAGAAAACTTCAAAGAGGTAAAGCCGGAAATGTTTACTACGGTGCCAAGGCTGCTGGAGAAAGTCTACGAAAAGATCCTGGCAAAAGGATCAGAACAGACCGGCATCAAACGCAAACTGTTTTTCTGGTCCCTTGGATTGGGAGAGAAGTTCGATGTGCAGGACAAAGGCAGCGCCGCATACCGCCTTCAACTTTCGCTGGCTCGTAAAATTGTTTTCAAAAAATGGCGGGAAGCATTGGGCGACAGTGTGAAGTGCATCGTTACCGGTGCCGCAGCCTGCCCGGTGCGGCTGATCCGCTTATTCTCCGCGGCAGGCATTCCTATACTTGAAGGCTATGGGCAAACGGAATCATCACCGGTAATCAGTGTAAACCAGCTGGATGAAAAGGAATGGATGATCAGCACGGTAGGACCTGTGATTGACGGTGTAGAAGTGAAGATTGCTGAAGATGGCGAGATCCTTTGCAAAGGCCCGAATGTAATGATGGGATATTATAAACGGCCAGATCTGACCGCTGAAACAGTGATCGACGGCTGGCTGCATACCGGCGACATTGGAACACTGGTGAACAACAAGTTCTTAAAGATTACCGATCGCAAAAAGGAGATCTTTAAAACTTCCGGCGGCAAGTTTGTAGCGCCGCAGCCGATTGAAAACAAGCTGGCAGAATCACCTTTTATTGAACAGGTAATGATCGTGGGTGCGGGGCAAAAATTTACGGGTGCATTGATCGTTCCCTCGCAACGGGCTTTGCAGGAATGGTGCAAGGAAAAGGGGATTGTGGTCAATGGCGAAAGCCTCCTGAACAATCCGCAGGTTCAGCATCATTACAAAGAAATTATTAATGAGGTAAACAAGAACTTCAATAACGTAGAGCAGGTGAAAAAGTTTGAGTTGCTGTCCAGCGAATGGAGCATTGAAGGCGGTGAACTTACGCCTACATTAAAGCTCAAACGAAAAGTAATCATGGAGAAGTACGACGATGTTGTAAAAAAGATCTACTCCTGACACTGAAGCCTTAGCAAGTTTTACTTGTGTCAATAAATACAGAAACAGAAAAGAGTCGTTATGATCATAACGACTCTTGCTTTTTGCCAACTAACGTTAATTCAACATTCATTTACATCCGAAAGCCAATCACCGGCCTTGTGACATATCATTCGATTCCTGTTCCGTATTCTCAGGTCCGGGTACGTCACTGATTTCGTTGTTGAAACTGTTCGGCTCCTGGTCAATGTATTCCGGCTGATTCCGCAATTGCTGATCGTTCTCTGTTGGTTTGGGATAAGCAAATGGCCTTTCCTCTTCTTTTTTATCTCTTGGATCCATCTTGTAAATTTTAAGTGTACACATAAAAATATCAAGCCTTGCAGTAATGCAAGGCTTGACAAGAAATAGCATAGCAATCTTTGTGGATTACATTCCGCCCTGGCCGCGTTCGCTGCCGCTAAGACCTGTATTTCCACCAGTGCCTGTAGTGCTACCGCGACCAGCGTCGCCACTGTCCAGATCGACATTACCCATACCACCGCCGGAACCACCGCTAGTGCCCATGCTTTGATCGCCTAAGCCGCCGGAACCGCGATTGGAACCACCTTGTGAACCGCCCATGTTTTCAGAGCCACCCATACCACCGGACTGCGAGCCGCCCATAGAACCTCCCTGGTTACCCATAGAGCCGCCACCTTGGTTGCCCATTGAACCAGAGCCCTGGCCACCACTGGTTTGTTGGTTCTGGCCACCGCCCATTCCACCACTCATACCTTCATTGCCCATGTTTGAGCTCCTGTCTTGATCTTGGTTTCTGTTGTTGTCTGCCATAACACTGTTTTTAAGTTCAAAAAATGAATTACATCATATTCGCTAAAAATTTCATGCCTTCTCTGCTGTAATCAAAGTTTCATTTCACTGTAATAAAATGCTGTTACATCCTATTGCTCAGCTTACTTTGTTTGTGGATGTTTATCAACATACAAAGAAGACAGAACCTTTATACCTGGCCATCGCTGTCGCTACCGGTAATAAAGGTTTTTGTACCCATACCTCTGTTGCGGCTCGTTGGGTTACGGGGCTGTGCTACTGCAGCTTTGTTTTCCGTATCCAAGGTCGGTTCTCCACCTGTGTTGATCGGGTTGCTGACATCCTCCGTGTTATTGGTTGTTCTTACATGTCCTGTTTCTGTATTTGGTCTTTGTTCGTTTTTCTTATCTTCCATAACGGTAAAATTTAAGGTTTAAAAATTAATGATCAAGCCTGTTTGCACCCTTCTCTGATCCTTCTGAACCATTCCTTGCCCGGCCTTTGCCATACCGGTTTTGAATTTGGCTCATCGTTTCATACGGATGCTCTTCAAGCAATCTTTTTTCTTCATCCTTTTTGGAAGAAGCAGGCTTTACGTTTTTATCATCTTTTTTCTTTGTCATATGCTCTTTTCCTAAAAGCCCGAAAAACTATGCCGCTTGAAGCACACTCTTCTGCGTATGTGGATCAAAACGCAAGCAATTTCAGCATGAGATCTTTTAAATTCTTCTGATACTGTTGTTGTTTCTTTTTCTGCTCACCGGTGGCACGTATACCATTGCCCAGCAGCGCCATCCATGTTTGTGAAGAGCCCTTTGTAAAGAAGCCATGCGTGTACCAATTTTTGGTTGAATTGCCACGGCCATGATCAGTGGTGATCAGAAAAGTTGTATTGCCTGCATAGGCCGGCTGTGTTTGCAGGTATTGCCACAATTCACCAATCATTCGGTCGGCATTGGCTGCCTGCGACAGGTAGCGGTCATACGTTTTTTCATGTGCCGCTTCATCGGTTCCGCCCAGGGCGAGCAATACCACTGAGGGCTGTTTTTTTTGAATGTATTCTTTGCAGGCAAGAAAAGTGATTTCGTCGGGGCGGGTGTTTTTTTTGTCTTCAATGCCTTCCTGCAAATGATTGATCAGGCTTTCGGTTTGGGTGAGGCTGGCCGCCTGTATGTTGTCGAAGCCGCTGTTGATGTAAACATTCGTTTTCTCACGGTTTAGAATATAGGAAAACGCATCCCATGAGGCAAAGGCTGCTACCTTTCCCCTGTAGGTATGAGTAGCTGCTAAAAAGTCGAGTAAAGTAAGATTGGGATTAGCCACCTTGCCATTACCAAAAAGTGTGGGGTCAACCGTTCCGGTGAGCAGTTCGTTATAGCCGGGATAAGAGAGCGCATAGGGGTTGGCCACATCCATCTTATTGCCGTAAGTCCTGTTTCCGTACAGTTCGCCCTGTGCCGCAATAACATTCCAAAAAAACGGCATCAGCTTTTTTCGTCTTTCTTCGGGGGAAGGTGCCCAATACAGTGCCTGGGTCAGCGCAACATCTGCATTGTACTCCGCATTCCTGCAGAGCGCTGAGTCTGCACCGGTAAAGACTTCCTGCCAGCGCAAACCATCCAGTGTAATAATAAAAAGTTTGTTTTCGCCGGATAGCGAGGGTACTGTGTGTTCATTGGTGTGTACAGATAAACCCAGCAGCAAAAACAGTATTGCTGTCCCGAACCTCCTCATACGGTACGTGAAAGAAAAACGATGCCAGACTTCGCTTTTTACAAAAGGCAGCTCAATCGTGCCGCTCTAGCCGCTGCCTGCGAGCTATGTTATTTTTAGGTAAAGACTAAGTAATAGCCCTTAGTGGCTTAGAAAAAAGCGAATCTTTCTTGGAACTGAGGTGATGTTTCTCCAATTTTAGTATCCCAAACAAATTTCTACATATCCAGCATCTATGAGTTTTACCCAAAACACGCTGCGGTCTTTCATCAATGCAGACGGAAAATTGCTTCTTTGCAACGAACCTTTTTTTACTCAATTTGGCTGCTGTACAGAGCACCTGATCGGCAAGTCGGTGGCAGAAGTTTTTTCTTCCTTGGAAGATATGGGCCTGTTACAGGCGGTACAACACTGCTGTCAGCATCCAAGCCAAACGTTCACCGTTGAAATGGAAAAGCAATGCAAAGGTGGCTGTAATCATTTTCGCTGGGAGATTTTTGCCGAAGAAAAACAGGGCCGTGTGACAGGCATTCACATTGTTGGCAACTACATCCGCTCTGAGAAGGCTGCCTGGGTGCAATAGACAATTGGCAAGAGCGTGACGTCCACACCAGACTTATTTTACAACACGTATAAACAGCAAAAAGGCAATTCTTTCAAGAATTGCCTTTTTCATATTGTCAATTGCCTGTTACCCGTTATTGAGCACAACGGCGTTTTTCTTGGTTGCAAATCCCTGCCGGCTCATTTCACCCCAGCTTTTCTTTTTGCGCAGCAAATCAATGTTTCCTTTTACAGCCGACCATACTGTAAAAGGATGAAAGAAGATGGGTTCCAGCAATGCGGTCAGCATCAGGCTGGCAATCTCACGCCGCTTTTTGTACTGGTTGTAGGTCATTACTTCCATTAAAATAGCAAATACCGAAAACACGGCTGCAAAGGCGTAAATAAACAGGAGCAGGGCGGCAAAGAATTTCCAGTCCATCATACCCAGAAAAGCAAAAACCAGAAAAGCAATAAAACCAACAAACTCAATCAGCGGCGCCAGCAATTCAAAAAAGAACCAATAGGGATAGCTTACCCAGCCCAGCACACCATATTTGCGGTTGAAGAACATGCGGCGGTGCTGGCGCAGGGTTTCAATGGTGCCCCGTGTCCACCGGTTGCGTTGGCGACCCAAAATTTTATACGTTACCGGTGCCTCTGTCCAGCAAAGCGGATCGGGAATATAAGCAAGGCTGTAAGGGATTTTATTGTCGATCATGTAGCGGCGCATACGCACCACCAGTTCCATGTCTTCGCCAACTGTTTTGGTATCGTAGCCGCCGGCTTTAATGACAATTTCCCTGTCAAAAGCGCCAAATGCTCCCGAGATCAGCAGAAGACCATCCATACGGCTCCAGGCCATACGCCCCAGTAAAAAGGCGCGGATATATTCCAGCGTTTGCATGCGTGGCAGGAACTGTTTAGGCAGGTGCACCCGAACGATCTTTCCATCTTCTACCTCGCAGGAATTGGCAATACGCACAACGCCGCCGGTGGCGATCACACGTTTATCCGGTGTTTCCAGAAAAGGTTTAATGAGTTTGAGCATGGCGTCCTGCTCCAGGATGCAGTCTACATCAATGCACACGACGTACTGGTTGCGGGCTACGTTGATGCCTACGTTCAGTGCATCGGCCTTGCCGCCATTTACTTTGTCCACCACCACCAGTTTTTTATAAACCGGGTTGTTGCTTTTGTAGACACCGCGGATGGGTTTTGTTTTCAACGCCTGTTCGGTGAAATAGGGAACCTGCACCAGGTCGTACTCGGCCACCAGTTTTTGCAGCGAATCATCCTTGCTGCCATCGTTGATGATGATGACCTCGAAATTGTTATAGTAAATATTAAGCAGTGAACGAACGTTTTCGATAATGGTGGCACCTTCATTGTACGCCGGCGCCAAGATGCTGAGGGAAGGCGCATGTTCCGACGAGGCCAGTATATTGTAGTTGGAAAACGTGCTTTTGCGGATGTATTTCCGGGTCTCGCCAATAGAATACAGTCCAATAAAAATATAAAAGCACAATATGGCTACGGAGTAAACAAAAATGCCGTAGGTGAATAAGTCGTAAAGCACCTGCCAAACACTCATACCGCTTGTTTTTGTAAAAGAGGAAGAATGGCTGCGAACGATGGATTGTCTTTCACGTGCAGCATTACCTGCGAAGACCAGGCAGGACTGATTTGCTGAATCAGTTGCATAGCGCGGAAGCGGATGCCGTCATCGTCATGCTGCAACAGGGTGGTCAGGAAACCAATCTCACCGGAACCGGCACCGATCTCTGGTAACATATCCAGTATGGCAGCTTGCTCGCCTTTGGTAGCCTTGTCAAAATGCAGCAGCAACCGTGGCAAGGTCGTGTCATCGTAAATTTCTTTAGCAGCCTGCAGTGCCTGCATGCGAACCATAGGGGATGCATGCTGCAGACAAGCCATGGTCTGGCTATACAGTTCATGGCACTTGTAAATAGCCACTAGCCGCAACGCAAACTCCACTACAGAACTGTTTTCAGACCGTAGCCACGGCGCAATCTGCGCCGCATCGGCTTCGCTTTGCTGCAATTGGCTGATAAGCGAAAGCTGTTGCCATTGTGAGACCGGGTGGCTGACGATATTCAAAAACCGCAGCCCGTTAAAACCGGTGAGTTTCACCACGGCTATCTGGGCTTCGGTACGGATGTAGTAATTGGCATGGTTGGTATCGCGGTAAATCTTTACCAGGTGTTTTGTTTGCTGCATTTCAGCCAGGTGCTGAATGGCGCTGGCCTTGCGGTACCATAGCGATGAACCGAAACGAAGTAAACTGTCCCGGTCAAGTGACAGAGTTTCGTAAAGCCACTGCAGGTTTTCGGCGGCAATTCCGCTGATGCTGTCTTTGGTTTTCACAATCTCCCGTATCAGGATGTTGCGGGTAAATGATTTTTGCAAACGTGGCTTATGTTCCTGTAAAAACTGCTGCAGTGTATCCTGTCGTTCTTCTTCCGACTCGCAGATGGCAATGCCGGCAATCAGGTCGCTGAATAAAGCCCGGAGCTGCACTTTGCGTTGCCGCTGCTTGCGATAGCGCTGCAGAAAAAAAAGAACAAACAGCAGGATGATCGCGACCACCACAGTGAAAAAAAATGCAGCGTTCAGCAGGTACTGGTAGGGAAGAATGGTTTTCAATAAAACGGGATATGGGATCAAGGTTTTCATCAGCGTGCCATTAAACGTTTTACACGCATGGAAAGTTCATTCGGGCTGAACGGCTTGGCAATAAAATCATCAGCGCCCAGGTTAAATGCTTCCAGCACCACGTTCTCCTGGCCCATGGCCGATAAAACAATCACCGGGATCTTTTTCTCTTGCTGTTTTACCGTACCCACAATTTCCAGCCCGGAGGCATACGGCATCATAATGTCGGTGATGATCAGGTCGGGAGAGTGTTCATCAATCATAGAGAGGGCTTCGCGGCCATTATCGGTGGTCATTACATCATGCCCGTCTTTTTTCAGGCGCAGGGAAATGGTCTTCAGCATGATCGGTTCGTCTTCGGCAACTAAAATTTTCATAGTAGGATTTTTTTACGTGAGGTTTCCAGTTCAGCTTCCAGCATGGGTTTTACCAGCTCGTATTGCTGAGCGGCCTGCTGGAGCAGGCATTCAATTGAATCGGTGTTTTCCTGGGCTTTTGCACAGGCTTCAATCTGGGTGATTGTTTGCAGCATGAGTTGCATTTGCAAAATGCCCAAACTGCTTTTCAGGCTGTGTGCTTTTTTATAAACGTCTTTCCATTCCTCGCGGAAGGTGTGGTCTTTGATCTCACTGAGAGCAGCTGGCGTCAGCTTTAAGAAAAGATCCAGTACTTCAGATGCATATTCTGCATCGTCCATTTCCTCCAGGAAAGAAAGGTTATACAGGTCAAATGTTTTTTCTTCTACCGTAGCAGCAGTGTGCTCGGTTTCCTTTTCTTCCTTATTCAGCAGGAAACGTTTCAGGTGGAAGAAGAGTGTAGCAGGTGCGAAAGGTTTAGTCAGGTATTCATTCATGCCCAACTCCAGGCAACGGTCTTTTTCATTGCGAAGTGCACTGGCCGTCATGGCAATAATGGGTGTGCTGATCTGGAGTTTTTTGCGGATGAAAGCTGCCGTTTGAAAGCCATCCATTTCGGGCATCTGCAGGTCAGTAATGATCAGGTCATACGTTTCTTTTTCCAAAAAGGATACAGCTTCTTTTCCATGGTTGGCAATGTGTACTTCCATGCCTGCTTTGTGCAACATCAGGTAGGTAACTTTTTGGTTCACCAGGTTGTCTTCAATCAGCAGTACCTTTTTCCCTTTGAGCAGGTTGGAAGAGAGAGGTGCCTGTTCCTGCTGGGCGGTATCGGGTTCATGGGTAACATGTTCGCTCAGCGTTAGCGGCAGTTCAAAATAAAACGACGTGCCTTCGCCATAGGTGCTGCTTACTGTAATTTTTCCACCCTGCAGTTCAATGAGCCGCTTGGTGATGGAAAGACCAAGACCTGTGCCGCCATATCGACGTACCATATCGCTTCCTGCCTGCACAAAGGATTCAAACACCGTGTCAAGGTTTTCCGGTGAAATACCAATGCCTGTATCGCTTACCGTGCAAACAAAGTACAATGCGTCTTCTCTTTGTTCGGTGGTGGCAAACAGGCTCACCGCACCACTGTCAGTAAACTTAACTGCATTGCTCAGGAGGTTGTTCAGCACCTGTTGCAACTTGTGCTGATCGCCGGTAATGTGCTGCGGAATATCTTCAAAAATTTTATGAATACCAATGCCTTTTTCTTTTGCCTTTACCCTGAAAGGAGCAATTACCGAATCAATGGTTTGATGAAGGTTGTAATTTGTTCTTTCTACCGACATACGGCCCGACTTGATCTTTGAAAGATCAAGGATATCATTGATCAGGGCCAGCAGAATGCCCGATGATTCTTTGATCAGGTGCAGGTATTCGCGTTGCTCACTGTTCAGCGAAGTGGTCTCCAGCAGGTTGGTCATTCCTATAATGCCGTTCATGGGTGTCCGGATCTCATGACTCATATTGGCAAGGAACTCTTCCTGCAAACGTTCTGCTTTTTCGGCCCGCTTTTTTGCACTGATCAATTGCCGCTGGTAGCGGATCACTTCTGTAATGTCTTTGCCTACGGCACTGATGGCAAACAGTTCGTTGTTCTTATCATAAAGCGGGAACTTTACAATCAGCATATTGCGTTCGCCCTCTGTGGTGATGAGCACTTCTTCCAGTTCAATGGGTTTGCCTGTCAGTTTTACCTGCTCGTCTACTTCCGCAAAGCGGATGGAGCCCGCTGCTGTTTTGTGTACGTTGCCTATTTCTTTTTTACCTACTACCGCATCATCTGTTGTACCAAAGGTTTGGTGAAACTGGCGGTTTACCATCATAAACCTCCCTTCCAGGTCCTTGAGGTAAATGATCATGGGCATGTTATCCAGGATAGCCTGTAACTGCTCCTGGTATTCTTCCTGTTTTGCCTTGATGCGCTGCTCGGCATCGGCCAGGAGTTTTTCGGCGTATTTCCGTTCGGTAATGTCTTTGGCTATGCTCTGGAAGCCGATGGGTTGATTGCCTTCCATCAGCATCACCACGCTTTGCTCAATCCAGCGCAATTCACCGTTTTTGCTGACAATGGGCAATTCCATTACGGTTTCAAACGTCTGCTTTTCTTTTTGCGCCTGGTAAAAAGCCAGTGCCTGCGGCCGCCAGCTACTTTCTACAACGGTTAAAAAATTTTCGCCTACCAGTTCTTCGGCCGAGAAGCCGGTAAAGTCCTTGCACTTGCCGCTGAGATAAGTGAAGTTTCCTTCCAGGTCGGTTGTAAATACCACGAGAGAGGAATTTTCGATCAGGCCTTTGTATTTGTGTTCATTCAGTTGGGCTTTCTGTTCGGCATAGCGGCGCAGGCTGTTTTCTCTTGCAATTTTATACAGTAACCCCGTTACCAGCAGAAATGCAGCAAGGCCAAGCACAACGGTTGTGGTGTAGCGAACATTGGTCATTTCGCTGTTATTTTTCATACGGGAAGAGAGCAGCTGTTCTTCCTGAACCTGCATTCGTTGCAGGATGTTTTCCATGGAATCAGTAATGACTTTTCCTTTCAGACCTGCGATCAGAGTTTCGGCCGCCTGCTGCGAAGCCTGTGCCTTTGCCAAAATCTCATTTTGAAATGCCAGCTTACGTTGCATGAGTGACATCAGGCTTACGATATCACTTTTTTGTGCGGCATTGTCGCTGGTGAGTTTTCGTAAGCGGGTAATGCTGTTAAAAAGACTTTCGCGTTTCTGCTGGTAATCTTTGGTAAAAACATCGTTTTTGGTAATAACATATCCCCTGAGACCCGATTCCACTTCAAAAAGAGAGGAACGTACGGCGTTGATGCTTTCAATTACCTGGTGGGTGTGGCTTACCCAATCAGAAGATTTTTTATGGTGGTGAATGTTCTGGTACGTGTAAATAATGAGGTAAACAAGACCGGCAGAAAGCAATAGCAGTACAGACCAGATGGACTTTTGAATTTTCAAGGATATCGGTTTTGGAAAGCAAATGTAACTTTCAATCCGAATAAATGCAATTCCTTAGCCGATTGCACAACCGGGTTGACCGAATTGAAAGAGAGAAAAAGTAAGAAATTTCAACGTTATCCACATTTGTATGCGTTATTTTATCCGCAGCCTTTCGTATGCGTGGCAGGGCATCGTGCAGTTTTTTTTACGGGAACGCAATGGGCAAATCCAGGGGGTGCTTGCATTGCTTGTGATTGCTGCCGGCGCCTTTTTCGGCATCACCAAAACAGAGTGGCTGGCCATATTGGGTTGTACCGCCCTTGTCATCAGCCTTGAAATGCTGAACTCCGCCATCGAAAAAGTTTGCAACATGTATACAACCGAATTTCACCCCGCTATCAAAACAATCAAAGACGTGGCGGCAGCAGCAGTGCTTTGGTCGGCGGTATTTTCGCTGGTGATCGGGTGCATTATTTTCCTTCCCTACATCAGCAGGCTTTTTGCGTGAACCTTGTTTGCGCAGCCTCAACTCCGGTAACGTTCCTTGTGCGCCTGTAACATGGCCCCGTACTCCGGGTCGTTTTTCACCTGCTGCCATACATCGTAAAAAACAGCGGCACTTTCTGCTTTTACAGGATCACTGTTTTACGGCAATACTCCTCTGCCATGGGCGCCGCTGACGCTTTTTTTATCGGCCGGTACAGGACCATCGTATTTTTTTCCGGATTTGTGATTGGCATAACGACGGCTGCGGGTATAACCCATTTGCAAATACTTGCGGGCCATGTCCATGCCCACAAAATCATTCTGCTTTTTATACCGGAGAAAGAGCTCCAAAATTTTTGCTGCTGAAGCTTTGGCAATAGCGGGTGTCTTGAACCGCCAGTGCGGAAGGATCTCCGTTTTGTAGGGTTCTACCAAAAGAACGCCCTGTTCGCCAACGCCAGTCCGGTATAACTCCGGGTGCTGCCGCAGATCAAGATTTTTATAGTCCAGCGAATAATCAAACCTGGCAAAGGGCATAAACAGACGAAGTGAAATTGATGTCGTGCATTCCAAACAAAAAAGAATTCAGGTGCTGGCAACGGGCATTGGAATCTTCAGCACGTTGCTTGTCCATTCCCGTATTTCTTTCAGCAACTCCGGATCGGAAGCCAGTGACTTTTCGTAGGAAGGAACCAGTTCGCTGAGTTTTTGTTTCCATTCCTGTGTGGCCGCTTTTTGAGGGAAACACCGCTTGATTAAACCAAGCATGATGCTTACCGCTGTGGATGCGCCGGGAGAAGCACCCAGCAAGGCCGCAATGCTGCCATCAGCTCCGGCTACCACTTCGGTACCAAACTCCAGTACACCCCCTTCTTCTTTGTCTGTTTTGATCACTTGTACCCGGTAGCCGGCAACTGCCAGTTTCCAGTCTTCCTGCCGTGCGGCTGGGTAATAATTTTTCAGGGCATCCAATCGTGCAGCTGGCGTTAACCGTACCTGGTCGATAAGATATTTTGTCAGCGGCAGGTTGTGAATGCCTGCTGCCACCATGGCTTTGATGTTGGTAAGTTTGACAGATTTAAACAGGTCGAGCATAGACCCGGTTTTCAGGAACCGCGTGGTAAAACCGGCATAAGGACCAAAGAGGAGCTCCCGCTTTCCTTTTATCCAACGGGTGTCGAGATGCGGCACTGACATCGGCGGCGAGCCTACATCGGCAAGACCGTAAACTTTGGCCTCATGCTGGCGGATGATCTCTTCGTTGGTGCAACGCAGCCATTGCCCACTGACAGGAAAGCCACCATACCCTTTGCCTTCCGGAATACCAGACTTCAGCAACAGGGGAAGAGAGCCACCCCCTGCGCCAATGAAAACAAATGAGGCACGGATGGTGCGGCTGTTGCCGGTAGCCCTGTTTTTTACCCGTACTTCCCATTTACCTGAACGCTTTTTCAACCGGCGCACTTCGTGGTGAAAACAAAGATGAACATTGGGATCCTTTTTCAGGTAGTCAAAGAGGCAGCGGGTAAGTGAGCCGAAGTTGACATCGGTACCCATATCCATTTTGGTAGCGGCAACAGGATCTTTCTCCTCACGTCCTTCCATAATTAAAGGAGCCCATTGCCGTATCTGTTGCGGATCGGTGGAAAATTCCATTTCCTTGAAAAGATGACAGCCGGTTAATGCTTTATGGCGCCGGCGCAGGTAGTCTACATTCTGCTGGCCCCAGACAAAGCTCATGTGCGGTATGGGCCGAATAAATGAAGCCGGTGGTTGTATCATGCCTCTTTCCACAAGGGTAGCCCAAAACTGTTTGCTCTCTTCAAACGAGGTTGCGATCTTCACCGCTTTGGTAATATCAATGGAGCCATCTTCTTTTTCGGGAGTATAATTCAGTTCGCAAAAGGCAGAGTGGCCGGTGCCGGCATTGTTCCAGGCGTCGGAACTTTCCTGTGCTGCTGCATCCAGTCGTTCAATGATCTGGATGCGCCACGATGGTTCCAGTTGCTTAATGAGAATGCCCAGCGTGGCACTCATAATGCCTGCACCAATCAGCAGCACATCGGGTTCGTTATTGTAGGGCTGACCTTTGTTCATAGCGGTAGCGGCAAAAAAGATATGCCAACGAAACGGTGAATGATCATTTGTGCAGAGCGAGTGGAGGAGATTGGAAGATTGTGCGGAATATTTAGTGTTCGGGCAGGAGGCAGGTGGTGGTATCTTTGTGCCCATTTAAATTCATGCTGATGTGTGCTGCTGCAACTGATGTAAAACCCAATATTGTTCTGAGTGTTCTTCAAAACAAATGTCCGCGCTGTCGTCGGGGTGCTATGTTTCAAACCGGCAATCCTTATCGGCTTCGTTCGGTGCTGCGCATGAATGAGCGTTGCCCAGTTTGTGGGCAGCCGCTGGATATGGAACCAGGTTTTTATTATGGTACCAATATGATCAGTTATACCCTTGCAGTGCTTTTTAGTGTTCTTACGTTTTTACTGTGGATGTTGACAATTGGTTTTTCACTCAAGGATAACCGTTTCTTCTGGTGGCTGGGCATCAACGCGGTATTGCTGGTACTGCTGCAGCCCCCCCTTATGCGGCTTTCCCGTGCGGTGTGGATTTGTTTCTTTATTCGCTATAGTCCGCGTTGGCGTGAAGGCGACATTGTAGAACCGGAACGGGTGAACAAAGAGCAGCAGCATAACTGGTGAGGCCGTGGTTACGTCAATCGTGAAACCTCAGACATCAAACGGTAGTGTCTTTGAACTTTCATCCTTTCAGCAATAGTATGTTTCATCTTTTCAACTTGTGAACAAGTGAACGTGTATAAACGCTTCCTGTTTCACTTCTGACGTTTGACGGTTCACGTCCTCAGTTGTTTCTCGGCTCCAGTGGTTCCTTGAATTCGGCACCGCAATGAAAGCAGTGGTAACACTGTTCGGGCATGAGGGCAAGGTCGCCTAAAAAGAAAGTAATGACAGCGCTGAGCCAGTTGACCGGCTTGCGTATGGTGTTGATGAATTCTACTTTGTGACTATAACACTTGGGACAGATGCAGTTGCTCTTTTTTTCATCAGCTATGCGCTGCAACAACGTGCCGGCCCTGTTCATCTGCTCCTGCTTTACCATTAGTTGAATACCTCCAATTGCTGTTGTCCAAACAGGAATGATGGTGGTAGTGGTTTCGTTTTTCAACCAGCACTCGATACCCTCGTCTTTCAGGCGTCCCAGGACAATATGAGCATCGATATAGTTGTTAAAAGATTGAACAGAAATAAAACTCATGGTACAACAGCGCAACCTTTTTCAGAAGATGTGTGCTTACACAAGATAAGACAAGGAGGGAAGATTTGATAAGCTTGTTTACTTTTTGCTGCGCAGCGGATAAAACCGGCGACAACAGTGAAAAACATGTACGTTGTAAAACAATACTTTTCCCGACTTTTTCGCTTTAGAATCCACTGCTGTAGCTGGTTTTACGCAACGGCATATAGCAGGCTCAGCGCTATATACCTTGTATAACGTTTTACTGTAAAAATTGCGGCAAAGATTCCGCAAACCCGGCGCTGGGAAGGCCTTTTTACGCCTTCTTCGCAACCTTTAGAGGGTTATGGCACATTTTTCGTCTTATCTGCTGTAAATATTTATTCACTTTTAAATTGAATGTTATGTTACGCTGGACGATTATTTTTCTGATTGTTGCTATCATCGCAGCCATCTTTGGTTTCGGTGGTATTGCATCTGGTGCGGCTAGTATTGCGAAGATCCTTTTCTTTATCTTCTTGGTGCTCTTTGTTTTGAGCCTGATCTTCGGCAGAAGAACAACAGATGTATAACACCGGTCTGATTTACTGTCGTGACGAGTGACACTGTGCAAATAGTAACAGTAAAGAATTTATATAATCCCACGTTTCTGCGTGGGATTTTTTGTTGCTGAAATGCAAGGAATTCTAAAGGGATTTTGCCTTTTAAAACTGTGCTTTGCTACCTCAAAGATCAGGCGGATAAGACACAGCAGATATCACAATCCGACTTTACCTGTATTTTCTTTCGCCGGTTTGCTGTTATTTACCCCTGGGGTTGGTACTTTTTTTCCCCTATTCATAAAACGGGATACTTGTATTATACAATGTTTCCGCAGCGTGACTTCATTTTTTGTTCTGCGAATTATTTTCAATAAAACAGAATTGCTGTTCCTGCAGAGATTTTGCGGAAGTAATATCTGCTGCCAATAAGCGGAGAAGGTTCTGTAAACATACGTGAAACCACAAATAATCAGAAAACTGCTTTGTGCAGAATTCACGTTTGTAGTTTTACGTTAGATTGCGTGTTAAGCAATGCCTTACATGCTGCGGCGATACTGTCCGCCAACTTCGTAAAGAGCATGCGTGATCTGTCCCAGTGAACAAACCTTCACCGTTTCCATCAGTTCGGCAAACAGGTTACCGTTGTTGACAGCTACTTCTTTCAACCGCTCCAGGGCTTCTTCGGATTTGCTTTCGTTTCGCTTCCAGAAGGCCTGCAGGTTAGCAATCTGCTGCTCTTTTTCCTCTTTTGTAGAGCGAATGACTTCACCAGGCAATACAGTCGGACTTCCATTCTTATTCAGGAAAGTGTTCACACCGACAATGGGAAATTCGCCGGTATGTTTCAGGTGCTCGTAGTGCAGGCTCTCTTCCTGTATCTTGTTGCGCTGGTACATGCGTTCCATCGCACCCAGTACGCCGCCGCGTTCTGTTAACCGATCGAATTCGGTTAATACAGCCTCTTCTACCAGGTCGGTCAATTCTTCAATGATAAAAGAGCCTTGAATAAAGTTCTCGGTTTTAGCAGAACCCAATTCGCGGTTGATGATCAACTGGATGGCCATGGCCCGGCGAACACTTTCTTCCGTAGGGGTGGTGATGGCTTCATCATAGGCGTTTGTGTGCAGCGAATTACAGTTATCGTAAATGGCATACAAGGCTTGCAGCGTCGTACGGATGTCGTTGAAATCAATCTCCTGCGCATGCAGGCTTCTGCCCGAAGTTTGAATATGGTATTTAAGCTTTTGCGAACGGTCGTTTGCCTTGTATTTATTCTTCATGGCTTTGGCCCAGATGCGCCTGGCCACACGGCCAATGACGCTGTATTCGGGGTCCATACCGTTGGAGAAAAAGAAGGAAAGGTTAGGCGCAAAATCATCGATGGCCATACCGCGGCTCAGGTAATATTCCACATAAGTAAAACCATTGGCCAGTGTAAACGCCAGTTGTGTAATGGGATTGGCGCCGGCTTCGGCAATATGGTAACCCGAGATAGATACGCTGTAGAAATTGCGAACCTGGTTTTGGATAAAATACTCCTGCACATCGCCCATCAGCTTCAGGGCAAATTCGGTGGAAAAGATGCAGGTATTTTGCGCCTGGTCTTCTTTTAAAATATCGGCCTGCACCGTGCCACGAACCTGCTGCAGCGCTACTGCTTTCAGTTTTTCGTACACGTCTTTTGGCAACACTTCATCGCCGCTTAAGCCGAGCAGTTGTAAGCCTAAACCATTGTTGCCTTCGGGTAATCGTTCCGGGTAAGAGGGGTTATAGTACTTGGGTGGATTGCCATGCCTGTATTTTTCGGCACTGCTCTTTTTTACTTCCTCCCAAAGATCATTCTCTGTAATGTACTTTTCGCATTGCTGGTCAATAGCGGCATTCATGAAAAAAGCCAGCAACATCGGCGCCGGACCATTGATGGTCATCGATACCGACGTTTTCGGATCGCAAAGATCAAAACCGCTGTAGAGTTTTTTCGCATCATCCACCGTCGCAATGCTTACACCGCTGTTGCCGATCTTTCCGTAAATATCCGGGCGGTAAGCCGGGTCTTCACCATACAGCGTTACGCTGTCAAAAGCCGTGGAAAGGCGTTTGGCAGGCTGCCCCTGGGATACGTAGTGAAAGCGTTTATTGGTGCGTTCCGGTCCGCCTTCACCGGCAAACATGCGGGTAGGGTCTTCTTCGGTGCGTTTGAGCGGGAACACGCCGGCGGTATAGGGAAACTCTCCCGGAATATTTTCCTGCAGCTGCCAGCGCAGAATATCACCCCAATCCTTGTATTTGGGCAGCACCACCTTGGGAATGCGGGTGCCGCTAAGCGATCTCGAAGTCAGCGGCTGCCTGATCACTTTGTCGCGAACCTTGTATTCAAAAAAGTCTGAAGCGTATTGTTGCCGCAGGGATGGCCAGGCTTCGAGTAATTTCTTACAATCGGGGTGAAGTTGGCTTTCAAAGTTTTTGCGCAGAGACTCCATATCTGAGAGATATGGCATCTCTTTTCCGGCCATTTCTATTACACCATTGATCTGGTACAGTTTAGAAGCAATAGCGCTTTGTTCTGCCACCCACTGATCGTAGCTGCGGTTGTTCTCCGAAATTTCGGAAAGATACCGCACCCTTTTAGGCGGAATGATCTGGGACTTGGTGGTAGTATCGCTGACATGTGCATGCAATTCAACCGCGCCAAACTGCACGCCGGTTTTCTTTTCCACCGTTACCATCAGCTGTTCAAACAACTCGTTGATACCTCCGTCATTGAACTGCGCGGCAATGGTTCCTACCACCGGCAGTTCTTCGTCTTTGGCTGTCCACAATCCGTGGTTGCGTTTATATTGCTTGCGTACATCGTGCAGCGCATCCAGCGCACCGGCCTTGTCGAACTTGTTGATGGCAATCACATCGGCATAGTCCAGCATGTTGATCTTTTCCAGCTGGGAGGCAGCGCCGTATTCCGGCGTCATCACATAAAGACTAACATCGCAGTAATCAAGGATGGAAGCGTCGCTTTGTCCTACACCGGCACTTTCCAGAATGATAAAATCAAATCCTGCAGCACGGCAAATGTCCAGCGCATCCTGTACATGGGCACTCAGGGCCACTTCGCTGTCGCGGGTGGCCAGCGAACGCATATAGGCGCGGGGAGAAGAAATGGCGTTCATCCGGATGCGATCGCCCAGCAGGGCACCACCGGTTTTTTTCTTGGAAGGATCCACCGACACTACTGCAATGGTTTTATCTGCAAACGCATTCAGGTAGCGGCGAACAATTTCGTCTGTCACCGATGACTTCCCAGCGCCGCCGGTACCAGTAATGCCCAGAACAGGAGCCCCTCTGCCGCCCAGGGAGGGAGTGTCTGCTGCACTTGCCTCTTTTTGCGGCGTATCATTTTTTGCCTGGCCATTTCCTTTCTGCAATTTTTCCAAAACAGGCTTGTAATCCTGCCCAACTTCAGCAAGCGTAATGGCCCTTGCTATTCTGCGAATGTCTTTTTTCTCATCCAGCGGCAGCTTGCCATTCCATTTTTGGCTGGCTGCCCAATAAGGGTCTGTGAGTCGGGAATCTCCCTCACCCGGGGAGTCGGAGGGGGCCGGGCTACACTGCCGTATCACATCTTCAATCATGCCTTCAAGACCCATTTTCCGGCCATCGTCAGGGGAGTAGATGCGGGAGATGCCGTATTGGTGCAGTTCATTGATCTCCTGCGGGAGGATGGTTCCACCCCCACCGCCAAATATTTTGATATGGCCGCAGCCGGCATCATTCAGCAGGTCTTTCATGTATTTGAAAAACTCCACGTGGCCACCCTGGTAAGAGGTAATGGCAATGCCCTGCGCATCTTCTTCGATAGCGCATTCCACAATTTCTTTTACACTACGGTTATGTCCCAGGTGAATGATCTCGGCACCCTTGCTCTGCAAAATGCGGCGCATGATATTGATCGCAGCATCATGACCATCAAAAAGCGAGGCAGCCGTTACAATACGGATTTTGTTTTGTGATTGGTAGTTCATATAGCCTAATAAACGCCGCAAAGGTAGGCGAAAACAGCCCGCAAGCCTTGCTGCAAAGCCATTTGCATAAGGCTTTAACGAAACCTGCCGGTACAGGTTCCCCGGGTTCAAGCAGAAGGCGGATGCAGAAACTACGTAATTCAGTAGCGGTACATCGTAAAAAAGCGAGAAAGATTTTCGTAGATATACTTGCAAGTGTGCGACTTGCACTATATGTTTGCGCTCACAATTTCTCCGTAAGAATACGAAAAGTCAAGATTTTATCGGAAGGGTTTCGCATACTTCCATCGCTCTTTTACATAGCATCACCTGAGAGGCTGGCTTCTTACTGAGGCGGCAGACAGGTTGGCGGAGTTCTCTTTATGAGGCTTCCGATAGTAGAACAGAAAAAGTTCTTGTTACGCTGTAATTTGATTAACAAGTATTTATACCATATTTCTCTGGACGGAAATTAATCCCCATACTTTTTAAGGTGGGGATTTTTTAAAATAAATTGGTTTATATTATAAACTATTTTACATTCGAATTAGAAACAAATGCTATGAGAGAGTTTTTTTTCCTGCTGATGCTGTTTATCCAATTCACCATATTAAAGGCCCAAACGGTTGTTAGTGGTACCATAACGGACAATAAGGGCAAACCCCTTATTGGTGCTTCCATTACTTTAAAAGACACTTACGATGGTGCCACAGCAGATTCACTGGGCATTTTCCGTTTTACCACAACCGAAACCGGAACGCAAACCTTGGTGGTGACGGCAATGGGCTATAAAACGGCAGAACAGGCCATACTACTTTCCGGGGACTTGAAGCCAATTGCTTTTGAGCTTAAGGAAGAGTTCAACGAAATGAAAGCCGTGGTGATCACGGCAGGCACCTTTGAAGCCAGCGACCGCAAACGGGCTGCCGTGGTGTTAACTTCACTGGATGTAGTAACCACCGCAAGCGCCAACGGCGATGTGACCGGCGCCCTGAAAACCCTGCCCGGCGCCCAGCAGGTGGGAGAAAGCGAAGGCCTTTTTGTCCGGGGCGGTACGGCGGCAGAAACCAAGATCTTTATCGACGGTACGCTGGTGAACCGGTTCTTTTTCCAGTCGGGACCAAATATTGCGGGGTATGGCCGTTTTAATCCTTTTCTTTTCAAAGGCACGGTGTTCAGTACTGGCGGCTATTCGGCGCTGTATGGCCAGGCCCTTTCTTCGGCGGTTATCCTGGAATCCATCGACCTGCCGGAGCAAACTTCTGCTACCGCAGGAATAAGTGTGCTGAGCGGCGCCGCAGGCTATCAGCGCCTGAACAAAAAGAAAACGGCATCGTGGGGCATTAGTTACAACTACACGAATCTGGGATTAGCCTTTGGTCTCATCAAACAAAAGCAGGATTACTTCAAGGTGCCCGTTATTCATAATGCAGAAGGAAACTTCCGCATCAAGACATCTTCATCGGGCATGTTGAAATATTATGGTGTCTTCAGCACAAACCAACTTGGCTTTACGGTACCCAGCATCGATACGTTGGGCTACCTCGACAAATTTGGTTTGAAGAATATCTACCTCTATCATAATCTTTCATACAAGGATCGGTTGGGCAGTCAATGGAAATTTGCAGCAGGGGTTTCGTACACCAACAGCAAGGATGATATAAGCGGTGCGCTGCAGGATGAGTCAAAAAAAGATGTGGTGCTGAACGGACTGGAATTTAAAAAATTCGGGCTGGATAAAACCGGTCGCTATCTCAATGCAAAGCTGGTGCTGGATCGCAGGCTGCACAGCCTGAGTGCCATCCGCTTCGGATCGGAGTTTAACCACAGCAGTGATCCTTCCACCTATATTGATTACAACAACAACCGCTATGGCGGCACGCTGAAGCAACACATTACATCCTTGTTTGCCGAAACGGATATTTATGTAACCAATGCACTGGCAGCCAAGATAGGGGGCAGGGCCGAGTACTCTTCCTACCTAGATCGTACAAACCTGGCACCACGGGCCTCGCTGGCTTATAGAACCGGCAGAGAAAGCCAGGCTTCACTTGCTTACGGTGTCTTTTACCAAAACCCGGAAACACAGTACCTGCCAGCAACCTCGCCGCTGAATTTTTCAAAGGCCACACATTACATCGCCAATTACCAGAAAACAACCTCGCTGCAGGTGTTCCGCGCCGAAGTGTTTTACAAAAAATACGATGCCCTGCTGAAAACAACGCCGGTAACCGGCCGTGAAGGCATAGCAGCCGACAACAGTGGTTATGGCGATGCAAGAGGCTTCGAATTTTTTTACCGGGATAAAAAGACCATCAAGAACTTTGATTACTGGATATCGTATTCTTATCTGGATACGGAACGGGATTTCCTGAACTTTCCTTTTGCCATCCGTCCCAACTTTGCCGCCAAACACACGGCATCACTGGTGGCCAAAAAATTTGTGCTGCCCTGGAAGATGCAGTTCAACGCATCGTACAATTTTGCCAGCAGCCGGCCTTACTACAACATTGTAGCCAACAACGGAAACTATAAGTTCACCGACCGGGGCGAAGTGCCCGACCTGCACAATGTGAGCTTCAGCCTGAATTTTATTCCAACCATCGGAAAGGAAAATGCAAAGTCCTGGGCGGTGTATGTGCTTCAGGTAAACAACGTGCTGAACCTGAAACAAACCTACGGTTACCAGTTTTCGTATAATGGTTTCCGTAAGGAGGCGATTGTTCCGCCCTCACGCATGTTTGTTTTTATCGGTGCTTTCTTTTCGTTCGGAATCGACCGGACGCAAGATGCAATCAATAACAACCTGTAAAGGCAACTAGCAATCAAGGCGACAAGGCAGAAAGAATAACAATAAACTACAAACCATAAACTGTTATAACATGACTTTCGAACAACCTCCACAGGGAAAAGATCCCATGCTTTGGAATCTTGCTAAACGCAGGGCTTCTTTTAAAACGCACCTGGTAACCTATATCGTTATCAATGCATTCTTTTGGGTGCTGTGGTATCTTACCGGCGGACGCGATTACAACAGGGGCATTCCCTGGCCTGTTTGGCCGGCGCTCGGATGGGGCATCGGGCTGGCCTTCCACTATTTCGGGGCCTATGTTACCGATGGTCACAGCGCCATTGAAAAAGAATATCAAAAATTAGAAAACAAAAAAAAGCAATCATCATGAAAAAGGTTCTGTTCTTTCTAACGCTTCTTTTCAGTACAACTGTGCTGCTGGCCCAAAGCGAAAAATTTGTAAAGGCCATGCAGGATAAAGTGGTAGCTGTGGATTCAGTTCGCAACACCGGGGAATTGCTGGCACTGTCGGCTGCCTTTGAACGCATTGGCGATGCCGAAAAGAACCAGTGGCTGCCCTATTATTATGCTGCCCTTACCCAGGTGAATGCAGCTTATATGATGGGCATGGAAAACCTGAAGCCCGAAAAAGTAGATCCCATTGCCGACAAGGCGGAAGCGCTGCTGGCCAAGGCAGAAGCCAACGTGCAGAAAAATTCAGAAATTTTTGTACTGAAGAAAATGATTGCCTCCTTACGCATGATGGGCGACCCGATGAACCGCTGGCAGACTTACGGTCCGCAGGCAGCCGAAGCCCTGCAAACTGCCAAAGCCATCAACCCCGACAACCCGCGGGTACTTTTACTGGAAGCGCAGGACAAATTCTTTACACCGGAGCAGTTTGGCGGCAGTAAGGCAGAAGCCAAAAAGCTGTTTGAAGAAGCACTGAAAAAATACGAAACATTCAAGCCGGCCACACCATTGGATCCTGTTTGGGGTAGAACCACAGCTGTATATTTTTTAGGCCAGATCAAGTAGGCAAGGCACAAATCTCTTTTGTGAGTGGTGAGTGGTGAATGATGCGAGAGAAGCGACTTAAATGCACCACTGACCACTCACAAGTGAAGAAGCAATTTAAGAGCCAACTGTAATTTTTTTTCGAATACGGGCTATCTTGCCCCTATTCGACTCAATGAAAAAGAGCATGGAAGAAAACTTCTCGCCGCAGCAAAGCCTGCAATTGATCGAAAGCATGATCAGGAAAGTGCGAAGCGATATCAGTGAAAACCGCTTCTACTTTTTATTGTGGGGATGGCTTACGTTTTCAGCTATTCTTAGCCAGTTTCTGCTGAAAGTAGTGTTTGATTACAGGCACCATTATATCGTATGGCTTTGCATAATTCCGGCAGCTATCATCACCATTGTAAAAAGCAACAAAGGGGCCCGATCAACTTATCGTACCTACGTAGGCGAAAGCATGGGCTATTTATGGATGGGTATTGGAATCAGTTTTTTTATTCTTACGTTTATCATCTCTGCTTCTATCGGGTGGCTGTATGCCTGGCCGTTTTTTATCCTGTTTTATGGGATGGGTACCTTTATCAGCGGGCAGTTTTTAAAATTTAAACCGCTTATTATCGGTGGTATTTTTAATTGGATCCTGGCTTGCGTTTGTGTACTGCTTCCTTACGATTACCAGTTACTGGTTGCTGCTACAGCTATTCTAACCAGTTATATTATTCCGGGTCATATCATTCAAAAACCAATTGCTGATACGTATGGAAGAAAAACAGCTGAATGAGAGGGAAAGCCTGCAGTTGATCAAGCAGATGATCACGATGGCTAAAAAAGAGCAGCGGGACGACGGGAGAGGCTGGATCATCTGGGGATGGCTCCTGTTCCTGGCTTCGCTGTTAACCGTTGCCAACCTCCATTTCCAGTGGTTCCAGACATTTTTCTTTTGGAATGCATTCGGCCTGGCTACCATTTTGATCTTTGCTTACGAAGCTATTGCCGGTAAGTTTTACAAACGCACTGCCGCGGTAAAAACCTATACCGGCGATCTGTTCACCCGGCTGAATGCAGGCTTTTTTATCTGCCTGATCTTTATCCTTGTAGCCCTGAACGTTGGCACACGGGTGATTGCTAAAAAATACGGGGTCATGGATATGACCTTTATCAATATCGGTTATGCCCTGCTGATCAACCTGTACGCCTTTTGGATACTGATCTATGGAACAGCGCTCAATTTCAGGCCATCCATTATTGGAGCGTATTGTACTTGGGCTTTTGGGGCTGTGGCCTTATTTGTGCAGGATTTTGAGCAGGTGATGCTGCTGCATGCCGGGGCCGTTTTGGCTGGGTACATTATTCCGGGGCATCTGGCAAACAAAGAATTCAAACGGCTTAAGAGAAAGGATAAAGTAACAGAACGTGTTTAAAGAACTGGATCCCATATTGCATTCACAATTACGCCTTGCCGTTATGTCGCTTCTCATCGGAGTAAAGGAAGCGGAGTTTACATTTTTGAAAGAAAAGACCAGTGCTACGGCCGGTAACCTGAGTGTGCAGATACAGAAGCTGAAGGACGCCGGTTATATTGAAGTGCAGAAGCAGTTCAAAGACAATTATCCCCAAACCATCTGCCGCATTACACCCAAAGGCATTGATGCTTTTGAGACCTATGTAAAAGCTTTGCAGAGTTATATCCAGAAATAATCAAACATTCTGTAATACCCTGTTAACGTCTCCTCTGCAGCGCTATCCTGTACTACATTTGTTTTGATGACTTCTATCATTGAAGTAGCCAATCTCACAAAGCAGTTCAAAGAACTCACGGCAGTGGATGCACTTTCGTTTGCAGTGCCAAAAGGAGAGGTATACGGTTTCCTTGGGCAAAACGGCGCCGGCAAGTCCACCACCATCCGCATGTTGCTCACATTGATCCAGCCTACGTCGGGGCATATCTCCATCCTTGGTAAAAGTCTTGCAAACCACCGCAAAGAAATCCTGCAGCAGGTAGGTGCTATCATTGAAAAGCCAGACATGTACAATTACCTCACAGCCCTCGACAACATCGGCATCATGGCCCGGTTGAGTGGTATTCATCTATCCAGAGAATTCCTGTTGCAGCACCTTGACAGGGTGGGCCTGAAAGGGCGGGCAGGCAGCAAAGTGAAAACATTTTCGCAGGGCATGAAGCAGCGCCTGGGTATTGCCTGCGCCCTGGTGCACAACCCGCAGTTGATTATTTTGGATGAACCCACCAATGGGCTCGATCCGCAAGGCATCGCGGATGTTCGTAACCTGATTTTGCAACTAAGCCAGGAAGAAGGTAAAACGGTTTTTGTGTCCTCGCACCTGCTGAGTGAAATTGAAATGGTAGCTGATTCCATGCTGATCATTGACCGCGGAAAAAAAGTTGCGGAGGGCAAGGTGGCAGCTTTGCTCAATCCTTCGGACACGCTGGTGCACCTGGATACAGCCAACAATTCAGCTGCAAGGTTGTTATTAGCGCAAAGCCAGTGGCAGGCATTTCTACAAAAAGCTGAAGAGGGCATCCTCCTTAAAATGGATAGACAGAAAGTGCCGGAGCTCAATGCTTATTTGGTGCAGAACGGCGTGGCTGTTTATTCGCTGCACGCCAGGCATTCACTGGAAGATTATTTTTTATCACTTACAACGCCAAACCAGCATGTGGCAGCTTACACGCATTGAACTGTTTAAAATTTTCCGGAAGCCCCGCACCTATATTGCCTTTGCAGCCATTGGGCTGATCATTCTTCTCATCCAGTTGGCCATGTATGCTGACGGTGAGCAGTACCTGGAGTTTATGCTGCAAAACATCAATGCTGCTTTCGACATTGAAGGCAAAAAGCTAAACGGCTATTTCATCTTTTATCTTATTCTGCATACGCTGTTGGTGCATGTGCCACTCCTCATCTGCCTGGTGGCCGGTGATGCGGTAGCCGGTGAAGCCAACATGGGTACCCTGCGGTTGGTGGTGACAAAGCCGGTAAGCCGCACACAGCTGATGTTAAGCAAGTTCTTTGCTTCTGCTATCTACACTATCCTGTTGCTCACCTTTATGGCGGCGCTGGGGTTGATAGGATCTATTGCCTTGTTCGGGGTGAGTGACCTGATGGTACAGAAAAGTGACATGTTTATCCTGCTCGATAAAAACGACGTTTTGTGGCGGTATATGGCATCGTATGGATTTGCGGCATTGTCGATGATTACTGTGGCTGCATTAGCATTTCTCTTTTCTGTATTTGCAGATAACTCCATTGGTCCTATCATCGGTGCTATGAGTGTGGTGATTGTGTTTACGATTTTAACCACAATGGACATTCCGGTTTTTTATGCGCTGAAGCCGTATTTATTCACCAACCATATGCTCAACTGGAAAGGCTTTTTTGATCAGCCGGTGGATGTGCGGGAAGTGTTAAAGTCGGCGCTGGTGCTGCTTTTCCACATTGTTCTTTTTGTTTCTTTGGCTATCTGGGCCTTCCGGAAAAAAGATATTTTATCCTAAACGCATACCATGAAATACCTACTTCTCATTCTTGGTTTTTTTACGGCAACCGCAGTGCTGGCGCAGGACGAGGAAGCCCTGCTGAAAAAGGTTCGCACCAAACTCGAAAAAGTAACCGATTACCAGGCCGAAGGCAGGATGAAGCTTGATGTTTCCTTTATCAAAGCACCAGCCTCAAAGGTGACGGTGTACTATAAGAAGCCCGATCGGTTCAAGGTGAAAAAATCGGGTGGTATTTCCATTCTGCCCAAAGGTGGCGTGAGTGTGAATGTAGCATCGCTGCTTTCCGGCAGCAGCTATCAAACAGTTCCCGGCGGTGCTTCTGTTGTAGATGGTGTACCTACGCAGGTTGTAAAACTCATTCCTGCCGATGATGCCAGCGATGTGGTATTGTCAGTTTTGCATATCGATGAAAAGAATGCTGTCATCAGGAAAGCCGTGGTTACAACGAAAGAAAGCGGTACGTACGAAATACAATTGGCCTATGGCGCCTATACTTCCTGGGGACTGCCCGATAAGGTGGTGTTTACCTTTAACACCAGCGATTACAAACTACCCAAGGGCATCACCTTCGAATATGAAAAAGGCGGTGAAAAGAAAGTGCAGGACAAGGCAAAGACCAGGAAAGGAAAAGTAGAGATCACCTATGCCAGCTATAGCATCAACAAAGGCGTGGATGAAAAACACTTTCAATAATTGTCTTCGGGTGCCGGAGCGATCTGGGACAGCAATGCGGACGTTGAAGCAGGATAGCAGGATGCTGAAATTCGAACAATCACTTTGGTAACTAGGGCTTCGTATTAGCGGGATGCCGTTGCTGTTTTTTCCCTAAACTTGCATGTACAACCCTTTATCATGACCATTGAAGAAAAAGCACAGTTTTTACGGCAAGATTTTATTCCCATGCTGGAGGCGCTTCCTACCGAAGTAAAGCCAGCCTGGGGTAAAATGACGGTGCAGCAGATGATCGAGCATTTCTCCGACAGTGTCCGTATCGCTTCCGGAAAAGCAATGCATACAGAAGTAGTGACGCCGCCGGAACAACTGGATAAAATGCGCAGCTTCCTGGAAAGCGATAAACCATTTCGGGAAAATACAAAGAACCTGTTGATGCCGGAGGTGCCGGCGCCGGTGCAGAATCCTTCAAAGGCGGAGGCGGTAAAAGAGTTAAAAAGCGAGCTCCAGTTTTTCTTTTCCGTTTTTGAAAAAAACAACCTGCAGGTAACCCGCAACCCTTTTTTTGGCGACCTGAATTACGAGCAAAACATTCAGCTTCTTTATAAACATGCCTTGCATCACCTGCGGCAATTTACGTCGGAGGTGACGAATGGGAATGCGCACTAAAGTCAATTACAGGTGCTTCTTTCTTTGTATACCTGAAGTACAGTCAACAAGTACTGAAACCTTATTACGATTGCTAAATGCTATAAAAACATGACAGAACAGAACAAACAACACGAAACCCTGATCGTTCCTGCACAACAAAAAACTGCAAAGCTTGAAAATTATATTGTGGGTCGCTGGGTAACAGGTGATGGCGAAGGACAACCGTTATTTGATGCGGTGACCGGTGACACAATTGCTGCCGTTTCTACCAAGGGGTTGGACTTTGCTTCCGTACTACAATATGGTCGCGAGGTCGGCAACAAAACCTTGCGCAAACTAACCTTTCATGAACGCGGCCGAATGCTCAGGGCATTGGCAATGCACCTGATGGCCAACAAGGAAAAGTTTTACCAAATCAGCTATCGCACCGGTGCTACCCGCGCCGATAGCTGGATTGATATTGAAGGCGGCATCGGTAACCTCTTTGCCAATGCTTCACTGCGCCGGAAGTTCCCCGACCTTCCTTATTGCACCGATGGCGAGCCGATTGCTCTGAGCAAGGGTGGATCATTTATGGGACATCACCTGCTGGTGCCCAAAGAAGGGGTGGCGGTGCATATCAATGCATATAATTTCCCGGTGTGGGGTATGCTGGAAAAATGTGCGGTGAACTGGCTGGCCGGTGTGCCGGCTGTGGTAAAGCCGGCGAGCATCACCTCATTCCTTACAGAAGCGGTGGTAAAAGAAATCATTGCTTCGGGTATTTTACCGGAAGGTGCACTGCAACTTATTTGCGGCAGCGCCGGCGATATGCTTGATCATGTCACAGCGCAGGATGTTGTCACCTTTACCGGTTCCAAATCAACAGGCCTGATGCTGAAGTCACAGAAGCGCATACTGGAAGAAAGTGTGCCGTTCAATATGGAAGCCGATTCGCTCAATGCCGTTGTGCTGGGCAGGGATGCTGAACCCGGCTCGCCGGAGTGGGACATTTTTGTAAAGGAAGTACGCAGGGAAATGACAGTAAAAGCAGGGCAGAAATGTACAGCCATCCGCCGCATTTTTGTACCGGAACACCTGCTGGAAGAAGCGTATAAAGCAATTGGAAACTCGCTGGCGCAAACAGCAATCGGCAATCCCTTAAATGAAAAAGTAAGAATGGGGGCTCTTGCCGGAAAGGGGCAGCGGGACGAAGTAAAGGCAAATGTGCAAAAACTGCTGGCTTCTGCCCAACTGGTATACGGTTCACTGGATAGCGTCGAAGTCATCGATGCCGATACGGAGAAGGGTGCTTTCCTTTCGCCCTTGCTGCTTTTGAGTGAACATCCTTTTCAGAATACTGCTGTTCATGACATCGAAGCTTTTGGTCCGGTCAGCACCATTATGCCGTATAAAGACCTGGACGAAGCAATTCAATTGGCCAAAAAAGGCCAGGGCTCCTTGTGCTGCTCCATTGTAACCAATGATGACAGGTTGGCTACTGCGTTTGTAGTAGGTGCCGCAACACACCATGGGCGGATCCTGGTGCTGAACCGCGACGATGCGAAAGAAAGTACAGGGCATGGCTCACCACTTCCCCTGCTGATTCATGGCGGCCCGGGACGTGCCGGCGGCGGTGAGGAAATGGGTGGTGTAAGAGGTGTCAAACACTACATGCAAAGGGTGGCGATACAAGGTTCTCCTACCACCATCACGGCTATCACGCAGCAGTACCAACCCAACGCAAAAGGTGTTCAAACCGGTGTGCATCCCTTCAGAAAACATTACGAAGACTTGCAGGTAGGGGAGCAGATCATCACGGAAAAAAGAGTGATCACGTCAGAAGATATTGATGCTTTTGCTGACCTGAGTGGCGATCATTTTTATGCACATAAAATGGGCACCGATTTTACCGGCACCATGTTTGAAAAACAGGTAGCCCATGGTTATTTTATTTTGAGTGCCGCCGCCGGTTTGTTTGTCGATGGCAGCGACCTGGGACCGGTGCTATTGAACTACGGCATCGATGAACTGCGCTTTACCAAACCGGTTTATCCGGGAACGGAGCTGACGGTACGGTTCACCTGTAAAGAAAAAGTTCCGCAGGATAAAAAAGAAGAAACGGACATTCCGAAAGGCATCGTTAAATGGCTGGTGGAAATGCTTGACGAAACAGGGGAGATCGTAGGCATCGCAACGATATTGACAATGGTGAAAAGGAGAGATTGATTTCTCGCTGAGGCGCAGGGAACGCGGAGATTTATTAATTTAAGGTTATGGAAATTAATACCATTACCGGCGCCATTGTTGACGAGTCAATAAAAATTCACACAGACTTAGGACCCGGCCTTTTGGAGTCAGTCTATGAGGAATTGTTGGCATATCGGCTGGGTAAAAGTGGCTTCATTATAAGACGGCAAGTGCCTATACCTGTTGTATACGAAAATATAAAAATGGAGCTTGGTTTTCGTGCTGATCTGATTGTTGAAGATTGTGTTATTGTGGAAATAAAATCTGTTGAAGCGTTAGCGCCTGTGCATCATAAGCAGCTGCTAACTTATCTGAAGCTTACAGGAATAACTGTTGGCCTATTAATTAATTTTAATGAAGAATTGCTGAAGAAAGGACTTAAACGAATCGTCAATAACTATTTACCAGCGTCCTCTGCGCCTCAGCGAGAAATAAAAACGTAGATAAGATGGCAAAAGACTTAATCAACGGTTATGTAAATTCTGAAACACACAATGGCATAACAACCATTGAGTTTTTCCACCCCCAGGGTAATTCACTGCCACGACGGATGCTGGCCGATCTTGCCCGCCAGGTCCACACCGCAGGTATAGACAACGATACAAAAGTGATCGTGCTGCGGTCAGGTGGCGAAAAAGCATTTTGTGCGGGTGCTTCGTTTGACGAACTCACCCGCATTGAAAACAAGAACCGAGGATACGATTTTTTCAGCGGCTTTGCTGAAGTGATCAACGCAATGCGTACATGTCCCAAACTCATAATCGGCCGCATACACGGTAAATGCGTGGGTGGTGGTGTTGGCCTCGCCGCATCGGTTGATTATGCCATTGCGGTAGAAGGCGCTGAAGTAAAGCTCAGCGAGCTGGCCATTGGTATTGGGCCGTTTGTTGTAGGTCCCGCTGTTCAGCGCAAGATGGGCCTTTCAGCTTTTTCGCAGCTTGCCATTGATGCTACCATGTGGCGCAATGCCGATTGGGCCCGGCGCAAAGGCCTCTATGCTGAATGCCACCCTTCGGTGGAAAGTATGGACGAATCCATCAGCCGGTTATCCAACCAGCTTGCACACTCCAGCCCTGAAGCCATGAGCGAATTGAAAAAAATTTTTTGGCAGGGCACCGATGACTGGGATGAATTACTGGCTCGTCGCGCCGAGATCAGCGGACGGCTGGTGCTGAGTCATTTCACCCGGGATGCAATCGAAAAATTCAAAACAAAGGCAACAACGTGAGGTGAGTAGACTTGAAACAACAAAATCCTGATAATAAAATCATTTCTGTAGATGAAGAAAAGCTGTGGCAGATCTTAGAAGAAGTAAAAGATCCTGAAGTGCCGGTGCTTTCCATTCTTGACCTGGGTATTGTGCGTGATCTTTCCTACAAGGATGGTAAAGTAGAGATCATTATCACACCAACTTATTCCGGTTGTCCTGCCATGGATGTTATCTCTATGGATATTCGCCTGAAGCTACTGGAAAAAGGCTATCGCGATATTGCAGTGAGGCAACAACTTTCTCCTGCCTGGACTACCGACTGGATGACGGAAGAAGGCAAGCAAAAATTAAAAGCCTTTGGCATTGCACCGCCCAATCCCAAACAACAGTTCTGTATGTCGGAAATGTTTCGCGAAGAAGCCGTGCAGTGCCCGCATTGCAACTCGTATCATACGGAACTGATCAGCCAGTTTGCATCCACAGCCTGCAAAGCCATGTATCGCTGTCTCAATTGCAGGGAGGCGTTTGATTATTTTAAATGCCATTGAGAAGTTGACATGTTCACGAATTTACCAGTTTACAAGTTGTTCGGCTCACCGGCTCCGCAAAGGAAACAATCCTAGATTTGATCTTTAAATCATTTACATGTCTTCAATTCTTTTTGAGATAAAAGATTCGGTGGCAACCATCATATTCAATCGTCCGGATAAATACAATGCCTTCAACAGGGAAATGGCCTTGCGGCTGCAGGATAACCTGGATGAATGCAAAAGCAAAGAGGTACGCAGTGTCTATATTACCGGTGCCGGAAAAGCCTTCTGCTCCGGCCAAGACCTGGAAGAAGTGGTGGACCCGGCCGGTCCTAAAATCGAAAGCATCGTGGGAGAACATTACAATCCCATCATCAGAAAAATTCGCCAGCTGGAAAAGCCTGTGATCGCTGCTGTAAACGGCGTTGCCGCCGGTGCCGGTGCCAACATTGCCCTGGCCTGTGATGTGGTGGTAGCTGCACAAACCGCTTCATTTATCCAGGCTTTTTCAAAGATCGGGCTGATACCCGATAGCGGCGGAACCTTCTTCCTGCCGCGGCTGATCGGCTGGCAAAAAGCATCGGCCCTGATGATGCTGGGTGATAAAGTCAGCGCTGAAGAAGCCGAACGCATGGGCATGATCTATAAATATTTTCCAGTGGAAACCTTTGAAGAAGAAGCCAGGAAGATTGCAGTTACATTAGCGCACATGCCTACCAAAGGACTCGCTTACACAAAACAGCTTCTTGATAATTCACTTGACAACAGTTACGAGGATCAACTGCATGATGAAGAAATTTTTCAGCAACGTGCCGGCAGCACAAAAGATTACAAAGAAGGCGTGGAGGCCTTTTTGCACAAACGAAAACCCAATTTTACAGGCGAATGAGCACACAGGCAGAAAGGGACACACTGGCAAAAAGCGTAGTAGATAAAATGATGCAGCACGATGCCTTTAGTCAATGGCTGGGTATTGAAGTGATCGCTGCCGGCGAAGGTTATGCGAAGTTGCAGATGACGCTGCGGGCTGAAATGCTGAACGGCTTTGGCGTGGTGCATGGCGGTGTTGCATTTTCGCTTGCCGACAGTGCGTTTGCCTTTGCCTGCAACAGTCGCAACAATTTATCTATGGCCTTGGATACAAACATAACCTTCACTAAATCCACCCAACCCGGTGATGTACTTACGGCGGAGGCCAAAGAACTGCACAACGGGAAGAGCACTGGTCTTTATCTCATAACGGTTACGAACCAGGATGGTGTTCAGGTAGCGCTTTTCAAAGGCACCTGTTTTCGCACCGGAAAAACCCTTCTCCATCCATGAAAGAAGCGCTGCTCCAGGCCTTCCGGCAGCATCCCGATCTTGCCCTGCTGGCGAGCCTGGGGATCAGTATTGTGATTGCCGTCCTGGGGCTGGTGCCCAGCTTTTTTATTACGGCCGCTAACATTCTTTTTTTTGGTTTCTGGCAAGGCGTGATGGTTTCTTTCCTGGGCGAAGCTTTGGGTGCGGTGGTAGCGTTTTATCTCTATCGGAAAGGCTTCAAGAAAGAAGCGTCACAGCAACTGGAAAAGCACCGGAAGATAAAGTCGCTGATCGATGCGGAAGGAGGCAAAGCGTTCTGGCTGATTTTTTCCCTGCGATTAATACCGTTTGTTCCATCCGGGTTGGTAACTTTTGCCGCGGCCATCGGGAAAGTGTCAGCCATTACATTTTTAGTGGCCAGTTCTATTGGCAAATTGCCTGCGTTGCTGTTAGAAGGATACGCTGTTTACCAGGTAACCGAATTCGGCTGGCAGGGTAAGGTGATTCTTACTGTTTTTGCACTTTTCATTCTTTACTTTGTTGCAAAGCAGATCATCCCTTCGAAGAAATAAATTCTTTCTATGGCATTTTATCAGTTCAACGGCATCAGGCCGGTGGCTCATCCCTCTTCATTTGTACACCCACAGGCAGCAGTTACAGGCGATGTGGTTATTGGAAAAGACGTGTATATCGGTCCGGGGTGTGCCCTTCGTGGCGACTGGGGGAAGATCATCATTGAAGACGGCTGCAATGTGCAGGAGAATTGCACGGTGCATATGTTTCCCGGGGTAACGGTCTTACTGAAAAAAGGCGCTCACATTGGCCATGGTGCCATTATTCACGGAGCTACCATCGGTAGCAATTGTTTGGTGGGTATGAATGCCGTGATCATGGATGAAGTGGACCTGGGTGATGAATGCATTGTCGGCGCTTTGTGTTTTATCAAACAGGGTGAAAAAATCCCCCGCCGCTCTCTGGTGGTGGGTAATCCGGCGAAGATCGTTAAAGAAGTGAGTGATGAAATGATCGCTTGGAAAACCGAAGGCACCCGGCTGTACCAGCAACTGCCGCAGCAATGTTTTGAAACACTTCTTCCCTGCGACCCCTTAACCGAAGCTATCCCGCAGGCGCCTGTCTTTACGAGTCAATACCAACCGTTTAAAAAACAAAAATAGGCTGCGAAGAATGCAGCATAATTTTTTGTAATTTAACAGGCCCATTCACCAACAAATTTTAGGTTATGAGAAGAACTTTACTCTTTGCCTGCCTTTCTGCAGTTTTCCTTTTTTTACAAATTTCTCCCATCGCTGCGCAGGCAGACCGTTTTGCCTACGCCATTACTGATCTTACAAAAGACGGTGCCGGCTGGAATGCGCTTCGGAAACTGGACCTGCAAACTGGCCAGTACAGTGATGTGCTTATCAACGGCACAGACGCTGCCCGAAAAGCTTACGATGCTGTGACCCGCAAAGAGCTGACGCTGCAACCCGATCAAAAATGGGGCAACTTGTTACAGGCGCCATTTTCCACCGGTGTGGCTGCCGCGGCTTTCGACAGGGCTCACAACCGTCTTTATTTCACCCCCATGTTTGTTGACCAGCTCCGCTATATTGATCTCCGGACAATGCAGGTATATCACGTAGGGCAGGGCTTCAGCGGCACCGGTAACATGCATAATGATGAAGCTAAAATTATTACACGCATGGTGATCGCACCTGACGGTTACGGTTATGCAATCAGCAACGACGGAACTTCTTTTATCCGTTTCTCTACCGGTAAAAAACCAACTATCGAAAAGTTAGGATCATTGGTAGATGCGCCATCCAACAATGGGGTATCCATTCATAACCGCTGCACATCGTTTGGTGGCGATATGATCTGCGACGACGAAGGCAATCTTTTTATCCTGACAGCCCGTAACAATGTCTTCAAGGTAAATGCAGTGAACAAAGTGGCTACGCATGTGGGGAGCATTCAAAATCTTCCGGCCAATTTTACCGTAAACGGTGCCGTAGTTGACAATGAAGGTGCTTTGCTGGTGAGCAGCGCGGTGGATGCCTCTGCCTACTACAAAGTCAATCCCAAAGACTGGAGTGCGGTGAAGCATGACGGTCTTAGTTCTGTGTATCGCAGCTCGGATCTTGCCAACAGTAATTACCTGTCTACCCGCAGCAACCGCGATATGCCCACAGTGATGGCGCCGCAGGAACGCTTTGCCAAACTGATTTCTGTTTATCCCAACCCTGTTACTGCCAATCGCATTTCGGTGCAGTTCAACAAAGTGCCCAATGGTGATTATACAGTCGAACTGACTGATGTCCTGGGTCGCAGCGTAATGGTCCGGAAGGTAACCGTTGCCAATACCGACCAAGTGCAGGTGTTGCCGCTCAACGAAGGCAATGCAAAAGGAATTTACATGGTAAAAGTGTACGATGCCGGTAACCTGTCGGTGTTTACACAAAAGGTGATGGTGCAGTAGGAGGACCGGCCCTACCTAACCTCCCCCGGTAGGGGAAGGCCACCAACGGCACAGTGCCTTGCTTTTGCCCAATACGTTTTAGCCTCTGTCACTCTTTTGGCAGAGGCTTTTTCATTTTATGTCAGGAATGACTACTGCTTTCTTCACGCACCCAAGCCCAAAGGAGTTCAATGTTTTTATTTGTGTTACCAGCGACAGAATAACGATTTGGCTTCGCTTGCGTCGCACTCTTGTACGTTCTGATCTTTATTCAGCAGAGAGCCGTCCGGCTTGAAACGCAGGTCTGCTGCCCTATATTTGTTTGATGAACGCATCACCGTCCTTCTGGCAGGCTTCGTGGCAGCGACTGAAGAAGAATAAAGGCGCCATGGCCGGCCTGGTAATGATCGTCATCGCAATTTTAATTGCCATTTTCGGCTACTTTCTTTCTCCTGATCCTTCACCCTTCGCCAACAGGATCATCCTTGAAATTGGCGGCGAAAAACCGGGTTATACCAGGGACTTTTTGTTGGTGAAAAAAGACCGTACTATCGAAGCTGATTTCTTCACACGTCTTGTTTCAGGTAAGCCCGATGTTTACGATTATATTCCCATTACTTCATGGCAGCAGTCAGGTGATAGTGTCATTGCGCAGCGCTTTATCGATGAAGGTGTCACCGAACGCATTGCCTATGCAAACACGGCTTTGTCAGCGGACCCTGTGATCACCAAACGGTTTTATGTCGGTACGGATAAATACGGCCGCGATATTCTCAGTCGCCTGATCATTGGCACAAGAGTCAGCCTGAGTGTGGGTCTGATCACAGTAATTATTTCACTTTCGGTTGGTATTCTTCTCGGCGCTATTGCAGGCTATTTCCGTGGCAGGGTAGATGAAATGGTGATGTGGCTGATCAACGTGATCTGGAGCATTCCTACGCTATTGCTCGTTTTTGCCATTACGCTGTTGCTGGGAAAAGGTTTTTGGCAGGTATTCATTGCTGTTGGATTGACCATGTGGGTAAATGTGGCACGTCTTGTCCGCGGCCAGGTGTTGGTGACCAAAGAGTTGCAGTACGTGGAGGCAGCAAAGGCGTTGGGATATTCCCATTATCGCACCATTGCCAAACACATACTGCCGAATATCTTCGGTCCTATCCTGGTAATTGCTGCATCTAATTTTGCCTCCGCAATTGTTATTGAAGCAGGCCTTAGCTTTTTGGGTGTAGGCGTACAGCCGCCACAACCCAGCTGGGGACTCATGATCAAAGAGAACTACAATTTTATCATCACGCAGAATCCCATGTTGGCAATGGCACCGGGTTTTGCCATCATGCTCCTGGTGCTGTCGTTTAATTTGCTGGGCAACGGGCTTCGCGACGCGTTGAACGTAAGAGGAAAGCTATAGGCTTCGATGCTTGTGTCAGATGTTATTTTACCAATCTCACCTTTTTCCAATAACCTGTTGTCTATTGCTTATTGTTTCCCTATCAGCAATGATCAGGAAAGAAAGGCACAGGTAAAACACACTGCCAACTTTATCGGTCTCAATCAGGTCGCTCAAAAAATTCACGGTGCATTGCATCCACAGGATAGCGCCGATGGCGGCAACGGTTATTTTCCAGAAATGCGAAGAAGTCTGGCGGTAGATCTTTTGTGCATACCAAAACATGCTTCCTATCAATAACAAAAACAGCAGCAGTCCAATGATGCCTTGTTCTGTCAACAACAATAAAAAATAATTGTGCACGGTTGACTTTTCAGGGTTATCACTCACCCACGTACGAAAGGCGGGAATCGTGTATTCTTTATACTGATGGTAAAACGTGGTAGGTCCAAACCCTGTCAGCCAGCGGTCACTGCTCATATTGACGCCGGCTACCCAGCGGTAAAAACGTTCAGCCGTGGATACATCCTTGCCTCTATAGGTTGCCGCCAGGTGATCGGAAAAATTTTCGTGAAATACAGTGGATTCAAAATGCGGCGCAAACTTGAGGTAGCGGTCATTGTGCTGTAGCACGGCAGCGGCTCCAATAACAACAAAAACAAAGACTAAAAAACTCCTGAACAGCCAATCCTTTCTGATCAGCCAGTAAGCAGCCACGCCTGCCGCCAGGGCCAGCCAGGCACCACGGGCATAAGAAAAATAAAGCGCCGCCAGAACGATTATTATCGAAATAAATAACAGCACCTTGAGGGACTTAGATTTTGTCAACTGAAAAAAGGCAACCTGTAGCGGCACCATAAATACCAGAAGGGCAGAATAATTTACATGGTTACGAAAAAACGGTGCAAGCACTTCGTTAACAGTGGCAAACGTAAAGCCAAGTGATGCATGTTTTACCAGGGCCAAACCAGTGGCCAAAAGCATGGAAGAGAGTAAAGTGACAGCAGATTGTTTTACCAGCTTTTCGTCACCTTTTAAAACCAGCGGAGCGCCTACAAAAGCCAGGAGATACCAGCTTTTCGCCAGCAGGTATTTTATAGAAAACGCGATGTATGTAGACACTGCCACCGTTATTACCATCCAGGCAAACCCTGCCACCAGGATGAGCAACAGATAGGTATGATGAAAAGCATTTTCTTTTTTGCGATGCTGTGTCATCCAGAGCATTACTACGCAAAATGCAAGCAATAGCATCAGCGGCTCGTCCGGCAGATCAGTGCCGAAACCATTGCCAAAGGTTTTTTCTACCGACCATGGAATGGAGAAGAGCAGCACCAGGAAAAGGGTCTGCGGATGCAGGACCAGCAAAACTGTTGCTAGCAGCAGTGCCGGTGCAAACAGCAAAAGCATTTGCGAAGAATACGCGGCAACAAATACAACAGCCAGCAGCAAAAAACTGCCAGCCAGGAGAAATGGTTTGCTGCGGCTTGTTGTCATAGGTCCTTTCTGCGGCTTTCGGTAATCAAAAGGAGGAAAACGGAAAAAAGGAGCGAGGCAAAAAAGGTGAACACCACCACCAGCGTTGTTTGCGGCTTGTCATGCCAGGGTGATGGTCGTGCGGGTTCTACTACGAGCAGGGCCTGCGGATTAATTTTTAAGGCCAGTTCGTATTCATTGATTAGCCGCGCATACAGCGGTGCTTGATCCGCTATTTCCCCTCGGGTAGTTGCATCAGGTCGTGAAGGCCGGTCGGAACTGTCCGTATAACCGGTTTGGTTGCCTGTACTGTTTTGCTGTGCAGCGTAGGCTTCTTTTAACCGTTGCAGCACCCGGCGATTATTTTCGGCCCGCAACTGCTGATGAATTGCATTCAGTTCCTGCACCATCGCATTAGCGAGTGCTGCCGCAGTATGCGGATTTTTATCCCACACTTTTATTTTCAACTCGCCGTAGCCTGTGCGGTGAATGCGGGTGTTCTTCTTTAGGGTTTTTGCCGCTTTTTGAAGCGCTAACACATCAGCGCTGTTTGCTGGATCGTATTCTGGAAAGTGAAATTGTTTTGTCACTGCCAGAAAGATGGTATCTAGTTTTGCCGTGCCCTCTATTTTATCCAGGGCGTCCGGCTCGCCAAGTTCACTGTACAGGCCTTCGATGTTTTGGTTAAAGATGCGGGCTCTATCACCGGTTTCGGCGTTGGAAGGCAAGGCGGTTACTTCACCTAAATATTCTTTAGGGCTTAGTAAGCATGCTATAAAAGCAACAAGGGTAGCAAGAAGGGTGATCAGCAATGCTGTTTTCCACCTGCGGGCAAGCACACTAAAAATATCAGGCATGCAGCTTATTTAAAAATGGCAAAAATGATTTTTTGATCCTATTCCGTCCGGCCAGCAAAAAAATACAACTTAGTAAAGCAATGCAACCTATAATGGCCCATACATTATCGGTAAACTTTTGCCCGGCGTAAAACACCAGGCCAAAAATAAGTGCTGCAGCAAGATAGAGAGCGGCCGAATGTGCAGCCGGCTTGATCTTTAGTTTTTGCGATGCCGTAATCCACAACCCGATGCCGCAGCTATATTGACTAACAAGAGCTGCTATACAGCAACCCAAGGCGCCATATTTCGGAATCAGCCAAAGATTTAATACAATATTCGCTGCAACGGTTATGAGCAGGATGCGAATAAATTGCCGGAATGCACCCACTGCTGTTAAGGCAGTACCATAAATATGCACCAGGTAATATGCCGGTAGTGCGGCCATGGTGAGTAGGATAACAATATTGGTAAAACGATCAGTGGAATGATAGAGTAAGTTCTGCAGCCAGGGTACAAACAGGGCAACAAAAGCCAGTGCAATTACAGCGAAGGTTAATAGTCCATGGCGGGAAAACAGCACCACGTGCTGTATCAGGTCTTTCTCCCTCCTGTTACGGGAAAGGAATGGAAGCAGAAAGGAGGCGGTCAGATAACCCAGCATACTGCACGCATCCAGCAGCCGGTAAGCCATGGCATAAATACCTGCCTGCAAAGCCCCATCCGGATGGAGCTGCGCCAGCAGGAAGGCATCCAGCCGGTTATGTGTGGCCATCAATAAAATCAGCAGAATGAAAGGCAGAACCCATGTGGCTATTTTTTGCAAGCTAACCTTTCTCCCCGGCACGAATATGTTTCTTCTCCACAGGTAAAAAGCCAAACTGCCAACGGCAGTGGCCATGGAAACAGTTTGCAGTTGAAGGAAAAGCAGGATGGTTATGGGTTTGAATAGGCCATACACCGGCCCGGCACACAAAAGCAGGAGCAAGGATTTGTCCAGAACGGAAAAAAATGCATCGGTTTTAAAGCATTGAGCTGCTGTTAAGATTCCCCGCAGAAAAACAAAAAGCGAAATAAGACTGTGAATGACGATCAGGTAGAGCAAGATGTTCCAATCTGTAATACCTGTCAGCAGGGCGATGGTAGTACAACACAGCGCATAAATGCAAACCAGGAAAAACTTTAGCCGTAGAAGTTGTTGTACACTCAGCGCTTCTCTTGCCGCCAACCGTTGGTTCAGCATATTGGTAAGGCCAGCATCGGCAATAAAAAGAAGTATATACGTAAGATTAAACAAGGCAAAATAGGTTCCATATACCTCGTGGCCCACAATGTTCTGCACCCGCCGGTCGATCAGGAAGATCCAGGCAGGCTTGATCAGCAGGTTCAGGAGGAGCAGCCAGGAAAGACTTTTAAAGAATTGTTGGGCTCCCATATCAGGCAGGTGTCACTGTAATGGTGCGGTTCAGGCTTTCTTCCAGCGAAATAAAGGTTTCCGTGCGTTCGATGCCTTTGATCTTCTGCAGTTCATCGTGCAGTACGGTACGCAACTGAACAATGTCCTTGCATACTACCTCGGCAAAAATGCTGTAGTTGCCGGTGGTATAATTAAGCCGTACGATCTCCGGGATCTTACGCAGGTCCTTTGCCACCGTATCATAAAGTGAGCTTTTCTCCAGGTAAACACCCACAAAGGCAATGACGTCGTAGCCCAGTTTCTTCAGGTCAACATTGTACTTCATGCCGCTGATAACGCCGGCCTCCTGTAGTTTTTTGATGCGGACATGGATCGTTCCGGCTGATACGTACAGTTTTTTCCCGATTTCTGCATACGAGATGCTGGCATCGTGCATCAGTTGCTGAATGATGCTGAGGTCTAATTTGTCAAAATTCAAATCCGAGGTCATTAGTAAGAGGTATTTTGAAAAAAAATTAATTAAGATCTAAATTATTGAACAGAATCTAAATTTCTTCAATAATGTTTGAAAATTGTGTAAGCGCCCTATCTTTGATCTATCAAGTTCATTGAAACAGTCAGCAAGGAATAACAAAGAGGTCGCCATACGGCTGCCGATTGCAAATTGCCTGTTGCTGATTGAATATACTGTGGGGTGATGAAATTTTTGGCAGACATGCCCTCTTGTCTCGGGGGTGAGGATCACAGGATAAACTAAGTGTAGAGCCGACGTTACTTTTGGTAAGGCCGACCAGGGTTGACCACTAAACTTTGCACTTATGCTAACTGCCTCGTGGAGGTTCGAACCCTCCCCCTACAGCTTCTTCTCATGTGTTTATTTAGCCCGCAAACGATTGCTTCTCAATGTATTGCGGGCTTTTTTTATGCCCTCTTGAAAAGGCTGGTGAAAGTGTGCTGGTGCGTTTTACCGACAGAGAGGTAATTCAAGCCCGTTTCATCAGCAACCTTCCATTATACATCTTTTGCCAGCTCCTCAGCTTTAATCACCCGCACCGTATTTTCTTCCATCGGTTTTGCCGGCTGCGTGTACCTAAATCTGTCCTTGTACCTCAATACAGGCTGTTCAATTAATCTCCAGGAGGCATAAGAGACCACCAGAAGAATAAAAAAATTTTCTGCAGCTACAAGATAAATACTGTTTGTTGCCAAACCGAAGGGCAGCCGGTTATTAAGAAAAGTCAGCGCTTTTGACGAAAAATGAGGAATCATCAGGTGATACAGGTAAATGCCATAACTGATCTTTCCCATTTCAACCAGCCACCGGTTCTGAAGAATATAAGTGGAATGCATGCTTTTTTCTCCCTTCCTGAGCAAAACAGAATTGATGAGAACAAACGTGCAAATGGCAGTGAGCGTTCTGGAAGGCACAAGCACGACAGTACTTTCGCTGAACACACGCAATGCCTGCAGCGCAAAACAAAGCCCTGCGATCCACAGGGATGGATAGTAGATTTTTTCAAGCAAAGGGGATCTGTAATGCAGTAGCCAGGCCAATAATGCACCAACGCCGAACCCATCGAAACACGAGAATGTTACAACATCGCCGATAGTTACCTGGCCCCCAATCCCAATCGCAATCGCCGCTAGCATTATCCATGGCAAATACTTTTTGTTGGCAAGGATGATAACCCATGGCCATAGAAGATAAAACTGCTCTTCTACGGCAAGCGACCACAGATGCGAGAGCATGCCATCCCAGCCATTTTTATAGAAGTAAAAATTCGATGTATAGGTAACGAAATAAAGAAAGGACTCCCGTATGTCAGTTGCTGTTTTGGGACCAAGTATAAAAAGTGCCGTTATAGCCAGGTAGTAAATCGGGAAGATCCGGAGTGTACGACGTGCATAGAAGTTTTTAAAAACGGACCATTTGCTAGTTCCGGCCACTGCAATTTGCTCCCTGTTTTCCAGTAAAATTCCGGTGATAAGAAAACCGCTTAGTGTAAAAAAGATATCGACCCCATTGAAAAAGCTTGTGTAGGTATTCAACGGATGGCCTTCCGGAAACCAATGCGTTATGATAACGAGTAAAACGGCTATGGCACGGAGACTGTCGAGTTGTTTTATATACTTCATGTAAATCTGGTCAACGCGGTCTTCCTTATTGGCCGAACCGCACACATTGTGCTGGCTAAAGTAGCCTAAAAGAAAATGGCTGTCAATAGCAGCGGTATTCTTTTGAAATAGAACATCTGTAGGATGAGCGTATAATTAATGGTTAGGAAAAGGATAGGTGTAGCTTTTTTGAAGCCAGGGTCAGATAATGCAAAATCGCTGATATAAAAATTATGATACTAACCATCTCAAGCAGCTCCTGCGCAGTGGTGGTGATCATTAAAATAACCGGGTCTTCGGCCGTTGCTTTCATTAGATAACCTTCAACGGATTCGATTCCGGCGGCTGCAAAGACAAATAAGCACCCTGCAACAATGAATTTATTTCGTACCGGTTTTGGCAGCTGCATGACAAACCTGAAATTATAGATCGCCACCACAAAAGCAAACAAAGTGTAGGGTATGATCCAGGTCCAGAATAAAAAACCACCCCTGTCATCGGTGAAAACCAGACGGGTTGCCTGCTCAATCCGTTCATGAATCTTCAGCGCTTCATCCAGCGCAAGAAAAAGAAAAACAAGAGAAAGCAGCAGCCACCGGGTTCTGTTTGTATCCGTGACGGCTGTAATCTTATAAACAGCCCACAACAGGAGCGCCGAAAAAAGCAGCAGGATTGCAGAGAAAAACGTTGGAAAGTTGTTTTCGTGGTTAAAGTTGAAATACATATCCAGGTGCCGGATAAAACCAGAATCGTTACTATTTAGAGAAACGATCAACAGCGTTGCCAGGTGCAGTAAAAATAAAATCACTGTAATACGCAGAAGCAAAGAAGTAACACCTGAAACTGATATGCAGTGTTGCTGGTCTTGTTTATGTTCATCTGTTCGTTCGGCAGAAAGATAGCTTTCCTCCATCCGGGTAAAACGTAGGTGTGGTTTCATGGTAACTAAGGGTCTTGGCCGATCTCTGATTGTTCAAATGCAACCATCTTCAACCGTCGATAAAAATGTTTAGTGCACAGCGTGTAAACTGCAGCCCTACTATTGCTGTTGTCAATTAAGACAACCTGTAGCTTTTTCTTGTTTACAATCCCGATTACACGTCGCTTACTAATCGCTTTTGTCTCTTTGAATGGTTCAGGATCGGAAGGTGCATATTGTATGGTTTTAACTAGGTTAGGGTTATTCGGTAGTGTTGTACTAAAGATAGCTTATGGCAGTAAGAACCCGAAATAATTGCGCACTAAAAATGGAAACAAATTAGTGTTTAGAGATTCAATTAAAAACATACACATTATTTAGGGATCAGGAGTGGCTTTGATAGCTAATGGTTCGAATGAGTCTATGCTTGGAAATTGAAGTGTGATGCAAACCAGCTTACTCATGCTGTGAGGACAGATTGTTGCAATAGTATAATGAAGCAAAAGAAAAAAGATATTCTTATTTACAGAACAATACAGGGCTTGCATTCTTCTGCAATACTAAAAATGAAATCAGGCCAGCTTTTGCGTCTGGGAGAAGGTAAAAACTTTGCAGCTACAGGCTAAAATAATGGCATCTTGTCAACCTATAACAGGATGCCAATGAATCACTGCAAAACTTAAATTGCATTTGCTTCTTCTGCAAGCATGTTTGTTTGCCTGGCCAGCGACTCATCTGTTGTTACCAGCAAATTGTTGGCGCCACGTACAACCTTGTGAAGATTGCCGGCCTGGAACTCTGCTATACTGATAAACATCGTCTTTTGATTGGCAAAAGAGAGTACAATGGCCTGGGGATATAGGAGGTTCAGTTCTTTTGTTGCCTGGGGTGTTTCTATCCATGCTTTTGTCCAATAGATCCTGACATCCTGGACTTCCTGTCCAACGATTTCCTTCCAACTGTTTTCGTCAGATACATTCCAGGTTCGTTGGCCTGCCTGCCCCTTTTGAGCACCGGTGTTTAAACTGATGTTCAACCCGTAAGCGTTGTATTCTTCTTTAACTTGGTCATAACTCTTCCAGGATATCTCAACAGTTTTATCATTTGTAAAATAGAGGCGAACTGAAAAGTCTACCGTGTGGATCTGGGGATGATCCGTGGCGTAGCATGGCTGTGGATGAGCGGGATAATAATCAACCTCTGTATAATCTACCTGCCGCAAAACCCAGCCGATCATCTGCCGGCTCTCATCCATAAAATTGGTTTGATGTATCGAAAGTTTCATTCAAGAGTAAGGTTTGTTTTTGTTCACATCACATATCTTTCTATAAGCACGTCAGTCGGTTGGTTGAACGTAAAACATACCTGCTCTAATAAGGTACAAAATGCTGATCTTTCAGAGGATGTAGGGGTGGCGTTCCGAAGTGGAATCCGGGGTGCAAGATAACGTACTTAGCCATCCAACACTACGGCTGCGGATTAAAATTTTATAAGAATGGTGGAGAAGGTAACCCCGGCCAGAAGTTTTTCAGAAAACAGGTTTGCCTGCGAGACCTTACACATGATAAAAAATAGCCGGCTTTCTGCGTCGGTTTACATCCAGGGGCTATTGTGCAAGAAAACTATGTCTTCTCTGCAGGCAGCAACTGCTTGTTGAAACCCAAAGCCACCAGCTTTTCGTAGGCTTCCCATACTTCTGCCGGAATTTCCTGGTAGGTTTGAAAGCCTTTTGCGGGATAAAGCTTGATACGCTGTAAATCACCCACCATAATATTGATGACCTGCTCCATAGGTATCTCACTGGTGGGATAGTCTTCGAACGCGATTTGCGGAGAGGTGACAACGAAGCTTTTTCCTGGCCAGGCCTTTTCAAAGGTGGCAAGACTCCGCCGCTCCATGTAAGGCTTTTGTACCACAATGAAAGTTTGCAGGTCAAGGCCTTTTTCCTGCAATAGCTGCCGAACAAAGTGGATGTTCTCGCCGGTGTTGGTAGAACGGTTTTCCACCAGAATTACCTCCCTGGGAACACCGTTCTGCACGGCTATGTTGGCAAAAAGGTCAGCTTCCGTTTCGGTCCACATGTTTTCGGTAAGACGTCCCAGTCCGCCTGAAAAGATCAGCAGCGGTGCCCATCCCTCCTGGTAAAGCGCGGCCGCCCGTTCGGCCACCCGGGTATCGTGACTGCCCAGAGTAAGGATGCAGTCTGATGGTACCAATTTATGGTTAACATGATGGTAATCCCAGATTCTCCTGGCTAATGAGAGAATGTCAGTGTTATGCATGCCCCGAATGTAAGTGCAAAACCGCTTTCTCCGGTAATACCATGCCTTTTGAAAAAGGAGTGGTAACAAATTACCCGGCAGCCATATTGGTTTTTATCTGCTGTGCGTACATATCCTGGTATTTGCTTTCAACTGGTTTATCCTTACAGATGGAAGCGTATTCGTGCAAGGCTTTTGTTTTTTGCAGCAGGGCTGATTTGTTCGATTCTGCAAGGCTGGTCAAAAAAGAAACCATGACATCTTCAAATGGCTTCCAGTTTGCCGTGCGAATTGAGCTGTGATTGTCCTGGCTCATTTTCAGTTCGGACAACTGCAGCGAATCCATTGTTCCTCTTTTAAAATAAGCTGTAAACAACCGGAAGCCATCAAAGTAAAAATCCACAGCCGTGGGAAAATAAAATTGAAAACGGATCCGCGACTGCGGGTGCAGCAGTATCCACTGCTCGAATTCTTTTTTGTTGAGAAGAAAAAGTTCCAGGATTTCTTTTTCGGATTTAGAAACCGTAAGCCGACAGGAGGCAGGCTGAAAAAAACGTTTCAGGTTCATCATTGCAGCGGATTTGGATTGGGCTGTAAATATAAGAGCCGGATCGGGAATGTCAAATAAAGAAGGGCTGAAATCTTGTTTTTCCACTACGGGTGCGAAACAGTTTCCGTCCGTTGGTTCATGCGAGCAGGAAACGGCCCCTACATGTTTCTCTTTTATGTAAACTTTCGGATTACTTACAGTAGACTTATGGAAGCACTTTTTCCAGGTAAATCAATTTGCCTTCGGCGGTAAACCCGGTCATGTAAAGCCGGTACTTTCTTGTATGGTCATTGTTGTAAAACCGGAGGACTGTTTTCCCTGTTTGCGAATCGGGTGGTAACAACGAATGACGGAAGAGGATCGTTCTGTCATCGCCAACCGTTGTATCGGTAATCTGTTCAGCAGTTGACAAGACAGGCGCTGCAAATTTTCTGTAGCCGGTAAGGGTAAAGCGGGGAAGTGCGGGAGAACTGTAGCCCGACGGCATGTCGCCCCGGCGGGTATAAATGGCAATGCTTCCACCGCCGGTTCCTCCCATCAGCCCACCCTGAATCACTTTGATCATAGCCACATCATTCGGGTTGATGTTTTGCACATAATCATACGAAATGTTCATTTCATCAAGGTAGATCTGAACACGCTGGTTCCGGAGATAAGGCACTACTATATTATCTTGATAGGAAACGGTTAAGCCAGAAACCCTGCCCTGCATCCATTCAATGACATTGTTGAAAGTAGTGAGTGTGATCTGATCATCGTTTACGAAATCGAAGATCTGGGCATGCTGCGATTTGAAAGCTCCTGAGGATAAACGCTCATCCAATGCTTCCGTTTTTGTTTTTATTCTTGCGGTGACCACAACGGCTTCCAGCATTTTGTTTTTTTCAGCCAGCAACAGTTCCTGCTGTCGCTGTTTCACTGCTTTCTGCACCAGCAGCGGAAGCGTATCGGTCGGCAACCGGGTGGTAAGTATGTAGCTATGGCCAGGCAATGTCTGCAGCAAAGGATGGTGATGATTCTGGTGTGTAAATACAATAGAAACATCGCCTTCTAAAAACTTCCGCTGGTCGGGTTGATAATAGATTTGCAGGCTGTCGGTAAAAAACAGGCCCTCCAAAACAAAGGTTCCTTCTTTATCAGTTTTTACCTGCACAAAGCTGAGCGTGGAGTCGGCTGCCCTAATGATCAGGTTCATGTCACGCAAGGGTTGCGGCTTGTTTCCTTTTACCACCCTTCCGCTAACAGAGAGAAACCGTTCGGGCTGAATCCGGATAGCAGGTGGCGTTTGCCGGAGAACAGTCGACCATGGCACCAATTTTTTTTCCTGGGTCAGCAACAAGGCTTGCAGTGCTGCCATTTTTGAGTCGGTCACTTCCGTTACATACCATCCCGCATTTTGAACCGGTGCAGAAAGATCAGCAGTAAGGTAAACAGCGCTTAAAAAATCACCCGTTGGCAGTACGGCTGCATCGGATACCTGAATGGTATAAGATGGCCAGGTGGAGGTATCAATGGCCACCTTCCAATGGTTATAGCCTCGCCCTTCAACAGAAAAGGTGTCTGTGGTAAAAACTGGTTCTGTAAACTGCAGTTGCTGCTGGTGAATAAAACAGAGCCGCTCGGAAACTGGCTGGCTTTTCTCGTCAAATAGCGTGACCTGAACAAGGCCCGGCGGGAGGTTTTTAATGTCAATACTTCCTGTAATACCACCACCCGATTTTGTAATGGAAGAAACATAAAAGGGTTGTTGATTATAGGTGGCGATTAGTTTATACCCCTTACCATTGGATGCAATATTTTTGAACAGGATGCTGTAACGAAGTGTACTGGCATAATTTGCTATTTGTAACAAGGACCCGCTGTTTTTTACTGCAGGAAGAACAACCTCCTGTGTGTTGCCTTGATCATCTTTCAGCAACAGTTTGTAGGTTTTGTTTGCGAAGGACAAAAAACGCACCTCACCGATCTCGTTGTTATAAACAGTTACATTGGCAATGGGTGTATTGCTATCACCTTCTACCAGGCTGCCGGTCCAGCTTTCCGGAAGGCTGCCTGTGCTGAAAAGCCGAACGGCAACGTTTGCCACCGCGCTGTCCAATAGTTGATTCCCTTCCACAAAAGCTTTGGCTGTCCATTGTACTGGTTTCTGATGTAGTTTTTGCGATGAATAAGGGTTGTAAACAGGGACCGGTTTCAGGTATTGAAGATCGTTGCTGAAATTTAGCATCCACCGGGTATAAGCACGGATATAATATACATCTTCGGCCAGGGAGGCAGGCAGGTTAAAACTACCATCGCCACTGCCATGATGCAGGTAAACAATCTGCGAATCGAGCCGGTTTTTGGCGCCATCATAAAACTCAACATATAAGTTGGTGGAAAGGGAAGAGGGTTCGTAACCCGACAATACATATGCTTTGTAGAAAATAGTTTCACCGGCTAGGTAGGCAGGCTTCGAAAACTGTAGCACTACTTTTTCCTGCGGAAAATCAGCTGCGTAGGCTGCAAGCTTTTCTTCGGGACTTTGTGCAAACAAACCGAGGGCAACAAGGCAGGTCAGCAGCAGCAAAGGGATTCTCATGCAGTGAATGGCTTTAAATGGAATTGCAATTGTAATCACAATCCAGTGCAATTGAAAACTGTAACGAAGATTTTAACACGGCAATCCCCTTATTAAAACAGGCAACGCCAATCAGTCCCTTTCTTAAATATTGCAAAGCAAAGCATAGGAAAAGAGGCTCGCCGGGAGCCTCTTTTGTTTTTATTCTTTTATCAGGTCTTCTATTTCCACTTTCTCAAGTCCCCTGTGAGCGGGGCCGGTAATGACATCCCCGTTCAGGTTATACCGTGCACCATGACACGGGCAATCCCAGGTTTTTTCCGCACGGTTCCAGTCCACCACACATTTGGCGTGGGTGCACACAGGGTTCAGTGCGTAAATTTTACCCATTTCGTCTTTGTAAACAGCTAGCGTGGTGCCTTCATATTTTACCAGCCTTCCTTCACCGGGTGCAATTTCAACCAGACTTTCAATCTTATCTGCACCAAGTCGCTTGCCTACAAACTGCGCTACCACATCGGCGTTCTCTTTTACAAACTCCATAAAGCCGGCTACCGGTTTTACCCGGCCGGGGCGGAAGAGTGCTGCATATTCACTCTCACCTTTTGTGATCAGGTCTGCTAACGTAATGGCGGCAATATGGCTGTAGGTAATACCATTTCCGCTGTAACCGGTAGCCACGTATACATTGTCCGAAGCCCCCGGCAGGTGGCCGATATAAGCCAGTCCATCAGACGGCTCAAAGTATTGCGATGACCAGCGATGGGTAACGGTTGCCACATCAAAATGCTGGCGTGCATGCGCAATCAGGTTGTTGAAGCAGGCTTCCGTATTTTCCTGGTGTGCTGTTTTATGATCCTCCCCACCGATGATCAGGTAATTGGTTCCGTCGATATTCTGCGTACGGTAATAGTGATACGGATCGTACATATCGTAGGCTAATGAGTTCGGGTACCGGTTATCGGCCAGTTGTACAGCAATGGCATAGCTGCGGTAAGGTGCATTGCGAAAGTGCAGCAGGTTGATGTGCGGCGGAATATGCGTAGCATAAATAAGATGCTTTGCCCTGATGGTTCCTTTGGCTGTTTTCACGTCCAGCCATTCTTCCTGCTTATCTGTATTCTCTACCCGGCAATTTTCCATGATCATTCCGCCCATGTCTGTGAATGCATTGGCAAGTGCCATTACATAGCGGGTGGGGTGAATTTGGGCCTGCCGCCTGTAGATCACTGCTTTTACAAAGGATACCGGCACCGGAATTTTATCCACCCATTCCACATCTACTCCGGCTTCCCTGGAGGCTTCATAGATCTTTTCCAGTTCTTCGGCCTGCTGATCGTCCACGGCAAAAAGGTAACCGTTCTTTTCTTCAAAGCCACAGTCAATCTTATATTCTTCCACATGTTGCTGAAAAAGATCTCTTGCCTGGTTGGTAGCTTTTGCAACCAGTTTTGCGGCTTCTGTGCCAAAATCACTTTGGATCTGGTCGTATGAAGTGTCAAAAAACGTATTTATATGGGAGGTGGTGCCACCGGTGGTTCCAAAACAAAGCGTATGCGCTTCGGCAACTGCACACTGCAAGCCTCTTTTTTGCAGCAGCAAGGCTGTTGTGATGCCGGTGATGCCGCCGCCAACAACAAGTACATCAAAGCTGCCTGTGTTGCTGCCGGCTGGAAGGTTAACGTCCTGAACTGTATCCTGCCATAAGCTGATAGTTGCCCCGTCTCGTTTCATGGTTTTTTTGCTGGTATGCTTAAAAAAACAATGCCCGCTTTTGTGCACAAAATGGGTAATGGCACAGAGTATGCACTTCTATTAATTGTGTAGACGATTTTATAATGATAAATGTGATGCGATGAAAAAAGTGTTGGTAGCGTTGGCGTTCTTTCTCACGATGAATACGGCCGTACAAGCGCAGAAGAAATACAACTTTGAAAACCTGAAAGGCAGCTGGCGGAATAGTAAAGGAGCAGGTTTGGATATTGTGGACAGCAACACAATCTATATTGTGTATGGCGAGCAGAAAAGAAAGGTAACAGATAGCCGGGCCGATTTCAGCAAGTCCCCAGTTTGGCTTGATCTTGCCGTAAAAGATTCCAGCCAGGTGGTTACACTAAAAAGCCTCTTGCTTTTTGTAAGTGATGACCTGATCCAGTGGCAGGTATTTGACAGCGAAACAAGACCTGCATATTTCAGTATGGATCGTGGCGATATGTTTTTCCTTAAACGGGTTTCGGAGATGATCAATTAAGGCAACTGCCTTCCATAACTGTTAGTGCTCCGGAAACGTTGCAATGTCATCCCATTTGTTTCTGCAACCTGGTGCAAGGCTTTTAGCTGTTTCAATAAATTGTATAAGCTGTGGCATGCAGCGTTATATGAATACACCGCAGTTTGTATAGGAAGAAATCATTGGGATGAAATGTCAACAACATTTAGCTGGTGAGGACCGGCATCGTATGAATCGTAGCTTTCAACATCCGTTACCTCACCATCTTTCTTCATCTGACTCCGGTGGTGGTGTGCGGAAAGCTTGCAGCGTTTTCTTTTTTTCTTCTATCCGTTCGAGGAGCAGGTCTGTCAACAATTCGCCGGCATCCACGCCGGAATTCTGCCGCAACACCGTTTTTACTCTTGCCTCCGATACATCTACCCGGTAAAGCAGTTGCACCAGTGATCCAAAATCGTTCAGCAGTAACTGGTTAAGATAATGTGCCAGTCTGCTCCTGATGGAACGCCTTTCCATTAGCGGCAATCCTGCATTCCATTCCTGAACAAGTGCCCAGACATTCATCCGGCAAAACTACCTTTTCCTATCCCGGCATTCAACCGCTAATCATGAAATTGTGCAAAAAACTACGATGACTGCCGTATTATTGACGTTCTGAAACAAAACTGTGCATGAAGAAAACTGTCTTTATTCTATTTTTCATAGTAATGGGCCTTTGTGGTTATTCCCAGGGAAGTATCAAAGGAAAACTGGTCGACTCGTCGGGGAAGAATCCCCTCGGTTTGGCCACAGTTACTGTATTTGAAGCGGCCGATACCACACTCGTTACATATCGCTTAAGCAACCCCGAAGGTGAGTTCAAAGTACCGGGCATTCCGCTGAACAAGTCTTACCGCGTGGTGATTACATTTTCAGGGTATGAGGCATTTCGTAAGGAATTTACCCTGACCAATGAAGAAACCATGGATTTGGGCAACATTCGCATGGAACCTACAACCAAATCGCTTGATGAAATTATTGTGATAGCGGAGCGTCCACCCGTTACTGTAAGAAGAGATACCATTGAATTCAATGCGGCATCTTTTAAAACCCTCCCCACATCACTGGTAGAAGACCTGCTGCGCAAACTGCCCGGTGTGCAGGTGGACCGTGATGGCAACATAACCGCCAACGGCCGCCGTGTGAATCGTATTATGGTGGATGGCAAGTCATTCTTTGGTGATGATCCCAAAATGGCTACCCGCAACCTGCCGGCTAATGTTATTGATAAAGTTCAGGTAACAGAAGACAAGGATGAAATTGCACGCAACAGCGACGGTGACCTGACCAATGTGGGACAGGTAATTAACCTCACGCTGAAGAAAGGGGTGAAAAAAGGCTGGTTCGGGAAGCTGTATGGCGGCGCAGGCACCAAGGATCGCTACGAACTTGGCGGGATCGCCAATATCTACCGCGATACATTACAGTTGAGTGTTCTTGGCTTCAGTAACAACATGAACCGCAGCGGCTTTTCGTTCAAAGAAGTGCAGGACATCGGCGGCTTCAACCGCAGTGGGGCCCAATCAATTATGATCAGCAATCGCGGCGGCCAAACCGGTTTTGCCCTGAATGGAATTTCATTTGGCGGACTGGATGCCGGCATTGCCCGTACCACAGGGGGTGGCTTCAACCTGAACCATGCACCCAACCGCAACAAATCATTCTTCCTGCAATATTTCTTTGGCAATACGGCCAACAATATAATTCAGACCAATAACGTGCAGCAGTTCATCAACGATACCACGGTGAACAGTCTTACCCGGACCAACAACGATCGTGAGGCCTATACACACAATGTAGGTGCCGGTGCCAACCTGAAGCCCGACTCTTTGACGGACATTAACTTCCGCGCCGGCTATGCTTATTCCACCAGTGCTGATCACATCAATGCATTGGTGAATGTGGCCAATAATAAAACAGGACAACTAAGCCAGGGAGAAGGTGTTCAGCGAAACAGGAACTATACCAACTCCTACAACCACAACATTTTTATTACCCGTCGTTTCCGGGCTAAAAAGGGGAGAACACTGAACTTCTCTAACTACACCTATTATAACAGCAACCTGCAACGGTACATTACCGAAGCGCAGAACAGTTTTTATTATCCGTTGCCCTACGACAGCGATTTCAGCCAGCTGCGCCGCCAGGAGGTGCCTTCGCTTTCGGTGAACACCAACCTGAATTTCAGCGAGCCGCTTACCAAGACCCTGACCTTCCGCTTCAACAACCAATACCAGTTCTTACAGGACATGCAGGATATTGGCATCTACTACCGGGATGCAAAGAACAACTATGACCTGCTGGACGAAGCTCAGGCAAGAGGCTTTGAACGCGACCAGCACCGTGTGAACTCGTATGTGGGACTGTCGTATAAAATAAAGCAGGTAACGCTTTCGGCCGGTGTCAACGGCCTGTGGCAATCCATCAACAACGAGTTTAAAAAAGTAGCCTCACCGGTTCGCACCACGTTGTTCGATGTGCTGCCTTCGTTTTCGCTCAACTGGAAGCAGCTATCGGCGCAGGTTAACCGCAGTGTCAATGCGCCTGCTATCAGCAACCTGATACCGGTTCCCGACAGCACCAATCCTTTCGCTATCCGCTATGGCAACCCCGACCTGAAGCCGGCACGGCGCACCTCGTTTTATGTGAGCAACTTTTCCTTTTTGCAGGGCTCCGGTACCAGCTACAACATCTACATGAATGGAACATTTACCGATGACGATGTGGTCATGAGCCGCACGGTTCTTCCCAATGGTGTGCAGGTAACAAAGCCCGTAAATGCCAGCGGCAGCTTTAACCTGTATGCGGGTATTGGTTTCGGAAAAGAATTCAAGAACCAGCAGAAGTTTATTTTTTCGTTCCGCTTTTCGCCTTATGTCAACTACGACAGGCGTAAACTTATCGTGAACAATAACGTAAGCACGGCCTCTACGTTTGGCCTGGGACCAAACTTCAACCTGAGCTTTAACTGGAACGACAAAGTGGAAATGCGCCCAATGTACAATCCCAGCATCAACCGTACAACCTACACCGATCCTGCTTTCCGAAACATCAAAGCGGTAACGCATTACCTGGAGAACGAATTGATCGTTCGCCTGCCGGCCAAACTTGTTTGGGAAACGAATATTGCTTACCGTTACAACAGCGAAGTGGCACCGGGACTTCCCAAAGAAAACCTGCTGTGGAATGCAGCCGTTACCCTGCTGATGTTGAAGGGTGACGTGGGCATGCTGAAGCTGGGCGTGTTTGATATCCTCAACCGCAACAATGGTTTCTACCGCTTTACTTCACAAAACCAGATCACCGATATGCAGACCAATGTGCTGCAGCGGTACACATCACTTTCATTTACCTACAACATCCGCAACATGGGTGCCGGTAAAAAAGTGGGCGGAAGGGACAGGCTGTTTATCTTTTAAGAGCGGCCCACTGTGCATGGCACAGACCCTTGCTTTTGCGCAATACATTGTTAGCCTTCATCAGTTTTTTGATGGAGGCTTTTTCTTTTGTGTGAATGGAAAGATGGCTGCATGTTGAACACTCACCAAAAGTCCCAATAGCTTCACTATGAAAGCGCCGGGTGTAACCCGGAGAAAAGATGATTGCAATGGAATGAACAGAACACCGGCAGGGGTTCAATGTTTCGTTTTTTATATTACCAGCAGCAGAGCAACGATTGAACTTCTGTTGCGTCGCACCCATCAACGTTCAGAACAATGCTGGGCAAGAAAGCGTCGCACCTAAGCAGGCCATTGCAGCCGTGCCACTTCCCCTTGGGGATACAAGGGGCCGCTACTTATTAGGCAGGGGGGCTTTCAATACGCCCAAACTGAACAAGGCAAAATCATACTTAGCCGGATCTGCCGGATCAAATTGCTTTAAATGTTCGGTTAATTCCAGTGCTGTAAGCCAGTCGGTTTGTTTGCGGGTGATCAATCCAAACTGTCTTGCCACCCGGGCCACATGCAGGTCTACAGGACAAATCAATTGCGCAGGAGAGATGGTTTTCCAAAGGCCAAAATCAACGCCGCAGTTATCGTGGCGCACCATCCAGCGCAGAAACATGCACAGCCGCTTGCAGGTAGCGCCTCTGGCTGGCGTGGCAATGTGTTTTTGGGTGCGCTGCGGCGCATCTTCCAGCGAAAAAAAGTAATGGTGAAAGCCGGTCAATGCATTCTCAATGTTTTCGTCTCCCGGCTGCATCCATTGGCTGAACGCCGTTTCCAGCGTTTCCTGTTCTGAATAATGATGGTGTAGAAACTGGATGAAATAGAGCAGGTCAGTGGTATTGAAGGTGCGGTGCTTGAAGTGGAGCAGTCGCTTTAAATCGGCATCATCATGCTCCAGGCAGAACCGGTACGGCGCATTGTCCATCAGGTGCATCAGTTCCGTTGTTTTGTTGATGATGATGGTGCGGTTGCCCCAGGCAAAGATGGCCGCAAAAAAGGCAGCGATCTCAATATCCTGCTTCTGGTTGAAGCGGTGCGGAATGGAGATAGGGTCGTGCGGGATAAACGAAGGGCGATTGTACTCTTCAACTTTTTCGTCCAGGAAATCTTTCAGCTTTTTGTTCACAGGGCAAAGCTAATCTACATAGCATTCAGGAGCTGTGGTGTTATCCGGCATCGTGTTTTTTGCTCAGAAATTTTATATCGGGATGATGGCAGTTTTTACTTCAGGGTACTTGCAAATGCAAGGATCTTCTCGGCAAACCATTGCGGTTCTTCCTGGAATGGTGCGTGTCCGCCGATGTAATGCACTGTGGTCTGCTTTGGAAAGCGAAAACTTTTATAATGATCTACTCCAATGGCAAAGTCCTTGTCGCCGGTCATAACGAACACCGGGCATGTGATGCCGGCTGTCTGCGGAGTATAGTCCATCCAATATTCCGAAATATTCCAGCATTGCGTAGCAAAGTCACGGTTGAACCGTCCGGTTGACAATGTCACGGAGTCATTGTATTTCTTTTCCCAGGCATTGCGGTACATCAGCTTATACCAGCTGTCTTTTTCCGAAAGCAGGTTGTGTACAATCCCCACCCGTTGCATCAGCGGCTTGTTCTCATCGTTTAGCTCTTTATTGTGTTGCAGGCCCAATTCCTGTTTGCCAAAATCCACATGGCTTTGCATGGATGCCTGCATGTTGATGGTGGCATTGATATAAAGCAGTGCCGAAACATTTGTAGCATACTGCAGGGCGTAGTTGGTGAGGAGAATTCCACCAAATGAATGACCCATCACCGCCCATTTGTGAATCCGGAGGTGTTGCCGAAGTTCATCCATGTCCTGCAGCATGCGATGCAGCGAATAATTGCGGTTGGCAGCAGAATCGGAGCGGCCGCTTCCCCGCTGGTCAAAGTAGATCATCTGCAGCCTTTTTTCAATTATCGGCGCACCGGCCATGGCTTCGTAATAATAGGCAGTAGAACCGGGGCCGCCGTGTACAAAAAGGCAGGGCTTGCCTGTTCCTGCCATCCGCACATAAAGCTTTACACTGTCTGAGGTTAGAAAGTAAAAAGTCGAATCAGTTGCCAACAAGGGCTTTACACTGCACAACAGCAAAGCAAGAAGCAAAGATTTCATCCAGAATTTTAAGTGATTAGACGCAGTATGCTATAAATGGTTACATCTTCTGACAAAGGAATTCCGGAGAATTGCTAATCAGGAAGAAAAAACTTAATCCGTCGCTGTAAATGGATGGCCAATAGAAATGTCCGGGAGAGCCGGAAGTACAGCCTAGGGGTGTAATACCAGAATAGGACTGCCGGTAATAACCGGGCGGCCAATATCCTCGCCGCCGTCTTTCTGTTGGCAGGAAGCGGTGAGTGCAGCCAGTAACACGATGAGCAGGAGGCGTTTGGTAAACTTGTACATACCGTTCTTTTTACAACACAAAAATGAGCCGACCGTAGCAGGTTTGAAAAGAGATGTGACGAATGACGGTTTTAACGTGACGAAAAAGGCATTGCATTTCCTGCCTTGGAAAATGCCGAGCATTTCTTGCAGGATCTGACTGAATCAGGGATTATGTGAACAGATCCCTCCTGTCTCCCGCAGGTCGACAGGAGGTTACAGACTAGAACGAAATCATCCCTTCGGAAAGCTTTTTGACAACTCGTAAGGCTGAAACCTGCATGTTTGCCTATACTTTCCGGTGGTCATCAATCTTGCGTTGGGTGCACTTATACGGGTGGAAAAATGGATATAAAATCAAAATATTTTAATAAAAAGGTGACTTCGGTTACTGATCATTTGCAATACAAAACTCCTTGCAGTGCCTGTTATATGGTAATTTAAACGTATGTATAAAATTGAGGCTGTTTTGTTTGTACAAAAACTTTACTTAACTTATCTGTGTTTTATGGACCTCTCTACGAAAAATACGCAGAAAGAATTTGAAGCCGTCCGTACACATGTATGTGAAAAGCTGAAAGGTTTAAGTGAGCATTTAACCTATCATAACATCGACCATACGCTTGATGTATTGCGGCAAAGTGAACGCATAGCCCGGGATGAAGGTATACAGGATGAATACAAGATTTACCTGCTGAAAGTGGCTGCCATGTATCACGATACCGGGTTTCTGCTGACTTATTCCAATCATGAAAAAGCAAGCTGTGAGATCTTTCGCAGTGACGCGGCCTTGTTCGACTTTACACTGGATGAACAGGCATTTATTACACGGCTTATTATGGCCACAAAACTGCCGCAGCAACCAACCGATCTGTTTGAATGCATTATCTGTGATGCTGACCTGGATTACCTTGGCCGGTCCGATTTTTTCCGGATTGGTGATGGGTTGCGTAAAGAATTTTTACACTATGGCATTGTGGCTTCGGACGAGGAATGGGATAAACTCCAAATGAAATTCCTGGCCGGCCATTATTACCACACGAACAGCTGCCGGAAAAACCGTGAAAGTGAAAAACAAGCACACATTGCGCAGCTTCGTTAGTTGGCCTTCAACTGCTTTTTTTTCATCTCTACCGTAATATGATCCTGCTCCCGCAAACGCCGGCAAAGTGTTTTCATGATGCCTTTTAAAATATCGGTGCTGGTCGCAATTACGTCGTAAAAATCTTCTTGTTCAATCTTTAGCAAAATACATTCGGTAAGGGTAGTGGCTGATGCCGACCGGGTATCGGAGTCGAGTACAGACAGTTCACCAAAAATTTCATTTTCGGAAAGGATGGCCAGTTGATGTTCACCATCATGAATGGACACCTGCCCTTTGTAAATGAAATACATGCAATTGCCCGGGTCACCTTTTGCAAACAGGGTAATATTCGCTTCCACCATTTCTTCCTGGCAGATGGATGCAATTTCTACCAGGTCTACTTCTTTACAGGCCTGAAAGATGGAGGAGTTTTTCAGTAACAGCACTTTCTCAATGATCAGCATAACGCGGTTCAGTCATTTTGGATAAAACAAAGGATCTTGTTTCGCTAAAAGCAGCATTGGTTTCGTTGACAGGTACCGTTCTCAATTCGTTGATCAACGGAATCACTTGGCTTTGCCAGGAGCTATACACACAGGCCGCTTTTGTCCAGTCGTTGAACCCATATTTATCAGTAATAACAATAGCCCTGAAAAACTGTTGCTCTGTGGTTGGTACCGTATGTTTTTTCTTCAAAACTGGGTCCAGCAGGAAATCAAATAATTCATTCAGGCCTCGTGCAGTTTTCTTGGGTAGTATCATTTCCAGCATTTCCATGCTGTTGTACAATTTGAGCTGTTCTTTATTTTCGGTGAGTTCAATAATCCTGTTGATCTCTTTTTTGGTGTACAGGATCACGCAAATCTTCAGCGCCACAGCCAGGTCATGCCAGATCTCCGTTTCAAGGGACCGTTGCAGCAGGTGACGGCTCTTCCAGTGCGGTACTGTATTCAGGTAACTTATCTTACTTATACCATTTTCAACAAATCGCTGCAGCAGGCCCCGGAACAAGTGAATATCTTCCACCAGTTCGGCGTGATAGCCACGGCTCCACAACACCTGAATGGCCCTGTCTTTATTTGGATGATCAGCCTTCAGAAGCGCCAGCAGGAAACGGGTCACTCCAGGACCTTTTATTTTGGCGGCAATCTTGATCAGTTCAGGTGTACAGTTGTCAGTCAGCTGCTGCGGAAGCAATTTCAGGTCTTCAAACAATCGTTCGCCATATTGGAACAAACCCTGGATAGCCAGGTATTTATCGTCGCGTTGCTGAAGCTTTTCCAAGATTACCGGTAAAATATCTTTCTTTTTTAGCTTGCAGGCTGCAACAAAAGCATTGCGCTTTACTGAAGGGTCTTCATCTTCCAGTAATGCAACGATGGTACTGGTAAAATCAATATGGCCGCATTCGCTGATGATCTCCAGGGCAAGTTCTCTTTCGATGGGATCAGCCGACTGCAACAACTGTTGAATGGCAGTGGCACCCGCATAAAATTCTCTAAATCCTTTCTGCTGCAGCAAAAGCAGCACCAAGCCTTTTCGCAATGATGGCGACAGGTTGTGCAGTTCGTCGATATAGTGCTGTAAGTTTTCGGGGTTCATCCTGCATAAAGCAATTGCAGCCATTTCACGCAATTCTTCATTGGGTTCTTCCCTGATCATCTTTTGCAGGAGTGGCGCATTGAGTGCGTTGAGTTGATTCAGCCGTTCAAATGCATACTGTTTCAACGGCAATTCGCTGGAAAGAAGCTGCTCTTTCAGGAGCTGCAACATATTGGGATACCTGCCATTATCCAGCAGTTTCAAGGCGTATATCTTTTCGGAAACGTTGCTGCTTTCCAGTCGCTCCAGCAGAATGGCATAGGTGTCGCGGTTATATACCACAACGCCTTCGCTGTTCATCACCCCTTTTGCAATGGAACGATGCAATGTTTTTGCATAGGCTTTGCGGATATAGTAAATCACGGCAGCCCATGCTAGCAGGTTCACGAGGAGCACCTTGATGATAAAGTTGATACTCAGATCTATTTTTAATTGTTGCGCTATTACCAGCGAGGAGCCAACAATCAGCAATGACGGCGCCAGCATGTAACCCTTGGCAATAATGTGGCCTTTCAACCGGTTATGGGCACTTAACGGTTGAAAGAGAATAAAGAAAACCGGTTCCTGCATGGCAGAACGGAGTACTTCGGTCATCATGGCCATCAGACCAAATTCCAGCAGCACATACCTGTCATCTGTATTAAATATGAAAAACAGGCAGAAAAGCGTCAGCATTACCGGCGTGATCATCAGACAGGTGATCAGGCCCAAGCGTTCAATCATACGGCTGGTAAAGACCAGTTTTAGAACAAGGGTAATAATCCTTCCGGCTGCAAAGAAGATGGAGATGTAAGTGGCCAACGTAGTCAGGTTCTGCACCCGTGCTTTTACCTCGGTGACAAAGGTGTAGTCGATCAGATTGAATACATTATAACTCAGTAGCGAAAGCAGGGAAATAAAAAAGATCAGTTTGTTGTTGAGCAAGAATGACAGCACCGATTGTTTATGGCCGGCGTGGTGCTGCGCATCATGAGAATTTCCTGACCTGCTTTCAATACTCTCCCACCGCTTTTTGTTAATTAACCGGTTAACCAGGAAAAAGCCAACTCCCAGCGAAAGCACGGAGAGCAGCAGCAGGTTATCGATACCGATGATGGGCATCAGCAGGGGAGCCGCCATGTAACCAATCAGTTTTGCCGGAATATCGCCTGAGCCAACAATGGCAAATACACGCCGGCTTTCCCGCACGTTGAACAGCAGCGATACCAAGCCCCAGTAGGCATATCCTGTCATCATGTAAAACAGCGTACCCCATACCAGCAGGGCAAAAATGACGGTGTTCTGGTCCATCGTCAGCAGGCCAATACGGAAAAAAACAAGGATAACTACTGATAGCAGTAAGATCGTTCGAAACAGGTGTAAGGGAGAAAGCTTTTTTTCCAGCTTTTCATAGCCAACATTCAGCAACAGCAAAAAACCGGCGACAATCAGGTAGGCATAGGCAATATTGGTTACGGCAAAGTGGTGAATAAAAAAGGTAAAGGAAACAATGTTGAGAAACGAGTGCGCAATACCAATAAAAAGTTGAATGCTAAGTAGGTCAAACACGTGGTTTGACTCGGAGGCCTTAATATTTAGTATACTAAGCAGCCGTTGTTTCATCTATTAAATATAAGCTCTAATCCTGTCAAGCTGCCAAATAAATGCAGGAAAACATTCATATTTATTTCTTTCTTAGAAATTAAATTATCTTCATATTTGCTGAATTGGTCGTCCTGTAACTGCTGCCATGATATCCTTCTAAAATCAGTCCTTTTAATCACCCCTGTGTTTGCGCTCAACCTTGCTGAAGCGGCATCACTGTTTACAGTGGTTACGCCGGCTTTTTTATTTGTATGTCCACTATAGCCAACCTTTAAACCGTCATCATGAGAAAAGAAACAGGCAGACCTTGTAAACTAATTTCCTGGGTTGCTAAACTGGCCACCGCCCTGATTGTTTTTTTCCAGTTCTCCGCATCGGCACAACAACCAACCATCCGCGATTTTGTTTTATTCGGTGGTAACAGCACGCAAATCGGCACTTCCACCACCATCAATGGAGGCCGCATTGGTAGCAATAAGCTGGTGCAAACAATTGGTAATACCAATATTACAGCCGACATAAACAGTGCTAACCGGGTACAACTTGCCAACAGCAATACCGTTCGCGGCAACATCACGGCAGAGAACAAAGTTCCGGGAGAGGGTGCCGTCTTTTCTGCCGGCTCTAATTTTTCCTTTCCCAATAACAAAGGTGAAATTCATGTTGGTGGTAATGTAACCATCCAAAGCGGAACTGTCAGGGGGACAGTGTATATGCCTGTTACGGCCTCGTACAGTGGCCCAAAGGCTGACAGGAGCGACAATCCCAAATTTCCGCAACTGCCTGCCTTGCCTCCTGCATTGCCGTTTATGCCTGCCGGTACAGATGATGTCACAACCACCGGTTCTGTAAAACCAACCACCGCTTACCGTAACCTGCAACTGGGCGGAGGAAAGTCAGTCACATTTGACGGGCCAGGTATTTATACATTCAACAGCATCAAAATCAGCAATTCCGATAACCGGCTGATCCTCGACTTTCAGGATAAGGCCAGTGGCTTTATCGTCATTCATGTACATGGTGATGTAGACCTTGACAAAGTGAATGTACAATTGGTAAGGGGGGGGCATCCCAGCCGGGTATACATGGAAGTGCATGGCAATGGCAGCACTTCACCCAGTGGTAAAGATGCTTGGCGAATTGCTAATGGGGCTTCTGGTTCAACCAGCGGTATCTGGTATGGTGCGGTGTGGGCACCAAACGGAGGCATATTCGTCGGGCAGGGATCAAGCCCTTCAAAGATTGAAGGTGCGCTGTGGAGCGGAACCGACGTAACAATAGGCAGTGGCGTTGCTGTAACCTATGTTGCACCGTTGCCTTGCCCGCCGGCTGTAGCGGATGCGGGTGCTGATAAAATCCTTGTTTGTCCGGCTACCCAGGTTTCCATTGGTTCTGCCAGCAGTAGTGGTACCATGTACACTTGGACAACTGTTCTGGATGGTACAGAAACCATAGTAGGCACAACGCCTGTCATAAACGTAACAAGAAAGGGAACATACACCTTAACCGTCAGCAACGGCTGTGGCAATGCGGTAACTGATGTAGTCGAAGTGGGCTATGAATCCTGTGTAGAACCGATTAATCCAAACACCGGTAAAACGGAAGAACTGATCGGTCATGAGTTAATGAACTTGAGCACCAACCTGGAGGAAGCCAAAAAACACCTGATCATTCTGGGCGAAAACGATGAATATGTTTTGATAGAGGCGGTTGCCGTTCTTGGTCAGGAAGAAGCGGCATTAAGTTTCCTTCGGGAGCATGGCTTAATAAATGAGATTCCCAATGGGATTGCTTACCAGATCATATCCGGGCAGTTTCCTATAAAAAATCTGCAAATACTTAATACAAGACCTGATCTTTTCAACCATTGTCGTCCGGTGTTTCTTCCATTGGGAAATGCAGGTGTTGCCACCTCTGAAGGTGACAAAGCCATTGCTGCCAACCTGGCGAGAGAAGGCTTTAAAATTGGTGGTGAGGGTATCAAGATCGGTGTCATCTCTGATAGCTACAACAAGAGTGATCTTTTGACCGATAAAGCAAAGCTGGATATCAATAACGGAGACCTGCCGGGGGCAGGTAATCCGGATGGCAACACATCGCCGGTAGAGCCGTTGATTGATTATCCCTATGGTGTACGCTCCGATGAAGGCCGGGCCATGTTACAGATTGTGCATGATCTTGCACCAAAGGCAAAACTGGCTTTTCGTACAGGTTTTGTGAGTGCAGGCGATATGGCGCAGGGAATCATTAAACTTAAAGAAGCGGGCTGCCAAGTGATTGTGGATGATGTAACCTACATTACGGAGCCCTTTTTTCAGGACGGTGTGATTGCCCGTACCGTAAATGCAGTAAACAATGCCGGTGTGGCTTATTTTACCTCAGCGGGTAACTTCGGGCAGAAGTCTTATACCAGCACGTACAGAAGTGCCCCGGCACCAGGTAACATTGCCAACTCTGCGCATGACTTTAGCGGCAGTGGCGATATTTACCAGCGGCTGCGGTTAAAGGCCGGTACCTACAGCATTGTATTGCAGTGGCAGGATGCCATTTATTCGCTGGCACAAACCCAGGGCACTGTCAACGATCTGGATATTTACCTGATAGATCAGGGAGGTGAAAGGATTGGCTTTAACCGAAACAACTTTGGTGGCGATCCATTTGAAATCCTTTCTTTCTCCATCAAACATCCCGATCCTTCCCAGTATATTGAAGCAGATCTTTTGATCACCAAGGCGAATAACACCGCTAACACCCCGCTTATTAAATACATTATTTTCAGGGGCGAAGCCATCATCGATGAATATTATTCCAACCAGTCTTTACTGGATAAATCAACCATCGTTGGTCATGCCAATGCGGAAGGTGCCATTTCGGTAGGAGCGGTATTGTTTTCCAATACAACCCCTTATGGCATAACCCCTTCAACCGCATCATTCTCATCATCTGGCGGCTCACCGGTATTTGTAAATGGTGTAAAAGTAGTTCGTCAAAAGCCGGAAATTACAGCACCAAATGGCGTTAATACATCTACCACCGTGGTAATGGGACCCGATATCGATTTTGTAAAGGATCCTGTTAATGGTTCTTCAGATGGCTTCCCGAATTTCTTTGGTACCTCGGCATCTGCACCACACGCAGCGGCGGCAGCGGCACTTATTATGTCGGCACGTAAAAAGTTTTATGGGCAGGATCTGAATGCAGCTAGTTTGCGAGATTACCTGTTTGAAACAGCGCTTGATATGCAGCCGGATGGTGTGGTAAACGGGTGGAACTATAAAGCAGGACATGGCCTGGTTCAACCCTATGCGGCGATTCGAACGTTTGCCAGTCCCACCCCAAGAATTGATGAATTGGTGTATGACCGGGAGTATACCCCGGGGGAAACGCCCCTCACGCTACAGGTAAAAGGCGAGCATTTTACAGACAATACGGTTATTTATTACCGTGGCCAGCCAGTTGAAACCGAAATGCTGGATGAACATACGCTTGAGGCCAACATTACAATACTGTCGGCAATCCGATCGGCCATCAATGTGTATAACGCACCTTTCCCCGGAACAACCAGTGCAAATGGAGGTTTTTCCAACACCCTTTACCTTTTCGCGGATGCGAAACTAAAAGTGGTGTTGAAAGCAGACGACAAGCAAAAGAAATACGGCGAAGTGTTGCCGCCCAACACGATGAGCATTTCCGTTAACGGCGATCCGCTGGCGGTTTTCAATGAAAAATTCAATGAGAATCTTTCCGCCGAAAGTCTGGGCCTGAACATCGCAACCTTGCGTTACGCCGATCCGACAGTTAATGCTCTCAGTGGCGTAGGACCTTATAGAATAGATGTCACAAGGGTATTTGATCCGGCAAATCCTGCCGATGACGCTTTACTGGAACTGTATGATTACACTTTGCAAAACGGCAACCTGGAAATCACCAAGCTGCCGGTTACCATTTCACCGCAGGACTTTACAGTGAACTACGGCGATCCGCTGGATAATTTTTCGTTCAATTATGTCTTTGATCCTTCAGCAAACATTGCAGATGAGGCGGCACTTACAAATGCCATCAAAACGGCTCACGAGTTGCACGTCGATAACACTGTACTGGGTGTGATGAACAGTACCGGTGGTGGTGCGGCCGTCTTCTTCCAAAACCAGCTGTTGCCGGTGTACCAGAATGCAGCCATCATTTATGAAAACAAGCTGTATCCGATCATTGCCAATGCTTCGGGTACTGCCGTGATAATCCTTAACGGAGTGCCTTATTCTGTTGCCAATTCCACCACCACCGGTCTTCCTATTGTAGAAATAGACGGGCAGGAATATCCCGTTGTTAACGGTGGCGGCGCAGTTGTGATCCTGCAGGGACAAATTTTGCCGGTAATCAACCGGTCTATCGGAGGAGCTGTGGTGATATTGAACGATCAGGAATACCCGGTGGTAAATTCTCCTCTTACTGGTGGGGCTGTCGTTATTCTCAATGGAGAAGAGTTCCCAGTGATCAATGGTGGTGGCGGTGCTGTTATCCTTTTAAATGGACAATATCTACCGGTGGTGAACTCCCGCCTTACCGGTGGCGCCGTCGTTATTTTGAACGGGGAGGAGTACCCTGTTGTGAATTCCCGTCTAACCGGCGGAGCGGTTGTTATCCTCAATGGTGAAGAATACCCGGTGCAGAATAACCTCCGTACAGCAGTCACTATTTTGAACGGGCAGCTTTATGATGTCTTTCCCAATGCAACCGGTGGAACAGCCGTGGTTATTCTCAATGGTGATGAAGAAGGAACCGCTGCACCCTACCTGAATGGGGCCGGCGGAAGTGCCGTGGTTATTCTCAATGGGCAGATTCTGCCGGTAATCAACCGGTCTATCGGGGGAGCGGTTGTTATCCTCAATGGCGTAGCATACCCGGTGGTAAACTCAACGCGTCTCTCCGGTGGTGCCGTAGTTATCCTTAACGGTGAAGAGGTGCCATTGGTGAACAGCATTTCACCGGCGACGCTTACCAACATGAGCATGTCGGCCACACTGAATGCAATTGCCAATGCACGGACAATGACAGCACAGCCCAACAAATTCATCGACGTAGCTGCCAATGCATTTGTTCAGTTCAATAGCAATACTTCTACATCTACGCTGCTGAATGCATTGGCTTATGTAAATGCAAGAACGTTAGTGGATGCCAATAAACTTGCCAACGGGGAAGAGGTTTTGGTAAACCGTACGGGAGCTACAGCCGTTACGGTTTTGAATGGCAGCGGTGCCTACGTTAACTCGTCATCGTTAGATAAAAGTTCAACGGTAAAAACACCTGTAATTTATGACCAGGCAGACCTTAATAGCGCTGTGGGCAATATATCAACGATCTCCATGGAAGGTATCAATATGATCACAGGTATCAACAGCGGCGAACAGTATATCATCCCGGCGACGCTGTTCAGTCCGAATTTTGAAATTACCTATGATGTTGGCAAGGTCACTATCAAGAAAGCGCCGCTGAACCTGAAGGCCAGCAACGTAACAAAAGAGGTGGGTGATCTCTTGAATCTAAACCCATCCAATTTCTCAATCATTACGGGTAGCACCAAGTACACCGAAAAAATTGCTGTGGCAAACCTTACCAGCACAGGTGCAGAAGCCAATGCAACTATAGGAACCTATCCCATTCAAATCAGCAATGCCATAGGCAGCTATGGTACCGATATAGGCAACTACGAAATAGAGTATACATCGGGTAACTTGCAGGTAGTCTCCAGTTGTCCTGTAATTGTACACAGCCGCAACAACAGCTTTGTCAATACGGAAACCTCACAGGTTTCGCTGTGGCTGAACGTACAAATAAAAGTGCGGGGCCAATTGACAAAAGAAGGCGACTCAATTGAGCTTCGGTCAGGGAAACTGGTGCTTGAAAATATCCGGTATGAAAACCAGAGTGAGTTAAGGGTTGAAAGAGGTGTTATAATAGCAACGAAAGAGGTGACCGCACCGGTCTCGCATTATGATACCCGCAGACGTGCCTTTGTAACCAGAGTACCATTGGGTTTCAGCAGTACAGCAGACATCTTTATTACAGGAGCTGTTGTTAACTCAAAAAATGGATTTACCAAGTCAAAAAATGCTGGTTCAGTATTAAGTGGCGTTTTCCGCTCTAATGTCAACTTTGATGGACAATGGAATTATGCAATGGCAGCTTACAGCGCAGCATCAACATCCGATTATATTCAATACAGTCAATTGGCTGCTGATGAATCCGTGGTGGCAATGAGTTCCAGTTCGTTGAAAGCTGGCACACCAATGCCCTGGATTTCCAGAATTACTGCTGGCGGAACCGGCAATGGCGGCACCAACTATACCGGAAGTCCAAGCAACTATGACAATTTCTCTTCTTGTGTACCAGCAAGCACCAGCAACCGGACCTACCTTACTTCGGTAGGAGCCGGTGAGGAAAGCGGAAAAACAGCAACTGTACAGGAAACAAGCTTGCAGGCCTTCCCCAATCCGGCGCGGGATCATGTTACCCTGTCCTTCCTGCCACCAGTCACCGGCAATGCTACTATACAGGTAGTTGGCGCCAACGGAAGCAGGGTAGTGGAAATTTATCGTGGGATGGTAGAAGCGAATCGATTCTATACCAGGAAGATAGATACACACCAGTGGACAGCGGGAGTATATATTATTCAGGTGGTGTTGAATGACCGGATTATAAATCGTAAATTAGTTATCAGTCCTTAGTAGAATCCCCTCCCGTTGAACGAAGAATCGACAAATCAACGATCATGAAGTGTAAACAACTTTTCTGCGCAGTGCTGCTTTTGGTGATGATTGAAACGGGGGCGCAACAGGCAAGTCCGGCGGATACGGCAAAAGTGAATGCAATGATCAGCCAGATCAAAGCAACGGTTAGCCAGGACCCTGCGCTCGGCCTGAAAATGGCTACCGATGCCAAAGCCTTTGCTGAAAAGATCAACTTCCCCGTGGGTGTGGCTACCGCCGCCAAATGGATGGGAAATGCCAGCTTTTACCTGGGACAACCCGAGAATGCTTTGCTTATTTGGCAAGATGCACTCAAGATCTTCGAGTCGGCCAACGACAAGATGGGACAAGCTGATCTGCTGGGAAATATCGGGGCTTTTTATTATCACAAAGGTGATGAGGTGAAAGCATTGAAGCACCATCTCCGGTCACTGCGCATTGCAGAAAGCATAAACCACAAACCTGGTATTGCATCGGCACTGAACAATATAGGCGGTGTCTATTACATGAAGGAGGCTACGTACGACAAAGCCCTTAATTATTATCTCATGGCGCTTCCGCTTTGCGAGGAGCTGGGCGACCAGGCTAAGATCGGGGCCATTAACGTGAACATGGGCAATATCTACATGCGTAGAAACGAAAATGACAAGGCATCGCAGGCGTTCAATCGCTCCCTCAAAGCCTATGCTTCCAATCCTGTACAAATTCCGAATGTTTACATCTCACTTGGTGGACTTTCTCTCAAGAACAATAATTATAGAGAGGCGCTAAAAAGTTTCCAGCAGGCTTTGAACACAGCAAAGCAGACGAACAACCAGTTGAACATTGCCCGTTCCCTCGCCGGCAAAGCAAGTGTGTATGCACAGATGGGTGAGTATAAAACAGCCATCAGCAGTTATAAGGAAGCCGAGAGTATTGTTAAAAGTCTCAACGCCATGTTGGAGCTCGAAGGGCTGTACAAAGAGATGGCTGTCGCTTACGGAAAAACCGGCGACTATGCCAGGGCCTATCAGTACCAAGAACTCCTGTCCCGGGTTAAGGATACGCTGTACAACATTGAAACGGATAAAAAGCTGGCCAATATCCAGTTTGATTTTGAACTGGAGAAAAAGCAGAACGAGATCAACCTTCTCACCAAGGACAAATCCATCCAGGAACTGGAGTTAAAAAAGCAGCAGACGTTCAATACGGGTATGGTGATTGTGCTGGGACTGATCGTTGTACTGGTATTTATCCTGTACCGCAGTTACCGCATCAAAACCAAAAGCAATGTATTGCTGGATAAAAAGAATATGGAGATTGAACGGCTCATCCGTAATATTCTCCCGGCAGAAATTGCCAGTGAGTTGCGGTCTACAGGCAAAGCAACTCCCCGGAACTACGAACAGGTTTCGGTAATGTTTGCCGACTTCAGGGGCTTTACTACAATGGCGGAAAAGCTAACCCCGCAGGAACTGGTTACCGAACTCGGTAATTGCTTTATGGCTTTTGATGATATCATTGAAAAATATGGCCTGGAAAAAATCAAAACCATAGGCGATGCTTACATGTGTGCCGGCGGTATACCTGTACCCAGCACCAACCATGTGCTCAACATGGTAAAGGCAAGCCTTGAGATGCAGGACTTCGTTCGCAGAAATAACCAAAAGCGAATTGAGGCCGGGCTGCCCCCGTGGGAAATTCGGATAGGCATCAACGTTGGTCCCGTAGTGGCCGGGGTTGTTGGAAAAAAGAAATATGCCTATGATATCTGGGGTAGCACGGTGAACATTGCAAGCCGCATGGAAAGCAATGGTATGCCGGGACAGGTCAACATTTCATCGGCCATGTATGAGCTGATTAAAGACCGTTATGCCTGCGTTTATCGTGGTAAGATACAGGCCAAGAATGTTGGTGAAATTGATATGTACCTCATCGACCATGAAATTGGGCACTCTTCCAGGTTCCGTTCGCTGGGGGAATTGCAAAGGAAAGAAGAAGACGTTCAGCCCATTCCTACACACCTGTTACAATAACCTTATTCATGTGAATGAAAATGGGCCTGCTGGATTGCAGGCCTTTTTGCTGCGGAAGCAATCGTCACACGCCAAACTGCCGCAGGTGATGATCCACATGTTTCCAGCTTGTCAAACCCACTGTTCGGTGGAAAGCTTTCCGAAATAAGGATGCCAGTGGGCAATTGGTTCCTTGTATGATGCAAAGCGGCGAAGGGAGGCGATAAAAGCCTGCTTTTCATTTTCAAACTGCTCTTTGTCCACCAGCCCTTTTGTATGAAATTTTTTGGGTGCCTGCGCTCCTTTCGGGTAGCGGGGCAACAGATACAATACCACCCAGCGGACAAGGTATTGTTGAAGAGAAGTTCTTTTTGTCGTTGGTTCTGCCGGTGAAAGCAACTGTGCATGCACCAGGTTGCAGTGGTGAAGCATTTCAGTGACCGTCATTTTGCCCCAGTGTGGGGTACTTCCCGGGTGAAGCTTTTGTGCCCGGCTGATCACAGTTTCAGTGCATTCCTTGTCTAACAGGTTTTTTCTCATGCAGCAGAATAAGCAGTGAAAATAGGGCATCCATTGCAGAATTGGTTACCATGAATGTTGTTTGCTTTCGTGCCGCTATGGACGATGAATAACCTTCCCACTGCCGGAAACAAAACTTTCAAGAGTTGGCGTGCCCTTGTAGTAGATATTGCCGCTGCCGGCGATATCTGCCTTCAGGTGGTTAGCAACGTTCAACTCCGCTGTTCCGCTTCCGGTAATGGAGGCATCTGCATGTTCCGCAGCCAAGCCAAATGCACGGATATTGCCACTGCCGGAAATATCTGTTGTAAGGCTTTGTGTTGAACCTGCCTCAATATCGATGTTGCCGGAGCCGTATACTGAAAGAATAACGCTGTTGCTGGTAAAGGCACCTTTCACATCAATATCGGCTGAGCCATCGATCCTGGCGCCTTCAAAACTGGGCATGGTAACAAACACTTCAATGTTGTCATTGTGAATATTGGTGCCCTGCTGGTAGCCAACTTCCAGCGTGTTGTTGATTACTTTGGTTTCAAAAAAAGGCAGCAGATTATTGTAGCCTTTTACCTGAACGGAGAAAGCCGTGCCCTGTACAATATGCACATCGCTTGAACCGGAAGTAGAAACTTCGGTAAAATTGGCGACATTTCGATTTTCGGTTGTAACCGTGCCGCTGCCGCTGATCCTGTCCTTTGTGCAGGACGCCAGCAGCAACAAACCGGCAGCGAGAGGAGCAAATAATTTTTTCATACAATTGGTTTCGTTGGTTAATGGTAACACAAACGTAACAGCCTTTTCTATGCTGTCGTGTCAACGGATTCTTATCAATGTATGAACTGCAAAAAAAGTGAGATGAACAGTTGCTAAGTGAAGAGGGAAGAGAAAGACTCTTCTTCATTCCGTCGAATTTCGCTGCCCTTACTCCAGCATTTTCTTTAGAATAGCGATGCCTAGTCCATCACTGACAGCATTTTTATTGAATTGGTTCACCACCACCACAACTGCCTGTTTCGTTCCTTTCACAAACGCCGCGAATGCAGAAAAACCATAGGTGCCGCCATTGTGCCAGTAGATGGTTGGTTGGCCGGTCTGTTCCAGGGTATGCCATGCCCTGCTAACATGCACTGCCGGTGTAATGGCTACAGTGGGCTGCAGGAGTTTTTCGATAACATGCGTTTGAACTTCTCTTTTCGAGTCGGGAAGGCTCATCCCTTCCAGATAATTCAGCAAATCGTTGGCGGAACAGTGTACGCCTCCGGCGGGGAAAAGTACATTCATGTTCCAGAACGGTCGTTTGGCAGTGCCGAAATACCCTTGTGCCTTCCTGCTGTTGGCAGCCAATGCATCCTTCATTCCAAACGGATGAAAGACGGAGGTTTTCAAAAGAGTGTTGAAGTTTTTGCCGGCGATTCTTTCTGCCAGCCAACCCGCAAGACCTGCACCCAAATTTGAATAACTGCTTTTTCCATCTGGTTTGGGTGTGCACCGTTTCAGGTAAGCAAACAGGTCGGCAGCCGTGTAGGTATCATACGGGGTCGTGCTTGTCAGGGCAAGATTGTCGGGCAGTCTTGGCAACCCTGAAGTATGATTCAGCAATGAAAGAAAACTGATCTCCGATAACGCACTGTTGGTTTGTACAGAGTCGGGCAGATAGGGGAGGATGGAGGTGGTGTCGCTGATCTTCTTTACTTGTAAAATGGTTTCAAGAATGTACGCCGTAAAGGTTTTGGTGATACTGCCCGCTTCGAAAATCGTTGCAGAATCAAAGGGTATTTTGTTATCGGGGTCTGCATAGCCAAAGTTGAAAAACTGTTTGCTGCTGCCATTGAGCAAACCAATAAAAATGCCCGGCAGTTTTTCTGCAGCCAAAAGGCTATCCCCTTTCTGTTGTATAATGCGTTGCAGGTCCGTTTGTCCGGATACAGAACCCTGCGATTGGCTGCAAATGGTCAACAGTAAAAAGACGATGGAAAGTATTGTATTGTGCATAGACGATAACAAAAGTAAAAAGCCAAAAGCAGGGCGGCGCTTTTGACTTTTTAGAGGTTTAACGTGATGCCTTCTAGCCAATCGCCTGCTTCAGGTCTTCAATGAGATCTTCCGCATCTTCCACACCTATGCTTAACCGGATAAGTGAATCGCTTAACCCATTTTTAATGCGTTCTTCTCTTGGAATGGAAGCATGTGTCATAGAGGCCGGGTGGTTGATCAGGGACTCCACACCACCAAGGCTTTCTGCCAGCGAAAAAAGTTTGGTAGATGACAAAACTCTTTTGGCCTCGTCCACACTGTCATTCTTCAATTCAAAACTCATCATGCCGCCAAAGTCACGCATTTGTTTTTTGGCGATGGCATAATTGGGATGGTCTTCAAATCCGCACCAGTAAACCCGTCCGACTTTTGAATGGTTGCGAAGCCAGTGCGCAATGGCTCTGCCGTTTTCACTGTGACGCTGCATGCGCAGGTGCAATGTTTTGATGCCCCGCAAAACCAAGAAGCAATCCATCGGGCCAGGCACGGCGCCGCAGCTTTTCTGAATGAAATAAAGTTGATCTTTCAACTCCTGGCTGTTCATCATCAGCGCACCCTGGATGACATCGCTGTGGCCCCCCAGGTACTTGGTAGCCGAATGCATCACAATATCGGCACCCAGGTTAAGCGGTGTTTGCAAATAAGGTGAAGCAAAGGTGTTGTCTACACAAAGCAGCAGGCCCTTTTCTTTACAAATGGCTGCAAGGGCTTCAATATCGCAGATATTCATCAGCGGGTTGGTAGGTGTTTCGGCCCAAACCAGCCTTGTTTTTTCGTTGATGTATTGACGGATATTCTGCGCATCCTGCATGTTTACATAGTGGAATTTTATCCCGAATTTTTCAAACACTTTGGTGAACAGCCGGTAAGTGCCACCATACATGTCGTTTCCACAGATTACTTCATCACCCGGCTGCAGTAGTTTAATCACGGCATCAGTGGCGGCCACACCACTGCTGAAAGCAAGCCCGAATCTGCCATTCTCTATTTGTGCATAGGCCGTTTCCAGTGCCGTCCGGGTAGGGTTCTGGCTGCGGGCATACTCATAGCCTTTGTGCGTCGCCGGGGCTTCCTGCACATAAGTACTCGTCTGGTAGATGGGTGTCATGATAGCGCCAGTGCTCGGATCAGGTTCCATGCCGGCATGGATGAATTTCGTTCCTGTCTTCATGTGTTGAATTTAATCTGTCAAAGGTACAGCGTGAGTGGTGAGCGGTCAGTGGTTAGTTTCGAAGTTATTTTGATGAGCCACCGCTCATAATGGAATGTATCAATATCCCAATAAATAAATCATCATGTAAATCTTTCACAGTTTGTAATTCATCACTCATCATCAGAAGCGGCCGCAACTATTCACCTTTCGTTAACCTTGGGCCGTTAAACACATCCATGCTTTTTACTTCTTAAAGCAGTAACAATTAAAATCATCCACTATGAAAAGAATCCTTACGCTATTAATTGCCCTTGGAGCCATTACTGTTGCGCAGGCGCAATCCTCCCGTTCGTATCCGAATGACCGCAACACCAACAGGGACGTGATCCTTGGTGATCGCAACGACAGATCTGACCGCAATGATCGCTATGACGGACGCTATGAAAACAACACCCGCTATTCCTATTCATTCAGTGCCCGTGAACGTGACAAGCAGATTGACCGTATCAACCGCGACTTTGACAAACAGATCCGCCAGGTAGAGCGTGACCGCCGGATGCGTTCTTCTGAAAAGACCTACCAGGTGAGGCGACTGGAAACGCAGCGCCGTGAAGAGATCCGCGAAGTATGGGATCGTTTCCAGAGCCGCAACAATGCGCACAGCGATAACCGGCACAACAACCGCGACCGCCGTTGGTAACCGTCTGGCATCATGTTTCCAATGAAAAACAACCCCGCCCTGGCGGGGTTTCTTTTGCAGGCAGGTCCCGTGCCTGCTTTTTATGCACCTTTGCCGCCATGCATTTTCCGCTCATCGAGCAAACCATTCTGTTGCAGCCGGAGCCAGTCAGGTTATATGTGCCTGATGCCGGTGTGGTGCGAAAGGCCTATGAAAAAGGAGAGATTCCATTTCCCTATTGGTCGCAGGTATGGCCGGCATCCATTGCACTGGCACAGTTCATTCTTTCCCATCCTGCTTACATTGCTTCAAAAGATATTCTGGAATTGGGAGCAGGATTAGGCCTGCCTTCGCTGGTGAGTGCCCGCTTCGCGGCTTCAGTGCATTGTACCGATGTGGCGCCGGAGGCTGTTGCGGTGGTGAAAGCATCTACAAAATTGCTGAACCTGGAAAACGTGTGTACATCTGTGTTGGATTGGACCCAGCTTCCGCCTGACCTCTCATGCCATGTGCTCTTGCTGAGTGATATCAACTATGAACCGGCAGCTTTTGCTTGCCTGCAAAATGTGGTGAAGCTTTTTCTGGAAAGCGGTACCCGCATCCTGTTAAGCACACCGCAGCGATTGATGGCAAAAGACTTTATCATGCCCCTGCTGGTCTATTGCAATCACCAGGAGGAGGTGGTGGTGCATGAGGGAAAACCTGTGGCAACAACAGTGATGGTGCTGGAACCTACAGGAAAAGTTTCTAACCAAAATTTGTTTTGAAGCTTTTCAAACAGCCATAATCAAACGACTACCGGGTTCAATGCAAGGTTCTGCCGCTGGTGCCAATAGGGGTATATAGGGCGTTGTGCACTGGCCTGGTCAAGCAGCGACACCTGTTGGGGCGTCAGGTTCCAATCCGTAACAGCCAGGTTTTGCCGCAACTGTTCTTCCGTGCGGGCACCAATGATGATATTGGCCACTGTCGGACGTTGCAGGAGCCAGTTCAGTGCCACCTGCGGAACGGTTTTCCCTACTTCTTTACTCACTTCTTCCAGTGCATCCACCACGTTGTACAGATACTCATCCGGAACTTCTGGTCCCGTACCCGGAATATTTTTAAGTCTTGTACCTTCCGGCACCACTTGTCCGCGCCGGAGCTTACCTGTCAGGCGTCCCCAGCCCAGTGGGCTCCACACCATGGTGCCAATCTTTTGATCCAGTGCCAGCGGCATCAGTTCCCATTCAAACTCCCGGCCGATGAGCGAATAATAAGCCTGGTGGGCAATGTATTTGCTCCATCCATAGCGTTCCGAAATGGCGAGTGATTTCATCAGGTGCCAACCTGAAAAGTTAGAGCAGGCAATGTAACGAACCTTTCCGCTTTGCACCAGGTCGTCAAGCGTACGCAGGGTTTCTTCCACCGGCGTAACACCGTCGAAACCATGCATGTGATAAACGTCAATGTAATCTGTTTGCAGACGCCGCAAACTTGCTTCGCATTGTTGAATGAGATGGTGACGGGACGAGCCAAAATCATTCGGGCCACTGCCCATGGGGAAGGTAGCCTTTGTAGAAATAAATACATTCTGTCGGATGCCTTTCAGTGCCTCGCCCAGTACTTCTTCTGAGCCGCCGCGGGAATACGTATTTGCCGTATCAAAGATGTTGATACCGGCATCCATGCAAACACCAATCATGCGTTTCGCTTCTTCCACATCGGTGCTGCCCCAGGCTTTAAAGAAGTCTGTTCCACCACCAAAGGTTGCTGTGCCAAAGCTGAGAACGGAAACCCGTAATCCTGAATTGCCAAGCTGTCTGTATTCCATATACCTTTCTTTGCTTCAAAAATAAAAGCAGATCAAAATGGTTTTGATCTGCTTTTGCACATCTTAAAATTTCATTTCATGCAACGGCGCCTGCGGCTAACTGCTCTGTTTGCGGTTACTGCTGTTGCGGTCGCCCGACTGACGCAGGTCGTCAGAATATTGATCTTCTTCCTGGTCTATATTTTCGCCGCCGGCGTTTTGTGCACCGGTTTGCGTGGTTCCCTGTTTGTTGCCAATTTGGTTATCGCGACGGGAAGCCAGTTCGCTTTCTTTTTCATGTCCCCGATTATTGTTATCCTCTGCCATACAATTTGATTTAGAAGAAAAGCGCTGTAAAAACAATGCCACAATGCATTTTGCACTACCGGTTCCTCGTAAAATCAGTTGTGGTTAATGGAGCCGCAAACGCTTCAGCAATTCTTCCTTGTACGTGGTGCCTACGGGAATTTCCTGTTTGCCGATTTCCACTACATTTCCCTGAACTGCGTTGATCTTGTCAAGGGAAATTATGTAAGAGCGGTGCACCCGGAGAAACCGGTCTGCCGGCAACAGGTCTTCCATGATTTTTAAATGTGCACTGATCAGCATAGTGCGGTCTTTTAAAAACAACTTCGAAAAGTCTTTCAAAGCTTCTACATACAAAACATCACCGAAGGCTACTTTCACCAACTTGCTGTCTTGTTTTAAAAACACATGTTCGGTTTGCTGCGCCTGCGCAGGAGTAAAATTGTTTTGTATCAGCCTCTCTACCTTCTCCACCGCTTCGCGGAACCGGCTCTCCGTAATGGGTTTTACAAGGTAATCCGCCGCTTTCAGGTCAAAAGCTTTGGCAGCGTATTCGGCATAAGCCGTGGTAAAGACCACAAGCGGCGGGTCTTTGAGTGTAGACAGAAAATCGACCCCTGTCTTATCGGGCATGTTGATGTCGAGAAAAATCACATCCACACTGTTTTGGTAAAGTGCTTCATAGGCTTCGGCCACAGAACGGCATTCTGCCACTACTTCCCAGCCGGTAAGCCTGGCCACATACATGGTTACCAGGCTTCTTGCCAGGGGTTCATCGTCAACGACAATGCATTGAATCTTTTTCATAACAGCGGACAGCTTAATTGAAACAAATAAACACCATTTGCTGCGCTTGCAGAAAAGCTTGCTTTGCTGCCGAAAGAATGCTGCAGCCTGCGTTCTATATTTTGCAGGCCAATGCCACCAATCCTCTCTTCGTGTGATGCCTGGTATGTATTGGTGATGGCAACGTTCAATATTCCTTTGATGGCCCGAATCATGATCGTTATTGTACTGCCTTTTTCATCCGGAGTGTACTTGAAGGCATTCTCCAGCGCCGGCAAAAAAAGCAGCGGGGGAATGGTGTAAAAAGGCTGATCGCTTTCAAACTGCAGTTGTACTGCCGTTTCATTTAACCGCAGTTTTTCCAATTCAACATAATCCTTCAGCAACTGCACTTCTTTTTCCAGGCGAATCTTTTCGTCACCGGTTTCATAAAGGGTATAACGCATAAGGCCCGAAAGCTGTGCTATAGTGGCGGCTGCCTGTTCGTTTCGCTGTGCCATCACCAGCGCATAGATGTTATTGAGCGTATTAAAAAGGAAATGGGGGTTGACCTGTGATTTTAAAAAATTAAACTCCAGTTGCAGGTTGTCTTTTGCCAGTTGCAATTGCTGCACTGCCTGGCGGAAGTAACTGCGTCCGATCTTGATGGCGACAGGAAAGCTAAGCTGGATCACCAACTGGTAAATCAAGCCGCCCGTTAGCACCCGTACAAATACAATATTGGGCAGGCTTCGCTGCAGAAATTGGTAATAGTCGGGACTGTAAGTGGCAAGGCTTTCGCCGCAGCTTGTACAGCGGTTGAAGATGAGCCAGTCGCCCCAGGAAACAAGGGTAGCGATAGCAATCACCCATACAAATAGCAGCAAGATGCCCGAACCCCATTTTCTTCGGGCAAAAAACCGCGGCCAGATAAAATACATGAGCGAATAAAACGCAGTGGCGATGGTAACGGCGTTGTGCAAAGCCAGCAGATAAGTGGCCGGTGTGCCGCGTGCAGGATTGAAAGAGATGGTATTGAAATAATAATAACTGGCAAACATAAGGGCCCAAAACAGGATGTGCACCGCAGTGCGTAGACGTATATCCGTATATGTTTTCTCAAAAAAATCCTTTCTGCGTACCATGCGCTAAAGCTGCAACTTCTTTTTCAGCACAGGGAGAAGAACCGACCAGTAATACCGCCTTGCCAACGAAGCGCTGTTTTCTGCCAACAAAACATGTCGCCTATGCTTGTCCTTTTTTTCTCCCGATGCATTGCCGTTTGCCCAGGCTGCGTCGATCTTTTTTGTGCCGCTGAATCTGTTGGTTTCATTTTGTTTTCAAATCAGATCAACATGAAAAAAGTATTCTTTCAGTATCCCTTTCTTTCACGCATCCTGCTGGCCCTGTTGGTGGGTGTTGCGGCCATCGTTTTAAGCAGTTTCATTTACCAGTACCTTCCTATAAAACCTTATTTTCCTTTTGTAGGCGAGGTGCTCCTGATTGCTGCCACCGCGCTGCTCTACCGGACTGACGGACAAAGTCTTTCTGCACTGGGCCTTGCCATTTCGTGGAGAACGGTTGCTTACCTGTTTGGTGGATTGCTGATGGGTGTGGTTGCCTTTTTTCTTGTTAGTTTTTTACGTACACTTTACACCGGGGAACACTGGCACTTCACTTCAACAATCAATTTAATGGCATTGGCTAAAAGCCTTTATTTTATTCTGCCGACAGTGATCGTGCAGGAGCTGATGTTCCGGGGCTACCTGTTTACCAAAACTATCAGCAAGTGGGGTGTGCCTCGTGCCAATTTTATTTTTGCTTTTGTCTTTATGCTGGTGCATGTGCTGGATAGGGATGTGTTGCAAAACCCGGCGCAGCTGATCTTTCTGCTCATTGCCATTCCGATTGGTCATCTTTGGTTTGCAACCGCGCTGTTGCGTTCCAAAACCCTGCTTTTCCCCATTGGCCTGCACTGGGGTAATAACTGGGCAGTTCAACACCTTACCGGGTCCGCTGATGGGCAGAATACAATTTTTTACCTCACCGGTCAACAGGTATTTACTACCTGGCTGCCGTATGTTGTGATACTGCTTATCTTCAATGTCTTCTTCTTATTGGTGACGTTGGCTACATGGAAGTGGCATTGGCCGTTTGCAGGCAAGACAACCGCTACAGTTTCAAAGTGATCAAATTATTATTTACGTATGCTTTTCCCCATTATACTATTTTTGCTGCTCTTGTTTTTTACTGTCTTTGTGCCCGGTTGCTTTGGCTGGTGATAGGCCCGGGCATGACAAGCAATAGCCGGATTTACATTTCACGGCGGATGCAGCGAAAGGTGAAACCCCGGTTCAACGCTGAACAAAATTTCACTCTTCAAAAGAGCTTACCTTGACAACAAAAATCAAATATGCCTGCAGCCCACCTCGAAGTTTGTGCATTTACCATTCAGTCCTGCCGCATTGCACAACGGGCAGGTGCCGTGCGGGTGGAGCTTTGCGACAATCCGGTTGAAGGCGGTACAACACCTAGCTGGGGTGCCATCCGGCAGGTGCGGGAAACGGTGGATATTCAGTTATATCCGATCATCCGGCCGCGATCGGGAAATTATTTTTACGATGATGAGGAATGGGAAATTATTCGCCACGACATTGAAGCCTGCAAAGAGCTCCGCTGCAACGGCATTTCAATTGGTGCAGCCACGATTGATGCAGTAATCGATACAGAAAGAATGAAGCGCATCGTGGAATTGGCTTATCCCATGCGGGTGACCTGCAACCGTGTTTTTGACGGCACACCGGATCTTTATCAGGCATTGGAAGATCTGGTAGCTTGTGGGTGTGAAAGAGTACTGACCTCGGGCGGAAAAACCAGCGCACCCGATGCCGGTGATGTACTGGCAAAGTTGGTAGCGCAGGCGGCCGGGCGGATTTCCATTATGCCGGGTGCCGGTATCAACAGCGGTAATCTTACCCGGTTGCGAGCGGAATGCGGTGCCGCCGAATACCATGCTTCCGCCCGGAAAGCTGCACCCAACCCGCTGACCTATATCAATACAGCCGTAACAGACTATGGTGCTGTTTACATTGCCGATGAGGATGAAGTGCGGCGAATGGTGGACATTCTGGCAACAGCATAAATCTTTCCTTGAATGAATTGAAAACAGGATTTGCAGCTGTTGCAAATCCTGTTTTTCTGAATTTACTCATTGGCACTGCCACCGGAAGCCCTTTTGCGTCCTTCGTTTGATGTACGGCCCGGATCTCCTTTACGGCCGTTATCACTATTGCCGTGTTTCAGGTCAGAGCGTTCCGGGTTGGGTTTGTCTGAAGAGGACCGGGATGTCCGGTGTTTGGGTTGGCCTTTGTTCGAATTGCCACCTCCGCTGTTGCTTCTGTTTGCACTATTCGGCATATGCTATGTTTTAGTAGAAGAGTGCTGAAAAAAAGATGCCACTTCTGTTTCGCAGAAATGGCACCAGGCAGGAAATAGTGTTGTTCCCTTAACGAAAATGCAGGTCGTTATCATCATCCCGGTAGCGGTCGCTATCGCGACTGGAGCCCCTGCGGTCCTGGTACATTCGACGCCGGTTACGTACCATCTCCAGCCGGCGTTCTTCGTCTAACTCGCGTTCACGCCTTTCATGATCCATGCGTTCATCATCGCGGTCCAGCAGCCGGAGGCGGCGTTCGTCATCCGCACGTCTGTCCGAACTTGCCGGCTGTGCTTCATGTAGCCGGTTTTTGTACAGGTTGTCATCAGCAAAATAGCTGTGTCCATAAAAGTCTTCATTGTAGTCCGTGCGGTCTGCCTGTTGCCGCTTTTCAGACTGCCGGTCCTTATCCATTAGATCTTCCTCTCTGCCAAGCGCTACACAGATCAATCGCTCCGTTGTATCATCCAGGATATTGAGGTCATAAGTAGGCAGGTGCCGCAACTGTTCAAGTGAAACCGAAGGGAGCAGCACATCATCGTCATTTTTATCCAGTTCTGCCAGCCCAATAGGTATCAGCACTTTGTGCTTTTTCAGGTCCAGCTCATTATCTTTCAGGTCTACTACCATGTACCGCACTTTCCGCTCTTGTGCATCAACAATCAATTCTTCCACTTCGCCGATTTTTCGGCCACTGCTGTTGCGCACATCCCATCCACGGATATCGGACTCACCTTTTATCACGCCAAAATCAGAACGGTCAAGCTCCTGGAGACGCCTGTGTTTCATATTTTCCATACCATCTTATTTAATGAAAGCATTGCTTTCGGTTAACAAATATTTTCGGTTGTTGGAGGCTGTTATCTCGCTGTCGTCAGAGGAAAACTGTGCTGCCGGTAGAAGGCCATACAAAATAACCTGTGGTGTTGGCAGGCGTTATACTTTCCTCAGGTGTGTTGTTCCGCGTTACCAGGTAGTACACGACGGCGGCGGCAATCAATAACACCAGTACAATCCAGAGCCAGGAAGAATTGGAGGTGTGCTTTTTCGGTTCAACATGAATTTCTGCCATCTTCTTTGTTTTATGATTGATAAACTTATTTGCCGTTTAGAGAGTACAGAAATTGTGCCTGCAAAAAGCTGGGATAAAGAATGCACTGCACTTCCGGCGTACTCTTCCGTTCTGCCATCAATGGGTATAAAGACAGGAAAAGGAAAACGGCAACGATTGCTGCCGTTATCAAGAGCCATTATGCATCCTGCAAACCCTCACGGTCAATGCGTGCCGAAATGCTGTTGTCCTGCCGGTAATTTCGGTCACGATCATCGCCGGTGTCACGATAGCGGTCCCGGCTGCGGTCGGAGCGGTGACTGCCTCTCCGGTCTTCATACTGCCTGCGCCGGTTGCGCACCATCTCCAGCCGGCGTTCGTTGCTCATATCACGCTGGCGGTCCCTTTGATCGCCTGCAATAATACCGCCTTCGCTCCGGGCTTCCCATAGCCGCAGGCCACGTTCATATTCTTCTCTTTCCTGCTGCTGGCGGTTTGGCTGTTCCCGGTTATGTTGCGCAGGTTGTGTTTCATGCAAGCGGTTCCGGTACAGGTTGTCGTCGTTGAAATGTTCGTGACGATAAAAATCATAGTCTTCTTCCGGCGTCTGTGTTTGAGCCGTTGTTTGTCTTCCTTTCAGTTCATCGCTGTTTTGCGGGTAATAACGCATGGTCTCCTGTTTGCGACCTAGTGTGCTGCAGATCTTTCTTTCTACTTCCTCGTCTAACTGGTCTTCATCATATCTGGGCAGGGCACGCAACTGTTCAGCAGTAATGCTGGGCAGCAACACATCATCATCTTCTTTATCCAGTTCGGCAAGGCCAATGGGTATCAGTACCCTGCGGTCGTCCAAATCCAGTTCATTATCATCCATATCCACTACCATGTAGCGAACCTTTTTCTTCTGTGCATCAACAATCAATTCTTCCACTTCGCCAATCTTTTTGCCGCTGCTGTTTTTTACATCCCATCCGCGGATATCAGGTTCACCTTCTACAATTTCAAAATCAGAGCGGTCCAGTTCCTGCAACCGCCTGTGCTTCATATTATCCATACTCTACTCCGTTTTGTGAAAGCATTGCTTTCGGTTAAACAATTTATCGGTATATCAGCACCAGTAAACCGTGTTGCCTGTCACCACATGCGGCAGGCTGATGGCACCCGTTGTATTGGCTGGCACAGTTGTGTTGTCTGTATTATTGTTCCGCGTTACCAGGTAGTACACGACGGCGGCGGCAATCAATAACACCAGTACAATCCAGAGCCAGGAAGAATTGGAGGTGTGCTTTTTCGGTTCAACATGAATTTCTGCCATAACAAAAAGTTTAATTGTAAATAATTGAGATATCTAACAACTTCTAACAGAAACTGTGCCTGCGAAAACAACAGATACATGACTGTATGGCTCTGATCGGTATGAGATAGGCAAAGACGGCATTAAAATGGCGGTCTTATTGACTGTTATAAAATAAAAAGATGGCTCTCTACGAAAGAGCCTGCTTGGAGGATTAAAAACGTATGCATATGGATGAAATCATCAATCAATTGGATGTAGATAGCTTGCAGATAAACGATTACCAGGAACTGGTTACAGCCATGAAGGCAGCCTACCCCGACTGGCAGGGGGGCTTCTGGAGCCTGGATTCCATTACCAACCTCATAAAGAAATTCCCGGAGGGACAATTTGTGATGAAGGCCAACGGAAAAGTAGTGGGCTCTGCCTTATCCATTATTGTGGAGTATAAAAATTTTGGTGACGAACATACCTATAAACAGATCACGGGTAATTATACCTTCAATACGCATAGTCCGGATGGCGATGTGCTCTACGGAATTGAAGTGTTCATTCATCCTGACTACCGGGGATTACGACTGGGTCGCAGGCTTTATGATGCCCGCAAAGCTTTGTGCGAAAAGCTGAACCTGAAGGCCATTGTGTTTGGTGGTCGTATACCCAATTACCACCAGTATGCCGACAGCATGAGCCCGAAGGAATACATTTCAAGGGTAAAGCGGAAAGAGATCTATGACCAGGTGTTGTCCTTCCAGTTGTCCAATGACTTTCACGTAAAAAAAGTACTGACCGATTACATGCCCAGCGATGTGCAAAGTAAAGAGTACGCGACCCTGCTGCAGTGGGACAATATCTACTACACAGCTCCAACAAGGAGAGCTTATATCCCGTCCAGCTATGTACGCCTGGGGCTGGTGCAGTGGCAAATGCGGTCGTACAGCGACTTGGATGAACTGTTCACACAAGCCGAATATTTTGTAGATGCCGTATCGAGTTACAAAAGTGATTTTGCGCTGTTCCCCGAATTTTTTAACGGGCCTCTCCTGGCACAGTTCAATGATATGCGGGAGGCTGATGCCATGCGGGCCTTGGCGCAGTTTACCCCGGAGATCCGCGACCGGTTTCACCAGTTGGCCATCCGGTACAATGTGAATATCATAACCGGCAGCCTGCCCAGTATTGAAAATGGCCGCCTGCACAACATTGGTTATCTCTGTCACCGCAACGGCAAACTGGATAAGTACGAAAAGATCCACGTCACTCCCGATGAAGAAAGTTTCTGGGGACTGGAAGGGGGTAAATCCCTGAAAGTATTCGAAACCGATATTGGCAAAGTAGGTATCTTGATTTGTTACGATGTGGAGTTTCCTGAACTGTCACGCCTCCTGGCCGACCAGGGCATGCAGATACTTTTTGTCCCTTTCCTTACCGACACACAAAATGCGTATATGCGTGTCCGTTGTACGGCGCAGGCAAGAGCCATCGAAAACGAATGTTACGTGGCCATCTCGGGCAGCGTGGGCAACCTGCCTAAGGTAGAGAATATGGATATGCAGTATTCACAGGCAGCAGTGTTCACGCCTTGTGATTTTGCATTCCCGTCCAACGGCATCAAAAGCGAGGCAACTCCCAATACCGAAATGATCCTGGTAGCAGATGTGGATCTTTCCCTGCTGAACGAACTGCACTCCTTTGGCTCTGTACGCAACTTGCGTGACCGTCGTAAAGATGTGTACCAGCTTACCCTGCTCACAAACGGAGAGGAGGCCGAAACCATCGAACCCGAAGAAATGAGCCCGGCTGCACAGCCAGTGGCAGCACCAAAGCATAAAGAGGGGCCACAACCGGCACACGGATAAAATCCTGTGGTAAGCAGGCAGCCTTGCAAGCCTTTTCTACAGGTCTGTTTTTTGTTGCAGTAGGGCATGCAGATTTTGTGGCGATACCTGAGACCGCAACGAACCCTTATTTTCTTTTCCCTGCTGCTGGCCGGCGCTGCACAATTGCTTAGCCTTGTGGATCCTCTTATTTTTGGGAAGATCATCGACGATTATGCCACAAACCTTGGCAACCGTTCGCAGGACGAACTGGTAAGGGGTGTGCTGTACTGGCTGGGAATTGCCCTGGCGGTTGCCTTGTTGGCCCGCATTGCCAAGGCTTTCCAGGAATATACCACGCGGCTGGCCGTAGCCCGTTTCGGCATGCAGATTTTCAACGACGGCCTCCGGCAAACCCTGCGTCTTTCGTTCCAGGAGTTTGAAGAAAGCCGCAGTGGCGAAACATTATCAGTACTGCAAAAAGTAAAGACCGACACCGAACGGTTTGTCAATTCCTTCATTAATATTCTTTTTTCTTCCGTGGTGGGCATTGGCTTTCTCATCTGGTACAGCATTACCAAAAACTGGATGCTGATACCGGTGTTCGTGATTGGCATCCTGGTACTGGGCTCACTGACAGGGCTTCTTTCCAAGCGTATCAAAACCGTGCAGCGCAGCATCAACCGCGAGACCAATAAAATGAGTGGCGTGATCACCGAAAGCCTGCGCAACATCGAACTGGTGAAAAGCCTGGGCCTGACGTTTCCGGAAATACGTCGCCTGCGGGAGCAAACAAAAAAGATTTTCGACCTGGAAATGATCAAGGTGCGCAAAGTGCGGACGCTGTCTTTTCTGCAGGGTACTACGCTGAACCTCCTGCGGCAGTCGATTCTTTTTATCCTGCTTTGGCTCATCTTCCGCAATGTGCTCACCACCGGAGAGTTGATTACCATGCAGTTTATTTCCACCTCCATTTTTGGTCCCTTGCAGGACCTCGGTAATATCATCCTTCAATACCGTGAGGTAGATGCATCCATCAACAATTTTGACACGCTGATGCACAAGCCGGTGGAGGAACGCCCGGAGAATCCTGTGGAGATAGGAGACCTGCGGGAGTTGCGGTTCGAGAACGTGGTCTTTCACCACAAAACCGCTAATTATAATGCCATCGACGGCATTTCGTTTTCAGTAAAAACGGGTGACACCATTGCCTTTGTGGGACCTTCGGGTTCGGGGAAATCCACGTTGGTGAAATTGTTAGTAGGATTGTACCAGCCGGTGAGCGGGGCTATTTATTTCAATGGGGAACCGAGTACTGATATCCGCTATAACCAGCTGCGCAGGCAGATTGGGTTTGTAACGCAGGATACCCAACTGTTTGCAGGTACCATTCGCGATAACCTCGCCTTTGTGAAACCTGATGCCACCGACGACGAGATCACCGAAGCCTTGTACAGAGCCTCGGCCACCGGGTTGCTGGCTCGTTCCTCGCATGGCATTCATACAGTGCTAGGCGAAAGCGGTATGAAACTCTCCGGCGGTGAAAAGCAGCGTATCTCCATTGCCCGTGCCCTGTTGCGCAACCCGCGGCTCCTCATCTTCGACGAGGCTACATCAGCGCTGGATTCACTAACGGAAGAAGAAATCACCAATACCATTCGTGCCATCTCCGCCAGCCGGGAGCAGATCGTAATCTCGATTGCCCACCGGCTCAGTACCATCATGCACGCCGATACCATTTATGTGCTGGAAAAAGGCCGGGTGGCCGAAACCGGTACGCACCAAAGCCTGTTGCAGCAAAAGGGTCTGTACTATGCCATGTGGCGCCAGCAGGTTGGCGAACGGAGGGAAGGCACGCCGCAGGAAGCCGGCAATGGGTTTGCCAGAAGCCAAACGATCCTGGATGACATGGTGAGCGACAACAGCTCAGGAAGCCGGGAGGGGTAGGTTATCCTTTTGGAAGTGCCGGGAAAAGATGTTGGGATAGCATTTGTCAGGTTTGGTTTTGAAACACCATAATGGTTTTCATCGGCACAGTTATATGTTCCATTCAATTTAAAAAATCAATATTTGACGTTTCGTTTTCCGGGAACGGCTTAGATTTACACTATGAAAAAGCTTCTTCTTACTGCTGTTGCTGCGCTGGGATTTGTTTTGGTTTATGCCCAGCCTCCTGCCGGCGATGCCAAACCCGGCGACTGGTATGGTGCCAAAGTGCAAACCGACAATGCTGTTGATATTACCCAGGTAGCGGCACAACTGGAGTCAAAAGAATCGTTCAAAACAAAAGTAAGGGCCAAGGTCCTGGACGTGTGTTCGAAGAAAGGATGCTGGCTGACACTGGCAGTGAATGATACCACCACCGCAATGGTAAAGATGAAGGATTACGGCTTCTTTCTTCCGGTAGCAGCCAAGGGTAAAACCATTGTTCTGGACGGAGAGGTCAGCATGGTCACCACACCGGTGGAAGAGCTGCAACACTATGCCAAGGATGCAAAAAAGTCGCAGGCGGAGATAGATGCCATCACCCAGCCAAAAAAAGAGATTCGCTTTACGGCCAGTGGTATAACCATTGTTGAATAGCTGTTTTTGATTGTACAGCTCCCGGGAAAGTGTTAAACGAACTTCGTGGCGTATAAACATGCGCCACGTTTTTATTTCAGCAAAAGCGAAAGCAAACGAAACCTGCCTCTTTTAGGCGATAGTAACTTCAATTCCCAGTCCCTGGAGGGTTTCCACCATATGCTCGGAAATGTTGCTGTCGGTGATGACCTGCTCAATGTCTTCCAGTCCGCAGATGCGGCCAAAGCCCCGCTTGCCAAACTTGCTCGAATCGGCCAGCACAATCGTCTTCTGCGAAGCCTTGATCATGGCCTTGTTCAATTGCGCTTCCATCATGTTGGTGGTGGTAAGGCCAAACTCCACGTCAATACCATCCACACCTAGAAACAGTTTGCTGCACGAAAAATCTTCGAGCATTTTCTCGGCGTACAGGCCGGTAACCGAGGAAGAACTCTTACGGATGGGACCTGCCAGTTGGATTACTTCAATCTGCGGATGCTGAATCAATTCCAGCGCCACGTTCAGGGCGGCAGTAATCACTGTTAGGCTCCCCTGGGGTTTAATGTTTTTCGCCAGTGAAAGCACCGTTGTGCCCGATGCAATCAGAACGCAGTCATTTGGTTCAATCAGTGTTGCCGCTGCTTCCCCGATGCCGGACTTTTCCCGCGACTGTATCATCACCTTTTCATTCACATGCCTGTCTACCGTGTAGGGGTTGGTCAGGGTGCCCCCGCCGTGGGTGCGGTAAAGAAGGGCTTTGTCCTCCAGCATTTTAAGGTCCTTGCGAATGGTGACCGAAGAAACATCCAGTTCCTTGCAAAGGTCTACCACGTTCACGCTGCCTTCTTTTTTCAGTTTAGCCAGGATGTGCTGATGACGTTTGGTAAGATTCATTCCGGTGCCAAATTAAAACTTGGCTACACAGAAACCAAACTTTCGGTGCCAGCGGATGCATTTACATGTTCTTTCAACCTGTTTATAAAATTTTCGGTTTTGGTTTCGTTTGTTGGAAAATAGTTTTATTATTGCTTTCGTTTTATTCCTTTTAGATAAAAACAGAAACAAAAAGAAATCACCTGCTGCATGGAAGAATTGCTGGCCCATACATCGGTAAACAGGAACCTGCAACTGAAAAAGATCGCCGATCCCTCCGCAGTCTGGGATGTGCTGGTCATCGGTGGCGGAGCGACCGGATTGGGTGTGGCGCTGGATGCGGTGGCCCGTGGTTACAAAACCATTCTTGCCGAAGGGGCCGACTTTGCCAAGGGGACATCGAGCCGCAGTACCAAACTGGTGCACGGTGGTGTGCGGTACCTGGCACAGGGCGATGTGCGGCTGGTACGGGAGGCTTCTATCGAAAGAGGCCGGCTGTGCAGAAATGCACCGCACCTGGTCAAAAACCAAACCTTTATTATTCCCATTTACAGCCATTGGGATAAACTCAAGTATACTGTTGGCTTAAAGCTGTACGACTGGATTTCCGGTAAACTTACCCTGGGTTCTTCCGTTTTCATTTCCCGCAAGAAAACAGTGGAGGCCCTGCCCGGTGTAAAAACCGAAGGTCTGCTGGGCGGCGTGCAATACCATGACGGGCAGTTCGACGATTCGCGGCTGGCTATCAACCTGGTGCAAAGCATTATCGAAGGAGGCGGATGCGCCATTAACTATACCCGGGTAACGGGCCTGCTGAAGAACAGGGAAGGAAAAATTGAAGGGGCCATTCTGCGTGACGAGGAAACGGCTGTTGTGTATGGTGTAAAAGCAAAAGCTGTGGTCAACGCCACCGGCGTTTTTGTCGATGACATCCTGCAGATGGACAATGCCGCGGCACCCAGAAGCATCTGCGTGAGCCAGGGCGTACACGTAGTGCTGGATAAGAAATTCTTTCCTTCCACCCATGCCCTGATGATTCCTGAAACCAGCGATGGCCGGGTGTTGTTTGCCGTTCCCTGGCATGATAAAGTGGTGGTAGGCACAACGGATACGCCGGTGGAAGAAGCTTCGCTGGAGCCGCAGGCCCTGGAAAAGGAAATCAATTTTATTTTAGAAACGGCAGCCAGCTATTTAACAGCGAAGCCTACCCGAAAAGATGTCCTGAGCGTCTTTGCCGGCTTGCGTCCGCTGGCGGCACCCAAACAGGGCGAACAAAAAACAAAAGAAATTTCCCGCAGCCATAAGATCATTGTTTCGGCCTCCAACCTCTTTACCATCCTGGGCGGTAAGTGGACCACCTTCCGCAAAATGGGAGAGGACATGGTTGATTGCATAGAAGAGAAACTGGGTTGGAAGCATCGCAGGCCGGGTACGGCGCATCTGGCCATACACGGCTATGCGGAAAAAGTAAACTGGAACGATCCGTTCTATTTCTATGGCAGCGATGCGCAACTACTGAAGCAAAGCATGAACGGAAGCGCCGGCATCTGGATCAGCGAAAGCCTGAAGATTCACAAAATGCAGGTGAAGTGGGCGGTAGAGCATGAAATGGCCCGCACGGTGGAGGATGTACTGTCGAGAAGAACCCGTGCACTGCTGCTGGATGCAAGAGAAAGCATCCGCATTTGCCCCGAAGTGGCGCGCCTGATGGCGGAAGCATTGGGTAAAGATGAACGCTGGATAGAAGCTGAAGTAAACGCGTTTACCCGGCTGGCCCGGCACTATATACTGGAAAAGAACTAAGCCGATTGGCAACCTTGCTATATGCGTGTGAAAACATTACGACCTGCTGTTCACAAAGATCAACTGCCGGCGCAACGGATTGATCCTGTTTACCGGAGCCTGCGCCGCCAGGTTTTCCTGGGCATCTTTCTGGGTTATGCCGGTTATTACCTTGTTCGCAAGAACTTTTCCATGGTCATGCCCGACCTCATTGAACGCGGCTACAGCAAAGCCGATCTGGGTGTAGCGCTTTCTGCCATCTCTATTTCTTATGGTATCAGCAAGTTTGTGATGGGTACAGTCTCCGACAGGAGCAATGCCCGGGTGTTTCTTTCGTTAGGGCTGGTGCTTTCAGCGATCACAATGATGATCATGGGAATGGTTCCTGCCGCTACCGGTTCTATCGCTATCATGTTTATCCTGCTGTTTTTAAACGGATGGTTCCAGGGCATGGGATGGCCACCCTGCGGAAGGGTGGTGGTGCATTGGTTTTCGGTAAAGGAGCGGGGCACCAAAATGTCGGTCTGGAACGTAGCGCACAATGTTGGCGGCGGACTGATGGCACCGATTGCCATCGCCGGGTTAGCTGTGTTTGGTACGTGGGAAGGAAAACTCTTTTTCCCGGCTATGATAGCACTTGCTGTTGCCTTTATTACGTATTTGCTTGTTCGTGATACACCGCAGTCCTGCGGTTTGCCGCCCATTGAAAAATATACCAACACCTATACAAAAGATTACAACGAAAGCCATGAGAAAGAGTTGAGCACCAAACAGATACTGCTAGATTACGTTTTGGTTAACAAACTGATCTGGTACATTGCCCTGGCCAATGCCTTTATATATTTGGTCCGTTATGGCGTGCTTGACTGGTCTCCTACCTACCTGAAGGAAGCCAAAGGATTTTCTTTGAACGAAACGGGATGGGCCTATTTCCTGTACGAATGGGCCGGTATACCGGGAACATTACTGTGCGGTTGGCTCAGCGACAAAGTTTTCAACGGTCGCCGGGCGCCTGCTACCATCATCTACATGATGTTGGTAACGGTAGCGGTATTGGTGTACTGGAAAAATCCGCCCGGTAATCCGCTGGTCGATAACATCGCACTCATTGCCATTGGTTTCCTGATCTACGGACCTGTGATGCTGATTGGGGTGCATGCATTGGACCTGGTGCCTAAAAAAGCGGCAGGAACAGCGGCCGGTTTAACGGGTTTGTTTGGGTATCTGGGCGGAGCGGTGTTTGCCAATGCGGCCATGGGTTATGTAGTGGACTACTGGGGTTGGGATGGCGGTTTTTATGTGTTGCTGGCAGCTTGCCTGCTGGCGGTGGTCTTCACAGCCATGACCTGGAAAAAAGAGCGTCTTTCACACCATTCTTAAAATACAACAATTAGCGTATGAGAAGCTTTGCGTTTGCACCTGAAAGAATTTTAAAAGTCAAAATCTGGCTTTTTATTTTTCTTTTGATGGTGGCCGGGATCACTGCCATGGCCCAGCAAAAAACCATTACCGGCGTTGTGCGAAATGCCGAAGACAATCAACCCATTCCGCAGGCAACGGTAACCATCAAAGGAACCCGTACGGTTGCGCTTACCGACAATCAGGGTCATTTTACCATTCAGGCTGCACCAAATCAGACCCTGGTGGTAACGGCCATAGGCTTTCAGCCCATAGAAAGCGGGGTCGGACAACAAACGGCGATCAACTTCTCCATGACCGGTTCCAATGCGCAAATGCAGGATGTAGTGGTAACGGCCTTGGGTATTCGCAGAAATGAAAAAGCCCTGGCCTTTTCTACCTCCACTATTAAGGGTGAGCAGCTGACCGATGCGATCTCGGGCAACTGGACAGATGCCCTCTCAGGCAAGGTGGCAGGCCTCAATCTGGTACGTTCCAACAGCGGCCCGGCCGGTTCCAACAAAATTATTTTACGGGGGGAGAACAACCTCACCGGCGACAACGAAGCCCTGATTGTAGTGGATGGAGTTGTGATAAATCAGGGTAGCGGACGCCGGAGCGCTATTGGCGGCGAAGCCGTTTATGGCACCAGCAGCGACAACATGCCGGCCGATTACGGCAGTGGCCTGAATGATATCAACCCGGAAGACATTGAATCGGTAACGGTGCTGAAAGGCCCGGGTGCTGCTGCCCTTTACGGGCAACGCGGTGCCAACGGTGCTATTATCATTACTACCAAATCAGGTAATTCTAGGCGCAAAGGCTGGGGTGTAACGTTCAACTCCAATGCTTCCATCGAGCAAATAAACCGTTGGCCCGACCTGCAGTATGAATATGGCCAGGGGCTAGATGGCGCCCTGCATTATTCCTTTGGTGCAGGACCGGATGGCCCGAGCACCAGTGCCACCAGTTCGGCATATGGCCCCCGCTTCAACGGGCAGATGTTTTACCAGTACGATCCGGTAACCAATGCCCGGGGAACAGAACGAACGCTGTGGCGTCCCTATCCCAACCAAACCCGCGAATACTTTGAAACCGGCCGCACACTGACCAACAGCATCAGCCTCGATGGCGGAAGCGACAGAACCACGGCCCGTTTTTCCTATACAAACGTCAAGAACAACTGGATCCTTCCCAACACCGGGTATGGAAGAAACACCATTGCCCTGTCGGTGAACTCGAAAGTGAACGATAAATTGCAGATCAGTTCCAAGGTAAACTACACCAACAAAAGCAGCGATAACCTGCCCGGCGCCGGCTACGGCAACCAGTCCATTATGTACTGGTATATATTCTGGCAGCCCAACGCCGACCTGAACTGGTTGAAACGATATTGGGTACCGGGACAGGAAGGCCGCAGGATTTTTTATCCGTTCAGTACTTTTCCGGAGAACCCGTACGCTGTTGCCTACGAGTTCATCAACCGCAACAACCGCAACGGCATGACCGGCAACGTGCAGGCAACCTATAATTTTAACAAGGACCTGAGCCTGATGGTACGCACCGCACTGGATCTTTCGTACGAGCAGCGGGCACAGGAGCGTCCGTACGATGCCGGCTCCAAGTTCCAGAAAGGCAGCTACCGTACGCAAAGCATCTTCTCTCAGGAAGTGAACACCGATTTCCTTCTGCGCTATGCAAAAAAAGTAAACACGGATTTTGATTTTAGTGTAAGCCTTGGCGGTAGTACACTCAATAACCGGTACAACCGGGATGAAGTACGGGCCGACTCACTGGTAAATCCGGGCGTCTATGCTATGAGTAATGCCCTGGGCACCCTGGAAACCATTCCCTGGAAAAGCCGCTACCGCATCAATAGCTTTTATGGGCTGATCACAACAGCATATAAAGAATTCCTTTTTGTGGATCTGACGGCCCGCCAGGATTGGAACAGCGTATTGGCCACACCGGTCCGTACAGAAAACGCCGGGTTCTTTTATCCTTCGGCCAACGCAAGCTTTATTTTGTCGGAAGTGGTGAAAATGCCAGCCGCCATCTCCTTTGCCAAGCTGCGCTTTTCAGCTTCCAGCGTGGGCAGCGGCGGAACCATTCCTTACCTTACGGCATATAACTATGCTACGGCCGGCTCCTTCTTCAGCGGTGGTTTGCAAAACCCCGGCACGCTGGCTAACCCGGACCTGAAGCCCCTGCGCACCATCACCTACGAAGCGGGTATGAACCTTCGGATGTTCCGTGGCCGCATGGAGTTCGACCTGGCACTATACAGCGGCAATACCAGGGACCAGATCCTGAACAGGATCATCGACCGGGCATCGGGTTATACCCGTGCCGTGATCAATGCTGGCAGGGTTAGCAACCAGGGCATCGAGATCTCCCTGAACGGTACACCAGTAAAAAACACTGGCGGGCTTAGCTGGACCAGCAGCCTGGTATTCTCTGCCAATCGCAACCGGGTAGAAGAACTGGCCGACAGTTCTGTCGTACTGCGAACAGGACCGGTTGGCGGTGGCCAGATCGTAGCCAAAGTAGGCGGTAGCATGGGCGATCTCTATGGCCGTGGTTATGTACGGGCCCCGGACGGGCAAATCGTTTACGATGAAGCAACCGGTTTTGCCAAGATTTCATCGGACGTGATTCACCTCGGCAACACCATCCCTAAAGGCAAGGTGGGCATTACCAATACACTTACTTACAAAGGCTTTCGCCTGAGCTTCCAGTTTGATGCGCAGTATGGCGGTGTGGCCCACTCGCTGATGCATTATAAACTGGCGGAGCAGGGCAAGCTGACCAAAACCCTGCCCGGCCGCTACAACGGTATCATTGGAAACGGGGTGGTGATGGATGCCAGTGGCAAGTATGTGCCTAACACCACCATTGCAATGGACATTGATGAATACTACCGTTCACATTGGGGAATCGACAATGCAGAAGGCAGCACCTTCCGCACCGACTTTATAAAGTTCCGGGAGGCAAGGCTCGATTATACCATCAGCCCGAACCTGACCAAAAAGCTGGGATTGCAGCGGGCTACTCTTGGTGTATATGGCCGCGACCTTTTTATCTGGTCACCCTGGCCGATGTTCGATCCTGAATTTGGCACCCTGAGCGGTACCGATATTGTGAGTGGTTTTGAAGTAGGCCAGTTCCCTTCTACCCGCACCCTTGGCGTTAACCTGGTTGTTGCATTCTAATCTGAGTAAACATGAAAAAGATTTTCTGGATAAAAACGCTCTTAGCAGTAACGCTGGTCAGCATGCTGGCTTCCTGCACCAAAGATTTTGAAGAGATCAATAGCGATCCGAATAACATTCCCGAAGCCCTGCCGCAACAGTTGCTGGCCCCGGCCCTGGTGAGCACCTTAAGCTACAACATGCTCCGTAACCGCAACTTCAACAATGAGCTGATGCAGGTAACGGTTAACATCAATGATGGCGAAGGACAGGTGTTTCGCTACGACTTCCGCTCGAACCTGGCCGATTACCTGTACAACGGCTGGTACTCGGAGCTGACCAATTTCAAGGACATTTACAAAGTAGCCTCCGATACGGCATCGGGCAATTACAACAAATCCTACATGGCCATTTCGTTGATCTGCCAGTCCTGGATTTATTCCCTGCTGACGGATACGTATGGAGACGTGCCGTTTGAACAATCCAACAAAGCAAAGAAAGACGACGGTGAGATCTTTGAACCGGCATTTGACCGCCAAAAAGATATCTACCTGGGCATTTTTAGCATGTTGGAAGAAGCCAACACCCTGCTCGACGGCGGCCCGTCGATTGTAGCAGCCAGCGACCCGGTTTTTAATGGAAACATTTCCCGCTGGCGCAAGTTTGGAAACTCGCTTTACCTGCGGCTCCTCCTCCGTGTTTCCGGAAAGGCCGAAGTGGCTACTCAAGTAACAGCCAAGATCAAGGACATTGTTGAAACCAATGCCGGCAATTACCCGATCATGACCAGCAATGCCGATGCCGCCATCCTCCGCTGGACGGGTACGGCGCCTTATATTTCGCCGCTGATGACCGTGCGGGAACAGGATTTCCGGGCACCCAGCATTGCACAGTTTTTTATTGAGAACCTGAAGAGCTGGGACGATCCCCGCATCGACATCAGCCTGGGTGCCAATGGCATCAACCGCTGGGCCATTGCGCCCTACCTGGGTGCGTACGAAGGTGTACCCAGTGGCTACGCCCCCGGAACAGGCGTTCAAAAGTTGTCTTACTTTTATTCGACAACCTCTGCCTCAACACTCATGAACGAACCGCTTGCCGGCATGATCATGAACTATGCAGAGGTGCAGTTCATCCTGGCGGAAGCCGCTTTGAAAGGGTGGATCAGCGGATCGGCTGAAACCTATTACAACACAGGAGTGTTGAACGGTATCACCTTGTGGCTGCCAACCTGGAACAAGCCGATTGAAGAATTCCTGCGGAACCCCAATGGCAACGACAACCGGTTATCGGCTGCTACGACGTTTGATGAAAAAATGGAGTTCATTCACCTGCAGAAATATTATGCGCTTTTCCTCAACGACCTGCAGCAATGGTTTGAGTATCGCCGCACCGGTCATCCCAACCTGCCCAAAGGCCCTGGCCTGCGCAACGGCGGCGTGATGCCGGCACGGATGAACTACCCGGTGTATGTTCAATCTACCAACCCCACCAATTACAAAGCGGCCGTGGCCGCACAGGGGCCAGACCTGATCTCCACTGAAGTATGGTGGCAAAAACCCTGATGTTTGAAATGTAATTCATCAACAATCTTAAAAAGACGTCATGAAAAATAAGTTGCTATACAGTATTTGTCTCCTGACCCTGGTGCTACTCTGGGGTTGCCTGAAAGAAGACGATACTTACCCGGGTGGCACCCCTAGCCCTTATATCGCTGTGCTGGATCTGCGGGCTATCCACGAAGGACAGGATGTAACGCTTACCAAAGACAATATGTTCGGCGCCAATAAAATATCTGCATTGGTTACCTCTGATCACAGGGGCGGCAATACACCGGCCGGATTGCTGGTGGTGCAGGACAACCGCCGCCTGGGGCATCTTCGTGGCATTGCCATCAATGTCGGTGCAGCGGCGGCCGATTACCTTCCGGGTGACTTGCTGGAAATTGATGTGGAAGGCGGAACCTTAAAGCGGGTGAACGGCCTTCTCCAGCTAACGGGTATCTCCACAGAGAAAATAAAAAAACTTAGTTCGGGTAATGCCGTAACCCCGCTGGCCATAAAAAGCAATGAAGTGCTAGCCAACCCTGACCGTTACGAAGGCGTGCTGATCTCCCTTACCTCGGTAGGTTTTGATCCGTCTTACCCTGCCGGTTCTACCTATGCCGGCGACAAAACCATCAACGATGGTTTTGGCAACATGACTTTGCATACGGAGGCCGCTGCTTCCTGGTCGGGTAAGCCACTGCCGTTTCTTTCCAACTTCAGTGGGATTGTTTTTAGCGGTGCCGATGGGGCGCCGCAGTTGTGGCCCCGTACCGAAAGCGATATTACCGTTCGCAGTGCCACGGCTCCCAAGATTTCACCGGTTGTAATCACAGGCTTTCTGACCGATCCGGCCGGCGGTGATGGTAATTATGAATACATCCAGTTGCTGGCTACCCGCAACATTGATTTTTCTGTAACGCCCATGTCGGTGGCTACCACCAACAATGCGGGGGCTTCCACCCCAACCGGAGTGCCGGTAGAAGGCTGGGCCACCGGTGACCTGCGTACGTATAAGATCAACATCACGGCCGGTACGGTGCAGAAGGGCCAGTATTTTTATGTAGGTGCCAACAAAAAGATCTGGGGCAGCAATTCAGCAGATGTTAATCCTGCGTTCTGGGTAACCAAAATGTATGGAACCGATAATGGCGACGGCTTTGGTACCAAAACCAGCAACCTGCTGGCTAACAGCGGTAACGCTGGCGGCATTGCCGTATTTGACAAAACAGCCGTAGATGCCAGTACTGTGCCGGTGGATGTTATTTTTTACGGCGGAGCCGGAACTCTTTTTAGCGCCGGCCCGCCGGCAAGGGGCTACCGTATTACCAACACCGATTATTACGATGAGAAGCACCCGGTTACCCAGGATGAGCAGCCCTTTTATGCCCAGGGATCCAATACCACCCGGTTTGCCTTTCCAACGGTTGTGAGCGGCGTGGGTGGCTATTTTGCCAAACTTGGCGGCACGTACAACATTGTTACCGGCCGGTGGACTTCGGCCCGCTTGATGAACAACGTGCAGTTGAGCAATGCGTCCACACTGGCTGAGATTGAAGGCGGAACCACCATTGAACAGTAATAACAGTAATACGCACCCGGGAAATTATCGTTCAGTTTTGAAATGCTATATGCGTAAGAATATATCCGACTATCTCAATATCCATTCATCCGTAAACGGCATAGAAAGAATTTATGGCAATAAATAGAAGACGTTTCCTGGCACAGATCGCCTGGCTTACCGGTGGCTTGTTCTTTACCCGTTGCACACCGGCAAAAGACCTTGCCCTTAGCGGTAAAACCATTGGCGGCACCGTTTCAGCCAATGGAAAAGGGTTGAAAGACGTGGTGGTAAGCGACGGGTATTCGGTGGTGGTCACCGACAAAAAAGGCCGCTACGAATTGACACCCCATCCGGATGCCATTGCCCTCTTTGTTTCCACACCGGCCGGCTATACGTTTACCAATGAAGCTGGCATTGCCCGGCATTATAAACTGATGCAGCAGGTGAGCAAGGACCGCTCGAACAACTTTGTCCTGGAGCCTCTCAGGCGATCCGACGACGACCACCAGTTCATCATCTGGGCCGACCCGCAGGTAAAGAATGCCAAAGATGTGCAGAAGATGATGACGGAAACCGTACCGGACGTAAAAAGTCTCGTAGCCTCACTGCCACAAGACACCCTTTTGCACGGCATTTCCGTTGGCGATATTGTGTGGGACGAACTGCAGCTCTTTGCCGATTACAACAAGGCGGTGGCACAAATGGGCATTCCTTTCTTTCAGTGCCTGGGAAACCACGATATGGACTACCGCAAAGGCGGCGATGAAACTTCCGACGATACGTTTGCGCTCACTTACGGCCCTACGTATTACTCCTTCAACCGGGGGCAGGTGCACTACGTGGTGCTCGACAATGTTCGTTACCTCGGCAAGGAACGGGAGTACGATGGCTTTATTCAGCAACACCAGTTGGACTGGCTGCAGAAAGACCTTTCATTTGTTCCGGCTGATAAACTGGTTGTACTCTGTGTGCATATACCGGTGCATCGCAGCACCAAGAACAACGAAGCCCTCTACGCACTGCTGCAGGGACGCAATGTGCACATCATGTCGGGGCATACGCATTACAACGTCAATGCTATTCGCGATAATGTATACGAACATAACCACGGTACGGTTTGCGGTGCCTGGTGGACGGGCCCAATCTGCGCAGACGGCACCCCTTGCGGATATGGGGTTTACACCGTAAAAGGAAAAGAGCTGAGCTGGCAGTATAAATCTACCGGCAAGCCAATTGACTACCAAATGTCGATCTACGACAGCAACCTGTCGGCAACTGAAAAGCAGGTACTGGTCAACATCTGGAACTATGATTCGGCCTGGAAAACGGAATACTGGATCGATGGCGTGAGCAAGGGAGCCCTGGAACAGTTCGAAGGGTTTGACCCCTTGGCCTACAAAAGCATGCTGGGTCCCGATCTGCCCAAACCGCGTGGTTTTGCCGAGCCCAAAAAGACCGAACACCTGTTCAGGGCAATGGTACCCGCAACGGCGAAATCAATCAAAGTGGTGGCAACCGACCGGTTTGGAAAAGTCTATACGGCCACGCATACGATTGGCTCTGTTTAAAATTTTGCCTTTATGAAAAGACTCTTTTTTTTGTTTTCAATCCTTTTTGTCCAGGGTGCAAACGGGCAACCACCAAAGTGGGACAGCACACATCGTCCTAACAACTTTGCCTTGAAGGTGGACCTTTTCAGTAGTTACCCCAATGCTTCCAGTGACATTATTTTCCTGGGCAACAGCATCACGGCCGGGGTGGACTGGATGGAACTGCTCGGAAGAACGGATGTGCGTAACCGTGGTATCTCCGGCGACATCACGTATGGCGTTCTGGAACGGCTGCACGAGGTGACCGAAGGGGCGCCGGCAAAAGTGTTTATTCTTATCGGAATCAATGATATTTCGCGGAACATACCCGATAGTTTCATTATCGGCAATTACCGGAAAATGATTCAGCGCATCAAGCAGGAATCGCCCAAAACAAAGATCTATTTTCAAACCCTGCTGCCGGTGAACAACGAATTCACGCAGTTTAAAAATCATTACAACAAGGACGAACATATTCTTTTTGTGAATGAAAGCCTGAAGAAGCTGGCGGCAAATGAAAAGATCACCCTTATCGATCTTTACCCGCATTTTCTGGACAGCGATAAAAAACTGGAGAAAAAATACACGATCGACGGCCTGCACCTGAATGCAGAAGGATACAAGCTCTGGGCTTCTATTCTGAAGAACGGAAAGTATCTCGAAAATTAAGCGCATGAAGAGTACCTCAATGCTGGTGATGCTGGCAGTTACATTAGCAGCCTGCAGTGCACAAAAACAAATGACAACATCTTTTCCAAACGGACTGGATAAACAAGGCCACCGCGGCAGCCGTGGGCTGATGCCGGAGAATACCATCCCGGCCATGCGCAAGGCCATCGATTTAGGCGTTACCACCCTGGAAATGGACCTGGGGATTTCAAAAGATAAACAGGTAGTGGTTTCGCATGATCCTCACTTTCACGAGAACATTACTACCACGCCGGAAGGAAAGCACCTGACAAAAGGGGAAGCTGCCAAACGCCTGTTGTACACCATGTCTTATGACAGCATTAAAAAATATGATGTAGGACTAAAGCCGCATCCTGATTTTCCGCGGCAGCAAAAGATCGCTGTTTCTAAGCCCCTGCTGGCGGATTTGATTGCCGATGCCGAAGCGTATGCAAAAGAAAAGGGCCGCACGGTGTACTACAACATCGAGATCAAATCAAAGCCGGAAGGCGACGGCAAAAAACATCCCCCGGTGGAAGAATTTGTTGACCTGGCGATGGCAGTGATCAATGCCAGTGGAATCACTGGCAGAACGACAATTCAGTCATTCGATCCAAGAGCCCTGCAGGTAATGCATCGCAAATATCCTGGTGTGGTTACTTCCCTGTTGATAGAGGGAACCGATAAGCGTACACTGGATGAACAATTGCAGCAACTGGGGTATACGCTGCCGGTGTACAGCCCGCACCATACGCTGGTGAATGAAGCGCTGATGGAGGCATGTCAGAAGAAGAACATCCGGGTGATTCCGTGGACCGTGAACAATGTTGAAGATATGCGACGTATGATGATGTTGAAAGTTGATGGCATCATCACCGACTACCCGGATCTTTTTCAGCAGTTGCCATAAACGTAGATACATTTTGTGTTGCAGCTCTTGCAACCGGAATATAGCTTTTTGGCAGAGAACCGGAGTGAAACAGAAAGCGCTGTTATGTGACAATCTGTTTTATATTTAGTGCTTCGAACAGCCGAACCATATTGATAACATAATCTTGCTTGCATGCCTAATTACATTTTAGCGTTCGACCAGGGAACCACCAGTTCACGGGCCATCATCTTCAACAAAAAAGGCGACATCGTCGCTGTCGCCCAAAAAGAGTTTACACAAATTTTTCCGCAACCCGGCTGGGTGGAGCACGACCCCAACGAGATCTGGTCTACACAACTGGGCGTAGCCACAGAAGCGATCCTGAAAGCCGGTCTTACCGTATATGACATTGCGGGCATTGGCATTACCAACCAGCGTGAAACCGCCCTCGTGTGGGACCGCAAAACGTCGCAGCCGGTTTACAATGCTATCGTTTGGCAGGACCGGCGCACTGCCGATTATTGCGATGCGCTGAAAAAAGATGGATCAGCAACAGTCATCAAAGAAAAAAGTGGGCTGGTAACGGATGCTTATTTCTCTGCTACAAAAGTGAAATGGATACTGGATAATGTACCCGGTGCAAAGGCAAAAGCAGACAACGGGGACCTTTGTTTTGGTACGGTTGACAGCTGGCTCTTGTGGAAGCTGACGAACGGCAAAGTGCATGCAACAGACGTAACCAATGCCTGCCGCACGATGCTGTACAACATCCATACGATGCAATGGGACGATGACCTGCTGAAGATCTTTGGCATTCCACACAGCATGTTGCCGGAAGTTTGCTCCAGCAGCGAAGTGTATGGCCATACGCAACATTTATTAACGGCTGCCGATATTCCCATTTGCGGTATTGCCGGCGACCAGCAGGCAGCCCTCTTTGGACAAATGTGCATTCATCCCGGCATGGTGAAAAACACGTATGGTACGGGTTGTTTTATGCTGATGAATACCGGCACCAAACCCGTTCCTTCCAACAATAATTTACTCACCACCGTTGCCTGGAAAATCGGTAACGAAGTACAATACGCATTGGAAGGCAGTGTATTCATTGCCGGTGCCGTAGTGCAGTGGCTGCGGGATGGTTTAAAGCTGATTCAAAATTCCGGCGACGTAGAAGCCTTGAGCCTGCGGGCAGAGGATAACGGTGGGGTGTACATGGTGCCGGCCTTCACCGGCCTGGGTGCGCCCTACTGGAACCAGCATGCCAGGGGAATGATTGTAGGGCTGACAAGAGGCAGTTCCGATGCACAGATCGCAAGAGCGGCGGTGGAAAGCATCGCTTACCAAACCATGGATGTTTTAAAAGCTATGGAAGCCGATGCAGGACTGGCCATCAAAGAAGTAAGGGTAGATGGCGGCGCAACGGTCAATAATTACCTCATGCAGTTCCAGGCTGACATCCTGAATACGACCGTGATCCGTCCGCAGATCACAGAAACAACAGCACTGGGTGCGGCTTACCTGGCCGGACTCGCCGTGGGCTTCTGGCACGATACCAATGAAGTAGAGGCCTACTGGCAAAAGGGGCGGGTCTTTGAAGCAGACATGGCCGAAGAAAGGCGGGCGGCTCACCAAAAGTCCTGGAAAAAAGCCATCCGTGCCGCACAGGCATGGGCGGAAGACTAGATGGCGGATGACAGATGACAGCAGCAGATTCACTACAGTCATCTGTTATCTGTCAACTGTCATCCGTAATTTGTTACAAACCACAAACTACTAACTACAAACCTTACCATGAACATCTTCACCGGGGAAATTATCGGTACATTTCTTTTGATTTTACTTGGCAACGGCGTTGTTGCCAATGTGATCCTGAACAAAACAAAAGGCAACGGCGGCGGCTGGATCGTGATCACCTTTGGCTGGGCGATGGCGGTATTTGTTGGCGTGTTTGTCGCTTCCAAAGCTAGCGGTGCCCACCTGAATCCTGCCGTTACCCTGGCGCTGGCAGTAGCCGGAAAAATATCCTGGGGCGTGGTGCCGGAATACGTGGCGGGGCAAATGATCGGCGCTATGCTAGGATCACTGGGAGTCTGGGCTGCCTACAACCGGCATTTTATGGCAACAGACAATACGGGTACCAAGCTGGCGGTATTCGCTACAGGGCCTGCCATCCGCGGAACCTTTCCCAACCTGCTGACGGAGATCATCGGTACGTTTGTTCTCATTTTTGGTGTGTTGTTCATTATTGCACCGTCTAACAGCCTGGGTGCGCTGGATGCCCTTCCGGTGGCCTTGCTGGTACTGGCCATCGGGTTGAGTTTGGGTGGGCCTACCGGCTATGCCATCAACCCGGCAAGAGACCTGGCACCACGCATCATGCATGCGATTTTACCCATTGGAACCAAAGGAAGCAGCGATTGGCAATATGCCTGGATACCTATTGTCGGACCGATGATCGGTTCCGTTGCAGCCGCCTTGTTGTTTATGGCAATACCAAAATAAGGTGGGTGGCTTTAGGGGCAGTTTCTTAGCTGTATAAATGCAATCTCTAAGGTTAAGAAAGGAACTGCGCCGGTTTCGTTGGTCCATCGGAGTCTGTTACGACACGTTGGCCTTTTCTTCCACTTTGGGCGCTATGTTCTGCAGTGCGCTATCTTCATATTCAGCATGGATAGCTTCTTCTTTGTAGGGCGTTAATAGACTATAAACAGCCGTATCCGCAAAAGCGCCCCGCACAAAATAGTTTTCCTTAAAATAAGCCTCCTGGACAAAGCCTGCTTTTTTCAGGAGTGCTGCGGATGCCCTGTTCCTGGGATCGATCTGCGCTTCTATAGAATGGAGCTTTAGGACCTTAAAACCGTATTCCAACATTGGTTGAATGGCTTCGTACATAATGCCTTTCCCCTGCAGAAAGGGTTCCAGCATATACCCAATCTCGGCCCGGTGATTTTCTTTGTCGATGCGCCATAAACCAATGCTGCCCACATGCTCTGCAGGTCGCTCTTTCAAACTAATGCACCAGGTAATGCCCTCGTTCCGCTCTAAAGCACTGATGATGACGTTGACCCAATACGATGCTTCCTCCAGGGTATGGGTCAGGGGACGGTTGATGTATTGCATCACCGCTTCGTTTGACCGTAACCGTTGTACGGCAGGTGTGTCGGCAAGGGTCATCTGGCGCAGGAGCAGCCGGTTGGTTTCAATTTGTGGAAAGGGGGTAAAGTTGGGAGAAAGCATAGGCTCAATTTAAACAGATTTCGCGGAAAAGAAATCCATAATCTGCATGGAATGCAGCCTGCTGTTTTTTTGTGGTGTTGGAAAGTGGGTTCCGGTCATTCTCTTAGGTCAGCCAAGCTCTAGGATTTCCATTGCTAAAGCATGTTGTAATAGATATTTTCCAAGCGATCATGGCCGCCGAGGAAAGCCGCCACTCTTAGAATGAAAATATCTTCCGGGTTGAAGGCGATCCCGGTGCGCTTGTTTGTCCACGAAAGCAAGTTTGGTGTCGCCTGTTTATTTTAACGCTGATTTCATTTCAGTCCTTCCCCTGTATTTTTCTACCTTCGGCTTCCTTAATCATTACCATTGGACACCAGGCTTGCAATGTACTTCAGAGATGAAGAATGGCTCAGGGATCTTTTCGACCATGCCCATGATCTCATTCAGATTGTAGATGTAGACGGTACCCTGCTTTTTGTTAACCGGTCGTGGTCCGAACATTTAGGCTACAGGCAGGAAGAAATCCTGGACAGGTCCATTTACAGTTTCATTTACGAAGAAGACCGGCAATCTTACAGGGATTACCGCCAAGGGGTAATAGAAGGCCTTTTGAAAGGTACACCTATCGTTTTCAGGCTGCAGACAAAAGCCGGGGAATGTATATATGTAGAAGGCGTAGTGACTGCAAAACACCTGGCAGGTAAAGCCCTCTATACCCGCGGCATTTTCAGGGATATCACGGCCCGCATGGAAAATGAAAAGCAGTTAAAACAGTTAAATAGCAGCCTCCAGGAAAGGCAGCAAAACCTGCATCAATTGTTAGTGCATGCGCCGGATGCCATGATTGTAATTGACCAGGATAGCCGCATTGCATTCTGGAATCCAAAGGCAGAAGAAATTTTTGGCTGGACAGCGGCCGAAGTGCTTCATCAGCCACTCGCTGCCACCATTATTCCCCCGCAACACCGCGAAGCACATGAAAAGGGAATGAAGCGTTATTTGACCACTGGCGAAGCCCACGTTTTGAACCGCACGATCGAGATAACTGCATTGAATAAAAAAGGGGAGGAGTTTTATGTATCGCTGACCATTTCCCAGGCGGTGCAGGATAACAAGGTGGTCTTTATTTCCTTTCTCCGGGATATTTCCGAGCAAAAAAAGAACCAACTGGAGCTGGAAGAAAAAACCCGCCAGTTGGAACAAACCAACAAAAGCCTCGAAGCCTTTGCCTATGCGGCCTCCCACGACCTGAAAGAACCCATCCGGAAGATCCATATTTTTTCCGACCGGCTGAAACAAAAATGGTTCGACCGGTTTGAAGCGGAAGACCGGCATTACCTGGAGCGGATTGAATCGGCTACCATCCGGATGAAAACCTTGATTGATGACTTGCTGTCGTACTCCACTGTCAGCAGTGGCGTGACATTGTACGAGGACGTAAACCTTGCAGAAGTCATCAGGGAAGTACTGGAAGACCTTGAACTGTTGGTACAGGAGAAAGGCGCAGTCATCCGGGTTGATGCCTTGCCTGTTATCCAGGGACAGGCAAGACAGTTGCACCAGGCTTTTCAAAACCTGCTTGACAATGCCTTGAAGTATAGCCAGCCGGACATACAGCCCCATGTTCACATCCGGTCCCGGGTGGTATACGGGGCTGACCTGCCGCAGGCTGCTCTGGGATTGAGCGCAAGCCTGCCGTTTTACCTGATTGAGGTAGAGGATAACGGCATTGGCTTCGAACAAATAAATGCAGAACGGATTTTCCAGGTATTTACCCGGTTGCAAGGTGGCGCCAATCTAAGAGGGTCAGGAGTAGGGCTCTCCATTGTGCAAAAGGTGATCAGTAACCACGGTGGCTTTGTGTGGGCAGAAAGTGCGCCTGGAAAAGGAACCACTTTTTACATTGCATTACCCCGGCAGGAAAATAAGGCAGGCTGAAACAGGAAAGGGCTTTGCTATCATTTGCACCAAGAAATGGGTAGATGCAAAAAAAGTTACAAGGAGTTTTTTCTGGAGATGGGCTGCTGTGATTCAAGACAATTCTGTTTTTGGATAGATGTCCACTCTGGAGCCACCGTCGTTTGGGAGCCGTTCTTTCTGTATAACCTGCCATTTTTATTTTGCTTCACCCTGATGGTTCTCAGTGGCTTAGCTCCCATGCGAAGACCTGTCCCTCTCAAACGCTATGAATTCCGGGTTTTTGCGACTATGTTTGTCCCCGTTCGTACGCAGAAAACATTTTCCGACAGCTGAAAAACCTTATCACCGCGCCCCGGAAAATGGCAAACGATCAACTACCAGTATCTTCTGAAAAGGCCTCCCAATTCTCCTTTGACCAACCCTGATCCAAACCCTAAGGGCCGGCATTGTTAACCTTAAATGAAAACAATGATCCGTAGAAACCTTGCCAGAAAACTCTTCGTGGGTTATTCTTTTTTGCTGATGCTACCGGCAGCAGCGCTGAATCCCAGGATGCCAGCTTCGCTCCCGGTACGGCCAACCGGTACACCTTCCCAACCATTACATGATTCCACCAAACGCCTGTCACCTGACACTGCATCTGCTACCGGCGCCGCCCCAGGAATCGGTTTGAATAAAAATGTTACAGGCTTTGTTAATGCTTACCTGAAAAAAGAAGATGAGTTCCTGCAAAAAATGAAGGTCAGGAGTCAGCGTTACTTCGGCACCATTGAAGATATCTTAAGCACTTATTCATTGCCGTTAGAATTAAAATACCTGGCCATTGTTGAATCGAAACTGCAGCCGAAAGCAACGTCCCGGGCCGGGGCAAGAGGCATGTGGCAACTGATGCCTGTAACGGCAAAAGAACTGGGACTAAGGGTGTCGGGTAAAACCGATGAACGCCTGCACACCTACCGCAGCACCGTGGCGGCGGCCAAATACCTGCGGCGGCTCTATGCTGAATTTGGCGACTGGCTGCTGGTATTGGCTGCATACAACGGCGGACCTGGCACAGTGTACAAAGCCATCAAAAAAGCGGGCAGCAAAAACTACTGGGCCCTGCAGCGTTTTCTCCCTGCCGAAAGCCGCGGACATGTGAAGCGGTTTATTGGTGTGCATTATTTTTTTGAAGGCGAAGGCAGTGTGACCACGCAAACAAAAGCAGAAGCAAAAGCCTGGCAGAAGAAACTGGCCGAAGAAAAGGAATTGCTGCTGGCGAAAACAGCAGGACAAGATACAATAGCCACGCAGTTACCGGATAGTTTGGGCTGGGCGCATGGGCAGAAATGAGATGTGGCCGCATAACCATAAAAGATGGGCTGTCCGGCAGTCCATCTTTTATGAAAACAGGAGAAAGGTCAATAATCATAGTGCACCACCTTTCCGCTGGCGTTGTACACGGTAAAGAGCGATGTACTGCCATCGATGGTTTGCACCCGGAACAGGTTTTCTTCTTTCACTGGCAGCTCAATGCGAACGATATTGCCAATCCGGATAGCTGGCCGTTTGCGGAAAACCTCTTCTATGGCACGCGGCAGTTGCGGACGGCCTACAGCAGTGCGGGTATCCTTGCGCTGGCCGTTGGCATGGTATACAGCCGTTGAGGTGAGGGGTCCATTGGTGAAGGTGGCCGTCCAGTCGCCGCGGTACTTGCTCCAGCGCACATGGCTGGCATTCGGGTAATCGGCAGCAAAAGCCTGGCGCACCTTGGCAGGTTGATTTTTCGAAGTTTTGGGACCGCCTTTTCCCGATATGCCTTCCCACACAGCATCATCGTTTTTGTTTCCTTTTTGTTTTTTGTCATTCGAAGGTTCACCCAGGACCACCCGGCGGACTTCCTCACGGGATGTTTCCTGTTTGTGGCCCTTTCCTTTGCCCTTTTGGGCAAAGCTGGCGGTAGCAAGTGTAAGGGCAAGGGTGCCAATGAGTAGTTTTTTCATGGTGTCGGTTTAAGGGGCACAAAATAAACAAAAGCAGCCGGGAAGCAAATGGATAATAATCAAGTCCAATGGGAAATTTCGTAAATTTAATGAGCTGTCACTTTATCCCCTCCCTGTAGACCCCCTGTATAATAAACCTAACGGCCATGAAAAAACGTTTTTATCTTTTTTGCCCCTTTCTTATTGGTGGCGCAGCCATGGCACTGCTAACAGGTACTGCCGGTGAAGAGCTGCCCGTTATTCCGTCTTCCGCGGCAATCAGTTGTGCCCCGGGTGCAGACGGTGAATTTGTTACTAGCAATGGCAAGTTCATTCCGGTTATGCCCGGCTGGGGCAATCATTCGTATGCTATAACCACCGGCAGCGACAGCGCCCAGTTCTATTTTAACCAGGGACTGACGTTTTACTACAGCTACCATGCACGGGAAGCAGTTGCTTCATTCAAAGAGGCGGCAAGGTTCGACAGCAGTTGTGCCATGGCCTACTGGGGACAGGCCCTTGCCCTGGGGCCAACCTACAATTTTGGCTATGCCTACAAAATGAACGGAAGCATTCCGGCCATTCTGCAGGCCATGAACCGTCATGCAGCGGAGACCAGCGCCAAAGAAAGGGCACTGATAGCAGCCATGAACCTGCGTTACGACAGCAACGATCCTTCCGATGGGCAACGATCTGTTCTCAATGCACGCTATGCCGAAGCCCTGAAGCCGCTGGTGCATACCTATGCTGATGATATCGACATCAAAGCCCTCTACACCGATGCCGTGATGTTGCTTCATGCCTGGGACTTCTGGTACAACGACGGGCGGCCCAAAGCCTGGACGCCGGAGCTGGTGCAATATTGCGAAGACATTCTGCAAAAAGATCCGCGCCATCCCGCTGCATTGCACTATTATATTCATGTAACGGAGGCATCCCGCCAACCCGAAGTTGCCCTGCCTGGCGCCGACTCGCTGCTCCGGCTGTTCCCGGGTGTGGCCCATATGGTGCACATGTCGAGCCATGAGTATGAGCGCATTGGTTACTATGCCAAAGGTGTTGACGCAAATGAAAAAGCCGACCGCAGCCTGGTGGTGTACGACTCATTGGCAAAGGGGCTGTTGCCACAGGTGCATGTGCCACATTATTTTGCGGTGGATGCTTATTGTGCTCTCAGCGGCGCAATGCAGGAAAAGGCCCTTGCCAAATCCCTGGTCCTGCGCAACAGTGTACAGCCAACCGGAGAAGCCATGTACCTGCAGTACCAGTACATGTTCCCGCAACTTGCTATGGTGCGGCTGGGTAAATGGAACGATATTTTGCAGGACGCTACCCGCATAGAGCCCGGCTGGCGTTATGCCCAGATACTCCATCATTTTGCCAGGGGAATGGCTTTGGCCAGGACCGGCAGCCATAGCCAGGCGGAAGCTGCGTTAGGGCAACTCCGGGAGGCGATGAAGGACGAAGCCCTGCGGAAAAAATTTGTACCGCATACCAGCAGCCCGGCCGAATGTGCAACGGTAGCCGAAAACATTTTACAGGCAACGCTTTTCTTTGAACGGCGGGAACCTGCACAGGCAATCAGCGCTATCAAAAAAGCTATTCGTGCCGAGGATAGTCTTATCTATTCCGAACCAAAGATCTGGATGCTGCCGGCACGGCAATACCTGGGTGCTTTTCTGCTGCAGTTAGGCCGGCCAAAGGAAGCGGAAAACGTTTACCGGGAAGACCTCGTGTGGAATCCAGGCAATGGCTGGTCCCTGCTGGGACTCTACCAGGCCTTGCAGGCACAGGGAAAAAAGAGCGAGCTGGCAGGGCTGAAGAAAAAATACACGGCATCATTTTCAGAGGCGGAAGTGATCCCCAGCCGGTCGGCCTATTGAAGCTTTATACATTCGGCTGCGCATAAAAAAGGACGGCAGGCGCCGTCCTTTTACATTGCATCAAAAGGAAGAACCAAGGGTCAGGCCGGTACGCAGACCAAAGCCATTCATGCCGCTTTTCAGGTCAAAATCATCTTCCTGGTTGTCGTTGCGGAAGGTGAGCCTGTTGAAAGAAGGCCCGGCAAACACGTTAAGTACAAACCCGCTTTCCCATCGTTTCTGGTAGCCTGCTACAGCACCGCCACCAAGCGTGGTAATGTCGGCCTTGTTGCTGATTTCTTTGTTGGTGATGGAAAGATTCTGGTAACGGCCAAAGGGTGCAATATATCCTCCGTTGAGTGGTTTGCGCTGCCCGCCGAAATAAAAGCGTACTTCCGGAACAATACCAAAGCCCTCGTATTTATGCCCTTCAAGCCCGGCACCGGAATAAAAGCCGCCCAGCTGTACCGACAAGTTGTTGGATAAGGAACGTTCATAGGATACGTTCCCTGTCATGACCAGCAGGGAAAGCGGGTTGAATTTCAGTGCATTTTTTGGTGTTGTTTGTGCACTGGCAAATGTGGTAAGAAACAGGGCGATGACGAACAGGTAATTTTTCATGCTGCGTTGATTTGTGGTGATTTGTTTTTGGTTAGCGAACTTGTGCTGCGATGCAGGTACTGTGCTTTGCTGCATTGTTTTTTCTCCGAAAGATTGTGTTGGCATGGTTGATTGTTTTAATGATGAATGATGATCGCTTTTCAACAATACCCGACAGGGAGAAAAAAGCGTTGGGTGCTTTTCATGCTGTTAACAAGACTTTAGGAGAACAGCCTTTTTTCAATGCAGTGTGATGGAAAGTGAGTTGTTGCAGAGAGGGCAAAGGGAAAATGAAATTTTATCCAAGGAACTTTCTTCGGTTTCATTCAAAGTTTACATACTTGTTTGGCAACGGTTATGCGCAAGTGAAGTTTTTGGCGCCTGTGGAAGAGCGCACCGGATACAGCAATTAAGAGGAGTGGCAGGCATTACCTGTTGCCTGTGAATGGTAGATGAAATGGTGGAAGACAGCGGCGCTCCTGTTATGACGGTTGGCTCTACGCTGCGCAGGATCGTATGGGGAAGAAGGATGGTAGAAAAAAGCAAAGGGTAAAAACAGGAATAAGGTTTTTATCTCATGCTTCAGCGCCTTTTCTGCCGTAGGAAAGGGAGGCCGATGATGCCGGTACCTCCAGGTAGAAAAAAGGCCGGGCAGGAATGCGTTCAATGGTATCCCTGTTTTGCAACAGGATCTGCTGGCGCAAGGCCTGCAGGTAAAATTCATCTTTGCAGCGTGCAGGATTTACCGGTGCCGAAGCCACCAGAATACCGTTAAGGGTGAGGTTGAGTCGCATGGTTTCTGTTTTATTTAAAGGTCGGAAAGGTGTAGGTGTAGGGGCAACGGCATCAGGGATCAACCGGAATTTTTGCTGCTTCAATTGTAGGTCCTTGTGCAACTGCTCTGCTCCACACCGTCACAATCATTTCTCCTTGCAAACTACTCATGGAGCACTCCGCAAAATACCCAAGGTGCATCGCAAGGGAGAGGTCCAGGCCTTCCTGATGGCAAGCCGTGCTACAGAATGCAGGGCAAGCTATTCCTCCGCTATTTTCGCGGCATGGTTTCTTTTGTTCGGTTAACGCCTGGCGATGCAGCACTGCTGGCAGAGATTGGCGGCACCAGTTTATTGGAATCGCACGGGCACAGTGCACCTGCTGAGGTCATGCAGCAGTACGTGGAAAGGAGTTTCAGCGAGGAGGCCTGCCGGGCCGAATTGGCGGATGAGGCCAACCTCTTTACGGCCGTTGTTTACAACAACAGGCCAGTTGGTTATTACAAGATGATCCTGGGTAGCCCACATCCTGCCATTTCCCTGCAGCCGGTCACCAAACTGGAGCGCCTCTACCTGCTAAAAGAATATTACGACCTGAAACTGGGCCACCACCTGTTGCAGCAGGCTGTTGACCTTTCCAGGAGTGCGGGAGAAAAGGGAATGTGGCTGGATGTATGGAAGGAAAACCACCGGGCCATCCGCTTTTACCAGAAGCAGGGCTTTGAAACGGTGGGCGAAAGCAGGTTTGTGCTGACGGCAAACCGTACCAATCCCATCTGGGTAATGCTGCTCCGGTATGAAAGCCTGGAAGAAAACGTTTAATGCGTTCTGTTAGTGCTCCTGGCGGAGTCATAAAAACGGTTTTATACTTCCTATGTTGAACTGCCCAATAGAAAAACCGGGTTAAGAATATTTCCTCCCGCTGGAAACTTCATACGCCGGCACAGGCGGGCACTTTGCTGAAATGCTTACCTTCAGGTCTCATCCTATATGACGAAAGAAACACCCCATTCCGCCACCTGGCAGGCGCTTGACCTGAGCCTTTTTGAAGCAACCCCGGGACTACGGGTTGTTTTTTTACCGGATTCGCCCCGGTTTACCATGATTGCAGTGAGCCAGGACATGTGCCGGTTTGTTGGTCTGCCCCGGGAACATTTTATCGGCAGGAGTGTTTTTGATGTCTTTCCTGCCAACCCGGCCGATACCGAAAGCTCAGGGCATAAAAACCTCCTGGATTCACTCAACAAAGTGGTTCGTACCGGTGCGCCGCACCAGATGAAGCGCCAGCGTTATGATGTTGCGATCGGCGGTGGCACATTCCAGGAAATTTACTGGGAAAACACCAGCACGCCGGTGCTGGATGCGCAGGGAGAGATCTGCTGTATCATCCATACCGCCCAGAATATTAGCGAAAAAGTAAAGGCCGAAAAGCGTGAAGTGGATATCAGGGGCATGGAAAGAATTCACCGCCTGTTTATGGAAACGCCGCTGGTGATAGGCATTACCCGCGGAAAAGACTATATACTGGAACTGGCCAACAGCGAAGCGCTGAAGCTATGGGGCAAAGGTCCCGAGATCATCGGAAAGCCGCTGCTCCAGGGCATACCCGAAGCAGGAACACAAAACATTATCCCGGTATTTGATGAAGTGGTGAAAACCGGGAAGCCTTTTATCGGTAAAGAAGTGCCGGTGGTTACCCGGCGAGACGGCAGGGAAGAAGTGCACTATTTCGACATGGTGTACCAGCCCTATTACGATGATGAGAGCTTGCAGCCCTCTGGTGTGTTTACGCTGTCATACAATGTGACGGAGCTGGTGGAAGCCCGCAAGCGGGTAGAAGAAAATGAAGAAAAATACCGCAGCTTGTTTGAGTCGATGGACCAGGGCTTTTGCGTTTTGGAAATGATTTTTGACGAGGGGGGCCAGCCGGTAGACTACCGCTTTCTGGAAGCCAACCCGGTGTTTGAAGAACTGACGGGCCTGAAAGACGCTCTGGGCAAAACAGCCCGGGAACTGGTGCCTAACCTGGAAGCACATTGGTTTACCCTGTACGGCAATGTTGCCCTCACGGGAAAGCCTATCCGTTTTATCGAAGGCTCGGAAGCGATGGGGCGCTGGTTTGATGTTTATGCCTATCGCCCCGGTGGCGAAGAAAGTCGCAAGGTGGCTCTCCTGTTCACCAACATTACGGAACAGAGAAAAACCCAGGCTGCCATGAAGGTAAGTGAAGAACGCTTCCGCCACATGGTAGAGCAGGCACCTGTAGCCATTACCCTGACGCGGGGCCAGGACCTGGTGATTGAAAGCATCAACGATCCCATGCTGAAAATAATGGGCAAAAGAACAGCGGAAGAGGTCCTGGGAAAAAACTTGCTGGAAGCGGTTCCTGAGGTGGCAGGCCAGGATGTATTCAACCTCCTGTTAACAGTGCTGGAAACCGGTAAGCCCTTCCGGGGCACTGAGCTTCCTGTGGTGCTGTTCGACAACGGCCAGCCGCAAACCCATTACTTCGACCTGTCCTTTACGCCTATTCTGGAAGCCGGTAAGGCAACGGCCGTCCTGCATGTTGCAATCGATGTATCGGAGCAGGTACTGTCGCGGCGCAAGGTGGAGGAAAACCGGGAGGCACTGCAGATGGCCGTCGACATTGCAGAACTGGGCACTTTTGTGGTGGACCTGGTTCCTTTCAAGGGTCGTTTTACAGAGCGGGTGGCCGGCTGGTTTGGCTTTAGCGAAACGGAACTTGCCATGCAAGCCATTTTTGCTGCCATCCACCCCGACGACCGGGAGCGGGTAGTACAGGAAATTATGAATACCACCCGGGAAGAAACTTATAGTCGCCATGACATTACCTACCGGGTACAAAACCCCCAAACCGGAGCGGAACGCTACCTGCGTTCTTTGGGCCGCACTTTTTTTGACCAGGAGGGCAAAGCAGTACAGATCCGCGGCGTCATCCAGGACGTGACCGCCCAGGTACAGTACCGGCAGCAAATTGAACACAACGAAGCCTTGCTGCAACAGCGGGTAAAAGAGCGTACACAGGAACTGGAAAGCAAAAACCGCGAACTGGAACAGTTTGCCTATGCCGCCTCCCACGATATGCAGGAGCCGCTCCGCAAGATTGCCACCTTCAGCAATTTTATGCTGGAGCACAACAACACCCAACTGGATGAAAGGGGAAAAAGTTACCTGTCCAAGATTGGTACTTCCGTGCAGCGGATGAAGAACATCATCGACGACCTGCTGCAGTACTCGCACCAGACCAGGGAGGACAGGCAGTTTCTGCCCACAGATCTATCAACAGTGATAGGGGAGATTGAATCAGACCTTGACCTGGTAATGGAGCAGAAAGATGCTGTGGTGGAGAAAAGCTCGCTGCCCACCGTAGTGGCCGTACACAACCAGTTGCACCAGCTTTTTTACAACCTGATTACCAATGCCCTGAAGTTTGCCAAACCCGGCGTTCCGCCCCGCATTTATATCAGGGGAGAAAGCGTTGCCAATGACGACCTGCCGCAAAGCAGTAGCCTTGATCGGGAAAAAGCCTATGTGCTGATTACTGTAAGTGATAACGGGATCGGGTTTGAACAGGAATATGCAGGGCAGATCTTTACGCTATTCAAACGGCTGCACGGCCGCAGCGAATATGAAGGCACCGGTATCGGCCTGGCCTTGTGCAAAAAAATTGCGGAGAATCACGGAGGCACCATCTGGGCCGAAGGAAGACCGGGAGAAGGAGCAACGTTCCATGTATTGCTGCCGGTGGCGTAAAAACGTGGAAACACCAGCAGCCGGCCCATAAAAAAATACTGCCAGGTGGGGTGAAAAAATATTATATTTAAGATGCATCTATTCACCTCACCAAAACAAAAGCAGTATGAAAAAAGATCTTCTGAAGGTGCTGATCGCCTGCAGCGCCTTTGTCCTTTTCTCCTCGTGTAGCAGCACCAACAATGAGCCAAAAGTAGCCGGTATGCGGGAAGAGGCGACCGATTCATTGGCACTCTACCGCTACGGGGGCTTTGGCTCCGCCGCTAAGTGGGGCGAGCACATTGTAACCATTGCTGGCTGTCATGATTGCCATACGCCAAAAGTGATGACGCCGATGGGACCTGATTTCGACAGTTCCCGCTTACTCTCAGGCTTTCCGGCCGGCTCTCCCGAATTTGCCGTGAACCGCAAGGAAATGGAAAGCAAAGGACTGGCTGTTACCGGCGACCTGACTTCCTGGGTTGGGCCCTGGGGCGTTTCTTATGCCGCTAACCTGACCTCTGATGAAACCGGCACGGGCAGTTGGACGGAAGCCCAGTTTATGAAGGCACTTCGCGAAGGCAAATACAAGGGAATGGACAACACCCGGCCGTTGCTGCCGCCTATGCCCTGGAACGTATACCGCTACATGACCGACGACGAGATCAAGGCCATTTTCGCCTTCCTCCAGACAACCAAACCAATCAAGAACGTAGTGCCGGCACCAAAGCCACCGGTTTCTGCACCCAAACAGCCATAACAAGCGGCATTTGCTCAAAGCAAGGCCTGTTTTTGTTTTTGCTGCCAATGCAGTAAGGCCCATCCAGGCGAAGGGGATCATTGCACCAGGTATAAGCCGTGGATAGTTGCCTCGCCCAATGCCTGATGCACTGTTTTATCTGCTAACTAACGGCCTCGGATAAACGGTTTGTTGAGACCAAAGCTAAATAGGTGAATGACTGCCGGTATCGCCTGGGTGCAAACTGGTAGTGAATCAACCGGCAGCAGGTTGGTAAAGGATGATTATTACCGCATCAAAGCTTTTTTCGTTTAGGTTCCTGCTGGAGGGAACAATGAATACCGCCGCCATTCCAGTTTTGCCGGAGAACGTTGATCCAGACAAGCTCTCTGCCCGGGAAAGCCTGCTGTAGGATTTGGGCTACCCGGGCTTCTTTTTGCGCATCCGCATCTGTCCAAACAAAGCCAGACGAATTTCCTTTTTATGAACAAGGGTTGCATGGCTAGGGCTTTCCTGCTTTCAATAGGGCCTGTTTGAAGAAACGGCCCTGCCGTGTGGGGGTAAACTTCCAGTCGCTGATCAGCATGGGAGCCCATTGCGGGTCAAACACCCAAACGGAATACGAAATGCCGTTCTCGTTGCAATAGCGGGTAATGGCCTCGCCATACGATTCATCGCTGATGACAGGAACATGGGCGCCTTTTTCATCGGGTCCGCAAAACCCGATCTCGGTTAGCATTACCGGGTACTTTTTCGCCACGAAACCCCAGTCGGCCGTCCATTTTTCTTCCCAGGGTTTAGGCCTTTTTTGTGGGTAAGGATGACTGACATAGCCGATGCCCTCGGCATGGATTGGCTCATTGGCTACCGGAGTCAGGTCATAGGCCCAGTTAAAGCCGGCCACCAGCGGGATGGCTTTCGCTCCGTGTGCCCTGATAATGGTGATCATTTCCTCATTCATGGCCTTCCAGTCCTGCCAGGAACAAAGGCCCAGTTGCCCGTTCATCACCGTCGGTTCGTTGAACAGTTCAAAAAATGCAACGGTGGTATGGCCCTTGTAATGCGCCGCCATGGTGCGCCAGAACTCATAGGTTTCCTTGCGGGTGGTTTCGTAACCGGCACTCTGGTACATTTCGGTGCGCAGGTTGCCGATGCTGTGCCAGTCGATGTTTACGTACAGTCCCAGTTCTGTGGCCCATTTTACACCATCATCCAGCAGTTTCAGGTAAGCTTCTTTTCCCCGGCTGCGCCAGGCCCGGGGATGAACGGGAAAGCGGATAATGTTGGCCCCCCAGCTTTTGACCTGTTCAAAATACTCGCGGTTCCAGTGCCCGTCCTTCTCCAGCTTGTCTGGGTCACTCGCATCTAATCCGCGTAAAACAATCGGCTTGCCTGCAGCCATAAAACGGTTGCCCGATACTGTTACCAACGGCAGCGAATCAGTAGCCTGGCCGGAGGAAGGGTTTGCCAGGGAAAGCAGGAAAAGGATGGGTAGGATAAAGAGGACTGCCTTTTTCATAACGTGGTCGATTGAATGCTAAATATAGGACAACGCTGCTTCTGAGAAAAAGACTGCTGGAGCATAGCATTTCCCTTTCACCCGGTCTTCGCAAATAGCCTTTGGTAAGCTCTTATGGTGAGCCCTGCGATTCTGAAACGATTACAATAGGCGTTTTTAATAACGGCAATGATTATCCAGTAAAGCAGTGGATCGTTTATGAAAAACCAATGCGTCGCAGGAGCGGCTCGTACCGTGGATCTTCCCGCAGGGTATCCGGTATCCAGGATTGATATTTCAGGGTTAGCAGCAGGGGCTCCTGCTCCTCAAAAGCCTGCTCCAGGTGTACAAAGGCTTCGTCCAGCTCCTCCAGGGAAGCCAGCGCAATGCCCGTAAGGGAATGCGACACGTATTCGGTGGCGGCTCTTTCTTTCAGCTCATTCAGGATCTGTTGTGCCTTGGCAAACTTCCACACCTTGCAGTAGGCAATGGCCAGCACATTCTGGGCTAAGTGAAACTTGCGGGAAACCCGTGAAAGTTGCTCCAGCACATCAATGCCTTCCTTGTACCGTCGCAGGGCCAGGTACGAGAGGCCGAGGTAAAGATGGCAGATAAAAGAATCCGGCTCCTCATCCGCTCCTTTTTTGCAGTAAGTCACCGCTTCGGCGTATTGGCCTACTGAGTGCAGGATAGAACCATAGAGGCCAAGGGCCAGGGGAGAGAGTGGCTCCAGTTCAATAGCGATCCTGCCATGGGTGATGGCACCCATAAAATCGCCCTTTACCCAGGCCAGGTACAGGCAGCCATACCAGAAATGCGCCTGTGCGTAGCGGGAATTAATGGCCAGCGATTGTAAAAAGTTTTTTTCGGCTTCTTCCCAGTTCCACTCAAAACAGGTGTACAGGTAGCCCAGCGTAGCGTAGGGTTCGCAGGCTTCGGCATCCAGTTGTAAAGCAGTTTCCGCCGATTTCCTTGCCTTGGCAGTTACTTCGGATGGCGGCAGCAGGCCATAAAAGCCGGCCATCAGGTAGGCATCGGCACAGGCGGTGTGCGCCAGCATAAAACCGGGGTCCACTGTTATGGCCTGTTCAAGGGCCTGGATAGCCATGAGAAGGGTACCTCCCCGCTTGTTCATGTAATAGCGCCCCTTCAGGTACAGTTCATAGGCCCCTACGTTAGTTGTGGGATTTTTCGTAATCAGCTCCCGGTCGTTTTCCAACAGAGTGCATTTCAGCTTCTCGGTGATCGATAACGCCACTTCATCCTGCACGGCAAACACATCGTCCAGGTCGCGGTCATATTTTTCCGACCACAGGTGGAGGCCCGTATCCAGGTTCACCAGCTGCACCATCAGCCGCAGGCGTCGGCCCTGCTTACGGATGCTTCCCTGCAGGGCGGTTTTCACACCCAGCTTTTCCTTTACCTCCTGGAGATCTATATGCCGGGCATCAAACTGGAAGGAAGAGGATCGGCTTACCACCTTCAGGTCTTTAAGCTTGGAGAGGGAGTTCAGGATCTCTTCACCCACACCTTGGCTGAAGTATTCCTGCTCGGGGTCGTTGCTCAGGTTAACGAAGGGGAGCACCGCAATGCTTTTTTCAATAGGGCCGGAGGCTTGTGTTCCGCCAGCAGGCGGTGCATTCCGGGACTGCGGCGCCAGCTTTCCTTTTAGGGAATTGGGCGCTGGCACCACCAGGCCGGGATGGTTCAGGGCAAAAACTTCCATTTTGCGCCGGATGTTTTTAAACTGGTAACTGCCGACAGATACCGTTTTGAATTCAGGATGATTGCCGATTTCGTCAATTATTTTTTCAGAGAGCAGCACACTGCCTGCCACACCCAGCGATTCGATGCGGGAGGTAACGTTAACGCTGTCGCCAAAGATCTGGTTATCGTCAAAAACAATATCGCCGCTGTGCAGGCCGATTCGCACCGGGAGGGCAGGCGGCTGCTGAAAGGCTTGCTGCATGGCCAGTGCACAGGCAACGGCATTAACCGCGCTGGAAAAAATGCTCAGGGTGCCATCACCGTAAAACTGGATAATGCGGCCTTCATACTGCTGGTGCTGGCTTTCCAGGGTTTCCCGGTAACGGGCTCTCCATTGGATGGCCTGCTCTTCATTCTCCTGCATGAGTGAAGAATACCCTTCAATATCGGCAAACATGATAGCGGCAAGCTGACGGCGATGCTGTGTCACAGATCGGTTCATCGCATTAAAATTAAACCCAACGCCGTCAATATCCTATCATTGATGAAAAGGATTTTTCGCTCTACAATAGCTGGTGGGTTCTCTGTGCAATTGACGAAAGCCATAGCCTGCGGCAAAGGCAGAAAGTGGCCGATGCATACCGGCTTCCAATCTTTGCAAATGGCGGGTTGGCCCTTGCCTATTTTTCTACAACTCCTGACCTTACCTGCGACTGAAGGTATTCGTCCAGATTCTCCAGCCCCATGGTAAAGCCCTCGCGGAAGCCCATTTGAAGGATGGTTTCCAGGTCAGATAGATCATCAAACCGAAGATTGATGTTCACCGTCGTGCTCTCCCCGTCGCCGCTAAAGGCATTCTGCCAGTGCATTCTGGGCTTTGTATTATCCGCCACGGCCTGCTCGTCGCAAAAAGCATCGAGTCCGGAAAAAAGCTTTTCGGGATCGATCTGCTGGAACTCGAACAAACACCATTGTCTATCGCCTTCCGGCCCCACCATGCAATAATGCCAGTGTCCGCCCTCGGTAAACTGCATGGTTTTGGTCTCGGCCCGCCAGGGTTTGGGTGCCCACCACTGGTCCAGGATCTCGGGTTGGGTCCAGGCGGCCCACACCAGGTGGAGCGGGGCGTTGAAAGCTCTTTCTACCCGGATCGTTCTGGCCTCTTTGTCTACAACGAAATTGAAAAGGATTGCTTTGGTCATGGCTTTTTTGATTTGAGGTGAGTTAATACTGTATCGAGTTGATCGAAGCGTTTGGCCATCAGTTGCCGGAATTGCTCCAGCCAATTTTCGATCTCTTTCATCTTGTCGGTGTTGAGGTGATAGTAAATTTCCCTTCCCTGAGTATCCTGCCGTACCACTTCACAGGCCATCAGTACCTGCAGGTGTTTGGAAACAGCCTGCCGGCTGCTGTCGAAATGTTCGGCAATGGCGTTCGGCGTCATGGCTGCCGTGGCCAGCAGCAGGATAATCGCCCTCCTTGTGGGATCGGCTATGGCCTGGAATACATCTCTGCGGGTTTCCATCATATATGCAACGATATGGTTGCAAATATACATGCAACTATTTAGTTGCGCAAAAAATTATTTTTACTAGGCTTCAGGCGCAGTTCATTTCGCGATCAGGAAGTGGTACAAAAGATTTCCGGTTAATTCCTGTACTGTACGGTGCATCCGGCGGATATTGGCAGGATAAATTTTATGCATCACCGGTTATGCATTTCAGTTGGTACTGTAGATAGAGATGTTTTGGATGTACCGTCCTTACTTCAGTACCTTGATGGCAGCTACAATAAAGGATACCCACAACAGGGCAAACAGGAGCGACGAAAGCAGGACAAAAAACAGGGAAAGCAGGAATTTCTGTTTTTTTACGTTTGCCAGGTAAAGAGAAGCTGGTTTCATTGATGTTGGTATATATTTCTAAGCTACATGAATTCGGCAACGGAATACCGGCTGATAGGCCAATAAAGAAGAAGTATCGGCCAAAGGGGGTTCGGGTCAGCCTGACAGGGCCGGTCGTTTTCCATCCGACCGGTTTAAGAGAATCTTATGGCAAACCTTCCAGTGAAATGCAGAAACACTCCAGGTGCTATTGTAGTTTGTAGCAACGGTGCAAACTCCTGCCTGCTTAGCGCTGCTTGTTAAAGACGGACCCTCTCAGCTAAAGGTCCGCACTTGAAGGGTCGATTTACCAATATAATTGAGCAGCTACGGTACACATCTCTTCAGGTATTATCATAAGCACAGCTTATTGGCCGCATACCAAAACCTAACAGTTATCAATAAACGAAATAAAAAACGCAGCCACCAGGACTGCGTCTTCAATAGCGTGAATCTGTTCTCAATGACGGCCGTCTTTTTTGTCCATCTCATTGCCAATAACGGCACCGGCGCCTGCACCCACCACGCCGCCAATAACGGCACCGGCAGCCCGGTTCTTTTTATTAATGATCGCACCGGTTCCGGCACCTACTACACCACCAATCACGGCACCCTTGGCCGTTTTGCTCCAGCCTTTTTTTGCCGTTTCTTCGGCGGCGGGTTGTGTGCCGGGTTGCGCAGCACTGTTGCCCTCTTCTGCAGTAGTGGCACCGTTGCCCTGGCTATTGCTTTTTGTTGCGGCAGTTGTGGTTGCTTTTTTGCTTGTGGTGCGGGGTTTTTGCGGTGGCGGTGGCGCCTGCACCGTAGCAGTGGTATCCTGGTGCGGAAGTTCAGGTCCAACAACAAAGCTGGTATCGCTCTTCAACAAAGGGGTAGCTTCCGTGGTTTTGGGGCTATCCTGACAGGAGGCAACGGCAATTGCTACACAAAAGATGGGATACATAATTTTCATAAGTGCTGAATTTTGGGTTTGTAATAAAGGGTTAACGAATGGGCACAAATAAACGGCAGAAAAAAGGAGCCGCAAAGAGCCGGAGACAGAAAAGGTAAAACCACTTTGCAGCGGTAGCGGTTTTACGTGTACAGCCGGGGCGAGATAAGAAGGCTGGCCTCAGAGAAATGAGATGCCGGCAGCACTACAGCATGGCAGTATATTAGGGGAAGTTTATGAAAGAGGCATCATTTGTCCTTACCAACAACTCCCGCATCATATACCACCTGCCCGCCAATTACCGTCAATACACTGGTGGTGCCCGGAAGCTGTTGCAACGGCACCGTAAATATATCTTGTGAAAGCACGGCCAGGTCGGCCAGCATACCCGCTTTCAACACACCTTTTTCTTTCTCCTTATTTTCAGCGTAAGCCGAGCCACGGGTATAAGCGATCACCGCCTGCTCCCGGCTCACGGCTTCGGCGGGATTAGTAGGGTGCATAGCAGCAAACATGATATTCAGGAAAGGATTGTTCGGACCATCCGACCCGATGGCTACCGGTATGCCCGCTTCTATCAGGGAGCGGAACGGCTGGTAAGTCCTGGCACGTCCTTCTCCCAACCGTGTATGGTTGATTTCCGCAAATGTAAAATGCGAAGGGTTTACTACGGCCACAATGCCGAGGTCTTTAGCATCTTTCCATTGGTCAAAGAGCAGTCCGTCAGCATGTTCAAATCGCACCCTTTTGGCCCGCCATTGCGGGGCACCGGCAGCTTTTTTCATTTCTTCGATCACCAGGGCAGGCGTATAATCACCCACAATATGCAGCAGCAGTTGCTCCCGGCTTTGCAGCCCTTCCCGGACAATGGAACGTATCGTGTCCAGCGGAAAATTCAGGGTTCCCTGCTGCCCCGGCTGATCGCTGTAGGCTGACTGCATAAACGCCCCTCTTTCCAGCGGTGTGCCGTCCAGGATCCATTTGGTTCCCGATACTTCGTAACGGGCAGTGGCAGGGTAGGTTTTGCTCCACGAAGAAAGCTCCCGGCCCTTCGAGGAGGTTCCCGGGAAACGGATAATGCGGATGCGTAGCGGCAGTTGGGCTTCCCGGACTACCGACACCATCTTGTCGAGTTCCAGCGAGGTAGCCATATTCTGTACGGAGGTGATACCCATTCGAATGGCTTCTTCTGCAAACTGCTGAAAGCCCTTTACCAGTATGTCATTGGGCAACGAAGAATACCACCGGCGTTTAATGTCAAATTCGGCGTATTCGGCAAACAAGCCACTGAGTTCCTGGGTGCCCTTTATCCGTTCGTACCGGCCACCCACCGGGTCCGGCGCCGTAGGGGAGATGCCCAGGCGTTGCATGGCTTTGGTGTTCAGGATCGTGCCATGCCCCCATGGTGCGTTCAGGATCACCGGGTGCTCCGGCGCCACCTTATCCAGCGATTCCCGGCGGGCCAGGGTGTCTTCAATCAGGCGCAGACCGATGTTTCCCTGGATAAGCGTGCCTGGCGGCACCTGCTTTACCGTCATTGCCAGCGAATCCAGCACCTGCTGCAGGGTGGGGCCGGGGAGCATCGGTTCGGTAAAGTTGATGAACCGGCCGAAGGGAGTGCCATAGCCAATATGATCATGGGCATCGTTGATACCGGGGATCACCGTCCGCCCGCCCAGGTCAATCCGCCGCGTAGTAGCGCCGGCCCTTTTTTCAACAGCGGCTGTCGTGCCCACAGCCACGATCCGGTCGCCCCGGATAGCAATGGCTTCGGCATAAGGTACCGCCTCATCGGCGGTGAAAATTTTTCCGTTGGTGAGGATGAGGTCCGGCGCCTGTGCGCTACCCAAAAAAGGTGCGGTGGCGCAAAGGAGGATAAGGCTGAAGAATATAGATCGATACATATAGGAGTATTTAATGGACACAAAATTCAATCTCCAAAAGGCACATGCATAGTACAAAATAGACATTCTTACAGCTGTAGGTCAGCCTGCAGCCGCCAAGGGGTTTCCGACAGTTCTTTATCCACCACAGTAGGTAAGGTGCCCGTAAACACTTTGAAGTCCCGGATCAGGTGCATCTGGTCAAAATAACCCGCCGTGTGGGCAATAGCTTTCCAGCTAAGGGTGGGATGGATCTCCCGCATCCGGTAGGCTTTGGAGAAGCGGATTATGCGGGCAAAAAGCTTGGGCGAAAGCCCGATGCGTTCCTTACACTTTCGTTCAAATTGTTTAAGACTGAGGCAGGATTCTTTTGCCAGGTAGGCAATGGACGTGTGGCCGCCGCCGGCCACTAACACCTGCAGCGCTCTGTCCAGGTTTTCCACCGGCGTCACCCTGCTCGCCCACCGCAGCAAGAGAGCCTCTACTGCTGTTTTCATCCCTTCAAAATCGGCGGCTTCGCGGAGGCGGTCAGTGGTCTCACGGATATCCGTACCCAAAAAGTCTTCGCTGTTCACCGTGTAATCAACCATCCGGTGCAGGGGTAGCCCTAAAAGGCGGTGCAGGCCACCCACGCGAAAGCCTACCCGTACCACCACGTGATCGTGGCCAAGAGAAAGATTTACCCGTTCTACCTGCGGACCCACCAGGATGCTGGGCGGTGCCGTAAAGGTGGTACTGCTTTCAAGCTGGTGCACCGTCAGGGGATCGCGGGGATAAAAATAAAGACTGTGTTCCGGGATAGCCGGGAACAGGTTCACCGGCAAAGGCTCCCCCCGATCGTACTGGTTTGTGTAGATCATGATGTTGCTGACAAAACTTTGCAACAGGGGGTGTGCAGAATAAAAACGGCAGATCATTTTTCCGGAATGGAGAAGATACGCGTTTTGGAGGAATGCGGCTAATATAAAAACAGGGAAAGCACTTGCAAAAGCTTCCCCTCAGCGTGTGCAGGCAAGGGGCGGCGGGACGGTTCTGCTGTAGCAGGCACAATACCCTTCCCGGAAGCATAGCTACAAGTCAAAATTGCTTCTGCGATGCCTGTTAGTTTACCGGATCAGGTACAGCATGCTTATGGATAAAGCAGGTATTTGGTTCGCATCTTTTTGTAAGCGGTTAAGCCGGGCTCCCAGCTTTGGCGGATCTCCTTTTCCGGTGTGCCATCAACAATCTGTTGCCGGAATTGCGCCGTGCCAACCAGCCGTTCAATCACGCCCATCTCTCTACTTAGTTTGGAATCGAAAAATTTTTCCTTGTGCGGCGAGGCCCGGTAGAGATCCATCATCCATTGCAGGTTAAGCTTTCCGCTCTTGCGCAGCTGGTTTACATCATAGTTGCGCAGGTCAAGCCCATAACAAACCTGGTTCATAAAAAGCGGGGTTTCGGCCATACCCTTGATACTGGTTGGCGTAAAGGAAAAATCGTATTTGCCTTTTAATTCCGGGCTGCCAATCACCGTAAACGGATAAAGGGTACCCCGGCCATGATTGAGGTAGGTGCCTTCAAACAGGCAGGTGGAGGGATACAACAACACCGCCTGCTGGGTATTCAGGTTAGGTGAGGGCGGCACCGGCAGGGTATACGCCATGTCGTGGGTATAATTAGCCACCTTGATCACCCGCAGCTTGCATTTGACACCCTTGTTCAGCCAGCCTTCACCATTAGCCATATGCGCAAACTCTCCCACTGTGAGGCCGTGCGAAATCGGCAGGGGAAACATTCCAATGCCCGACCTGAACTGCATATCCAGCACCGGACCGTCAATAAGGTAACCATTCGGGTTAGGCCGGTCGAGGATCAGGAGTTCTTTTCCGTTCTCTTCACAAGCCTCCATCAGCCGGGCCAGGGCATTGATGTTGGTGTAAAACCGGCAGCCTACGTCCTGCAGGTCGTAGACCACAATGTCTACGTCGGCAAGATCCTGTCGGGTAGGCTTGTTCTTTTTGCCATACAGGGATATCACGGGTATGCCTGTTTTTTTATCCACCTCATCGTCCACCTGTACACCGGCACTGGCCTGTCCGCGAAACCCGTGTTCAGGACCAAACACTTTTACAATGGTTACACCCCGTTTTTGCAGGCTGTCTACCAGGTGGGTTTTCCCGATCACCGAAGTCTGGTTGGCCAGCATGGCTACCCGCTTGCCCTTGAGCAAGGGAAGGTAGGCTTCGGTTTGTTCGGCACCGGTTTGAATCTCCTTTTTGGCAGGAGGCGGAGCAGGGGAATAGGTGGTGAGCAGGTAACCGGCGCTCCACAGGAGCAGCATAAGAATGGGCTTCATGACGATGTATTTAGAAGGATTGATGCAAGATAGAAAATACTTGCACCCGGTGGCACGATAAGTAGCAAGGCATCGGGAAAGTTGTAGCCTGTCAGGAACAGTGTTGTATATGGAAAGCAGAGGGAAAATGCACTGTGCTTGGATATAGCTCAAAGCCGCAGACCAGCACATCCAAAGCCCGGGGAACACTTTACATAACAGGGAAAACCCCAACTATCTACGCCGGAAAATAAGTAGGTTTTTATGAAAGCCTTTCAACATGGTTTCAAGGGAATTCTTTTCCATACGGCAGAAAAATGGAGTGAAGTGAGCAGGGCCATCAGCAGGAAAACGGTTTTGCGTAGCAAGGAGAAGAACTTGTTTCAGGACGGGAAATATACCCGTCAAAATCGGAAGGAAAGAGGAGCAAAAACGAACTGCCCGATGGAACGAATGGGTTCAGAGAACAGGCGCATTAGATGGAAGACAGGCAGGGGTTATAGAAAGCGCAAAGAGGGAAAAGGCTGGGGCAGCATTGCTGAAAGGATGTTTGCAGGGCTCTGTTTACACTTCCGGGTTGTGCAGCGCCTCTTCCAGTATTTCCTCGCCTTCCAGCTGGCGCAGGATACGGCCCTCCATATGGTCGAGCACCTCTACAAAACCCAGGTACATTTCTTCTTTTTCCGTGGCATGCGGGGCAAGGGTGTTGATGAGAATAAGCGAAATATTCTCCAGGTACCGCCGGCCACCCGGGCGGCGAAAAAAGCTTTCCGCCAGGCTAGTATCCCCCTTGGCAATGGCGCGGATGGCGTCGGCCAGGTGTTCATTCATAGGAACAAAGGTGGCAATTAGGAGGGGAAAAGAAATGTTAGTTTTTGCGGCAAACCTCCGCAATGGTTCTGCCGGATTCTGTGGCTAAAACGTATAGTTGGTAAAACATTGAATAGCAAGAAAAACATGCTTGGGCAGCAGACGGCATGGGCTTGTGTACCTTGACTACACCTCAACACCTGTAATGTGTAAAAAAGCAAAGCCCCGCGGGAGCAGGGCTTTGCAGAAGGAGAGTAATAAGACTTATTGTACAGCAAAGGTTTTCGTTTTGACATTTCCTGCAGAAACCAGCCTGATGACATAAAGACCCGGAGGCAATGTTCCGGCAGCCGTTATGGCAACGGTATTCCGCCCCTTTGTTACCCGAATGGATTCGTTATGCACAAGGCTGCCCGCCGTAGTAAGGAGCTGTAGTTCCACTCTTCCAGTTGTTGCCGAAACAAAAGAAACAAAACCATTTCGTTTGAGCGGGTTCGGATAAATTTCCAGCTCCTCAGCCTTTTCAGCACTCCGGAAAAGCAGCACCTGGCTGTACGTGCCATGACCATTGGCTTCAACCAGTTTCAGACGGTAATACAAGGGCTGTAAAGGAAAAGAAGAAATGTTATCCTGAAACGTAAAATCGGTGCTGCCATCAACAGCCATTCGCTTTCCGATGCCGGCATAATGACGGCTGTCTGTGCTTCGCTCAATTTCAAAATGGCGGATGCCTGCCAGGCTCTCTGCCTTCCACCTGAGCACAACGGTTTCACTGTTCCGGGTGCCGTAGAATTGCAATAGTCCCAATGGCAGGGTAACACCGTTTTTCTCAACCAGTGTTGGTGCATCATTGGTCAGCACCGGCAGGTTGTAATCAAAATAAATCGAGGCCGTGTTGTGAATAATCTCACCGATGCTGACATCCGTTCTCGGCCGGATCCTGTATACAATATACCCATGGCTCGCAGGCTCGTTCCGGTTGCTGTCAGGCAGGAGGATGTTGGAGAATGTCCAGGCCAGGTTTACACCATCGTTGATGGTTAAAGTGTAGGGATGACTGGCACTGACCATTTGCAGGGATGCGGCATCCAGTAAACTGCTGAGCGTATCCCTCACTACAACCGTGAAGGCAGTATCGGTGCCGGTGTTCTGAAAACGGATCAGGTATTGGAGCGATTCGCCGTTCGTGATAAAGGCGTAGGGAACAACACCGCCATTGTTTTCGGCTTTATCATTGGGGTCATAAGAACCCACCACCACCTGCTTCAGGCGGGCGGTATTATCATGGGGTGTTTCATCGCCCGCTACCGGGCTGATAGAGGCCAGGAAGGACAGCGTGTCGCCGTTGTTAACCGCTGGTGGTGCTGCAACCTGCAGCCTGACATCGATAGATGCCGAGTCGCCGGGTGCCAGGCTCGCCACATTCCAGGTGAGGGTATGACCGCTGCCGGAAGGTGCTGAAGGCAAGGTCGCCATAACATTGGTCCGGGTGTCTTTGTCCAGCTTCACTTGCGCATTTGTTACCGTTGTTGTACCTGCATTTTTATACTGGATGCGATAGGCAACATCAAATCCGGGCCTTGCCGGCTGCAAGGCAAAAAGGCTGATCACCAGGTCTTGCTTATCAGGAAAAGGCTGCAGCGCAAAACTGATCGAATCGGTATTGAAAAAGGTAGTGAATCCCGTGTTGATCGAAGGCGGGGTAACCTGGTAATAAGGGGAGGTTACACCAATGACAGTGGTGTAGGAACCGGTATCTACATCAATACTAAACCGACCGTTATGTAATAGAGTGGATCGCTGATAGCCGTCTTGCTTTTGCACCGTTACCAGCAGTTGCTGGGAAGCATAGGGCTCCCCGGTATCTTTTATTCCATTAAAGTTGGTGTCAAGAAAAACACTTCCCTTGATGGTATTTCCATTCCCCAGGCGTACGATGTAGGCATCACAATCCGTTCTGCCCAGCGGCCTTCCAAAGCCCGCAATCATAAAGTCATTTTCCGCCAGGCTGAATCCGGCAAAGGCAGCTTCGTCATTGCCGGTGCCCACGCATTTCTGCCATAGGATGACTCCGAACGGAGAAAGTTTTAACAGCCAGGCATCGGTACCCCCATTACTGGTTTTTACTGTTCCATTTGTTGAACTGGTATATCCCGAGACAAGGAAATTGCCATCGGGTGTAAGCCCAATTGAAAATGCTTCCTCATCATAGGCTCCGCCATAGAGTTTTGACCAGCGAAGCTGGCCATTTGGGGAGGTATTCACTACCCATAGATCCTTCATCCCCGCACCATTATGTATCAATAAGGACGAACTTGCAGAATAGCCCGCAAAGGTATACGTGCCATCGGCATTGAACGTAATCGCCTTAAATGCCTCATAACCCGCGTCACCGTAGGTTTTCTGCCATTGGATCGTCCCCAGGCTGTCGGTTTTTATCACCCATGCATCCGTTGCCCCAACATTCGTCATAACATCACCATCTCGGGAGGAGGAAGTACCGGCAATCAGAAATCCTTTATCGGGTGTCTGCCGGATCGCATAAGCTGTATCATTACCTGTGCCACCCAAACATTTGCGCCAACGGATCGAACCCTTATTATCGAGACGGAGCAGCCAGATGTCAGTACCGGCAGAATGATTCCCGATAACGTCACCATCCGAAGAATTGCTATAGCCAGCAACAATCAACTCGTTATCTGCTAATCCCTCAATGGCCATCGCACGGTCGTCCCGGCTCCCGCCAAACGTTTTTTCCCATTGAAAGCCGCCATTGCTGCTGTATTTTGCCACATAGACCTGGCGGTCCGGATTAGAAGGATCGCCGGATAAGAGCTGTTGGCTAGTAAACCCCGCTGCAGCATACCCTTGGTCAACCGTTTGGGTAACGGAAAGAAATGCAGAACCATGGGTGCTAACCGTGCTGCTTGGCCCGTTATGATTCCTGGGAACATTATCCCACTGTACATTCCCGTTGCTATCCAGCTTCGCCAGGTAAGGCCTCTCCCCCAGGCTTTTGTTGAGGATCATTGTTTTCTGACTGTACCAACCGGTATCAACACCGGCCAGGATCAGGCCCTTGTCCCTGGTGGGCTTGGCATCAAAAACAACTTCATCGTACTGTGCTTTCGTGATATATTTTGTCCATTTGGCGGCGGGCACTTGTGCAAAAGAACCAAAGGCCAGGAGCAGGCACAAAAATGAGGTACAGAATTTCATAAGCAGTTATTAAGGGCACTAATATAATCAACAAAACGGATCAGAAGGTTCCCGTTCCTGACAGCGCCACCAAGGATGTTTATCCTTCCGGCTGTTCTTGCTGCATACGTCCTAAAATTTCCGTACCTGTTAGGAATAAATAAGTAGTAACAGGAAGGAATAACCGTAAAATGCTATATTGCCGGACGAAAGAAGGTGAAACCCTATAAAATACGAAAGCCATCCTTGTGATGGCTTTCGGGCAATGTGCGGCAAGGCTTAAAACGATTTTTTCAGGTGCTTGTCCACCCGGCCGTTGTTGAACAACTCGGCAATGCCAACCACGGTTTTGTTCTCGGTCAGCACCTGCAGGCGAACGTTTGAAATTTCATTCAGCTCAAAAATTTCATGGGTGAGTGGCGTAAGTTTCACTTTCCGGTCCGGGAAAGGAAAGAAGTACAGCCCGCCGTCTTCCCACACGATTTTCTTCTCACCAAAGGTGCCCGCATAGTTTTTAAGCGTGGCCTCGGCTACCTGCACCGGTTCTTTTTTCGACTGCAGGGAAAGCAGCTCCCATTCGTACCGTTGTTTGATGGTGCCGGTGCTCTTGGCTGCCAGGCCTTCCAGTGCTTTAACATGGGCGGTAAGGAGGGCCTCCTCGGCCTTTACCTCGATATCAGGCTTTACACCCACACCTTCCCAGTTGGTGTTGGTAATGGGATTGATGGCCCGGCCGGTAGGCACCCACACGGTAAAGCGGTCGGTGGCACGAAGGGTGCCGCCTGGGTGGGCGCCGCCGCCTGTGGTTTCACCAATGATGGTGGCCCGTTTCAGGTTCTTCAGGTTATATGTGAATTCCTCGGCTGCTGAAAACGTTTTGTTGCTGGTCAGTACGTACACGGGAATGTCGGGACGGCGTTTGCCCTGTACATGCGGCAGCGTCCAGGTTTGGGTATTTTGGTTGGCAGGCCGGAAATAAAAATTGTTCAGGTGTACCGGTTCGGCGCCATAGAGGTAACTGGTGATCAGTTGAATCATCGAGGGACTGCCGCCACCGTTTTTGCGCAGGTCAATGATCAGGGCACTGGCATTGCTTAAAAAATTCATGGCGGCCACCGCGGTCTCACCGCCAAAGCGGGCATCGGTAAAGCCGCGCAGGTCCAGGTAGCCCACATTGCCTTCAATAAGCTTTACTTCCCTGAAGCCATAATTACTCATACGCATGTTTTCGAGGTAGGAAGACGGCGGTTCATCCCCGCCGCCTGCATTGTTTTGCAGTTGCCTGGAGACCTGAGGATTGAACGCTACCCGCAGGTGTTTGTCCTTGCTCACGGACCGCAGGTCTTCTGTCAGCTTTTCGGCAAAGCTGGCCACACTGGCCGTTGCCTTGTATACACCCTTCTGGTAGTTCTCGCGGATGAGGGTGCTCATCTTTTGGGCCACTTCCGGAAAAACATAATTGTCCAGCAGCCGCCGGCTAACGGAGTCGATCACCTGTTTTTGCTCAGCGGGTTCAATCCGCACAGAGCCTTCTTCCTGGGCATTTGCCAGGGGCGATAGAAAAAAGGCCCACGCTGCGAGCAGGAAATAAAGCTTGTTTCTCATGTTCTCGTTTTTTTCAAATTAGGACAAACGCTGCTCTCTCTGCACAGCAAAATGATGGGCATGATCCGGCTTGTCGGTTTTTTACACAATACGCTTTCAGCAACGATAAAAATCTTGCACCGCTGTATGCTGGCCAGTGATGAAAGGCGGGCTGCAGGAGAAATCGCGTAAGCTGCGGGAATGGGGGCTTTTGCGATACCTGCATACCAGAGCAGCAGCGGAAGGCATCTATTAGTGCAACTCCAGCAATCACGAAACAGCCGTTACCTGTTGGGCAATGGCAGATACATGTTCGTCATCGGTGCCGCAACAGCCGCCAAACACGTTCAGCTGGGGAAAGGCTTCTTTCAGTTTCCTGTATTCGATCCCTAACTGGTGCGGCTGCCCCCTGTCCAGTTCCGTCGCTTCATCCAGTTCTGCATGACTCTTACACGAAGCGTTGGCCCGCAGGCCTTTGATGCGTTGGGTCCAGCCTGCCTGCTTCGCTGCCTGCAGGTGCTGCGAGAAATGATCGGGGTGCGCACAGTTGATCATGTAATAAAGCGGTGGCTGCGAAGCGTTGCTGTCAACATGGGTGATGGCCTCTTGCAAAGACATCCCAGTCGGCAGCAATCCATCCGTTTCTACGGTAAACGAAATGACCAACGGAAGATGGCGGGCCGCAGCGGCACGGGCAATACCGATCGCCTCTTCCACGTAATTCAGCGTAAACGCCGAGACCATATCCACGTCGGTGCGACTGAAAACCGCTATCTGCGCAGCGTGATAGTCTTCCGCTTCTTCAGCCGTCATAATGGCTTCCGGTTTGTAACCATCGCCCCGGGGCCCTATATTCCCGCTGAGGATAATGGTGCGGATGTCGTTCGCAAACTCTTTTCTCAGCTCTATCAGGAGCTGCACGGCTTTTTCATTTACGTCTGCCAATGCGGCTGCAGGATAGCCTGTCTTTTCCAGCCACTCGGGATTGGCCCGCCAGGTGGGACTTTCCAGGATAAAACCCGTGTTGAAATTCCTGGCAATGTTCAGGTATCGCCGGTAGTAGTTCTTGATGGCCTGGTAGCCCTCTTCATCCTTCAACAGGTCAAAGGCGGCAAAACAGGGAAGGTCATAACCTTCCAGGAACAGCAACGTTGTTTCCATACCGCCATCGGTTAAAAACAGATCAGCCGATACATGGGGAAGGGTTGTGTGATGATAGGTCATAGCAAAGAATTTTGTTGGTGGTGAAAAAGGTCTCTTTTGTTGCCCGGAGCGTGACTTTTGTTCCGGCACGTTGTCAGCGGAGACAGGTACCCGGTAGTGCCGAAAACAGGGCCTGCGCTACAGGCTGATGGCAGCCAGTCCGGTCATGGTTGTTAAAGGAAAACAGCTGGCACCTTGGTGACCGGTTATCGCTGATCAGTGCTGCGCTACGGCAGGTTCTTCTGCTTCTTTCCCGGCCGGCACCACGGCTTGCAGGGCGGGTGCTTTTCGTATCGGCTGCCATTTCCAATAAGTCAGGCTGCGCCAGGCCCATTCCAGCGGACCAAAGCGAAAATGCCGCAGCCAGAGATGGCTCCATACAATCTCTATCGCCCATACTGCCGCTACCACGTAGTAGGTCTGGTAAAGCTGCAGCTTGCCGAAATAACCAAAACCCACGCCGTAGAAAAACAGCCCGCAGAGCAGGCTTTGCATCAGGTAATTGGTAAACGCCATCTGCCCCACGGGCCGCATAAGCCTGAACAGCCAGCGGAAGGCACCCCATTTGTGCAGCAGCATAATACCCCCGAAAATACCCAGTGCCCGGAAGGTTCGTGAAAGTTCGTAAAAGTCAAAGGCCACAAATTTAGCGTGGTCAAATGCGTTGAAGTGGTAACGGAACTGCAGGTTGATCCGCCAGTAGGAGAGCAGGAGCCCGATACCCATGCCCCCTGCAAACAGGATCCAATAGGTACTGGCCTTGTGCTGTCCGGTAAGGATGCCGTTTTTATAAAAGGCCATCCCGATAAACATAAACAGCAGCACATCAAAAAACAAAAAATGAAAAATGGCGGTGGTTTCGCCCTGCATGCTGACCTCGCTGTGGTTGGCGTACAGCCGGGCATAAGGTCCCTGCACGTCCCGCAGGTTGCGCTCCATACGCTCTTTCATTGCCTCGGGTGAGGTTTGTTTTTTCAGGCCCTGGTACTCTTCCAGCCGGTCTTTTTGAAACGCGGTAAGTGGCGTCCGGGTGGTGTCGATCCGCGAAATGGCTTCGCCGGTGCGGATGGTGCTCTTGTCGCGGTAAAGGTCCACGTTTTCCCGTGCTGTTTGCAATACCAGGCAGGCCGCTGCAGCCATCAGCAGCGGTTTTGGCGATAGCCTGCGGAAGGCAAAGAGCAACATGCCGAAGATGGCATAGCAAAAAAGTATGTCCCAGAACCATAATAACACATAAGCATTCACCAGCCCGAAAAACAAGAGCCAGAGCTGCCGGCGGAAATAAAGCTCGGCCGGTTGCAGGCCCTTCATCCGGTCTTCAAGCCGGCTGATGAACAGCAGCATGCCTGCCCCAAAGAGCATGGAAAACAAGGCCCGCTGGCTGCCCTCCAGGAACCACTCTACGCTGTACCAGGCGTAAAAATTTACACCGGTAAAATTGTCCATAAGCGTGGGATGAAAAAAAGCAATACGGGGCATGGCAAAGCCGGGAATATTCATCAGCAGAATGCCCAGTACGGCAAAGCCGCGGAGGCTGTCAAGGATCAGGATGCGTTCGGCCTGCGTGGTAGGAACAGCGGTGGGAGTGGTTTCCTGTGTCATGGTGGTTGGTTTTGCCGGCAATGGACCGCTTGGCAGCTGGCTTTGCAGCCATTGGTCTCAGAAAGATATAATTTTTCTACGATATGTATGGATGGTTTCCGCGATAGGGAGGGAGAGAAAACAAAAGACGCTTCGCATGGCATAATGATTGGACCGTGCAGGTACCGGCAAGCTTTTGCATCGATAACCCGTACTACCTAGTGACATCGGTTATGGATAAACGAAATAGTTTTCGAATGAAAAAACAGCTCTCCTGCATTTTGCTCCTGCTAACGACAGCCTGCAATCAGGAACCGGCTGCCGTAAGGGGAAACGACCGGGTTCAAAAAGAAAAGACACCTGCGCAAAGCCGGTATACAGGCTTGCTCTCCCAATTCCGCAACATGCAATTTGACACGCTTTGGGTGTATTCGACAGGGGATGGCAAAGGTGAATACGAAGGAACAGCGCTGGACAGTGCGGCGGCGGCTTTGTTTCCACCTGAAATAGCCGAAAAACACTTTAACCATTCGCCGGCATTGTTTGCGGTGTACCAGTTTCCGCTGGCGCCAGGATTTACCGGACTGCTGGCCCGTACCCCCGACTGGTATCTGCCCAATTCAATCAAGCTTTTTTATTTCGATCAGCAACAGGACTCCATCACCTCGTACGTGGAACTGGCCCAGCACTGGGGTGATGCGGGAGACTTTCACCGCAAAGACACCTGGTTCTTTCGAACAGGCGACAGTAGTGTACAGGCCCTGGTCTGGTTTTACGAAGAACATGACAACAGCATAGAGGATCCATCGGACAAAACCAAACGTGTGCGGCAAGCCTTAGCACTTTTGAACCTGTCTGGACCGAAGGCGGATACGCTCAGTAAGGATAGTGCTGCCCTTGCTTCACGGTTCTCCCATCTTACCGGACCATTGGTGGCAGATCCATACTAAAGCAGAAGGCAGGAAACACACTACCCTTTTTCTTTCCGCATTTTCATGTCAAGCAGGCCAATCACAACAAAGACCGCAAAATAGCCGATTGAATTCCATTCGTGGTTTTCCAGTAAGGGCCTGCCGGACTTTTGTACCGCATCAAAGGTTTGCGCAGGAAAGGCATAGGGGTATTTGGAAATGTGCTTCCAATGCAGATTCAATGCAATGATGCTGCCGATCAGGAGTGCCAAACCAATACCCACAGGAACAATAAAATTTTTGAACCGCAGCGACAGCCAGTACTGAATGGCACTGATGCCCAAAATGGAAAGGTAGATTCGTCCGTTAAGCTGCAACAGCAACTGCCAATCCACACTACGCTCCAGGAACGTAAACTGCGGATTAAAAAGATTGGCCAGCAGGGCAGTAAGAAACATCAGGAGGTTGAAGAGCAGGAAACAGGAGATGATCATCAGATGAATCGTCAAAAACTTGGAGAAATAGATATCGCCCAGCGATTGGGGGGAGCTGAACACCTGCTTCCAGGTATTGTTCTTGAATTCTATCTGCGTGACCAATGTGGTTACCAAAATAATATACATCGGCAAAAGAAACACCGATAAGATCTGCCATCCCATACCGAAGAATTTCCCCCAGGGATCGGCCGCAAGGTTTTTGCCTGCATCGCCATCTGTAAACAAAGCAATAAAAAGAATCGTGGGAATAAACGCCGCACCGATCACACTAAGCCAGAAAGAAGCGGTGCGTTTGGTCTTCAGCAGTTCTGCCTGCGTAGAAACGAGTATGCTCATACGTTATTTGTAGAAGTGATGTCAATGAATAATTGTTCAAGGTCGTTTTGTTGTGGTTGCAGCAGGTACACATCAATGTTTTGCGCTATCAGCCTTCGGGCAATGGCGGCGGTACTGTTTTTACCGGTAAAAGGCAGTGCGATGTAGCCATTCCGTAGTGCGGCTCCCTGCTCTGCCAGGAGTTGCAAAGCGGTTTCGTTGTCGCTGGTATCTAGTTGCAGAAAGCTTTGCTGGTTCTTCATGTTTTGCAGCTCGGGCAGCGTACCCTGGAACAGCAGCTTTCCTTTATGGATAATGCCTACATGCGTTGCCATGCGTTCTACTTCGGCCAAAATGTGGCTTGATACAATGATAGTGACGCTTTTTTCCCTGTTCAGCTTTTTAATCAGCTCCCTTGTCTCAATAATACCATTGGGATCCAGCCCATTGGTGGGTTCATCCAGGATCAGGAGCTCGGGATTGTGCAGGAGAGCAACCGCAATCGACAGACGCTGTTTCATACCCAGCGAAAACTGCTTTGCTTTTTTGGCCCCGGTTCCTTCCAGCCCCACTAACTGCAGTACAGCACCAATGTTTTCTTTTGAGGCGCCATACACTTTCCGATAAACCTGGAGGTTTTCTGTTGCCGTTAAGTGCCCGTATAAAGATGGTTGCTCAATCAGGGAGCCAATGTTTTGCAGGGTTTCCAGGCGGTGCTGGTCAAACTCTTTCCCAAAAAGCCGGATGGAACCCTCTTGTTTTTTCAACAGGCCCAGTAGCAGTCGGAGCGTGGTGGTTTTACCGGCGCCGTTGGGGCCCAGGAAACCATAGATGCTGCCCTTTTCTACCCGCAGGTTGATGTTATCAAGGGTCTTTTGTTGTTTGTTGAAATGATACGTGAGCCCTGTTGTTTGGATGATCGGGGTAGTAGTCATGATGAGAATCGGGGTGGTTGCTGAATCGTTTTTATGGCAGTTATAAGGCGCTTGTACAGGCCTGTTGAAGCATGTGAAATGTGGGTGCTTTTGCTGCCGTTATGGTTTCACCAAAGAGGGCAGAAGCAAAGTTGTTTCAACGCTTACAGTGCCTTGAAGGTTGGTTCGGAAATATCCTGTTGCCAGCTCGCCCCAGATCAGGAGGAAGAGGAGCAGGATGCCACCAACAACAGGAAGGAGGTACGCCGTCTTTTTTAGCTTTCGCATGGCCAGCTCGCAGGAAAGGCCGGTAACCAGCAGCAGGATGCCCATAACCATAAAGTCAAAAGCGTCCCAGTTTACCTCCGTTGTAAACTGCATGGCAACGAGGGGAATGAGCAATAAAAGCGGCACGGCAGCGATGATTCCTGTAAGTCTTTTGTTTGGTGCAGTCATGGTACTGTATTTTATTGGTTTCTGAATTTGTCGATACTTTAAAAGAACTTTGAAACACAAAGTAAATACAATAAATCCGGACTTTCCAAGGAATATTTTGCCTTTTGGGCTGAACGGTTTTAATCTGATGTGAACTGTAAATAGTCGGGGCTATTTCTAAAATAAGAACCTTTCCCGGTGCATCTCACCCGTCGGCGATTGGTGCAGAATGTGGTGAACAAACCGGTGTTTCCTTTCACCCGGGCCAGTACAAAAGGGGCATAACCCGGAAGTCGCAAGTCATCACCCATTGCCTATGACCGATTCGTCAAAACTCCCTCATCGTATACCCATGGCAGTTATATGATGAACGGTAAGTGGGCAATTCGGCACCCTTCTATTTTTGCGGCAAATTTTCAAAACTCTCTGTTTATGTTTAAACAAACACTCTTAGCCTTTTTCGTAACCACCACCTTCTTTTTCGCTACCTCCGCCTTGGCACAAACGGGCCCTGGCTACAAGACAGGACTGGGTATGCGCTTCGACCTGGGTGAAGGCAGCCTCTATGGTTTTTCAGCCAAACATTTTCTATCGCAGCAACTGGCCGGTGAAGCCACCCTGTTGTTTGGTACGGGACTGAACGCTTCGGTGGGAGCTGAACTGCAGTACCATGTGCCTATTGCCAGTGCAACCGGTTTGAGCTGGTACGCCGGCGGTGGCCTGCAGGCCCTGTTTACCAAGTACGGCGGCGGTACGCCTATCTGGTTGCGGCCCATGGCTGGTTTGGATTACAAGGTCGCCAACGCACCACTTAACTTTTCGTTCGACTGGCGCCCGACCTTCCAGCTCAATTACGGCGGCGGTTCCGACATTGGCCGCTTTGGACTGGCGCTTCGCTTTACCCTCTAAGGTTAGCGTACAGTTTTTTTCATCCCGCCCCAGAGGCGGGATTTTTTTGCTCTCTTTCCGTTCGGCCGGGCGAAAAGGATGGTATGCTATTGCCAGAAAACAAAAGCCCGATAGATGACGATTAAAAATGGAATGCAGCCACCCATTTTATTGTGATGAATGAACAAGACCGGACTCATTATCCGCTGTAAATCCTCAGGGCATCATGTAATACATTCTGAGCCGAATGAGCCGGTTGCCGGCGAACTCCATCTCAATGCTTTTTTCATAACCGACATCGGCCACGTAATACATGTTCTCGTTTTCGCCCGGGAATTCTTGAAGCGAAGGGTAGGCCTGTTGCACTTTCTGCCATTCATCGCCAAGGGTAACGCTTCTGGATGTACGGTAGGTGCTGTCGGTAAGAATGATCTCCTGCACCCAGAACTGCCTCCCGTTTTGTGGCGGTGAGTAGAGTTGCAGCTTCAGGCCGGGAAAGCGGAGGCGTTTGATGAAAGCACCGGCATGGGTATCTGAATTTTTACCTGGCCGCCACGTCTTTTCTTCCAGGGGTTTGCCCAGTGTGTGCATCAGGTTCACCGTGCTGTCCCATTGCCGGAGCGACAGGGTAGTAGAAGGCAATTGAACAGAATAAAGCCCCGTGTCGGCTGGTTCCGCTGCCGGCGTGGAAGCATCTTGTTTGCCGGAGGTGCATCCTGCAAGCAGCAACAAAAAGAAAAAACCTGTTTTCATACACTAGCATGTTGACAATGGAAGCGCAAAATTTACGCCTGTTCAGTTTTGCAACAACCACTGTGACCACACAAAGTGTCCACTGTTCCGCAACCGGTATGCGGTCGAAGTAAGCTTGCGCAGCAGCGCTCCTTCTTTGATGCATAATATCATGTTTGGTAATCGTTCCTACCGGCTTCGGTGGTAACTACAGCAGACAGGAATAAAAATTGACTGGTAGTTCACTATCAAAAAGGATTGTGTATGAAAAAGGTAATGCTGAGTTGTTTTCTTCTTTGCGGATGCCTGTGCAGTTGGGCCCAGGAAGGTGAGGGGCCGGTTGCTTCGCCACCACAGGCCGCCTACCTGCAGTTTGGTGGTTCGGGCCCGGTTTGGTCCATTCAGTACGACAGGCGGTTCCGCCCCAAACGCAATGGCGCCGGTTTTGCAGCCGGTGTAGGCTACTGGGGCAGCCAGGGGGTCAACGCCGTTTCCATTCCCGTGTCGTTGAATTACCTTATCGGGAAACAAAAACATTTCCTGGAACTGGCGGGTGGCACCACCTTTCTTACCGGCACCGTGGAGTTCTACGGGGAAGCCTCAGAAGGCAGCGGCTTTGTTCATCACCTGAGTGCCGGCTACCGGCTGCAACCGCTGAACAAAGGTCTTTTTCTGCGGGCAGGCCTCAGTCCCCTGTTTTTTGGCAGCGAGTCTGTTCTTGGCTTTTACCTGGGTGTGGGAGCCGGATTTTAAATCATTTACCCGGGCATAAAACAAACTGTCAGCGGGTATATCCTGCACCAATGCCCGCAGCAGGTCCGGGTTTTAGGGAAGCCTCCATGAAACTCCGTAGAGGGTGGACAAACTTCCTTCGCAGCCACTTCTACAATGCTTTTAAAGAAGGCAGATCTTCCTGGTGAAATGTACCTGTTGGTTTTTGCACTAGAGACGTCATATTCCGGTACAATAGCACTCTGTACGTAGAGTTCAACCTCGGTTTTCGGAAGGGTCGGTCAGTACCTGGAACGTTGGGAAACTGAAGTTGCAGCCTTCCTGCCTCAAAAGCGGAGGCGGGCCCTGATCAATCATTTTTTTTCGTGGGGAACAGTCCGCACAGGGTGGAGAAACAGGACCGGCATTCTTTTTTCTGCAGAGACCAAAACTTTCCAAATGATTGACCCGGTTCGGAGCTATACCACAGAAATCAACTACAAAGACAAAAAGCTGGCGATCACCATCGTGCAGGGAGAAACCCTAAGCAACGACTGGATAGATTTTGGCGTGCAGAGCGGGGATGATACCTTTCTGGAGGTATTTGGCAAAAACCCCATTCCCCTGGTGGTCAAACCCAAACAGGAGTTTAAAGCGGAGTACGACCTGTTTCAAAATACACCCGAACAAATAGAACTGGTCAGGGAAATCTGGAACGCCATTCAGCGCATCTATTTCTGATCTTTTGTTGCCAACGATTGGGATGCAAAGCAACAAAGGACGATTGCAGCTATTTCCGGCAGGCTGCCCGGGTAACGCTGTTCCCACGGATAGATGCCACAGAGGCAGTAAATGGAAAGTAGAGGGAACGCGACTCACAGCAAAAGCTTACCACAGCGTTTCGGTTATGGTTGGTCGTGATCATCCGCATGCACAAAAATGCAGGAAATAAAAAAGCCCTTTGCAACAACTTGTTACAAAGGGCTTGCGATGGCAGGACCGGTTATTTTTTTACAAAACTCGTCTTGTATTCTTTCCCGGCTGTTTGTACGGTCAGGTAATAAAGTCCATTGCTTAATCCGGCAACGGACACTTGTTGCCCCGTGGCGATTCGTTGCTGGCGCACCAGCACACCCCGCGCATCGAAAAGCTGCAGCACCGCCGTACCGCTGCCGGGAAGGTTTACAACAAAATGGCTGGTTGCCGGGTTGGGATAAACCTGTACCGGCGCAACGCTGTTGCCCACCGTCAGCACTCTTACATCCGAATAGCTAAAGCGGCCATCGCTATCTACCTGCTTTATGCGGTAGTAAAGCTTTTCCTGCAGCGGTGTTTTATCGGTATAGCTGTATGCCCGTTCACCTGTTCCGGCACCCTGGCTGTGGATGGTGGTCAGTGCGTCGAACCGGCTTCCATCCGTACTCCGCTCCACCACAAAATAGGCATTGTTTTCCTCCCGTGCGGTGGCCCAGCGGAGCAGGGCTTCCCCGCTTTTTTCTGCAACGGTAAAGGACAGCCATTGTACCGGAAGGGTTACACCAACAACTGCCGATCCGCTGGCAACAGCAGCTGTATTGTAAACCGGCGCTGTTGATCCGTTGTATTCAAAAATGCTGTAGTAGTAGGTTTGTCCCGAAAGGCCGGTGATGGTCACCGAATTGCCGGTTCCGGCATACACCACGTATTCGGCCGGCGCTATCTGGCTGCCACTCTTGAAAACGGCATTCGCCGGATATACACTCAGGTTGGCCGGTGCGCCGGTAACGGCACTGCCTTCTTTAAGTACCACAATCCGGCCGCTGCCGTTGCCTTTTGTCCAGCTAAGGCTTAATTCCTTTGAACCCGGTGTAGCGGTAATGACAGAAGAAGGCGTAGCCGGTGCCGTGACTGTACTGGCCGTTGCTGCCAGCGTAGAAGCCGTCAGGTAACGGATCAGCGAACCGGTACCGTTGTACTCGTACACCCGGAAGTGATAGGTGGTAGACGGAAGCAGGTTGGTGATATCCACTGCACTGCCGCTGTTGTTATACACAATGTATTGGCCGCCTCCCAGGTCGGTGCCCGCTGCAAACGTTGCGTTGGCAGGATAGTCTGTGGCGTTGGCCGGTACAAAATCAACAGCACTGCCTTTGCGCATCACTACGATTCGTTTTTCACCGTTGCCGCTGGTCCACTTCAGGGTCAACTTGTTGCCATCAGCTTTTTCAGTTTGTGCCCCTGTAGCCGCTACCGTGGGCACGGTAGCTCCCGGCTCATCTGCCGTGGTAAATACGGTAGTGGCCGGGTTGCTCAGCAAATACGCCGGTGCACCGGACCCGTTGAATTCATAGGCCTGCACGGCATAGCTGGTATTGGGCTGCAGGTTGGTTACGGTAAAATTGCCGGTGCCACCGCTGATCAGTACCACGTAGTTGCCATCGCCCATGTGGGTGGAGCTCAGCCCGAAGACAGTATTGTAATTGTATTTTACCAGGTCCTGCGGCGCAGCGGTCACCGATGTGCCCTGCCGCATGACAAACAGCCGCGATGCACCATCACCTTTGGTAAAATTGATGGTTGCTTGCGTGGCCGCTATCCCGCTTACGCTGCCAATGCTTACCTGGGTGGCAGGGCGCCCCAGCGTGGATGCAGCCGCCGCCAGCCAGGAAGAAGTAAGGTAATCCCGCTTGCCGTCAACGCCGGTGTTGTACTCATAAACGGCGAAATGATACGTGGTGCCGATCTCCAGGTTTTTCAGGTCAACACTGTTATAGGTGCCGTCGTACACCACAAACTCACCGGGAGCCAGCTCCTGACCCTGCCCGAAATTTTCATTTGCCGTATACGAAACCTGGTCTGCCGGTTTCGCCGTTACCGCGGCCCCTTTGCGGGCCACTACCAGGCGTGCCGAACCGTTGCCGTTTGTCCAGATCTGCCGGAAGGAATTGCCTTCGTGCAGTGCCGACCAGGGATTGGTAGAAACAGCGGTCGGCTCCAGCGGGATGGTAAAGCTGGTGGTGGCAGCCGTTGCCGAATACACGGGCGCACTGCTGCCGTTGTACTCGTAAATGGCCGCATGGTAGGTAATGCCGGGCTGCAGGTTGTTCACGGTAAAGTTGTCGCCGTTCATAAGGCCAATCACGCAATAATTGTCCGGCGCCACCTGTGTGCCGCTGCCATAGTTAGCATTACCGGCATAGGTTTTTAAATCCTGGGGCACGGCATCCACGGCACTTCCGGCTTTCATGATAACCATCCGGTAAAGACCATTGCCGATGGTGAATTTAACGGTGGCACTACTGCCGGTCATTTTCGACACGGAAAGGTTGGAGGCGATGCTGGTGGGAGTGCTGGCGGTGCTGCTGCTTGCCTGCGAATAGCTGCCGGTGAGATAATATGTGTTGCCTGATTTGTCTATATCGTACTCGTATACCCGGAAATGGTAAGTGGTGTTCGGTTCCAGTTTGGTGAGGCCAATGCCTGTACCGGTTGTGGCGCCTACCACAAATTCACCGGGAGCTATCTCGGTGCCGGCCGTTCCAAAAGCGGCATTGGCAGTATACGTCACCCCGTTTACCGGCACTGCCGTAACCGGCGATCCTCTTTTGGCAATGAAAAGGCGGTGGGTTCCGTTACCCACAGTTACGCCATAACTAAAACTATTTCCCTCCACGTAATTCGAGCGGGGTGACGAAGGCGCTATGGTCGGACCGGCATGTGTTTGTGCCGAAAGGACCGCACCGGGCCGCAGGTACATCGGCGAAAGGTTGCCATTGTATTCAAAAAAGGAAAAATGATAGACGGTGTTGGGCTCCAGGCCTTTGATAACCGCAGATGCTCCCTCGCCTTTGTACACCACAAAATGATCGGTGCCAACCTTTGTGCCGCTGCCGAATATATTATCGCCTGCATAGTAGTTGGTTAAATCGGCAGGCGTTTCCTGTACGGCTGCAGCTTTCCTGGCCAGAATCACCCGGCCCCTGCCGCCGCCTTTTGTCCAGCTCAGGGTGATGGTATTGCCGGTTACGGTTGTAGCCCCAAGTGCAGAAGTCTGGGTCAACGGTGCTACAACTGTAGCCTGGCTGCCGGTCAGTGGCAGCGACAGGTATTCCGTACCGGCGCCGGTTCCGTTGAATTCAAAAACGGCAATGTAATACGTGGTGCCTGGCTTGAGCTTGTACGCAGTAAAAGAAGCCCAGGAGCTGCGGCCGGTAATCACGTATTCGCCCGGTGCCGTAAACTCTGTTCCGGGTGTGCCAAAATCATCATCACCTGCGTATTCAACACCATTCACCGGTACGCCAGTAACCGGTGAGCCTTCCTTCATCACAATCATCCGGTAAGTACCGTTTCCACCGGTAAAACGGCCATAGAACTGGGCGCCATCAATATCGGAAAAGGTTAGGCCGCTGGCCGGAACCGTGGGTGGTGCGGCAAAAACAAGGCTTTGTACAAAAAGGGAAAGGAAAAAAAGAATAAAGTTTCGCTTCATAAAGTTGGTTATTGGTAATGGAATAAAAGATCACATCGCCCCTGGGCGATCAAAAGGAAAACGGTTTGGTAACAGGATAAAGGCTGCCTTTACCCGGGATATGGGGCAGCGGGTGATTCAAAACGGCAAAGCATAAATAGCTGTGTTTGAAAGCGGGGCGAAAATAATCGTCCTGGTTTTTTGCTGCCGGGGGCTTGTGGGTCAACCGTAAATTTCAGCGGGCAAAAGGTGGTATTCTTTACATGAATTGCTGACCTGGTTGTGGCCGAAAGGGTGAGAGGGCGGTACACGGTATTGTATTAACGGGGTCGGATAACCGTAAGCTTTTAAGGAATTACACTGCTCTTTTTTCTGCCATGGTTGGCGAGGTGGCTGTAAACCCAGGGAAGGGTAGGTGCCGGTAAAAATACCCCCCTGTATGCCGGATTTTTCTGCGGCTCTGAGACGACAGTAATGCGGAGAATAAGCAAAAGGTTCTTCTTTCTTTCCAGGTACAACGAGCCGGAAAGGTGCTGCCCTTATTTCTGCCGTTGGCGCGGAGGCCCGGCCTTTGCGCAGCCTTATTCCGTCCTTAGATTCTTTACCGGGTTGGCCATGGCTGCTTTGACGGATTGATAGCTGATGGTCAGCAGGGCTACCAGGAAAATCAGCAGCGTAGCCAGGCCGTACATCCACCACCGCAGTTCAACACGGTAAGGATAATTTTCCAGCCATTGCTGCATAAACAGGGCTGCCGCCGGTATGGCGATAAGGGCAGAAAGCAGTACCAGTTGCAAAAACGAAACGGAAAGTGTCCGGGTAATGACGGCTACGGAAGCACCCAGCACTTTTCGGATGCCGATCTCTTTTGTCCTTCTTTCAGCGGCCAGCAACGAGAGGCCAAACAACCCGATACAGGAAATAAAAATGGTCAGCACAGCCCCGAAAGAAACAATCTGCTTCCACTTTTTTTCGGCGGCATATTGTTGTGCGTTGTCAACATCTTTGAATTGGTACTGGTAAGGCTGAAAAGGAAACAACTGTTTGAAGGTCTTTTGCAGGAACGGCAGCACTTCGGCTATTTTATCCTCCTGCACTTTCAGGTAAATATCCCGCAAAGGGTACTTCGGATTGGAAACAAAGATCTGCGGACCGATCTTTTCATTCAGCGAGGCATAATGATAATCTTTCACCACGCCGATTACGTTATATTTTTTGTTGTTGTAGTAAAAGTCAACCACGGCTCCCACCGGTTCTTTCCAGCCGGCCATCTTCACAAACGATTCATTGACAATAACGCCGCTGGCAGTATCCGTCGGGAAACCGGCTGAAAAGTTGCGACCTTTTACAACCGGTATCTGGAGAAGACCCAGGTAGTTTTCGTCAATAACCTTCATGTCGAAACTGACATCCTGGTTACCGTTGATGCGGGCCATGGTTCCCCAGCGGCCACCCTGGTCGAAGCTGATGTTCGTAATCGCAGGATTTTGCAGGAAACGGCTCCGGATGATAGCCAGTTTCTCACGGTTGATAGGTCCGGCCTTTAGTACCGCGACATGTTTGTCGTTATAGCCCAGGTCAAAATTGACCAGGTAATTAAACTGGGAATAAATGATGACCGTGGCAATCACAAGAAAGGTAGCGAGTGAAAACTGCAGCACCACCAGGCTTTTCGCCAGCAGGTTACGGCCGCCAAACCGCAGTTTGCCGTAGAGGGTTTCCACCGGGTTGAAACGGGACAACACCAGGGCCGGGTAAATGCCCGCCAGCAATCCGGTTAACAGGAACATCCCGGTAAAGCCTGCGATCAGTTTGGCATCCAGTAAATAAGAAAATGAAAGCGCTTTGTTGGCCACGGAATTGAAAAGGGGCAGCAACAGGTTCACCAATATGATAGCCAGCAGAAAGGCCATAAAGCTGAGAAGAAACGATTCGCCAAGAAACTGGAAGACCAGTTGGCGCCGCTGGCTTCCCATTACCTTCCGCACACCAATTTCCTTGGCACGCTTCATCGACCGGGCAATGGTAAGGTTGATGAAATTGATGCAGGCAATCAGGAAAATAAACAGGGCAATACCCGAAAGAATGTAGGAGTATACCGGGTTACTGCCATCCGTTAATCCGTTTTCCGCCTTGAAATCCTGGCTGAGGTGCATGTCGAGAAAAGGCTGCAGGTGGAAACTGTAAGTTTCCTTCATGTTGTATTTTTCACGGGCTTCTTTCAGCTCATTCCCGGCATTGCGGGCAAAGGAGGCCGCCATCTTGGCTTCTATCGCTTTGGGTTGGGCACCGGGTGGTAAAACAACAAAGGTGTTCAGGTAAAAGTTCAGCCAGTGCTGGTCGTTTTCTGTAAGCCGCTTAAACGACATCGGCACCAGCATGTTGAATTTGATCGAAGAGTTCTGCGGTGCATTCTTAGCGATGCCTTTCACGGTAAACGTATGAAAGGTGGAGTCGTTTTTGAGCTGGAGTGTTTGTCCCACGGCATTGGCGGTGCCGAAATATTTTTTAGCAGTTTCTTCCGATAACACCACTGAGTACGGATCGTTCAGCACCGTTTGCGGGGCACCCTGCAACAGGGGAAACGAGAACACGGAAAAAAAGTTGGAGTCCACTGCCAGTGCATCCTGTTGAAAGACCTCAGCTCCTTTTCTCACGGTAAAGCCATCCTGCTGTAACCGCACAAAGGTTTTGATCTCCGGGATCTCCCGGTGAAAGGTCGGACCCGGCATCATACCGGCAACGCCCATCTTGTCTGTGTTGCCATCCTGCCGGTGTGCAACAGCGGTAATGCGGTAAATCTGGTCTACGTTCTGCAGAAAGCGGTCATACGACACTTCATCTTTTGCATACAGGAAGATCAGCAGGCAACAGGCAAGGCCAACGCTTAACCCCGACAGGTTGATGAGAGAAAAAATTTTATTGCGGGAAAGGTTGCGCAACGTGGTAACGAAATAATTTTTAAGCATCTGCCGGTTTTTAGTAGTGATCGCGTACGCAGGTTTTTCAGACGGCCGGGCCTTCCGGTTGAATGCTCCTGGTAAGTGTCACAAGCCAGGAAAAACCGCAACTTGCGCCATCAATGGACAACATGGATGGGTAGAAGGTTAGGACAACCAGGCTTGCTATACGTTTCAATAAAAAAACTGCTACGGGATGTTTTCTGACGGCAGGATTAATGCCAGGGAAGAGGTGGCTGACTGTCAAGTGCTTGTAAGGGGCTTACCGGTGCAGTTTGTTCGTTTTCGAACAGATGCTGTTTCAAATCGATACACTGGCGCACAGGGAATGGAGTGAAGTTCCCGGCTGTGCTCAGCAGGAGTGGGTTGGTGCAGCTTCGCACAAAGAGGTAGCGGGTGAAGGTGAGGAGGTCAGCGCCATCTCTATTTTCCTGTTGGTTACCTCCGCGGATAGGCCTAATTTGAACTGGTTTCTAAATAACGCCATATGAACAAACTCTTCCTCTTTTCCCTGCTCTTGCTTACCGGCCTTAAACAGGCATTCGCTTCGGGACCCGCAGCCGACTCGGTTTCTATCGAAGGACGGTGGGATATCACCATTAACATGAACGGCAAACCGCAGCCTTCCTGGCTGGAGGTACGCCATTCGGGCCACCGCACCCTGGTAGGTGATTTTGTGGGTACGGGCGGCAGTGCCCGGCCGGTATCGCAGATACACTACACCGGCGGCCGGCTCAGTTTTGCCATTCCACCGCAATGGGAAAGCGGCAACGGCGACCTGGTGGTGGAAGGCGAAGCGAAAGGCGCCGGGCTTGCCGGTACCATCACCTTTCCGGACGGAAAGCAATACAACTGGACGGCAGAACGGGCCCCTTCTCTGAAGCGGGAAAAGCCGCCGGTGTGGGGCAGCCCCATTCGCCTCTTTAACGGTAAGGACCTCACCGGCTGGCGTGCACTGGGCAAAGAAAACCAGTGGCAGGCAAAGGACGGCATTCTGTTCAGCCCCAAATCGGGCTCCAACCTGGCCACGGATGCAACGTTCACCGACTTCAAGCTGCACATCGAGTTTCGGTATCCAAAAGGCAGCAACAGCGGTGTCTACCTGCGCGGCCGCCACGAAGTGCAGATAGAGGACAGCAAGGGCAACGCTCCCTCGCTGGGCGGACTCGGTGCGGTGTATGGCTTTATCGCCCCAAGCAGCCAGGCAGCCAAAGCGGCCGGCGAGTGGCAGTCCTACGACATTACCCTCGTAGGCCGGATGCTGACCCTCGTGGTGAATGGAGAAACGGTGATCTGTAACCGTGAAATTCCCGGCATTACCGGCGGTGCGCTGGACAGCAGGGAAGGCGAGCCGGGGCCCTTCTACCTGCAGGGCGACCATGGTCCTATCGAGTACCGGAACATTATCCTGACACCGGCGAGGTAAGCTGGGATATTACATTAGCAACAACTTCGGGCAAACAAAAAGGTCCCCGCTCCGGCGGGGACCTTTTAGCGGATGTGTGATACAGTTATTTCTTTTTGATCTCCACCTTGAGAAGCCCCTGGAAGGCGCTCCACAGTGGTGTATAAAGGCTTGTGTTTGAGGTGCTGGAGATCACGATCGTTCCATTGGTTTGCTCCGCACCTGAGAGCCAGGACTCGTTTACACCCTGCGTGAGCAAGCCGAGTGCAAGCGTACTGAGTGCTGTATAGTCGGTACCGGCGTCGATGGTAGTGGGTGTTTTCTTTTCATACTTCATCTCGAAGGGTTCATGAAAACGGATCACGACCGGCACCGCCGCACTGCCGGCTGTGGGGGTGTAGGTTCCGGTCAGCTCCAAAGAAGAACCATTGGCAGGAACAAAGCCGATCTTGAACTCAATTTTTTCATAGCTACCGTGGGGAACAGTGATGTCGCCGAGGGTGGAGAGGGCGGCTTTCAGGTCAACGGTTTTCGGTACGCTGGATTTGTACTCCACCTTGTTTTCACCCTTTGCTTCAAACTTGATTTCGGAAACGGATGCGGTGCCACCGGTCCACTCCAGGAACGAACCCGCTATCCTGCCGGTACCGCTAACGGTGGAGGCATTGGTGGTAGCAAACTGGTAGGTGACAGTGCTGTCCTTGGAATCCGCATCTTTTTTACAGCTGAACATAAGGGTCGTAAACCCTGCGAGAAGAAACAGTGAGACTTTTTTCATAGAGTGGTTTTATGTAAAAGGTGAGTAAGACGGGTACCTTACAGAAAGGTTTAACATGCATTGTCTTTCCTTTTATGCCGTTGTTGGTGGCCCGACGATTATTGTTTTAGAAACGGGACCTGCTCCTTGCCGTTTCTGATAAAATAAAGCCCTTTGGCGAAAGCGCTGACAGCAATCGAAATAGTGGGGGTGTTGGCAACAACCGTTTTTACTGTTCTGCCGCCTGCATCCTGGATAAGAATTGTTTTTTCGGTTCCACCGGTTTGTATAGAGATCACATCCCTTGCCGGGTTGGGATAAACCACCAGTTGACCGGCGCTGCTCATTTTAACGGACGCAATCGGGCTGTAGCTGAATTTCCCGTCCGCATCGGCCATCTTCAACTTATAATAATTCACACCGGAATACGGTTGTGCATCCACGAAAGAATAGCTAACCGGGCCCGCACTGTTGCCCCGGGCTTTCACTGTCCCGATTTTGCTGAAGCTTCTTCCATCCGGGCTTCTCCATATTTCAAAGTGGGTGGTATTTTCTTCCGTAGCGGTTTGCCATTGTATAGTTACTGTTGTTCCAAGCTTTGAAGCGGAAAAATCTTTCAGGGTAACGGGCAGGGTTGCCGGGAAAGTGAACGCCGCAAACCGGTTGACAGTCGATCCATTCATTTGTGCAAACGCTCCGCCGAGATACAAATGCGTGCCGGTGAAGGCGATGGCTTCTACCGTGCCGTTTGCATTGGGGTTCCATGTGGTAAAAGCACTTCCGGTAGCGGCACTCAGGGCAGCGATCCTGTTCCGGGTTTGTCCTCCGATGGACGTAAAATCGCCACCTGCGTAAACAACAGAGCCGTTTACCGCCAGTTTGTATACCGTGTTGTTGGCATTCGGATTCCAGGCAGCCGCAGTACCCGTAGCAGCATCAAGAGCAGCGATACGGTTCCTGGGCTGTCCGCCGATGGAAGTAAAAGTCCCGCCGGCATAAACAGTCGAACCATTCACTGCGAGGGTGCGTACAACATTGTTTGCCGCCGGGTTCCAGGCGGTAGCGCTTCCGGTGGCGCCGTCCAGTTCAGCAATATAATTCCGGCTTTGTCCGCCGATCGTTGTAAAGGAGCCGCCCGCATAAACACTCGCTGTATTTGCCACCAATGTCCGTACAATACCGTTGGCGTCGGGATTCCAGGTAGTCGCAGCACCGGTTGTGATGTCCAGGGCTGCAATGTTGTTTCTTGTTTGGCCACCAATCGATGTAAATGATCCACCCGCATATACGGTGGAACCGTTAATCGCCAATGTATTCACAGTGCCGCTGGCAGCCGGGTTCCAGGTGGTGGCATTTCCTGTCGTCGCATCCAGTGCGGCAATGCGGTTTCTTGCCTGCCCGCCGATGGACGTAAAATTTCCGCCAGTATAAACCGTAGAGCCATTTAGGGCCAATGTGAACACCGAATTGTCCGCGTTGGGATTCCAGGCAGTGACTCCTCCGGTAGTGGCATCAAACGCTGCTGCATGTCTTCTCGACTGCATGTTAAAAGATACAAACCCTCCTCCAGTGTAAAGATCGGCGCCGTTTAAAGCCATGGTCGTAACAAAGTCATTGGGATTCGGGTTCCAGGCAGTGGCATTGCCGGTAGTCGCATCCACAGCGGCCAGCCGGTTACGACTTTGCCCGCCGATAAAATTGAAGGAACCTCCTACAAAAACAGTTGACCCGCTAACAACAATTGACTGAACAGTAGAATTTGGGTTTGGGTTCCAGGCAGTGGCATTACCGGTGCTAGCATCCAGTGCAGCAATCCTGGACCGCCACTGTCCTCCAATAAAAGAAAAATAGCCGCCTACATAAACGGTAGAACCGCTAATCACGAGTGACCGAACCTCGTCGTCAGCATTTGGATTCCAGGCAGTGGCCGTGGCTGTGCTCATTTCCAGTGCAGCGATTCTGTTTCTGGTCTGCCCTCCGATAGCGGTAAAGACTCCACCCACGTACAACGTACTGCCGCTGATAGCTATTCTGCGAACATCACTGTTTGCGTTGGCATTCCATGCAGAAGCGGCTCCGGTTGCGGCATCCAGTTGGGCGATATAGCTTCGGCTTTGCCCGCCAATAGAGGTAAAAGCCCCACCGGCATAGATGGTTGAGCCGTTGATAACAATTGAACTGACAGAATTATTTGCGTTTGGATTCCAGCTTGTAGCAGCTCCCGTGGAGCCATCTAAGGCGGCAATGTAATTTCTGGATTGTCCGCCGATGCTATAAAACTGGCCGCCAGCATATACTGTAGAACCATCAACAGCCAGTGTAAAAACAGAACCGTTTGCATTCGGGTTCCAGGGATGGAGCGTACCGTCGGCATTGATCCTGGCGAGGTAATTCCTGGTTTCGGAGCCTACCTTGGTAAATTGTCCGCCAATGTACCAGCCACCGCTGCCATCCGGTATTACGGCATTTACAATATTATTTGGTTTGGCATAACTGGCATTATAGGTGCCCGTACCGGTGTTGACCACCGTACCATACGGCACATTGGGACCAACGTTATAAAAAGTGCCGCCCAGGTAAACGGTATTGCCGTTGGTCAAAATGGTATTGACCGTGCCGTCGGTGACATAAAAATTATCGAGGTGTGTTTGTGCCGGCAGCTTTAAAAAAGAAAAAAGCAGGAAAAAGGCAATAACAAAAAATCGGTAGAGGATTGGTTGTTTCATAAGCGGATTATACTGGTAATGAATTCAGGTATCAGTGAAAGGGCCGAAAGATAATACCGGCAGTGCTGAATGGCAACAACCCGACAATATTTTCTGGTGTGGAGGGGATGGCCGGCGCACCGTAGCCCCACCACAACGCCAACAAGGACAGAAAAATCAAAACAGGTTTTTTAAGTCCTCCGGAAGACTGATAACAGAATGTCTTCCCTCTTCACGCACCGGGAAGGGGACAAATGTTCCCTCGTAATACCAGTAAAAACCGGTTGTAATATTTCCCTGCGCTTCGTTATACGATTTATATACGGCAGGATGAACGGCCTGGAGCAGGTCCAGCACATTTCCGTCTTCAATGGGCGCTGCAATGGCAAGCTCTTTCGACGGTATGGCCACCAGACTGCCATAGGTCCCGATTGCTTCTGCCGCATTGTTTTCCATGTCCAGCAGCATGCCAGCTGCATAATCGCCGCTGAAGAACATATAGCCTGGAAACTTGTCCAGGAACAGCCAGGCTTCTGTGTTCACTTCATCTTTGGGGTTGTTTGCAATGGCAATGCGAAAGAGTTCTTCTTCCGGTACCTCCCATTGCTTACTCTCATCCCGCAAACAAAACCGGAACTGGTTTTCATATTCAATAGCAAGCACGGTAACAGTGCCGGGAAAGTCAACCCTGCTGACATAGTTGGCTGCTGTGTCGGGGAAAGCCTCCGGTGGCTTGATAAAAGCACGCAATAACCCTGACGCATAATCGAAATCCTTAAAGAAATAGGTATACGCTTCGCTGTGGTCCTTTAGTCTTTCAAAATGCGCTGCAAGAATCGCTTTCCATTCCTGTTTATCGCATGCCGATAGCTTTCTTACCAGGTTGTCCAGGTAACAATGCTTTTCTTCTTCTCCGCTTTCCAGAATGATCTCACCGTCCCTGATAGATACAATCTGCGCCTTCTCTTCGGCAAAGTGTTCTTTTGCGAGTTTGATAAGCAGGTTATAGTCCTCCTGGCCAATAAGTGACGTGTACTTTTCCGGGATGGGATACCTTGTCGCCTTTTTGAAAAAATTGAACATAGGGTGCTGATAGGCGACTAAAATAATAGAAACTTTCAACTGTACTAAACGGCAAGCTTGAAAGCGTTACTGTCCGCCTGGCGGTTTGTGAAAAGTTTTGTGGCGGGACCCGTGTATTCCTTCACTGATGCATCTCCGCAGCAACGGCAGGACAGCTTGATGTTAGGAATGCCGTAGCGAAATGTTTAGGCTGCAGCAGCGCAATGACAGGCACTACAATCCTTGTATGGTGCGGCGGCTGTGCCAACACAGGTTTGCGTACCCTTCTAGTTCGGCAGCTTTTTATGAGCAGGAGCATCGCCATAAGGGGTTGCTCTGCGATTACCAGGAGTATTCGCTGTTGCTGCGCATCTTTTTGGGGCCAGTGCCTTTCAGCAGAAACCCCCGCCCACGGCGGGGGTTTCTGCAGGCTTTTTTGCGCCGCCTACTCTTTTTCGGCGTGCAGTTGCAGGTGCAGGTCCACCATGGGTTTGATGTGATGCTCACCGGCGGCCGGATCGGAGGCATAGTTCATGCCCCAGTCGAGGCGGTTGATGCTGAACAGGGCCTCTGCCTCCAGCGTTTCACCCGTCAGCTCCAGGCGGGCCGGGAAGGAAATGCTTTTGGTGGTACCAAGCATAGTGAAGTTTCCGGTGATCAGGGTATTGGCGCCGTCCACCACACCTTCCGCACCGGTGTGCTGGTAAGGGCTCACGCCAGTGATGTCGAACCTGGCCTCGGGGTGAACCAGGGCATTGAAGAAATCAGAGCTTTTCAGGTGCGCTTCCAGCTGGGCTTTCAGGTCGCCTTCCAGGTTCAGCACATCTAGCGACACGATGGGAATGGTAAACGAACCGCTTTGGAGTTTACCGTCTTTTACCTTCAGTGTGGATTCGCTCACGGAAAAGGTGCCCGTATTGAAATAATCATTGGCCAGGTAACCTTTCCACTCCACCTGCGCGGCATTGCTCTCCACCGTGTAATCGACAGCCTTGTTTTCATTTTTTTCTTTTTTACAACTGGTAACCAGTGCCATCAGTCCGAGGACATAAACGATTGCTTGTTTCATGCTATTTGTGTTTTGTTTTTCGGGATTGTATGGGCAGGGAATCTCCTTCACGGTCATGCCCTGTTTTAGAATGATTTTGAAAATGGTTTTTTAGAAGTCAGGAAGCCGACGGTGTTGCACCCGGCTCTTGGCTGTTGTGCCGTAGTAATATGCTGTCAGTGCCCGGCTGCTTTTGTGGGACCTTCGCGTAGCGGTGGAAAATGGTTTGGCAGATGGCAGGGTGCGGCGTTGGTTGTAGTGGTAAGGATGTGGTTTTTTTGCATGGTTGTTTTGTCTTGCGGGTGCAAAAATGCCCCGCCGGCACTTTGTAGAAAACGTATGTTGGTATGAGTTGGGAAAAATGATGTATGAAGCGGCGGTGCGGAAATAGAAAAGGAGGATTGTAGCAACGGCTAAGAGGGAAAGCCATGGATAAAAGCCCATAAAACCAACAGCAATGTCTCCGGGCAATAACTCATCAAAGACGAAAAGTATAAATCTGTCGGCAACGTTTTTTTCAATGGCAGCTTTACATTAACAGGAATAATAAATTTTACAACAAAATTGCAAACAGGGTGGCGTTGCTTTGAAAAGACGGCGCTGTTAACACTGCCGAAGTTTTCAAAGGCAGAAATCAATCAAACATTGACGACCATAGCTGGTTATCAGTATGACAGTCTTATATTGATGATTTAGCACGTCGTTACAAAAGGCAAGAAGGATCAGGTTAATGGGTTAGGCAAACTTTCATGGAGCCGGTATGTCAAAACTCAATTTTTACATTCGGAGTATCATTTGTATCAGTTCCATAATAAAAAACATACAAACTGCCATAGTTGTAAATGCCGGCACCATACAATCTTGTTTCTATAAAGTATTCATAGGTGTTGTGATTAGGATCAGCAGAAAGCGGCTGAACTTCTATCCAGGTGGGGTTGAATCCTCTTTGAATAAACACTTTAAAAGGTCTCCCTTGCGGGACATATAAATATATGTTTTTGATCTCAAGTGCGGCATACCAGGGAAAAATCCAATTCAGGTTTTTAGAATAGTATGGGTTTGTCATTGAGCCCGAAGGCAGGACCGTCACCATCAGCGTATCTTTCGAAGATAACCCGCCATTATCTGTTACTGTCAGCTCAAATTGATAAATACCTGGTGAAAGATTCTTTGCAGTAGTTTTTGCAGCTTGCGAATCAGCGATCGCCACAAGGGAACCGGAAATCTGACGCCAAAAAAAGTTCGTGGTCTTTCCGTCCGGATCATACGACGCACTTCCATCTAGAGTTACGTTATCGCCGGGAAGCATTATTGTTGTGTCTCTTCCGGCATCGGCAAAAGGAGGCTTATTGTTGCTGACAGCGGACCTGTTGTTGCCGCCGGAAAATGAGAAATCTTTTTGGCACGAAACAAAAGAGAAGACAATTGCCAAACACAAAATTGCAGGTTGAAATAGTGTCGTTGATTTCATGGCAAATAAGGCTTTGTTGTGAAATCCTGCAGATTTGAAACAAGGAAGCAGAATATTCAGGCACATAAAGGTCCTGAATATTCTGCCCCAATTCTCAGAATTTTATGTAACCGTCGAACGTAACTTCAAACGTGGACGTATTCTGGTCACTGATTACAACAGCATTGAAGCTTCCGCTGGCATTTTGAAAGCGGCCGGTGCCACCTACAATAATGAAATATTTTATACAAATGAAATGTTGAAATTCCGCGTTAACTCCCTCAGCCGTTCAAGTTGATCTGTAATCGATAAAGTGCGGTATTATACGTTGAGAAATCAAAAGGCTTCCCTTCTGTAGTTGTATCTGTTAAGACCCCGGGCGGGCGGACAAAAACAAGCATGTATGTTTGCAAAATGAAAATAACCATCCGGCATACCACCCATCCTGCCCTGGCACAGGTGGTTGATTATTTCCTGTTTTTTACACAAACAGGAAATAGCCTGTATGGTTACCATACGTTCCCCAATACCAACCTGTGTCTGGCCATATACCAGCAAAACCAGATTGAACATGGCCGCAATGAAGAACGTAACTGGTATACGGTAAGGGCAGGTGGCCGGATGTACGCCAGCCGCTTATGGGGATTTCACCCCATGCCGCTGCAGGTGACCATTGCTGCGCCGGTACAACAGGTCTGTATCAATTTCAGGGCAGGGGCATTGCGCCATTTTACGGACAAACCTTATGATGATCTTCTGCAGTCCGACCGGGTGTTTGAGGAAATCTTCGGAAAAGATGCAGCCTCTGTTCTTCCCAGGCTGTTTGAAGAGACGGATGACCAGGATAGAACCACCATGCTGGAAATGTTCCTGTTGCAGCGATTGTACAGCCGAAAGATCAACCCTGCCATTGATTGGAGTATCCGCCGGATTTACCATACGGCCGGCGATATTAGGATACACGAACTGGCCGAAGAGCTGCAGGTGAGTCCTTCCACCCTGTTCAGGAAGTTCCAGGCCATTGTAGGGCAGGCACCCAAGGACTTTATAAAAACGGTCCGGTTCAGGGCCACGCTCCATTCACTGCTCACCCATAACGGTAAACTGGTGCAGGTTGGTTACCAGCATCATTATTACGATCAGGCGCATTTTATAAGAGAGTTTAAGCAACTGGCGGGTTTGTTGCCGGGAGAGGTGCGGACCCATACGGCCGTGCTGAACAACCAGTTTGTGTTTCTTCACCGCCATTCCGCATGATTTTTACAATCCCAGCAAAAAGGTGCAGGATAGCTTTGCCTTGTTTCCGCAACAAAAAGCGTAAAACTGGTTTTGCCCATGAAAAAGAACCTGGCCTTTATTTTCCTGCTGACAGCCCTGCAGTTATGCCGCCCCGCAGCCAATGCCCAATCCACATCCTGTTCCTGTGCGGAATCACTGGAGTTTACCATTCGTCAGTTTGAAGACAATTATGCCGGCTTTCGGGATAAAACGGAAGGCAAACAAAAAGAATATCTTGCCCTTACCAATGCTGCACGCCAGGGGGCAAATAAGGCAACCGAAAAGGAGTGTTACCAGTTACTGGAGTCATGGATTGCTTTTTTTAGGGAAAAACATGCGGGCATCCTGGTAAGGGGTACACCCATTCAGTTCCCAGAGAAGGCAAGCCCCGATACCATCAGGGCGCTGGTCAGCAATGCAATACGTGCTGATATCAGCCGGCAGGAGGTGGAAGCCTATTTCCGGGAAAACAAACACCAGCTGCACCCGGCAGAGGGTATATGGCAGGAGCGGACCTTGCAATACGCCGTGTTACGGCAGCCTGGAACGGATGATACTTTTACCGGCATGATCTGGAAAGGCGACAGTCTTTACTGGATGCCTCAGCACATCAGGTTTGAACTGAAAATCCGTCCCGGTAACGAACTCAGCGCCATTGTGTACAGCCGGGCAAGAATGGCTTACAAGTTTTCCGCTGCCATTGATAAAAACATCATGATACTGGGGAACGACGATCTCCGGTTCGAGAAAATTTACCCGGCAGTAGACAGGCCGCATTCCCTTGCTTCTTACCAGCCCTTGCTCCCCAATCTTCGCCTCGCTGTCAGAGCTATTGATTCGCAAACAATGTATTTAGGAGTTCCTGCATTCCGGTTCGATTACAAACAGCAGCTTGATAGCTTGCTGGAGGCCCACCGTAATGAACTCCGCTCAAAACCTTACCTGGTCATCGACCTGCGGAATAATGGTGGTGGTTCCGACCAGTTGCATCGCTCCATCTTACCGCTGTTGTATACCCGTCCTATTTACCACAAGACCTTCCAGCTATGGGTGTCGCCGGCAAACTTTCATACGCAAAGCGATATTGCCCTGCGGTTTGATGGCGATAACGAAAAAACAAGGGCATACATTGAAAAGATCCGGAAACAGGTTGGCGGTTTTACGCCTTTGGTGATTGATACCATCCGGTTTAACGAAGTGCTGCCAAACCCACGGAAAGTGGCTGTGTTGGTGAACCGGAACACCGGGAGTAGCGCCGAGGTTTTTGTATTGAAAGCCCGCCAGTCGGATAAAGTGGTCATCATGGGAGAAAACACCACCGGGGTAGTGGACTACGGGAACATGATCAATGAAACACTTCCTTGTCATCCGCAGTGGCAGGTTTATTTTCCCATCCTCCGGTCGGGACGCTTGCCAGATGAAAAATATGATGAAACAGGCATTGCGCCGGACGTGTTCCTAAAGCACCAAGAAGGCGACTGGATTGAACTGGCAAAAAACTACCTTCAGCAAAAGGGGCAGAAAGAAAAGAAATGAACCTCTTTTCGTCTGCCCGGGCATTGCTACAGGGCATGCAAGGCCAATTGCGAGAACCCTCATTGATGCAGATTTTTTAAAAGCAGCAAACAAAAGCTGCCAACAGATCGTTTGAGGAACAAGACGGATATCGAGGGATTATTTAATCATCAGAACTGTTCCTTTTTGTAACTGCACTGCCTCCCCTGAAAAGCTATACCGGCAGGTCCACACAAAAACAGTTGAACTTTGCCTGTTTCCAGCCCACCCCAAGTTGCTATTGTTCGTGCTGAAAAGCAGTTGGCCCCACCGATTGAATATTTTCAGCTCATAAAAAGACAGCCTGCTTGTTACAAGAGGCTTGAATGCATCATTTTTACCGTCTCCGTTAGGGGTAAAAGCAGAGGAAAAGAAAATATTCCTGTCACAGCCGTCACGTTTTTCGGTAATCAGGATGCTATCCCGTACGGTTCCCCACTGCGTGGTTACATCTACCCAATACAAGCCAGGTGCCTTTGCCGTAAAAGTTGTTGTCTCTAGACCACTCTGCCACTTGTACCTAAAACCATCCTCGTGGCGCAGATTACTGATCAGAAGAGTATCGTAAATACACAGTTCTTTGTCGCTGCGCAAATCAACATTTGCACAAAAAGGAAAACAGACACAGGATTCTTTAAAGCGATCATTACAGAATCAGCTTTTATTCCGCAGGTATTGGAAGACTGAAGCCAGTACTGCCGGGAATAGGTGACAGTGATGCTGTCAGTTGCGGCGTTATTTGACCACACATAATGCTTTCCGTCCGCCCGGGGTCTTCGCCATTGGCCTGTGCCCCGCCCATGTGGCGAGACCCCGGGTTCTCTATCTTTCTGCCCACCCGGATCATTTCGGAAAGCCATGTGCCTGGGTATTTGTGGAAGGCCCCTGACAGAACGTATCACCCAATCACCACGTCTTCCATTCTCACCAGATGCTTATAAACGTTAGCTCCTGTAGCAAAGTAAAATCCTGCACTGCTATGCGGGTACAGCGCAAAATCAGCCACCAGGTTCCATTTGCCCTTCACCGGGTTGTGGTGCATATACGCTAGTTTCTGTTCGATAAAATGCGCACTGTAACACACTTTGCCATCAAAGCTTTCTTCAAACACCCGGTGGATCTGTCCTTTCTTTGCCTCCCGCTTTTTCACGGCCGCATGCAGTTCCTGCAACAGCGGTTCTTCGCCCTTTGCTTCCAGCCGTTTGATGATCTCATAGGACAAAAACCGTTTGGCATTGCCGACTACGGCATTGGGTGTTTTGAAAGTGTAAGGAAGGTGCACCAGCACGTGCAGGTGGTTGGGCATGATGACATAACCAATAATGCCGCCTCCTTTCGCAACTACATAATCAAACCACTTGTACACGGCATCATAGGTATTTGTAAGTGCAAACAGCGGCTTCCAGCCAAAGCAGGTAAAGGTGATAAAATAAACACCGCCGCTTTCAGCCGTTTGTGTTAGCCGTACCGACATGGTTTGAAGATACGCGATCCCGGGGTCTCGCCACCTCACCTGCACACAGGGCTTTCTGCGAAGACCCCGGGTGAACGGAACGGAAACACGAAAATTGCAAAGTTATTGGTGCCGCCATGGGCAAAGGCTCATACGAACACCTGCAACGGCGGTTAAGGAATTTATACAGTATGAACATCAACCGGCACGATCATCCTTCCTGCATTCTTCTTCCACACGGGCCAGCTGGTCTTCATTGATCCACTTCATCTGCAGGGCATGACGGGCGGCCGAAAGCGTTTCAGGCAGCAGCATCATTTCGGTTCCCCCTTTTGTTACCGCTTCGGCAATGCGGTGCACTTCCCTGTCCCGCTTTTCCCCCGAAACATCACGGATATAGATACCCAAAATGCGGCCGGGGTATTCCGCTACCACCTGTTGGTAGATCTCCGGGTCGTGCTGGCCGCTGTCGCCAATGCAGATAAAGTTCAGGTGCGGGAAGGTGTCCAGGATACGGCGGATCTGGAGCAACTTATATTCCTGCTCACTGGGTGCGGCATCGGGCTTGTCGAAGCGGGTACCCTTGTCGCGTAAAAAAAGAGGCCCTTCCGGTATGTCGTGGTATTGAAAAAAGTTGACCAGCAGGTCAAAGAGGTTCCATTCGCTGCCGGAGACATAGAAGAGCGGGTTCGAGCCCCGGTTATCGTAGCCGCTGCACAGTGCCCGCAGAAAGGCGGCGATACCGGGAAAGGGGCTGCGCTCCGTGGCGTCTTTCAGCAACATCAGTTTAAGCTTGCCCAACAGGTGGGTAATGTTTGACACCAGTACCGTGTCATCGATGTCGGAAATGATCCCGAACTCCGACCCTTTAGAAGGCACAAAAATGATCCCCTCCGCTTCCAGTATATCCTGGCTCCCCTTGGTTTCCAGCAGGCGCAGCTGCATTTTGTTTCCTGCTTTCTCATAGTCGATGGGCTGGTCAAACCGGAACGCGAATTCAAAAAAGCCTTCATCGTCTGTTTGCATTTCCAGGCTCCTGCCGCCATAACTGGCACCCACCCGGATGCCGGGAATCTCGTCCGACTCGTAACGCCGGTAGGTATTTTTTAAATGACGCAGGGTGCTGGCGCCTTCTTTTTTCTCCTTTATTTTTTCTTTTTCAATCACCCTTCCTTTGAGGTACACACAGGTATCGTTTCCATAGCCATAATACGGCATGATCATCACCGGGTCCAGCAGGTGGAGTGATTCTTTTAGTGTATGCTTGGCTGTTATAAAGCCGTGCTCCAGGTGCGCCGCTGCCTGTAAAAGCTTTTCTTTTATACCCGATTTGCCGTCTGCCATTTTTATCCGGATGAATTTCTTTTGGAAACATTTACGTGACGCAAATCCTGGTCCATGAAATACAAAATGGAAACCGGCGGATGATTTTGCCCCCTATCTGCACACAAAGCACCAGCGGAGAACGCTGTGTGTAACGTTTTTAATTAACACAAGCTTACCCTCTTCCGGCCCCCGTTTTCAATTCGGGGCATGATAATTGACCTTGTATAGAAGCTTAACTTTTCCCTTCTTTATTCCTTCACAAGGTTATAGGCTACAAGCCTCTGCGCTTGTTCGATCACGCACTTAATAAAATTTTTATGAAAAGAAATGTACTGTTTCTCCTGGCCGTTACCTGCCTGATGGCTACCTTGCCCGCTGCCGCCCAGAAATACAAATCGGCTTCCGATACGGTTAAACTGAACAAGGAATGGGTGAAAGTCAGCAATGACGTTGCCGAACTGACAGCAGAACTGACCATTGCACAAAACAACCTGCCGGGCTATGTGTCCAAGGCAGCCCAAGCCAAAACCGATGCACAAGAAACGGCACAACAAAGCAGCGACCAGGCTTACAAAGCAACCAACGGTGATCTCGGTGATGCAAAAAAGGCAAAGAAGAAAGCAAAAAGAGCGCTGAATGATGCAGAAGATGTCAGCGACGCCAACGACGATACCAGAAAGCAGAAAAAGAAGATCGATAAACTGACTGCTCAATTGCAAAAAAAGCAAAAGACACTGCAGGACCTGGAAGAAATGCGCACCACCATCCGGCTGATGCATCAATAAGCAGTCAACTGTAAAGAACAAACAACGGTTATCCCTCACATTTTAAACAAACAACATGATCCCCTGCTACGAACTGAGAACCGGGAATATTATCCTGGTCAACAACCGCCTCCGGAGAGTCAATATGATCAGCAACAGCGAAACACTCACCGACCAGTCTTTGGTGGGTGTGGAAAGCGCCGGTTACAAGGAAAATGAAAACTATCCTGTTCAGGATATTCAGCCGGTGCCGATGAGTGAGGCTGTGCTGGAGCAGTGTCATTTCACCTACCATTCCTACTTTAAGTTCTGGCAGTTAATCAGCACGGAAGGGGCCCGCACCGAAATGGACATCGATCCCGATTACAACCTGATCGACTACATGCGTCGGCCCGTGGTGAAAAAGATTGCATCGCTGCACCAGCTGCAAAACATCTATTACACATTGCATGGCAAGGAGCTGGACTTTGATGTGGAGACAGCTGTCGTGGTAGATGGCACGGTAAGAAGTGTGGCGCATACCAACTAGCGATCGGTGCTAAAACGGCCTAAAAAATTCATCCCGCCTTTTCGTTAGGTTAGCCCTGCTTACTGACGATAGAGGCGGGATGTTTATTGTTTGTAAGACCTTCTTTCCGGTCCTCCTGTTGCGCAGGAACCCTTCTGCAGGTGCAGATTCACCTGTTCGTGAAAACCTTATTATTGCGCATTTTTGATATAATGAGGCGATTCACACTCCTGCCAGTATTCCACTATTTTCCGGATGACGTTTCTTAATTTGTCGTAATTGGAGGGCTTGACAAAAAAGCCCTGGATAGACCTTGAATATGCGTCAATCACATATTTCTGCTCGGCACTTGTCGAAAAGAAAAGGTAGGGGATTGATTTCATCCGCAAATCCTCGTTGTTGTGTACTTTTTCCCGCAGCTCCATGCCGTTTAATTTGGGCATGTTGATATCGGAAAGAACAATAAAAGGTTCTACGTCGGTGTTGGTGAGATAGTCCAAAGCGGCGATGCTGTCGCCGAAGAAAATGACCTCATTGCCGTAATTCAGTTCGGTAAAGATGTCGGTTAAAACCTCCTGGTCGTCCAGGTCATCTTCAATGATTATGATGGGTCCTGTTTTATTCATTGATGCAATATTACGCGGTTACTGGTGTTCTCCCGGCCCTGGGCTGCTCTACCCCGATCGAAAGTAGGCAAACTTGTACCGCAGCAAACACGTTGTCTTGCGTCAACACCACCAATGATCACTCTTTTCGTTGCTTACTTTGGGCTTCTTCTGCACCAATCTCCAGCCTTCGCATGAGCATTTCTTCAAACGTCCATTTGGCTTGATAAGCCTTTTCATCCCGTAGCGTAGTAACAGTACCATCTTTTGCGGCTGCCGGTTTTGCTTTCCCGTCCTTTCCTTTTTGCTGAACATTTGCGACCGGCTTTTTTGGGGTGGCATCACCGGTGGTTTGTGCAGCGGCACCAACTGAAATCATCATAGTAAGTATAACCAGGCTCACGAATTTCATACACACCATTTGCCCTGTATAAAACAAATGACTTGCCAATCCGGGGTGACGATGGTATTTGAAAGAGAGGAGACAGCGTTATACAGGAAGGAAGGTCAGCAATCAATGTTTGAAGAATACGACGGATAGCCGGGCTTTTAACGCAAAGCCACAACCTTTCCAACATCCTTATTACCCGGCTTCCACTTGTGTAAAAATCCGACACATCCAGATCCTTTTATCAATGCAGGAGAGGAGAAGGGCCGGGGCCGCTCTCTCTTGCCGGCTGCCGCTTATCCAGCTATTAACGTAGGTTAACTTATGAATGAAATACCTTTTGGGTACAATTAAATTTTTAATTATGAAGAAGATTTTATTCCTGACGCTGATCCTGGGTGCCCTCCTCTCCACTACCGCCTATGCGCAAGCGGCCGGCGATCCGCCAAGCATGCTGCAGCAGATGAAAGAAAAACAAAGGCCAGGGTTGGTAGAGAAAGTAGGACTGACCGCAGAGCAGGCGGATAAGGTGATTGAACTCAACTATGAAATGCGCATGCAGCTATCCAAGGAATTAAAAGATTTGCCTGAGGCTGACCGCAGCAAAAGAATTGCAGAAGCAAAAGCGGCCAAAGAAAAAAAGTTCGCTGAGTTTCTGACGGCAGAGCAAATAACAGCGATGAACAGGTATTACGAAGAGATGGGAAAGAACAGAGAGAAACCAAAGAGCTAAGCATACCTTACGAATGGAAAAGCTGCCGAAAGGCAGCTTTTTTTGTTGGTATATCACCCGGTAATGTACATGGCTGCGTCTGGGCCGGGAACCGAACGGGTTGCCTTTGTTCTGGCAAGACGCTGTTGTTACGAACGGATCTTCGTCACAGCCTCAGGATGCTATCCTGCCGATTGCAGAACACGATAGATAGCGTTGAATCTATATACTGCTCTTTCGTTTGAAAAGCTTCGGTGATCGTGTACAGGCAATGCTTCCAGGTTTTCTGCAGGTTCTGCCTTCAATTTACAGTTGTGCAGGTAGCAGCGGCGTAAGCCCTTATCTTACCACCTCGCTCACCAGAATGACCGGTGTTATGTTGGTATAATTGGCAAAGTCGGCCCGTATGGCCTCCCTGTTAGGGGCAATGGCTGCCCCATAATCGGACAGGCTTTTTACATAAAACGTCCCAATGGCCATGTAGGGTAAAGGTTGGGCCGGAATGCCGCTGGCAATGCCTTTTTCAATGGTGTATTTTACCAGGTTCGAGCCCAGGTACCCGGCCACCATCGGCATGTGCTTTTCTTCATAATACGCCATGTTGAATGTTTTGCCTTCTGCGAAAGGATACATGACGGATATTTTAATGAGTCCTTTTTCAGCAGCGGAATAGGCATTGCCGGGTGCAACCGCTGCCTTCTCCTGGCCCCATGCTGCAACGCTTGCCATGAACAGGAGCAACGACAAAAGAAGTTTAAGTTTCATTTGTTTTTTGGTAGAAGTTAAGCAATAAGATTCGGGGTGAAGCATCATCCTTCCCCGAACGTAGCCGCCAGCCTTCCGTTTGAGAAACACTACGGACCAAGCCGGGCAACGAAATGATGCTGGCGTCCTGCCTGGCACCGCCTCACAACGCCGTTTGTTCTGCTGGCTGGCCTGCGGGAAGTTTGGACATGTCCATATAGAAAACCTCCCAGGTGTGGCCGTCAAAATCTTCAATGGTTCGCTGTTGCATAAAGCCATAGTCCCGTATCTCATTCGGTTCTGTTCCACCGGCGGCCAGTCCGGCCGACACGATGCTGTTCATTTCCTCCACACTGTCAACCGACAGGGAGAACAGTCCGGCTACAGCCGATTTGGTGTCGGCAATGGGTTTGCTGGTAAAGGAGGAGAACTTTTCGTGTGACAGCAGCATCACGAAAATAGTGTCGCTCCAAACCATACACTTGCCCGTATCGTCAGAAAACTGCGGATTGTTGGTGAATCCCAATGCCGTATAGAAGTCCACCGATTTTTGCAGGTCTTTTACGGCCAGGTTGATAAAGATTTGCTTTGCCATATTGATTGGTTTAATGTTGAAGTGATTGTACCTGGAAGTTATCTCGCAAATGCCATTCGTCAGTGGTCAGTGGTGAATGGTGAGTTGAATTGACCCTTACTCACCACTGACAACTCACCACTCACGAAGCAGCGATGCCATTTTATGAGACCATTTGTATTTCTTCCTTAAATTTTTCCCTTGTACCGGGCATCATAATCCACCATCCATTCAATACCGTATCTATCGCGGAACATGCCAAAATAGGAACCCCAGGGACTGTCGCTGATGGGCACTTCAACTTCTCCACCTGCTGAAAGGCCGTTGAAGAGCCTGTCGGCCTCCTCCCGGCTTTCGGCGCTGATCGAGATCTTGGACCGGTTCTCCTGCTCATTGACCCTTCCCATGAATTCCGGAACATCATTGCCCATTAAAATGTTTCCGCCAATGGGCAGGGCAATGTGCATGATTTTATCCGCCTCATGTTCGGCTATAGGATGTCCGTTGGCCGGCAGGTCCTTGAAACGGACGATGTTGGCGAACTCGCCGCCGAAAACCGATTGGTAAAAGTGGAAGGCTTCTTCGGCGTTGCCGTTGAAGTTGATGTGCGGGTTGATCAGTGCCATCGCTAAAATTTTATGTTTTCAAAACTAGCGCACAGAAAACATTTCAGCGGGGGCTTTCGCGGCAATGTGGAGTGCTGTTTGCGCCAGGCCGGTTGTGCTGTGTGATGGCTGCGTTCTATTGACGGTACACAAAAACAGGGATGATTTTAAAGGTACTCCCTGTTCATTTGCCTGTTGGCCGAGGTTTGGACCTGCGGCCGGTGCTGATTGCCTTTGTCTTGGCAAGAGGCTATTATTACAAGCGGACCTGAATCACAGACTCAGGCTAGCCCTCCTACAGATTGATGGATACTACGGATAGCAGAGTAAATCTTATTTTTTGAGTAGCACGAAGGACAGTAGGGCTTCTATGTAACTGTTATCATTGGTATATTTATGAACCAACATGAAAATCTATTTAGGAGTTACCGACAACAATTGGTTTAGTTACTTAAGCAAAATTTTACCTGAGGATATTAACTTTTGGCAGCCAGGTGGAAATGCCAATTTCAAAGTATTAAGTCCAGGTGCTCCTTTCATTTTCAAACTGAAAAGCCCATTGAATAAAATTGGTGGTGTCGGTTTCTTTTCAAGTCAAACATTTTTACCAATCAACATTGCCTGGGATGTATTTGAAGAAAGAAACGGTTGCGGTTCTTTCGAGCAGTTCAGGCAAATGATTTTACAATACAGAACGGATAAGGAGAATCTCAATCCAACAATTGGGTGTATTGTTCTCACCAATCCTGTTTTCTTCAAACAAGAGGATTGGATAGATGTTCCCGAGGATTGGAGTAAGAGCATTGTTCAGGGAAAATCGTACGACACAACAGCAGGTGTTGGATTGGCATTGTGGCAGAAAGTAGAGATGCTTCTGAATAAATACTTATCTGAAACTGCTTACGAAGGAGAAAAGAGCCAATTGATTTTAGAAGATACAGAAAGTCCAAAATATGGTAGCTCTATTTTGAAGAAAGTAAGATTGGGGCAAGGTGCATTCAGGGTGTTAGTTACAGATGCTTATACACGGAGATGCTCAATCACAGGTGAAAAAACGTTGCCTGTACTAGAAGCTGCACATATAAAACCTTACTCCAAATCAGGGCCGCATTTTATTTCGAATGGACTCTTGCTCCGGTCAGATTTGCACAAGTTGTTTGATGCAGGATATATTACGGTTACAAAAGACTATAAAGTTGAAGTGAGTAAAAGCATAAGAGAAGAATTTCAAAATGGCAAAGAGTATTACCAGTATCATGGCAAGGACTTAGTTTACTTACCAGCACGGGCTTTTGACAGGCCAAATGAAAAATACATCGAATGGCATAATAGTATTTTTAAAGGTTAGCTAAAAGCTTGGACCTGAGTCGCAGACACAGGCCAGCAAGCTTATAGTTTGAGAACACTACCGATAGCAAGGAATTAGTAATAGCAAGAACCCTTCTATCTCAAATGCCATTCTTCATCATCTAACCTTTCTTTCTTTATGGTTTTTTCAAAATATTCCAATTTCTTTTCAGCCCACTTCCTGACATTTTCAAGTGGGTGATTAAGTAATTCCCTGACAAGTATCTGTAAAGAAGTATAATATGGGACTACTGATCCGGTATAGCCAAATGTTCCCATATTTGCGGATAATTCCGCGAGGACAGCCGAATTATTGCCGAATTCGTCAATTATAGCTTTTGCTATCGGATGCCACTGCGACTTGCCATCCCTATCTTTTGATAGAGGCATCATATTCGCAATTCTTTTTGGCGCAATTTCAGGATGCTTTTTACACCACTTAATTATTTCTTCATAGTGCTCTTCATCACTAAATAATATTCCTTCGCTTTCATGCCATCCATTTCTGGCTCCAATCAAATGTTTTAATCTTAGATATGACAAAGAGTTAGAAATTATAGCGTCGCCAATTACTAGCCATACTTCATTAAAGTATTTTTTCAAGATTAGGTCTAATATGCTTGTAATGTGGCTGTCCGAAGAATATCCTAAAATCTCTTGTGATGATTGCTCAATAATTTGTTCTGTTATTTTTTTCGCAAAAGCTGCTTCTTTGTTTTCGTTCAATATTTTTTTTACAAATTCAGACCAGTAATAAGAAGCCATTGTGTCAAATTCTGGTAAATGAAGTAAGAGATTATTACTTGCAATCAACTTATTAACCAAAACTTTATTGCTTTTCCAATTGTCTTCATGGTCTAAATCAAACATAAAAAGCAATGAAAGAGAAGTCCAAACCCCACTATGACCGTATTCGCTTATTTTCTCACATAAAAAAACGACTTCGTCCTTTGAAAGATTATCTAAGGCTCTTCCATATTTAAAGTTTTCAAACTGTGAAATAGAAAAGCCTTTCTTATCAACTAAAAAAAATAATTTTTCAATATCTGAAAACGTTGGATTTATAATCCTGAAAAAATAAAATGAGTACTGATTAATCAAATCATCTTGAAGAATGCTATCTAAAAGTTTAATTATGACTTCCCTTTTATTGATAGCAGAAAGAAGACCTGCAATAAATTCTGGATTTTGGGCCTTTTTTTCAATTTTCCCCAACTCCATTATTGACAATCGTACTACTTCTTCAACATTGGGATAAATCTCGCCAATTTTTTTTCCAAAATTGAAAGCCTGCCTCTGTTCTCCAGTCAATATATTCTTAATATAAATGAACCAATCAACACTCTTATCATGCAGTTCAACTGCGAACGCCTCTGCATTGATTTTTGGTTTATCCACATAATGCCCATCGTCACCTATTTCATAAGAATCCCACTCAGGTTTGGATACTTTAAGTAAAATCTGATGTTCTAAATCTAATGGTGTCAATTCACTGATCAAGGAATTGATCAATGCAATAATTTCCGGTTCTAAATGTTTTTCGTAACTGACAGTCTGTTTTAAGTTATTGACTGCGCCAAGCCAAATACTTCCTTGACATATGGTTGTTTTTCGTATTGCATCTATTATTAGATTGTGCTGTCCATGAGCAATCAAAGTTCTAATCGAATTGACTATAGCCATAGCGGCCATTTCCGAATTTTCATCATTGGCACAAGCAAGGTTGGAAAGAATTCTTATTATTTGATTCCAGTAATCAAATATTTCTTTCCACGTTTTTGGAACATAATCTTTTAGGATTGGCCCACTACCCTGAATCTCGGGACCGCCGCTTCGAAAGAACCCCTCATACCTTAAACCATAAGACAATGCATTAATTGCAATTTGTGTGTAATCGCCATCATTTTTAGCTAGCCCCCAATTTATTATTGATAGTCTCTCATTAAAAGAAGCTTCTGTTCCTGGTAAATGAACTTGGAATAAATGTTTGAATTGATTTGTTGAATTATTAGCCCAACTTTCATTTTCTGCTACTGCGAATGAATATAAAATTTTAGCTGCCTTTTCAAAGGTTTCTCTTCTAAAGCAGAGCTTCTCTAACGCCCAAACTAAATTCCTCCTACCCTCTGTTATCTGCAGCATTTGAGCTTTGGTTAAATTAGAAAATGCATGCTCTAACGCTGAGGCAGTTGCACCTGGGTTCACTTCAACAACATAGCGGAAGAGGAGTGAACCCCATGAAGTGTTAAGCACTTCCGCTGAGCCAAAAGGGCTTCTAGGTCCCCAGAGTTCTGCAACAATCTCTTTTGCTTTATCAATTTGGTCTAAGTCTTTAAATCGTTCGAAAAATCTTTCATCTAGGCCGACATCTTTCAATTCCTTTATTATATCGATTATTTTATCATAATCAGTATTTATAAGCCAGTTTGCCGCTAAGTTTACAGCAAGAATAGTAGGTCTAACTATCAAGAAAGTCCCTCTTCGCTCAATTATATCCTCTCGTGTAAATTTTAAGATTGTTTCTCTAAATTTTGTATCGCTCAATTGCCCATCGTAAACTTTCGTTCGAATAAATTCTGTTTGATTCTTCAAAGACTTTCTTAAATCCGCATTGATTACTTCTCTAAAACTATCATCTGGGAATCCAAATGCTGAGAAAACTGCACAAGCCCTTATAATGTTATATTCAATATCGTTTTCTGGTTTTGTTCCAAAAAGTAGCTTTTTAATAAAATCTTCCAACGGATAACTATTCAATTCAGAAAGCGCCTGTTTAATAACAGCATCGCAAAACTTTATTGCCATCCACGGATACCCTTCTGACAACTTGTTGACATACTCTCTATCACTTGGTGAATGTGACAATGATAGCCTGTCATCAACTATCTGTCTTACAACATCTCTCTGATTATTTCTTTCAATTTTAATCTTTGCATCCTCAATCGAAGGATTATCGTCAAATCCGATTGTTATAATTTTAAGTTTGCCATCGCCATTTACTAAGGCAGATAAAATTAAATGGTACTTGCTTTCACAATTATCTATTACAATAATTCCCTCTTGGCTGTTCTGATGAGATAAGATATAGTTCTTTATTTCACTTATATCATTACTACCTGCTATATCACAATAGACAAGAAAACTTTTCAAATCATCATTACGGAACGACTCTAGCACTAACCTTGTTTTTCCTAGACCTGAATGTCCTGATATCCTCAGTGCTTTTTGAGTGCGGATAGTTTGAAGTATTTGCTCAATGTTTGTTGTTACAATTTTATTTGTAAAAAACTCATTTTTGCTTGCATTTACTAATTTTTCCCATTCTTCCCAAATAATAAATCCTTGGGGCCTAGTAATGCCATTATAAGATTGGATTAAAGTGACTGCTGCTATATTCTCATTTGCCCAATCTTTAATCTTATTTGCATCATAAATTAAAATCTGAAATGTATTGTAGTTTTTATGACCTGCTAACTTTATGGCTTCTCGAAATTGGTCTATGCGTAGTTTCTTCTGTTTATCATTCAGAGATTGTGTTGTAAATAAAACATAACAACCATTTTTATTTACCAAGTTCTCAATTTGGCTTTTAAGCTTTCTAGGCTTTTTATCTTCTTCCGGCTCCAGTATTTCCTCTTTGCACTGTTTCGGTTGAAGATTAGTCGCTTTATTCTGAAAAATTGTAAAAGGATTTTTTAACCAATTAGTCATTGGAGGATTCCCATTCCAAGTAATACGACCATCAGACCCTGCATCACCTGTTGTGATATCAAATGGGACATGTCTATCCCAATTTTCTAATTTATTCTTTTCAGCTTCTATTTTGATAAGCTTGTGAAGCAATTCTGTTAATTGAATATCATTAAGGCTGTTTATTTGCTTTAGCCCAATCTCATTAATAAGTGCCATCTTTTATTATAACTTCTTTACAAAGTAAATAATCCCCCGCTATCCTGAGTGTTCCCAAAAGAAAAGAATAATCGATCTGGTTGGCCTTAGTCTGTGACGAAGGCCCGTCAAAATACGCATGTTTAAGTGCTATCACCCTTTTTCTGCCGTTTTTGGTGTTGAGGCGTGGGTTAGAGTGCCGGCCCACCAACAACAAGGGATGAATGATCGTGCCTTTCGCTGTCATATCCGCCATCATCACGGAATACCCTCACTTCTTTACAGCCACTTGCCTGGAGTGGAAGAAGCTATTGGCACCTGGTCAGTACAAAAACAGCATTATTGACAGCCTGCGCTTTGGGGTAAAAGATGAAAGAGTGATGGTGTATGGCTTTGTCATCATGCCCAATCACCTTCACCTGGTGTGGCGCCTGAAGGCAGGTCGCAGGCGATCCGACATGCAGCGGGATTTTTTAAAATTCACTGCGCAGCAGATCAAAGAAGACCTGGCGAAGCATCACCCGGCCGTACTGCAGCAGTTCCGGGTAGACGCCAAAGACCGGCAATACCAGTTTTGGGAGCGAAACCCCCTGTCTGTGGCGTTATGGACGGAGAAAGTAGTGCTGCAAAAGCTGGCCTATATTCACCAGAACCCTGTGAGAGCAGGTCTCTGCCGGTGGCCGGAGGAGTACCGGTATTCGTCAGCGTTAGTTTATGGGACAAGTGTGGACAATTGGGGTTTCTGACGCACCTGCGGGATTAGGCTCCCGTCTTGTTGTTGGTGCACCCGCCGCACGAAAACAAGGAAGAACACCAACCTTTAGATTTGCATTCAGGGTTTTAGTATCAAATACTATTACTGTTACTACTTTCTTTTTTTGCTAATTTTTTTCTTTGTGGA
>JAESGH010000113.1_pt1 | contig 247187 bp, 258 predicted proteins | sample 9269641 | NCBI WGS metagenome assembly JAESGH01 (sample SAMN14515345, study PRJNA621665) | algae metagenome | isolation source: Phormidium tanganyikae FI6-MK23 and co-occurring heterotrophs from granitic... | place: USA: Fort Irwin, California | collected 1998-05-24
GGGCAGCAACTGGCTACCCCAGCATCAGCGCAGAACAGCTTTCCCCATAGCTCGGCTCATGACCACCGCGGTTCGGGCATCGAAGACTTTCCGACGCCCGCCGGCGTCCGAAACTCTCAACGTTTCCGGACAGGCTGCTCTTAGGCTAGAATTGAAAAAAGCGGACATTCACAGGCGCCGACACGTCTCGGCGAATGACCAGGGATGTCATCATCGCATCGCTCGAGTCTATCACTGCCATGACCGCGGCCCAGATCGTTGCGGAATCTGTCCTGCCGAACGATTGTTCTGAGAGGTCCTCGAAAGGGGAAAGGTCATCCGATGGAGGCCCATGACTTTTGGAACCTCGCCGGCCGGGCGGGACGCTGGGGCGATGAGTTCCAGGGCAACATCATCTGTATCGACCCGCAGGACGAGAATGCATGGCCCACCGGTGTCCCGGCCCGCGCGCGATATCCAATCAAGCGCGAAAGCGATGCGGTCCTAGAGAGCGGCCATGGTCTCGCCGATTATCTCGACAAGCGCGCGTCGAACGACGAGGCCGCCACAGAGGGTTCCGACCAGTTCGAACAGGTCGGCGCCTATCTGCTATCCAACTTTCTGCGCGAGGGCTCGATCGCGGACGCGGGCTTCGCCAAGCGCCACAGCGCGGACATTATCGGGCGCTTGGAAGCGAGCCTTTCGGCCCTGGCTGCGCAGATTGAAATCGACGCCAAGATCGTGGCGCGACATCCCGGCGTTAGCGCTCTCGGACTTCAGCGATTGCTCAAGGCGTTCCGCGCATATGAAGGAAATATCGAGAATCTCGTCCCTGCAACTGTAGAAAGCGACGATAGCTACGACCGGTTCATCACCATCATGCGCCGGATCAATACTTACCTGTTTCCGGCCTACCTGCTCCCACCATCGCACCGAGTCTGCTTGCACGCGATCTCGCGCACCGCGCGCAGGTCACGGCGGCAGGCGGTATCAACAAGCGTCTTGAGCGCCGCCTCCATGAGCTTGCGGCCTCAATCGGTGTGGATAGCGCCGCGCAGGTGGGCTGTCGCAAACGCCTTGGCCACGGCACACAGATCCTACGCGAGTGGGGTGGTCAGACCCATCGCGTGACCGTCGAGGCCGAAGGCCGCTATCTCTACAACGGTCAGACCTGGAGTTCGCTGTCCGCGATTGCCCGCGCGATCACCGGCGCACGCTGGTCGGGACCGCGCTTCTTCGGAACGCACTCGTGAAGAAGTTGCGCTGCGCCATTTACACCCGCAAGTCGACCGAGGAGGGGCTCGACATGGCGTTCAACAGCCTCGACGCCCAGCGCGAGGCCTGCGAGGCCTATGTCACCAGCCAGAAGGCCGAAGGTTGGGTGCTGATTCCAACCGCCTATGACGATGGCGGGTTCTCAGGGGGCACGATGGACCGCCCAGCCCTCGCGCAGTTGCTCGCTGATGTGCGCGCCGGGAAGGTTGACGTGATCGTCGTCTACAAGGTCGACCGCCTCACCCGCGCCCTGTCGGACTTCGCGCGGATCGTCGATGTCCTCGATGCGGCTGGCGCCTCGTTCGTTAGCGTGACCCAGGCTTTCAACACGACGACCAGCATGGGACGCTTGACCCTCAACGTCCTGCTGTCCTTCGCGCAGTTCGAGCGCGAGGTCATCGCCGAGCGCGTGCGCGACAAGGTGGCACAGTCCAAGGCGCGCGGTATCTGGATGGGTGGTAACGTGCCGCTCGGCTATGATGTGCAGGACCGCAAACTGCTCGAAAACCCGACCGAGGCATCCACCGTCGCGCACATCTTCCGGTCCTATCTGGACCAGCCGTCGGTGCGGGCATTGAAGGAAAAGCTCGACATGCAGGGCGTCCGCACCAAGGTACAGCAGGGCAAGACCGGGCAGCGCGGAGGCGTGCCGTTCTCGCGCGGCGCCCTCTACTGGCTGCTGTCGAACCCGATCTACATCGGCAAGCTGCGCCACAAGGACAAGCTGCACGATGGCCAGCACGACGGTATCGTTCCGCTGGAGCTGTGGGATGCGGTCCAGGCGAAGCTCAGGGACTCTGCCGCCGAACGCGGCAATGCGACAACAGGCAATAGCACCGCCCTGCTCACAGGCATGATCCATGACGCAGCCGGTCGGCGGATGTCGCCCTCGTTCACGGTGAAGGACGGCCGACGGTACCACTATTATGTGTCGAGCATCAGCAAGGACATTGATCGCGGTCTCTCTGGTGCATCGGCAGCACAGGTCGCCCGCGTACCTGCACGGCGTCTCGAAGCCGCAGTGCGCGAAGCCCTACGGGCGCTTCTTCTGGACGAGGCTCAACTTGCCGGTCTGTTTGGTGATGGCGATACCGCCACGACGCGGCGACGACTGGCGACCGCGGTGGAACTGGCGCGGCACTTCGGACCGCATGCAATAGATGGCGCGCACTCGCTGCTTGCCCGCTTGGACTTCGCCATCGTCATCCATCGCGATCGGGTAGAAGTCAGCGTCGCCCGCTCCGCGCTGCTTGCATCGCTCGATCACGACGTCAGCCCCGCAGCCGATGATGACCGGCGTATCGCCGTGATCGTCGATACCAACATCACTCACCGCAAGCGCGGCGCTCGCCTCGTGATCGCACGAAAATTACGCGACGAAAACACTCCCGATCCGAAGCTAGTGGCTCTCGTAAGAAAGGCGCATCAAGCACGCGCCGCGTTATTCTCGAACGCCGCCCCCCGTGGCAACCGTCACATCGAACGCCTAGCCCGGCTCGCCTATCTCGCGCCCGACATCACGTCTGCGATTCTTGACGGCACCCAGCCTGCGACCTTGACGAGCCGGAGCCTTCTCAAGCTTCCTGGCCTCCCGCTCGAATGGACCGAGCAGCGGAAAATGCTAAAGTTCGCATGATCGCTGGCTGCTGCGGTGGCCACAATAATCACCCGCAGAGACGCCGTGCCCTTCCGTTATGATCTCGGGCAATCGCGCCTCGGTCTCTGACCACAACTAGAATCCAGCTCGCGAGAACCCCGCTGGACTGCGGCGTTCGAAGCACAAGCACACGATATAATCGAATTATATCAATATCTTGGGTGTGGGTGGTGCACCCGACTGGATTCGAACCAGTGGCCCCCAGATTAGGAATCTGATGCTCTATCCTGCTGAGCTACGGATGCGCCGCCGTTCCTGTAGCGGGGCGCGGCGCGCAGCGTCAATTGGCCGGGGTCAATTTACGGCGTCGGGCGGCGCTATCGGCACCAGCAGTGGCATGGCGGCAATCCCGTCGTCGCGCAGCGCCTGCGCCTCCTGCGGCGAGGCCTGGCCGTGGATCAAATCCTCCGCCGCGCGGCCTTCGTGCATCGCGCGCGCCGCAGCGGCGAAATCGCGCCCGACCCAGCGCGACTGGGGCAGCATTTCGGCTTGCTTTGTCGCAATTTCAGCGATCACCTTGCGCACCAGTTCGGGCGATATTGCACCATGTTCGGCAACATTATCCGGCTTTGCGTGACTCGTGATCGTCATCTGGTTCGACTTTGCGCCGATCCGCGGCGCCATCACGGCCTTTTTGACATCGCTGTCGCCACACACCGGGCAATTGATCAGGCCGCGCGCCTGTTGATCGGCAAAACTGTCGCTGCTCGCGAACCAGGCTTCAAACCGGTGATCCCCGGCGGCGCAGCAAAGGTCAAAAACGATCAAGGTCAGGCGAGACCGAGCAGCGGATCGAGAGCGCCCCGCGCGTCGAGCGCCGCCATGTCGTCGCTGCCGCCGATATGCTGTCCGTCGATGAAAATCTGCGGGACGGTGCGCGCGCCGCCCGCGCGTGCAACCATCGCGTCGAATCCGGCGCGATCCATCGTGACATCGATTTCCTGATATTCCACACCCTTGCGATCGAGCAACGCCTTCGCGCGCGAGCAATAAGGGCAGAGGAATTTTGTAAAAACTTCGATCTTGGCCATCGCCTATCCTGTCATCATCTGAACCGTCATATCGGAATCCAACGAAGCAAAGTCAAATATGTTGCTCGTCATCAGCGCGTCGGGAACCACCCGAGCCCAGGTGAGCGCCGACACGCGCGCTGCGCCGCTGCGCCGCAGCACTTTCGCGGCAGCGCGCAACGTCGCGCCGCTCGCATGAACATCGTCGATCAGCACGATATGGCGCCCCGCCGCGCGGGTTTTCGCATCATCCGCCAGCGCGAACGCCCCGGCGACCATCTTTTCGCGCTCGCGCCGGCCCTTGCCGCGAAGCGAGGCGGTCGATTTGATGCGCAGCAGCAGATGATGGTCGCGCGTCGCGCCGCTAATCCGCGACAATTCGTCAGCAACCAGCGCGGCCTGGTTAAAACCGCGCGACCACAGCCGCCAGCGGTGCAGCGGCACCGGCACCAGCACAATGTCATCGGCGCTGCCGAGCGCCGCCAATTGCCGCGCCATCAGCCGCGCCATCAATCGCGCGTGGCCGGTTCGCCGCCCATATTTCAGGCGGAGCGCCACAGTGCGCGCGACCGAACCATAGGCAACCGCTGCTGGCGCGCCTTCGAACGGCGGCGGACTGGCAAGGCAGGCGCCACATGCGATCGACCCGCCCGGCAGCGCCACGGGCAGCGGGATCGAGCAGTGCGAACAGGCGGGGCCGTCAAGAAAATCAAGCGATGCCCAGCAGGTCAGACAGAATTGCCGGTCCTCGCCCACGATGACGCCGCAACCGGGGCAGCGCGGCGGCAACGCATAATCAGCGACCGCGCGCGCCAATATCCGCAGGCCGCGGAGCCATGCCGCCGCCGTCGTGCCTGTATTTTCGACTTCCCCCGTCGCCGTTGCCATCTCCGACTTGTGCCGCATCGTCCGGGGCGGCACAAGCGCGGCATGTCGCCGCCGCCACGCCCGCTTTTTTCTGCCGCTCGCCACCGCGCCCAGCGCGACCGGCTCGCGCGCCTGCCTGCGTCGGCCAATTTCCTCGCCCCGATCATCGCCGAAACGCTGCTCGACCGACTGGCAATGGTGAAACGCGATTTCCCGCGCATTCTGCTCATTGGCGCGCATGATCAGGCACTGGCCGACCATTTGCGGGGTATCGGCACCGAACTGACGATCATCGAGGCTGGTCCGCGGCTGGCCGTCGCCAGCGGCGCCCTGGTTGCCGAAGCCGATGCGATCGATCTGCCCTTTGCCAGCTTCGACCTGATCGTGTGGCCCGGCGGTCTCGACGGTGTCAACGATGTACCGGGCGCGCTTGTGCGCCTGCACGCGTTGCTGGCGCCCGACGGGTTACTACTCGGCGCCTATCTGGGCGACGGCAGCCTGCCCCGGTTACGGCGCGCGGTGATGACCGATGGCGTGCGCCCGATCGCGCGACTGCACCCACAGATCGACCTCGCGGCGATGGGCAATCTGCTTCAACGCGTGGGCTTCACCCTGCCTGTGGTCGATGTCGAAACACTGACGGTGCGCTATGGCGACTGGCGGGCTCTGGTCCGCGATCTGCGCGCGGCGGGGCTGGCAAGCCGCCTGTACCCTGCCCCGCCGCCGCTAACCCGCGCCGAGGTACAACAGATCGCAATCGCTTTCGCTGCGCAGGCGGATCCGGACGGCCGCATCGCCGAAAGCCTGCGCATCGTCCATTTCAGCGGCTGGGCGCCGCATCCGGACCAGCCGCAACCGGCCCGGCGCGGCAGCGGCCAAACCTCGCTCGCCGCCGCGTTGAAACCAAAAAGCTAAATCAACGCCTCCAGCAGGCCGATCAGCGGCTTATCGGCGGGTGGCATGTCCAGGCTATGGAGTTCGACCGGGCGCACCCAGCGAAGCGCGCTGGCGTGCTGCGCCACCGGCGTGCCATGCCATTTGCGGCACACATAGAGCAGCAGCAACAAATGCCGGTCGCCCAGCATGTCGCTGGCGAAACAGGCGGGGGCCAGGCACGCCTGCTCGACGTCGATGCCCAATTCCTCGGCCAGTTCGCGGACCAGCGCCTGTTCGGGCGTTTCGCCAGGATCGACCTTGCCGCCCGGAAACTCCCATAGTCCCGCCATGGACAACCCTTCCGGACGCTGCTGGACCAGCAGGCGCCCGTCGCGGTCGACCAGTGCGGCGGCGACCACAAACAGGCTGGTTTTTGGCAGTTTTCCGGGGCTGGGCGCGGACAAATTGTTAACCTTCCTGTGCGAACATCGGCATCCTCGGGAACTACACTTCAGTCAGGGGTGGAACAATGCGCAATCTTTACAGGCTGATGCGGTCGACCAGGGCCGCCACAGCCGTCGAATATGGGCTGATACTGGCCCTCGTCTTTCTTGCCGCGGTCAGCACAATTACCGAAGTCGGCAATTCTACGATGAATATGTGGGACACAGTTTCGACATCGGCGACGAATGTCATGTGATCCACTGTCCGATTATGGGACCTGGCGGACAATCTATCCTGGTTCCGCCATTAAGATTTTCAAAACCTATTCGCCGTAAACCAGCCAGTGTTGACCCAGACCAGACCGTCAACAGGGTAAGTGATATCAGGAGACCAGTCATGAAGTTCATCAAAAAGTTCGTTCGCGATACCAAGGCCGCAACCGCCATTGAATACGGCCTGATCGCCGCTCTGATCGCCGTCGCCGGCATCACCGCCATGGGCGCGGTTGGCAACAGCGTCACCAGCACGTTCAATAAAGTCGATGCCGGCCTGAAAAAGAGCTAATCGGCACCGCCGCCCGGGTATCCGGTCGGAGAAAAAAGGAAAGGGCGGTCGTTACGACCGCCCTTTTTTTGTTTAGCTAACGGCTGGCATAGACGACAATTTTCACCTTCTGCCCTGGCGTCAACCGGCTCGACGCGGTCAGCCGGTTAAGCACTTGAAAACGCTCCGCCTGATAATTGCTGTACGCCATGCGCCGCGCCAGACTGGCCATCGTATCGCCCCGGCCCACGGTCACCACATCGATCCGACGCGGCTTGATCGCTGCGGCTTCGGCGGCGCTGAGGCGCCTCACGCTGTTGAACATGGAATTGAACACCCCAGTGCCCCCGGCTTTTGTCAGCGTGACAAAGTGGAACGCGCTGCTGCGCGAGAATTCATATGCAAAAACGGTCACGTCAACCTGTCCCGACTGGCTGGCGACGCGCGCGGTCGAATAATAAGCGGTAATACCATTGACCGTCGTGCGCTGGACCGCGCTTGGGCTGATCGCGGTGTAGCCCGCTACCGATTTGAACGCCGCGGCCATATAGGCGTTGATGTCGCCGTTATACGGCCCGGTCGTAAACTGCGCCTGCCCGCCATTGCCGCCGATCGTCACCGCTGCCGTGCCATTCTGCATCCCGTAACCACCCGGCACCGCAAAACGCAGCCGCAGGTCTGGGTGCAGAAACTCGTTACCCTCGACCACCCCCTGCGCCGGGTCGTCGCCATACAGCACATTATCGACGGCAGCGAGAAAAGCATCGGCGTTGCGCGTCCCACCGGTCCCGCCAGCGCGGCTTGCCAGCGTTTGCGCGTTGCGGACGCGTGAGGCGGGGTCGGGGTGGGTGCTCGCCCACGCGGGCAAAGACCGCGCGTCGCCGCCTGACAGCCGCGCGTCGAGATTGGTCTGATTGGCCAAGCTCGCCAGCATCGTCGACAGGGCCAGCGGATCATAGCCTGCGCTGCGCAGATATTGGACGCCGAGCTGGTCGGCCTGCAATTCCTGACTGCGCGAAAAGCCCAGTGTCGCCATTTGCGCGACCTGCATCGCATTGTTCTGGAGGAGGCCGCCGAGCCCGCCGAGTACGCCGCCGCTGTCACCGATCGCACCGCCCAGCACCGCACCGAGCACCCCGAGGATCTGGTTGCGCGTCGCCGCCGACTGCCGCTTTTTGCTGTGCTGCGCCGCGACATGGCCAACCTCATGCCCCAGCACCCCGGCCAGTTCGGCCTCGTCGTTCATCAGCGCCATGAGCTGGCGGGTGACATAGACATAGCCGCCCGGGATCGCGAAGGCGTTGTTCACAGGCGAATTGAGCAAGGTGACGGTAAAATCGCTGCGTGCATTCGACAGCCCCGATTGCAGCGCGATATTCTGTCCGACGCGGACCACATAGGCCGTCTGCGGGCCGTTATACGCGCCGCCAAATTCCGCCATCAGCTGCGGATGCGCCTCATCGCCCTGCTTCCGTTCGGACGGGGAGATGCTGGTCGCGGTCTTGATCGCTTTCAGCTGCGCATCGGCGACGCCGGTCACAGCAAGGCTGCACAATGCAGCCGATGCCGCCAGCTTGATCGCCATGCCATTCATTCTTTTTGTCCGGGTCATCGATGCGCCTCCCACATGCCGTTCGTCGTTCCGGGATATACCCTATTGACCGCGGCGCAAACCGCACCTGAACGGCGTTAGGCGCGCCGCGGCCGCAACATGGATCGTGAACGCAATTTGCGGCAATCGAGTTCCGCTGCGGCGTCGGTCAGGCGCGCCCCATGGCCAAAAATTTCTCCTCGCGCGCCGCCAGGATCGTGTCGCGCGGCAAGCCCGACAGGCTATCGAGTTCCTGCGCGATCGCATCACCCAGCGCGGCAATCGCCATGTCGGGATTACGATGCGCGCCGCCGACGGGCTCGGGGACGATACGATCGATGATCTTCAGCCCCAGCAGATCCTGCGCCGACATTTTCATCGCCGCCGCGGCATCGGCGGCCTTGTCCGACGTGCGCCACAGAATCGACGCGCAGCCTTCGGGCGAAATCACCGAATAAACGGCATGTTCGAACATCAGCACGCGGTTCGCGGCGGCGAGCGCAATCGCGCCGCCCGAACCGCCCTCGCCGACGATCGCCGCGACCATCGGCACACCAAGCGCCAGGCATTGCTCGGTCGAGCGGGCAATAGCCTCTGCCTGACCGCGCTCCTCGGCCTGGATGCCCGGAAACGCGCCCGAGGTATCGACCAGCGTTATCACCGGCAGACCAAACCGGTCCGCGAGCTGCATCAGGCGGATCGCCTTGCGGTAGCCCTCGGGCTTCGCCATCCCGAAATTATGCTTCATCCGCGACGGAATATCGTCGCCCTTTTCATGGCCGATAACCATCACACGGCGGCCGCGAAAGCGCGCCAGCCCGCCCAAAATCGCCTGATCGTCGCCGAAATTGCGGTCGCCCGCCAGCGGCATCCAGTCGTCGAACATCTCGGCGACATAATGTTTGAAATGCGGTCGGTCGGGGTGGCGCGCGACCTGCGTCTTTTGCCACGGCGTCAGCTTCGTATAGATATCGCGCAGCAATTTCGAGGACTTGTCCTCCAGTCGCGCGATGTCATTGTCGATGTTGAGCGTGGGATCGTCGCCCATTTCGCGCAGTTCGGCAATTTGCCGATCGAGCGCGGCGACCTGTTTTTCGAAGTCCAGAAAGGCTGTCATCGTGGGACCGCTAAGCCGATGGCGCCGCAAGGTCAACGTCTGCCGACTCCGGCCGAACGTCCATTTGCGCGAGCGGATGGCGGTGGTTAACCAGTTCGACCAGGCGGCGGCTGTCGACATGGGTATAGATTTCGGTCGTCGCGATGTCGGCGTGGCCCAGCATCAACTGCAACGCTCGCAGGTCCGCCCCGCCTTCGAGAAGATGGGTGGCAAAGGCGTGGCGCAGCACGTGCGGGCTGACCGCGGTCGGATCGATCCCCGCGCGGCCCGCCAAATCACGCAGCATCTGGAACAGCCGGACGCGAGAGAGATGGCTCTTGCCGGACGGGAACAGCCAAGGCGAACCGTCGGCGATGAGCGGCAGCCAGCGGTCAAGCGCGCCGCGCGCGCGATCCGACAACGGCACCAACCGCTCCTTGTCGCCTTTTCCCCGCACGATCAGATATTCGCGCTCGCCAGCAATCGCACGCCGTGGCAGTGCAACCAGCTCACTCGCGCGCAGTCCCGATCCATAAAGAAGTTCGAGCAGCAACAGCATCCGTACTGCCGCAGCGGCTGGCGCTTCGCCCGCGGCTTCCTCTTCGGCCTGTGCAAACAGCCGCCCGACATGATCGTGCGTCAGGATGCGCGGCAGCGGGCGCCGCGTCGTTGGCCGTGCAATATCGAGCGCAGGATTGTCGGCGCGGTCGCCTTCGTCGAGCAGAAAGGCAAAGAACTGCCGTAACGCCGACAGCTTGCGCGCCGCACTGCTGGCGGCAAGCGACTGATAGTCAGCCATCAATCGGCGCAGCGCCGCCACATCGGCATCGGTCAGCCGACCGGTCACAAACTCCGCCGCCTGCTCCAGATCGCGGCGATAGGCGGCCAGCGTGTTACGCGAGGCGCCGCGCTCGGCCGCCATCATCTCCAAGAAGCGGTCGATCGCTGCCCCGTCAGACATCGTCTGACCGCGCCATCAAACGGTCAGGTTCAGACACGCACCAGCGCTTCGGCGGCGATCATCCGAGCTTCGGACGCCAGTCCCACCTCGCGCAGTGCGCGGACGATGTAATAGAGATGATAGGGCGGCACTTTCGACCATTCGCCCTGCATCCCTGTCGCGGCCAGCAACGCCACCATCCCGGGTTCGCGCCGCTCGGCAGCCGCCATGATCGCGCGCGACCAGCGCGTCTGTTTGCCCAAATCGACGCCGAGGCCGCTCGCTGCCGACGCTGCGGCGTCCGTCTCGATCCGCCCGAGCCCCGCCAGCCCGGCGAGCAAGAATTTCGACCGCAGATAATCGGCGCTGTCGTCATCGCCCGAAAACTGCCCGACGGCGCCAGCGGTGGTGCCGTTCAGGGGTCGCGGCGAACCGACCGCCAGCACGCCCCATGCGCGGCTGCCTACAGTTACGGTCGGCACCCAGGCGATGGCGTTGGCGTCGTAACCGCCCGCCAGAATCGAACCCAGCAATTGCCACGGATCGCTGCCGACATCGGTGCTCACCGGCAATGCTGCGGCGGCGCGCGCGGTTGCAACCATCGCCGCGTAGCTTTGCATCGGCGCCGTCCCAGCGCTCCAAAGTCCCTGCATTGCCGCATAGCGGTCGGCGCCATTCGCGGCGCCAAAGGCGGCGCGGAGCTGGTCAGTCTGCGCCGCCAGCGCCTCCGACGGTTCCTCCTCGCCCGCCGCCGCGCTCAGCAACGACAGATAGGCTTCACTCGACAGCACTCCGCGCGCCGCTGCTTCCGGCGCCGCGGCAACCCGACTTGCCATGTCGGTCATCGGCGCGAGGACGGTCCACCCCTTCATATGGGCGGGGATCGACGTGCGCAGCGGTTCGGGGACCGGGACGGCCGTCGCGGTCGCCATGCCGAACCGCCAGCTTGTCAGCCGATCGACATTATCCCATTCGATCGTGGTCGATCGCCGTCCGCTGCCGGTGGCGCCGAGCACCCGCTCCGCGAGCAGAATGTCGAAGTTGGCAATCTTGCCACTCGATCGCACCCGGCCGATCGCCCACCCTGCGGGGCCAGCCTCGCCCGACAAGCCCGAACAAATCGCCGCCGCCAGCCGCCAGGCCTGCTCGTCGCCATGGGCCAGACCAGCGGGAACATAAGGACACATGCCCGCCGGATCGGCGTTGGCCAGATAGGTCTGCTGCGCCGCCGCCACCAGGCGCGGGCTGGCCCGGTCATAATCGACCGCCTGAACGATCCAGCGCGCCGCGATCGATTCGCCCATCCGGAGCAGAAGCGACGCGCGGTCGGCGGCCAGGTCGGCGCCGTTGATCGTCGCCGGGGTATCGATCGCCGATACCAGTGACCGCCGCAGCAGGATCTGACCCCAGCGCGACGCAAGCTGGCCGTTGGTCCGCCGCATGATCGCCGCGGCATATTGACCGCGCACACCAAAGGCATCGGGTGCGAGCCCCCCGGTTTCGGGGGTCAATGGTCCGATCCGCGTCAGCAAACGCCGCGCGCCGGGCGGAAGATCATATTTCAGCGTGCCAGGCGCGACCTCTTCGCCATCCTCGCCCTCCTCATCGGCAGCCTCGCCGGGCGTTCCGGCCGTGTCGGTGGCGCTTACCGTCGAGGTGACCGGCGGCGGGGTCGCACCGTTTTTCGGGGTCGATGTTGGCGTAGGTGCTTGCGATGGGGTCGGCGTCGGACGCGGTGCCGGCGTGTCGGGAGGATTGCCAAAACCTTCGGGCAGCAGCGATTCCTGCGCGAGCGCGGGCAGCACCAGCGCGGCCGCCAGCGCAGTACCCGACAGGGCCAAAGTCAGCATCAGCGGTTTTTTTGTCATCACGCCGCGCTTTCGGCAATCTTGTCGGCCACGTCCACCTCAATCCTTCGCGCCCGGACAGCCGGACCTGCAATTATCGGCGAAAACCGTTGTTCCGCGCGTCTCGAACGGTATAGCCGCGCCCACGATGTCGCGAAACCCGAAAAGCCCGGCTGCTGCCATTCCCGCGTCGATCCGCGACCGGTCGATCGTGCTGGTCGGCTTGATGGGGTCGGGAAAATCGACCGTTGGCCGGCGCTTGGCCCAGCGATTGGGGATGCGGTTTGCCGACGCCGACGACGAGATCGAGCGCGCCGCCGACATGACCATCGCCGATATTTTCGAACGGTTCGGCGAGGCGCATTTTCGCGATGGTGAGCGGCGGGTGATCGCGCGGCTGCTGGCCGGCAAACCGATGGTGCTGGCGACCGGCGGCGGTGCCTTTATCAACGACGAAACACGCGCGCTGATCCTGCGCGACAGTCTGTGCATCTGGCTCGACGCCGACATCGAGACATTGGTCGAGCGGGTCGGTCGCCGCAGCCATCGCCCCCTGCTCAAGAACCGCGACCCGCGCGAAGTGCTTCGCGACCTGGCGGCGGTGCGAAACCCGATCTATGCCGAAGCCCATCTGCGCATCGGTTCGGCAAGCACGCCGCATGATCACACGGTACGCGCGATCATGGAGGCATTGGCAGCGTGGAAAGACCCGCAATGGAACAGCTGACCGTCGAACTCGGCAACCGCAGTTATCCGATCCTGATCGGCGATGGACTGATCCGGTCGATCGGAACGCATGTGGCGCCGTTGCTGAACCGGCCGCGCACGATGATCGTCACCGACGCGCATGTCGCTGAGCATTATCTGGTGCCGCTCGGCACCGCGCTGGCAATGGAGAATATCTCCTTCTCTTCCTTCGTCCTCGAACCCGGCGAGGCAACGAAAAGCTGGGCCGGGTTGGCACGGTTGACCGAATGGCTGATCGGCGAAGGCGTCGAACGCAGCGATCATGTCATCGCGCTTGGCGGCGGCGTCATCGGCGATCTCGTCGGCTTCGCGTGCAGCATCGTGAAGCGCGGCTGTCACTTCATCCAGGTACCGACCACCCTGCTCGCACAAGTCGACAGCAGCGTTGGTGGCAAGACCGCGATCAACGTCGCCGCGGGAAAGAATATGATCGGCGCCTTTCACCAGCCCGCGCTGGTCGTGATCGACCCCGCGACGCTCGCAACGCTGCCGCGCCGCGATCTCGCCGCGGGCTATGCCGAGGTGGTCAAATATGGCCTAATCGACGATGCCGACTTTTTTGGCTGGTGCGAAGCGAATGGCGCGGCGCTGCTGGCGGGCGACAGGGCCGCGCGCGCGCAAGCCATCGCGCATAGCGTCGCTGCCAAGGCGCGAATCGTCGCCGCCGACGAGCGCGAGACGCAGGACATCCGCGCGCTGCTTAACTTGGGTCACAGCTTCGGCCACGCACTGGAAGCCGAAACGGGTTATTCGGCCAAACTGCTGCATGGCGAAGCGGTCGCCGCGGGCATGGCACTGGCGCATCGTTTCTCGACCGCGCAAGGCCTGTGCTCGGCCGCCGATGCCGACCGCGTCGCTGCGCATTTTGCAGCGGTTGGTCTGCCGCACGATCTGGCAAGTGCTGGGGTGGCGGCGGACGGCGCGACACTGGCGGGTCATATGGCGCATGACAAGAAGGTGCGCGGCGGCAAACTGCCACTGATCCTGACCCGCGGCATTGGTCGGAGCTTTGTCACGGACGAATTCGGGCTGGATGTGGTGGCGGCGTTTCTGGACGCTACGGCCTAGAAGAACCTCGTCATTGCGAGCGGAGCGAAGCAATGACGACAGAAAGCGACAGCGACGAAACTTACCCCGCCGCCTCCGCCTCTTCCCTTGCCAATTTCGCCGCCTGCCGCCGTTCGCGCAGCGTTTCCAGCACGCTCGCTGCCTGCCGCCCCCCGCCGGCGACAAAGCGATGGTCCATGCCGGCGGTCAGGTCGCCCTCGCTGATCTGTGCATGCAAGCGTTCGGAATCGAGATGACGCAAGGCCTGTTCGACATCGGCAATTTCATCGTCATCGACGTCGATCTGCTTCAGCGCCAGCAGACCCAGCGCGATCGAGCTTTCAAAGGTTTCGCGCACCGCGCCATCGACCCCGGCGCCGTCGATCGCCATCAACTGACGGCGGTCGAACACCCGCGTCAGGATCTTGGCGTTCGGGAAAGCCTTGATGATCGGGGCCAGCACTGCTGCGTCAAAACTGCGGTCGTCGGTGCAGAAAATGATCAGCCGTGCATCATCGGCATCGGCGCGGCGCAGCACATCGACCTTCAGCCCGTCGCCGTAATAGACTTTGGTGTTGAACCGACCCGAGGTTTCGATCTGACTTGGTTTCTTGTCGATCAGTGTCACCGAACAATCGACCGCATGCAGCATCTGCGTCACGATCTGCCCGAACCGGCCAAAGCCGACCACGATCGCCGATCCCCGCGGGGCATGTTCGGGATCGTCCAGATCGGCGTCGATGCTTTCGGGCGCAAATTCCAGATTGCGCGCGAACAGCATCAAAAAGGGCGTCGAAATCATCGATAACGTCACGACCGCGCTGAAAAGGCTCGCCGCCTCGGGCGCGATCAGCTGCGCCTCGGTGGCCTGGGTGAACAGCAGAAAGCCGAATTCGCCGCCCTGGCTGAGCAACAGGCCAAGCCCGAGTGCGACGCTCCATGGCTTGCCGAACAGACGTACAAGAACGGTCAGCACCGCCACCTTCACCGCGACCAGCCCGGCGGCCAGTGCCACGACGCGGAGCGGGTCTTCGCGAATGACATTGAGGTCGAGCACCATACCGACCGCGAGGAAAAACAGCCCGAGCAGCACGAGGCGGAAGGGTTCGACATCGGCCTCGATCTCGTGCCGATACGGCGAATCGGCGAGCATCACCCCGGCGATAAAGGCGCCGAGCGCGGTCGACAGGTGCAGGCTGTGCATGAAGGCGGCGCTGGCGATGACGACCAGCAGCCCGACAACCACGAACAGTTCGCGCTCGCCATAACGGCCGATGATGCGCAGCAACGGGTTCACGACAAAGCGCCCGGCGAGGACGAGGACGATGATAGCCGCGACGGTATAGAGCGCCATCTGCCACCCCGGCGGCGCGTCGGGGCTGGCGGGAGCGCGCGACAGCACCGCGATGATCGTAATCATCGGTACGATCGCCAGATCCTGGAACAGCAGGATCGAAAAGGCCTTTTCGCCAAAGGGCGAGTTGATCCGCCCCGAGCTTTTCAGGCTGGGCAGCACCTGCGCCGTCGACGACAAGGCCAGCGGCAGCCCTAGCGCCAGCGCCGCCTGCCAGCTGAAGCCGAGTGTCATCATGATCAAGCCCGAAAGGATCAGGCCGGTGATCACCACCTGTGCCAGCCCCAACCCGAAAATCGCCCGGCGCATGTCCCACAAGCGCCGCGGATGCAGTTCGAGCCCGACGAGGAACAGCAGAAACGCAATGCCGATCTCGGCAAAAGCGAGCTTCGATTCGCCGCCGCCGACCAAGCCCAGGCCATAGGGACCGACCAACGAGCCCGCGACGAGATAGCCCAGCACCGCACCCAGCCCGAGTCGGCGGAACAGCAGCACGAACAGCGTCGCCACACCCAGCAGGATCGCCCCCTCGAACAGCGCGGTGTCCGTCACCTTTTCAGCAGCGACCTCGGTCGCTGCCACGCTGAGGCCGAGCAGGGTCATACCCGGGCGCTTTGCTTTTCGAGCGCCAGGATTGCGGCGTCGAACGGCAGGAGGATCGCGCCATGCCGCGCAGGATAATCGCGCGCCGGGGCGAGCAGCCCGAACCCCGGCCAGTCGGGAACATCGCCAATACCGCCAAACCAACTGGCGATCGCATCGCGCGCGCCGCGTATCTCTTCACGGCTGCGGCCCTTGACGTGACGCGCCAGCAACGTTGCCGCCGCCTGCCCCAGCGCACATGCCTCGACATGCATACCGATGCCGGTCACCTGCCCTGAATCGTTGGCATCGAGATCGAGGAGAATGCGACTGCCGCACAGCGGCGCGCGCGCCGCGGCGTGATAACGCGCGTCCGGATTGGGCAGATGTTCTGACGTCGCCACCGCCAGCGCCAGGATATCGCGATTGTAAAGCGGAGCACTCATTGTGTCGGGGCCTCGGCTTTTGCTTCTGCTTCACGCGCCTGCGCGCGGCGTTCGGCGATCACTTTGCTCATCGCCTGGCTCGTCGCATTGAGCGCGGGATAGGTGCGGCTGTCGGTCATCCACGTCGGACGTTGTGCATTGCCGTAGCCAATGTCGTATAGCAGCGTCACGACCATGAACCCCAGCGCGGCGATCAGCAACCCCTTTACCGCACCGAAACCGGCGCCCAGCCCGCGGTCGAAACCGCCAACCAGCGACGCGCGGCTGCGCTGTCCCATCGCGCGCGATCCCCATTTGGCAAAAGCGAAGACGCCGCCGAACAGCAGCACAAACGCCAGCATCGCGGCACCGCCATCGCTACCGACCCAGCCGGTCAGCAGGTCGGTGACGATAGGGTGAAAGAAACGAACCGCAGCAATCGCCAATATCCAGGCGAGCAGCGTTGTCACTTCCTGCACCAGGCCGCGCGAAAAACCGAGCACCGCGCTGCCGCCAACGAGCGTCAGCACGAGGATATCCAGAGCTGTCAGACTTCCCATTCCGCCGGGGCTAGTCGCGACCGAGCATCAGGTCAACGAGTTCGCCGAGCCGTTCGAAACCGGTCACCGAAATTCCGCCAACCGGCTTCATTCCCTTCGGCCCCCAGCCGCGCGAAAAACCCAGCTTAGCCGCTTCGCGCAGTCGCAATCCGTCGTGCGACACCTGCCGCACCTCGCCCGACAGCGACAGTTCGCCGAACACAATCGCATCGGCGGGCACCGGCCGTTCGCTGAACGCCGAAATCAGCGCCGCGGCGACCGCAAGATCGGCGGCGGGATCGGTCAGTCGGTAACCGCCCGCAATGTTGAGGTAGACCTCTGCCGCGCCCATTTGCAGCCCGCAGCGCGCTTCGAGCACCGCGAGCACCATCGCCAAACGCCCGCTGTCCCAGCCAACGACGGCGCGGCGCGGGGTCGCGCCGCTCGCCAGCCGCACGGTCAGCGCCTGCACCTCGACCAGCACCGGGCGCGTGCCTTCCAGCGCGGGAAACACCACCGATCCCGGCACGTCGCGGCTGCGGTCGGTCAGGAACAGGCTCGACGGATTCGAAACCTCGCCCAGTCCCTCCTCGCCCATCGCAAACACCCCGATTTCGTCGGTGCCGCCAAAGCGGTTCTTCACCGCGCGCAGGATGCGATATTGGTGGCTGCGCTCGCCTTCGAACGCCAGCACGGTGTCGACCATATGCTCCAGCACCCGCGGTCCGGCGATCGTCCCGTCCTTGGTGACATGGCCGACGAGCACGATTGCGGCGTCGCTGTCCTTGGCATAGCGGATCAGTTCCTGCGCACTCGCGCGCACCTGGCTCACCGTCCCCGGCGCGCTGTCGATCAGGTCGCTGTGCATCGTCTGGATCGAATCGATGACGACGAAATCGGCGGTCTGCCGGTCGAGCGTCGCCAAAATGTCGCGCACCGACGTCGCACTCGCGAGCGCGACCGGCGCATCGCCGAGTCCCAGTCGCTGCGCGCGCAGCCGCACCTGCGCTGCCGCTTCCTCACCGCTGATATAGACGACCGACTTGCCCGCCTGCGCCAGCCGTCCGGCTGCTTGCAACAGCAAGGTCGACTTGCCGATCCCCGGATCGCCGCCGATCAACGTCGCCGACCCTGCAACAAAGCCGCCGCCAAGCGCGCGGTCGAATTCGGCGATCCCGCACAGCATCCGCTCGGGCATCTTGCTTTCGGCATTCAGCGTTTCGAGCGCGATCGTCCGCCCGCCCTTGCTCAGGTCATGCTTGGCCGAAAAGACGGTTTCGCCAGCCTCTTCGACCAGCGTGTTCCACTCGCCGCAATCGGCGCACTGCCCTTGCCAGCGATAAGTGGCGGAGCCGCAATTCTGGCAGACATATTGGCGTTTCGCTTTGGCCATGCGTTCGCGCATAATCGGAACAAAGATGGAACGCCAGAAGATTCACGGCGCGGCCGATCGCGATTGGCGGTTCGGCGCGCAATCCTTGTCACATCGCTGTCGCAATCGCTCCCTAGGCGCCGCCAGTCTTTCATCAAGGTGGTCTTCATGCGCCATTCGTTCGTTTCGCGTTTCCTGTTTCTTGGCACGGCCTTGGCCAGCCTGTCGTCGGCTGCCCATGCGGCTCAGGATCCGGCAGCCGAGGCTGCTGTCGATGCCGCCGCGGCGGGCGAGATTATCGTCACCGCACAGCGCCGGTCGCAGGATCTGACCGACGTGCCGATTTCGGTTGGCGTCGTCGGCGGCGATTCACTGCGCGACATTCAGGCGGGGGGCGAAGACATCATCGCCCTGTCGGGCCGCGTCCCAGGCCTCTACGCCGAAACGACGACCGGGCGCATCTTTCCCCGTTTCTATATCCGCGGCCTTGGCAATATCGATTTCTACCTCGGCGCGTCGCAGCCGGTGTCCGTGATCCAGGACGATATCGTCCTTGAGCATGTCGTGCTGAAATCGAAGCCGCTGTTCGACGTTCGCCAGGTCGAGGTGCTCCGTGGGCCGCAGGGGTCACTGTTCGGCCGCAACACCACCGCCGGGATCATCAAATTCGACACCAACCGTCCGACAATGGATTTCGACGCGCGCGGGCAGGTTTCGGTCGGATCGCTGGGCACCGTGTCGGCCGATTTCGGTATCGGCGGCCCGATCGTCGCCGATACGGTCGCGGTTCGCGTATCGGGTCTCTATCAGCGCCACGCCGACTGGATCGACAATATCTATACCGGCCCCAGCGCCGACGGCACCGTCGCGCCGCGCGAGAATGCGCTGGGCGGATTCGAGGAAAAAGCGGCGCGTGCGCAGCTGCTTATCAATCCCGACGACCGCTTTTCGATGCTGGTGTCGGTCCACGCCCGCGATGTCGATGGCACCGCGACCGTTTTCTATCGCGATGCGATCAAGCGCGGGTCGAACAGCGCCGGCACCCAGCGCCGCGACCAGATCGCCAATGACGAGGCGCAGAATAACCCGCAACGTTACAAGGGCTGGGGCGGGTCGCTCAACGTCAGCCTTGACCTTGGCGGCGCGACGCTGACCGCGATCAGCGGCTATGAAAACGCCCGCGGTTTCAGCCGCGGCGACACCGACGGCGGCGCTTCGGCGCTGTTCGCCTTTCCGCTGACCGGTTTCGGCCAGTCGCAGGGGCAGATCCGCGACCTCGACCAGCTGACCCAGGAAATCCGCCTCGCCAGCCCCGACGACCAACCCTTTACCTGGCAGCTCGGCGGCTATTATTTCCATTCGCGCGACATCACCGATTTCTATCAGCGCGCCTTTTTCCTGACCACCGCGGCGCGCAACCCCAACAATTGGGTGCGGCTGCGCAACGAAAACACCAGCTGGGCGCTGTTTGGCCAGGCGAGCTATGATCTGAGCCCTGCCTTCACCGTCACCGCCGGCGCGCGCTGGACGCGCGATACCAAGGAGACGCGACTGCTCAAGACCGCGGACACCGCGGCCGGCGTCGTCACCTATCGCGGTCGCCGCGATGTCCGCCTGTCGGACAGCGAGCCGAGCTGGGACCTCAGCGCCCTGTACCGGCTCAGTGACGACATCAGCGCCTATGCCCGCGTCGCCCGCGGCTTCCGCGGCCCGACGATCCAGGGGCGCTCGGCGGTGTTCAACGCCGATTTCACCACCGCCGATTCGGAAACGATCCTGTCGTGGGAAGCGGGGCTGAAGGGCAGCTTCTGGGACAATCGCGCCCGCTTCAACATCGCCGGCTTCACCTATACAGTGAAGGACATCCAGCTGAACGGCAACGACGCCAACGGCAATGGCGTCTTATTCAACGCCGACAAGGCGCGCGCTTATGGCATGGAGGCCGATCTGGAGCTGCGTCCGGCCGAGCGGCTGACGCTGAATTTCGGCGCCAGCTATCTGCACAGCCGCATTCGCGACCCGCGCGTATTCGCCCAGGTCTGCGCGCTCAACGGCACGATCACCTGTACGGTGGAGGATCCGGTGATCACCGTGGCGACCCCCTTCGGTCCCGGCTATTTCGCGCCGGTTGACGGCAACCCGCTGCCCAATGCCCCCGAATACAGCCTGAATTTCGCCGCGCGCTATGGCGTTCCAGTGGGCAACAGCGGCGAATTTTTCGTCGCCACCGACTGGAACGTCCAAGGCTATACCTCGTTCGTTCTCTACGACACCAAGGAGTTCAACGCGTCCGGCAATTTCGAGGGTGGCGCAAAGGTCGGCTATGCCGACGAGGATCGCGGATACGAAATCGCCGCCTTCGTGCGCAACATCACCAACGAGAAGAATCTGAAGGGCGTGATCGAAAATTATCGCGCCGCGATCTACAACGACCCGCGGATCATTGGCGTTTCGGCCAGCTTGCGCTTTCGTTGACCGGGTCGGGAGTCGCGCAGAGGCCGTGACGGCTGCGCGACTCCCGACTATAGCCGGGGCGAATCATCCCGCCAGCCCCGAGGCTTCTGCACCATGAAATTCTTTGCCGACACCGCCGACATCGCCGACATCGAGGAACTCGCCGCGACTGGCCTTCTCGACGGGGTCACGACGAACCCGTCGCTGATCGCCAAGTCGGGCCGCGATTTCAAGGAAGTGACCCGCGAAATCTGCGCGTTGACCAATGGCCCGGTGTCGGCCGAAGTCGTCGCGCTCGATCATGAGACGATGATGCAGGAGGCCGAAATCCTCCGCAAAATCGCCGACAATGTCTGCATCAAGGTGCCGCTGACGATCGACGGGCTCAAAACGTGCAAGGCGCTGACCAGCGACGGCACGATGGTCAATGTGACGCTCTGCTTCTCGGCGGCGCAGGCGCTGCTCGCGGCGAAGGCCGGTGCGACATTCGTCTCGCCTTTCGTCGGCCGCCACGACGACAATGGCTTCGACGGGATGCAGCTGATCTCCGACATCCGGCTGATCTATGACAATTATGGCTATGAGACCGAAATCCTCGTCGCCAGCGTCCGCCACGGCATCCATGTCCTCGAAGCCGCCAAGATCGGTGCCGACGTGATGACCGCGCCGCCGTCGGTGATCAAGGGGCTGTTCAAGCATATCCTCACCGACAAGGGTATCGAAGGGTTCCTCGCCGACTGGGCGAAGACCGGACAGTCGATCTAATTGATCCTCCCCACTTGTGGGGAGGTGGCAGCGCGAAGCGCTGACGGAGGGGGTCGGCGTCCTTGCGCTACGCCGCTTTATGCAGCCCGCCCCCTCCACCACCTTCGGTGGTCCCCCTCCCCGTTCCGGGGAGGATTACAGTTGACGTAAACGTCAACCAACCGCGATACTCCCGGCAAAGGGAGAGATTCGCGATGACCGACACCACCATCCTCACCGAACGCCGCGGGCACATATTGATCGTCACGATCAATCGACCCGAGGCGCGCAACGCGGTCAATGCCGCAGTTCATGTCGGCATCGGCACCGCGCTTGAAGAAGCGGAAAGCGACCCCGAAATTCGGGCCGTCGTCATCACTGGCGCAGGCGACAAGAGCTTCTGCGCCGGCGCCGATTTGGTCGCCTTGTCGCGCGGCGAAAGCCTCTACCCCGACGATCCGGCGCAGCAAGCATGGGGTTTCGCCGGCATGGTGTCACACCCGATCTCGAAACCAATCATCGCCGCCGTCAACGGCTTTGCCTTTGGCGGCGGCTGCGAGATCGCGTTGATGAGCGACATCATCATTGCGGCGGATCATGCGCAATTCGGCCTGCCCGAGGTCAAGGTCGGGCTGTTCGCCGCGGCGGGCGGCGCGTTTCGCCTCGCTCAGCAAATCCCGCGCAAGCTGGCGATGGAATATATGCTGACCGGCGACCCAATCCCCGCCGCGCGCGCCGCCGAGTTCGGGTTGGTCAACCATGTCGTGCCGCTCGCCGAGCTGCTGCCCACCGCGATCGCGCTGGCCGAAAAGATCGCCGCCAATGCGCCGCTGTCGGTGCAGGCGTCGAAACGCGTGGCGCTGGGCATCCACGACGGCCGCATCGCCGCCGATGCGCCCTATTGGGAGGCCAACACGCTCGAACGTACCGCGCTGATGCGCAGCGAGGACGCACGCGAAGGCCCACGCGCCTTTGCCGAAAAGCGCAAGCCGGAATGGAAGGCGCGCTGACATGTCGATGACCGATCCCGAGCGCATTCCCGTCATTATCGGTGTCGGGCAGGTCAACGACCGGCCCGAGGATCCCGACGACGGTCTCGATTCGCTCGGGTTGATGGTCGCGGCGCTCAAGGTCGCCGCCGCGGACGCTGGCGTATCGCTCGCCGATCTCGACAGTCTGGCAATCGTCGATCAGATCAGCTTTCATCACCTCGGCAAGCTGTGCGAGCCCCTCGCCGCCGCGATCGGGGCGGCGCCCGCGATCAACTATCAGTCCGCCGCGCCGCACGGCGACACGCCGGTCCGCCTGCTCAACGAAGCGGCGAACCGCATCGGGGCGGGCGAGGTCAAACTTGCGGCGATCGTCGGTGCCGAGGCGCTGCGGACTGCCGCAGGGCGCGCAGCCAAAGCCGCGAGCGGCGAGGACAAAAGCTATAACGCGATCCGCAAGGTCGCGACCCGGCGCGAGCCGAATTATGCGCAGCTGCACGGGCTGGCCGCCCCCGTCGATGTCTATCCGCTCTACGAAAATGCAACGCGCGCCGCGTGGGGGCAGAGCCTGACCGACGCGCAGGCCGAAAGCGCCGAAATCTGGTCGCGATTTTCCGAAGTCGCCGCCGCGAACGATGGCGCTTGGATCCGCAAAGCGGCGTCGCCGGAGGACATCCTCCGCGTCGACGAACGCAACCGGCCGATCGCCTTTCCCTATTCCAAGCTGATGGTCGCCAACTCGTCGGTCAATCAGGGCGCGGGCTTCATAGTCGCCAGCCTTGCCGAAGCCTGGCGGCGCGGCTTCCCGGAAGACCGCCTGATCTATGTCGGCATGGGCGCCGCGGCGAAGGAGCCCGCCAGCATCCTCCATCGCGATCGCTACGACGCCAGCGTCAGCATGGAAACGTCAATCACCCGCACGCTCGATCTGAACGGCATGACCGCCGCCGATTTCGATCATGTCGAGCTCTACAGCTGCTTTCCGTGCGTGCCGAAGATGGCGCGTCGCATTCTGGACTGGCCGGTTGAGCGCCCCGCCACCGTCTTCGGCGGGCTGACCTTTGGCGGCGGCCCGATCGCCAATTATATGAGCCACGCGATCGTCTCGATGGTGGAGCGGCTGCGCGTCAAGGGTCGCTATGGCTTCCTGTTCGCCAACGGCGGCTTCGCCACCGACAATCATTGCATCGTGCTGGGCAAGGAGCCGATCGCCGCCGCCAGCTTCCCGCAGGATTTCGACTATCAGTCCGAAGCCGAAGCCAAGCGCGGGCCGGTTCCCGACCTGGTCGAAGATTATGCCGGACCGGCGACGATCGAGAGCTACACGGTCTTTTATGGTCGCGACGGCAGCCCCAAAGCCGGCGTCGTCGTCGCGCGGACGCCCGATGACAAGCGCACTTTGGCGCATGTCGATGTCAGCGACGCGCCGATGCTGGCGCTGCTGACCGACGGCACCGCCGAACCGGTGGGCATGCCGGGCCGGATTATCGCATCGGGCGAAGGATTCGGCTGGCGCGCTGCATGAGATGCACTTGTGCTATCTAAGGCTCACCGGCGCGTTTGATTGATGATATTTCTCCTCCACAATTTTGGGGGAGACGATTCGATGCGCGCACTCTGGCTGGTCGCAATGATGGTGCCGCTCGCGGGCTGCACGGCGACATCGGCGGACGTCGCGACGAAAGCAGCCCCGGTTCCGGCGTTCGAAAACCGGGCGTTCGATGCCGTTACCGAAACCGAACTCGTCCGCTACACAGGCGAAGGCGACTTTCGGCGCTATCTTAAAGAACTCGAACGCGTCAGGGATCGTGTGAAGCGTGCCGACGCGGCGACCCGCGAGGACGGGCAGATCGTCGTCGCGGCGTTCACGCAGGACGAGCCGCCGGTGTGCGAAGACCCCGACCTCTGCCCCGACGACAGCGCCGACCAGGTCGTGGTGACCGGATCGCAGGTCGCGGCGGCGCCGACGTCGATCACCAATGTTCAGACCGCGGGGGTCGACGAAGGCGACATCGTCAAGCAGATCGGCGACTATCTGCTCGTGCTGCAGGACGGCCGCATTTTTGCGATCAACGTCAAGACGATGCAGTTGACCGATCGCGCCGACGTCTATCGGCGCCTGCCCGCCGACCGCGTCAAGAAATACAAGTGGGAAGACGATTTCGAAGGCGCCGACTGGTACGACGAGATGCTGGTCCAGGGTGACCATGTCATCATCACCGCCAACAGCTATGAAGACGATGCGAGCGAATTGTCGATCTTCAAGCTCGATCAGGCCAGCGGGCGGGTGACGAGCGAGGGCGTGTTCCTGATCACCTCCGACGATTATTACGACGTCGACAATTATGCGACGCGCATCGTCGGCGACCGGCTGGTTGTCTATACTCCCTATTCGCTCGAACAGTTCGAAGCGCTGGACGACCGCCCGGTCCTGCGCCGCTGGTTGCCGGAAGCCGAACGCAAGCAGCGGCAGGCTGACGGCAGCCCGCTGCTCGACGTCCGATCGATCTACAAGCCCCTCCTGCGCACCGCCGAACCGACGATCCATGCAATTTCGGTGTGCCCGCTCGGCGATTTTGACCGCAAGCGTCGCCTCGACTGCCGCACCACCGGCTTTGTCGGCCCGCGCGCCGCCGAAATGTTCGTGTCGCCCGAAACAATTTATCTCTGGAACACGGCGCTCGATGATCGGGACACCTACGACCTCAAGGCGTGCGTAGACGATTGGACCGGCGACGTCCCCTATCCTGCCCAGCCGCGCGCCGACCGTCGCGACGTGGCTCCCGCCGCGCTCTATCGCCTGCCGATCCGGGCGCGCGATGCAACGGTCGTTGGCGTGTCGGGCTATCCCTATGACCATCTGTCGATGGACGAACGCGACGGCGAGTTCCGGGCGCTCACCGACTGGAGCACGATCCGTTGCAACAATTATGGCGCCCCCGCCGAAAACAGTTTTCTGAAAATCCGGACCAGCGAATTCGGGACGCTGTTCGAACCCGTCCCCGACCACGCATTCACGCCCCTGCCGCCGACCGGCAAGCGGTTTATCGAAAACCGCTTTGCCGACGATTGGCTTGTGTTCGGCGGCCGCGACCGGTGGGGCGGCTATCCGCCCGATGCCAACGACGGAGCGCAGTCGAGCAAGGTGGTCGCCGTGCCGGTCCAGCGCCCGCGCGAAGCCGTGATCATCGATGTTCCGCACAACATCGTGCGCACCGAACGCGTCGGCAATGACATCATCGTCAACGGCTATCGCGACGGCACGGGACTGAACCTGACGCTGGTCGGGCTCGGCAAGGACGCGCGTATCCTATCGACCACTTTCCTTTCGCGCCGTTACGAAAGCGAAGGCCGCAGCCACGCGTTCAACAGCGTTGTCGATGCAGGCGGCAATGGCATCATCGGAGTGCCGACCGTCAAGCGAACCGAAGGATCGGGCCGCTGGTGGTGGCGTTCGAACAGCTCCGACCTCAGTTTCCTGACCAAATCGCCGGCTGGCAAGCTGGCCGATGCGGGCACGCTAATCGCCACCGCCGCGGACGATGTCGAAACCCACCCCGACTATAAATGCGAAGTGTCGTGCATCGACTGGTACGGCAACTCGCGCCCGGTCTTCATCGCCGGTCGCATTTTCGGGCTGATGGGCACCAGCCTGGTCGAAGCGCGCATCGACGCGGGCCAAATCAAAGAGATCGCGCGCATCGACCTGACGACGCCGCTGCCGCCACGCTGACTCGGCTCAGCGGATTACGCGATGTCGAACCGGACACCCTGCGCCAGCGGCAGGGTGTCCGAATAATTCACCGTATTCGTCGCGCGCCGCATATATTGGCGCCAGCTGTCAGATCCACTTTCGCGGCCCCCGCCCGTCTCTTTCTCGCCTCCGAAAGCCCCGCCGATCTCGGCGCCGCTCGTCCCCAAATTGACGTTCGCGATCCCGCAGTCGCTTGCCGCCAGGAACCGCTCGGCCTCGCGCACATCGGTGGTGAAAATCGCCGACGACAACCCCGCAGCAACGTCGTTGTGAAGCTCGATCACCGCGTCCAGATCATAATAGCGCATGACGTAGAGGATCGGCGCAAAGGTCTCGTCCAGCACCGGCCCGACCTGCCCCGGCATTTCGACCAGCGCGGGTTTCACGTAATGGCTGTCGCCGTCGCCGATGCGGTCGCCACCAGATACCACCCCGCCCGCCGCGCGCGCTGCCGCGAGTGCGCCTTGCATGGCCTCGAATGCGGCGCCGTCGATCAGCGGCCCGACGAGCACCTCGCCCTCCAGCGGATTGCCGACGCGAACGCTGGCGTAGGCCGCCTTCAACCGGGCGACGAAGGCATCATAAATGCTGTCGTGGACAAACAACCGCCGCGTCGTCGTGCAGCGCTGCCCCGCCGTCCCCATCGCCCCGAACGCCACGCCGCGCAGCGCGAGATCAAGATCGGCCGAGGGCGCGACGATCGCGCCATTGTTGCCGCCCAGCTCCAGGATCGCGCGCGCAAAACGTGCCGCCAGTCGCGGCGCCGCGCTACGTCCCATGCGGGTCGATCCGGTTGCGGAAACGAGCGCGACGCGCCGGTCGTCCACCAGTGCCTCTCCCGCCTCGCGCCCGCCGATCAACAGTTGCGACAGCCCCTCGGGCGCATCGCCGAAACGCGCAACCGCGCGGTCAAACACTGCCTGCACAGCCAGCGCCGTGAGCGGCGTCTTTTCCGATGGCTTCCAAACCACGCTGTTACCGCACACCAGCGCCAGCGCCGCATTCCACGCCCAAACCGCGACTGGAAAGTTGAACGCCGAAATCACCCCAACGACGCCCAGCGGGTGCCAGACCTCCATCATCCGATGCCCCGGCCGCTCGGTCGCGATCGTCAGCCCGTAAAGCTGGCGCGACAGCCCGACCGCAAAATCGCAGATGTCGATCATCTCCTGCACCTCGCCCGCACTTTCGGACGGGATCTTGCCCGCCTCGATCGTCACAAGCCGGGCCAGGTCGTCCTTCGCCGCGCGCAATTCTTCGCCCCACAGCCGGACCAGTTCGCCGCGGCGCGGCGCAGGGACATGCCGCCAGCGCCGAAACGCAGCGCTCGCCCGATCGAGCCGCTCGTCGATTGCCGCAGCATCGACGATCTGGACCATGCCAAGCTGTTCGCCGGTCAGCGGCGTCACCGCTGGCATCGACCCGTCGGTCCACAACGCGCGGGAAACGCCCAGCCGGTCCAGCAGATCACCCGTCGATTGGCCCAGTTGAACCATAGTCCGCCCCTTTGTCGGCGCCATCGCGCCTTGCAACTTGTATCGTGCGGGTTATCGCAGCCAGCAAGCGAGTCAAATCGAAAGCGGGAGAAGCAGCCGTGTCCGACCTACCCCCCTCCGAACCCCTCGTCCCCGTTCCCGCCGACGCGGCCGCCAATACGCATTGCACCGCCGCCGACTACGACCGCCTTTACCGGCAGAGCGTCGAGGATCCCGATACCTTCTGGGCCGAGCAGGCGAAGCGGATCGACTGGATCACCCCGCCCACTAGGATTGCCAACTGGTCCTATGACCCGGTGGAAATCAAATGGTATGAGGATGGCGTCCTCAACCTTTGCCACAACGCCGTCGACCGCCATGTCGCCGCGGGTCACGGCGATCGCACCGCAATCATCTTCGAACCCGACGCCCCCGACGGCCAAACGCGGCATATCAGCTACAGGGCATTGCTCGCCGACGTCATTCGCTTTGCGAACACGCTCAAGAAAATGGGCGTCCAAAAGGGCGACCGCGTCACCATTTACATGCCGATGATCCCCGAAGGCGCGGTCGCGATGCTCGCCTGCGCGCGCATCGGCGCGGTGCACAGCGTCATTTTTGGCGGCTTCTCGCCCGAGGCGATCCATGGCCGTATCGAGGATTGCGGCAGCGACTGGGTGATCTGCGCCGACGAGGGGCTACGCGGCGGCAAAGTCGTGCCGCTCAAGGCCAATGTCGACAAGGCGCTTGAAAAGATCGATGTGAAGGCCGTGCTCGTCATCGCCCACATCGGCGGCGACGTCGCGATGAGAGAAGGCCGTGATCACTGGTATGATGCGCTGTCGGCCGACGTCGAGGCGGAATGCCCGTGCGAGCCGATGGCCGCCGAGGATCCACTCTTCATCCTCTACACCTCGGGATCGACCGGTAAGCCCAAAGGGGTGCTTCACACCGTCGGCGGCTACAGCGTGTGGACCGCGGCAACCTTCTGGTACGGCTTCGACTATCGTCCCGGCGAGGTCTTCTGGTGTACCGCCGACATCGGCTGGGTCACCGGGCACAGCTATGTCGTTTATGGCCCGCTGCAGAATGGCGCGACGACGTTGATGTTCGAAGGCGTGCCAAACTATCCCGACCATGACCGTTTCTGGCAGGTCGTCGACAAGCATCAGGTCAACATCCTCTACACCGCCCCCACCGCGATCCGCGCGCTGATGCGCGAGGGCGATGACTATGTGACCCGCCACGACCTCTCGTCGATCCGCCTGCTCGGCAGCGTCGGCGAACCGATCAATCCCGAGGCGTGGCGCTGGTACAGCGACACCGTCGGCAAAGGGCGCGTTCCGGTCATCGACACGTGGTGGCAGACCGAGACTGGGGGCATCATGATCACCACCCTGCCCGGCGCGCATGCGATGCAGCCGGGCAGCGCGGGCAAGCCCTTCTTCGGCATCCGCCCGGAACTGGTCGATGCCGACGGCAACAAGCTCGTCTGCGAACAGACCGGCGGCGCGGCCGAAGGCAATCTGTGCATCACCCACAGCTGGCCGGGGCAGGCGCGGACAATCTATGGCGATCATGGTCGCTTCGCCGAAACCTATTTTTCGACCTATAAGGGCAAATATTTCACCGGCGACGGCTGCCGCCGCGATGCCGACGGTTATTGGCGGATCACCGGGCGGGTCGACGATGTCATCAACGTGTCGGGCCACCGCATGGGCACCGCCGAGGTCGAAAGTGCGCTGGTGCTGCACGAGCTGGTCGCCGAGGCCGCGGTCGTCGGCTTCCCGCACGACATCAAGGGTCAGGGCATCTACGCCTATGTGACGCTCAACGCGGGAGTCGAACCGACCGACGAGGTGACCGCCGCGCTCAGGCAGCAGGTCCGCAAGGAAATCGGCCCGATCGCGACCCCCGACCATATCCACCTGACACCCGGCTTGCCGAAAACACGTAGTGGCAAGATCATGCGCCGCATCCTGCGCAAGATCGCCGAGAATGATTTCGGATCGCTGGGCGACACCTCGACACTCGCCGATCCGAGTTTGGTCGACGGGCTGATCGAAGGGCGGAAGAACCGATAAGAATCGTCGCCTCCGCGAAGGCGGGGGCCGCTGTCGGTTTACGCAGCGAGGCAGGGTAAGGCCGATTGCGGCCGCGTTCAGAGGCACGTGACTATGAAACGCCCTTCGCGGGGGCGACGATTAACGGCTATTCCACCAGCGCCTCGCACAAGCGATCAGTCGCGAGCGCAGTCCGCGATTCCGCCGTATCGCGATTGTCCGCGCTGTTCTGCACCCCGCGGGTTTCGGTATTGAACGCCAGCAGGCTCCCGACGCGCTGATCGGGACAAAAGCTTAAATAAGCCCGAAAGCCGTTCTGGTCGCCATTGTGCCCGACGAACCGCACTGCGGCGCGGCGATCCATGAAGAAGGACAGACCGCTCTCAGTAGTCGTCGCCATCCGCCCCTGCGTAAAATCCTGACCCGCCGAAATCTGCGGAACCCACATTTCCTCGAGCGAAGACCGCTTCAACACCCGATCATAGTCGGTCGCACGCGCCGGGTCGCCGAGGAGGAACGCCAGATATCTCGCCATGTCGGGCATCGGCGCGTTGAGCCCGCCGTTCGACACCGTCACGCCGGTATCGACGTCGAAGGGTGCGGCGACCCGCTTGCCGTCGCGGATAAAATAGCTGTGCGAGCGGTGCGGCAACAGATGCGGTGGGGTGCGGTCGAAATAGCTGTCGTGCATGGCCAGCGGCTTCAGGATATTTTTGTCTATATAGACTTCATAATTCTCGCCAGACAGGCGTTCGATCACCTGCCCCAGATAGACGATGCCGGGGTTAGAATAGCCAAACCGGCTGCCCGGTTTGAACTCGACCGCGGTGTAGGGCAGCATCGCCACCAGCTGCGACCAGCCCGCCGGTTCGAACGGCTGCCAGTCATGCGCGCGCCAAGGCCAGGTGCCGCTGCGAAAACCCGCACTGTGGCTCATCAACTGGCGCAGCGTGATCGCACCGGTATCACCAAAGGGATTATGCACCGCAGCGAGTTCCGGAACATATTTGACGATCGGGTCATCGAGCGACAGCAGTCCGCGATCGCGTAGCTGGATGATCGCGATCCCCGTCATCGTCTTGGTGATCGATGCCCAATGATAGATGGTCCGCGCATCGACCGGAACATGCGCGTCGGTATCCTGTTCGCCCAGATGATCGGCCGCGACCGTCCGCCCGTCGTGCACGACATAGAAACTGCTGCCCGCGATATTCGATTTTCGCATTTCGGCGCGGTGCACCTCGCGAAAATCGTTCAGCGCCTTGTCGAAACGCGCCTCATCGGCAGCCGCTGGTGTGACCGTCAAAACAAAAGCAGCAGCAATCCAGCGCATTATGGCAATCCCTCGCGGTATAGTAGGGGAGAAGGCTGGCCGAAGGCGATCAGAAATGAAAGTCTGGCAGCTCGGCCAGCGCGATTCCCAGCGCCTCTGCCCACCCGTCGGCGACGCTCTGGAAATAGGCATCGCCGCGCTCGAAGCGCCGTTCGCGCACCGTCGTATAATCGTCGCGCTCGTGGATCTTGAGGTCGATCGGCAGGTCGACCCCGGCGTTGGCGCGGATCGTCGAGTCGAACGACACGCAGAGCAGTTTCACCGCATCCTCGAACGACATTGCGGGGTCATAGGAGCGCACGATGATCGGGCGGCCATATTTGGTTTCGCCGATCTGGAAAAACGGATTGTCCTCACCCGCTTCGATAAAATTGCCCTCGGGATAGATCAGGAACAGCCGGGGTTCGGCGCCCTTGATCTGCCCACCAATGATCAGCGACGCGCGAAAGGGCGAGGCCGCCGCCGGTCCCTCGGCGTTGTGGCGCATGACGATCTGGCGCAGCGTTTCGCCAACGATCGTGGCGATCTGGAACATCGATGGCGCTTCGAGGATCGACGGATGGCGGTCTTCGGGTGCCTTGGTGCGTTCGTCGAGCAGGCTGACCACCGCCTGCGTCGTTGCCAGATTGCCCGCCGACATCAGGGTGATGACGCGCTCGCCCGGGACATGCCAGCTGCGCATCTTGCGGACCTGCGCAATGTCGTCGACGCCCGCATTGGTGCGGGTGTCCGACATGAACACCAGCCCCTTGTTCAAACGCATCCCCACGCAATAAGTCATCGAATCCCGTATCCCCGCCCCGGATCGTTTCAGTCGCCCCCGTTCCGCTTATTGCTGGACCTGCAATTGAACAACCAGATTTTCCTGCGCCGCACCATAACGCATCCCCCGAACGGGCGCGGCATCGCGGTAATCGAGGCCGGTGGCAACCCTGATATAGCGCTGATCTGGCGAATGGCCGTTGCTGACGTCGAAACCGATCCACCCGATGTGATCGAAATGCGCCTCCGCCCACGCATGGGTCGCATCCTGCTGCGTCCGGTCGTTCATCATCAGATAGCCCGACACATAGCGCGCCGGATGCCCCAGATGGCGCATCGCCGCGATAAAGATATGCGCATGATCCTGACACACCCCGCCCTCGCTGCTCAGCGCCTGTTCGGCGGTCGTCTCGGCATCGGTAAAGCCGATCCGGTACGCCAGCCGGTCGATAATCAGTGCCGAGAGCGCATGGGCGCGTTCGATGTCATTGGCGTAATCGCGGCCCAGCTGCGCGGTCAGCGCGCGCACTTGCCGCCCCGCGCGCGTCAGCGGGGTCGGGCGCAGGAAGGTCCACAGCGGCATCGCGCCGCGGTGCGCGCCGATCACTCCGTCCCATGTCTCCAGTTCCACCGTGCCATGGCAACGGATCGTCAGCTCGGTCACCCCGCCATCGATCGCAATCAGGTCAACGCCATTGCCGTGATGGTCGCTATAGTGGAGTTGTTGCGTGCCGCCTTCGATATCGATCGCCCAATCGACGATATTCTGCTGCCCCGGGCGGCCCTTCGGCGTCAGTTTGAGCTGCTGCAGCGCATATTTGACCGGCGCATCATATTGATAGCGGGTGATATGTTCGACACGAAGTTTCATTCGACAAACCGATAATCGCGCTCGACCTGCCGCGCGAGGTTGGCAGTATCGCGCAGGAAGCCGGTCACATATTGGTGGAGCCCGCCGTCAAAGATCGACTGGATCGGCGCGTTGAGTTTGTCATGGTTCAGCGCATGGGCCAGCCGACACGCTTCGGTTTCTTCACCATAATGACGTTGCAGCTGGGCGAGATGGTTTTCCATCCGCTCGCTGCAAAAAGCCAGGCTGCGCGGCATCTGGCGATAGAGGATCAGGAACTCCGCGATCTTCAATGCGCTGATCTCTGCCCCATAGAGCCAGCGGTATGCGCGGTGCGCAGACACCGAACGCAGGATCGTTTCCCACTGCACATTGTCGATCGAGGTGCCGATATGCGCGACCGAGGGCAGCAGCAGATAATATTTGACGTCGAGAATACGCGCCGTGTTGTCGGCACGCTCCAGATAGGTGCCGAGCAGCGCAAAATGATAGCCGTCATTGCGCAGCATCGTGCCATTCAACGCGCCGCGCACCTGCGCGCTCTGCTGACGGATCGTTGTCAGCACATCGGGCAGGTCGTCCTCGCGCACCTGGCGCTTGAGCAGCGCGACGAGCGTCATCCAGCTGGTGTTGACTGCTTCCCATGTCTCGCGCGTCAACGCGGTGCGCGCGGTGCGGGCATTGTCGCGCGCCTGGCGGATCACCGACAGGATGCTCGACGGATTGGCGGGGTCGCGGAGCAGGAAGTCGATCACCCGCGCCGAGCTGTAATCGCCATGCGCCGCCTGAAACGCCTGATTGACCCCGGCGGTTACCAGCACCGATTTCCATTCGGCGGCCGCGGTCTGCGACCGGGTGAGCGCGATGCGAAACCCCGCGTCGATAAGGCGGGCGTTGTTTTCGCTGCGCTCAAGATAGCGCGCCATCCAGAAAAGGCTGCCTGCGGTCTTGCCTAGCATGGGCGCATCCTCAACCCCTCCCGCAAGCGGGAGGGGCAGTGAGACTTGCGAACTTGTTCGCTAGTCGCAACGGGGTGGGCTTTCGCAGGGTGGGGTCGGCCCACCCCGCTGCGGCTAAGTAGCAAGCTGCCAAGCCTCGCTGCCCCTCCCGCCTGCGGGAGGGGACTATTGTGGAATGACGACGATCTTACCATCAATCCTCCAACACCCACGTATCCTTCGTCCCGCCCCCCTGGCTCGAATTCACCACCAGCGACCCCCGGGTCATCGCGACGCGGGTCAGCCCGCCGGGGGTAATCGTGATCCCCTGCGGCGACATCAGCACGAACGGACGCAGATCGACATGACGCGGCGCGAGCCCTTTTTTAGTGAAGATCGGCACGGTCGACAGCGAAAGCGTCGGCTGCGCGATATAATTGCTCGGGTTCGCCTCCAGCTTGGCGCGAAACGCCGCGAGTTCCTTCTTGCTCGCGGCGGGGCCGACGAGCATCCCGTAACCGCCCGATCCATGCACCTCTTTGACCACCAGCTCAGGCAGTCGGTCGAGCACTTCGCGCAGATGCTCGGGATCCGAACAGCGCCAGGTCGGCACATTGGGCAGCAACGCCTTTTCGCCGGTGTAGAATTCGATGATGTCGGGCATGTAGCTGTACAGCGCCTTGTCGTCGGCGATGCCGGTGCCGGGCGCATTGGCGATGGTGATGCCCCCGGCGCGATAGACGTCCCAGATGCCGGGGACGCCCAGCATCGAATCGGGTCGGAAGTTCAGCGGATCAAGGAAATCATCATCGACGCGGCGATAAATGACGTCGATCGCCTTATATCCCTGCGTCGTGCGCATCGCGACGCGCCCGTCAACGACGCGCAGGTCATGCCCCTCGACCAGTTCGGCCCCCATATGGTCCGCCAGATAGCTATGTTCATAATAGGCGCTGTTGTGGATACCGGGGGTCAGCACCGCGACCGTCGGCGTCCCGCCGCAGGCAGGCGGCGCGCAGGCGGCGAGCGATTTGAGCAGGTTGATCGGATAGTCGCTGACCTCGCGCACCGGCACCTTCGCGAACAGCTCGGGAAACATCTGGAGCATCGTTTCGCGGTTTTCGAGCATATACGACACGCCGGACGGGGTGCGCGCATTATCCTCGAGCACATAAAATTCATTGGCGCCGGTGCGGACAATGTCGGTGCCGCTGATATGCGTATAGATGCCGCCCGGCGGGTCGAGCCCCATCATCATCGGCAGGAACGCGGCATTGCCCGCAATCAGATCGATCGGCACCCGGCCGGCGCGCAAAATCTCCTGACGGTGATAGATGTCGTAAAGGAAGGCGTTGAGCGCGCGCACGCGCTGTTCGATGCCGCGCGACAGGCGGCGCCATTCGCTGGCCGAGATGATCCGCGGCACCACGTCGAAGGGGATCAGCCGCTCGTCGCCGTCAACCGCGCCATAGACGTTGAAGGTGATGCCGGTGGTACGGAACAGCGCCTCAGCCTGCACCGCCTTGTGCTGGATGCGCGCCACATCCTCGGCCTCGAACCACCCGCAATAGTCTCGATAGGGCGACCGGGTTTCGCCCTCCTGGCTGTTCATTTCGTCAAAAAAGGAAATGCGCCTGCCCTTTCCACGCAACGTGCCAACCCATGCCGCGCGCCCGATGTCATCGGCCTGCGCGGCGCATCCTGTTCCAGCTGCTGCGTCGCTCGTCAGCTACGTGGCCGCCAAGCTTATACCCGCGATGCTAGCACCGCCGCACGGGAAGGCAAGCGCCCAAAAAAGCGTTAGAAACCAAACAACAGGCGGAGTGCGACGAAACCGACGAGCAAGGCGGTGAGCCGCCGGATCAGCACCGCGGGTCCGCTCTTCACCGCCAGCTGCGTCCCGATCGCGCCGCCGATCAGCACCGCGATCAGCAGCGGCCAATGGCTCGCGACGGCGCCGATCATCTCGCTGCCCTTGCCTTTCAGCAGCTGGCCGGTCAGTCCGAACAGGCTGTTCACGAGGATGAACAGGCTCGCGGTCGCGGCGACCGACCGCGCTTCGGCCCAGCGGATCAGGTGGAGGATCGGCGCGAGAAAGATACCGCCGCCGATGCCGACGACGCCGGCGAGAAAGCCAAGCGCCGCCGCGATCGGCAGTAACAGCTTGGGCGACAGCTGCACCGCTCTGGCCGTCTGCGGCTGGATAAGCAGCGCGAGCGCCGAGGCCAGCAGGGACAGCCCGAGCAATGTGACGAGCACGCCCTGCTTCACAGGGGTCAACCCGCCGAGGAAGGCCAGCGGCGCTGCGATGACGACAAGCGGCAGCGCCTTCGCCCAAGGCGTTACCCCGGCGCGCGCGAAGCGGATCGTCCCGCCGCTGACGACGATGACATTGCACGCCAGGCTGATCGCCGGGACCAACCCGACCGCAACCCCGCCCAGCAACAGCAGCGCGGTGTAGGTCGACCCGCCGCCGAAACCGACCGCGGCATAGAGCAGCGCGGTCAGGCCGAAGAGCGCGGCGAGCCCCGTCATCGCGTCAGGACAGAATCAAATCTGGCCGTGGCAATGCTTATACTTGCGGCCCGAACCGCAGGGGCACGGCGCGTTGCGGCTGATTTCCAACGACGCATAGGGATTCTCGCCCTCCGGCATGTCAGGCCGCGGGATCTGCATCGGCGGCAACGTGTTCGCGATGACGCCCAGGCCACCGCTGTCGATGTCGGCGCTATTGTCCTCACCCGTGAAAGGATCGATATGCGTTGTCAGGAAATCTGGAAGATCAGGCAGCGGCATCGCTTCGGGCTCTTCAAAGCGCAGGTCGATGCGCGCCACGGTGCGCGTCACATCCTCGCGGATATTCGACAACATGCGTTCGAACAGCGCAAAGGCTTCCTGCTTATATTCGTTGATCGGCTGCTTCTGCGCATAGGCGCGCAGGAACACCACCTGACGCAGCGCGTCGAGCGTCGCCAGATGCTCTTTCCATTGATGGTCGAGCGTCTGCAGCAGCACCGACTTTTCGATGCCCTTCCACGTGTCCGGATCGACCAGCGCCGCTTTTTCGGCCGCGACCGCATCAGCCATCGCCTGGATGCGTTCCTCGAAAATTTCGGGATCGACCGCGTCTTCCTGCATCCAGTCATCGATCGGCGGATGGAGGTCGAGGATATTGGCGACCCGCTCCTTCATCCCTTCGATGTCCCACTGTTCCGGATAGCTGCCCGGCGGGCAGGCGTCGGCAACGATCGCGTTGACCGTTTCGGCGCGCATCGCGGCCATCACATCGTCGACGGTTTCGCTGTCGATGATATCGCCGCGCTGTTCGTAGATCACCTTGCGCTGGTCGTTCATGACGTTGTCATATTCGACGACCTGTTTGCGGATGTCGTAGTTGCGTGCTTCGACCTTTTTCTGCGCGGTCTCGATTGCTTTCGACAGCCATTTCGACCCGATCGCTTCGCCATCCTCGAGATTCTTGTTCATCATCTTGGAGAACAAGGTGTCGGGACCAAAGATGCGCAGCAGATCGTCGTCGAGGCAGAGGTAGAATTTCGACAGACCGGGGTCGCCCTGACGCCCCGAACGACCGCGCAGCTGGTTGTCGATGCGGCGGCTTTCGTGGCGTTCGGTCGCGAGCACGAACAGTCCGCCCGCGGCCTTCACCGCTTCGCGCTCGGCAGCGACTTCGGCATGGATGCGCGCGATGGCGGCGTCGCGCTCGGGGCCTTCGGGCATGTCCTTCAGCTCGTCGTCGATGCGGAATTCTTCGTTACCACCCAATTTGATGTCGGTGCCGCGGCCCGCCATGTTGGTCGCGATGGTCACCGCGCCGGTGCGCCCCGCCTGCGCGACGATATGCGCCTCGCTTTCGTGAAAACGCGCGTTGAGGACGCTGTGGGCGACGCCTTCCTTTTCGAGGTAGGACGACAGCAGTTCGGACTTCTCGATCGACACGGTACCGACCAGCACCGGCTGGCCGCGCTCGTTCGCTTCACGGATCGTCTTGGCGATCGCGCCGAACTTGTCGGTGATATTCTTGTAGAATTCATCCTCATCATCGATGCGCGCAATCGGACGGTTGGTCGGGATGTTGACGACATTCATCTTGTAGATGTCGAAGAATTCGGCGGCCTCGGTCGCCGCGGTGCCGGTCATCCCCGAAAGCTTGGGATACATCCGGAAATAATTCTGGAAGGTGATCGACGCCAGCGTCTGGTTCTCGGGCTCGATCTGGACGCCTTCCTTCGCCTCGACCGCCTGGTGCAAGCCGTCAGACCAGCGGCGCCCGTCCATCATACGCCCGGTGAACTCGTCGATGATCACGACCTTGCCGTCCTTGACGATATAGTCGGTGTCGATCCGGAACATCTGGATCGCCTTCAGCGCCTGATTGACGTGATGGACGACCTGGGTGTTTTCAATGTCGTAAAGATTGCTGCCCTGCAGCAGTCCGGCATCTTCGAGCAGCCGCTCGACATGCTCGGTGCCGTCTTCGGTCAGGTTGATCGATTTGGACTTTTCGTCCTTCTCATAATCATCCTCGGTCAGTTGCAGGACGACCTCGTTGACGCGAATATACAGCTCGGACTTGTCGTCGGTCGGGCCGGAAATGATCAGCGGGGTACGCGCTTCGTCGATCAGGATCGAATCGACTTCATCGACGATCGCGAAATTGAAGGTGCGATGGACCATCTGCTGACGATCGAACTTCATATTGTCGCGCAGATAATCGAACCCCAGCTCGTTGTTCGTCGCATAGGTGATGTCGCTGGCATAGGCGTCGCGGCGCTGCATTTCGTTGAGGTTGGGGACAATAATCCCGGTGGTCAGCCCCAGGAAGCCATAGACCTGGCCCATCCATTCGGCGTCGCGGCGGGCAAGATAGTCGTTGACGGTGACGACGTGGACGCCCTTGCCCTCCAGCGCGTTGAGATAAGCCGCCAGCGTCGCGACCAAAGTCTTGCCTTCGCCCGTCCCCATTTCGGCAATCTCGCCGCGGTGCATGACGATGCCGCCGATCATCTGGACGTCGAAATGGCGCATCCCCAGCGTGCGAACCGCCGCCTCGCGCACCGTCGCAAAGGCTTCGGGCAGGATGTCGTCGAGCGTTTCGCCGGCTTCGAGGCGGGCGCGGAACTTCGGCGTCTGCGCCTGCAGTGTCGCATCATCATACGCCTGCATCGTGGGTTCAAAGGCGTTGATCTTGTCGACGATCTTGCGGATCGAGGCGACATAACGGTCGTTGGACGAGCCGAACAGGCTCTTGGCGAGGCCAGAAAACATCGAATATTCCTTGGAATGTGAATGGAGAAGCGGCGTGCAGGCCGCAAGAATATGCAAAAAAGCCCCGCGACGGGGCGGCGCCTGACGATCAGGACGCTAAGGCGTCGCTCTATTCGAGCGCGCGGTCGCTGCCAGTGAGCAGGCCGGGAAGATGCGGCGGCGGGGCCTTGCGCGGCTTGCGGCCGGTGCCGCCGCTCGAACGCCGGGTTGGCGTCGTCGCGGTCGGACGGCGCTCGCTATCGCTGACTTCGGCCTGCCCCGCGGTTTCGGCCAGCAGGACAAGCGCCCCCATCGCCGCCGGAACGGCAGGCGCGGCAACAGCCCGGTCGGCCGTCGCCAGACCGGTCAGCAATGCCAATAGGGTCAGCAATAACCGCAAGAATCGCCCCTGTTATCGTCGGAGCATAAGATATTGCGCCCCGGTCCCTGAACATAGGGTGAAAGTGGGGCGGCGTCTAGGGGGCTGCACCGCCGCTTTGGTCAAGGCATTGACCCTGCCAGCACCCAGCCTTGCCACGCAGTGATTGCCGCTTGACGCAAACGTCAGCTTCGCATCAAGTTCAATTAACAACAATGTCAGGAGGGGCGGGATGGCTCGAAAGGCGATTTTCATCACCGGCGGGGGATCGGGCATTGGCCGCGCGGTCGCGCGCCATTTTGCCGGACAGGGCTGGTTCGTCGGCATCGCCGACGTCAACCGCGCCGGGATCGACGAAACCGCGGCGCTGCTGCCCGATGGCGCCTCGTCGCGCCATGTGATGGATGTGCGCGACCGCGACCAATGGGCCGCCGCACTCGACGCCTTTGCCAAGGAAAGCGGCGGGCGCCTCGACGTGCTGTTCAACAATGCCGGGATCGGCACCGGCGGCCAGTTCGCCGACATGCCGCCCGAGGAGGCCGACCGGCTGATCGCGATCAATTTCGGCGGCGTCGTCAACGGCATCTATACCGCGCTCCCGCTGCTGCGCGCGACGCCGGGATCGACGATCCTCAACACCGGATCGGCATCGGGCTTTTATGGGGTAGCGGGGCTCGCCATCTATTCGGCGACAAAGTTCGCGGTGCGCGGATTGACCGAAGCGCTGGAAATCGAGTTCGCCAAACATGGCGTCAAGGTCCGCTCACTGATGCCGGGGTTCATCGACACGCCGCTGCTCGATCAGGTCAGCGCCGACAGCAATGCACCGGCGCGCGACCGGCTGTCGCAAAGCGGGTTCGAGATCGTGCCGGTCGAACGCGTCGCCGAGGCGGCGTGGACGGCAGTGCACGGTGACAAGGTGCATGTAACGGTCGGCAAGATGGCCAAACGCCTGTCAAGGCTTGCGCGCTGGTTCCCGGGGCTGATCATGCGGCAGTCGAAGAAGATCGACGGGTTGGGCGCGGCGGGGCACTAGCTCCGTCCCGCCTCCCGCAAGCGCGAGAGAGACCGTTATTTCTTCGCTGTCCCGCATTGCACCGATCCGGCGCCGACATTGCGCACGGTGCACACCGGTTTGCCGAGCACGACGGTCTGGCCGACCCCACGCGCTGTCACCGCGGCGGTCTTCCCGGCGTGCATTCTGTAATCCCCCGCCCCTTCGCCATCGAAGGTCAGCATGTCCACCTTCAGCGCCCCGGCATCGAACATCCCGGCGCCCGACACCGTCATCTGCGCCTGCTTCGCCGTGCCACCCAGCGTCATCGTGCCGTTGCCGATCATCGCGACCGACAGCCGGTCGGTGGCAATCGCCCCCACCGAGAGCGTGCCAGGGCCGCGCAGGCCGACGGTCACGCGCGTTCCCTTCATCTGGTCGATCCGCATCGACCCTGCGCCGCCCATCGTTGCCGATCGAAGGTTCGCCGCGTTGATCCGGATCGTCACGGCCCCGCGCGGCGCGCGGCGTTCCGCATCACCTGCAAACTGGCGCTGCCCGATCACCAGCCGCCCGTCGCGCGCCTCGACGATCAGGCGGTCGAGCGCGTCCTGCGGCCCGGTCGCCACCGCGCCGACCGGCGCGCGCGTCGTCACTTCTACAATATAGTCGGCGTTGATCTCGATCGCGTCGAAGCTGGTCAGCCCAAAGCGCTTTTCGGCGGCTGTAGCAGGAGCGACAGCAAACAGGACGACGACCGCGAGCGCGGCGCTTCGGGGGGCAAAGGTCATGGTGCCGCCTTACCCCGTTCGGGCAGGCGGCACCAGCGCCGCCTTATTTGCAGGTGACCGACCCCGATCCCAGCTGGCGCGACGAACATTTGCCGCCGCCACCCAGCGTCACGTCGCCCGATCCCATGATATTGACGTCGGCGGTGCCGGTCGCCTGCGCCTCGATATTGCCCGATCCGGTCACCGACACCTCCAGCGTCTGCGCGACGAGCCCGTCGGCGTCGATGTCGCCCGATCCGGTCACGCTATACTCGCCCGCATCCACCGTGCCGCCGCCGATCTCGATGTCGCCCGACCCCGACACGCTGATGTCGGCGCGCTTGCCGGTCAGTTTCGCGATCTTGAGGTCGCCCGATCCCGTGACCACGGCCTCGACCGCATCGCCGTCGATGCTGTCGGCGTCGATCGATCCCGACCCGGTCAGCCGCACCCCGTTGAGGCGCGGCATCGTGATCGTAATCTCGACATCATCGTCGTCGCGGCCCGAAAAGCTGAAACCTTCGCGTTTGCGCCCGATCGACAGCGTGGGGCCGTCGACTTCGATCTCCAGCCGGTCGAGCACCGCCTGCGGCCCCTTGGCGCTGATCGAAAAGGCGTCGCCCTGGCGGATGGTGACATCGTCGGGGCCAGCAACCTTGACCTCGGTGAACCCGGCCAGCGCATAGCTTTTGGTCGCGACCGGCCCCGCGTCGGCGGATCCTGTCGTCTCACTCTTGCGCGGCTGCTCGCCGTCCTTTTTGTCGGCACCGCTGCACGCGGTAACCGTCATCGCCAAAGCCAGCGGCACCACCGCCATCGTCCAGTTACGCATCGCCAATCTCCTTTGTGTATTATACACATAATACACAAAGGAGATGTTGTCCAGCGCCCCTACCAGCGCAGCAACGGCGCCAGCAGTACGCGGCCGGCGACACCCGACAGCGCGACCGCCAAGCCGTGCCACAGCGCGAGATGAATCATGTCGTTCGACGCGCAGTGCAGCGCGACGATCGTTGCGCCCGCAGCGCCCGCCGCAATACCGATCACCCAGCCCGCCCGCGTCGGCGACGTCGGCGCCCCGCCCTTGAGCCAGGCGAATAGCGCCGCGCCCACGCCCAGCCCCGCGAACACGCCCTGTGCAAGGCATTGCAGACCATTTTCGGGGTGTGCCGCATCCATCGCCGCATGACCGTCGCTCAACGCCATCACCACGGCCGAAAAGGGCAGCGCGAGCGCCGCCAGACCGGCCCAGCGCCAGCCGCTATAGTCGCGTCCGACCCCCGGCAATCCCATGCGCAGCGCGCTCCATGCCGCGGCAAAACCCAACGCGACGATCAGCCAGAAGGCAAGCAGCGGCAGCGGCGGCATCATCGCACCGTCAGCCAAATCGTGTCGCGGCCCGGCGAGCCACAACAACGCCGCGGCGCCAACGAGCCAGCCACCCGCCACCCACAGCGATCCGCGCATCAGGCGGCGCGGGCGCACGGGTTCAAGCTCGCCTGCCAAATCCTCGATCAGATTGTCGATCGATCCATTCGTCATCTCATTCGCTTTCAATCAACTGCGCCAGCTTCTTCAGCCCGCGATGAATGTTCACTTTCACCAGCGACTCGCTCTGTCCGCAAATCTGCGAGGCTTCGGCGATCGAGGCGCCCTCGATCTTGACCAACGTGATTGCCTGCGCCTGTCCGGCAGGAAGCCGCGCCAGCATGCGGTCGAGGCTGAGGCGGGCGTGGACGACCTCGTCCTCAGCCCCGACCGCCGCGTCGCCTTCGCCCAGTTCGACCTCGTCGCGCTGACGGCGCAGCAAGTCGATCCAGCGATAGCGCGCGATTGCTGCCAGCCAGGGGAGAAAGGGTCGGCTATGATCCCAAGTGGCAAGCTTGCGGTGCATCGATACCAGCGTCTCCTGTACCAGATCGTCGATCTGATGCGGCGCGATGCGACGCGCAAAATAACGCGCCAGCCATTTGCCCGAATCGCTCAGCAACGCGCGATAGGCCGCGCGGTCGCCGCGCTGCGACGCCGCCATCAAGCGCGCCAGCGAAGGTTCGTCGATGCTCATCTGCGCCGCAGCGTAGCAGCAACTGTATCGAGCGCTAACAGTCCGCCGCCCCGCACGATCAATATCGCCGCCATCGCCGCCCACAGCGAATGAACCGGCCACCAGGCGTCGGGAAAAACAAAAATCTGGATCACCAGCGTCATTACCAGCAGCACGCCCGCCGACAATCGCGTCGCTAGGCCGAATAGCAGCAATAGCGGAAAGACATGCTCGGCATAGGTCGTCAGCGGCACCGCAATTGCCGGATCCAGCGGCAAGCCCGAAAACTCCGACGCGAACAGATCATATTGAACCGGGTCAATCTGCAAGAAACTGCCTTCGACGACCTTCGTCCGCCCCGAGCGCCAGAATATTCCGGCGAGCGCAACGCGCAGGAGGAGCAATGCGATCGATTCACCGACGCGGCCCGACACCAGCGCGACACCGCGATCGTAAAAGGCCAGAACGCCGCTCATCCATCAAACCCTTTCGAAAGCCCCGGCGGCGATCAGCGCCGCAACGGCCGCTCCGCCTTCGGGATGGTCTTCGGCAAGACGTGCGATAAGGTTACCCAGCGGCGTCATTTCGTCCGACATCGTGATCACCGCGGCATCGGCAGGCAGAACGGCGTGCAGCAGCACCGCCGCGTCGGGCCGCGTCACCATCAACGCGCGCGTCTCAGCGGCGAAGGCGGGATTGACCAGCGGCGCAGCAGCATGGGCCAGCGTCAAGACGCGCGTCGCCGGATGGCGCCGGACGCAAAACGCCAGCAGCGCCGATTCATCCAGCCCCGCCAAGTCGGCCAGCGTCAGCGCCGTCGCGTCAGGTGCGTTATAACTTTCGAGCCACGCCCATTCGACCCGCGCGAGATCGGCGGCGACGGGATCGACGAGACTTTCGGGAAAACTTTCCCCTATCAGCGCTAGTGACCGGCCCTGCGCGCCGCCGCCGTCGATGAAGGCGCGCGACAGCCGGTTGAACTCACCTTCACCCAGATAATCGCGCGTGTGCGGAAATGTGTCTTCGAGCGCGACAAGCCGCGCGTGCGAGATCGTGTTGGCATGGATGCGCAGCCCGCGCAGCACTGCGGCGTGATCGCCCGCGAACAGTCCGGCTGGCAGATGGTCGGGGCCGCGAAGCAGCGTGGCGGCTATCGCCGCCTGTGCCTCATGCATCGACCGGCTCGCGTACCAGCAGCAGCGCGTCGGCCTTGGCCACTTCGGCCATCAGCACCGCAAAATCGGGAACATCGCTGTCCCATTCGACCAGCACCGGCTTCGGCCCGGCGCGAACCAGAAATGCGGCGAGCAAATCCCAGCAACTGTCGCCCACCGGCGACCCGTGGTCGTCGATCGCAATCGTGCCGCCCATATCGTCGGCCTTGCGGCTGTGTCCTGCGACATGCACTTCGCCGACCAGCGCGAGATCGAACGCATCGAGCCATGGTGCCGGATCAAGCCCAAGGTTGTATGCCGACACCTCGACATTGTTGATGTCGAGCAGCAGGCCGCAACCGGCGCGGCGGCACAACTCGTGGAGGAAATCGACCTCGTCCCAATCATCACCGGCATAGGCGAGGTAGCGCGACGGATTCTCGATCAGCATCGCTCGCCCCAGGCTGTCCTGCACGCGCCCGACTTCGCGCACGAAATGGTTGAGCGCCGCGTGACTATAGGGAATGGGTAACAGGTCGGGGAATTTGTTGTCCGGCGCGTTGCTCCAGCTGAGGTGATCCGACACCATCACCGGTTCATAACGGACGCACAACGTCGCCAGCGATTCCAGCTCACCACGATCGACACCCGCCGCCGAACCCAGCGACAGCCCGACCGAATGAAAACTGAGCGGCACATGGTCCGCAATCGCGGTCAGCCAGCGATGCGGAGGCCCGCCTGCGCCGAAGTAATTTTGGGGATGAACTTCGGCCCAGGCGGGTGGAGCGCCCCGCTCCGCCGCCGCCAGCACGTCGGCATAATGTTCGGGCTTGAGCCCGAAACCGGCGCGCTGCGGCAAGTCACGAAGCGGGCGGGGGGGCACTTGGCTCAGCTCTTCTTGGCGACCGGCTTTGCGTTGCCCTTACGTTCAGCCAGCGCGCCGCCCATCTTTTCGCAGGTGCCCTTGGTCACATATTTCCAGGCATTGCCCTGGTAATCGACGGTCGATGTGCCGGCGCAGCTGGTGCCGGGACCGGCGGCGCAATCATTCTTGCCCTTCAGCGAGACGCCATAGCAGCGTTCCTTGGCGCCATCGGCGGCAACGGCGGGCACTGCGACCGCACCGGCGGCCATTGCGAGCACGGCGGAGGCGGCGAGCGACAGTTTCAGACTATTCGACATAATGGATACTCCCTTTGGAAACGGGTGATGCGGGGGATGGCATCGACAGGAGTTTCGGTCGCGCGCGCCCGAAGGTTACGCCGCGCGATCTGCGGCGCCATTTTATCGCCACCTTCGACGCGCAGGGGCGGCTTTTGCGATTTCGACCGGAAAGCCAGACCATGAGCGTAGCGTTTCGCCGCGAAAGCGACGACGATCATAAAGAGCCCGAATTCGAGCTGCCCATAGCGGTCGGCCCAAACTGGGTCACCCCGCGCGGGCTGCGGCTGCTCGGCGAAGAGGTCGCGCGACTGGAAGCCGACATCGCACAAACGGCGGATGAAGAGGGGCGGAAGAAGCTGCAACGCCGTCTGCGCTATTTCCACACCCGCCAATCGACCGCCGAGGTGCAGGCACCGCCCGTGGACGGCAGCATCGGCATCGGCAGCCGCGTGACCTATCGCCTCAACAACGCCGAAAAGACGATCACCATCGTCGGCGGCGACGAGGCCGACCCGGCGCTGGGATGCGTCGCCTTTTCGGCCCCGCTCGCCCGCGCGCTGATGGGCGGCGCAGCGGGCGAGCGCGTCGAATATCAGGACCGCGAAGATGCGATCGAAATCGTGGCCGTCGCAACCGATCCGGAGACGCAGGCATGAAAGACAAGTTCGAACGCCACAAACAGCCTTGGACACCGGCGGAAATCGACAAGCTGCATACGCTGGCGAAAAAAGGCATGCCGCTGAAATCGATCGCAAGGGCGCTCACGCGCAGCGAGGAATCGGTCAAGGCGCGCGCCAAGGCCGACAGCCTGCCGATCGCCAAGCTGCACTGAGCGGTCATGGCCACCAATGAATTTGATGCCATCGTGCTGGGTGCCGGCGCGGCCGGGTTGATGTGCGCCGCTGTTGCCGGTCAGCGCGGGCGGCGCGTCCTGCTGCTCGACCATGCCGATCAGGTCGGCAAGAAGATCCTGATCTCGGGCGGCGGCCGCTGCAACTTCACCAATGTGAACACCGCGCCCGACCGCTTTATCTCGGCCAACCCGCATTTCGCCAAGTCGGCGCTCGCGCGCTACACCCCCGCCGATTTCATCGCGCTCGTCGATCGCTATGGCATCGCCTATCACGAAAAGACGCTCGGCCAACTGTTCTGCGACGGATCAGCCAAGCAGATTGTCGCGATGCTGCTGGAGGAATGCGCCAAGGGCGGGGTCGATGTCCGCACCGGTCAGCCGGTGACCGATGTCACCCACGCCGACGGAAAATTCACCGTCCGCTTCGGCGATGCCAGCTTTTCGGCGCCCGCTCTCGTCATCGCCACCGGTGGCCCGTCGATCCCACAGATGGGCGCGACCGGCTTCGCCTATGACCTCGCGCGTCAGTTCGGCCTCAAGGTCGTCGAGCCCCGCCCCGCGTTGGTCCCGCTAACCTTGGGCGGCGACGATGTGCTGTTCCGCGAGCTGTCGGGCATCGCCGCCCCTGTCGAAGCGCGCGCGGGCAAGGCCGCGTTTCGCGAGGCGGCGCTCTTCACGCATCGCGGCCTGTCCGGCCCGGCGATCCTGCAAGTCAGCAGCTATTGGCGCCACGGCGAGCCGGTGACGATCGATTTCCTGCCCGACGCACCGCCAGACTGGCTGCGCGAAGCCAAACGCACGCGCCCGCGTGCCACGGTGCGCGCGGCGCTCGGCGCGATGCTCCCCGACCGCCTCGCCGATACCCTCGCCGAACGGCTTGCCCTCTCGGGCGAACTGGCCGCGCAAACCGACCGCAAACTCGCCGATGCCGAATCGCGTCTCGCGCGCTGGGATTTCCGCCCCAATGGCACCGAAGGTTTCGCCAAAGCCGAAGTCACGGTCGGCGGAATTTCGACCGCCAGCCTGTCGTCGCAAACAATGGTGGCCAAAACCGTTGCAAACCTCTATGCGGTCGGCGAGGCCGTAGATGTCACTGGGTGGTTAGGCGGCTATAATTTTCAATGGGCCTGGGCAAGCGGACACGCTGCCGGACAGGTGATTTAAGCCCATTGAGCCCCTTCTATCGGCCCGTCACCGCACCGGTGACCGCCTATGCTATTGAGATAATAATGACTTTCGAAAATCTTTCTCCCGTCCTTTCGGACGCCCTTACCGCGCGCGGCTATGAAGCGCTCACCCCCGTCCAGTCGCAAGTCAGCGAAGAGCAGGCCAAGGGCCGCGACCTGCTGGTTTCTGCCCAGACCGGATCGGGCAAGACCGTCGCCTTCGGCCTCGCGATGGGTGACGAACTGCTCGAAGACGGCCGCATGCCCTTCGCGACCTCGCCGCTCGCGCTCATTATCGCACCGACCCGCGAACTCGCGCTGCAGGTCAGCCGGGAACTGAGCTGGCTTTATGCCAAGGCCGGGGCGCGCATCGCGACCTGCGTCGGCGGCATGGACGCCAGCAAGGAACGCCGCGCGCTCGGTCAGGGCGTGCAGATCGTCGTCGGCACCCCGGGCCGTCTGCGCGATCACCTCGAACGCGGTGCGCTCGACCTGTCGGCGCTGCGCGTCGCGGTGCTCGACGAAGCCGACGAGATGCTCGACATGGGCTTTCGCGACGATCTCGAAGAAATCCTCGACGCCACGCCGACCACGCGCCGCACATTGCTGTTCTCGGCAACAATCCCCAACCCGATCGTCCAGCTTGCCAAGCGCTATCAGACGAACGCGCTGCGCATCTCGACCGTGGGCCAGGACCGCGGCCATGGCGACATCGCCTATCAGGCGGTCACCGTCGCGCCCGCCGATATCGAAGGCGCGGTGGTCAACCTGCTCCGCCTGCATGACGCCGAAACCGCGATGCTGTTCTGCGCCACGCGCGACAATGTCCGCCGTCTCCACGCCAGCCTCGTCGAACGCGGTTTCGCCGCCGTCGCGCTGTCGGGCGAGCATAGCCAGAATGAGCGCAACGCCGCACTGCAGGCGCTGCGCGATCGCCGCGCCCGGGTTTGTGTCGCAACCGACGTTGCCGCGCGCGGCATCGATCTGCCGACGCTCAGCCTGGTCGTCCACGTCGAAATCCCCCGCGACGCCGAAGCCCTCCAGCACCGTTCGGGCCGTACCGGCAGGGCGGGCAAAAAGGGGACCGCGGTCATCATCGTCCCCTATCCGCGCCGCCGCCGCGTCGACGGCATGCTGCGCGGCGCCCGCATCGAGGCCGAGTGGATGGACGCCCCGACCGCCGCCGACGTGCGCAAGCGCGATCAGGAACGATTGATGGAAAAATTGCTCACCCCGGTCGAGCATGAGCCTGAAGACATCGAACTCGCGCAGCGCCTCATGGCCGAGCGCACCCCCGAGGATATCGCCGCGTCGCTTGTTCAGATGCACCGGGCGCTGATGCCGCCCCCCGAAGACCTCATCGACAACAGCGCCCGCGGCCGCGACACCGCCGGTCGCCCCGAGCGCGGCGAACGCTTCGAGCGCCCGGAACGCGGCGCCGGTGGCGATCAACGCGAAGGGTTCGAGGATAGCGTCTGGTTCCGCCTCAACATCGGCCGTCACCAGAATGCCGATCCGCGCTGGATCCTGCCGCTGCTCTGCCGCCGCGGCCATGTCAGCAAGAACGAGATCGGCGCGATCCGCATCGGCCCCAAGGAAACGATGTTCAACATCCCGCGCGCGATCGCCGATCGCTTTGCCGAGGCGGTGATCCGCAGCGCCAATGAAGATGGCGAAGACGACAGCGGTGTGGCGATCACCCCCGCACCCGACGGCCCGACCTATCCGCCGCGCCGCGATAAAGGCGGGCATTCGGGCGGCCCCCGCGACGGCGCCCCGCGCGCCACGCTGGGCCGCGCGCCCGGCGGCGACCGCAACTTTGGCGATCGTCCGCGTGGTCCCGGCGGTCCCGGCGGCAAGCCCACCGATCGTTACAAGCCCAAGCCCTTCGGCCAGCGCAGCCCGCGCCGTCCGAGCAAATAACCTCTCACCCTCCCCTTCAGGGGAGGGCAACGAGACTTGGGGGCTTGCCCGCTAGTCGCAGCGGGTGAGGTCGGACGGCCTTACGCCAAACAGACAGACCCCACCCCAACCCCTCCCCTGAAGGGGAGGGGCTTTCATCGCACCGCCCTTGCGTCCTGCTGTCTGGCCCACCAGATGGACCGGATAGCAGGAGCGCGGCGCATGCAAGCAACCCAAGCCTTTATCGAAAGCCAGGGCGGACCCGAGGTCATCGACTGGCGCGAGGTGACGCTAGGCGAGCCCGGCCCCGGACAGGTGCTGCTGCGCCAGACCGCGGTCGGGCTCAACTATCTCGACACCTATCACCGCGACGGCACCTATCCCATCCCGCTCCCCAGCGGCCTTGGCGTCGAATCTGCCGGTGAAGTGGTCGCCGTCGGCGAAGGCGTCCACGGCTTCCAGCCCGGCGACCGGGCAGCGACCTTCGGCCCCGAACGCACCGCCTATGCCAGCGCAAGGTTGGTTAGCGCGGCGTCGCTGTTCAAACTGCCCGCCACCATCGACGACGAAACAGCCGCCGCCGCGCTGCTGAAAGCGTGCACGGTCGAAATGCTCGTCGAACGCTGTGCGAAGGTCGAGGCAGGCTGGCCGGTGCTGGTCCACGCCGCCGCGGGCGGCGTCGGACTGATCCTCGTCCAATGGCTGAAGGCGATCGGCGCCACCGTCATCGGTACCGTCAGCACCGAGGCCAAGGCCCGCGCCGCGCGCGAAGCGGGTGCCGACCATGTGCTGATGTACAAGAGCGACGATGTCGCCGCGCACGTCCGCGAGATCACCGATGGGCAGGGCGTGCCCGTTACCTTTGACGGCATCGGCATGGCAACTTGGGACGTCTCGCTCAAAGCCACCGCGCGGCGCGGGCTGATCGTCAGCTATGGCAATGCCGGTGGGCCGGTGACCGGGGTCAATCTGGGCGTGCTCGCGCAGCACGGCTCGCAGTTCGTAACCCGTCCGACGCTGTTCGACTATTATCTCCATGCCGGCGAACGCGCTGCGGGCGCGGCGCGGGTGTTCGAGATGATCGAGAGCGGCGCGGTGAAGATTACGGTCGGGCAGCGCTATTCGTTGCAGGATGCGGCGCGGGCGCATGCCGATCTGGAAGCCGGACGGACAACAGGGTCGACGCTGCTGATTCCTTGAACTCCCTCCCTGAAAGGGAGGGGTTGGGGGTGGGTGCGAGCAAAGCGAGCGTTTGCGCTATCCTGCATAACCCACCCCTAGCTGCGACTAGCCAGCAAGCTGGCAAGTCTCGCTACCCCTCCCTTTCAGGGAGGGGTGCCTCTACACCTTCAGCCGTTCCGCATGCCATGCGACATGCTCGGCCAGGAAGGTCGAGATGAAATAATAGCTGTGATCATACCCCGGCTGCATACGAATCTCGGCCTTCTGCCCCGCCAGCTCGCACGCCTCGACCAGCAGATGCGTCTTCAATTGCTCGGTCAGGAAATTATCGGCGTCGCCCTGATCGACGAGCAGGTCGGCCACCCGCGCTCCGTTCGCGAGCAGCGCGCACGCGTCGTACACGGTCCATGCCGTGCGATCGTCACCGAGGTAATTGCCGAGCGCTTTCTCGCCCCACGGGCATTGCAGCGGCGCGACGATCGGCGAAAAGGCCGATACCGACTTGAAGCGGTCGGGGGTACGCAGCGCCACGGTGAGCGCGCCATGCCCGCCCATCGAATGGCCGGTGATCCCCTGCCGCGTCATGTCGGCGGCGGCAAATTCGCGCAGGATCAGCGAGGGCAGCTCGTCCTCAACATAAGACCGCATCCGGTAATGCTGCGCCCAAGGCTCCTCGGTCGCATCGACGTAAAAGCCCGCGCCCAGCCCGAAATCCCAAGCACCCTCCGGATCATCGGGAACGCCCTCGCCCCGCGGCGACGTATCGGGCGCGATGAAGATCACGCCATGTTCGGCGCAGGCAGCGCGATATTCGCCCTTTTCCATCACATTGGCGTGGGTGCAGGTCAGCCCCGACAGATACCACAGCACCGGCAGCTTCGCGCCGGGATCATGGTCGGGCACGAAGACGGCAAAGGTCATGTCGGTGCCAGTGGTCGTGCTCGCATGCTTGTACACGCCTTGCGTGCCGCCATGGCTGCGAACGGTGGAGATGGTTTCGAGGGTCATGCGGGTTCCTGAACGGGAATGGGGGCGACCAAGGGGTAATGCCCCCAATGGCGCAGAAGGTCCAGTATCGCGGCGCCCGCCAGCGCCAGCGTCGCGGTGTTGCGCAGCGGGTGGACACCCACTGGATCGGCGTCGGCCAGCGCCGCGTCGAGGACCACGGTGATGCTCCCCGGCGCGGCATTGATCGCGGCCAGCGGGGTGACCGACCCCGGCGTGATGCCGAGCAGGCGCTCCATATCGGCGGCCTTGCCGAAACTGACGTGCTTGCATCCGATCGCGCCGGGCAGGCGCTTCAGATCGACCCGCGCATCGGACGGCACGGTGACCAACCAAAAGGCCCCGCCCTTGTCCTTCAGGAACAGGTTCTTGGTCTGCGCGCCCGGCATCGCGGCATGTACCGCATCGCTCTCGGCCACGGTGAACACTGCGTCATGCTCATGTTCGGTGAAGGGGATTCCAAGCGCACCTAAGTCCGCCCGCAATCCCGCTTCGCCGCGCATCAATCTATCGGCCGATTACAGGCGTTTCAGCGCACACAGCTTGTTGCCGTCGGGGTCGCGCAGATAGGCGAGGTACAGCTGGCCAAAGCCGCCTTCGCGGATGCCCGGCGGGTCTTCGATGCTGGTGCCGCCCGCGGCAACGCCGGCGTCGTGCCATGCCTTCGCCTGCGCCTCGTCCTCCATCGCAAAGCCGATCGTGCAGCCATTGCCGGCCGTCGCCGGTTCGCCGTTGATGGGCGGCGTCACCAGGAACAGGCCGCCATTGTGCATATAGATCAGCCGGCCCTTGTCGTCCTGGATCCCCGGCTTGCCGCCAATCGCCTGGAACGTCGCATCATAAAATGCCTTCGCTTTCGCCACGTCGTTCGTGCCGACCATATTGTGACTGTACATCGCGCTCTCCTTTTTTCGTTGCGAATCGATACCGATCTTGTGCCAGCCTTGTCAGCGGAAGACCACCGTCTTGCGGCCGTCGATCAGCACGCGTTGTTCGGCGACCCAGCGCACCGCTTTTGCCAGCACCTGTGCCTCGACGTCGCGGCCGATGCGGATCAGATCCTCGACGCTGTCGCGGTGATCGACACGCTCGACCGCCTGTTCGATGATCGGGCCTTCGTCGAGGTCGCTGGTGACGAAATGCGCGGTCGCGCCGATCAGCTTGACGCCGCGTTCCTGCGCGCGGTGATAGGGTTTGGCGCCCTTGAACCCGGGCAGGAAACTGTGGTGAATATTGATGCAGCGCCCCGCCAGTTTTCCCGACATGTCGTGCGAGAGCACCTGCATGTAACGCGCCAGCACCAGGTAATCGGCGCCGCTGCGCGCCATCAGGTCGAGGATGCGTTCTTCCTGTTCGGCGCGATTGGCGTCGCTGACCGGGAAATGGTGGAACGGCACCCCGTGCCATTCGCTTAAGCGCCGCTGATGCTCATGGTTCGACACCACCGCCACGATGTCGATCGCAAGGTTGCCGGTCGACCAGCGGTGGAGCAGGTCATTGAGGCAATGGCTGCCCTGCGACACGGCAATAACGAAGCGCGGTTTGGCGGCGCTGTCGCTGATCCGCGCGTCCATCGCAAAGCGGTCGACGATCGGCGCGAACGCCGCCTGCACCCCGGCCAGCCCCTCGGGAAAGCGCGGCCCGGCGCCGCGAAAAGCGACGCGCATGAAGAAGCGTCCTGAATCGAGATCGGCATATTGCTGGCTGTCGAGGATGAAGCCGTCGCGCTCCGCGAGCAGCCCGGTCACCGCGGCGACGATGCCGACCGCATCGACGCAGCTGAAGGTCAGGACATAAGGTCCGGTCAAATTGTCACTCCCTCTTGAACGGAAGGATTATCCTCAAAGCCCGCTCGTGCTGAGCCTGTCGAAGCACCGTTCTTCCGTTGGCCGTCGCATGAAGGAAGAACGGCCCTTCGACAAGCTCAGGGCGAACGGATCATAAGTATTAGATCAGAAGACAACCACGCTGCGAATGCTCTCGCCCGCATGCATCAGGTCGAACCCCTTGTTGATGTCCTCGAGCCCCATGACGTGGGTGATCATCGGGTCGATCTCGATCTTGCCGGTCATGTACATATCGACGATCTTCGGCACATCGGTGCGCCCCTTGGCGCCGCCGAACGCGGTGCCGCGCCAGTTGCGCCCGGTGACGAGCTGGAACGGCCGCGTCGCGATCTCCTTGCCCGCCTCGGCCACACCGATGATGATCGAGGTGCCCCAGCCGCGGTGGCAGGCTTCCAAAGCGGTGCGCATCACTTCGGTATTGCCGGTGGCGTCGAAGGTATAATCGGCGCCGCCGTCGGTCAGCTGCACGATCGCGGCCACCGTGTCTTCGCGGCTCATGCCCTTGGTGTTGAGGAAGTCGGTCATGCCGAACTTGCGGCCCCATTCCTCGCGGTCCGGGTTGATGTCGACGCCAATGATTTGCTTCGCCCCCGCAAGCCGCGCGCCCTGGATCACGTTGAGGCCGATCCCGCCGAGGCCGAAGACGACGACATTGTCGCCGACCTGCACTTTTGCCGTGTTGATGACGGCCCCCACCCCGGTGGTGACGCCGCAGCCGATATAGCAGCTCGACTGGAACGGGGCGTCTTCGCGGATCTTTGCGACCGCGATCTCCGGCAGCACGGTGAAGTTCGAAAAGGTCGAGCAACCCATATAATGGAAGATCGGCTGGCCCTTGTAGCTGAACCGCGTGGTGCCGTCGGGCATCAGCCCCTTGCCCTGCGTCGCGCGGATCGCGGTGCAGAGGTTGGTCTTGCCCGACAGGCAGCTTTTGCACTGGCGGCATTCGGGGGTGTAGAGCGGGATGACATGATCGCCGGGAACGACGCTGGTGACACCCGCGCCGACTTCGCGCACGATGCCCGCGCCTTCATGGCCGAGCACGCTCGGGAAGATGCCCTCGCTGTCGAAGCCGTCGAGCGTGTAGGCGTCAGTGTGGCAGATGCCCGTCGCCATGATTTCAACCAGCACCTCGCCCGCCTTCGGGCCTTCGAGGTCGAGTTCGACGATTTCGAGCGACTTCTTCGCTTCGAACGCAACGGCAGCGCGGGTCTTCATGACGGGTCTCCTTCTCGCTGGTCCCAATCAGGCAAAGCGCGCGGCAATGCAAGATGCTCCCGATCCTCCTTGTCGCGCAGCGATGGGGAGGTGGCAGCGCGAAGCGCTGACGGAGGGGCTATGGCGCCGACGTCGCTGCCCCTCCACCATCGCCTGCGGCGACGGTCCCCCTCCCAATCGCTACGCGACAGGGAGGATTGCAGTCGGCGCCTCGCCCTAAAGCCACAAAAGCCCCGCATAGGCGCATCGAATTTGTGTCCTTTGTGGCCTTAGCGGCTCGGGCGTCAGTTCTTAAGGAGACAAAAGATACGGACGCATCGCGCAAAACTGTCTTCTTTGTCGCCTTAAGCAAAGGCGTGAATATCGACGAGGTCAAAGAGCCGCATCGCAAGGCTGGCACAGCGAAATAATGTAGGAAAGCCTGATCTGCCGGTCCCCTCCCCTATTTCGTCATCCCGAATCATGTCGGGGATGACGACGAGGAATCCGAGAGCGTAGCGTCGAAGATGATTGGCAAGTGGTCAGCACCGGTGCTATTTGATCGCATGCGGGCATATCATTTTTTGAGCGCAGAATACGGTCTTCAGGCCGTCGAGAAGCGCCAGCTCAAGGTGTCTCGATGGGATCGCCTCAACGACCCTTTCGAGTTTTTCAGTTTAGACATAACTGACAAGGATTTTCGTCGGTCGGTTAAGGCAAAACTGCGAACGGTCAACAATACCACCGGGCTCATATGCTTCAGCAAGAGTTGGAAAAATCCAGTTCAGTGGAGCCATTCTGCGGACCGTCATCACGGTCTATGCTTGGGTTTCGACATTGATGACGAACACCTATGCCCCGTCAATTATTCTGCGGAACGCATAAAGAGCGATGAGAAGGAGATGGCCTCGTTCCTCAATAACGACCCCGATCGGATAACAGAAATCATCTACACGAAGTTTGAACACTGGCGTTACGAGGAAGAGGTCCGAATGCTGACCACCCTCCAAGACCTACCAAAACTGAAGGATCTCTATTTTCAGCCATTTTCGAAGATTATGAATCTCCGCGAGATCATCGTGGGTGCAAACAACCGCTCAACAAAACCAGCCGACCTCAGGGCCGCACTTGGTGCCAGTTACAACGACGTTTCGATGTTTAAGGCGCGAGCCTCGTTTTCGCGGTTTGAAATGGTTCGGCAGCAGAGCGAAGCGCTTTGGTCGTAAATCTCAACACTCCACCACGCTAACCGCCAGCCCGCCCTTCGACGTTTCCTTATATTTATCCCGCATGTCGCGTCCGGTTTGCAGCATCGTCGCGATCACCGTGTCCAAACTTACCACATGCGTGCCGTCGCCGATCATCGCGATGCGGCTGGCGTCGATCGCTTTGATCGCGCCCATCGCGTTGCGCTCGATACACGGGATCTGCACCAGCCCGCCGATCGGATCACAAGTAAGACCAAGATTATGCTCCATGCCGATCTCGGCGGCGTTTTCGACCTGTGCGTTGGTGCCGCCGAGCGCGGCGGTGAGCCCCGCCGCTGCCATCGAGCAAGCAACGCCGACCTCGCCCTGGCAGCCGACCTCGGCGCCCGAGATGCTGGCGTTGCGTTTATACAGCGCGCCGACCGCACCCGCGGCGAGCAGGAAGGTGCGCGCGCCCGCATCATCGCCGCGATAGCCGCGGCGGTAGAAGCGGATCACCGCGGGGATGATCCCCGCCGCGCCATTGGTTGGCGCGGTGACGACCTTGCCGCCCGCGGCATTTTCCTCGTTCACCGCCATCGCCCACAGGTTGATCCAGTCCATCATCGCGAGCGGGTCGGTCAGATTCTGTTCGTGGCGGTTGCGAATGTCGGCGGCGATCTGCGGCGCGCGGCGCTTGACCTTCAGCCCACCGGGCAGGATGCCGGTGCTGCAACAGCCCGCGTCGATCGACGCATCCATTGCGCTCGCGATCGCATCGAGCCCCGCGTTCACCTCGTCGAGGCTGCGGTGTGCCAGCTCATTCTCGAGCATCATCGCGGCAAAGCTCTTGCCCGACGCCGCGCCCATGGCGAGCAGGTCGGCGCCCGAGGTGAAGGCGAACGGCAGTTCGACCTCGTCCTCGGCGCCGCGGCTATTGCGCCCCGCCTCATCCTCGTCGACGACAAAGCCGCCGCCAATCGAGAAATACATGCGCTTGGCAAGTATCTCGCCATCGCCGTCGCGCGCGGTGAAGCTCACCGCATTGCTGTGGAATGGCTGGCGCTGGCGCATCTGGAAATGCAGGTCGCGCGCCGGCTGGAAGCGCACGCGCTGGCGGCCGAGCAGATAGAGAAAACCTTCGTTCGTGGCACGGTCCCAATGCGCGGTGATCGCACCCAGGCTGGTGCTGGCGGGAATTTCACCGGCAAGACCCGCAACGATCGCGGTGTCAGCGGCGTGACCCTTGCCGGTCAGCGCCAGCGACCCGTAAAGATCGGCCTCGACATGCACCGTCCTGGCAAGCAGCGCCTGCTCGTCGAGCCAGACGGTAAAACGCCGCGCCGCAACCATCGGCCCGACGGTATGCGAGCTGGAGGGACCGACACCGATTTTGAAGAGTTCGAACAGGCTGATCGTCATGACCGCGCCTATAGAGGCGGCACCGTCATGGCGATAGATACCAGTTCAAATTTCCCTTACGTTCAGGCCGGATAGGTCCAAGTCGCCTCGCGCGCGAAATTCTCTGCCGCGAAATCCCAGTTGAGCAGTTCGTCGACCACCGCATCGACATAAGCGGGGCGCAGGTTCTTGCGGTCGATGTAGTACGCATGTTCCCACACGTCGATCACGACCAGCGGCTTGATCCCCGCGGTCAGTTCGGTTCCGGCGTCATGCGTGTCGGTCACCGACAGCGTGCCGTCGCGCGACACCAGCCACGCCCACCCCGACGCGAAATGGTTGACCGCGGTTTCCTTGAGCTTCTTTTTCAGCGCGTCCAGCGACCCGAAATCGCGGTCGATCGCGGCGAGCAGGTCGCCTGTCGGTTCGGTCTTGGTCGGGCTCAGGCTTTCCCAGTAAAAAGCATGGTTCCACGACTGGGCGGCATTGTTGAACAATCCCTTGTTCCCCGCGCCCTCGGCATGGTGAACGATTTCTTCGAGAGGCTTGTCGGCCAGCTCGGTGCCTTCGATCGCCGCGTTGACCTTGTCAACATAGGCCTTGTGATGCTTGCCATGGTGCGTCGCCAGCGTGTCAGCCGAGATATGGGGCTCCAGCGCATCCTGCTTGTAGGGCAACGGGGGAAGAGCGATCGTCATGGCAGTCTCCATTTTTTTGGGGGGAGGATGAAGGCTGTAACTCGGTATCGGGGCGCGGGGTTGCAAGGTTTGGGCGAGGAAATATTCCTTTACCCCCTCCCCTCCAGGGGAGGGGTTTTGCTTTTCACGTTACCATTGCCAGCAACGTCCCGATCCGGTCCGCCTCCTCCGCAGGCTTGTCGCGGCGGATGCGCGAAATGCGTGGGAAGCGCATCGCGAGCCCCGACTTGTGGCGCTTGCTGCTGTGGATCGAATCGAACGCGACCTCGAGCACCAGCGACTTTTCGACCTCGCGCACCGGGCCGAAACGATTGAGCGTGTTGTCGCGCACGAACTTGTCGAGCCATTTCAGCTCGTCGTCGGTGAACCCCGAATAGGCTTTGCCCACAGGGAGCAGCTCGCCATCGTCACTCCAGCAACCAAAGGTATAATCCGAATAGAAGCTCGCGCGGCGCCCGTTGCCGCGCTGCGCATACATCATCACGCAATCGGCGGTGAGCGGATCGCGTTTCCATTTATACCACAGCCCGGCGCGGCGACCCGCGACATAAGGCGCATCGCGACGCTTGAGCATCACTCCCTCGATCGCGGCATCGCGCGCGCCCGCGCGGCGTTCGGAGAGATCCTCGAAATCGGCGGCGTCGATGACCTGCGACAGGTCAAAGTGGCTGTCGGCGAGGCGCGGCACAAACGCTTCCAATTGCCGCCGCCGTTCGGTCCACGGCAGTGAGCGAAGGTCGTTCCCGTCGACCGCCAGCAGGTCATAGACGCGCACGAACGCCGGATAGTCGGCGAGCATCTTTTTGGGCACCGTCTTGCGCCCGAGCCGTTGCTGCAGCGCGTTAAAACTCGCCGCTTCGCCGCCCTGTGCATCGCCGCGCACGAGCAGTTCGCCGTCGATCACTGCATCCTGGTCGAACGCAGCGACCAGTTCGGGAAAGGCGGCGCTGATCTCCTCGCCGCCGCGACTGTAAATGCGCGTTTCGGCGCCGCCGCGCACGATCTGGACGCGGATACCGTCCCATTTCCATTCGGCGGCATAATCGGCGAGATCGACGCTGCCGTCCTCCAGTGGGTGCGCGAGCATGAACGGACGGAAAAAGGCGACATCCTTCAAATCGGGACGTTCGGCGCGTCCTTCGCCCCAGTCGAACAGCGGCGCATAGGGCGGCGGGATCGCGTGCCACAGTTCCTCGACATCATCGACCGGCACGTCGAACGCCTGCGCAAACGCCTGTTTCGCGAGCCGCGCCGACACGCCGACACGCATCCCGCCGAGCGCGAGCTTGAGCAGCGCGTAGCGGCCATCGGCGTCGAGGCGGTCGAGGAGCGACGCGAGGATCGCGGGGGCCGTGGCGCGCGTTGCGGCGGACAGGGCGTCGACGGCTTGGGCGACAGACATTTCGCCCTCCCCTTCAGGGGAGGGCAGCGAGACTTGGGAGCTCTGCTCCCTAGTCGCAGCGGGTGGGGTTTCGCGGCCTTGCGCAAGGCCGGCAGACCCCACCCCAACCCCTCCCCTGAAGGGGAGGGGCTTATCCGGGTCCGGCCACAGCAGCGCCGCTGTCTCTGCCGTATCCCCGACAAAATGCCGCGACAGACGGAACAACTCCTCATCGACCCGCGTCGCCAAAAGTGTCCGCACCATCGCCGATTTCACCGCCGGAAAATCGAGGCTCTCGGTCAGCGCCGCGATCGCCCAGCCGCGGTCGGGGTCGGGGGTGTGCGTCAGGTAATCGGCGATCAGCGCCAGCTTGCTGTTGCGCGAACGCGTATAGATCAGCCGGTCGATGAGGGCGGCGAAGCCCTTCACGCCTCTTCCTCCAGATCGCGGCCGACCAGATGCAGCGCCCGCGCCTTGCGCTGATGCAGTTCGCACCAGCGCAGCAGGCCATCCTCGCTGCCGTGGGTGATCCACGTCTCCCTCGGGTTCACTTGCGCAATCGTCGTCGTCAGCTCATCCCAATCGGCATGGTCCGAAATGACGAGCGGCAGTTCGACCATCCGCTGCCGCGCCCGCTGGCGCACGCGCATCCAGCCCGACGCCATCGCGGTCACCGGATCGGGCAGCCGCCGCGACCAGCGATCATTGAGCGCCGAGGGCGGTGCGACAATGATCTGCCCCGCCATCGCGGCTTTGTCGGTTTCGCTAACCAGCCGCAGCTCGCCCAGATCGACGCCATGCGCCGCGTACAGCGCGCACATTTTTTCCATCGCGCCGTGGATATAGATCGGCGCATCCCATCCGGCGGCGCGCAGCTCCGCCATCACCCGCTGCGCCTTGCCCAGCGCATAGGCGCCGACGAGCACGCAGCGATCGGGTTCAGCGCGCACCGCGCCGATCAGCTTGGCGATCTCGTCTGACGTGGGAGGGTGGCGGAACACCGGCAGGCCAAAGGTCGCCTCGGTGATGAAGATGTCGCATGGCACGACCTCGAACGGCGCGCAGGTCGGGTCGGGGCGGCGTTTATAGTCGCCGGTGATGACGATCCGTTCGCCCGCATATTCCATCAATATCTGCGCGCTGCCCAGCACATGTCCGGCCGGAAAAAAGCTGAAGCGCACCCCGCCGCGCTCGAACCCGTCGCCATAGGCAAACGCCTGATTATGGCTCGCCTCGACATCGACGCCATAGCGCAGCGCCATGATCGCGAGCGTTTCGGGGGTTGCGAACACCGCGCCATGACCGCTGCGCGCATGGTCGGCGTGGCCATGGGTGACCGCAGCGCGTTCGACGGGGCGCGACGGGTCGATCCACAGGTCGGCGGGCTTCACATAGAGCCCGTGCGGATGCGGTTCGAGCCAGGATTTTGCCTTTGCCATCAGGCGGCCAGTTCACGCACGCGCGCCAGATCGGCAATGAAGGCCGCGCGCTCCTCGGCCGCGCGCACCCGATCGGGCAGGCGCAGCAGGAACGAGGGATGGATCGTCGCGATCAGTTTCGTGCCTCCGGCCAGTTCGTGCACCGCGCCGCGCATCGACGCGATGCTCATGCTTTTGCCCGTCACCCCGCGCAGTGCGCTACCGCCCAAGGTGACGATGAGGTCGGGCTGCACCAGCGCGCGTTCCTTGTCGAGCCACCAGCGGCAGATGTCGATCTCGCCGGTCGTCGGGTTCTGATGCAGGCGCCGCTTGCCGCGCGGTTCGAATTTGAAATGCTTGACCGCATTGGTCAGGAATAATCGCTGCCGATCAAGCCCCGCTTCGGCAAGCGCCTCGTTCAGCACCTGTCCCGCGGGGCCGACGAAGGGCCGTCCTTCCAGATCCTCGCGGTCGCCCGGCTGCTCGCCGATCAGCATGATGCGCGCCGCCACGGGGCCTTCGCCAACCACCGCCTGCGTCGCACTGCAATGGAGCGGGCAGCGCATACAGCCGCCCACTGCGCGGGCGAGGTCGTCCAGCGTGTCGATGTCGTCGGTCAGGGCCAAAGCTTCGGGCACGCGGGCTCGCCATTTGTCGGTTTGCGGGTTCGCCATGGAAACGGCGGTCTCGCGCATCCGTTCCACCCGCGCCGCGGCGCCCGCGAGCAGCGGTGCAATATCCTGCGCCTCGGGCAAATTTTTCCAATATTTCTTGGGCATTTCGGCGCGCATCGCGTCGATCTTCACCCGCGCGGGGTTGAAGATCGCACCATAATAAATGCGCCACTGATTCTCGACGACGTCGCTGTTGGGCACCTCGTCCTTCGTCCCGCCCGGTCCATAGGTCAGCGTCTCGTGGTGCCAGATTGCGCGCGCATCGGGGGTCACGATCGCCCATTCCATGCCGTAAAAGCGCCGCTGAAAGAAGGGAGCGGTCAGCCGCAGGATATAGTGATCAGGCTCGAACCACGCGGCGAAAGATTCGCGCCCGGCTTCCTCGCCCAGGCGCCGGAAACGCACAAACGCGTGCATCTTGTGAATGTCGCGGCGGATCGCCTTGTCGGTCTTGCCGAGCCAGTCGATATCGGGGTCGGTGCGCCGCGCCAGCAGCTGCCGGTCGCGCAGCGCGCGCCAGACGATGCGATAGAGCCGCGCCGGCACCCCGGCATCGCGGTGGCAGATCACCCGGTCCGCCATGGCGAGCAATTCGCGCGGCAGCGATACCGCCGCACCCGACATGGGCGGAGCGTCGTCGCCAAACAGCGACGCGCCCTCATCGGCGCCGCGCCAGCTGACATCCTCGGGCGCCACACTGCCCGCGAGCAGCCCGCGCGCCGCATCGCGCCATTCGGCGAAATCGCCAGGACGGGCGAGGACGACCTCCCTCATAGCGCCAGCGACAATTGCTCCGCGGGCGGCGCAAAGCGCGCGCGCAGGCTGGCGCTGTCGGTCAGCGACCCCGGCCGCCAGTCGGGGGTGACGATGAACGGCAAGACTTTCTTCACCGACGCGGTCAGCTTCGCCAGATCGCCGATCCGCAGCTTGCCGGTCCGCCGCACCGCAACGATCCGATCGACTGCGCGCGTTCCCAGCCCCGGCACGCGCAGCAGCAGTTCACGCGGCGCCCGGTTGATGTCGACCGGAAAAATATCGCGTCGCATCAGCGCCCAAGCGAGCTTGGGGTCGATCGCCAGATCGAGCATCCCGCCGCTCGCCCCCTCCATGATTTCGGCGCGCTGAAAGCCATAGAAGCGCAGCAGCCAGTCCGCCTGATACAGCCGGTGCTCGCGCATCAGCGGCGGACGCACCGGCGGCAGGTCGCTGCTCGCGTCGGGGATTGGACTATAGGCCGAATAATAGACGCGGCGCAGGCGGTAACCCGAATAGAGATTGGTCGCCGTCGCCAAGATATCGTCGTCGCGCGACGCATCGGCGCCGACGATCATCTGGGTCGATTGTCCAGCAGGCGCAAAGCGCGGCGGTTTCGCTTTTTTGAGCAACCGCCCTTTCGCCGCCTCGATCGCATCGTCGGCGCCGACGCGCACCGACGCCATCGTCTTGCGGATCGTTTCGGGCTTTTTCTCCGGCGCAAAGCTCTGCAAACCCGCCTCGGTCGGCAATTCGACATTGGTCGACAATCGGTCGGCGTAGAGCCCGGCGCGTGCGATCAGCTCGGGCGCCGCTCCGGCAATAGTCTTGAGGTGGATATAGCCGCCGAACCGATGTTCCTCGCGCAGGATGCGCGCCACCTCGACCAGCTGCTCCATCGTATAATCTTCCGACCGGATGATCCCCGACGACAGGAACAGCCCTTCGATATAATTGCGCTTGTAAAAATCGAGCGTCAGCCGGACAACCTCCTGCGGATTGAACCGCGCCCGCGGCACATTGCTCGACGCCCGGTTGATGCAGAAGCGGCAATCATAGATGCAGAAATTGGTCAGCAGGATCTTGAGCAGCGAGATGCATCGCCCGTCGGGCGCATAGCTGTGGCAGATGCCCATGCCCTCGGTCGATCCGATTCCTTTGGTAGCAGTCGAATCGCGTTTGACCGTTCCCGACGAGGCGCAGGACGCGTCATATTTGGCCGCGTCGGCCAATATGCTGAGCTTTTCAAGAATCTGTTTTTCCGCCATTTCTCCTGCATAGCACAGGAACATAGCAGGAACAAATCACATCGCCACGGTCAGGCGTCGCGCCACCGTGCCGGAAGCGTGATATCGAGCACGAGCCCGGTCGGCTCCCAGCGCCGCTCGATCGTCCCGCCCAGATTGTTGCGGACGCTGCGTTCCATCAATAACGTGCCAAAGCTGGTCTTTTCGGGCGGGCCGATCGGGCCATGATTGCCCGTTTCGGTCCAGGTCAGCCGGAACATCCGCGAATCCTGACCTTCGGGATCCTGGGTCCATTGAATATCCACGTCGCCGCTCGCACCCGACAGCGCGCCATGCTTCACCGCATTGGTCGCCAGTTCGTTGAACACCAATGCCATCGCGACCAAGGCGTTCTCCGGAAGCAGAAGATCTGGCCCCGACCAGCGGATGCGCGGAAAAGCGGCCTCGACCTCGCGCAGCAGCGCATGCATCGACCCGGTCATAAAATTGGCGCCAAGCAGCACATTCTGCGCCCGGTTCAACGCATCGAGCCGTCCCGTTATCCGCTCGACATAATCGTCGACATCGGTTGCCGCGTGGCGGGTGAGCGAGATGATCGCGCTGACCGTCGCGAACAGGTTGCGCATCCGGTGGTGCAGTTCGCGCATCAACAGATTGGCGTTTTCCTGACGGCTTTTCTGTTCGGTGATGTCGATACTGATCCCGGTCAGGATCGCATCGGTCGTGTTGACGTCCCAGTCGGCGCGCACCGCGATCCAGCGCACGCCGCGCTCGGGATGCTGAATGCGATATTCGGTCGCATAATGGGTGCCGTTCTCGACCGATCCGCCGAGCACGCCGCGCACCATGTCGCGGTCGTCGGGAAGCAGCCGTTCGTAAAAGCCGTCGATGTCAGCCAGCGCGGTATCGACGTCGGCGCCCCACAGTTCGGCAGCGGCTCCGCCCCAGTTGATCGATCCGGTTCGCGCGTCGTAGCGCCATGTGGCGATGCCCGAAAAATCGAGCGCACGCTCCAGCGTCTGGCGCGCGTCGTCGCGTTCGGCAACGATGCGCCGCAGGTCAGCTTCGGCCATGATGATCGCGGCAAAATCCTCCAGGCGCGCCAATTCGCGGTCATCCAGCAAGGGCCGCTCTTTGCGATCGATCAGGCACAACGTTCCCAATATGGTCCCGTTATACGCCCGCAGCGGCACGCCCGCGTAAAAACGGATGAACGGATCGCCGGTGACCAGCGGGTTGTTGCGGAACCGTTCGTCGCCCAGCACATCGACGATGACCACCGGTTTATCCTCGGCAATCACATATTGGCAGAAACTGATGTCGCGCGGCGTTTCAGGGGCGTCGAGGCCGTAGGACGATTTGAACCACTGGCGGCAGTCGTCGACCAGCGACACCAGCGCGATCGGCGCATCATAAAGATCGGCAACCATCTTGGTTACCCGGTCGAACGCTTCTTCCGGGCCGGTATCCATGATCCGATATTCGCGAAGCGTATCAAGGCGCAGGCGCTCTGCATGCTCCGGACTCGCATAACCTCCGTCCGCCAACTGATGCCCCTCACGTCCTCCTGGTCCTGTGGGCCGCTCTGCCATGAATATGGTCCCTAAAAAAGTCTGTTTCCCACCGGAACCAGAAAGCGGCGCAATTCCACTGACTTACCGGTGGACCGAAGGCGTCCCGGCTGACTCTACGCACCGCACGATCACAAGTTGCAGCGGTTCGTCGTGCATTTTTGACTCTATTTTGCGGAACCGTCACCAATCGGGACGCGTATGACCGGTCAAAGCGGGAGGTATAGAATGCCATTGGGTGAAGAGCTTCGCGGACATTTGCCATATCTGCGCCGGTACGCGCGCGCGCTGACCGGCAGCCAGCAGCATGGTGATAATTTCGTCCACACGACGCTCGAAGTCATCGTCGCCGCGCCCGATGAATTCAGCGCCGGCAACGGCACCCGCATCGACCTCTACCGCAATTTCCACCGCATCTGGGAAAGCGCCTATATCGACGATGGCGAAGGCGATGACGACGGCGAAGACCCCTTCGTCCGTGCCGCCAACAGGCGGCTCGCGCAGATCACGCCGTTGGGCCGCCAGATTCTGTTGCTGACCGCACTGGAAGGATTTTCAGTCGCCGAAGCCGGAGTCATCACCGGCACCGATCAAGACACGGTGGAGACACTGCTCGCCGAAGCGGTCGGCGAACTCGACCGCGAATCGCGCACGTCGGTGCTGATCATCGAGGACGAGCCGCTGATCGCCATGGAACTGGAACAGATCGTCCGCGATCTCGGCCACACCGTAGCCGGGGTTGCGACCACGCACGAAGATGCCGTCGCCGCGTTCGAGGCGACCGACGCAGGGCTGGTGCTCGCCGACATTCAGCTCGCCGACGGATCGTCGGGGATCGATGCGGTGCAGGACATTTTGGCGATCGCGCCGGTGCCAGCGATCTTCATTACCGCCTTTCCCGAACGGCTGTTGACCGGGGGTCGTGTCGAGCCGACCTTCCTGATCTCGAAACCGTTTCGCGAAAACACCGTGCGCGCTGCGATCAGCCAGAGCCTGCTGTTCACCCCGCAGCTCGCGGCGTAGCCCAAACTACTCGCGGCCGGGTCCGTTCGCGGTCAGATGGTCGACATCATCCATGATCGAGCGGAACACCTCGCTCGACGGTAGCACGTCGGCGCTGCGCCGCGGCATCGTGCCACTTTCCAGAATCGCTTGCAGCGCGGTGCGAGCGCGCGAAACGCGGCTTTTCATCGTGCCCACCGCGCAGTCGCAGATCGCCGCACCTTCCTCATAGGAAAGCTGTCCGGCCCCGATGAGCACCAGCGCCTCGCGCTGGTCGACGGGCAGCATCAGCAACGCGCGCTGGACATCGGCCAGATGCAGGCTGTCGTCCTGGTCATCGGGCGCCACGAGCAGGCGTTCGGCGGCCAGCTCATCATATTCGGCAGTGAACTTCTTGCGCCGCATCTGCGACAGGAAACAATTGCGCAGGATCACGAACGCCCAGCTTTTCATACTGGCGGGCCCCGGCACATATTGCTCCCGCGCCTTCCACGCCTTCAGCATCGTTTCCTGCACCAGATCGTCGGCCAGGTCGGCGTTACCGGTCAGGCTCCGCCCAAAGGCGCGCAGGTGCGGCAGCATCGCAGCCAATTCCCGCTTGAAGCTGGCATCGTCGAGCGGATGGGTATCGAGCGGTGGAGGCGTCAGGTCGTTGATAAGATAGCCTTAGTTTACGCAAGCAGGTTCGATTACCCGTCAGGCTTAGCGCGTCGCGCCGATGATGCAAACCGGAACCGCGGGATAAAGTAAAAAGCCGTCAGCCGATCGGTCGCGGCCGCCGCCCCAAGGCGATGAAATTTTCCATCATCAACGCGTCTTGCGGGTCAAGTCGGCCACTCGCAGCGACGCGGGCGAGATCGTCATCATGGCCGCGGAATTGGGGATCATACAGCATCGTCCATTCGGCAAAGGCGCGTTCGGCGATTTCGCGGCGGCGGATTTCCACCATGCCGCTGTGCCGCGGATCGCTGCGGATAACCGCGAGACACGCATCAACCTTGTCGGCCGGACCTTCGAGCAGTTGCAGGAAGTTATGGCCATTGAAAATCAAGGCGCCGGTCAGCGCATCGCGTTGATTGTTGCGGCGCGCCTGGACCAGCAGCGCGGCAATATCCTGTTCGCCGATCAACGGATCGGCAACGCTAATATAGATGACGGAAAGCAAGCGACGACCTCCAACCTTCCGCAATGCGGGAAAGGCACAGCACAACCCCTCGCCGCAAGCCTGGTCGCCTACGCGGCGCACCGATTAGGGCCGTTGTGGCATCTTGGCAACGCTTTCATCGCAAAAAACGCACTAGTCGGGAACCCGCAGCGGTTTTCGTCGTTGCTTCGACATGGCTACGCAAGGCAACAACAGGTCGAACGGCACGGGCACCCCGCCCCCGGGGGCTGATGCGCCAAATCGCAAGCAGGGCAGCTTTCCCGGCACCGACAGTGACGAGTGGCATCGCACGCTCACCGGTCGTCAGGCGCCGGAGCCCGTCAGTGCCAAGTTGCGGATGATTTACGGCAATATCGTTTCCGAACAATTGCCGGATAACATGCTCGACCTCTTGTCGCAGCTCGATCAGAAAAGTTCGAAGCAATAATGGCCGAGGCGGCCGCTACGGCGCCGTCGGGCGGCATCCTGTCCGACGCCGAATTCAAGGCGCTGCTGGCGGGGGTCATCCCGCACCTGCGCGCTTATGGGCGCAGCCTGTCGGGCAGTCCCGACCTGGCCGACGATCTCACTCAGGACACGATGGTCAAGGCATGGGCATCGCGCGACCGTTTTGAACGCGGCACGTCGATCAAGGCGTGGACCTTTGTCATCCTGCGCAACACCTTCCTGTCGCAAATGCGCCGAAACAAATTTGTCGGCGAATATGACGAAACCGCGGTCGAGCGCACGATGTCCACCCCCGCCAGCCAGGAAGACAGCGGCGAAATGGCAGACCTGCAGCGCGGCCTTATGGAGCTGCCACAGGACCAGCGTGAGGCGCTGATCCTGGTTGGCGCTGGCGGCATGTCGTATGAGGAGGCGGCCAGCATTTGCGACTGCGCGCTTGGCACGATGAAAAGCCGCGTGTCGCGCGCCCGCGCCGCGCTGGAAGAGATTATGAACAGCGGCCAGTTCTCGCAAAAACGCGCCGATGCGCCGCCGGCAAGCGAAGCGGTCGATGCCATCATGGACAGCGTCGAGATCATCACCGCGCGGCGCGAGGCGGCGAGCCGCTAAGCCCTCTCGACTTTACGAGGCCGCCACGCCAGATTGACCCCTCCTTACCCCAGCAAAGCGAGCCTCCTGTCATGAAGTCACTGCCGCTCCTCGCCATCGCCGCCGCGCTTGCCGCGAGCGCCTGCTCCGCCAGCACCGCCTCCAGCCAGGCCGCTGCTCCCGGCTCGCTCGACGCGACGGGTGACCAGCCTGCGACCCCGGTCGCCGACGCGCCATTCACCGTGCAGGAGGTTGCGAGCTTCAACGAACCTTGGGCGATGACCTTTGTCCCCGGCACCCGCGCCGCGCTGATCACCGAAAAGTCGGGCAAGTTGAAGCTGTGGCAAGAGAGTGGCCCGCCGCTCGACGTCGCGGGCGTACCGACGGTCGCCTATGGCGGGCAGGGCGGCTTTGGCGACATCATCGTCGCGCCCGATTTCGCGACCAGCGGCACCGTGTATCTGAGCTGGATCGAACCCGGCGCGGGCGGCACCTATGGCGCCGTCGTCGGCATGGCCAAGCTGGTCCAGGGTGCGGCGCCGCGGCTGGAAGGGCTCAAGACGATCTGGACCCAGTCGCCCAAGGTCACCGGACGCGGCCATTATTCGCATCGCCTGACCTTTTCGCCCGACGGCAAATATCTGTTCATTGGGTCGGGCGAACGCCAGAAATTCGATCCGGCGCAGGACATGAAGGCCAATCTGGGCAAGATCGTCCGCCTGAACCCCGACGGCAGCGTTCCCGCCGACAACCCCTTTGCGGCAGAAGGCGGTGTGACCGCGCAAATCTGGTCGCTCGGCCATCGCAACATTCTGGGCCTGACCTTTGACGGCACAGGCCAGCTGTGGAACCAGGAAATGGGTCCGAAGGGCGGCGACGAGGTCAACCTGGTCGCGGCGAAAGCCAATTATGGGTATCCCATCGTGTCGAACGGCGACCATTATGATGGCAAGGATATTCCCGATCATCCAACCCGGCCGGAGTTTGCGGCGCCGAAACTGTGGTGGAATCCCGCTGTTTCGCCCGCGGGCCTCGCCTGGTATAATGGCGACCTCTATCCCGGCTGGAAAAACAGTCTGCTGATGGGCGCGCTGTCAGGCGAAGGGTTGGTTCGGATGCAGATTGACGGCGACAAGCTCACCAAATCCGATCGCTGGGACTTCGGCACCCGCATCCGCGAGGTCGAGGTGCGCGATGACGGGTCGGTCTGGCTTCTCACCGACGGCGAGAATGGCAAGCTGGTGAAGCTGGTTCCGAAGAAATAGCCGCTTTCCGGCCAAGGCCGGGGTTCAGCATCCGCCGCGTCGCGAACCCCTGCTTTCGCCGAGAAGCCCGCGCGCCTATATGTCATCCATGATCCGCAGCCTCCTCACCCGGCGCGCCGAATGGCCCGCGCGCATTCCCGATCCCGACGCGATGCCGCCCTTGGGGCTATTGTGGCGCGAAGTGACGGGTCTCGCCCGCGCGCTGTGGGGCCGCATCCGTCCGATGCCGCCAGAACCCAATCCCGACAGCGATCATCCGCCGGTGATGGTGCTGCCCGGATTCCTCTCGGGTGACTGGGCGACCAAGGCGCTGCGCGCTGACCTGCGCCGCGCCGGGTTTCGCTGCTACGCTTGGGGCCTCGGTTTCAACCGCGGTGCGACCCCCGATATCATCGACCGGATCGACACCCGAGTCCAATGGATCATCGACCGAACCGGCCATGCCCCGGCGCTGGTGGGGTGGAGTCTGGGCGGCATTTACGCGCGCGAATATGCCAAGCATCATCCGGACAAGGTCGCGCGCGTCGTCACCCTCGGCTCGCCCTTTTCGGGCAGCCGCCGCGCCAACCGCGCCTGGCGGCTCTACCACCTCGTCGCGCGCCACCCTGTCGACAATCCGCCGATCGACTTCCACCCCGCCCCGCGCCCCGAAATGCCGACCTTTGCGCTCTGGTCAAAACATGACGGGGTTGTCGCCGTGAGCAGCGCGCGCGGCCAGCCGCACGAGAGCGATCGCCAGATCGAGGTCGATTGCGGTCATATGGGCTTTGCCTATGCCCCGACATCGGTGGCGGCGATCGTCAAAGCCTTGACCGACGAGTTGCCGGCTGAAGTGTGCGATCCCGTTGCCGTTGCCCCCGTTCAGCAGACGGTGATGCGATAAACCTGGGCGGCACCGCCCCGAATTAAAACTAGGAACCGAGCAAACGGTACATCACCAGCGCATCGACCAGCCCATGTGCCGGATGCGCGAATGCTTCGGGCAACCGCCCGACCACCGCGAAACCCAGCGACTGCCACAGTCGCACCGCACGTTCGTTTGTCGCCACCACAAAGTTGAATTGCATCGCCCGAAATCCGCGTTCCCTGGCCAAGACAAGGCTGTGCTCGGCCATCGCCCGCGCGACGCCGCGACCCGTGGCCGATGCCGCGGTCATATAGCCGCAATTTGCGACATGGCCGCCGCCGCCCGCCTGATTGGCGCGCAGATAATAGGTGCCCAAGACCGCGCCGTCGGCCTCCGCCACAAACACCGCCTTGTCTGGCCCGAACCAATAGGCCAGCGCCTCCGCCTCGCTCATCGCGCGGTCGAGCGTATAGGTTTCGCCAGCGCGAATCGTCGGCTCGATTATGGCCCAGATCGCAGCGGTGTCGGCGGTCGTGGCTGGCCGGATCATCATGTCAGAAATGGCTTCACAACCTCGGCCGTCACGCGCAGCGGGCGCCCGCTCGCCTTGTCGAGCAGCGCCCACACCGTCCGCGCCCGGACATGGACTTTGCCATCGGCGCCAGTGAATTCCATGAAGCGATCGAACTTGGCGCCTTGCGGCTTGTCGGCGACCCAAGTTCGCGCGGTCACCGTTTCGCCGGGGCCGAGCGCGCGGAGATAATCGATCTCGTGGCGCACCACGACCCAGATATAGGCGTCCTTGTGCGCCTGCGGCGCCGCGGCGTCCCAATGGCCGGTCGCGACCTGCTGGATCCATTGGACCCAGACGGCATTGTTGACATGGCCGAGCTCGTCGATGCTGTCGGGGGTGGCGGTGAGCGAGAGGGTGAAGGATTTCATTTCGCGATCATAGCAATCCCCTCCCGTTTGCGGGAGGGGTAGTGAGACTTGCGAACTTGTTCGCTAGTCGCAGCGGGGTGGGCATCGGACGGCCGGTCGGCCCACCCCGCTGCAACTAGGCAGCAAGCTGCCAAGTTTCGCTGCCCCTCCCGCAAGCGGGAGGGGAGTTACGCCAACTCCACCGTCGTCACCATATACCCCGCATCACGCAGCGAGGCGACCAGGCTGTCGAGATGCTCGCGGTCGCGTGCTTCGCATTCGATGTCGGTGATCAGCCCCTTGGCGGGCAGCGTGGTAAAGATGCGCTGGTGATAGATTTCGATGATGTTGACCTGTTTCTCGTCGAACAGCTTCATCACCTTGAACAAGGCGCCGGGACGGTCCTGCAACCGGATGCGCAGCCGCGCAATGCGGCCCGAGCGCGCCAGATCGCGCAGCAGCACATTGGCGAGCAGCCGCGTGTCGATATTGCCGCCGCACAGCACCAGCCCGACCTTGCGCCCGGCAAACTCCTCGGGATGCGCGAGCAGTGCGGCGAGGCCTGCGGCGCCCGCGCCCTCGACCACGGTCTTTTCGATCTGGAGCAGCAGGCTGACCGCGCGTTCCAGATGCCGTTCGGCGACCAGCACGATGTCGTCGTTCAATTCGGCAACGCGCTTGCGGGTATATTCGCCGGGTTCCTTGACCGCGATCCCCTCGGCCAGCGTGTCGCCCTCGCACGCCATGTCGACGCCGTTGAGTTTGGCGTACATCGACGGATAGAGTTCGGCCTGCACCCCGATCAGGCGGATGTCGGGATTGATCCCGCGCGCCGCGGTTCCCATCCCGGTGAACAGCCCGCCGCCGCCGATCGGGATGATCAGCGTGTCGATGTCCGGCACATCTTCGAGCATTTCGAGCGCCACCGTCCCCTGTCCCGCGGCGATATGCGGATGATCGAACGGGTGGACAAAGGTCAGCCCGCGCTCGATTTCCAGCTCGCGCGCATGGGCATAGGCATCGTCATATTTCTCGCCGAACAGGACGATTTCGGCGCCGTGGCTGGCGGTCTGGTACACCTTCACCTGCGGCGTCGTCTTCGGCATCACGATGGTGACCGGCACGCCGAGCCGCTTGCCGTGATAGGCCAGCCCTTGCGCATGATTGCCCGCTGATGCTGCAATAACGCCGCGCGCGCGGGCTGCCGGGTCCATCAGCAACAGCGCGTTGAGCGCGCCGCGTTCTTTATACGCCGCGGTAAATTGCAGGTTCTCGAACTTCAGCCAGACGTCGGCGCCGACCATTTCGGACAGCGTCTGCGAATGCAGCGTCGGGGTGCGCACGATCGCGCCGTCAATTCGCGCCGCCGCCGCGCGCACATCGTCGAGGGTGATCGCCGGCAGATCGGCAGCGGACAAGGTGGGTGCGGTCGTGCTCATGATGCCGCTCGCCCTAGCCTATCTGGCGCACCGCGCAAACCATGGTTATGAGCCATGGGATGAGCCAGGAAAAATTGCGTATCAGCTTCATCGGCACCGGCGTCATGGGCGGGCCGATGGCGGGCCATCTCGCGAAAGCGGGCCACCGCCTCACCGTCTATAACCGCACCCGGGCCAAGGCCGATGCCTGGGTGGCGCAGCATGGCGGAGCGGCGGCGGCGACGCCGGCGGAGGCTGCGCGCGACGCCGATGTTGTGTTGACGTGCGTCGGCAACGACGACGATTTGGCGCAGGTCACGCTCGGCCGCGACGGCGCGTTCAAGGCGATGCGCAAGGGCGCCTTGTTCGTCGATCACACCACTGTCTCCGCGCGCATCGCGCGCCAGCTGTCGGTCGAGGCCGAGGGGCTTGGCCTGCTGTGCATCGACGCGCCGGTCTCGGGCGGCGAAGCGGGGGCGCAGAACGGCACGCTGTCGATCATGTGCGGCGGCACCAAAGCCGCGTTCGCCGCGGCTGAACCCGTGATGCAGGCCTATGCCGCGCGCATGGTCCATATCGGTGGCCCCGGCGCGGGGCAGACGACCAAGATGGTCAACCAGATCGCGATTGCGGGCGTGTTGCAAGGCCTGTCCGAAGCGCTGCGTTTCGCACAGGCGTCGAAGCTCGATACCGACAAGGTGTTCGAAGCCGTGTCGGGCGGCGCCGCGGCGAGCTGGCAGATGCTCAACCGCTGGGACACGATGGCGAAGGACGAGTTCGATTTCGGCTTCGCGGTCGATTGGATGCGCAAGGATCTGGGCCTCGCGCTCGACGAAGCGCGCGCGAACGGCGCGACAATCCCCGTCGCGGCCATCGTCGACCAATTTTACGCCGATGTGCAAAAGGCCGGACACGGTCGCCGCGACACCAGCTCGCTTATCACAAGGTTGCCGAAATGAACCGCTTCAACTTTCTAAAATCCCTCCCCTTCAGGGGAGGGCAGCGAGACTTGCGAACTTGTTCGCTAGTCGCAGCGGGTGGGGTCCATCGGACTAGCGCAAGGCCGATGGACCCCACCCCGCTGCGACTAGGCAGCAAGCTGCCAAGTCTCGCTACCCCTCCCCTGAAGGGGAGGGACTTTATCGTTGCCGCCCTCGCCCTCACCCTCGCCGCCCCCGCGCACGCCGACACCCTCGTCGATAACGTCAACGGCATCACCCTCGACAAGGACGGCAAGCTCGTCCGCTTCACCGGGCTGGTCATCGACAAGGATGGCAAGGTCAAGCAACTGCTCGACCGCAAGGACAAGCGCCCCGAACGCCCGGATTTCAAGGAAGACGGCAAGGGCCGCACCCTGATCCCTGGGCTGATCGACGCGCACGGCCATGTCATGGGCCTCGGCTTCCAGCTGATGCTGCTCGACCTGTCGGACACCAACAGCCTCGCCGAAGCGCAGGCGGCGATCCGCAAATATGCCGCCGACAATCCCGAAATGCCGTGGATCATCGGACGCGGCTGGAATCAGGAGAAATGGGGCCTCGGCCGTTTCCCCACCGCCGCCGATCTTGACGCCGCGGTCCCGAACCGTCCGGTCTGGCTCGAACGCGTCGATGGCCATGCGGGCTGGGCGAATACCGCCGCCATGACCGCCGCGAAAGTCACCGCCGGGAGCAAATCGCCCGAGGGCGGTCGCATCGAAATGGCGGGCGGCAAGCCGAGCGGCGTTTTCATCGACGCGGCGATGAGCTTGATCGACAACGCCAAGCCCAAACCGCTCGCCCGCGACCTGGACCGCGCCCTGCTGCTCGCTCAGCAAAAGCTGCTTGAACAGGGCGTCACCGCGATCGCCGACATGGGGACGTCGATCCTCGACTGGCAGGCGTTCCGCCGCGCCGGGGACAAGAAACAACTGGCGGTGCGGATCCTCAGCTATGGCGGCGACATCGACAATATGGCGATCATCGCGGGATCCGAACCGACGCCGTGGCTGTACGAGGACCGGCTGCGCATGGTCGGGGTCAAGCTGTACCTCGACGGCGCGCTCGGGTCGCGCGGCGCCTGGCTGAAAGCGCCGTACAGCGACGCTGCGGGGCAGACCGGCCTGCCGCTGCTCACGCCCGCGCAGCTGCGCAACAAGATGGTCCGCGCCTCGATGGACAAGTTTCAGGTCGCGATCCACGCGATTGGCGACGCCGCCAATGCCGAGGCTTTGGACGCGATTACCGATCTCAACGCCGACCTGCCGGGTGATCGCCGCTGGCGCATCGAACATGCGCAAGTCATCGACCCCGCCGACATCCCGCGTTTCGCCAGCCTGAAAGTCATCGCCTCGATGCAGCCCGTCCACCAGACGAGTGATCGGTTGATGGCCGAAGCGCGGCTCGGCCCCGACCGGCTGAAGGGCGCCTATGCGTGGCGCAGCCTCCAAACCGCGGGTGCCCGCCTTGCTTTCGGTTCAGACGTGCCGGTTGAAAGCGCCAACCCGTTTGTGGGGCTGGCCGCGGCAATGTCGCGCACCGACGCCGCGGGTCAGCCGTTCGGCGGCTGGCGCCCTGAGGAAGCCGTGAACCGCGAGACCGCGCTCGACGGCTTCACCCGCACCGCAGCCTATGCCGGTTTTGCCGAGGATCGCATCGGCACGCTGATGCCGGGGATGCGCGCCGATTTCCTGATTATCGACGCCGACCCGATGCTCGCCAGCCCCGACGAGATCCGCCGCATGACCCCGCTCGAAACCTGGATCGGCGGCTATCGCTACTACAAGAAAGAGGCCTCCGGTGGCGGGCGGTAACGCCCCCAGCCGCCGCGCGCTGTTGACCGGCCTCGCCGCACTGCCCGTGGCCGCAACCGCGGCGGCGGCCGAGCGCAAATCAAAGAAACGCAAACCCGCCAAAGCCAAAATACCGCATGTCGATGTCGCGATCATCGGCGCCGGGGTGTTCGGCGCCTGGACCGCCTGGCATCTGCTGCGCGCAGGCAAGAGCGTGCGGCTGTTCGACGCCTATGGTGCGGGACATGCCCGCGCGTCGTCGGGCGGCGAGAGCCGCGTTATCCGTATGGGGTACGGCGGCGACACCATCTACTCGGAGATGGCGCGCGAATCCTTGCCCTATTGGAAAGCGCTCTCGGACACCGCCAGCGCGCCGATCTTTCACAACACTGGCGTGCTGTGGTTCGGTCCACAGGGCGATCCCTACACCGCGCAATCGCTTGCGTGGTTGCAGGCGAACCGCGTCGGGCACGAGCTTGGCGACGTTGCTTGGTTGCAGAACAAGTATCGCCAGATCCAATTTTTTCAGGGCGAGACGGGCATCCTCGAAACCGAATGCGGCGCGCTGATCGCGGGACGCGGGGTGCAGGAAGTGATCGCCGATGCGCAGATCGCGGTCGAGCGCGTCGTCATGCCAGCACCCCTGCTGTCAAAACGGATCAAGCGCCACAGCCTGCCCGATGGCGGCACCGCCGATCATCTCGTCTATGCCCTCGGCCCCTGGCTCGCCGAACTCTTCCCGCAGCAGCTGATGAACAAGATCGTCGCGACGCGGCAGGAGGTCTATCATTTCGGCGCGCCGCAGGGCGATACGCGCTTTGCCCCGCCCGAGTTGCCGGTGTGGGCCGACAACAGCAACAACGGCATCTTCTATGGCATCCCTGACCTGGAGGGCGCCGGGTTCAAGATCGCCATCGACCGCCACGGCCCGGTGGTCGACCCCGACACGATGGAACGCCAGCTGACCCCGGCGGGAATCGCCGAAGCGCGCGCCTATATCGCGCGCCGTTTCCCCGCCCTCGCATCGGCGCCGCTGATCGGCGGGCGCGTCTGCCAATATGAGAATAGCTCGAACGGCGATTATCTGATCGATCGGTTTCCGGGGCAGGAGCGCGTCTGGCTGGTCGGTGGCGGGTCAGGGCACGGTTTCAAGAACGGCCCTGCGGTCGGCAAGCGGGTGGCCGCGCATATCCTCGATCCCAAGCTGGCGGTGGAACCGCGGTTCAGCTTTGCGACCAAGGGGACGGCGGCAGCGCGAACGGTGTTCTAAGTTCGATCACACACCCCAGCCTCGTCATCCCGGCGAAGGCCGGGATCTCGCCGGTGCGGGCGAGCGAGTGGGTGAGATCCCGGCCTTCGCCGGGATGACGATTTGAGGGGTAAGCGAGCGTGCGCCTGACCGACTGCCACAACATCGACGACTTCCGGGCGCTCGCCCGCCGTCGCCTGCCCTGGCCGGTGTTCGACTATATCGACGGTGCTGCCGACGACGAAGTCACCCGCCGCCGCAATCGCGCTGCGTTCGACGATTGCGACCTCATCCCGCGCGTCCTCGCCGGGGTCGAAACCGTTGATATGCGCACGACCTTGTTCGGCCGCGAAATGGCGATGCCCCTGTTCCTCTCACCCACCGCGCTGCAACGCCTGTTCCACTGGCAGGGCGAGCGCGCTGTCCTCCGCGCCGCCGCCAACGCCGGGACGATGGCGGGCATTTCCAGCCTCGCCACGATCAGCCTCGCCGAAGCGGGCGCGCTCACCGATGGCCCCAAGCTGTTCCAGCTCTATGTCCACAAGGACGAAGGGCTGAACCGCGCGATGCTGGAAGCCGCGCGCGACGCTAAATTCGACGCCGTCGCGCTGACCGTCGATACCATCGTCGGCGGCAACCGCGAGCGCTGCCTGCGCTCGGGCTTCACCTCGCCGCCGCGCTTCACGGCGGGTAATATGCTGAGCTACGCCGCCAAGCCCGGCTGGGGACTCAATTACGTCCTGCGCGAAAAATTCAGCCTGCCCAATCTCGCGACACATGTGTCCGAGGGATCGAGCGTCCCCAAATCGGTTGCCGACTATTTTACGACGATGCTCGACCAGAGCCTCGACTGGAACCGCGCCGCGGCCATCCGCCAGCAATGGGACGGGCCATTCTGCCTGAAAGGCATCGTCGCGGTCGAGGATGCCCGCCGCGCGGTCGAGATCGGCGCCACCGCGATCATGGTGTCGAACCATGGCGGGCGCCAGCTCGATGGCAGCCGCGCGCCGTTCGATGCGCTGGCCGAGATCGTTGATGCGGTCGGCGACAAGATCGAGGTGATCTGCGACGGCGGCATCACGCGCGGCACGCATGTGCTGAAAGCGCTGTCGGTCGGCGCCAAGGCTTGTTCGGGCGGCCGCCTCTATCTCTACGCGCTCGCTGCGGCGGGCGAGGATGGCGTAGCGCGCGCGATCACATTGCTGCACGCCGAGATGGAGCGGGGCATGAAATTGATGGGGGCCAAGACGCTCGCCGACCTCTCACGCGACAATCTGCGCTGGCGGTAAAAAGATCCTCCCTGTCGCGCAGCGATGGGCAGGGGGACCGCTCGCGAAGCGAGTGGTGGAGGGGCGGCAAAGTCGCGCTATTGCCCCTCCGTCAGCGCTTCGCGCTGCCACCTCCCCATGCCTTTGGCACAGGGAGGATCGGCAGATCAGCCCACCGCCACCTCATCCTTCTTGCCCAGCCCGCTCCAGTCGATGCTCCGCGTCATGTACATCACCCCGGCAAGGGCAAAGAACATCAGCACCGAACCGATGAGCAACGAATAAGCCTCAAGGTTCAGCAGCACATAAAGCAGCGCATACAGTCCGACCAGCATCGCGGCCAGGAACCGCGCGCGCTTCCAACTTTTCAGCACCGCAGCGCTGTAAAAGGCCAGCAACCCAATGATCGCCGCTGACGCCAGCATATAGGCGAAGGTGAACCCGATCACCTCGGCGAAAGCCAGCAGCAGCACAAAGAACAGCACCAGCGCGATGCCGGTCAGCAGATATTCGGCCGGGGCGACCCGCGCGCCCGCGATGATGTCAAACATCAGGAACGCGACGAAGGTAAAGCCGATGAACAGGAAGCCATATTTGATCGCGCGATCGACCTGGCTGTACAGGTCGACGGGTTCGATCAGGCTGATCGCCACGGCTTTGGCCGTACCGCCCGATGCTTCGCCCGCGCTCCCGTCACTCGGTCCCGAAACGGCCACCGGCTCGACATAGGTGTCGCGCGGACCATAGTTGGTCATCACCGGCGGCGACAAATCGCCGGTCAGCACCTGCGCCTGCCCGAGCGCCAGGTTCGGCACGGCATAGGTGGCGGTGAAGCCACTGGCCGTCACGCTGCGCTTGGCGGGCAGGAAATCGCCGCCGAAGCTGGGGTTCGGCCAGCTCGACTTGACCGTCCAGCGCGTATCGACCCCGCGCGGGATCAGCTTGAAATCACCCAGCCCGCGCACCCCGATCTTGTAATCGACCTTGAGCGGCGCCGCAGCGCTCCAGTCCACGAACGCGAACGTCCCCGAATTGCCAGTCGAAAGCAGCCCCTTGCCCGGCTGCAAAGCCAGCGGCGTACCATTGACCGCGACGCTGTTACCATCGACCAACCCGCGCGCGTCGCTGACCCCTAGCCGCACTTCGGCGCGGTCGAGCATCAGCGCCTCGCGCGCCACGCCGAACCGCGCGATGTCGGCGGGCAGCACGAAATTGGCGCTGCCCGAAATCTGGCTTTCATAGACAACCGTCTCGTAAATCGCCTTTTTGCGCTTTTCAGGCTTGATGACGACATCGGCCGTGTTCGCCTGCGGTGAAAGATAGAGGTTGCGGATCGTGTTGACCGTCCGCGTCACATCCTTGCCATTTTCGGTCACCGTCGTCGTTTCGGTCGCGCGGTAGGGGATGACGATCACCGGCCCGGCGATCGTCTGTTGCCCGCCCCAGCCCTGACCGATCGACGCCTGCGCGGTTTCGGCCTGCTGCTGGCGATCCCACAACAGGCCATAGATCATCAACAAGGGCACCATCAGCGCCACCGCGATCAGCACCGCGATGACCAGCTTGACGCCGGGGCTGCGCTCGCTGCGCGCGGGCGGATTCGACGACGATACGGGGGGAACAGAAACGCTCTGAGTCATGGGGGATACTCTTGCTGCTTCAACTGGTCGATGAAATTGCACGGTTCATCGATACGGTCAAGCGGGTTGAGGTGAAGCGCATTCGCCGCCAATTGCGCACGAAAAAGGGGACGGCCTCCCCCGAAGCCGCCCCCTTAACGCGTGGTCGCTGACCCGCTAGGCAATCAGAATGAAAAGCCCAGCGTAAAGACCACGGTTGGATCGAACAGGGTATCGACCGCGCCGATGCCCGACTTTTTGATGTCGGTATCGATATATTGCACGGTGAAGGTCGCGGGACCGGCGGCGAACGAGGCGCCGACCATCCAGTCGAGATAATTGCCGCCGGGCGCCAGCGCGCCGAGCGAGCCATCGGTGTAGCCAAGCGCGGCATTCAGCGTGAGCGGAGTGTCGGGGATACCATAGCCCAGGCCAAGGTTCAGATAGATATTGTCATCGCTGCCCAGCGAATTCTGGTCGGGGGCATAGGCGACCATACCGGTCGCCGAAACCGGGCCGATGTCGTGCGACAGCTTGCCGATGATTTCGACATAATCGCTGGGGCCGGCAAAATCCTGGTTGCCCGGATAGACATAATAGGTGGCGCCGATATCGACCGTGGTACCCGGCGCAATCTCGGTCGCGAAACCGGCATAAAGGTCGAGCTCATATTTGCCGTACAGCGGGCTGTCGGGCAGGGTCGAACCCCAAGCACCGGCATAAAAGCCGCTTTCGTGGCTCACGGTCACGGTCGATTGAAGCGCGACCTTTTCGTTCGACAGCGAAATGCCGCGGAAACGATAGTCCGACACGACCGAAACGCCGCCCGAAAGCGAGACCGGGCCGCTGGCTTCTTCTTCCTGAGCGAAGGCAGGCGTCGACATGGCCGACGCGGCGAGCAGCATGCCGAAACACGCTTTGGTAAGAAACTTCATGGGTGATCCCCCTAATAAAAACAACGGATCGTCCCGGCCTGCTGTACGCTGTCCACGCCTCTTCGTGCGGGCCTGTGACGACGAACGGCTCTGAAATTGCCGATTTTGCTGCAATGCACAAACAAAAATTGCGCATGATGCCGATTCAACGTCAGAGTGTGTCTTTCGCGCAACAGCGGCGCGGCACACGCTTGGCTTTGCCAATCGCCCGCCGGACGGCTAAAGAGCGGCGCATCCTCCCTTATCGATCGAGCCCGAACCCATGAGCGATCACAATCCCGGCCTGCGCCCCTGGCGCGACATTGCGCGGCGCACCAGCCGCCAGATCATGGTCGGCAACGTCCCGGTTGGCGGCGGTGCCCCGATTACCGTTCAAACGATGACCAACACGCTGACCAGCGATCCCGTCGCGACGATCGACCAGATCCGCCGCTGCGAGGAAGCAGGCGCCGACCTGATCCGCGTGTCGTGTCCTGACACCGAATCGACCGCGGCCTTGGGTAAGGTGGTCCGCGCGGCGCGCATCCCGATCATCGCCGACATTCATTTCCACTATAAGCGCGCGCTCGAAGCCGCCGACGCGGGCGCCGCGTGCCTGCGCATCAACCCCGGCAATATCGGATCGTCGGAGCGCGTCGGCGAAGTCGTCCGCGCTGCCAAGGCGAACGGCTGTGCGATCCGCATTGGGGTCAACGCGGGTAGCCTGGAAAAAGACCTGCTCGAAAAATATGGCGAACCCTGCCCCGAGGCGCTGGTCGAAAGCGCGCTCGACCATATCAAGCTGCTGCAAGACCATGACTTCCACGAATATAAGGTCGCGGTAAAAGCAAGCGATGTCTTCCTCGCGGTCGCGGCTTACGCGCAACTCGCCGATGCGGTCGATTGTCCGCTCCACCTCGGCATCACCGAAGCAGGCGGGTTGATCGGCGGCACCGTCAAATCGGCGCTCGGCATCGGCAATCTGCTGTGGGCGGGGATCGGCGACACGATCCGCGTGTCGCTTTCAGCCGAACCCGAAGAAGAAGTGCGCGTCGGTTATGAGATTCTGAAATCGCTCGGCCTGCGCACCCGCGGCGTCCGCGTCGTGTCCTGCCCCAGCTGCGCCCGCCAGGGCTTCGACGTCATACGCACCGTGCAGGCGCTCGAAGAAGCGCTCGGTCATATCAAGACCCCGATGTCGCTCTCGGTCCTCGGCTGCGTCGTCAACGGCCCCGGCGAAGCCCGCGAAACCGACATCGGCATCACAGGCGGCGGCAATGGCAAGCATATGGTCTATCTGTCGGGGGTTACCGACCATCACGTCGCCGACGCCGACATGATCGGCCATATCGTCAAGCTGGTCGAGGCCAAGGCTGCCGAAATCGACGCGGGCAATTCGGTGAGCATGGACGTCGCGCACGGCAAGGCAGCTTAAAAGCCCCTCCCCTTCGCGTTTATTCCTTTTGTCCAAATATCTGTTCCCCGGCGAAAGCCGGGGTCCAGGGCGTCATAACGCGACGCTTGTTTTTGGACGCTCTGGGCCCCGGCTTTCGCCGGGGAACGGCTATTCACTTGTCCGGAGGGGCGTGGTTCCAAGACACGGGGACCGCTCGCTGAGCGAACCCGGTCAAGCGTGCTAACCGCCCGCCAGCGGCGCCAAACCGTCCATCACCGCGGTCAGCGCCAGCGCATTTTCCCGCTCCATCGCGCTATGTCCGGCGTTGGTCACAACATAGGACACCGGTTCGGCGCCCGCCGCTCGCAGCGCCGCGACCAGCCGCGATGCTTGGGTCAGCGGGCAGACCTCGTCGAAGCGGCCATGGACGATGTGGATCGGGATCGCCGCCAACGTGGCGATATTGTCGAAGAAATGCCCCGCTGGCAGGAATAGTTCGTTGGCGAAATAATGCGCCTCGATCTGCGCAAAACACAGCGCGAAGTCCGCCTCGCCGAACTTTCCGGTGTCGGCGGCTTCGGGGATCATGTTCGAAATCACCCCCTCCCATAGCGACCAGGTCACCGCCGCTTCCAACTGCCGCGCCTTTTCCGCCGCGCTGGCCGGCACCATGTCGAAAATCGCCTTGTACGACGCCATGACGTCGCCGCGCTCGGCGGGGGTCAGGACGTTCAGCAGCGCCGCCCATTCATCGGGATATTTGATATACGCCCCCGGCGCGGTCAGCCCATAGGGGTCGGCTTCCCAGGTCGCGGCATTGCCCTGATACAGATAGTCCAGATCCTCCGCCGCGCCCAAAAAGATGCCGCGCAGGATCAGGCTGGCGCAATGCGCGGGATGGGCAATCGCATAGGCCATCGCCAGCGTGCTGCCCCAGCTGCCGCCAAACACGTGCATTGGCCCTGCAATCGCCAAATGGTCGCGCAATTTCCCGATATCGCCGATCAGGTCGGCGGTCGTGTTCTTGGCCAGCGCCGCTCCCGGTCCCGCCGACGCGACATTGGGTTCGCTCTTGCCGCACCCGCGCTGGTCGAACAGGATGACGCGATAGCGCCCAGGATCGAAAAAGCGTGCCATCGCCGGGGCGCAGGCGCCGCCGGGGCCGCCGTGCAGGAACACCACCGGTTCGCCCGCCGGATTGCCATATTCCTCCCAATAGATGCGGTGCGCGGGGTCGCGGTCGACCTCCAGCCAGCCGAAGTTCAGGCAGGGCGACTGGGGATAGACCCAGTCGTCACCGATCTTGCTGCTCATCTGAAGCCGGGAAAAATCCATCGCCGCTGTCCTTGCTGCTGTGATCGGGAAACACCGGCTTAACCGCCGCAGCGATCATGTCTACCCGGCAGGCACGATTATGCCGTGCGCCGCGTCAACAGGCCGGCGTCGCCGCGGTCATCCCCGCCGGCCAGCGCAGTTCGTACGTCACCATAAACCCGTCATGGTCCGACAAACGCGGGCCGCTGGCGCCGCCGTCGAACACCGCCTCGACTCGGATCGGCCGCACCGCAAGCTGTTCGCCGTTCGCAAAGAATTGGAGGTCTTGCGTGTCCATCCAGGGCGCGTCGCCATCCCACGACATCCGCACATCGCATCCCGAACCGGGATCGACGCAGTGTTCGTGCACCAGCGTCAACGGATGATGCGCGGAAAATTCGGCCCATCGTCCCTCTGCATGGCGCATGTTGAAATCGCCGCCGAAAATCAGCGGCACAGCGACGTTTTCGGTCGCCGCGATGAACGCCGATGCGATCTCGGCTTGCCGCGCATGGGCCTCGCCATTGCGCTGGTCGGAAACCCGCGATGCCCGGCGCGCGTTCATATGGGTGTTATAGACGTCAACCGGGGTCGGCACGCCCGGTACGGCAATCCGCGCCAGCATGACCCCTTTATTCGACAGGCAATCAAAGCCCGCGCAGGCGCGCCGACCATAGGCGGCGGCGGCGCTCTCGACGATCGGAAAGCGCGACGCGATGGCGAGCCCGCCGCCAAGCAGCTTTATGCCTAGCTCGCCCTTCAACGGTTTGGCGCTGCCCGCCATCGGGTCGGTCCCCCTGACAAAGGCCCGTGTCGTGCGCCGCGGTCCCGGCGCGATTGCTGGATAGCCCGATGCCGCAACCGCGCGCTTGGCGGCGCCGCTGAACATCTCCTGAAACAGGATGATGTCCGCGCCGCTGCGGTCCATGCGGGCCGCGTTCAACCGTTCGCCGATTTCGCGAAGTTCGCGCGCCCGCCCCTTGCGCGCCGGCCAGCCCAGCCCCTCCAGATTATAGGTTAGCACCGACAAGCGCGCGCTGGCCTCGCGGCCATCCGCCGAATGCACGACCGCGGCGGGCGGCGCCGCATCGCACGCCATCACGCGCAGCGGCGGCGCCGTCCCGCAGGCGCCCAGCGCCAGCGCGGCGGCGCCGATCCACATCATGCGGATCGGCTTCGCGGATGACAGGTCATAGCTCACGACAGGATCATAACCCGTCGCCGCCGACGCGTCACCGGCAATTGGAACCCACCCACACACCCATAAAAAAGGGGCCGCCTCTCGGCAGCCCCTTTCCTCGTTCAATAAACCGACGGCTTAGTCCTTCAGGAAATCGGGCACATGACCCTGATCTTCCGGACCTTCGTTGCGTTCGCGGCGCGGGCCGCGATCGCCGCCGGCACCGCCGTCACGGCGCGGGCCACGATCACCGCCGCCATCGCGGCGCGGACCACGGTCGCCGCGCGGGCCACGATCGCCGCCGCCGCCATCCCGGCGCGGGCCGCGCGGACCACGGTCGCCGCGATCGCCGCCTTCGCGCGGCGGGCGGGTGTCTTCCAGCTCGGCGCCGGTTTCCTGATCGACGACGCGCATCGACAGGCGCACCTTGCCGCGCTGGTCGATCTCGAGCACCTTGACCTTGACTTCCTGACCTTCGCTCAGGACGTCGGCGACCTTTTCCACGCGCTCGTTGGCGATTTCGCTGACGTGAACCAGGCCGTCCTTGCCGCCCATGAAATTCACGAACGCCCCGAAATCGACCAGGTTGACGACCTTGCCGTCATAGATTTTGCCGACTTCGGCTTCTTCGACGATGCCCGAAATCCACTTGCGCGCGGCTTCGATCTGCGCCGGGTCGCTCGACGAAATCTTGATCAGACCTTCGTCGTCGATGTCGACCTTGGCGCCGGTGGTCGCGACGATCTCGCGGATCACCTTGCCGCCGGTGCCGATGATGTCGCGGATCTTCGCCTTGTCGATCTGCATCGTTTCGATGCGCGGGGCATAATCGGACAGCTCGGTGCGGGCTTCGCCCAGGGCCTTCGCCATTTCGCCCAGAATGTGCGCGCGGCCTTCCTTGGCCTGGTTCAGCGCGGCTTCGAAGATCTCGCGCGTGATGCCCGCAATCTTGATGTCCATCTGCATCGTCGTGATGCCTTCGGACGTCCCCGCCACCTTGAAGTCCATGTCGCCAAGGTGATCTTCATCGCCCAGGATGTCCGACAGGATCGCGAAATCCTTGCCTTCGAGGATCAGGCCCATCGCGATGCCCGAAACCGGGCGCTTGATCGGCACGCCGGCGTCCATCATCGCGAGCGAACCACCGCAGACCGACGCCATCGACGACGAGCCGTTCGACTCGGTGATGTCACTGGTGATGCGGATCGTGTAGGGGAACTCGTCCTTCGTCGGCAGCACCGCGTGCAGCGCACGCCATGCCAGCTTGCCATGGCCGATGTCGCGGCGGCTGGGCGCCCCGAAGCGGCCAACTTCACCAACCGAATAGGGCGGGAAGTTATAGTGCAGCATGAAGTTCGAATACGACAGGCCATTCAGGCCGTCGATCATCTGCTCGCTGTCCTTGGTGCCCAAGGTGCAGGTTGCAATTGTCTGCGTCTCGCCGCGCGTGAATAGCGCCGAGCCATGGGCGCGGGGCAAGAAGTGTGTTTCGGCGACGATCGGACGAATCTGCGTCGTCGTGCGGCCGTCGATGCGCTTGCCGTCCTTCAGGATGGCGCCGCGCACGATTTCGGCTTCCAGCTTCTTCATCAGCTTGCCGGCGGCCATCTGGTCCTGCGGCGCGGCGTCGGCGAAAGCTTCCTTGGCCTTGGCGCGGGCTTCGTTCAGCGCGTTCGAACGGGCCGATTTGTCGGTCAGCTTGTACGCGGCGGCGATGTCCTTGCCGATCAGCTTTTTCAGCTTGTCCTTGGCAGCGGTCAGGTCGGCCTGTTCGGCCATGTCCCAGGGATCCTTGGCAGCCTGTTCGGCCAGCTTCACGATCGCCTTGACCACATCCTTACACGCGTCATGCGCGAACAGGACGGCGCCGAGCATGATCTCTTCCGACAGCTCATTGGCTTCGGATTCGACCATCATCACCGCGTCGTAAGTGGCGGCAACGACCAGGTCGAGGTCGCCTTCGGCAACCTGCGCGTCGGTCGGGTTCAGGATATATTCGCCGTCGACATAACCGACGCGCGCGGCGCCGATCGGGCCCATGAAGGGGACGCCCGAAATGGTGAGCGCAGCCGAGGCGGCAACCATCGCGAGGATGTCGGGTTCGTTGTGGCCATCATAGCTCAGAACCTGGGCAATGACGTTGATTTCGTTGTAGAAACCCTCGGGGAACAGCGGACGGATCGGACGATCGGTCAGACGCGAAACCAGGGTTTCCTTTTCGGTCGCGCCGCGTTCGCGCTTGAAGAAGCCGCCGGGGATGCGGCCTGCGCCCGAGTATTTTTCCTGATAGTGGACAGTCAGGGGGAAGAAATCCTGCCCTTCCTTCACCGTCTTGGCGGCGGTGACCGCGGCCAGGACCATCGTTTCGCCGAGCGTCGCGACAACCGCGCCATCGGCCTGACGGGCAACCTTGCCCGTTTCGAGGGTCAGCGTTTCACCGCCCCACTCGATCGATACTTTTTTCACGTCAAACATGGAGTTTCCTTCGCCCGCCTGGCCCAATGCCGGGCGGGGCCTCTGATTCCGGGTAATCCGACCCGGGGCGGTGCGGGGCGTCTGTGGCCCCAATAGCGGCCCCACCGAATGCGGGGCGGCCCTGTGGTCCGGCAAATTTGCACGGAGCCAATATGACAGCGGCCCCGGAAAACCGGGGCCGCCAGAAATTCTTACTTACGCAGACCCAGCTTCGCGATCAGTGCCTGATAGCGCGCCTCGTCCTTCTTTTTCAGATAGTCGAGGAGGCTGCGACGCTTGTTGACCATCATCAGCAAGCCGCGGCGGCTGTGATTGTCCTTGTGGTTCGCCTTGAAATGACCGGTCAGGTTGTTGATGCGGTCGGTCAGGATTGCGACCTGAACTTCCGGCGAACCGGTGTCGCCCTTGCTGCGGGCGTTTTCGGTGATGACTTCGGTTTTGCGCTCGGCGGTAATCGACATAGATTTTTTCCTCGAACATCATGGCTTAAAGATTGAAGCCGCGCACGACCTTCAGCGTTCCCGCCAAAGCCTCGATCAGGGCGATCGGACGATTTTGATCGTCCCGTCCCCAATAGAGCCCGTCATCCGTAGCTACCCCGGTCCAGACACGACCCTGACGGATCGCCCCTGCCGCTTCCGGGGAAAGGTTCAGAGCCGGGATGTCGACCAGCCCTGCCTCGAGCGGCAGAATGACTTCTGATTGCGCGGCGCCTTGGCCGAATGCATTGAGTTTGTCCAGCGAAATCGCCTGTTCCAGATCGAACGGCCCGGCCTTGGTACGGCGCAGCATGGTGACATGGCCGACGGTGCCGACGGCATGCGCGATGTCGCGCGCGAGCGAGCGGATATAGGTGCCTTTCGAGACGTGCGCGGTGAGGGTGACGGAGTCGAGCCGCTCCACCCCCTCCTCCATTTCGTCACCCCGGCGAAGGCCGGGGTCTCGCCGGTCCGGTCTTGAGCCGCCGGCGTTGAGATCCCGGCCTTCGCCGGGATGACGGATAGAGAGCGCGTAAATGGTGACCCCCCGCGCCTTCATCTCGACCGCCTCACCCTTGCGCGCCAGATCATAAGCCCGCTGCCCGTCGATCTTGATCGCCGAATAAGCCGGCGGCACCTGCTCGATCGCCCCGGTAAAGCGCGGCAGCACCGCTTCAACCTCAGCCAGCGTCGGCCGTACATCGCTGCTCGCAACAACTTCGCCCTCGGCATCGAGCCCCGACGTTTCGGTACCGAACGCGATCGTGAACGCATAGATCTTGCTCGCATCAAGCATCCGCCCGCACAGCTTCGTCGCCTCACCCAGCGCGATCGGCAGCACCCCCGACGCCAGCGGGTCGAGCGTCCCGCCATGGCCGACCTTCACCTTGCCCAGCCCCGCTTCGCGGCACACGCGCTTGACCGCGCCAACCGCCTGCGTCGAGCCGAGCCCCAAAGGCTTGTCGAGGATGATCCAGCCGTTCATCCCGCGCCGCTATGGCGCGCGGGAGCCGCTGTCAATTTTCGCGCCGCGCGACCGGCGGCGCGCAAACGGCCACAGGAGCATCGCGGCCAAGGCCAGGGCACTGCCATAGAGGAGCCATTGATACGGATCGGGCGTAAACGGATCCCAGAACAGCAGCAGATTGACGGCATGACCGGCCAGCAATGCGGACCACAGCGCACGCGCGGTTCGCCCCCACCGCCGCTGCATCGCGAAACGGTCGAGCAGCGCGGCAAAAACCAACGTCGCCGCCGTACACGCCAGCCACCCGAGCACCATGAAGATCAGGAGTACGCCCATCCGGGCCAGCTATGCGCCGCCGCGCCAATCCCCGGCAAGCGCGCCCAATAACCCGGTACTCCGCGCATAGCCGGTCCAGCTTCTGCGATCGGCGCGCCCCGTCTCGACCAGTTTGACGAGTTTCAGGTCGCCATCGGCAAGATCGAGATACAGCCGGTCAAGCCTTGGTCTGCGCCGCTGCGGCTTCGCGGCGCTTGGCCATGAAATGTCGCCGGCACATCGCGACATAGCGGTCGTTGCCGCCAATTTCGGTCTGCGCGCCCTCGACCACCGCACGGCCAGTCTCGTCAACGCGCAGGTTCATCGTCGCCTTGCGCCCGCATTCGCACACCGCCTTTAGTTCGACGAGCGCATCGGCAAGGCCGAGCAGCGCCGCCGAGCCGGGAAACAGCTCGGCCGAAAAATCGGTGCGCAGGCCATAGCAGAGCACCGGGATGCCACTTTCGTCGGCCAGTCGGGCGAGATCGAGCACCTGCGCGCGCATCAGAAACTGCGCCTCATCGACCAGCACACAGGCGAGCGGGCGCTCGGCATTCTCGGCATTGACCGCGGCCCACAGGTCGCTGTCGGGATCGAATTTATGCGCCTCGGCGATCAGGCCGATACGGCTGGTGACCTGTCCGGCGCCGTACCGATCGTCGAGCGCTGCGGTCCACAGCATGGTTTCCATGCCGCGCTCGCGATAGTTGAAATCCGCCTGCAACAGCGTGGTCGATTTGCCTGCGTTCATGCTGGCATAATAGAAGTAGAGCTTCGCCATCGGCTGGCTATAATCGGCCCGGCCAGAACGACAAGCTGAACCGCAAGGGAGTTTTCATGTCCACATCGCCCGATGCCACCGCCGCGACCGCGACCAGCGGCATATTGGGATGGATCGAACGGGTGGGCAACCGCCTGCCCGACCCTGTCGTCCTGTTCCTGTGGCTGGTCGGCGCGCTGGTGCTGATATCTGTGCTGGCCGCGACCGTCGGCTGGTCGGCGATCCATCCGACCGAAGTCGATCCCGAAACGGGCGCAAAAAAGGTCATCGAGGCGACCAGCCTGCTGAGTCCCGCCAACATCGCCAAATTGTGGGTCGATATGCCCAAGACCTTCACCCATTTCCATCCGCTGGGCTATGTGCTGGTGGTGATGCTGGGCGCGGGGGTTGCCGAACGCACCGGATTGTTCGGAACCGCGATGCGCGCCAGCGTTCGCGGTGCGTCGCCGCGCCTGCTGACGCCGATCGTCGCGCTGGTCGCGATGATGGGCAACCTGGCCGCCGACGCTGCCTATGTTGTCCTGATCCCACTGGCCGCGGTAATTTATCACGCCGCGGGGCGCCATCCCGTCGCGGGCATCGCGGCCTCTTTTGCCGGCGTTTCCGGCGGCTTTTCGGCCAACCTGTTGCCGGGCCAGCTCGACGCATTGCTGTTCGGGATAACGGAGGCTGCGGTCGAGACGGTGTTCGGTGACTTTCAGGCCAATATCGCGGGCAACTGGTATTTCATTGCCGCCATGTTGTTCATTTTTCTGCCGGTGATCTGGTATGTGACCGATCGCATCATCGAACCGCGCCTGGGCACCTATGTCCCTGCCGGGATCGGCACCGACCCGGGCGAGCGCGACCGCCCGCTGGCCGACAACGAACGACGCGGCCTGCGTCACGCGGGCCTTGCGATCCTGTTCGTGATCGGACTCTGGCTGTTCTTCACGCTTGGCCCGGGAACGCCGCTGATCGACGAAGAGGGTACGCCAGAATCGCGACTGACGCCGCTGTACCAGTCGCTGGTCGCGGGCTTTTTCCTGCTCTTCCTTCTGTCCGGCTGGGCCTATGGCCGCGCGACCGGAGTGATCGGCAATCACCGCGATCTGGTCAAGATGATGAGCGATTCGATGGGCGACATGGCCTATTATCTCGTCCTCGCCTTTGCCGCGGCGCATTTCGTCGCGATGTTCGGCTGGTCGAACCTGGGGCTGATCCTGGCAGTGCATGGCGCCGACGGATTGCGCGCCGCCAACCTGCCCGCCCCGGTTTTGCTCGCTGCCATTGTTCTGCTGACCGCAGCGCTCAACCTGTTCATCGGCTCGGCCAGCGCCAAATGGGCGCTGCTGGCGCCGGTGCTCGTGCCGATGCTGATGTTGCTCGGCATCAGCGCCGAAATGACCACGGCGGCGTATCGCGTCGGCGACGGCGCGACGAACATCATCACGCCGCTGATGGTCTATTTCCCGCTGATCCTGATCTTCTGCCAGCGCTGGCAGCCGAATTTCGGTCTTGGCAGCCTCGCCGCAACGATGCTGCCCTATTCGATCGGGCTGCTGGTCAGCGGCATTGTGTTGCTGATGGGCTGGGTCGCGCTCGACCTGCCGCTCGGGCCGGGCGCCAGCGTCTATATCCCCTTGCCAACCACGGCACCCTGACAGTCCGCTCAGGGCGGGGGCGTAGCTTGACTCGCCCCCGCCCCCCTTTCATGCTGGGCGACAGAACAGAAGAACAGGGGGAGCGCGCCATGCGCCTGATGCCGGTGACCGACGCGATGTTTCTCGTCGCCGAAACGCGCGAGACGCCGATGCACGTCGGCGGGGTCAACCTGTACACCCTGCCCGACAAGGTCGACGAGACGGAGTGGCTGAACGCGCAACTCGCGAACCTGCGCCAATCCGAAGGGCTGCGCCGCCCGTTCAGCGAGGTGCTCAAACTCACCCCGCTTGGCCAGTACGGCCCGATCCGTCTGGTCCCCGACAAAGACATCGACATGCATTACCATGTCCGCAGCGCGGCGCTGCCCAAACCCGGCCGCTACCGCGAGATGTTCGAACTCGTCTCGCGCCTCCACGGCACCCTGCTCGACCGCACCCGGCCGATGTGGGAAATCACCCTGATATCGGGCCTGCCCGATCGCCAGATTGCGACCTATTTTAAGATCCACCACGCGCTGATGGACGGTGCATCGTCGATGCACTTCACCAACGCGATGCTCAGCGCCGATCCCAAGGAAAAGCGCAGCTATTCACCAATGTCGGTCGAAGCCTATGAGGCGTATAAGCGCAAATTCCCGGTACCGAAAAAACCGCCAACCCCCAGCCTGACCGACCTGAAAGCCATCGGCAGCTTCCTGAAAGAGCAATGGGGCAACAGCGTCGGGGTGACCAAGGCGCTCAACCAATATGCCGCCGCGATGTTCGGCATGGGCGGCAGCGACCTGACGACGCCATGGGCGGTGCCGCGCACCAGCTTTAACCGCAACATCACCGGCGCCCGCCGCTTCGTCGCGCAAAGCTGGTCGCTCGAACGGGTGCGCGCGATGGGCAAGGCCTATGACGGGACGATCAATGACGCCGTGCTCGGCATGTGCTCAGGGGCGATGCGCAAATATCTGCAATCGCTGAACGAGCTGCCCGACAAGCCGCTGAAAGCGATGGCGCCAGTGTCGATCCGGCCAAAGGATGACATCGACGCGGCCAATTCGGTCGCCGCGGTCACTGCCAACCTCGCTACCCATATCGACGATCCCGTGACACGCATGGCAACGATCCAGGCGTCGATGAACGCCGCCAAGGCGCAGCTGCGCGAAATGACCGCGCAGCAGATCCAGATTTATACCGCGATCACCCAGATGCCGCAGATGCTGACCGCGCTCACCCGCACCGCCGACAAATTCCCGGCGTACAGCGTCACCATCTCGAACGTCCCCGGCCCGCGCGAACAGCTGTACTGGAACGGCGCACGGCTCGACGGCATGTATCCCGCCAGCATCCCGGTCGACGGCATGGCGATGAACATCACCCAGGTGTCGAACAACAAGAATATCGATTTCGGCATCACCGCCTGCCGCCGCAGCGTCCCGCACGTCCAGCGGCTGATCGACTATCTGGAAGATGCACTGGTCGAGCTGGAGGAAGCGGCGGGGATCAAGGGCAGATAGGCGGCCGCGACCGGTACATCTTAGCTTTTTACACCGTCGCCGCTGCCGCCTAAATACCGCCGCTAAAACACGCGAGGGGGATCCCGTCATGCTGGGCAAATTCGACGCACTGGACCGGCTGGTCCAGCTATTGCTGCTGATCGCCGCACTCGGCGCGATCGCCAATGGCGGCTTCATGCTGATCGACCCGCTCGCCTGGTATGTCTTCATCCCGACCGTCATCACCACCGGGCCGCCGAATGCGCATTTCATCCGCGACATCGCCTTGGCCTATGTCGGCTCGGGACTGATCCTGCTCTATGCCGCCGGGCATCCGATCCTGCGCTGGCGCGCCGCGGTCGTCGGCGGCCTGTGGCTGACGCTCCACGGTTTGCTGCATATCTATGAAGTGATCGCGGGCATCTGCGGCCCCGCGACCTTCTGGGCCGACGCGCCGGGGGTGCTCGGCCACCCCCTGCTCGTCATCGTGGCGCTGACCATCCTGTTCGCGCGCCAGCGGATCGCTCCCGCGGGCATCCCCGCACGCCTGTTCGCGCACGCCGCCGACAAGGCGACCGGCGGCAACAGCCCCTATCTGCCCGACCTGATCGCCGCGCCCGGTCGCGCCGCCGAAAAATTCCAGCATTTCATGCCGGTCACCGCGCACCGCCACGCGTCCCCCGCCGATGCCTTCCACGCCGCGCGGATCGGCGCGACGCTCGCCGCCGATTGCGGGCCGTGCGCGCTGATCGCCGCCGAAAGTGCACGCGGCGATGGCGTCGCGCGCGATATCGTCAACCGCCTGCTCGCCAGCGATCCGCCCGCCGACCTGGCCGAAGCCTTTGCCTTCGGGTCCGCGGTGGGCAGCCATGATCCCGCCGCCGACGCGCATGGCGCCCAGATCGAAATGCTCTACGGGCGCACCATACGCTTCGAAATGGCGCTGACCGCCGCAACCTTCACCGCCTATCCGGCGCTCAAGCGCGGCCTGGGCTTCGCCAACAGTTGCGCGCTCCAAAAGCTGGAGGTTTGACAGCGAAAGCGGACCGCGACACAGCGCGCCCATGACCATCTCGATCCGCTCCGCCACCCCCACCGACCTGCCGCTGATCGCGCAGTTCATCCGCGATCTCGCGGACTATGAAAAACTCGCGCACGAGGTTCGCTTTGACGAAGCCAAGCTGGACGAAAAGCTGTTCGGGCCGCGCCCTTATGCCGAGGTCGTGATCGGCGAACTCGACGGCGAGCCGCAGGGATTCGCGCTCTTCTTCCACAATTTCTCGACCTTCGAGGGACGTCCCGGCATTTATCTTGAAGACCTGTTCGTCCGTCCCGAGGCGCGCGGATCGGGGCTCGGCAAGGCGCTGCTCGCGCATCTCGCCCAGCTGTGCGTTGAACGCGACTGCGCCCGCCTCGAATGGAGCGTCCTCGACTGGAACACCCCCGCGATCGGCTTTTACCAGAACCTCGGTGCCAAGCTGATGGACGAATGGACCGTCATGCGCGTGGATGGCGACGCGCTGACCGGGCTGGCCGAAACCGCCTGACCGGCACCGGGCAGCGCCTACCCCCTCTGCCCATTTGCCACGACCGACCGGTCATGCTCTCCTGCGCCCGGGCCGCACCGGGCTCGCATGTTTGCGAGCGAGTCGTTCCTCCTCAACGGAGGCCGACGACAACAGGGGAAAGACCATGCACAGCAAGTTGTATGCCGCTTCGGCGGCCCTTTTCGTGATGGCAATGGCGCCGCTTGCCAGCGCCCAGATGCCGACCTGGTCGGCCGAACAGACCGAAGCGTGGAAAGTCGTCCAGCAGAGCTGGGTTGACGACGTCGCGCAGAACGGCAAATGGCCCGCCAACTATGCCGACCCGCAGATGGTCGTATGGTCGGCCGAATTCGCTGCGCCGCGCGGCAAGGATTCGGCGGTGCGCTGGACCAAGTTCCAGAATACGCAGGGCAAGGTCATACAATATGAGCTGAGCCCGCAGTCGATCTCACTCAGCGGCGACACCGCAGTCGTCACCTACGCGCTGACCATCGTCAGCCAGCGCGGCACCGAAAAGCCCGACTGGGGCAAGGAAGCGATCGTCGAAACGCTGGTGCGCACCACCACCGGCTGGAAATTCCTGTCCTCGACGAGCTTCGCGCTCGGAAAGTAAGGGGCGTCGCGGCGGTCGGCGCCTACCGCCTCCGCTTGCCGGAACGGCCCTAACGGCTCGCGCGGGGCCGCCGCCGTTCCATCGGCCAGCTTGGCATATGCGCGTCGGACAGCCTTTTGGCTTCGTCCGGCGCGATGCCAAGTTCGCTTAGCACACGCACGAGCGCCTCGGCGGGCGCGACGGCGATGTCGGGCTGCACCCCGTCGCCCTCCCAATCCTTGCCGGTGACCGGATCATAGGTCCGGCCTACCGGGATGAAGGCGCGATACCCCCCGCCCAGCTCTTCGCCGCGGCCGAAATGATTGGCGCCCGCGGTCGGCGCGCCGACCAGCGTCCCGCGGCGCGTATGTTTCATCGCTAGCGCGAAATGCTCGGCCGCCGACGCGCTGGCGCCCGACGTCAGCACATAGACTTTCGCGTCGCGCAGCCGCACGTCGGTGTTCGGCGTCGCCCAATGCTCGCGCGTCACCATGCCAGCGTCGCCCTCGGCCGGCCGCATCGACGGCAGCCCGGCAATCGGCGACCCCCCGCGCGCATCGACCGACGCGCGCGTCGCCATCGTCACCAGCCGCGTTTCCTTGTCGAACAGCCACGGAAAGATGACATCCATCTGGTCGAGCCCGCCGCCATTGTGGGTCCGAATATCAAAGATGATCGCCTTGGCATCGGCGTGATCGGCCATGAACTTCGCGGCCTGCGCGGTCACATCGGCATCCATCGGAAAGACATTGAAGCGCACGAAGGCGATCCCCGGCGCGATCCACCCCGCCTGCTCGACGGGCACCTTCGGTGGGCGCGGCGTCGATGCTGCCGCGCCCGTGATGACGCCAGCAGGCGCGGCCGCTTCCGGCACGCGCAACCGCAAATGTCCGTCGGGCGACACCGCATTCACGTCCCGATCGATCGCCTGCCCCAACGCCTCGCCGGTCAGGCTGGCATAGCGTCCCGCCGCAATAGCCGCGCGTAACGCGGCGGCGTAACGCTTGCCGGTTTCGGGATAGACATAGTCGCTCTCAAGCAAAGCCGCATAGGCTTCGGCAACCTTGTCGGCGCTCACCTCGTCCGCCGCCAGCGCCGGCGACGACGCCATCATCGGCGCGGCTATCGTTCCGGCGGTGAGCAGCAGCGCAGGCAAAATATAGGAAGCGCGAATCATCTTGGTCTCCAATCCAACTCCGGTTGGACCCAAGTGTATCACATCAACAATACAGATCAACTACATTTGTAGTCGTTAGCCTTCAGCGTTTGCGCGCGAACCAGACCAGAAAGATGCCGACAACCGCCAGCACGACGCCGTTGCGCGTCCACGTCGTGTCGCCCAGCATGAAGCTGCTCGCCGGCCAGCGCACGATGTCGAGCCCTTGCAGCGCCCACAGCCCGCCAACCAGGATCATCGCGACCCCGACGATCGCGAGAACGCCCTTCAATGCACCCATGATGATCTCCCCCTATTGGCGCTGCAATCCGATCAGCGGTCGCAGCCAGCCGATGCTGCGCCCGATCCAATAGAAAAGCCAGCATCCCGTCACTGTCGCCGCGAGCAGGATCAGGAAGGATGGCAGCGCGGCGACATTGGCCCGCAGCAGATACCAGCCGACAACAACGATGATCGTCTGGTGGATGATGTAGAATGGGAACACCGCCTCCGCGAGCATCGCGCGTTTGGGATGGTCGCGGTTCCACCAGCGGTCGGCGATGCCGAGCAACGCCACGATCGTCATCCAGCCGTTGACCAGCCGCGCCAGATGATAGGGCGGAAACACCCAATCGGGCGCGACCATGTTGCCCGGCCAGGTCCACTCGATCCACGCAACCGGTACGAACGCGAGCAGCGCGAGCAGCAGCGCAACCTTCCAATATCGTGCGACCGTCTCGAACAGAGCCGGTCGCACGCGAAGCAGCCAGCCGACGAAGAAAGGCACCAGATAATGAAGATGCGACGGCCCGTCGTCGAACAGCGCATGCGTCTCGTCATGCGTCGGAAACAGGACATAGATCAGCACCCACAATACCAGCGGCGCAACGAGCATTCGCCACCCGCGCAGCGCCCCCGCAGCGATGCTCGTGAATTTCATACGCGCTGGCTCCGGGATCAGCGCGAGCAGCAATGCCGCAAACATCGTATAAACCCACAGATACACGACGAACCACAGGTGTTGCCATGTCGGCAGGATGATCCCGTCGAGCGCGCCGAAACGGAAATAGTCGCGGGTCCAGAAATGGAGGAAACCGTGGGAATAGCCGTGCTGGCCGACAAGTTCGATCCACGGCTGCGGGGGAATGATGAAAATGATCCCGAAAGCGAGCGGGACCAGCAACCGCGCACTGCGCGACCGCGCGAACGCACCGCTGCCGCCCAGTTTCGCAAACAGCGCCGCGCTTGCGTAACCCGACACAAGGAACAGCAACGCCAGCCGCCAGCCGTTCGTCGCGAGCATCGGAATGGTGACCCAATCAAGCGGCTCGGCGATTTTGACGTGCCAGCCCCACGGCACGAAATACATGCCGATATGATAGAGGATCAGCAGCGCAAACGCGCCGATCCGCAACCAGTCCATGCCGTAGTGGCGCGTGGAATTCACTGCAAATCCCCCTCTACCGTTTGCCCCTGAGCTTGTCGAAGGGCCGTCTTTTTCTTCTGGCGACGCTAGAAGAAAGATCGGTGCTTCGACAAGCTCAGCACAAACGGATTTGGGACAGGTTATCTAAGCACCCGCCACGCCAACTCCGCAAACTCGCACAGCAAAGGCCGCGAGTCGCACGGGTCGATGATATCCTCGACCCCGAATTTCTCCGCCGTTCGGAATGGCGAACGCACGCGGTTGAGCCTTTCGCGGATCGCCTCCAGATGCGCCGCCGGATCCTCCGCCGTCTCCAGCTCGCTCTTGTACGCCACCTCGACCCCGCCCTCGATCGGCAGGCTGCCCCAGTCGCCCGACGGCCACGCAAAGCGATACTGGAAGCGTTCGGCGTTCGACATCGCGCTACCCGCGATCCCATAAGCGCGGCGGATCACCACCGACGCCAGCGGCACCGTCGCGCGGTAGATCGCGTTCATCGCCTGCACCCCGTAACGGATTGTCCCCGTCCGTTCGGCTTCGCCGCCGATCATGAAGCCGGGGTTGTCAACCAGATGGACGATCGGCAGGTGGAACTGGTCGGCCAGCTTGACGAAGCGCTCGGCCTTCTCGCTCGTCTTCGCATCCCACGACCCGCCAAGGTAAGACGGATCGCTCGCGAGTACCGCGACCGGATAGCCGTCGAGCCGCGCGAACGCCGTGATCACCGCCCGCCCCCACCGCGCGCCCATCTCAAAGAAACTGTCACGGTCGAAAACGGCGTCGCAAACGCGGCGCATCGCATAAACCTGCTTCGCCTCGCGCGGCACCGCCGACAACAGGCTCTCCTCGCGCCGGTCGACCGGATCATTGCATTCGGTCCGCGGCGCGCGATCATGGATCGATGAAGGCAGGTAAGACAAAAACCGCCGCGCCGCCGCGAACGCCTCGGCCTCGCTCGCGACTTCGTCGTCGACCACGCCGTTGCGCGTATGCACGTCTGTGCCGCCCAATTCCTCGCGGTCCAGCGTATCGCCGATCGCCGCCGCGACCGCCGGTCCCGCCGCGAACAGCTGCGACAGCCCGCGCACCATGATGCTGTAGTGGCTCGCCACCACCCGCGCCGCGCCCAGCCCCGCGGTCGGCCCCAGCGCCAATGCCACCACCGGCACCGTGTCGAGGTTGGCGATGATCTCATGCCACCCCGGCACATGCGGAATATAGGTATAGCCCATATCCTCCAGCGTCTTGACCGACCCGCCCCCGCCGGTGCCGTCGATCATGCGGATCAGCGGCAGGCGATATTCATGCGCCATCGCTTCGCACTGCACAAACTTGCGGTGCAGCGCCGCATCGGCCGCGCCGCCGCGCACGGTGAAATCGTCGGCCGACGCGACCACCGGCCGCCCGTCGATATTGGCGCGCCCGAAAATGAAATTGCTCGCCGCCAGATCTTCCAGCTCGCCATCCGGCCCATAGGTGCCGCGCCCCGCAATTTTGCCGATCTCGCGAAAACTGCCTTCATCGACGATGCCGGCAAGCCGCGCCCGCGCGTCCATCTTGCCGCGGCTGTGCTGGCGCGCGACCTTTTCCGCGCCGCCCATCTTCTCAGCCATCGCGCGGCGTTGGCCGAGTTCGTCGATCTCTTTTTTCCAGCTCATGCAGCAAAGGCTATCTGACGTTGACGGAAACGTCATGCAAAACCTTGCCCACCTCTACCCCGCTGCTATCGTTATCCGATGACCCGCAAATTCGCCTTCGCTTTCGCCGCGCCCCTGCTTTTGATGACGCCCGCGCTGGCCGCTGACGGCACAGCCCCGCGTACCCTCCCTGGCGTCGAAGATGCTTACAAGAGCGACGCTTTCATCGCCGATCCGATGCCCGCAATCGACGCCGCGCTGACAAGGGCAAAGCAGTCGCGCAAACCCGTCCTGCTCGTCATGGGAACCGGCGGCTGCCACGACAGCGCGTGGTTCGCCAACCTCCTTGCCACCGACCGCTTCGCCCCTGTCCGGGGCCGCTACGAGATCGTCTATGCCGACATCGGGATGCCGCATGTGCGCGGATGGGGCCGCAATCCCGAGGTGCCAGAACGCTTCGGCTTCAAAAAGATCAAAGGCACACCCACCGTCGCGATCCTTGATATCGACGGCACCGTCCTCAACCGCAAAACCGCGCCCAAGTGGCGCAACGCCGCCAGCCGCAGCGACGACGATATCTATAACGAACTGATGCAATAGGGAGAGACACATGGCCGAGATGAACCTGGCAGGGCGCGTCGCGCTCGTCACCGGCGCCTCGCGCGGGATTGGGCGCGGGATCGCGATCGGGCTCGCCGAAGCAGGCGCTGACGTCGCGGTCAATTATACCCGCGGCGAGCAGGAAGCCGCCGAAACCGTCGCCGCGATCGAAGCGCTCGGTCGCAAGGCAAAAGCCTATCAGGCGTCGGTCACCGACGAAGCCGCCTGCGCCGCGATGGTCGCCGCGGTCGAAGCCGACTTTGGCCCGATGTCGATCCTCGTCAACAATGCGGGCATCGCCAGCCGCGGCCGGGCAGTCGCCGACACCAGCCCCGAAGAAGTCGACAAGCTCTTCGCCGTCCACGCCGGTGGCCCCCACCGCCTGTCGCGCCTCGCACTGCCGCAACTGCGCACCCACAAACGCAGCGACATCATCGTCATTTCCAGCATCGCGACCTACACCCACTCGCCCAACGGCGCGCCCTACACCATGGCAAAGGCGGCTGGCGAAGCGCTGGCCTATGCGCTGGCCAAGGAAGAGCTGGCGAACGGCGTCCGCGTCAACATCGTCGCCCCCGCGCTGACCGTCAGCGACATGGGCGAAAAACTGTCGCGCGCGATAACCGGTCAGGATGACATCCAGCATCTCGCCGCAAAAATGCCCTTCGGCCGCGTCGCGGTCCCTGCCGATGTGGCGGGGGCGGTGGTGTGGTTTGTCAGCGACGCGAATTCATATTGCTCGGGACAGAAACTCAACATCGACGGCGCAGGACAGGCGACGTTTCGGTGATATTCCCCCCGTCATTGCGAGGAGCCGAAGGCGACGCGGCAATCCAGAGCAGGTTTAGGCCGCTGTGGATTGCTTCGCTTCGCTCGCAATGACGATTAACCTGAGCAAGCGCTTCCTGTAGGCGCTGGCCATGCGCCCCGATTCGCCCTCTCCCGTCATCCCGTTCCTGATCGCGTGCGCGGGCATTGCGACCTTTTCGGCGATGGATGTGCTGATGAAGGGGCTGTCGATCGACATCGGTGCGTATAACGCCGTGCTGTGGCGCACCGGCGCCGGGACGATCCTCAGCGGCGCGATCTATTTTGCCTCGCGCCCCGCGATGCCCGACCGCGCCACGCTGCGCATCCACGCCGTCCGCTCGCTGTTCGTCGCGGGCATGGCGGTCAGCTTTTTCTGGGCGCTGGCGCGGCTGCCGATGGCGGAGGCGATCGCGATCGCCTTCATCGCCCCGCTCGCGACGCTCTACATGGCGGCAATCTTCCTTGGCGAGAAAATAGGACCGCGCTCGATCATCGCGTCCTTGCTCGGCATCGCGGGCGTGATCGTCATCGTCGCGGGCAAACTCGGCCGCGGCGACTATGCGCCCGAAGCCCTGTGGGCCGTCGGCGCGGTCGTCGGTTCGGCGCTGCTCTACGCCTATAATCTCATCCTCGCGCGGCGGCAGGCGAAGATGGCCGAACCGATGGAGATCGCCTTTTTCCAGAACGGCTTCGTCGCGCTGATCCTCGCGGTGGGCGCGCCGTGGTTTCTTGCGGTTCCCGGCAGCGAACAGGCGATCCCGCTCGTCGGCGCCGCTTTCCTCGCTGTAACGTCGCTGCTCTTGCTGAGCTGGGCCTATGCCCGCGCCGAGGCGCAAATCCTGGCGACCACCGAATATAGCGGTTTCCTGTGGGCCATCTTGTTCGGCTGGATGTTCTTCGACGAAGCGGTGACCTGGCCGACGATCATCGGCGCGGTGCTGATCGTCGTCGGCTGCCTGATTGTGGCGCGCAAGACCCCGCAGCTCGATCCGATTGAGCCGGCGGCGGCTTAACCCCCTCCCCTCCCGCTTGCGGTACGGGCAGCGAGACTTACGAGCTTTGCTCGCTAGTCGCAGCGGAGTGGGCATTGCCGCATCGCCGCTGACCCACCCCCGACCCTTCCCGCAAGCGGGAGGGGAGAAGCTAGACCGCCGCCCGCGCAAGCCGATCGTTGATCGCCGCGCCCAGCCCCTCGGCAGGGATCGTCGCAACCGCAATCTTCGCCTTCCCGCTTGCGGCCCCGGCGTGCAGCGCATCGAACAGGCGCGCCGCCGCTTCGGTCAAAACGCCCGTTTCGCTCAGGTTGTAATCGCCCGCGATCAGGCCAAATCCGATCCCAAACTCATCTTCTGCAAAATCCACCGCGCCCAATCGCACCGGCTTGCCCGGCGCATAATGGCTCGCCAGCATGCCCGGCGCGACGATCTCCGAACCCTTCACCCCGGATACCGGCAAGCCGCTCGCCTTCGCCAGCATCGCCGCCGTCACCGGTCCGGGCCGCAGCACCTCGACCGCACCCCCCTTCATCCGCGCAATCGTCGATTCCACGCCCGCTGCACAGGGGCCATCGTCGATCACGAGCGCAATTCGCCCCTCAAGCGTTGCCAGCACATGGCTTGCCTTGGTCGGGCTCACGCCCCCGCTCGCATTCGCACTCGGTGCGGCTAGCGGCGCGCCGGTCGCCGCCAGCAAAGCCTGCATCGCGCGATGCCCCGGCACCCGCACCGCGATCGTGTCCAGCCCCGCGGTCGCAATGCTGGCCACCGGGCAATCGTCACGGCGCGGCACCACCAAAGTCAGCGGCCCCGGCCAGAAGCGCGCCGCCAAGGCGCGATCAACCGCACCGAACACCCCCAGCCGCTCGGCCGCCGCCAGATTGGCGACATGTACGATCAGCGGGTTGAAATCAGGCCGCCCCTTCGCCGCATAGATGCGCGCCACCGCGTCGGCGTTGCGCGCATCGGCGGCGAGGCCGTACACCGTCTCGGTCGGCACCGCGACCGGTCGGCCATCGGCGACCAGCGCCGCGGCGCGCGCTATCGCATCCGTGTTAAACGGCCGCACATCGGTCGCTATGTTCTCGTTCGTTTGACCCGTCGCCATGCCGCGCTATAGCCGCGCCGAGCATAGAATCGCCAGCAAAAGCGGGGACGAGATGACCTATACGCCGCCGACCACCGAACAACTCTTCGTTCTCGACCATATCGCGCGCATCGACGCGATGGCGGCGCATGAGAAATTCGCCGCCGCGACCCCCGACATGGTCGAGGCGATCGTCAACGGTATCGGCGAATTTGCCGCCGAGGTTTACGCTCCGCTCAATCGCGTCGGCGACGTCCAGAACCCCAAGTGGGAAGACGGCAAGGTCACCATGCCCCCGGGCTTCAAGGAAGCCTATCAGGCGTTCGTCGACGCTGGCTGGGGCAGCATCGACGGCCCCACCGAATATGGCGGGCAAGGCCTGCCCTTCACGCTGGCAACCGTGATCATCGAGGCGCTTGGCACCGCCGACATGGGCTTTACCCTGTGCAACATCCTGACCCCGGGCGCGATCCATGCGTTGATGGCCTATGGCACCGAGGAACAGCGCCAGACCTGGCTGCCCAAGCTGGTGTCGGGCGCGTGGAACGGCACGATGAACCTGACCGAGCCCGCCGCGGGCAGCGACGTTGGCGCGCTGCGTTCGACCGCGGAGCTGGTCACCGAGGGTGAACATGCGGGACTCTACAAGATCAGAGGGCAAAAGATCTACATCACCTTCGGTGAGCATGACCTCACCGACAATATCGTCCACCTTGTCCTCGCACGCACCCCCGGCGCGCCCGAAGGGACGCGCGGCATCTCGCTGTTCCTCGTCCCCAAATACCGCCTCGACGCGGAGGGCAAGCCCGCCCACTCGAACGGCGTTCGCTGCGCGTCGATCGAGCATAAGCTGGGTATCCATGGTTCGCCGACCGCGGTGATGATCTATGGCGAAGACGAGGATTGCCTTGGCGAGATCGTCGGCGCCGAAATGGGCGGGATGCGCGCGATGTTCGTGATGATGAACGCGGCGCGCCTGCTCGTCGGCTGTCAGGGCGTCCAGATCGCCGAACGTGCGACACAGCAGGCGCAGCGCTTCGCTGCCGAGCGCGTCCAGTCGGCGCTGGCCGGCGGCACCGACCGCACCCCCGTCACCATCGACCAGCACCCCGATGTGCGCCGGATGCTGTGGCGGATGCGCGCCCAGACCGAAGCGGCGCGCGCGCTGACCTATTACGCCGCCGCGCAGACCGATTTTGGCAAATTGGGCGACGAAGCCGCCGCGATGCGCGCCGAAATCCTGATTCCGCTGGTCAAGGCGCACGCGACCGACATCGGCTGCGAAGTCGCCAGCCTCGGCATCCAAGTCCATGGCGGCATGGGCTTCATCGAGGAAACCGGCGCCGCGCAGCATTATCGCGACGCGCGCATCGCTCCGATCTACGAAGGCACCAACGGTATTCAGGCCGCCGATCTGGTCGGACGCAAGCTCGGCATGGCCGGCGGCGACCTCGTCCGCGGTTTGATCGATGACATCGCGCACGGCGCCGCGGATTTCCCCGAGCTCCAGCAGCTCGCCGACGCCTGCCGCGCGGTCACCGACTGGATGGTCGGAGCCAGCACCGGCGACCGCCTTGCGGGCAGCTATCCCTACCTGACCATGCTGGCCACCGCGACCTGCGGCTGGTTGATGGCGCTTGAGCATCGGGCGGCAAAGGCCGCGCTGGACAACGACAGCAGCGACCGCGCGTTCCTGGAGGCCAAGATCGCCTCGACCCGCTTTTACCTGGAGCAAATCGTCCCCGCCGCGACCGGCCTCGCGCCATCGGCACTGGCGGGTGACGCGGCGCTCGCCCCGCTACCGAAATTTGCCTGAAACCGGGGGATATAAGCGGCTTTTCAGCCCTTCGGGAGCAGCAAGATTTTGTTCATGATTAACGCGATGATAACCATCGGGCACTAGGCACGACCAGCAATTGCTGGAGACGTGCGTGCCCATTCCGGTCAAAAATCTGATCATCAGTTGGCGCACGATCGCTCTCGCATTGCTGCTGAGCGTGGCGGCGGGGCTTTCGTCGATCACCGAACCGGTCGACCGCATCCTTGAAAGCGCTGTGGGCCGCGTCGCGTGGCGACCCGTGTCAGGCGACACCGTTGTCGTCGGCCTTGATGACAAGACTTTGCAGGCCGTTGAAAACAAGGACTTCGACGTCTCGCATCACGCGCAACTCGTCAGCGCGGTTGGCGCGTCACCGGCCAAGCGGCTTTTTGTCGATTTTTCCTATGAGCGCCGCCTTCAAGATCGCGACTTTCCCCTGTTGGTGGATGCTGTCCGGAAAATGGGCGACCGGATCGTGCTTGCGGTGCCGGGAAGCAGCACCCAGGGAACCACCGCTGTGGTCGATTATTGGCCTGATCCCGCGTTCGGGGATCGCGCACAACAAGCCTGCATCTGCTGGGAGTATGAGTTTTGGCAAGTTTGGAAAGTGCCACTTGCGGTCACGGCAAGCGGCCGACTGCTGCCCAGTTTTGCCGCCAAGCTCGCCGATCGGCAACCCGATCGACCCGACGTTTTCGCGCTCGACCTGTCCTATGACGCGGGCACGATCAAAGAATATAGCGCGATCGACGTAATGACAGGCAAGCTCGATCCCGAGCTTTTGCGCGGAAAAGATGTTATCTTTGCGTTTACCGCCGCAGCGTCACCCGACAAACATTATTTGCCCGGTCATGACAAGCTGCCCGGTGCCTATATTCACCTGATCGCGGGAGAGGCGCTGAAGCGCGGCCAACCGACGAATATCGGCTGGCTACCGGCGCTGGCGATCACTGCGATCTTGCTGTTGGGCGCGCTGACTTGGCAGGGTGGGCGCTGGTATTCGCGCGTGGCGCTGGGCACGACCTTGCTGCTGATCGCCGCAAAGATCATTCTGGGTCTCAGCCTGGTGGCAACCCAGATCGGGGGCGCCTGCTTCCTGATCGCTGCGGTTAGCGCCAATGTATCGCGAACCCGCCGTCGCCGCTCGGCCCAGCGCGAAAATCCCGTCTCGGGCCTCCCCAACTTCGAAGCGCTGCGATCGCAGACGCCGTTTGGCAGTGCGACGGTCGTTGCCGCCAAGGTTGTCAATTTCGAAGATCTTGCCGCTTTCATCCCGGGTGACGGGATTGGAAAGCTGATCGAACAGGTCACGCGCCGCCTGCTGCTTGCGTCACAGGGTACGGCGCTTCATCACGACCTCGACGGCACGTTCGCTTGGCTGGTCCCCTATTATCAGCACAGCCAGATCGAGGGACAGCTTGCCGGGCTTGCCGCGCTGTTCAACGCGCCGCTGACGATCGGCGAGCTGCGCGTCGATGTTGCAATTGCTTTTGGGGTGAATGACGAGTTCGAGGGATCGAACGCCCAGCGTCTTGCCGCAGCGCTCGTCGCTGCAGAACGCGCGATCCGTACCCGGGCGCTGTGGACAAAATATGTCCCGCGGCAAAAGGACGATGCCGGCTGGCAACTCTCCTTCCACTCGCAGCTGGAGGACGCGCTGACCGGCGGCGACATCTGGGTCGCATTCCAGCCGCAATATGCCATCGCGACGGGCAAGCTGGTCGGGGTCGAGGCGCTGGCGCGCTGGACGCACCCGACGCGCGGCCCGATCCCGCCCGACGAGTTCATCGTCCAGGCCGAAAAAAGCCAGGACATTTATCGCCTGACGCTGTTCGTGATGGATCAGGCGATCCGCTCGGCAGCGCAGTTGCATGAGCGCGGCCACCGGATCAACATGTCGGTCAATCTGTCGGCGACGCTGCTCGATCACAGCGATCTGGTCGGCACGATCCGTGTCATGCTCACCGCGCATCATCTGCCGCCCGAAGTCCTGACCATCGAGATCACTGAAACCGCGCAGATCGAAAACAGCCGCCAGGCGCGCCAGACCCTCGCGCAATTGCGCCGCACCGGCATCCGGCTGTCGATCGACGATTATGGCACGGGCCAGTCAAACCTCGAATATCTCACCGAAATCGAGGCCGACGAAATCAAGATCGACAAGCGGTTCGTGATGACGATGCGCGATTCGCAGCGGAACCTTGAAGTGGTGAAATCGACCATTGATCTAGCACATCGGCTGGGCGCGGTTGCGGTCGCCGAAGGCATTGAAGATGCCGAAACCATGGCCCTGTTGGGCCAGCTCGGCTGCGACGTTGGCCAGGGCTATCATCTTGGCAAGCCGCAATTATTTTCCGAACTCGCCGCGACCCTGTCGGCCCCGCCGCAAAACCGCACCGCATAACTGCCAGATTGGCTGTAATGCTATGGTTAAGACTCGATTTACCTTACCAAAGATGGTATATGCTCCGTTAACTGTTCTTCGTGGGCAGTGCCGACAGGAGATATTTTATGGGTTGGTTTTGGAGATTTCTGGGTGGCGGCGGCTCCGGCAACGGTGGCGCATCGGCCTAACCTGGATGCAAATTCAGGGAGAGGGCTCCGGCATTGCCGGGGCCCTTTCTTTTTGCCCGCGGCCCGCGCGACCGCTTGACACATGTGGTGACCGGCCAGCCTTTGGCGCCAAGCGCCATTTCAGCGGTCCTGCTCTGCAATAAAAAATCCATTTAAATCGCGATTACACTCATATTTGCGCAAACCCGCGGAAAGGCTGGCGCGCGCCCCCGCGACCGGGCATCACGAGCGACGAGACGAATCAAAATATCGACGAACCGAGTCCCTAAATCGTCATTTACTGTCTTGCATCGCGGCGCCGACGTGGCACTATAGATGGTGGGTCGGCCGAGGGGGCACCCCAAGAATTAGTGGTTAGCCAAAAATGGCGGTTTTCCGTCGCCCATCGCATATGGGCTCGGGAAACTGCTTCGTGCGGCCAAAAATATGTGCCCCCGCAGATCGAATAGATGCTAGGCTGGGGCTTCGTCCCGAGTCGAACAAGACAGGAACATATGCGCTGCGGCGCATGGGCAATCGGGGACGGATATGATGGATTTTCGCGAGACAGAACGGGTGGAGACGAGCGACGTGGCGACGGTGGAATTGACGAAGAACGAAGCGCCTCCAGCGACCGAATCGGTCCCCGAAGCGGTCCCGACCGCCAAGCTTAACGACAGCAGCGAGGCGAAGGTCCACGCGCGCCGATTCGACATCGTCACCGATCGCAGCCGCGATGCGCTGCTCACCGACTTCGGCAAGGAAACGCTCGAGGACCGCTACCTGCTCCCCGGCGAATCGTACCAAGATCTCTTCGCGCGCGTCGCGTCGGCCTATGCCGATGATCAGGATCACGCGCAGCGCCTCTATGACTATATCAGCCGCCTGTGGTTCATGCCCGCCACCCCCGTGCTGTCGAACGGCGGCACCGGCCGCGGCCTGCCGATCAGCTGTTACCTCAACTCGGTCCCCGACAGCCTGGAGGGCATTGTCGAGACCTGGAACGAGAATGTCTGGCTCGCCAGCCGCGGCGGCGGCATCGGCACCTATTGGGGCAGCGTCCGCGGCATCGGCGAACCCGTCGGCCTCAACGGCAAGACCAGCGGCATCATCCCCTTCGTCCGCGTCATGGACTCGCTCACCCTCGCGATCTCGCAGGGCAGCCTCCGCCGCGGCTCTGCCGCCTGCTACCTCGACATCAGCCACCCGGAGATCGAGGAGTTCCTCGAAATCCGCAAACCGTCGGGCGACTTCAACCGCAAGGCGCTGAACCTCCATCACGGCGTGCTGATCACCGACGAGTTCATGGAAGCGGTGCGCGACGGCCAGGAATTCAACCTCCGCAGCCCCAAGGACCAGAGCGTCCGGGGCACCGTCGATGCGCGCAGCCTGTTCCAGAAGCTCGTCGAAACCCGCCTCGCGACGGGCGAGCCCTACATCATCTTCATCGACCAGGTGAACCGCATGATGCCCAAGCATCACCGCGATCTGGGCCTAAAGGTCACCACCTCGAACCTGTGCAGCGAAATCACGCTCCCGACGGGCCGCGACCATCTCGGCAACGATCGCACCGCGGTCTGCTGCCTCTCGTCGCTCAACCTCGAAACCTGGGACGAGTGGAACGGCGACAAGATGTTCATCGAGGATGTCATGCGCATGCTCGATAACGTCCTGCAGGACTATATCGACCGCGCCCCGCCCGAAATGGCACGCGCCAAATATAGCGCCAGCCGCGAACGCTCGGTCGGCCTTGGCGTCATGGGCTTCCACAGCTTCCTCCAGGCGCGCGGCCTGCCCTTCGAGGGCGCGATGGCGAAATCGTCGAACCTGCGCGTCTTCAAACATATCCGCGCGCAGGTCGATCAGGCGTCGATGCTGCTCGCCAAGGAACGCGGCCCCTGCCCCGACGCCGCCGATCAGGGGGTGATGGAGCGCTTCAGCTGCAAGATGGCGATCGCGCCCACCGCGTCGATTTCGATCATCTGCGGCGGCACCAGCGCGTGCATCGAGCCGATCCCGGCGAACATCTACACGCACAAGACGCTCTCGGGCAGCTTCTCGATCCGCAACCCGCATCTGGAAGCGCTCCTCGTCGACAAGGCGAAGAACAGCGACAATATCTGGAACTCGATCCTCGAACGCGGCGGCAGCGTCCAGCACCTCGACTTCCTGACCCAGGACGAAAAGGACTGCTTCAAGACCAGCTTCGAGATCGACCAGCGCTGGCTGCTCGAACTCTCGGCCGATCGCACCCCGTACATCGATCAGGCGCAGTCGCTGAACCTGTTCATCCCGGCGGACGTCGAGAAATGGGACCTGCTGATGCTCCACTACCGCGCGTGGGAACTCGGCATCAAATCGCTCTATTATCTCCGCTCGAAATCGGTGCAGCGCGCCGGCTTCGCGGGCGGGGTCGAGGCCGACAACACCGCCGAGGCGCCGGTTTATGAATTGCAGACCACCGATTACGATGAATGCCTGGCTTGTCAGTGAATAGAACCCCTCTCCCCTTGTGGGAGAGGGAGGGGCCCGTCGCCGCGTGAGCGGCGATGGGAGGGTGAGGGAGCGAGGCAAACGTGCCGACCTCCCTTGGTGGACGACCGAACGAGCGCGCCAGCTCCGCCGTAACTCCACCGATGCCGAGAAGCGCATGTGGCGCGCCTTGCGGGAGACTTTCCCTCTCGCAAAGTTCCGCCGCCAGCAAGCTCTCGGACCCTATTTCGCCGATTTCGCATCGCACGCCGCGCGGCTGGTGATCGAGATCGACGGAGGACAGCATGGCGACGCGGTCGCCTATGACGAAGCGCGATCCCGCTTCATCACGGGCGAAGGTTATCGGGTAATCCGGTTTTGGAATGATGACGTGATGACGAATATCGAGGGAGTGCTGGCGCAGATTGACGCCGCTCTCACCCCCTCACCCTCCCAAGGCTGACGCCTTGGGCCCCTCCCTCTCCCACAAGGGGAGAGGGAAAATTGGACCGAATTTGCGACTGGAGTTTGAGATGCCCCTTCTAGAAGCCCGCAACACCTACAAGCCCTTCGAATACCCCTGGGCGTTCGATTTCTGGAAGCGCCAGCAGCAGATCCACTGGGTGCCCGAGGAAGTGCCGCTGGGCGAGGATTGCCGCGACTGGGCGCAAAAGATCAGCGACCATGAACGCAACCTGCTCACCCAGATTTTCCGCTTCTTCACCCAGGCCGATATCGAGGTGCAGGATTGCTACCACGACAAATATGGCCGCGTGTTCAAGCCGACCGAAATCAAGATGATGCTGACCGCGTTCAGCAACATGGAAACCGTGCATATCGCGGCGTACAGCCACCTGCTCGACACCATCGGCATGCCCGAAAGCGAATATGGCATGTTCCTCGAATATGACGAGATGCGCGCCAAGCATGACTATATGCAGCAGTTCGGCGTCGACAATGACGAGGATATCGCGCGCACCCTCGCGATGTTCGGCGGCTTTACCGAAGGCTTGCAGCTCTTCGCCAGCTTCGCGATGCTGATGAACTTCCCGCGCTTCAACAAGATGAAGGGCATGGGCCAGATCGTCAGCTGGTCGATCCGCGACGAAAGCCTGCATTGCGAAGGCATCATCAAGCTGTTCCACACCTTCACCAAGGAACGCGACTGCCTGACCAAGGCGGTGAAGGAAGACATCATCGACACCTGCCAGAAAACGGTGCGGCTCGAGGATGCGTTCATCGACCTGGCGTTCGAACAGGGCCCCGTCCCCGGCATGACGCCCAAGGAAATCAAGCGCTACATCCGCTACATCGCCGACTGGCGCCTCGGCCAGCTGGGGTTCGCGCCGATCTACATGATCGAGGAACACCCGCTCCCCTGGCTCGCCCCGCTGCTCAACGGCGTCGAGCACGCCAACTTCTTCGAAACCCGCGCGACCGAATATAGCAAGGGCGCGACGCGCGGCGAGTGGAACAATGTCTGGTCCAGCTTCGACAACCGCAAGAAAGCCAAGGCGAACGACGACCTCGCCCCGGTGATCACCGCCGAAACCGACGGCGAGGATATGTTCGCGAAGGCAGGGATCGCGGCAGAGTAAGATAAACCCCCTCCCGCTTGCGGGAGGGGCAGCGAAACTTGCCAGCTTGCTGGCTTAGTGTAGCGGGGTGGGCAAGGACGCCGACAGTTTCGGCTTCTGAACAAGGTGATACTGGAGCAACGCAAGCAGATCGGAAGGGCGCAGAATGAGCATTTCTCCTGAACCCGTCGCGGTTCGCTTCGACGACGACAGCTTCTGGGTCGATCTGGAGGACGGTCGCACCCTGGGCATTCCGCTTGCCTGGTTCCCGCGCCTCCTCCACGCCACTCCCGCCCAACGCGAAGCCGTTTCGCTCAGCCGCGCCGGACTGCATTGGGAAGAGATCGACGAAGACATCTCCATCGCCGGCCTGATCGCCGGCCGCGGCGACCAGACACGCAACCGGAAAGAAGCCGCATGACCGAAAAACAGAAACTCATCATCCTCAGCCAGCCGCAGCGTTCGACGCTCGAAGGCCTGTCGAACCGCCGCCCCCAACTCCCCACCGATCCGATCCGCGACGAACTCGTCACGCTGGGACTGGTGGTGAAACAGGGCGCCAAATGGGCGCTGACCCCGCAGGGCAAGAAGGTGCTGGCGGCAAGCTCAAACCGGCGCAATGCGGGCGGGTTTTCGGTTTGAGGCAACTACCGATAAAAGGGGCTGGCAGGCTACAATAAAGCATGAGCGCATTTTTTCTACAGGTCCCCGAGTTGGAGTTTGCATCAGGCCGCATTGCAATTATACTGGAAGTGATATATGTCGTCCGTTGAACGCCGCTACAAGCTCATCGTCGATGGGCATGTCAGTGGTGATTTGGCGCAGGTTCGAACCAAGGATCGATATGCATTTGCGAAGCTCTATGTCTTTCTCGAAGAACTCAAGGGCAGTATCGATGATTGTGCCAAATTGGCTGATGAACATTTCGCTGACGAAACAATCGAAAACATATCTCCATTTTGGTTTCTCCAAGACAGGAAATACAATGTGTTTCGCCTCAAATTGGTAGAAATACATGGCTGGCGAATACTCACAGCCGCGGACCACCGAAATCGGGAAATTGCAATTTTGGCGATCATGGAACGATCCCAAGATTACCAAAATGATCCGAAACTAATTGAAAGATTAAAAGCGAGCTATGAGAAACTCGGTTTCTACCGCTTCGGTCACTAGACGCCGCACTTGGAACATCGACACGGTTCGCAGTGCACGGATGTGGCAAAAGTTTGACCTTGCCAAATTTGATAGCGTACCTGACGGATTCATATCCCTCGACGCCCTTCTTGATGAATACCGAGATTCCGTGACTCGCGATGAGCTTTGCGCTGCAAGGCGGGATTCGGCGGAGGCCAAACCCAAAGGTCTAGCTAAACTGAGACTACAAGCAGGAATGAGCCAAGCCGACCTTGCGGACTTAGTGGGAACGTCTCAGCCAAGGCTCTCCAGCTGGGAATCGCGTAACGAGAAACCTTCTTTTGAAAATATTCAAAAACTATCCGCTGCACTCGACGTAGATTTTAATGCCCTTTTCGAGGCGCTCTCATGACGAACATTAGGGTAAGCATGTTTGCTTGTGAGGATATAAGATGGGAGGCAAACGGCACGCCGATGATACTTGGCCTTATGTCTCCCATTTTTCATCCGGTTGAATATCCTTTGACCATGGAACGAATGCACGTTGTTACTATAATTAGGATCAGCAAGGAAATATCAGAAATCACTGCCAAGCTGACTATGAAATGGGATAGAAAGTCAAATATTGTTGATGAAGAAAAATCAAGATCATTCTCTGTTGAATATAGCCGCAATGAAGATGACAACGACCTAGATTTTGACTGGTCAGTTTTTTCAAATCTTGCGCTAGATAATTTGGAATTTGACGAAGGAGATATCTTGGAGTTCAAATTCGAGGCAGGAGATTGTTCCGATTTTATCAAAATAAAGGCTGGGAGCCTGATGGAGATTGAATCCTAAAAGCACCGGATTTGATCTGGGGTCCATCGCCGCCCTAGTTTCCACCCCATGCACGCCGACTTCCCGCCTGCGTCTACATCACGGCGAGCGCACGGCACGGCACGCTCTACACCGGCGTCACCTCGCACCTGATCCAGCGCATCGCCCAGCACCGCGACGGCAGTTTCGACGGCTTCACCAAACGCTATGGCGTCAAAACGCTCGTCTGGTTCGAACGCGCCGGGATGATGCACGCCGCGATCACGCGCGAGAAGCCGATCAAGAGCTGGCAGCGCAAGTGGAAGATCGCGTTGATCGAGGCGGCGAACCCGGAATGGCGCGATCTGGCCGAGGAATTGGGGTTGCCGCCGTTGGGGGGGTAGCGCCGAACCTTTACACGGTCCCCTCGTTCGTCATGCCGGACTTGATCCGGCATCCATTCCTGCCTCGCCGCATGGATCCCGGATCAAGTCCGGGATGACGAGGAGGCGCAATTCTTCGTGCCTTTGTGCCTTTATGTGAAATCAAAAATCGCCAGCATCAGACCGGAGCACCGCACCCCAGCCCACACGCTCACCCCCCCAAATCCTATTTCGAACACCCCACCTCAAAAACCCCTTTCCTACATTATTCCCATATGCTCCAAACTGGCAGATGAGCCACATCGCCCCCATCCCTTCGCCCGACGCGGCCGCCGCCGCCGTCCCCGCATCCACCCCCGCGCTCGACGCACATGGCCACGACCCCGCCGCTTACGACTGGGTGCCGGTGCTGAAAAAGCGCCGCAAGGATGGCTGGTCGCCCGATAAACAGCGCGCGTTTATCGAGACGCTGGCTGATAGCGGCTCGGTCGCCACCGCGACGCGGCAGGTCGGCATGTCCGAATCCTCCGCCTATCGCCTGCGCCGGTCGCCGGGCGCGGAGGCATTCGACCGCGCCTGGTCCGCGGCGATCGATGCGGCGTCGAAGAGATTGCTCGACGCCGCGTTCGAACGCGCGCTGGTCGGCAGCGAAGAGCCGGTGTTCGACCGCGACGGCAACCGCGTCGGCCGCCGCCTGCGCCACAGCGACCGGTTGCTGATGTTCCTGATCCGCGCCTATGGCCCCGACCGCTTCCGTGAGGGCGCCGCGGCACCCGCCCCTGCCGCGACCCCGGTCGCCGAGGCGCTTGTCCACCTCCATCCCGAACCGCCCGCCGCGCCCGCGGCGCTGATGGCGCCCGACGATCTTGCGGTGGCGTTAGAGGTTACCGATCTGTGCGACGGCGAACTGCCGCGCTGGTATCGCGACGATGCGGACACAGCGCTGGTGCCTCCCGCGACCCCGCCCGTGGGGGCGGCGTGGGATGAGGCTGACCTTTCCTGAACTTTGACGCGTGCACCGCGTCGTTGGGCTGAACTTTGCTGAACTTTGGCGCGCAGCCCGCCTAATTCAGTACCGATCCGCTCGGAAATCCGCGCACCCCCGCGACCGCGAACATCACCCCGCCGCGCACCGCCTCGGGCGCATCCGCCAGCAGCGCCAGCTTGACCAGCTCGCGCGTCACTTCGCTGTCGTCGTCGACGACCAGCCGCAGCGATTCGATACCGATTTCATTGCGCGAGATCACGACATCGCGGATCAGGCTCAGCGGCCAGCTGTCCGAACTGCCGCGGTACAGCCGCGCGCCGTCGTGAAAGATATACGCCTCGCGCTGCCGCCACAGCCGGTGGAAATGCACCAGCCCCAGCGCCGCTGCCACGATCAGCGCGGTCACGATCAGATTGCCGAACAGGATGCTGCGGATGATCTCACCCGCCTGCTCGCCCTGCGCCTGCCGGATCAGCAAGCCGACCAGCGCCAGCGCGCACAGCAATTGCCCCGCCGCCAGCGGCTTCGCCTGTAACCGCCCGATCACGACTATCCTGTGGTCCCACCGCGCCATCGCCGCGCCTATAGCCATCGCCGCCGCGCAGCGCCAGTCGCGGCCCGTATCTGACATGAAAATGGCCCGCTCCGAGGGACGCGGGGAGCGGGCCAGTTTCGGGGCCGACGCGCGCTATCGCGCACCCAACCCCGGATGATCGTGCCGGTTATTCGGCCTCTTCGAACAGGCCGACCGCGGTCGCACCGGTCGCCGACAAGCGGATCGTGTCGCCTTCGACGGCCGCGACCAAGCCGGCGGGCAGGTAGTGATGCTTGCCGTCGGCGCTGTCGCTCTTCGCCATCTTGATCCGCTCGCCATCGAGACGATCGACCGTCCCGACATGGACGCCGTCGGCGCCGATAATCGTCATATGTTCCTTGATCGCGCTATGGTCATGCTCAGCCATCGTCATTCTCCTTGCCGCTTTGCGGGACAGCCCGCGAAGGTCTTGCCAGATACGCCCCGCGGCGGCGTTCGATCCCGACCCGCCGACGAGCCGCCCGAAAGCCGCGCCGCTTCCCAAGCGCCGCGCAAAGGCCTAGCCTGCATACCATGCGCTTTTCCGCTGCCTTTGTCGCCATCCTGTTGCTCGCCATGCCGCTGCCCGCCATCGCCTGTTCGGTTGCGCCGGGATACCGCGTCCCGACGAACATCGAGCTGGTCGCCGACGCCGACCTGATCCTGCTCGCCACGGTGTCGGAGGGCGATTTCGCGCCCGACAGCACCTCCGAACAGCAGATCGAGGTCCAGCCGCTGGCGGCGATCAAGGGCGAAATGCCGACCGGCCCGCTCGCGATGCCGGGATCGATCGCCAGCGGCGAAGAAGCGCTGCTCAGCAATCCCTACGAACTGAAGGACGCGCATCCGCAAAGCCTGGCGGGTGCGTGCAATCGCTACACCTTCCCGCGCGGCTCGCGCGTGTTGTTCTTCCTGAAATGGCAGGGCGATCATTGGCGCGCCGCGGGCGGACCGTTCAGCCGCTGGGCCGAAGATGTGCTGACCGACGAAGCCCCGTGGTTGCAAGTCGTCCGCCTCTATGCCGAAGCCGCGGTACTACCCGCCGGCGACCGCACCGCTTACCTGACCGCGCGCCGCGACGAATATGCTGCCGAGCGCGACAATCCGGTGGCGCAACTGATCGCCGCCGACATCGCCCGCCAACTCGCCGGACCCAACGCGCCGCTGCGCGAGAAATTGCCGCCGGCTCTCGACGAAGCCGCAGACCAGTGATCGGATGGTAGCCTCACCAATCACGCGGCGGCGGCGAGCACCTTCTTCTCGATGACGCGAATGAACACCTCAGGATCCTGCGCACCGGGGATCAGCATCCGGCCGTCCAGGATGAAGGCCGGGACGCCGGTAATATTCTGGTCGGCCCAATAGGCTTCTTCCGTGCGAACCATCTCGCCAAACTCGCCCGATGCCAGGATCGAGGCGGCACGGCCGCGGTCGAGCCCGACCGACGCGGCGACGTCGGCCAGCACGCCATGATCGCTGACGTCGCGATTGTCGGTGAAATGCGCCGCAAACAGCGCCAGCTTCAGCGCCGTCTGCACGCCCGTCGCTGCCGCCTGCTCAGGCTCTTCCAGCGCCCCCGCCCATGTCAGAAGACGGTGTGCGTCGAAACTGTTGCGCATCCGGAATTCGGGGCCGCGGTTAAAGACAAAGCCGAGGTCGGCCGCAATGCCCGCCATCTTTCCGCTGTTCGCGCGGCTCTGTTCGACGGTTATGCCATATTTGCGCATCACATGCTCGGCGGCATCCTCGCCCTCGGGCGGCATGTCGGGATTGAGCTCGAACGGGTGCCACTGAACGCGGAAGTCCAGCCGACCTTCGAAATGCGTCATCACGCTCTGAAATTTCAGCCAGCCGATGATGCACCAGGGACACATCACGTCGGACACGATATCGACGCTCAGACGCGGCACGCTCGGTTCGGCCAACGAAAATCTCCTGCCCGTCACGCCCCGTCGGGTGACCGGCGATCCTTGCCCGTGCGCCGGTCGTCCTTGCGACGCTCCGGCCCCTTGAAATCGGGATCGTCGGCGACGCGCCTTTCGGCCGACCGCCTGTCCGAACGCGCCCGCTTGTCATCCTCGGCTGTCATACGCCCCTCCACCAGATAAGGAAAAGAAGCGACCCGGCAGCGATGTGGTCACAAAATGACTAAAAAGACAAGAACAGCGCCCTGTCCGCTTGGCCTAGACGCGACTCTATGCCGCGATATTGTCCGCCCCCCCCGCGTTGAACGCGGAATCCGGGACCGTCGCGGGTCGCGACAGCGCCCACCAACTAGCCAGCATCAGCACGACCGTCAGCGCCTCAACAATCATCGCCTGGATGATGCCCCAATTGGTCGGATCGCCCATGGCGGCGCCGATCAGACGGCCAGCGAACGCGGTGCCAAACAGCGCCGCTGGAACCAGCAAGGCGCGCACCCAGCCCGGAACCAGTGCGCCCAGCACCGCCGCGCCCGACGCAACGATGAAGAAGGCTGATAAATCGGCGCGCAGCGTATTGATCGCAACCCCGGTGATCGCAAAGTTGAAGGTTTCGGAATAGCTCGCCGGATCGAACAGCCCCCGCAAACCGACGATCGCAAAAAAGGCGGCCCACAGAAGCACCGCGCCGCGCCAGATCCAGTTGGTCATGATTGTCTCCCCGTTGCTGTCGTCCAAGCTGAACCAACAGGCGGGAATGTCAATGGTTGCACCGGCTTATCGTGCGTCGGCGGCAAAGGTCTCTTCGATCCAGCCGCCGCCCAGCACGCGGCTTTCGTCCGCCGCATCGTAAAGCACCGCGGCCTGTCCCGGCGCGACGCCATATTCGGCGTCGTTGAAGATCAGCCGGTCGCCGACCACGCGCGCCGGTACGGGCCGCGCCATGCTGCGCACCTTCGCGAATACCTCGCGGCCATCGACCGCCGCCAGCCAGTTCGCTTCGCCCAGCCGCGCCGCCGATACCGCAAGCGCGCGGCGCGGCCCGACGATCACCTGCTTGGCCGCGGCGTCAAGCCGCACGACATAGAGCGGCTCGGCCTGCCCGCCGATCTCGATCCCGCGGCGCTGGCCGACGGTGTAGTGGATCAGTCCCTTGTGCGCGCCCAGCACCGTGCCATCGATATGGACAATCTCGCCCTGGTCATCGGCCTCAGGACGCAACTTGCGCACCAGTGTCGCGTAATCTCCGTCCGGGACAAAACAGATGTCCTGACTGTCGGGCTTGCCCGCAACACCCAGCCCCATGTCGCGCGCGATTTCGCGCACGACGCTTTTTTCCATCCCGCCCAGCGGAAAGCGCAGGAAATCGAGCTGATCCTGCGTTGTCGCAAACAGGAAATAACTCTGGTCGCGCGCGGGATCGACCGCGCGGTGCAGTTCGGCACCGTTCGGTCCCATCATGCGCCGGACATAATGGCCGGTCGCAAGGCAGTCGGCTCCAAGCTCTTTGGCCAGCGCAAACAGGTCGGTAAACTTCACGCCCATGTTGCAACGCACGCAGGGGATCGGCGTTCGCCCGTTCAGATATTCGTCCGCAAACTGATCGATCACGGTGTCGCGAAACCGGCTTTCATGGTCATAGACGTGATGCGCAAAGCCCAGCCGGTCGGCGACCGCGCGCGCGTCTTTGATGTCCTGTCCGGCGCAGCAGGCGCCGACACGCTTCGCCTTGGCGCCATGATCATACAGCTGGAGGGTGACCCCGATCACTTCGGCGCCTGACCGCGCCGCGAGCGCGGCGACCACGCTCGAATCGACTCCGCCCGACATCGCGACGACGATTCGCCGATCTTTCAGCGGTATCGCCAGCTGGAAGTCAGCCTGGGCAAGCCCGGCAGAAGAAATCATCGTCGCCATGATGCGCGTCATCTAGGGATGCAAAGCCAAAAAAGCCAGCTTTTCCGCCGCTCGTGTCAAGATATTGACGGGGGTTAAGCTTCGCTAACAAGGCATGAAATGGGCATTTACGTGACCTTAGGCGGTTCGCGCTAGACCGGCGTTATGAACATGGCCCCGTCCGAATTTCCGCGCCTTGCCGGCGCAGCCAGCCTGTCAAAACCGGGCTTTGACATCATCTTGGCGGTGTCGAGCGCGCGGCAGGCAGCGCAGCCGACCGTAAGGTTGCTGCGTGCTCAGGCGAGTCGTCAAGCACATGGCGCAACGCTTAACGCGCTGCGCCAAATGCTGGGTGGAAAGGGGCGTACCCAGGAACAAAAGACCACGCGCATCATTCGTTTCTTCGACCTGTCGGACGGGGTGAACGCTTTGCCCGAAACTATGAATGACCTGTTTACCAGAGGATTTCAGCCGATGTTGAGTCCCTCCGATTTAGAGACAAATGCGTCGGACAAATTCCCCCCCGACGTCGAAACCATGGAATGAATATGATCGAGAATCAGAAAATCCGTCCGGCTCAGGTCATCGGCCCCCTTGGCGAACCGCTGACGATCGACTCGCTGCCGCCGCCATCGACGACCCGCTGGGTCGTGCGCCGCAAGGCCGAGGTTGTTGCGGCGGTCAATGGCGGCCTGCTCAGCGTCGATGAAGCGTGCGAACGCTACAGCCTGACGCTTGAAGAATTTGCCAGCTGGCAGCGGTCGATTGATCGCAGCGGCATGCCAGGGCTGCGCGTCACGCGCATCCAGCACTACCGCGATCTCTACGAGCGCCAACAGCGCTTCTGATCGCGCTCGCGCGAAACATCCGACCAAAGAGGGCGCTACGGCGTCCTCTTTTTTGCCTGCCGCGCATATAATCCGCCCGTACGATCCGAAAATTCTGACCCGTTTCGGCTATTTGACGTTTTCGTTGCAACCCTATCGTTCACCCCGCGTTAAGCCCCGGAGTCAACTTTGGGAGTCACTCGATTATGCGTAAGATGTTCATTACCCTCGCTGCCACTTCGGCCCTCGCTCTTGGCGCTTGCCAGAGCCCCGCTGCCGACAAGGTCGAAGATCAGGCCGAAGCACAGGCTGAAGTGATCGACGATCAGGCCGATGCCATGCCCGAAGGCCCCGCCAAGGAAGCCATGGAAAACAAGGCTGATGTCGTCGAAGAAATGGGCGAAGAAAAGGCCAACGCCATGGACGACAACGGCGAAATCGCTCCGTCGGAAACCGGCGTCGGCGACACGCAGAAGAAATAATACTGCCGTCCCTAAACAGGCAGGGTGAAGGGCGCTGGAACATAGTTCCGGCGCCCTTTGTCGTGGGTGGCAGCTTTTTCCCTCATGTCGAACCGCGTGTGACGCCCGTCACCACTTTGTAATCCTATCCCCGCTATGGGGGGCAGCGTGGCAGAGCGTTTTGGCGTTATTGTGCCACGGCCTACCCTCCCGGCGCCGGTAGCGACCCCCGGCGGCGGGAGGGACTAGGCAGCGCCTTTCGTACCGGGGTCGAGCGCACGCAGGACATCCTGCACCCCCGGCGCTTCGGTATCGGCGCGGAGCGCTGCCAGCCCTGACGCCACTTCGAGCCGATATTCGGCCACCCCGGCCGACTCTCCGGTCCATTCGGCATTGAGCGATTTGACCAATCGCTTCGCGGCAGCATTTTCCGACAATATATGGACGTCGAGCACAGCCAGCCCCTCCGACAGACAGTGGACAAGCAGCGCCGCGGTCATCATCCGCGCCAGCCCCTGCCCCTGAAATTCATCGACTACGGCGACCGAAAACTCGCCCGCGCGGCCGCCATCACGATAACGCACCGCATGAACCGCACCGATCGCCGGTTGCCCCTCGCATTCGGTGCAGATCGCTCCCCATGCGATATGGTGATGGCCATCGACATCGACCAGCCGCTCGATCACCGCATCGGGCAGGACCGGAACGGGCGAGAAAAAGCGAAGATAGCGCGATTCCGCGGACAATTTGGCGATGCCGTCGCGCAGCAATTGCTCATCGTCCGGCGTGATCGTGCGCAGGCACACCACGGTCCCGTCGTTCAGCGCGCTATGCACTGCGATATCCTCGATCGCCTTGGCCCGTCGTGGCGCCTGTCCGTCCGTCGCGGTCATCGCGGCCTCCCAGTTGGGTCATGATAGGCACCGCAAGCCCGGCTGGCAAATGCCGTTCGTTGCGGATCGTTATCGCGATGTGGGCGCAGCGACGGACCGTCCCAGCGCTGTCAAGATTGCGCCGCGCTGCTTCGCCCAGCTGACGCTGTCGGGCGCGATCAGTTCGACATGACCTTCGCCGGCGGTTATTTCCATCGGCACCGTCACGCCGCGGTTTGCCATTGCGCTGCTGTAAGCGGCGCCGGTCGCGGGCGGGGTTACATGATCGCGGTCGTTGTTGAACTGCAGTTCGCGCGCGCTGCCGAGCGGCATTTCTGGGGGCGAGGTGCGGGCATAGTCGCCGCGCGCCATCGCTGCCGGGGCGTCAGCGCCGCACGCATGGCCGGTGCTGGCCGCGCCCGCGCGCAGGTCGGGGAGCCCGCCCTGGCTAATGGCGAGATCGATGCGGATCGGATTCGCGCCGCGCAGCGCATCGTCCGCCGCCAGCGCCGGGCGCCGCGCCAGCCACAGCGCCAGATGGCCGCCGGCGCTATGCCCGATGGCAATCCGGGTCCCGCCGGTGTCAAAGCCATGCTTCGCCCCCTCGACCATGAACAGGTCGGCGGCGCGGGCGACGTCTTCATAGGTTCCCGGCATCCCGCCGCCGCGGTCGACGCCGCGATATTCGATGTTCCACACCCCGACCCCGTGCGACCGCAAATCGTCAGCGATCCAGTTCATGATGTCCCGCTCCGCCACCGACGTCTGCCAGCAGCCGCCGTGGATCATGATCACCGCGGGGTTCGGTCCCTGCCCCTTCGGCACCCACACATCGACGATCTGCAACGCATCCTCGCCATAGCGGACGGTCGCGTCGGGCGCCGGTTTGGCGCGGGTCAGCAGGTCGGGCCAGGTCATGATCGGCTTGTCGCGCACCGCGCGCTCTCCCTTCACTGGCCCGACGACTGCCGGAGCGCAGGCGGCGAGCAGCAACGCCAGCCCGGCCACCGCACCTTTGCCAAACGTGATCAGGCGTCGTCCCCCATCCGCAGCGCGGCGATGAACGCCTCCTGCGGGATGTTGACGTTGCCATATTCGCGCATCCGCTTTTTGCCCTCTTTCTGCTTTTCGAGCAGCTTCTTCTTGCGGGTCGCGTCGCCGCCATAGCATTTGGCGGTCACGTCCTTGCGCAGCGCGGCGATGGTTTCGCGGGCGATCACCTTGCCGCCGATCGCGGCCTGGATCGGGATCTTGAACATGTGGCGCGGGATCAGATCTTTGAGCCGCTCGCACATGCCGCGGCCGCGCACCTCGGCGGTGCCGCGGTGGACGATCATCGACAGCGCATCGACCGGCTCGTTGTTGACGAGGATGCTCATCTTGACGAGGTCGCCGGGGCGGTGGCCGATCTGGTGATAGTCGAATGACGCATAGCCGCGGCTGATGCTCTTGAGCCGGTCATAGAAATCGAACACGACTTCGTTGAGCGGCAGTTCGTAGGTGATCTGGGCGCGGCCACCGACATAGGTCAGGTTCTTCTGCACCCCGCGGCGATCCTGGCACAGCTTCAGGATCGACCCGAGATATTCGTCGGGGACATAAATCACCGCCTCGATCCACGGCTCCTGGATCTCGTCGATGCGGTTGGGGTCGGGCATGTCGGCGGGGTTGTGGAGCTCGATCTCCTTCGCCGCCTCGTTCTTGGTATGGCCGAGCTTGAGCTTGTACACCACCGACGGCGCGGTGGTGATCAGGTCGAGGTCGTACTCGCGGGTCAGCCGCTCCTGGATGATCTCGAGGTGGAGCAAGCCAAGGAAGCCGCAGCGGAAGCCAAAGCCGAGCGCCGCGCTGCTCTCCATCTCGAAGCTGAACGACGCGTCGTTGAGGCGCAGCTTCTGGATGCTTTCGCGCAATTTCTCGAAGTCGTTGGCGTCGGTCGGGAACATGCCGCAGAACACGACCGGCTGGACTTCCTTGAACCCCGGCAGCGCCGCCGCCGCGGGGCGCTTGGCGTCGGTCACGGTGTCGCCGACGCGCGCCTGTGCGACGTCCTTGATCTGCGCAGTGATGAAGCCGATTTCGCCCGGACCCAGCTCGGCAAGCTGCTCGATCTTGGGCGTGAAACAGCCGACGCGGTCGATCAGGTGGGTGGTCCCCGCCTGCATGAACTTGATCTGCTGGCCTTTTTTCAGCACCCCGTCGATGACGCGGATCAGGATGACGACGCCCAGATAGGGGTCGTACCAGCTGTCGACGAGCATCGCGGTCAGCGGTGCATTGGCGTCGCCCTTCGGCGGTGGGATGCGGGTGACGATCGCCTCGAGCGCTTCCTCAATCCCGATTCCCGATTTGGCCGAGGCGAGCACGGCATTGTCGGCGGGCAGCCCGATGATATCCTCGATCTCGGCCTTCACCTTGTCGACGTCGGCGGCGGGCAGGTCGATCTTGTTGATCACCGGCACGATTTCATGGTCGTGCTCGATCGACTGATAGACGTTGGCCAGCGTCTGCGCCTCGACCCCCTGCGCCGCGTCGACGACCAGCAACGCGCCCTCGCACGCCGCCAGCGACCGCGACACTTCATAGGCGAAGTCGACATGGCCCGGGGTGTCCATCAGGTTGAGCTCATAGGTCTCGCCATCATGCGCCTTATATTTCAGGCGCACCGTCTGCGCCTTGATGGTGATCCCGCGCTCTTTTTCGATGTCCATATTGTCGAGCACCTGCGCCGACATTTCGCGCGCGGTCAGCCCGCCGGTGAACTGAATCAACCGGTCGGCGAGCGTCGATTTGCCATGATCGATATGCGCGATGATGGAGAAGTTACGGATGTGGGACATGGGCGTGGTCATGCGGGCGCGTTAGCAGGGGAAATGCGCGCTGTCAGCAGGCTCTTAAAGCCACAAAAGCCCCGCATGAGGGCATCGGATTTGTGTCCTTTGTGGCTTTAGCGATCCAAAGTTCAGGAAAGTTCAGCCCAATGTGTGTCTGTTTTGACCCCAGATCGCCAAGGGCCCCCCCGGCAGGCGGAAGTTGTCAAACTTGTCACCGCATCGACCCCGGAAACAAAGGGTTGGCGGTCGGGCATGGCGCAAAACGTCGCCAAGGTTGCCCAGCGCGGCGGGGGCGGGAAAGATCGTAAAGGTCGCGCGCGGCCGCGATGTATGGCGCGCGGGGAAGCAGCGGATTCGGACGAGTCAAAGAGCCAGATCGAGAGGGTGGCATGGCGGAATAATGTAGGAAAGCGGTTTTTCACGCGGAGACGCGGAGGGCGCGGAGGAGGAGGAAGATGGCCTCTCGCAAAGGCGCGAAGGCGCGAAGATTTTGCGTGCAGCGTTGGGCGGCGGCATGACGAGGCGGGGAGATATTCTTGAGCCAGCAACTGATTAACGAGTATCGCGCCGAACTCGACCGGCTGCGCGCCGTGTCGGGCAGCCGCCGCGAAAGCGTGTTGCGCGAGGCGTTCAAGGATTTGCTCAAGCGTTGGGGCAAGACGCACGACCTGCAATTCATCGCCGAGCATGACATCGTCACCAAGGCGATGAACCGCATCTATGTCGATGGAGCGCTGCTCCACAGCCTGCGCGTCCCCTTTGGCTATTGGGAGGCGAAGGATGAGAGCGACGATCTGGAAAAAGAGATCGAGGCGAAGTTCCGCAAGGGATATCCGCGCGACAATATCATATTTACCGACGATGCCACCGCCGTGCTGTGGCAGGACGGCGCCGAGGTCATGCGCGCCCATATGCAGGCTGACGACGACAGCCTGCTGAAATTGCTCGCGCGCTTTTTCGCGCACGAGCGGCAGGAGGTTGCCGATTTCAACAAGGCGGTGAAACAGTTCGCCACCGACCTGCCCGAGATTTTGAAAGCGCTGCGCGAACGGATCGCCGAAAAGCGCGCCGCCAGCCGCGAATTTTCCGCCGCCGAAGCGGCGTTCCTGCAGCACGCGCGCGACGCGATCAATCCGATCGTGAGCGAGGAGGATGTGCAGGAAATGCTGATCCAGCATGTCCTGACCGAAGATATTTTTGCCAAGGTTTTCGACAACCCCGATTTCCACCAGCACAATAATATCGCCGCCGAACTGAAGAAGGTCGAGGATGCGTTGTTCGGGCACGGCGAAAAGCAGCAGCTCTTGCGCGCACTCGCTCCTTATTATTCGGGCATCGCCAGCACCGCCGCGTTGATCCAGAGCCATTCGGAAAAACAGGGATTTCTGAAGGCGCTCTACGAGGATTTTTACAAGGCGTACAACAAGAAGGCCGCCGACCGGCTGGGCGTCGTTTATACGCCGGGCGAGATTGTGCGGTTCATGATCCGCAGCGCCGACTGGCTGTGCGAAAAGCATTTCGGCAAGAATCTGGAGGATCAAGGCGTTGAGATCCTCGACCCCGCGACCGGCACCGGCACCTTCATCGTCGAGCTGCTGGAATATTTTCGCGGCAACCACGACAAGCTGCGCCGCAAGTACAAGGAAGAGCTGCACGCCAATGAGGTGGCGATCCTGCCCTATTATGTGGCCAATCTGAACATCGAGGCGACATATCAGGCGATCACCGGCCAGTTCGCCGAGTTCGAAAATCTGTGCTTTGTCGACACGCTGGACAATGTCGACGGGCTGGGCATCCATTCGGGATATCAGTTCGACTTGCTCGGCAGCCTGAGCGTCGATACGGTGGCGATTACCGAGGCGATGAAGGCGCTGGACCGGAGCGGGTGGGCGGCAGCGGAATAGCCGGGCTTCGCGGCTGTCTTGCATTGCGCCTTTGCGCCTTTGCGTGAGATTATTTGGTGGGTTGGGGTTTGATCCTCCCTGTCGCGTAGCGATGGGGAGGTGGCAGCGCGTAGCGCTGACGGAGGGGCTTTGGCGCTGCCGTCGCCGCCCCTCCACCATTCGCTTCGCGAACGGTCCCCCTCCCCATGGCTTCGCCACAGGGAGGATTAGCGGGCCAGCCACCGCCTGCAATCGTCCCGGACCCGCGCATCGTGATCGCGCATCCCCCGCTCCAGCACCGCTGCCCGGCCCTCGCCCTCTGCCACCGCCGCCAGCGCGGCGATGGCGTTCGCGCGGACTCTCTGGACGGGGTGCGTCTGGGCGATATGGTCGGTGATGCCGTGCGCCTCGGCGCTCAGGTGGACGGCGCATCGTAGGAGCAGTTCGCCGCTGGTCAGCGTCGGGCGGCGGGCTATGGTGGGGGGCTGGCCCGCGCGCTCGCCCGCTTCGCGGCCCAGATCGACGATATATTGGTCGCGCCAGGGGACGTGCTCGCCCTCGTCCATGATGTTCAGGCTGACCGACAGGCTGGACGGCGGGTGCTGGCAATGGAGGTCGCGGTGGGCGCGATAGAGGCGCATCTGGCCTTCGCCAAGCTGGCTGCGCCCGGTGAAGGTCAGGTTGAGCGGCTCGCCGTGGCGGCCGTCGATCGCCTCTGGATCGACCTCCCAATCATCGCTGACATAGCCGGGGCCGAAATAGCCGATGGTGAGGAAGTTGAAATTATGGTCGTGCGCGACGCCGTAGGAGAAGGCGGCGGCGCCGCTGGCCCGATAGGCGGCGTCGGTCGCGGCCGGCCAGATATTGGCGCGCAGATACCAGCCGCGCGGGCTGCGGTGGAGGAGGATGACCTGCGCCGAATAGCGGTTCGCGGGCTGTGGGTCGGCGGCGTCGGATCGGAGCGCGGCGATGAGGTGGTCGGCGAGGAAGTCGCGGTTTTGGGCGAGGCCGGCGAGGAGGGTGGCGCAGCGTTGGATGCTGGCTTCGTCGGTAAGGTCGACGCCGTGCTGGTCGAGCTGGGCAGTGACTTCGGTCAGGGTGAGTGCGGGACCGGGGAGCGGGGTTATGGCGCGGGGCATAGGGGGCTTTCTGCTCCCCTCCCGCAGGCGGGAGGGGTTGGGGGTGGGGGTGCGGCGGTGCGGTCGTGCCCACCCCGCTGCGACTAGCGAACGAGTTCGCAAGTCTCGCTGCCCCTCCCGCTTGCGGGAGGGGGTTGGAGGAGCGCCAGCGTGGCTTTTGCCGCGGCGCGCACTTCGGGGTGCGGGTCATCCGCAGCCATCGCAGCGAGCGGGGCGCGGGCGGCGGTGGGGGCTAGCGCGATGAGCTCGCGCATGGCGTGCCAGCGGGCGGCGAAGTCGGGGCTCTGCGTCTCGGCCTCGAACAACGGCGCGGCGTCGGGGCGGCCGAGGTGGCGGAGCAGGGTCAGCGCCATGGCGCGAAAGCTGCTGTCGCGGCGCGAGGCGCTGACGTGGAGGAGGCGGCCGGTGGCGGGGTCGTAGCTGCGGATCGGCAGCGCCGATGGCGGCTGGACGGTGAGTTCGAGGAGCAGCGTGTCGTGCGCGCCGGGGATGAGGGTGAAGCCTTCGCGCGCGGTGTCGAGGTGGAGCGTCTCCCCGGTGTGGAGCGGGCGCGGCGGGGCGCTGTGGCACGGCGCGGCGGCGCGGGCGGTGAAGGCGCCGGCCTCCTCGGCGGGGGTGACTGCGACGCTGTGGTGGCACAGCTGCGCGCCGCCGCTGGCGAGGATGTGGAGCGCGGCGCGGCCGGGGACAAAAATGGCGGGCGCGGGGGCCGGGGTGTGCGTGGCGAAGGGCCAGAGGCGGAGGGTCAGGCGGATGGCGCCGCGATCGGCGAGGACGAGCCCGCCGGGGGCGCCGTCTGCCCCGCCAACCGGACGGAGCGGCGGGCGGGCGAAGGGGTCGGTGCGGAGGAGCGCGAGCGCGCTGGCGAGGCGGGCGGTGAGCCATTCGCTGTCGGTGAGCCATGGGAGCAGCGCGGCGATCGCTGCGTCGGCGGGCGCGTGGGCTTGCGCATCGATTGCGGTAAGCAGGCCGTCGGGGGCGGTGTCGGCGGCGGTCCAGGCGGCGTCGAGCTCGCTGACCGCGGTGCGGATCGCGGTGCGGCGCGCGGCATCGGCGCGGGGGAAATGATCGTGGCGCGAGGGGCGGGCGAGCATCTTGGCGGGAGTGACAGGGCGATGGGCGGGACAGGGCGGGTGACGAAGCCCCTGCCCTTTCCCGCCACCCGGTCAGTCGTGGATGATCAGCGCGATCGTGACCGCGATCTCGAACACCGACGGCCCCGATGATGCGCTCGCCCCGACGAGCGAGCCGAACAGCCCGACTGCGGTGTCGAGCAACGGCAGCGCGTCGATGTCGATGGCTGGCAGATCCATATTCCCCTCCTGTGATGACCGGCGGCGCGACCTGCCGCCGGGGATCGAGGCTAGGTGGCCCTGAACGGGGCGCCAGTTAACTTGTCGTAATGTCGCTGGTCGAAGGCGGCTTGCCCCGGCGGCGGTGCGGCATAGGATGGCGCGATCACACCGGGAGATTTGCCATGCGCCGTACCTTTGCCACCGCCTTCGCCGCCCTGCTGCTGTCGGCGCCCGCCGCGGCCGAAACGCTGCTGATCGGGAACAAGGGCGAGGACACGTTGAGTTTGGTGGCGCTGGCGTCGGGCGAGGAATTGGCGCGATTGCCGACGGGCAAGATGCCGCACGAAATCGCGGTGTCGCCCGACGGCAAGCAGGCGGCGGTGGTCGCTTATGGCGGGACGACGATCGATGTGTTTGACGTCGCGGCGCGCAAGAAGCTCAAAACCATCGACCTCAGCCCCAACCAGCGGCCGCACGGGCTGCTGTGGCTGAGCGACGGGCGGTTGGTCGCGACGACCGAGGGCAGCCAGTCGGTCGCGGTGGTCGCGGCAGACGGGACGGTGACATCGATCGCGACGGGGCAACAGGGGTCGCACATGGTCGTCGTCGCCCCCGACAATCGCACCGCTTATGTCGCCAACATCGGGTCGGGGACGGTGAGCGTGCTGGACCTGAACGCGGGGGCAAAGCTGCGCGATCTAGCGGTCGGCGGGCGGCCCGAGGGGCTGGCATTGGCGAAGGGCGGGCGCGAGCTGTGGGTCGGCGACCTGGCGGCGCCGCGGGTATCGGTGTGGGATGTCGCGACGGGCACGAAGGTCGATGAGAAAGCGGTCGATCCGGTGGCGATCCGGGTGCTGGCGAGCCCCGACGGCAGACTGATCGCGACGAGCAATATCGGCGCGGGGACGATCAGCCTGTTCGATGCAGAGACACGCGCGCCGGTGCGGACGATCGCGGTGTCGGAGGGCGATGCGGCGCGGCAAGTGACCTTGCTGTTCAGCCCGGATTCGAAGCGGCTCTATGCGGCGGAGACGGGGGTCGACAAGGTCGCCGAGATCGATGTCGCGAGTGGCAAAGTGCTGCGCCGTATTGCGGCGGGGAAACAGGGGGACGGACTGGCGATCGCGCCCTAGCGCGCGCCCTATTGATATTCGACGGTCACCGGGATCCGCCCGCGATAATCGCCGTCGTCGGCGCCGGTGATCTGCAACCGCCCGCCGAAGCGGAATTGCAGGCGGCCGTCGGGGCCAAGCCGTGGCGCAGCGGAAAGGTCGGTGCTGAGGTCGGTGACGCGCGCGGTGCGGCCGTGGCCGCCCTCCAGATCGACGCTGGCCGGCAGGATCACGCGCACTTCGGCGCCCGGGGCGCCGCGCACGGTGACGGTGCCGGTGAGCGCAAAGCCGCCGAGATCGACGACGTCGCCGCTGACACGGCGCGTACCCGAGACGGGATCGACCGCGACCGTGCCACCCATCGCGCCGACCGCGATACGCCCCATGTCGAGCCGGGTTTCGACCTCGACGCGCAGCGGCACCTCGGCCTCGCGCGCCGCCGCGCTGCCCGGCTTGTCTGGCGCGCAGAGCAGGCACTGCGCCGCCGCCGCGGGCGCAACGATAAATGTCAGCGCAAAAGCAAGGAAAAGGCGCAGTTTCACCGCTCTGTGCATAGCCGCGCCATGGTTAACCCGGCGTAAATCAACCGCGCCGCGAATCGCTGGCTAGTTTGGCGCTTTTCGGCCACAGATGCGCGATGACCACATCCCCGCCGTCCCCCCGGCTGAACGCGCTTGCCACCGCGGTGCCGGGCCACGACATCCATCAGGCCTTTATCGACTGGGCGACCCCGCGGCTGGCCGACGAGCGGGTGCGCGCGGTATTTTCGCGGATGACCGCGCGGTCGGGGATCGACCATCGCTGGTCGGTGCTGCCCCCCACAGCAGGCGGCGGATCGCCGGTTGCGGCCGGCGGCTTTTACGACGTTCCGGGCCTGCCGCCGACGTCGACGCGGATGCGGGCTTATGCCGACCATGCCCCCGACCTGGCGATGCAGGCGATCGCGTCGCTCGGCGATGCGTTCGATGCGGCGCGGATCACCCATATCGTCGTCGCCAGCTGCACCGGTTTCGTTGCGCCGGGGATCGACCAGATCCTCGCGCGGCGGCTCGGCCTGTCCGCGACGGTCGAGCGGGTGCTGATCGGCTTCATGGGCTGTTACGCGGGGGTCACCGCGCTGCGTACCGCGCGGCACATCGTGCGGTCCGAACCACAATCGGTGGTGCTGGTGGTCAGCGTCGAGCTGTCGACATTGCACCTGCAACTCGAAGACGCGCCCGAGCCATTGCTCGCGATGCTCCAGTTCAGCGACGGCGCCGCGGCGGCGATCGTGTCGAGCGATCCGGTCGGGTTCGCATTGGGCGAGGGCGCCAGCCTGGCGCTGGAGGATAGCGCCGACCTGATCCGCTGGGACATTGGCGACACCGGTTTTGCCATGCAGCTGTCGGGCGAGGTGCCGGGACGGCTGCGCGAAGCGTTGTCCGCCCCGGAGGTACGAAGCCAGTTGTTCGGCGCCGGCGATCCGCCGCCGCTCCTCGCTGTCCATGCCGGGGGCCGATCGGTGCTCGATGCGGTCGAGCATGCGCTGGGCGTTCCGGCTGAGGCGCTCGCCGACAGCCGCGCGGTGCTCGCGCGCTTTGGCAATATGTCGTCGGCGACGATCCTGTTCGTGCTCGCCGACATGATGGCGCGCAACGCCAAGGGCGACGGGCTGGCGATCGCCTTCGGTCCCGGCCTTGCTGCCGAAGCGATCCGCTTCACCGCGGCATGAACCCCTTCACCAGCCTTCGCGCGCCGATCGACGCCGAGGAGGAGATGGACGCGGTCGAGCTGGCCCCCGCCCGCTATGCCAAGGTGCTGGACGATCTGTCGCGGATCAACGCGCTGACGCTTGCGGCGCGACCAACGCTGGCTTTTCTGGACCGCGTTGCCGCGCGCGGGGTCGGCGCGCGGCCATGGCGCATTCTGGATGTGGGTTTCGGCAGCGGCGACATGCTGGTGCGGATCGACCGATGGGGAACCAAGCACGGCATAGCGCTCGACCTGGTGGGGGTCGATCTCAATCCGAAAAGCCAGAGCGTTGCCAAACGCCGATTGGGCGCGCGCGCGCGGCTGGTCACCGGCGATTATCGCGATCTGGCGGGGCAGGATTGGGACATCATCCTGTCGAGCCTGGTCACCCATCATATGAGCGTTGCCGAACGCACCGAATTTTTGCGGTTTATGGACGGTGAAGCGATGCGCGGCTGGCTGGTCAACGACCTCCACCGCCAGCGCCTGCCCTTTGCCGGTTATCCCTTGCTTGCGGCGCTGGCGCTGGTCGATCCGATCGTGCGCCGCGACGGCCAGTTGTCGGTCGGACGCAGTTTCCGCCGTGCCGAATGGCAGGCAATGCTAGCCGAGGCTTTGCCCGATACCGCGGCCCATGCGCGCATCTTTCGCAGCTTCCCGTACCGGCTCTGCGTCGAGCGCATCCGATGACCGACGCGATTGTCATCGGCGCTGGACCCGCCGGAACCGCTGCCGCGATCGGGCTGGCGCGCGCGGGTGCCAAGGTGCTGCTGCTGGAGCGAACGCGCGAGACCGGCGACGCGCTGTGCGGCGGATTTCTGAGCTGGCAGTCACTGGCGCGGCTCGACGCGCTCGGCATCGATAGGGCGGCGCTGGGCGGGCAGCAGGTCGGGCGCGTCCGGCTGTTCGCCGGATCGCGGCGTAGCGAGGCCAGCTTGCCGCAAGCTGCGATGGGGGTGTCGCGCCGCCGTCTCGACACCGTCTTGCAGGCGGCAGCGGTCGCGGCGGGGGCTGATCTTCAGCGCGGCGTTCATGCCACCGCGATCGACGGTGCCACCGTCCAGACCCGTGACGGCGAAACGCTCGTCGCTCCCTCACTCTTCCTCGCCGCGGGAAAGCACGGTTTTCGCGGCCAGCCGCGCGAACCAGCGCTGTGGCAGCAACACGACCCGGTCATGGGCTTGCGGCTGCGGCTGCCACCCCACGCCGCGCTCGACCGCCTGATCGGCGACGCCGTCGAACTCCACCTGTTCGACCGCGGCTATGCCGGGCTGGTGCGGCAGGAGGACGGCAGCGCGAACCTGTGCCTTGCCACCCACAAGTCGCGGCTCGACGAAGCCGATGGCGATCCGGCGGCACTGCTGCGCGCGCTCGGCGCCGCGCACCCGATGCTCGGCGAGCGGCTGGCCTATGCCGACTGGTCGCGTCCCATCGATGCGATCGGGCATGTCCCCTATGGCTGGCGCACAGCCAATACCGACCCGGGCCTGTTCCGCCTCGGCGATCAGGCGGGGGTCATCCCCAGCCTTGCAGGCGAGGGCATGGGGCTGGCGCTCGCCAGCGGCAGCGCGGCAGTGGCGGCGTGGCGTCACGGCGGCGCAGGCGGCGCCCCCGCATTCCAGCGCCAGCTGGCGGCGCGGATGGCGCGGCCCTTTGCCATCGCCAGCGCCGTCTGGCGCACCGGCGAGAATCCCCGTACCGCGGGCATCTTGACGTCGCTGGCGTCATCCTTCCCCTCGCTTGTCCATTGGATGTCACAAGCGACGCGAATCCGGGGCAGCTGAGCCACTCGCCCTTGCACGACCGCGGTTTCGATCCGATATTGGCGGCAAGTGCGATGCAGCCGACGACCGGCGCGCCGCGAAGGAGACAGCCATCATGACCGACCCGACCAACGCCAAGCCGCTCGACCCGATGGCGCATCATGTGCTGCGCGAAGGCGGCACCGAACGCGCCTTCACCGGCAAATATACCGATCACAAGGGCGATGGCATGTACCGCTGCGCCGGATGCGGCGAGCCGCTGTTCGACAGCCGCACCAAATATGACAGCGGCTCGGGCTGGCCCAGCTACACCGCGCCTGCCGAGAGCGGCGCGGTCAAGGAATTGACTGACACCAGTCATGGCATGGTTCGCACCGAAGTGCGCTGTGCGAAATGCGAGGGTCATCTGGGCCATGTGTTCCCCGACGGCCCCGGACCGACGGGGCTGCGCTATTGCATCAACAGCGCGGCGCTTGACTTCGCGGGTCGTGGGCAGGATGACGCCAACACCGACGCGGGCTGAACCAGCCGTCGTCGGGGGGCTGACGTCAAACGGCTGTCGCGACAGGGCGCAGCGAGGGAAGGAAACTATCGCTTTGCGCCGCGACCGACAGCCGTCATCGTCAGGAAAATCATCATCTTCGGGCGACAGGCCGCGCGCGCCCGACACGGCAGAGCCATCGCGCTTTCGCATCTGGATGCGGCGACTGTTTCGCTGGGGCCTCGGCCTCGGCGTGGTCTGCCTGATCGCCTTGTCGGTCGCGGTCGGACTGGCCGTGCAACGGATGCCGAGTTTTGAAGAGCTGAAGAAATCGCCCGCGGGCCAGACGATCCGCGTCCGCGCCGCCGACGGCACCGTTTTCCTGTCGATCGGCCCCAATTATGGCCGCTGGCTGAGCTTGCGCGAAACGCCGCAGGTGATGCAGGACGCGATGGTGGCGGTCGAGGATCGGCGCTTTCGCTATCACCCCGGGCTCGACCCGGTGGGGATGGCGCGTGCCGCAGTGGTCGCGGTGGAGAATCGCGGCAGCGGGCGGCGCCTGCAGGGCGCGTCGACAATCACCCAGCAGCTGGCGCGCAACGTGTTCCTGTCGAACAGCTATGATTTCAAGCGCAAGGCGCGCGAGATGATCCTGGCGCTCGCGCTCGAATGGAAATTTTCGAAGGACGAAATCCTCGAACTCTATCTGAACAAGGTCTATTTCGGCGGCGGCAGTTACGGCATCGATGCCGCTTCGCGCCGCTTTTTCGGGCATAGCGCCACCGAAATGTCCCTGTCGGAGGCCGCTGTGGTCGCCGGTCTGGTGAAAGCACCCTCGCGCTATTCGCCGACCGCCGATGCCGGCGCCGCGCTCGGCCGCGCCGGGGTGGTGCTGGACGTCATGGTCGATGCCGGGGTGATCACCCAGAGCCAGGCCGACAGCGCCGAGCCCGCCAATGTCAAACTGGCGCAGGAGACCGGACAGAACAGCGCCCGCTATTTCAGCGACTGGGCGCTGCCGCAGCTCGATCTGTTGATCGACGAGGGCAGCGAAGCACTCGACGTCTATACCACCATCGACCTCAACATGCAGCGCGCCGCGACCGCAGCGATCCAGGCCAATACGCCCAGCGGCGTCCAGGGCGCGCTAGTGTCGCTCGACCGCGACGGCGCGGTGCGCGCGATGGTCGGCGGCAAGGATTATGTCGCCTCCAACTATAACCGCGCGACGCAGGCGCTGCGCCAGCCGGGATCGGCATGGAAGCTGTTCGTCTATATGGCGGCGCTGGAGGCGGGGTATAAGGTCGACGATCCGGTGGTCGACGAACCGGTGACGATCAACGGCTGGTCGCCGCGCAACTCGTCGGGGCGCTTTGCCGGGACGATGGATCTGCGCAGCGCCTTTGCCTATTCGGTCAACACCGTCGCGGCGAAGCTGGGCGACGAGGTCGGCTTTTCGTCGGTCGCCAATATGGCGCGGCGCTTTGGCATCACCACCCCGGTCAACACCCACCCGTCGATGGTGCTGGGCAGCGCCGAGGTGCGGGTGATCGACATGGCCGCCGCCTTTGCCGCGGTGTCGCGCGGCGGTATTTCGGTGCAGCCCTATGGCATTACCAAGGTGACGACCGCCGACGGACGGCTGCTGTACCAGCGCCCCGCCGAGCGGGGACAGGTGCTGGTCGACAATTGGGTCGCGGCTGGCATCACCGACCTGCTCCAGACCGCGGTCAACACCGGCACCGGCCGCGCCGCCCAGATCGGCCGCCCGGTCGCGGGCAAGACCGGCACGACGTCGAGCAACAAGGACGGCTGGTTCCTCGGCTTCTCCAGCGGGCTGACCACGGGCGTGTGGATGGGGCGCGACGATGCCAAGGCGGTCGGCGGGTTGCAGGGCGGCCGCGCGCCCGCGCAGGCGTTTGCCGATTATATGCGCGTCGCAGTGGCGCGGCGGCCGGTCGAGGCGTTCGACACCGAGGTCGTCCTGCCCGAATGGCAGCTGGAGGACGAAGGCGAGGCCTATATGGGCGAGCCCGGCGAAGGCGGGCTGGTCGATGAAAATGGTATGCCGATCGAACTGCCATACGACATGCGCCCACCCGAAGAAGCCGCCCCACCACCGCCCGAAGAGGGTCCGGTGCTCGACCAGCAATGGATCGAGGAGCAAACCGGCCGGCGCGGGTCCGGCGACACCGGCGCGGCGCCCAAAAATGGCGGCCAGCCAAAAGCGGCGCCGCCAACGGTGAAAGCACCGACGCAGCGCCCGGCACCCGCCGACTTCAATTAGGGTCGAGCTCGCGGCGCGCGCGTCGATCACGTGACGAATTGTTGGTGATGCGCCGTGCTGGATAAACATGACGATTATGTGTCGCCATTTGCGCTACTTTAGTGCTGCCTTGAAAGCTCACGCGTCACCGCCGAACTCACGTGCTTGCTGTTTTGCTAACCCGCCATAAGTGAAGTCCGCTTGTGACGGGCCTATTGGCGAGATTGGTTTGCGTAGCTGAGCCCGGCAACCGCCGAATGAGCAGCCATCAGCTGATCGACCTGCCGCAGGAAGTCCTGCAGCACAGACGATGGATTGTCCGCCCGGTACCCAATGGCGATCTCGATCACCGGAGCAGGTTGTGCCAGCGGCCTGCTGACAACGGATCGAGGCAACAGCTTTTCGACATAGGCTGGAAGCAGCGTGAGGCCGCCGGTTGACGCCACCAGCGATATGCCGGTCGCAAAGCCGTCGAGATAGTGGCTCGGCGAAACGGTAACGCCGCGTTCGCGCAGATATCGGTCCACGACGCCACGCAGCACGTGCGGCGTTTCAGTATAGCCGATGAACGGAAATTCGCCGAGTTCGGCCGGATCGATCTCGGATCGACTGGCCAGTGGATGGTCGCCGGCGAGAATGGCCAGGATCGGCTCGGAAGCGATCACCACATAGGTCACGTCAGGCTGCGGCTCGACACGGGAGAAGCCCAGGTCGATCTCGCCGCGCTGCACCGCCTCGGCAACGGCGGGCGAAAAGTCGCTGGAAACGCGGAAATCGATCGCCTTGAGCTGATCGCGGAGGATGTGGGTGACGTGGGGGAGCCACTCGACCTCCTGTCCGGTCAGGAAGCCGACCGAAAAGCTGGTCTTGGCCGGACGCGCAACGCGCCGCGCGGCTGTGACGGCTTCGGCGGCCTGCGCCAAAGCGAGCCGCGCATGGTCAAGAAAGACCCCGCCCGCAGCGGTCAAAGTCACGCCGCGCGAGCTGCGAACCAGCAACTGCACACCGACCTCCGCCTCCAGATCGCGAAGCTGGCGGCTGAGCGATGGCTGCGCCGTATGCAGACGCTTCTCGGCGGCCACCGTCAGGCTGCCTTCCTCAGCGACGGCTACGAAATAGCGCAGATGACGAAGCTCCATCAGCCATGCCTAGCAGGTATGGCCAGTAAAGCTACAAAGTCTTTCCGCTCCCCCTCTGCATGGTGCATTTAGACGGCATCGGAAATCGACTGGCAGGCGGATATGCCGGCCAGGCATCACGACAAGTCGAAGCACTTTACCTGACCGCCGACATGTTTCGGCCTTGGGCGGGCGCGATTGCGCGGAAGGGAGCAGGTCGAATGTCCTGCGATCCGGTGTGCGCACTGGCCTCCGTTCCAAGGCGGGCAATCGGCCACATGCCCATCCCGGCAGGCCCCACGGCCTGACGATCACTTGATCCCCGTCGGCGGGTTGCCGGCACATCAAGCACTGCGAAAGGAAACTCCTATGACCACCATCTCCATCGTTACCGGCGGCAGCCGGGGCCTCGGGCGGAATACCGCCATCAGCATTGCGCGCCACGGCGGCGACGTGATCTTCACCTATCGCAGCGGCGCCGAGCAGGCCCGCGATGTCGTCGCAGAAATCGAGGCGCTTGGCCGCCGGGCGGTCGCGCTGCAGCTCGATGTCGGCGATGTCACGGCGTTGCCATCGTTCGCCGACCAGGTTCGCGACAGTTTGCAGTCGTGGGGGCGCGAGCGCTTCGACCATCTAATCAACAATGCCGGTCACGGCGAAATGGTAAGCTTTGACGAGACCAGCGAGGCGCAGTTCGACCAGCTCTTCAACGTGCATGTGAAGGGCGTGTTCTTCCTCACCCAGGCGCTGCTGCCCCTGATCGCCGATGGCGGCCGGATCGTGAACTTCTCGTCGGGCCTGACCCGCATCACTTATCCGGGCTTTTCCGCTTATTCGGCGGCCAAGGGTGCGGTCGAGATTCTCACGCTCTACCTGGCCAAGGAACTCGGCAGCCGCGGCATCACCGCAAACACGATCGCGCCCGGCGCCATCGAGACCGACTTTCTCGGCGGTGCGGTGCGCGACACGCCGGAATATAACGAAGCCTTCGCTAACATGATCGCGCTCGGCCGGGTCGGCGTGCCAGACGACATCGGGCCGGCCATCGCCAGCCTGCTCGGCCCGGACAATCGCTGGGTCACCGCCCAGCGGATCGAAGTGTCCGGCGGCCAGAACATCTGACGCGTCGATGCAATCAACCGGTCGCCGGCACGGCGACCGGCAGGAGACAGACCATGACCAAAATCCTGATCGTTCTTTCGGCGGCGGACAAATGGACCCGTGCCGATGGTTCCCTCTATGAATCCGGCGTGTGGGCGCAGGAGTTTGTCGATCTCGACGAAGCCTTTGTCCGGGCCGGCTTCACGGTCGATCTCGCCAGCCCTGGCGGGATCATGCCGACGATGGACAAGCGCAGCCTTGACCCCGACATGGTCGGAGAGAGCGTTGCGGAGCGGATGCGGGCCTATCTCGGCGGTAATGCGGCGCGCACCGAGCATCCGCTCGTGCTCGCCGACATTACGACCGCGAACTATGATGCGGTCGTCGTTCCCGGCGGACATGGCCCGGTCGAAGATCTGTACAAGGATCCCGACATGGGCCGCGTCCTGATCGAGGCTGACAGGGCTGGCAAGGTCATTGCCGCCGTCTGTCACGGGCCGGCGGCGCTGCTGGCGGCGCGCGACGAAAACGGCCGCTGGCCCTTCGCGGGTCGCAAAATGACCGCGCTCAGCGATGAGGAGGAAATCGCCTTCGGGACGGCTGAGAATGCGCCTTGGCTGCTTGCTGACACGTTGCGCAAGCAGGGCGCCGTGTTCGAGCAGGGGCCAAACTGGCAGGTGCATGTTGTCAAGGACGGCAATCTGTTTACCGGCCAGAACCCGCAATCCTCGACGGCCTTGGCGGAGGTCGTGATCGCCGCGCTCCAGTAACCACCGGACGCGATCGGATCGGGCAGCCGTCGTTATCGTCGGCTGCCCGATTGGCGTATCCGCGCAGCGGCGATAATGGGAGCGATTGATAATGTCCGCATGGAGTCGCAGTTTGGTCAACGATATCTTTGACTGTGCCAGTCCTTCGGCTTGGTCCTTGAAGGTGGCGGATAACTGGCGACCAAGCCACTATCGGGCAGGCCTCTGACCTTCGGTGCTCACCAGAATGGGAGCGCTTTTCTGACGCTTCATCTGCCAGGATGCGAACCTTGCTTGTGCCTGCTCTCTCCGCTTTTATCATTATGAGACGGCCGACCTCTCATGGGTCGTAGGGACCGCGGCCCAAGTGCAGATAAAGGCGGCAGACGGCGGTCATTGGCGCGCCCGGCAGGATTCGAACCTGCGACCACCCGCTTAGAAGGCGGGTGCTCTATCCAGCTGAGCTACGGGCGCCCGGAGGCGCGAATAGCGTGGTTTGCTTGGGCTGCAAAGCGGGTTAAGCAGCGGGCCGATGACTGAATCGCCGCCGCCCTCGTTCACGCCCGCCCGGACATCCGCCGCGGCTGTCCATCATTTTCGCTATTATGACCTGGTCATGGCGGCGTTTGTCACCGTCCTGCTGCTCAGCAACATCATCGGCGCGTCGAAGCTGTCGACGCTCGGCGGGCTGACCTTTGGCGCCGGGATCCTGTTTTTCCCGATCGGCTATGTCATCGGCGACGTGCTGACCGAGGTTTATGGCTATGCCCGCGCGCGGCGGGTGATCTGGGCCGGTTTTGGCGCGCTGGTGTTTATGGCTGTGATGAGCTGGGCCGTGCTGGCAATGCCGCCCGCGCAGGATTGGTGGTGCAGCGGGACCGAAAGTCTGACCCTGACGTCGGGCGAAGCCAGCGGCAGCGGCGCGGTGTGCCAGGCGACCTATGAGAGCGTGTTCGGCAGCGCGTGGCGGATCGTGCTCGCCTCGATCCTCGCTTTCTGGGCGGGCGAATTTGTGAACAGCTATGTCCTGGCACGGATGAAGGTCGCGACGGGCGGACGCTTTTTGTGGATGCGAACGATCGGATCGACGATCGTCGGCCAGGGGATCGACAGCCTGATCTTTTACCCCATCGCCTTTCTCGGCATCTGGGAAACCGAACAGGTGTTGCTGGTGATGGTCACGAACTGGGCACTGAAGGTGGCGTGGGAAGCGGCGCTGACCCCGGCAACCTATGTCGTGGTGGGTGCGTTGAAACGCCGCGAAGGTGTCGATGTGTTCGACGAAGACACCAACTTTACGCCATTCGCTGCCAAGGTTTGATCCGTGACGCTCATTGAAATCGCCTCGCTGTTCGAGGAACAGAAACTCTCGGTCATCGAAGCGAGCGGTCTCGGCAAGGACGCGCTGCATGTCTATTTCGGGATGGCGCTGTTCTTGGCGGTACGGCTGGTCTGGCGGTGGCGCGGCGGCTGGTTCGTCGCCTGGCTGGCGGTCCTAGCGATGGCCTGTGGCGGCGAATGGCTCGACTTGACCGTCGAACACGGGCGCTCGACGATCCAGCCCGACGCCGCGCATTGGCACGACATCTGGAACACTATGTTTTGGCCCACCGTGCTGCTGCTCGTCGGGCGCTGGCTGCAACCGCGTGCCAAGGAGGCCGCGGTGACAGTGGACGAAATGTCAGGCGAGAACGCCGAGCGCCGCTTCGAACAAGCGTAACCCATCGGTGCCGCCATGCGCGCGGTCAATCGCGCGTTCGGGGTGCGGCATCATCCCCAGTACATTGCCCGCATCGCTCAGCACCCCGGCAATGTCGCGCGCCGACCCGTTGACGCGGTCGGCGTACCGGAACGCGACGCGCCCTTCCCCCTCGATCCGGTCGAGCGTCGCGGCATCGGCGAAATAATTGCCGTCGTGATGCGCGACCGGGATGTTGATTTCTTCGCCCGCGTTATAGCTGGCGGTGAACAGCGACTGGTTGTTCTCCACTTTGAGCGGCACCGTACGGCACACGAAGTTGAGGCCCGCATTGCGCATCAGGGCGCCCGGCAGCAGCCCCGCCTCGGTCAGCACCTGGAAACCGTTGCACACGCCGAGCACCGGCACGCCGCGGCCCGCAGCATCGGCGACCGCGCGCAGGATCGGCGAGCGCGCCGCCATCGCGCCCGAGCGCAGATAATCGCCATAGGAAAAGCCGCCGGGCAGCGCGATAAAATCGGTGCCGTCGGGCAGGTCGGTATCGCGGTGCCACACCATTGCGGGGGCGCGGCCGGTGACCTGTTCCAGCGCGACCGCCATGTCGCGGTCGCAGTTGGAGCCAGGAAAGACGATGACGGCGGTCTTCATGGGTTGGGCTCCCGTTACAGGCGTTCGATGCGGTAGTTTTCGATCACCGTGTTGGCGAGCAGCTTGGCGCACATTGCGTCGAGATCGGCATCGCTGGTCCCGTCGGCGACATCGAGTTCGATAAAGCGGCCGGCGCGCACATCGGCAACGCCGCCGAAGCCCAGCCCTTCGAGCGCATGATGGATCGCCTTGCCCTGCGGGTCGAGAACCCCCGGCTTGAGCGTCACATAGACATTCACTTTCATGGGACGGACCTTTGCAAAGGAGTGCAGGGAAGATGCGCGCGCCTATGCCCGCGAATCGCTTTTCGGGCAAGGGCCGCAACCGCGAAAAAAGGGGCTGTTCAGACTGCGAACCAGTCGCATCTTTCCTGTTGCGAATCTATCGCACTATCCCTACATCGATCTTGTTGAGAAGGATTCGCACATGGTCGTCTGTGTCTGCAACGCAATAAGGGAAAGCCAGCTGCGCGACGTCGCGCGCAATGGCCAGCTGCGCTGCGCCAAGGCCGCCTACGCGCAATTGGGTCGCAAACCCAAGTGCGGACAATGCCTGCCTTTCGCTCGCAATATCATCAGCGACGTCGCCGCGACCGCCTGATTTTTCTTGGTTTTCTGCCATTTTTGACCTTGGCCTGATGGGTCCCGGGCGCGTATAATGCGTCCATTCCATTCCAAGATAAAATGACAGGATTACACATGAAGGGCGACGAAAAGGTCATCGATTTTCTGAACGAGGCGCTGAAGAACGAGCTGACCGCGATCAACCAATACTGGCTGCACTATCGCATGCTCGACAATTGGGGTGTCGCGCGGCTCGCCAAGTTCGAGCGCGAAGAATCGATCGACGAGATGAAACACGCCGATCAGCTGGCCGACCGCATCCTGTTTCTGGGTGGCCTGCCCAATTTTCAGATGCTGGGCCGCCTGCGCGTTGGCGAGACGGTCGAGGAAATCCTGAAAGCCGATCTGGCGCTTGAGGAAGAAGCGATCCCCTTGCTCAAGGATGCGATGGCGCATAGCGAGAGCGTGCGTGACTATGTCAGCCGCGACCTGTTCGGGTCGATCCTCGAAAGCGAAGAACATCATGTCGACGAGCTGGAAAAACAGTTCGAGATGATCGAACGCATGGGCATCGAGAATTATATCCAGCTGCAGTCGAAACCGTCGGGCGAGGATTGACGCTTTGTTCGCCCTCCCCTGAAGGGTAGGGATTTCGTGGAATTTTCAGGGGCGCTTTCGGGCGCCTCTTTTTTCGCTTGCACTTGCGAATAATTCTCAATAGCAAGGTGAGGCAGTCCCCTCCTGCCGGTCGCTGCCCTATGCAGTGACCGGCATCTTTTTCGACAGCGGAGACAGAGGACGGCACCGCCGGGAGACCATAAAGCCATGCAAAGCAGCACCCTGATCCGGCAACTGACCCAGCAGCCATTGATCCGCGAGCTCTCGGTCGAAGCCGCGCAGGCGGTGCTGGCGCTGCGGTATTGCATCGTCTGTCGCCGGGGCGACCGCGACCCGATGCCCGAGCTGGAGCGGCGGTGGGGCAATGTGCTGGCGGCGCGGCGGTACCGGCTGGTCGTCGAGACGATCGGCCACAGCTGGCCCGACCCCTTTGCCGTCGCCCCGCCCTGCTGCCCGCGCGCGAGTTTCGACGAGGCGCTGCTGGCGAACATGGTCAGCGCCGCGGCGCAGGGCGACCGGGTGCAGTTTGATGTGCTGACCGCAGAGATGCTGGGCAGCGATGCGCGCGAGATGATCTTTGTCGCGCTGGAGAATTTCATCCGGGCAAGGGCGCCAGGGCGGGTTTAGGCGGCGTTGTTGGAATGAACTCCTGACCTTACCTATTCGTCATCCCGGCGAAGGCCGGGATCTCGCCGGTGCCGCAAACCGAGAGGATGAGATCCCGGCCTTCTCCGGGATGACGATCGCGTAAATATCTTTTCTCGACCGCCAACAGCCCCCTCTACTTCCCCGCCTTGTCACTCACCGCCTTGATCACCAGCGCCTTGTCATCGACCAGATAGCGCTTTGCCAGCGCCTGCAAGTCCGCAGGGGTGGCGGCCTCGACTTCGCGGATGCCGTTGCGGCTGCGGTCGAGGCGTGCGCTTTGGCTGGCGGCCTCGGCGACGTAGGGCAGCCAATAGGCATTTTCACGCCGCGATTTGGTCATCGCTTCGACCAGCGGCTTGCGCGCACGGTCGAGCAGGTCGGCATCGACAGGGGTGTCGCGCAATTCCTTGGCGATAGCAAAGATCGCGGCGCGCGTTGTCGCAAGATCCTTAAAATCGACGTTGCTCGCAGCGAACACATGGCCATAGCCGGGAAACTCGTCCGACAGGCTGGCGGCAGCGCCGGGACTATAGCTTTCGCCGAGCCGCTCGCGCAGTTCCTCGGTCAGTTTGAGCTGCATCACCCGCGCGAGCAAGTTGAGGCGCATCGCCTCCGCCAGATCGCTGTCGTCGCGGGCGGGCCAATAGACGCGCAATTCGGCCTGTTCGGCCGGTCCCTTGTGGATCAGCGTCCGTTCGCTGCGGTCCCTGGCATATTCGCGCACCCGCGCGTCGGGGCGCGGATCGAAGGCGGCGCGGCGGGCCGGCAGCGCGCCGAAGGTCGCCGCGATCGCGTCGATCGTCGCCTGTTCATCGATGTCGCCGACGACACCGATCTCGATCGCGCCATTGGCAAAGCTGTCGGCGACCACCGGTTTCAGCTGCGCCCAGTCGAGCGACATGAGTTTTTCGAGCGGCGGGGTTTGCGAGCGCGGATCGTCATTGGCCAATATGCCGCCCGCATCGCGGCCGATCACCGCCGCCGGGGTCGCATCATTCGCGGCATATTGCTGGGGCAGCGCGCGGCGGATCAGCGCGAGGCCGTCGGGGCGATAGCCGGGATGGGTCAGATACGCCGCCATCAACTTGGCCTGGAGCCCGAAATCCTCGGGCGAGGTCAGCGCGCTGCCGCCGAACGCGTCGGTGGCATTGCCGAAACTCGGGCTGACGGTCTTGCCCGCAAGGATCGAACGCAGTTCGTCGAGGCTGTGCGCTCCGAGCCCACCGAGCATCAGCGAACCCGCCAGCGACACCCGGGTCGGATCCTCGCGCGTCGCGAGCAGATTGCCGCCATCGACGCGCAGCGACAGCAGCACGCGGTCCTTCTGGAAATCGGTCTTTTTGATGTTGAGCATCACATTATTGGCGAAGCGGACGCGGCGGATGCCAAGATCGTCGATCCGGTCATCGGCGACGATTTTGCCCGGCGTGCCGAAATTGTCATACGCAAAGGCCGCATTGGTGGCCTCGGTCGGCGCTGCCACCGCGACTTGGGCCGAGCTGCGCAGCGCGGCGAGGATCGCATCGGCGCCGCCCTCAATCGGTTTCTTGGCCGACACTCGCGCCAGCGGGGCGCTGAATCCGTTCATCCGCTTACGGAATGCGGCGGTCACCGCCGCAGCGCTGAGCGACGGCGCGGTCGCTTCGAACAAAGCCTGCGAGGTTTCGGGGCGGACGAAAACAAAATCGCCTTTGGCAGCTGTGATCAGCGTGTCGGCGAGCGCATCGCTGCGCCGCGTCGTCACCCCGGAAACGGCGTTGCGCAGCGCGGTGCGGCGGTTCGCCAGCTGCTCGTCGACCTCGGCCTGGGTGAAGCCATGTTCGATGGCGCGGCGCTGTTCCTGTTCGATCAGCGCCAGCGCCTCTTTCCACGCGCCTTCTTTGGCAATCGCGCCGAAGGTAACCTGGTCAAAAATTTTCCAGCCGCCGGCTTCGGCAAAATAGCCCGCCAGGATTGGTGAATCCTCGTTCAGGGCGATCTTGGCCAGTCGGCGACTGACGATCGCCTCGCCGATGTCTTCGGCCAGCGTGCGGGCGCGCTTTGCTTTGGTATCGGCTTCTTCGATCCACGGTCTGAACGCCGCGATCGTGACCGAATCCTGGATCGCGGGGTCGATGAAATCGTCGGCCGCGGCGGGGCGCCGATAATCGACATTGCCGATGTCGGGATCGGCGCCCGCGGGGCCGCGCCCCTTCCAGTCGCCAAAGCGTGCCTTGATCTTGGCCTCGACCGCCGCCGGATCGAAATCGCCGACCATCACCAGCGTTGCGCGCTCGGGGCGGTAATAACGGTCGTACAGGTCGCGAAGGCGCGCCGCGGGAGCGGTGCGGATCACCTCTTCGGTGCCGACCGGAATCCGGCTGGCGACCTTCATCCCCTGCATCTGGAAATCGAGCTGGTCGATCAGGTTGCGCAGCTGATAGGTGTCGCGCGCCCGGCGTTCCGACAGGATGATGCCGCGTTCGCGATCGACCGCGGCGGGGTCGATGGTCAGCTCGCTGCCCGTCTCACGCATCAGCATCAGCCCGGTGTCGATCAGATCGTCCGACGCATTGGGCAGATCGAGCTTGTAGACCGTCTCGTCGAACCCGGTCGAGGCGTTGGTGTCGGCGCCAAAAGCCAGCCCCTTGCGCTCAAGCAGCTTGATCATCTCGCCCTCTGGCACATTGGTCGAACCGTTGAACGCCATATGTTCGAGGAAATGGGCGAGGCCGCGCTGGTCGTCGGCCTCGGCAAAGCTGCCGACGTCGAAACGCATCCGCAGCACGACGCTGTCCTTGGGCGTGCTGTTTTGCAGCAGCGCATATTTCATCCCGTTGGGCAGCACGCCGAACACGATATTTGGATCGACCGGCACGTCGCTGGCCGCGAAGTTCCACGCCTTGGCAGCCTCGCTCTGCGGATTCACCGCCGCCGTTGCGGTCGTGGTCAATGCTTCCCGGGCATGCGCCGGTGCAGCGATAACGGCGAGAAGGGCAAGCGGCGAAAGCGCGGTCGAAGCGCGCCGGACAAAAGAGCTGGTCATGAGGCCGGTTTGGCCACCGCCGCGCCTGCGGTCAAGAACGGGTTCGCCGGGCCAGCCTGTGCCTTCGACCGGCGACATGGCCGACCGAGGGCGACCGTGCGCTCAGCTGCCCTTTTTCTTCCGATGGCTTTCGAGGTCGAGCACGGCATTGTCCCCGCCCTCGGGCAGCAGGCCCAGGCGCCGGGCAACTTCCTGATAGGCTTCGACTTCGCCGCCAAGGTCGCGGCGGAAACGGTCCTTGTCGAGCTTTTCGTTCGTCGTCATGTCCCAAAGGCGGCAGCCGTCGGGGCTGATTTCATCGGCCAGGATGATGCGGCTGAAATCACCATCGTACAGCCGCCCGAATTCGAGTTTGAAATCGACGAGGCGGATGCCGACCGCCGCGAACATGCCCGACATGAAGTCGTTGATGCGGATCGCCATGTCCTGGATATCGTGCAATTCTTCCTGGCTGCACCAGTTAAAGCAGGCGATATGCTCCTCGGCCACCAACGGGTCACCGAGCGCATCGTCCTTGTAGCAATACTCGATCAGGGTGCGGGGAAGCTGGGTGCCTTCCTCGATCCCGAGCCGCTTCGACAGCGTACCCGCGGCCACGTTGCGCACAATCACCTCGATCGGCACGATCTCGACCTGGCGGATCAGCTGTTCGCGCATGTTCAGGCGGCGGATGAAATGATGCGGTACGCCGATATTGCCGAGCAGCGTGAACACATGCTCGGAAATCCGGTTGTTGAGCACGCCCTTGCCGCTGATCGTGCCCTTTTTCTGGGCATTGAACGCCGTCGCGTCGTCCTTGAAATACTGAATCAGCGTACCCGGTTCGGGGCCTTCATACAGGATTTTGGCTTTGCCTTCGTAGATCTGGCGGCGACGGGACATGGCGTACAAACTTTCTGCCGGAACCAAATGAATGGCCCCGGCAAGCGACTCAGGAAGAGGCGGCGCCGGGGCGGTCGGGCGGCCTATAGCGGCAAAGCGGGGGCGCGTCATCCCTCGCTTCTCTCTATCCTTCTCCCATTGAGCGAGGAAAAAAGCTACGACGCTCGCCCTTACGTTTACGTCAACTAGAGCTTGCACTCGCCCGCCTCTCTTGCAACCATGGCCGCAACCAAGGGAGAGAGATATGAGCTTCGACCAGATTCGCCTCGACCGCCACGAGGGCATCGCGCTGCTGACGCTGCACCGGCCCGACCGGATGAACGCCTTTACCACGGAAATGATGCTGGAGATTGTCGCCGCGCTCGACGAATGCGACGCCGACGACGCCGTGCGCGCGGTGATTTTTACCGGGTCAGGCGACCGCGCCTATTGCGCGGGTGCCGATCTGGGTCAGGGCGCCGCGACCTTCGATTATGACAAGCGCACCGACAAGGCGGCGCTGCTGCCCGATGGCATGGCAGCCAGCCCCGTCGGCGACGACGGCACGATCGACTGGTCGCATCCGCTGATCCGCGATTCGGGCGGGCGGGTGTCGATGCGCATCTTTGACTGCAAAAAGCCGGTGCTGGGCGCGATCAACGGCGCCGCGGTGGGCATCGGCGCGACGATGACATTGTCGATGGACGCGCGGTTGGCCAGTGAGACGGCACGTTACGGGTTTGTGTTTGCACGGCGCGGGATCGTGCCGGAAGCCGCGTCGAGCTGGTTCCTGCCGCGGCTGGTCGGCATCCAGAATGCGGTCGATTGGTGCTATTCGGGCCGGTTGATCGATGCGGCGGAAGCGCATGAGAAACGGCTGGTGCAATCGGTCCACGCGCCCGGCGCGCTGATCGATGCCGCGATCGCCAAGGCGCGTGAACTGACCGATCATAGCGCGCCGGTATCGGTCGCGCTGACCCGCCATATGCTGTGGCGGATGCTGGGCGCGCCGCATCCGATGAGCGCGCACCGCTGGGACAGCCGCGCGATCTTTGCGCGCGGCCGCAGCGCCGATGCGGCAGAGGGCGTGTCGAGCTTCCTTGAAAAACGCCCTGCCAATTTCACGGTCAGCGTAGCCAATGATTATCCGTGGTTCGCCGAATTTGAGGACACGCCGCCCTATAGCTAGGCCGCGTCATATTTTCGCCGCCCGCGTGCCGCGGTCATACTGTGCGTGTTTTTCAGCGCTGGCGTGTGGGTGCGGATGGTTTCGACATTGTGCCAGTTGGCGGTGACCCGGTCGCGGGTCAGCTGGACGGTCACATAACCGCGATCCTGGGTGTTCGCCCATTTCAGCTGCGGCGACGAACGGCGGAGCGCGGCAACGCGCGCCTCGTCGGAGACGCCCTTGATATAGGATTCGAAGCCCGGCGAGGTGACGCTGTGTCCGGCGATTTCGATCCCGGCCGGTCGGCCGTCCTCGGCCAGGTCGAGCGCCCAGGCGTTGTGCGTGTCGCCGGTCAAGGTGACAAGGTCGGCATCGGCGCGCTGCGCCGCGGCGAGCAGGCGGCTACGCGCCGCGGGATAGCCGTCCCAGGCGTCGAGATTCAGCGGCAGCCCGGCCTTTGCAGCCAATTGCCCCGCCTCGACCCGGCGGCGAATAAAGTCAGGCTGGTTGCCGCCGAACCAATCGCGGGTTTCCGGCGGGGTGAAGATGGTTCCCATCACCACCTGCTGCGCGCAAACCTGCCAGCGGGTGCCCGCCTTGGTCGAGGCTGCGAAGCCGCCGAACAGCCATTTTTCCTGTTCCGCGCCCAGCATCTGACGCGCCGGATCGCGATAGGTGGTTTCGGCAAATTGTTTCAGCTTTGCCGCGGCATTGTCGCCGCCGGCGATAATCTCGTCGACCTCGAATTGGCGGTCGCGCGCGGTGACGCGCGTTTCAGGCAGGAAGATCGTCGCCAGATCGCCGACCTGATACTGGCGCCAGCGCGCGTCGGCGACGGGCATCCATTCGCGATAGACGCGTTCGGCGGCGATCACACGATCCGCCCACTCGCCCTCGCCCGCATTGTGGTTTTCGGCGCCGCCCTTCCACGCGTCGTTGGTCATCTCATGATCGTCCCACTGAGCGATCATCGGGAACAGCGCGTGCAGCCGCGCGAGGTCGGGGTCGCTGCGGTAGGCAGCGTAGCGCAGGCGATAGTCGGCGAGCGCCACCATCTCGTGCGCCGGCTGGATATCGCGTCCCGGCAGCGCCTGTTTGAGCGAAGGATAATCACCGATCGGATATTCGTAGAGATAGTCGCCGGCATGAACGACCAGGTCGATGTCCTGCCGCGCCGCCGCATGGGCATAGGCGTTGAACCAGCCGAACGGCAGGTTCGAACAGGAAAAGAGCGCCATGTTGAACGCACCGGTCGGTCCGTCCGGCAGGGTGCGGGTGCGACCGGTCAGCGATTTCGTCCCGTCGGGGGCGATGAAGCGATAAAAATACCAGCGGCCCGGTTCGAGGCCGGAAACAATCAGCTTCGCGGTGTGGTCACGATCGCCGGTCGCGATGACATTGCCGCCGCCGACAATTTTGGCGAAGTCCGACGTCTCGGACATTTCGGCGGTCAGCGCCGTATCGCTTGCCGCGGCATAGCGTGTCCACAGCAGCACCGAATTCGCCGCCGGTTCGCCGCTTGCGACGCCGTGCGTAAAGCCCTGCGCCATCATCGCTTTCGCGGCGCCGGGCAACGACAGCGCCGCCAGCCCTGCCGTCCCCAGCGCGATCAACTGGCGCCGATCCATTTCGCCCCATTGGTGATGCATCACAAATCTCCTCGTCGACCGGCGGGTTCTTTGCCCGGCCTTTGTTACGATTCGGCGCGCGCGGCGAACGAAGGCCTTGACCCTAGCCCATCAGCCCGAGTGCGAGCAGCAGGAACATGAACATCATCACCGAAAACAGGCTGAAAAACAGCAGCAAACTGGTGCGGACAAACGCCCCGAACCGCGACGAGCGATAGGCGCCGCGCAACTGGCGATGCATATGAAAGGGGATGTAGAGCATCGCGAACGCTGTCGCGACGTCGCCGAACAGTGAAAGGTTGAACAGCCGGACGGCCACGAACAGAAGCAGCATGAAGCTGATCGAATAGGTGACGAACACAAAATGGTCGTAGGTATGAAAGCGGCGGCTGAACGGAAACAGCAGCCACATGAACGGCAAGGATAACGGGATCAGCGCCCAGGCGAATTTATAGGCGTTCGCTTGCAGTTTGTAGAACATCAGCGCTGGATTGGCGATCGCCTTTTGCAGGCTTTGGTCGATGAAGGGGATACCGGTATCGACCTTGGTGCGCGACAGGAAATCGGCGCCGGTCATTACCTGATCGACCGGGTTTTCAAGGACGGGCGGTCCCTGATCTAGCTCCGCCTGGCTCAGGCGCCGCGCAACGCCAAGATAATGGGCGCTTTTCTGAAGCGTGGCGCGCTCGTCCTCCAGCGCCTGCCGTTCGGCAGCGGGCAACGCCTTGTCGGCCAGCCGCACATCGACGCGGTCGATTTCGCTCTCGAAACTTTCCTTCAGCGCGTTCGAGCGCGTCTGTTCGGCCGCTGCCTTGGCAATCCCCTCGCCCACCCCGCCGCCGCTGCCAACCATCGCGAGCACCGCGTAGGTCAGGAACACTGCGAACAGGAACAGCGCGAGCGGCGAGATGAAGCGCGCGCGTTCGCCATGGATGTAACGGCGCGTCAGGTCGCCCGGCCGCCACGCGAGGAGAGGCAGCGTGTTCCAGATCTTGCCCTCGAAATGAAAGATCGCGTGGACCAGATCATGCCCGATCGCGCCAAAACTGCGGTGGACATCGGCGCGCTGGCCACAGTGATGGCAGTGCGATCCGGTGAGGCTGGTGCCGCAGTTGAGGCAGCGAAGGGCGCCGTGCGATTCGCCGAAACCGCCATGCTGCGGTTCGACCGCGCGGCCCGCCAGCCCCGCCGTCACCGCCGCCCCGATGCCTTCCACGTCCCCGCTCATGGCACCTTGCCTAAAGCCGTACAGGTCCGGGTGCAACGGGGCTTTCGGGCGCCCAGCGAAACGTGATAGTGGCCGAAGCATGAACGCCGAAGCCCTCACCCCGCCGCCGATGCCCGGCGATGCCGCCGCCCTGATTGCTGACATGGGCGCCCAGGCGCGCATCGCAGCCAAACGGCTGGCGCAGACCCCGACCGCGGACAAGGCCGCCGGCCTGGTGGCCGCAGCGGCCGCAATCCGCGCGCGGGCGAGCGAAATCCTGGCCGCCAATGCCGACGATATGGCGGCGGGACGGACAAACGGCCTGTCCGGCGCGATGCTCGACCGGCTGCGGCTGGACGAAGGGCGGCTGGCCGCGATTGCCGATGCGATCGATGCCGTCGCCGCGCTGCCCAATCCGGCGGGCACCGAGATCGACCGCGTGACGCGCCCCAACGGGCTGATGATGAGCCGCGTGCGGGTGCCGCTGGGCGTGATCGGCATCATTTACGAAAGTCGTCCCAATGTGACCGCCGACGCCGCGGCGCTGGGGCTGATGTCAGGCAACGCCGTGATCCTGCGCGGCGGCAGCGAAGCGGTAAATTCGAACCGCGCGATCCATGCCGCATTCGCGGCGGGGCTGGTCGAAGCCAGGCTGCCCGCCGACGCGGTACAACTGGTGCCGACGCAGGACCGCGCCGCGGTCGGCGCCATGCTGCGCGCGCAGGGACTGATCGACATCATCATCCCCCGCGGCGGCAAGGGGCTGGTCGCGCGGGTGCAGGACGAGGCGCGCGTGCCGGTGCTGGCGCATCTGGACGGGGTGAATCATCTGTATATCGACGCCGACGCCGATCCGGCGAAAGCCGCAGAACTTGCGGTCAACGCCAAGATGCGCCGCACCGGCGTTTGCGGCGCGACCGAGACGATCCTGATCGACCGTGCCTATCCCGCCCCGCTTGGAATTATCGATGCACTGGTCGCGGCGGGCTGCGAAGTGCGCGGCGACGGGGCTATTGCGACGCTGAGCCCGCACGTCGAAGCTGCGTCAACGGGCGATTGGGACACCGAATATCTCGACGCGATCGTGTCGATCGCCATGGTCGATGGTCTGAAAGGCGCGCTCGCGCATATCGACGCGCATTCGAGCCGCCACACCGACGCGATCGTCACCGAGGATATTTCCGCCGCAGAGCGCTTCCTGTCCGAGGTCGACAGCGCAATCGTCATGCACAATGCCTCGACCCAGTTCGCCGACGGCGGCGAATTCGGCTTGGGCGCCGAAATCGGCATCGCCACAGGTCGTCTTCACGCCCGGGGGCCGGTCGCGCTCGAAGGGCTGACGACGTATAAATGGCTAGTGCGGGGCAGCGGCCAGACGCGACCTTGAATCATTTGTATACAAATGATACAAGTGCTCTATGAGCAAGCATTCGGTTATCTCCGCCCGCATAGACGCCGAAACTTTGGCGCTCGTCGACAAAATCGCCGCAGCGCAGGGGCGCAGTCGCGCGTGGTTCGTGAACAAAGCCGTGGTCGACTATGTTGAGCAGGAATCGGCGATGCTGGCATTCCTTCAGGAAGGCGACGACGCCATTACAAATGGCGATTACTGCACCCAGGAAGAAATGGAACTTTGGTTGGCCGAGCGTCGGGCCAACCGTGCCGAACAAGGGCATGCAGCGGGCTGATGGCGCTGATCAAATGGTCGGGACCGGCCCGCCGGGATTTTGCGCGCATTGATGACTATTATCAATCAGTCGATCCGGAATTCGCTGACCGATTATCGGATGCGGTTGTCGAAGCCGCTCGATTTCTGCTCGCGAACCCGCGCGCGGGTGCACCGCTCGACCATCAGCCGTTTCGCAAATGGCCGGTTCGCACGACACCCTTCATTCTTTTCTATCGCATCGAAAAGACAGATATTCGCATTGTGCGCGTCCACCATAATCGCGAAGATTGGCACCCGGTCAAGTGATCCCCACCGGCCTCCTTGGCGGCAGCTTCAATCCCGCGCATGGCGGGCATCGTGCAATCAGCTTGAACGCGATCGACGCACTCGGACTCGACGAGCTGTGGTGGCTGGTGTCGCCAGGCAATCCGCTGAAGCCTGCAAAGGGCATGGCGTCGCTACGTGCGCGGCTCGCATCGGCGCGGCATATGGCGCGGCGTGCACCGATTCGCGCGTCCGGAATCGAGGCCGAGCTTGGCACCCGCTACACCATCGACACGCTCAAAAAACTCGTCCGTCGCTACCCCGATCGGCAGTTTATCTGGATCATGGGCGCCGACAATCTGGTCCAACTGCCCCAATGGCGCGACTGGCGGGGGATCGCCCGACTCATGCCGATTGCGGTTATCGCGCGTCCGGGCTATAATGATCGCGCCCACGCAAGACGTGCGATGGGTTGGCTTCGGCGCTTCGTCCGGCCCGCGGACCAGAAATTGCATTGGACGGACTGGAGACCGCCCGCCCTCGTGTTCCTGCGATTTTCGCCCGATGTGCGATCCGCAACTGCGATACGGCAGGCCAACCCCCGCTGGTTCGAACGCTATGAAGGCCGCGCGCTGCGCGACTCGCTGACCCGTTCGCGGCTTGTGGACCCGATTAGGAAAGGACGCATTTGATCTCCGCCACCCAGGGTGCCGCGCCCAGCGCCGCATCCGCCAACGATAATGTGGACGCGCTCCACGCTCTGATCCTCCACCAGCTGGATGAGGACCAGGCCCAGGAAACCATCTCCATCCCGCTTGCCGGCAAAAGCAGCATCGCCGATCATATGGTGATCGCGAGCGGCCGATCGACGCGCCATGTCTCGGCGATCGCCGAGAAACTGGCGCAGCGGATCAAGCAGGAAGCGGGCCGTCAGGTTCGTGTCGAAGGGCTGCCCAATGCCGATTGGGTGCTGCTCGATGCGGGCGACGTGATCGTCCACCTGTTCCGTCCCGAGGTGCGTAGCTTCTACAACCTCGAACGCATGTGGTCGTTCGGGGACGCGCCGCCGGTCACGGTCGCAAATTGACGTCCCTGCCCTGCCAAGGGTAGGCGGGGCGTCATGTTGCTGCACATCATCGCGCGCGGGCGCATCGGGCGCGGGCCCGAGGCCGAGCTGGTCGAGCGTTATATGAAACGCGTGACGTGGGCGCAGAAGATTTCCGAGCTTCCGGATACGGGCGGTCGTATGCCCGCGGCCACTGCGGGCAGCCGCACCGTCCTGCTCGACGAGGGCGGCGAGCAGATGTCGTCGCTTGAATTTGCCAAATTGCTGGAGGGCTGGCGCGACGGCGGGGTGCGCGAGGCGCGCTTTTGCCTGGGCGCCGCCGACGGCTTCACGCCCGAGGAGCGCGAGGGTGCCGACAGGGTGATCGCCTTTGGCCGCGCGACATGGCCGCATTTGATGGCCCGCGCGATGCTCGCCGAGCAATTGTGGCGCGCCACCAGTATCGTCGCGAACCATCCCTATCACCGCGAGGGACGCCAATGAGGCGCGCTCTGACTGTCCTCACCGCTATAGCTGTCCTGTCTGGCGGCGCGCTGGCGCTGGCGCAGAGCGATGTTTTCGATCCGCTGGCGATCGCCGCGCGCGAACGCAACCAACTCCTCAGCGCAAAACAGCAGTCAGTTGAGGCGATGGCGCGCAGCACCCGGCTGGAGGCGCAGGCCGCCGCGGCGAGCAGCGAGGCCGACCGGCTGAAAATCCGCAGCGCCGCGCTTGCCGCGCGCATCCAGTCGGCCGAGGCCGACATCAGCGCCGGTGAGGCGCGCGTCGCGCTGGTCAGTCGGCGCCTGGCAGCGCAACGCGCGCGGCTGGCGGAGCAGCAACAGCCGCTGCTCGAACTCGCCGCCTCGCTCCAGCAACTCTCACGCCAGCCGCCGGTCAGTGTCCTCGCGCAGCCCGGATCGCTGACCGACATGGTCCACGCGCGTGCGGTGATCGACGCCGCGATGCCGGTGATCGAGCGGCGCACCGCAGGGGTGCGCCAGGAATTGACCTTGCTGCAAACGACGCGGCGTCAGCAGGCGCTGGCCCTGCGGGCGCTGTCGGCCAGCAAGGTCCAGCTGTCGCAGCGCCGCAACGCGCTGACCCGGCTGGAAAATGAAGGCCGGATGCGTTCGCGCGAGCTGATGAGCAGCGCCCAGCTTGAGGCCGACCGCGCACTGGGGCTGGGCGAGAAAGCGCGCGATATCGTCGAACTGATGGACGCGCTCGAAGCCGATGGCGCGGTGCGCGCCGAACTGGCGCAGCTGGCCGGGCCGTTGCCGCGCCCGCGCAATCCGGCTGGCGCGATCACCGGCGCCGTGCCGCCTGCCCCCGCCGAAGCCGAACTCACGCAAGGCGCCTACCGCCTGCCGGTCGTCGGGCGCATCGTCGCCGGGCTGGGCGAGGTCAACGACAGCGGAGTCCGTTCGCGCGGCGTGACAATTGCGGCGCGTCCCGGCGGACAGGTTGTCGCGCCCGCACCCGGCCGGGTCGGCTTTGCCGAAGATTATCGCGGTTATGGCAAGATCGTCATCATCGACCATGGCGGGGGCTGGGTGTCGTTGCTGACCGGCATGATCGGGCTGTCGGTCGCGGTCGGCGACACGCTCGACGCCGGTGCGCCGATCGGCCGCGCCGGGTCCGACGACAGCCGCATCACCGTGGAGCTGCGCCGCGGTGGTCGCCCGGTCGATATCGTCGCAATGATCGGATGACACTCGACACACCCTTAAACCCGGTTCGCCCTGAGGAGGGACTGAGCCCGGCGAAGGCCCGTCTCGAAGGGTTTGCACAACATATCGGTCCTTCAAGACGCCATTTCGGCAAGCTCAATGGCCCCTCAGGACGAACGGAAACCTATCGAATCAAGCGCCCGTTAATCCCCCATTCGGGCGCTGTCCCCTATCGGGATGCACCGCTTGACGCCCGCGCAAATGCGTAGGAGGATGGTCGACCGGGGTATATAAGGCGGGAATTCCCGCCTGAGTGAAAGACGCACATGACCGACTCAACCAAAACGCCCGTATCTTCAAAGCGCCGCTTTGCATTGTGGCAGGGCGCCGCCGCGCTCTCGACGCTGGCGCTGGTGCCGCTTGCGACCGGTGCGATGGCGAGCGTCGACAGCAAGACGCAGGAAGAAATTTCGCGTTTCATGGACGTCTATCTCGAAGTGAAATCGAACTATGTCGAACCGGTCGACGATTCGAAACTGATCGAAGGCGCGATCAACGGCATGCTGGCGAGCCTCGACCCGCATTCGGGTTATCTCGACGCGCGTGGCTTTTCGAACCTGCGCACCCAGACCGACGGCGAATATGGGGGGCTGGGCCTGTCGGTGACGATGGAAGACGGCGTCGTGAAGGTCATCGCGCCGACCGCCGACACCCCCGCCGACAAGGCCGGGATCAAGTCGGGCGACTATATCACGCACATCAACAAGGAACTGATCTTTGGCCTGACGCTCGACGAGGCGGTCGAGCAGATGCGCGGGCGCCCGGGGACCAAGATCGACGTCACCATTGTCCGCGAAGGCCAGGACAAGCCGATCGAAATGTCGCTGACGCGCGAAGTCATCGACCTGAAACCCGTCAAGTGGGAGGTCAGCGGCGATGTCGGGGTGCTGACCGTCACCAGCTTCTCCGCCGACGCGACCACCGACATGCGCGCCGCGATGATGGCGGTCGAAAAGTCGCTGGGCAAGAAGCCGCGCGGCTGGATCGTCGACCTGCGCTCGAATCCGGGCGGACTGCTCGACGAAGCCGTCGGGATCAGCGACCTGTTCCTCGAGCGGGGCGAAATCGTGTCGCAGCGTGGCCGCCGCAAGGGCGACATCGAACGCTTTTTCGCCGAGCCTGGCGATCTTGCGGCCGGGTCGCCGGTCATCGTGCTGATCGATTCGGGGTCAGCGTCGGCGTCCGAGATCGTTGCCGGCGCTCTGCAGGACCAGCACCGCGCGGTCGTGATGGGCGAGCGCAGCTTTGGCAAGGGATCGGTGCAGACCGTGCTGCCGCTGAGCGACACCACTGCGCTGCGCCTGACCACCGCGCGTTACTACACGCCGTCGGGGCGTAGCGTGCAGGAGGGCGGCATCGAGCCCGATATCCGCGTCCCGCAGATTTCGGACCCCGACTATGCCTCGCGGCCGAAATTCCGTGAGAGCGACCTGCGCCGTCACCTGATCAACGAGAAAAAGGTCGATAACGGGCTGATCGAAAAGGACGAGAAGGTCGATCCGCGCTTCACCGCGACCGCGGCGGAGCTCAAGGCCAAGGGGATCGAGGACTTCCAGCTCCACTATGCGTTGCAGACGATCGGGCGGATCAGCCCGACTGCACCGCGCATGGCGGCGCAGGCGACCAAGCCCGGCGCCAAGCCTGCCCGCCGCAACTGACTTTCTTCCGTCATCCCGGAGCAGGCCGGGATCTCGCCGGTGCGGTACGACGCGAGGTAGAGATCCCGGCCTGCGCCGGGATGATGATTCAATGAGGTACGTTTGATGACCCAGTCGCGGCTTTCGGCACCCTTGGTCGCGCTTGCCGCACCCCTGCTGCTGTACGGCGGCGCGCTGGTGTCGCAATTTGGCTTCGGGCTTGCCCCCTGCGAAATGTGTTACTGGCAGCGCTGGCCGCATCAGGCGGCGATCCTACTCGCGCTGCTCGCGCTATTGCTGCGCGGCAATGACAAGGCGATGCGCGCGCTGACGCTGCTCGCCGCCATCGCGATCGCCATCTCGGGCGCCATCGGCATCTACCACGCCGGGGTCGAATATGGCTTTTGGGAGGGTCTGACCACCTGCGCGACCGGCAGCGGCGGCCCCGTGTCACTCGACGCGATCATGAACGCGCCGCTGATCCGCTGCGACACCGCGCAATGGACGCTCTTCGGCATCTCACTGGCAGGCTTCAACGCGATCTTTTCGCTCGGTGCCGCGGCGCTCGTCTTGACCTTGCTGCGCCGTCGGCCCACATCTGCGGCATGAGCAAAGCCGATAAAAACGCAGCGATGATCCGGGTCGATCAGGCCGGCGAATATGGCGCGACGCGTATCTATGCGGGCCAGCTCGCGGTGATGGGTGATCGCCACCCGATGGCGCGCGAAATTGCGCATATGGCCGAACAGGAAGAGCGTCACCGCAAATTCTTTGACGACATGGTCGCCAAGCGCGGGGTGCGTCCGACCGCGCTCCAGCCGTTCTGGAACGTCGCCGGTTTCGCACTCGGCGCGGTCACCGCCGCGATGGGGCCGCGCGCCGCGATGGCGTGCACCGCCGCGGTCGAGACCGAAATCGATCGCCATTATCGCGACCAGCTTGACGAACTCGGCGACAGCGACCCCGAACTCAGTGCCGCGGTCGCCGATTTCCGCGCCGAAGAGCTGGAGCATAAGGACACCGCGCTCGCCGCGGGCGCCGAGAGCGCACCGGGATATCCAGTCCTCAGCCTCGCGATCCGCGCCGGTTGCCGTGCAGCCATCGCGCTGTCGAAGCGTATCTGATAGAGATCCGGCCCGAGCATTCGTTCATCACTGATGCAGGGTCGCGGTGCCAAGCCGAACCAGACAAGACAAAGGAATATCCGATGACCCGCCTGCCCCTGTTCGCGCTGATCCTCGCCGGTAGCGCCCTCTCGGTACCCGCCGCGGCGCAGCAAGCGACGGTCGACGGCGAAAAGGTCAATCAGGTCGTCGTCTATGGCGACGATCAATGCCCCAAGGGAGCCGACGACGAAATTCTGGTCTGCGCCAAGCTGCCCGAGGGTGAGCGGTATCGGGTGCCCGAAATGCTGCGCGGCAATCCGCTCGACGTGCGCAACGAAGCTTGGGCAAACAAGGTCGTTGCGGTGGAGCGCATCGGGCGGTTCGGCACCGACAGCTGTTCGCCGAGCGGGCTGGGCGGCTTCACCGGCTGCACCCAGGCGCTGGTCGCCGGCGCCAAGGCCGAACGTCAGGCCGCCGACAAGACCGACTGGCAGGCGATGATCGCCGACGAACGCGCCAAGCGCCTTGCGGGGATTGATTCGGCATCGGACGAAGTCGAAGCCGCGGTGTTGGCCGAAGAACGCGCGCTCGCCGAGCGGCAAAAGGCCGCCGCGGAGCTGGAGCGTCAAGCCAGCGGTCAGGCGCCGATGCCGACCGCCCCCGATGAAGCCGACGCCGAACCGCTCCCGGTCCCGCCGCAGGGCTGATCACTTACATCGTCATTGCGAGCGCAGCGAAGCAATCCAGGGCGGCATACGCACACTCTGGATTGCTTCGCTACGGTCGCAATGACGGCAAGTAGCCGTCAGCTCAATTCAGCAGATATTGCTTCCAGAACAGCAGCGACGCCCAGAAATTATAATCGGCATTTTCCTTCTTGGCGAACCCATGACCCTCATTGGTGCCAACGAGATGCCAAGCGGTGCCGCCGTTCTTGCGCACCGCCGCGACGATCTGATCCGCCTCTGATGCGGGCACGCGCGGGTCGTTGGCACCCGTCACCACGAACAGCGGCTTCTTGATATCGGCGACGCGGGTGAGCGGCGAGATTTCCATCAGCTTCTTGCGCTGCGCTGGATCGCGCTCGTCGCCATATTCGACGCGGCGCAGGTCGCGGCGATAATCCTGGGTATTTTCCAGGAAAGTCACAAAGTTCGAAATCGCGACGACGCACAGATTTGCACGCAGCTTGTCACCATAATGGGTGGCGGCGGCATAACACATATAGCCGCCATAGCTGCCCCCGGTCAGCCCGAAGCGCGCCGCGTCGAGCGTCTTGTCCTTGGCCAGCGCATCGAGGAATGCCCCCATGTCCTTGACGCTGTCCTCACGCTTGAACGGCCCGTTGTCGAGGCTGACAAAGGTCTTGCCATAGCCGGTGGAGCCGCGGACGTTGGGATAGAAAAGTGCGATCCCCATTTCGTTGAGCAGATAATTGCTGCGTCCCATGAAACCGGGGCGCGACTGCGCCTCGGGACCGCCATGGACGCTCATGATCAGCGGGCGCTTGCCGGGGAACTTCACCGGGTCGGGGCGATAAAGCAAGCCCGACACCTCGAGCCCGTCGAAGCTTTTGACCTTGACCAGCTCAGGTTCAACATTCTTCGTCACGTCGAGCCCGCCGGTTTCGCTTTCCGTCCAGCGCGTCACCGCCAGCGTTTTCGGGTCGACGCTGAATGCATCGGCGGCGCTACGTGCCGAGGTGAAGGTAATGCCGATCTCGCCCCATGGCGCGATCTCCAGCCCGCCGATGATCCCGGCGGGCAGCTTGTCGACCGTCCGTACCGCGCCGGTCTTTGGATCGAACAGCCGCAATTTCGACATCCCCGCCTCATTGACCACATAGGCGATGAAGCTGCCGTCCTCGGCAATGTCGAACGTATCGACGTCCCATTTCTCGGCCGGTCCCTTCGGCGTGAACGTGCCTATCGCCGGATCAAGCGTGCCGAGCCGCTGGAAATCGCTGCCCTCATCGCTGGTCATCCAGATCGTGCCGTCCGGGGCGAAGCTCGCGCCGCCAAGCGCCACGGTCTTGCTGTGATCGCCGATCGGGGTCATCGCGCCGCTAGCGAGGTCGAGGCGGAACAGGTCGGCTTTCTGCACCGACGTATATTTGCCCACCAGCGCCCAGCTTTTGTCGGGCGTGAAGTCGAGCAGCCCCCAGCCGCCGCCCTCGACCTGTGCCACCATGCGGCGCGTCTTGGGATCGCGCGGGTCCATTACATAGATGTCGCTGTCGCGACCGTTGCGCAGCGTCGAGGTAAAGGCGACGAGCTGACCGTCGTGGCTCCACGCATTCAGCCCGTTGCGGCTCTTGCCGTCGGTGAGCAGGTCGAGCCGGCCATCTTTCATCGCGTAAATCTGGAAGAATTCATTGCCGCCGATGTCCTTCTGGACCAGCATCACATCGGCCTTTTTGGGCGCCCAGCTGCCCGACCCGACCGGCTCGGCCTCGAACGTGATCTGTTTGCGCGCACCCATCGGCATCGCGACGCGGTGCAACTGCGCGGTGTTGCCGAAACGCGTCGAGATCAGCATAGATTTGTCGATCGGGTTCCAGCCGACGAAACCAGCGCCGCGATTTTCCATATAAGGCCGCGTCGCCGCCGCCAGCTCGGCCGGTACTTCAGGCACCCCGTCGGCGATCAGCGCCGCGGGTTTGGGTTCGACGGCGGGCTTGTCGCCGTCGGCCGCCGCGGCCGATGCAAGCGGAAGGGTGAGAGCGGCGATGAAGGCCAGATAGCGCATGATGATGTTCCCCGTGTTGCAGCAAAGCAGATCCACTGGGACTAGACGCTATCAACCTGACGGGCGGATGCAAGGCTTCGACCAACGGCACGGCGGCTTCGACCACCGTCAGCCGCTTTTCGTGGTCGATTCACCGACGCCTGCACAGTCCGTCGCCGCAAAATCGCAGCATTTTTGGTGATCTGGCGCGATTTGGTTGCGAAACCGGGGTGAATTGAGCGGAATTGTTAACGAATCGGTGGCAACCTGTCTTGACTTGGGAATTTTGGGCTGAAATCGTGGCGTTCTGGGAATCGCCAGCCTAAGGGGGCTGAAAAATGGCAACAGCATTCGGACCGCGCCTGTGGCGGCGCACGTCACCTAGTGTGCCGGCAGCGCGGAGTCTTGGCCGCCGAATGACCTGGCACGCTGCGACGGCGCTGGTTGCCTTTGCTGCTTTGCAGATCTGGCTGGTATCGAGCGCGATCACGGCGGGTGCCTCATCAACGCTGATTTTTGTCGCGCTGATCGTCCTGCTGGCCCTCGCCGTTCCCGTTGCCCGATCGACCGAGCGGCGCTGGTATCACCTGAGCCGTCAGGCGCTGGCCAGCTGGGGCCTGCATGCGCGCTTTCGCCGCGACGTTCGCCGTCTTTGGGTCGCCGCGCTGACGCTGCCCTTCCTGTGGGTCAGCGGCGCGATGGCTGCTACCGACGCCATCGCGGCAATCGTCAACTAATCACCGCCAACCAAGTTTGACGCCCTGCCGCCCGCCGTATAGGGCGCGGCAATGCTCACTGTTTCCGAAGCCCTCGACCGCGCGCAATTGCTGTGCGACGCCGCTGCCAAGGCTGGTGCCGATGCCGCCGACGCGCTCTATTATTGCAACGCCGCCACGTCAGTCTCGATGCGGCTGGGCGCACTCGAGGATGTCGAGCGGTCCGAAGGGCAGGATATTTCGCTCCGCGTCTTTGTCGGCCAGCGCAGCGCCAGCGTGTCGACCGCCGACATGGATGCGGGCGAGCTGACCAAGCTGGTCGAACGCTGTGTCGCCATGGCGCGTGAGGCGCCCGAAGATCCCTATGCCGGTCTGGCGCCCGAAGAACTGTTGTTCAAAGGCCCGGTTCCCGACCTCGACCTCGACGACGGCAGCGAAGCCGATCCCGCGGCGCTGCGCAAAGCGGCGCTGGCGGTCGAGGAAGCGGCGCGCGCGGTCGCCGGGGTGACCAACAGCGAAGGCGGCAGCGCCAGCCACAGCCGCACCCGCTTTGCGCTCGCCACCAGCCACGGCTTTGCCGGCGGTTACGGATCGAGCGGCCACAGCCTGTCAGCGAGCGTCATCGCGGGCGAAGGCGCCAACATGCAGCGCGACTATGGCTGGCACAGCGCGCATCATCTGGCCGACCTTGAAACCGCTGCTGAGATCGGCGCGCGCGCCGGAACCCGCGCCGTCGCACGGCTGAATCCCGGCAAGGCGCCGAACGGCAAGTTTCCTGTCATTCTCGATCCCCGCGTCAGCGGCGGCATCGTCGGTCATTTGCTGGGCGCGATCGCCGGCCCCGCCATCGCGCGCGGCACCAGCTTCCTGCTCGGCAAAGAAGATCGACAGTTGTTCGACCGCAGCATTATTATCCGCGACGAGCCCCACCGCCCGCGCGGCCTGCGCAGCCGCGCCTTCGACGGCGAAGGCCTGCCGACCGCGGCGCGCGATCTGGTTGCGGATGGCAAGATCACCGGCTGGCTGCTCGACACCGCATCGGCGAAACAGCTCGGCCTGACCCCGACCGGCCATGCGAGCCGCGGCGGCGGCGCGTCGGGCGTCGGCGCGAGCAACCTGCACCTCGCGGCGGGCAGCGTGTCGCCCGCGGCGCTGATGGAAGGAATCGCGGACGGCGTCTACATCACTGAATTGATCGGCCACGGCGTCAATCCGGTGACCGGCGATTACAGCCGCGGCGCGTCCGGCTTCCGGATCAAGGATGGCGTCATCGCCGGGCCGATCGCCGAATTCACCATCGCGGGCAATCTGATCGATATGTTCGCCGCGCTGGTCCCCGCGAACGACCTGGAATTCCGCCATGGCATCAACGCGCCGACGCTGCGCATCGACGGCATGACCGTCGCTTCGAGCTAAGGACGCTATGCCGGGCCGCAACCTAGAAGCCGCGATCGCCGCGACCCGCGAGGTCGGCGACATGGCGATGGCGCGCTGGCGCGGTGAGGGGCTAGCGGTCAATGTGTGGAACAAGTCGCACGACAATCCGGTCAGCGACGTCGACCTGGCGGTCGATGCGCGGCTGAAGGCGGTGCTGGGCGCGATGGTACCCGAGGCGGGGTGGCTGTCCGAGGAAACCGCCGATAACGCCGACCGCCTGTCGTGCCGCGCGATGTGGTGCGTCGATCCGATCGACGGCACCCGCGACTTCATCCGCGGCCGTCCCGGCTGGTGTGTGTCGGTCGCGCTGGTGATCGACGGCACCCCCGAATTCGGCATCCTCTACGCCCCCGCGCTCGACGAATTATGGGTCGCACAAAAGGGTCAGGGGGCGCTGCTCAACGGCGAGACACTGCACGCCAGCCAGCGCACGACCTTCGCCGGGTCGCGCGTTCCCGCCGACGCGCTGCCCAAGGTCGACAGCGACCTGGTGATCGTGACCAAACCGAACAGCATCGCGCTGCGCATCGCGCTGGTCGCCGACGACCGCGCCGATCTGGTCGCGACCTTGCGCTGGGGGTTTGAGTGGGACGTTGCTGCGGCGGCGCTGATCGCGAGCGAAGCAGGGGCCACGGTCACCGACGCCTTTGGCGCGCCGCTGAAGTTCAACACGCCGCGCGCGCAGGCCTTTGGCGTCATCGCTTGCGCCCCGGATATTCATGCCGCGGTGGTCGATCGCTTGCACGACCGCGCGGTCGCTCTTACATCCCCATCCTGACGGCAAAAGCGCCGCGCAAACCACCGCACTTCGCTTGACAATCGGCCCGACTCACCTTAGTTGCGCCTCCATTCCGACATCATGACCGGACGGCGAAGCGCGAGGCGCGCATTCGTGGTCCGTTTTTTGCGTTGGAAATCAGACGCTTTGAGATGGGACCGATTGCCACCGGTCCTGTGGAGCAGGAGAAAGTACCCCATGGCACGTATTGCGGGCGTCAATTTGCCCACCAACAAGCGCGTGATCATCGCGCTCACCTACATCCACGGTATCGGCCGCAAGACCGCCGTCGACATTGCCACCAAGCTGGGCATCGACCAGTCGCGCCGCGTTCAGGACCTGTCCGACGCCGAAGTGCTCCAGATCCGCGAAACGATCGACGCCGGCATCCAGGTCGAAGGTGATCTTCGCCGCACCACGGCGATGAACATCAAGCGTCTGATGGACCTCGCCTGCTATCGCGGCCTGCGTCATCGCAAGGGCCTGCCGGTCCGCGGTCAGCGCACGCACACCAATGCGCGCACCCGCAAGGGCAAGGCCAAGGCGATCGCCGGTAAGAAGAAATAAGGTTCGAGCGCGTCCATCCGGGCGCGCTTCCTTGTTTCCCCTGCCGGGGCAGCGGCCATCGCCCGCCACCGGCCATTCAGGATTAGGTTAGGATTACATCATGGCTCGTGAACCGCAGCGCCTTCGTCGGCGCGAACGCAAAAACATCTCGTCGGGCGTCGCCCACGTCAACGCGACCTTCAACAACACGATGATCACCATCACCGATGCTCAGGGCAACGCGATTGCCTGGTCGAGCGCCGGCATGATGGGCTTCAAGGGCAGCCGCAAGTCGACCCCTTACGCGGCGCAGGTCTGCGCCGAAGACGCCGGCAAAAAGGCCGCCGAACATGGCGTTCGCACGCTGGAAGTCGAAGTCAAAGGCCCGGGTGCCGGTCGTGAATCGGCGCTGCGCGCGCTGCAGGCGGTCGGTTTCCACATCACCTCGATCCGCGATGTGACCCCGATCCCGCACAATGGTGTCCGCCCGGCCAAGCGCCGCCGCGTCTGACGCCTGCTTCGGATGCGCCCCATTTCCGGGGCGGCATCCGCTAAACTCCTAACGCCGGACAGATTGGTCGACCCCCAATTCGTCCCGCCAAAAGCAAAGGGAAGACCATGACTGTCAATATCCGGAACTGGCAGGAATTGAAGAAGCCCAGCAACCTGGAAATCAAGGCTGGCAGCGACGGCAAGCGCAAGGCGACCTTCGTCGCCGAACCGCTTGAGCGCGGCTTTGGCCTGACGCTTGGCAACGCGCTGCGCCGCGTATTGCTCTCGTCGCTCCAGGGTGCGGCGATCACGTCGATCAAGATCGAGAATGTTCTCCACGAATTTTCGAGCCTGACCGGCGTGCGCGAAGATGTCACCGACATCGTGCTCAACGTGAAGCAGATTGCGCTCAAGATGGAAGGCGAAGGCCCGAAGCGGCTTCAGCTTTCGGCGACCGGTCCCGCGACCGTCAAGGCCGGCGACATCATGGTGTCGGGCGACATCAAGGTGATGAACCCGAACCATGTTATCTGTCACCTCGATGACGGTGCGACGCTGAACATGGAACTCGTCGCCGACACCGGCAAGGGCTATGTCCCCGCGACCGCCAACCGTCCGGTCGACGCGCCGATCGGCCTGATCCCGGTCGACTCGCTCTACTCACCGGTGCGCCAGGTCGCCTACAAGGTCGACAATGCCCGCATCGGTCAGGAACTGGACTATGACAAGCTGAACCTGACCGTCGAAACCGACGGCACGATCACCCCGGAAGACGCCGTGGCCTATGCCGCGCGCATCCTTCAGGACCAGCTGCAGGTCTTCGTCCACTTCGAAGAAGCGATGAACGACAGCGGCATGATCGGCATGGCGGCATCGCCGACCACCGCCGACGAAAGCGACGTCAACCAGCTCAACCGCTTCCTGCTCAAGAAGGTCGACGAGCTGGAACTGTCGGTTCGCAGCGCCAACTGCCTGAAGAACGACAACATCATCTATATCGGCGATCTGGTTCAGAAGACCGAAGCGGAAATGCTGCGCACCCCGAACTTCGGCCGCAAATCCTTGAACGAAATCAAGGAAGTGCTGTCGTCGATGGGTCTGCGCCTGGGCATGGATATCCCCGGCTGGCCGCCGGAAAACATCGAAGAGATGGCCAAGAAGCTCGAACAAGAGCTGCTAGGATAAAATCCTCCCCGCTTGCGGGGAGGTGGCAGCCCGAAGGGCTGACGGAGGGGGTTCGCGGCACGACGCAATGTGTCAGGCCGCAGCCCCCCTCCACCACCGCTTCGCGGCGGTCCCCCTCCCCACGTCGTGGGGAGGATCAAACGGGAATGGGTCGGCCCGCACATCGACCTGGCTTGGGGTACCTCATACGGCCCCTCTGACAAACGAAGGACAAGATTATGCGTCATAAATCGGGTGGCCGGAAGCTGCAGCGCACCAGCGCGCACCGCACGGCCCTGTTCCGCAACATGTCGGCGGCGCTCATCAAGCATGAGCAGATCACGACCACCGTCGCCAAGGCGAAGGAACTGCGTCCCTATATCGAAAAGCTGATCACGCTGGCGAAGCGCGGCGGTTTGGCCAATCGTCGCCTCGCGATGAGCCGGTTGATGGACGACACACAGCTGGTCAAGCTGTTCGACGTCCTGGCCGAGCGTTACAAGGACCGCAACGGCGGTTATGCGCGCGTCATCAAGGCCGGGATTCGCGCCAGCGACGCCGCACCGATGGCGATCATCGAACTCGTCGATCGCGATGTTACGGCCAAGGGCCAGGATTCGGGTCCGGTCGAGCAGTATGACGAGGATATGGCGGAAGCCTGAGCCGCGCTGCGAGCGACACAAGATCAAGGGCGGTCTCCGAAAGGAGGCCGCCCTTTCTCGTTTGGGCGGTCGCTTGCGGCGGCGGCGCGCGTTTTGCTCGGTCGCCGGTGTACTCGTACAGATTAGCGCCGCACGCCTTGCCGCGAGTGGTGTATTCTGCGCCGCGTCGCAGGGTGAAAGTCATAACTGTCTGATGCAGGTCCACCAATTTGTTTCGCCAGCCGCTTTGCTGGGTCGGCCATGATCGAACATAGCCGCAATTCTGCGTGGTCCGGCGCCGACGAAATGCGCGGGTTGCCATCGCCGCGGCCTATTGTCACGCCGATGTCGCCCGCGGCAGACAAGGAAAGTCTTGGCGCCCGGCTACGGCGCTTGCGGGTCACGCGCCGACTCAGTCAGGCGGATCTGGCCGCCGCCCTGGATGTCAGCGTGCCGGCCGTTTCCGGGTGGGAGAAAGACCGTTCGCGGCCGCGGCACGACCGCGTCGAAGCGCTCAGTCACGTGCTGGGTGTGTCAACCGCCGAGCTGCTCGGAACCGACACGGGCCGGTTGCCGACTGACATGCTCGCCGAAAACCGCGCCCAGATTGCCCATGTCGTCGGTACGACACCCGACAAGGTCCGCATCATCATCGAATTTTGAAGCCCGGCACCGCGCCGTCGGGCGCCGCGATGGCAGACACAAAAGCTCAGCCGAGCGAGGCCGCAACCTTGGGTTTCCGGCGCTTGGCGCGCATCACGCCGCCGATCGCGCCAAAGCCGAGCAGCAGCATCGCCCAGGTGGCGGGTTCCGGCACCGCCGAGGTCACGGTGGCGCGGATGATCATATCGTCATAATCATTGTCCGCCTTGGTGACCTGGTCGTCATAACCGAAATAGAAAGTCGAAAGGGCGCTGCCACTTTTCTGCTTGTTGCCGAGGAAGATCGCGAAGCCGTCTTGACCGATGGTGGCGGGCTTGCCGCCGATACTCGAAAAATTCAGCAGCCCTGTCAGGCTGCCCGCATTGAAATTGGCACTGCCGATCAGGATCGGCGATCCGAAATTATTCTGAAAAGGGCTCGATTCGCCCTTCATCAGGTTCGGCGCCGACAGGGTAAAAAAGCTGTCGTTAAAGCCGCTTTCCGACCCAAGAAGGTGGAAAGTGATGAGCGAATTTTCGGTGAGGAAGATCGACGCTCCAGTCGTGTCATATTTGGTCAGGCCGAGGCCTGCGAGCTGCGATTTGAAATCGTTGCTGCCTGAAATCGCGGTCTTGTCATCAAAGTTGATGATCGCAGCCGCGTCGGCCGACACGCTTATCGTCAAGCTTGAGAATGCCGCGATGGCGGCCAGCACCGTCTTCATATCCATGTCCCCCAGACAAGCGTCGCATCTGTTCGACACTCCTGCGAGTCGCGTGGTTAGCAGGCCGGTAAGGTGAAATGGAGTCGCGAGTCTTTTGTGTCCCAGCGCGGTACAAATATGTCGTGAAACATGAATCGGAGCGATGATTGGCATAGCCGCGCGCAACAAGACGGAACGCGATGCCGCGTGAGACAGGACATGCGATTGATGGGCCACCGTCGGCGCCGATCATCGCGTGATTGCGGCGCGGCCCGGCCGCATGGAGCAGCCTTGAAATCGCTTGCCCGCGGCTTTTCCATCCTTACATATCGGCGCACGATAATGTCCCCCGGATGATTGAGGATCGCCTTGCCATGTCCCGTAAAGCCCTGTCTGCGCCGCTGGCGCTCGTCGCTCTTGCCATGACCCCGGCCGCAACCCATGCGGCGGAAGCCGCGGCCGCAGCGGCGCCTGCACCGGCGCTGACCTATCCCGATACGCCGCGCGGCGACACGGTCGATCCGCAGTTCGGGGTTGCGGTGGCCGATCCCTATCGCTGGCTGGAGGATGACGTCCGCGTCAATCCCAAGGTCGCCGATTGGGTCGCGGCGCAGAACAAGGTGACCGACGCCTATCTGGCGACGTTGCCCGGTCGCGATACGTTCAAGAAACGGATGACCGAGCTGTATAATTACGAGCGCTTCGGCCTGCCGACCAAGGCGGGGACGCGCTATTTCTATACCCGCAACGACGGGCTCCAGCCGCAATCGGTGCTCTATGTCCGCGAAGGATTGAAGGGCGAAGGCCGGGTGCTGATCGACCCCAATCTGTGGGCAAAGGATGGCGCCACCGCGCTGGCCGAATGGAGCCCATCGGAGGATGGCAAGTATCTGCTCTATTCGGTGCAGGACGGCGGCACCGACTGGCGCATCGTGCGGATCAAGGACGTCGCGACCGGTCAGGATCTGGCTGACGAAGTGCGCTGGGTGAAATTTTCGGCGCTCGACTGGGCCAAGGACGGCAGCGGCTTTTATTATTCGCGCTTCCCCGAACCCGAAGCGGGGGAGGCCTTCCAGTCGCTCAACGAGAACCACGCCGTCTATTTCCACAAGCTCGGCACGCCGCAGTCGGAGGATGTGCTGATCCACGCGACGCCCGACAAGCCCAAGCTCAACAACAGCGCGGTGGTCAGCGATGACGGCAAATATCTGTTGGTGTTCGGGTCCGAAGGCACCGACGCGCGGCTGGGCGTGACGCTGTATCCGATCGGCGCCAAGGGCGTCGGCAAGCCGATCACGCTGGTTGGCGATTTCGCGAACAATTGGGACTATGTGACCAATGAGGGGCCACTGTTCACCTTCATCACCAACAAGGAGGCGCCGCGCGAGCGGCTGGTGTCGATGGACATCCGCAAGCCCGGCAAGCTGACCGAGCTGGTCGCGGAGAGCGAGAATACGTTGGTCGGCGCCTCGCGCGTCGGCAATCGCATCATCCTGTCGTACCTGGGCGATGCGAAATCGCAGGCCGAAATGATCGCGCTCGACGGCAAAAAGGTCGCCGCGATCAAGCTGGCCGACATCGGGTCGGCATCGGGTTTTGGCGGCAAGTCGAGCGATCCCGAAACCTTCTACGCCTTCTCCAGCTATGCGCGGCCAACCACCATCTATCGGCTCGACACCGCGACCGGCAAAAGCGAGATTTTTGCGGAGCCCAAGCTGACCTTCAAGCCCGATGATTTCACCGTCGAGCAGCGTTTCTATAAGTCGAAGGACGGCACCGAGGTGCCGATGTTCGTCGTGATGAAGAAAGGGCTCGACCGCAGCAAGGGGTCGCCGACATTGCTCTATGGCTATGGCGGGTTCAACGTGTCGATGACCCCCGGGTTTTCGCCCACCCGGCTGGCGTGGGTTGATCAGGGCGGGGTGCTGGCCATCGCCAACCTGCGCGGTGGCGGCGAATATGGCAAAGCGTGGCACGACGCCGGGCGGCTGGCCAACAAGCAGAATGTGTTCGACGATTTCATCGGCGCGGCCGAATATCTGATCGCGCAAGGCATCGCGGGCAAGGGCCAGGTCGCGATCGAGGGCGGATCGAACGGCGGCCTGCTGGTCGGAGCAGTCACCAACCAGCGTCCGGACCTGTTCGCCGCGGCGCTGCCCGCGGTGGGGGTGATGGACATGCTGCGCTTCGACCGCTTTACGGCGGGGCGTTACTGGGTCGATGATTATGGCTATCCGTCGAAAGAGGCCGATTTCAAGAACCTGCTCGCCTATTCGCCCTATCATAATATCAAGGCGGGCGCCGCCTATCCCGCGGTGCTGGTGACGACCGCCGACACCGACGACCGCGTCGTGCCGGGGCATAGCTTCAAATATACCGCGCAGCTGCAACATGCGAAGGCAGGCGACAAGCCGCACCTGATCCGAGTGGAAACGCGCGCCGGTCACGGCAGCGGCAAACCGACCGACAAGATCATCGCCGAGGCCGCCGACAAATATGCGTTCGCGGCGAAGTGGACGGGGCTGGCGGTCGAATAATGTCCTATGCGCTCGCCTTTACCGCGACCGATCCCGCCGAATTATGGGCTGAGGCAGGCGATGCTGCCGCGGCGCTGGTCGCGGGCGAGCGCGACGGCATCGCCAATATGGCGAATGTCGCGGCGCTGATCTGGCAGGCGATCCCCGATTTGAACTGGGCGGGCTTCTATCGCTTTGACGGGCAGGAGCTGGTGCTCGGGCCGTTTCAGGGCAAGGCAGCGTGCATCCGCATCCCGCTCGACAAGGGGGTGTGCGGTGCCGCGGCGCGGCTGCGCGCCACGCAGCGCGTCGACGACGTCCATGCTTTTCCCGGCCATATCGCGTGCGACGCCGACAGCCGCAGCGAGCTGGTGGTGCCGGTGATCGTCGGCGACCGGCTGGTTGGCGTGCTCGACCTCGACAGCCCGCTGCCGGGGCGGTTTTCGGCGGCGGATCAGGCGGGGGCGGAGGCGCTCGTGGCGCGGATTGCCGGGGCGTTGGCGTAACACACCGTCCGCCGACAACTCCCACATCTGGCCCAAAACGGGACGCAATCGTCACGGTTAACGGATTCGCGAAAAGCCGCCGATTTTGCTAACAATCTGTTAACCAATCGGTTCGGGCCGAGGGAACAGGGAGTTAGTCATGCGCACGTTCGTCTTGTTGGGGGTGGCCGCAGGGTCGTTGTTGCTGGCGGGCCGTGCCCATGCCGAAGCGCCGATGATCGATGCGGACGCTGCGACCGACCTGGTGAGCGGCGTGTCGTACCAGCATGACTCGCGCCCGGCGCTGGACTATGGCGCGCCCGCCGATGCCGACGTGCGCGTCTATACAGGCCATGCCGACCGCATCCCGAGCGAAGTCGAATATCGCCGCGTGTCGGGTTACGACGCCGAGGGGCGCTGGACCGGCACCTGGAACGGCACCTATGAAACGCCCGACGGTCGCCGCTACGAAGGCCGCTACGAAGGCTCGGTCGATGGCCATGGCGCGGGGTATCCGCCGCCGCCCCATCATTATTATTATGGCGGCGGGTACGACCCGCGGCACGACGCAGAGATGGAACGCCGCTGTGGCCGGGGGGACACGGTGGGCGGCGCGGTTGTCGGCGGAGTCGTGGGGGGCGTCTTCGGCAACCGCATCGCCGGCAAGGGCAACCGCACCGAAGGCACGATCATCGGCGGCGCGCTGGGCGCGGTCGCGGGCGGCGCGATCGGCGATGCGTCGGACAAGAAGAAATGCGAAGCCTGGTGGTCGAGCCGCGGTTCGCATCACAGCAGCAGCACCACATACCATCATGGCGGCTATGGTTACGGCTACGGCTATTACACCCCCGGCGTCGTGGTCACGACGATCATCACGGGCGGCGCGCCGGTCGTGACCGAAACGGTCGAGACAACGACCAAGACCTATTATGACAAGGCGCCGGTTCGGAAGCGCTATGTCGCCAAGAAAAAGTGGACGCCGAAACCCAAGGCCAAGCCGCGCTGCGTCTGCTGATGACCCGCAAGGTCTGGTCACCTTGGGTTTGAAGGCCCGCCATCCAAGCGATGGCGGGCCTTTTCCATTTCGGGACTCGTCCCATCGCGCGGGAACAACGGTTCAGCGGCGCGAAAGCATCGGCGGCCTAGACCGGCGGCATTCCGGGCCGGACCCTCTTTTGCCGACCCTTGGGGAGGAACCCTTGATGCGTAAATTCACCTGCCTTGCCGCTGCGGCCGCTGTCGTCGTCACCTCGGTCGGGATCAGCGCCGTGCCTGCCGAAGCGCGGTCGCGCCATGGCGGCTGGGGTTATCGTCATCACGACCGGGTGAGCACCGGCGACGTGCTCGGCGGCCTGCTGATCATCGGCACCATCGCCGCGATCGCCAGCGCCGCAAGCAAGGACCGGCGCGCGCGTGCGCCCGACTATCGTTACGAGCCGCCGTATCGCGATAATCAGCGTTACGACGAGCGCGAGCGCGACTATGTGCCGCCGGTCGAAGACCCTGCGGACGACAGCGACGCCCGTGCTTATGGCACCGGCGACGTCCAGAGCCGCGCCGCCGACGCATGTAGCTGGGCGGTCGAGGCCGAAATGGGCGACGATGCGCGCGTCGATCGCATCGACGGCACCGAAGCCAATAACGGCGGCTGGTACGTCACCGGCACCGCGTCACGGCTGGGCGGCGAAATCCGCAGTTTCGGGTGCAGTTACCGCAACGGCCGCGTCGTCGACGTCAATTTCGGCTGACCTGATCGATCCTCCCTGTCGCGCAGCGATGGGGAGGTGGCAGCGCGAAGCGCTGACGGAGGGGCCTTGACCCCGCCGTCGCAAAGCCCCTCCACCATCCCCGCCGTCGCGGGGACCGTCCCGCTGGCGCTGCGCGCCGTCTACGACTCCCCCATCGCTGCGCGACGGGGAGGATTTTTATGAACGCCAGCAAAACCAAGGCTGAACGCCAGATAAGCGACAGGTTCAGCACCGTGTCACCCGCGAATCGGTAGAACCGCTTCAACAGGCTGCAACGCTGCCGCCTGCGCCTGAAGGAGACCGAACCATGGCTATCAAGACCAACCTGACCAAGGCCGCAATTGGTGCGGCCACCGCTGGCGCAATGCTGATGAGCGCCGCACCCGCCGCTGCCCGCGACCGCTATGACCGCGACGGCATCAGCGCGGGCGAAGTGATCGCCGGAGCTGTCGTGCTCGGCGGCCTCGCCGCAATCCTGTCGAGCGGCAACAACGACCGTTATGATCGTTACGACGACCGCTATCGCGGTCGCTACAACGATCCGCGCTACGGCTATGGTTATGATTACAACCGCTATGGCAACAGCCGCAGCGCCGTGAACCAGTGCGTCGGCGCGGTTGAACGCGGCAGCCGCCGTTATGGCAACACCGACGTTACCCAGGTGACGAGCATCGATCGCAAGCGCGACGGGTATAAGGTGAAAGGCCGCGTCGTCGTCCGCGACGGTTACGGCGGTCGCTGGGGCCGTGGTGGTTACTACGATCAGGGCAAGTTCACCTGCGACATCCGTTATGGCCGCGTGCAGGATATCCGTTTCTCCGGCCTGCGCTAACAGCGAAGCCCCTCCCCCAACGGGGAGGGGCTTTTCTTTATGCCTGCAACCCCGCATGAAGCGGGGATGATCAAACTCAGCCTGCTCGCCGCCCTGCTCCTTGCCGCGCCCATGGCGGCGCAGGCACAGGACGCCACCCCCGCCGCCGACCCCGCACGACTGAAAGCCGATGTCGAAAAGCTGGTGTCTTTCGGCACCCGGCATACTTTGTCGTCGGCGACCGATCGCAAACGCGGGATCGGCGCCGCGCGCAATTGGGGCGCCGCCGAATTCGGCCGTATTTCGAAGGCTTGCGGCGGCTGCCTGACCGTCGAACGCATCGCCGATCGCTTTGACGGGCCGCGCGCGCCGGACGGCGTGATCGTCGAAAATGTCCTGGCGATCCAAAAGGGCACGGGCGATCCGGCGCATGTCATCATCATTGCGGGGCATATCGATAGCCGCGTGACCGACGTGATGAACTTCACCGCCGACGCCCCCGGCGCCAACGACAATGCGTCGGGCACCGCGCTGGTGATCGAGGCAGCGCGGTTGCTGTCAAAACAAAAGCATCGCGCGACGATCGTCTATGCCCTGCTGTCGGGCGAGGAGCAGGGTCTGTGGGGCGGGCGGTTGCTCGCGCGCCATGCGAAGGAAAAGAATTGGCCGGTCGCGGCGGTGCTGAACAACGACATTGTCGGCGGCATCAAAGGAACCGACGGCGCCATCGTCGACAACCGGGTGCGCGTGTTCAGCGAGGGCATCCGCGCGTCGGAGGATCTGGCAGCGCAGCTGGCGCGGCGCGGCATCGGCGGTGAGGACGACGGCCCGTCGCGCGCGCTGGCCAAGGCGGCGATCCGCGCCGGAGAACAAAGCCCTACAATCGGACTCGAAGTGCTGGCGGTGCGACGCCCCGACCGTTTCCGCCGCGGCGGCGATCATCTGCCGTTGCTCGAGCTCGGCTATCCGGCGATCCGCTTTACGGTCGGGATCGAGGATTATGATCATCAGCATCAGGACCTGCGCACCGACAATGGTCGCAAATATGGCGATACGGTCGACGAGATGGATTTCACCTATCTGGCGCGCGTCACCGCGCTGAACGTCGTGCTGGCCAGCGAACTTGCCGCCGCGCCGCCTGCGCCCGCCAGTGTCAGCATCGACGGCGCGGTCAGTTCGAACACCACGGTCAAATGGACGCCGGTGAAGGACGCCGCGGCCTATCGCATCCTGTGGCGCCGAAGCGATGCGCGCGACTGGACCGACAGCCGCCAGGTCGCGGGCGATGCGGCGACCGAGCTGGTGCTGCCCGGCGTCATCATCGACGATAATTTCTTTGGTGTTTCAGCACTTTCAAGCGATGGCAGCGAGAGTATCGTGACGTTCGGCGGGCTGCCCCCCGCGCAATAATTACCGAACACGCTATACGAAAATTTACCTTCCGCTGTTACCGCAAAGCTGGGACCATGAATCTCGGCCAACGTGGGGGTTGGGCGACAGCGATGGGTCGCGCCATGTCAATTCCCGAGGCTCCCCCAGCCTCAGCACCGCCAGACGAAAAGCGCCAGCCGCGGCAGTCGCGCCTGGTCAAGGCCGCGCTTGCGTGCAAGCGACTGGGCCAGTTCGACGTGACCATCCGCAATGTCTCGCTGACGGGCGTCGGCGGCCAGGGACCGCATGTGCTGCAAATCGGCGAGCGCATCACCATTTTCCTGTCGGGCCATGAAGCGATGCTGGGCACGGTGCGCTGGGTCGCGGGGAACCGATTCGGGATCGAAACCGACAAGCCGGTCGAAACGTCGCGCCTGCGCGCGGCGAGTAGCGATCAACTGGTCACCGCCGACAGCAAGGCCGATTTTCAGATCGTCCCCGCGCCGCGTATTTCGACCTGGCGCCCCGGCCTGTCGCGCGCAACCAGCCTGCCCGGGCATTATGGGGTCAAGCGTTAGGGTCGGTTTAAGGTGGGGGGCTGATCTTTAAACTCGTCATGCTGAACTTGTTTCAGCATCCATGGCCTGAGCTCGAATTTGGCGCGGCGCCGAAGGAAACCACAGACCATGGATCCTGAAACAAGTTCAGGATGACGATGCCATATTTGTCCGCTTTTCGGCCGCTTCCAATCATTGCATGCCAATGGCGATGGCTCGCCCCGAAACCCCAAAGGAAAACCGGCGCGGTTTGCTCCGCGCCGGTTTCCCTCGGTTAACTCTTGACGAGAAGCGAAGCGTCAGGCGACGCGGCGCACCTCATTGCCCTCATCATCGATGTCGCGCAGGACATAGCCGCGGCCCCAGACCGTCTCGATATAGTTTTCGCCCTCGCACGCCAGCGCCAGTTTCTTGCGCAGCTTGCAGATAAAGACGTCGATGATTTTGAGTTCGGGTTCGTCCATGCCGCCATAAAGGTGGTTCAGGAACATTTCCTTGGTCAGCGTCGTGCCCTTGCGCAGCGAAAGCAGCTCAAGCATCTGATATTCCTTGCCGGTCAGATGCACGCGGGTGGTGTCGACCTCGACCGTCTTGGTGTCCAGATTGACTGCCAGCTTGCCCGTCTTGATGACGCTCTGGCTGTGGCCCTTCGACCGGCGGACGACCGCATGGATGCGGGCGACCAGTTCGTCGCGGTGGAACGGCTTGGTGACATAATCGTCGGCACCAAAGCCGAACGAGCGCACTTTGCTGTCCATTTCGGAAATGCCCGACAGGATCAGCACCGGCGTCTGCACCTTCGCAGTGCGGAGCTTTTTCAGCACGTCATAGCCGTGCATGTCGGGCAGGTTCAGGTCGAGCAGGATGATATCGTAATCATAGAGCTTACCCAGATCCAAGCCTTCTTCCCCCAGATCGGTGGTATAGACGTTGAAGCCTTCGGTCGTGAGCATCGTGTCGATCGCCTTGGCGGTCGTCGGCTCGTCCTCGATCAGCAATACACGCATTGGGCACCCCTTGATTGTTTCCCACGACAGCCCTGCTTTTCCGATCACCTGGCTATCGTGCGATGCCACCGACCGACCCCTGTTGCGGACTGCCGGAACATTAACCACGAAACTAATGAAGGGAAAAGGTTAATTTTGATTTAACCCGCGGAATCCGGCGAGTCGCGGCCAATGCACGACCGCTTCAGTGTCTCGACCAGATGGTCGGCGAGCGCGCGCACGCGCGCCGGGCGCAGCCGCGATGGCGGCGACAGCAGGTGCAGATAGGCCTGCGGAATCGACCAGTCGGTCAGGATGCGAACCAGTGCGCCCGACGCCAGCGCCTCCTCGGCGATGAAGTCGGGCAGCACCGCGATGCCGCCGCCGGCGATCAGCAGCGGGATCATGATATCGCCATTGTTGGTGAACAAAGGCCCGGTCGGGATCACCGTCGCCTCCTCGCCATCGCGGTGGAAGCGCAGCGGCAGGGTGCGTTCGCGGTGACCATAGCCGATCAGTCGATGCGAGCCGAGATCGAGCGGGTGGCGGGGGGTACCGCGCTGGTCCAGATAGGCGGGGCTGGCTATGACCGACGCGGCGACCGGCGCAATGGTCCGCGCGAGCAGGCTCGAATCTTCCATGCTCGCGATGCGCAGGCTGAGGTCGATGCCCTCGGCAATCAGGTCGTGGCGCGCATCGCTCAGCATGACTTCGATCTCGACCGCCGGGTGCATGGCAAGAAACGCCGCGAGCGGCGCTCCGAGCACCTTGATCCCGAAGCTCATCGGCGCGGCGAGACGGATCGGTCCCGCCAGATCGACGCGATCGCCGCGCGCCGCCTCGGTCGCCGCGGTCGCGGCCGCGACCATCGCCTGCGCCTCGCCAAGCAATCCCGCGCCGGCGGTGGAGACGGTGACCGTGCGCGAGCTGCGATGGAGCAACGCAATGCCGAGCGATGTTTCGAGACGCGTCACCGCCTTCGACACGCTCGCCTTCGACATGCCCAGCGATGCGGCGGCGGCGGTAAAGCTGCCGCTGTCGGCAACCGCGGCGAAACAGGCCCAGCCTTCGTAATCGGGTAGCGACATCTGATCCTCCTTTTCACTCCCCTTCAGGGGAGGGCAGCGAGACTTGGCAGCTTGGCTGCCTAGTCGCAGCGGGCGGGGTCTATCGGCCTTGCGCTACACCGACAGACCCCACCCCAACCCCTCCCCTGAAGGGGAGGGGCTTTCCTATCACATTCAAATTGGAAACAATAGATTTCTATCTACGCTATTTCAGAAACGATCTCCATCGCTATCTTGTCCTCAACACCGCAGCATCGCCGGGCATCCCGCCAAGGCGCGGCGCGACAGAAAGGACAAGGCCATGATCGACATTCGCAAATTCGACACGCTGGGCCACGCCAACCACGGCTGGCTCGACGCCCGTCATCACTTTTCCTTCGCCAACTATTACGACGAAGGCCGGATGGGCTGGGGCGCGCTGCGCGTCTGGAACGACGACGCCATTGCGGCGCAGTCGGGCTTCCCCCCGCATCCGCACCGCGACATGGAAATCATCACCTATGTTCGCACCGGCGCGATCACCCACCGCGACAGCATGGGCAACACCGGTCGCACCGCGGCAGGCGATGTCCAGGTGATGAGCGCAGGCACCGGGGTGACCCACAGCGAGTTCAACCTGGAAGACGAGGAAACCACGCTGTTCCAGATTTGGATCATGCCCGATCAGGCGGGCGGCAACCCCGGCTGGGGCGCGCGGCAGTTCCCCAAGAATGACCGGTCGGGCCAGTTCGTAACCTTGGCCAGCGGCATCGACGGCGACGCCGACGCGCTGCCGATCCGTGCGAATGCCCGGGTGGCGGCGGCAACGGTGAACGCGGGCGAGAGCGTCTCCTACGACCTCGATGCCGGACGCCACGCCTATCTGGTGGCTGCCAAGGGCCGCATCCGCGTCAACGGCACCGACGCCGATCCCCGCGACGGCATCGCGCTGCGCGATGTCGGGACGATCACTGTCGAGGCCATCGACGACGCCGAGCTGGTGCTCGTCGACAGCCTCTGACGACACCCCTTGGGCCGCCGCCTTGTCCCCTCCCTTGAGGCGGCGGCCCACCCAGGTGCCGCGAGTTTCCCCCGGCTCGCGGCACCTCCCCTCCCTTCTGCTTCCGATTCAAATCAAAGAAGTCATCTCATGTCGCATATTCTTCGCATCGACGCCTCGGCCCGCCACAGCGGTTCGACCACCCGCCAGCTTGCCGACCAGCTCGTCGCGCGCCTGGTCGAACAGGGTTATGGCAGCGCGGTCACCCGCCGCGACCTGGCGCTCACCCCGCCCGCACTGCTGACCGAAAGCTGGGTTGGCGCCAACTTCACCGACGATGCCGATCGCAGCGACGACCAGCGCGCGGTGCTCGCCCATTCGGACGAACTGATCGCCGAACTTGAAGCCGCCGACACGATCGTCATCGGCGTCCCGGTGTATAATTTCGCGATCCCCGCGGCGCTCAAGGCCTGGATCGACCAGATCGCCCGCGCCCGCCGCACCTTCCGCTACACCGAAACCGGTCCCGAAGGACTGCTGACGGGCAAAAAGGCCTATCGGTCGTCGCATCGGGCGGCGTGCCGGTCGGCAGCGCCACTGATTTCGCCACCGGCTATCTGCGCCACGTCCTCGGCTTCGTCGGGATCACCGACGTCACCGTGATCGAAGCGGGGCAGCAGATGATGGACGGCGAAGCGGTGAACCGCGCGACGGCGGCTATCGAAGAATTGAGGCAGGCCGCCTGAGTAAGAATCCTCCCTGTGGCGAAGCCATGGGGAGGTGGCAGCGCGAAGCGCTGACGGAGGGGCTTTGGCGCAACGGCGCTGCCCCTCCACCATCGCCTGCGGCGACAGTCCCCCTCCCCATCGCTGCGCGACAGGGAGGATTATTCATTATCGTCATCCCGGCGAAGGCCGGGATCTCACCCTCTCGGATTTACGCACCGGCGAGATCCCGGCCTTCGCCGGAATGACGAACAAGAAAGGGCAGCTCCCCACCCCAAACCGCCCCTCCCTCCTCCGTCCCACCAACCTTTCCGCTTTCGGCTGCCCTCGGCTCCGCCTATAGCGCGCCATGCTCCTTTCAGACCGTGTCCTTTTCCTCGATGGCGAGGCTCTTGTGATCGACAAGCCCGCTGGCCTGCCCGTCGACGCCCCGCGCGACGGCAGCATCAGCCTTGAGAATCATCTCGACCTGCTCAAGTTCGGGTTCAAGCGCTGGCCGCTCGCGGTCCACCGGCTCGACCGTGACACGTCGGGCTGTCTGCTGCTGGCGCGCAATCCCAAGGCGCATGGGCGGTTCACCCGCGCGTTCGAGGATCGCGAGGTCGAGAAGCAATATCTGGCGATCGTCGATGGCGTGCCCGACGCCGACAGCGGTACAATCAACCTGCCGCTGAGCAAGGTGTCGACCGCCGAGGAGGGCTGGCGGATGGTCGGCGACCCAAAAGGCAAGCCGTCGATTTCGCATTGGGAAAAGCTGGCCGTCGTCGATGGTCGCAGCCTCCTGCGCTTTCGTCCCGAAACCGGCCGCACCCATCAGATCCGCGTCCATGCGCTCGAAGGATTGGGCTTCGCGCTGGTCGGCGATCCGGTTTACGGGCGCGGCGGCACCAAAACCCGCACCCTGCTCCACGCCGAACGGCTGGTTGTAAAACGTGACGTCAAGCCGTCCATAATTGCCGAAGCGCCCTTCCCCGATAGCTTCATCGCGCTGGGCTTCACCGCGCCGGAGGGAGCGGAACCAACGCGTGGCTGACATTCCGGAAAGCGCGATTTCGGAGAAGTTTCTCGCCGGCACCGGTCCCGGCGGGCAGAATGTCAACAAGGTCGCGACCGCGTGCCAGCTGCGCGTCAACGTCTATGCGTTGGGACTCGACCCCGAAGCGTTCAAGCGCTTGAAAACGCTGGCGGGCAGCCGGATGACGACCGATGGCGAGCTGATCATCCTCGCTCGCCGGTACCGTACCCAGGAAGGCAACCGCGCCGATGCGCGCGAGCGGCTGTCGGCGCTGATCGATGCCGCGCTGGTGCGCCCCGAACGCCGGATCAAGACCAAACCGAGCAAGGCCGCCAAAGCGCGCCGAGTCGATAGCAAGAAGGCGCGCAGCAGCGTCAAAGCCGGGCGCGGACGGGTGCGCGGGACCGACTGAAACCCCTGCGATGACAAGTCTTTACCGTCTCGACGCCCCCGCCGCAGCGATCGCCGCGACGTTTGATGCCGAGGCGGGCGACGACCCATGGAGCGGCGATTACGTCGCCCCCGGACGCCCCGCGCCGGTGATCGTCAGCGACGGTCGCGGCGGCGCGCGCCGCTTTCTGCGCCCCAAGCTGTGGGGCGTGCCGCCCCCGCCGCGCGGCGATCGACCGGTCACGCACGTGCGCAACCTGCAAAGTCCATTCTGGATCGGCACGCTGCGCCACGCCGAGCTGCGCTGCCTGATCCCCGCCACCGCCTTTGCCGAGTGGTCGGGGCTGGAGGGGGCGCGCCGCCAACACTGGTTTTCGGTGCCGTCGCTGCCGATCTTCGCCTTTGCCGGAATCCACCGTCAGGGCGAGGACTGGCCCTGTTTTGCGATGCTTGCCACCGACCCCAACCGGCTGGGCGGTCGCTATCAGCCACATGCGATGCCGGTGATCCTGCACCCCGACCAACATGCGATTTGGCTGAGCGGCGAATGGCGCGACGCGGTGGCGCTCGCGACCCCGTTTCCTGGCCAATTGATGGCGGTCAGCGAGGCACCAACGATGTAGGCAGAATTCACCATGTCTCTTCATGTTGAGGTAACCACTGGCGGGCTAAAAGCCCCGAAATGAAGAGATAAATCTGGGGCCAGAACATTGTTGGGCAATCGCATCATCGAAACCAAACGACCCGCCGTCACCGGCCGCCGCGCCGAGCGCGCTCCCGTCAAAGGCCGTGCGCGCTATCGCGAGCCGGGGCTGAATCCGTTCGACGTCGAATTGTTCGACCTGTCATCGACCGGTTTTCGCATGGTCACCTTTTTCCGGCCGCAGATCGGCAAGCATATCTGGGTGAACCTGCCCGGGCTGCAACCGCTGGAAGCCGTGGTCCGCCGCGCCGACGGCAATAATTACGGGTGCGAGTTCGTCCACCCGCTGCACCCGTCGGTGGCGAAGCATTTGCAGGTGCAGCTGCGTCAGGGTTGAAAGATCCTCCCTGTGGCGAAGCCATGGGGAGGTGGCAGCGCGAAGCGCTGACGGAGGGGCAATAGCGCCACCGCCGTAAAACCCCTCCACCATCCGCTGCGCGGACGGTCCCCCTCCCCATCGCTGCGCGACAGGGAGGATTTTTAGCTCAGCCCCCCGCCGTCTCCGATTTCTGCAAAATATGCTTCCACTCGTCGGGCGTCACGCGCCCGACCGACAGCCGCGACTGGCGGATCAAATCCATGTCGGCGAGTTTCGGATCGGCCTTGATCGCCGCCAGCGTCACCGGATGCTTCAGCGCCCGAACCGGTTCGACGCGTACCACGACCCACGGCGATCCTTCGTCGGCAGTCGGGTCGGGGAAGGCGGTTTCGGTGATGCGCATGATCCCGACGCATTCCTTGCCGATATTGCTGTGATAAAACAGCGCCTCGTCCCCGACCCGCATCGCTTTCAGATTGAGCTTCGCGGTATGATTGCGCACCCCGTCCCAGATGCCGGTGCCTTCGCGCACCAGCTGCTCCCACGGATAGGCGTCGGGTTCGGATTTCATCAGCCAATATTGCTTGCTCATGCGCGCTCTTCTTAAGCCCCTCCCCTTCAGGGGAGGGGTTGGGGTGGGGTTTCGCGTCGTAGAGCAAGGCCGATAGACCCCACCCCGCTGCGACTAGCGAACAAGTTCGCAAGTCTCGCCGCCCCTCCCCTGAAGGAGAGGGGTTTGATCCTTACGCATCGATCTGTACGCATCGCCGCCTCACTTGAAAAGAGCGAGCCTCTTTCCCTGCCCCGCCGACGCCCCTACATGCGGGAACAGAGTCGCGGCCGCCCAAGCGCCGCCCCAAATTGGATGATGCTATGACCGCCGCTGTTCCCACCATTTCGATGTCGCTTCCAGCCGACCAGTTCGCCAAGGACTTTGGCGCCTCGTTCGAACGCTTCGGCTTTGCGATGATCACCGATCATGGCATCGACCCGGCGCTGATCGACGATGCCTGGGCAAAGGCGAAGGATTTCTTCGCGCTGCCCGAAGAGGTGAAACGCGCCTATCACATCCCCGGTAGCGGCGGCGCGCGCGGTTACACCCCGTTCGGCACCGAGATCGCCAAGGGCGCCAAGGAAGTCGACCTCAAGGAATTCTGGCACGTCGGCCGCGACCTGCCCGCCGGTCACCGCCTCGCCGCGCAGCAGCCGAACAATGTCTGGCCCGCCGAAGTCGACGGCTTCCGCGCCGTCTATGACAAATTGTTCGCCGAATTCGACCGCGTCGGCGGCCAATTGCTGTCCGGCATTGCCCGCTACCTGGGCCTTGCACCCGATTTCTTCGAAGACACGGTGCTCGACGGCAACAGCGTGATGCGCCTGCTCCACTATCCCCCCGTCGAAGCCCCCGCCAAAGGCATCCGCGCGGAGGCGCATGAGGACATCAATACGATCACGCTGCTGCTCGGCGCCGAAGAGGCGGGCCTCGAAATCCTCGACAAGGACGGCAGTTGGCTCCCGGTCAGCCCGCCGCCGGGGGCTATGGCGGTCAATGTCGGCGACATGCTGCAACGGCTGACCAACAACAAGCTCCCCTCGACCACCCACCGCGTCCGCAACCCCGATGCGGGCCGCGCGAGTGTCGCGCGCTACTCGATGCCCTTCTTCCTGCACTTCCGCTCGGATTACCTGATCGAGACGCTAGAGAGCTGCATTGATGATGCGCATCCGAACCTGTATCCGACGCCGATAACCGCCGACGACTATCTGCAACAGCGGCTGCGCGAAATCGGGTTGAAGAAATAGGCCGATTTACCGATCTTCGTTGCGCAGCGTCGGAGACTGACCCGTCAAACCCTACCGCAGCGTGGCGCGAGACAGGTTGGCAACCGCCGCAATCGCGAGCACCACTGCGGCCGCCAGAGCCAGCAAAGCCGTCGATGACGGCTGGTTTTGCAACAGCGCCTTATACGGCAGAACCCATGGGAACCAATCGGCCTTGCCCGTATTGGTCATCGCGACCGCGATGGCGACCATCGTCCCGGTGATCCCGACCGCCAAGGGAATAACGAAGTTCGCAAATCGGAACGCCGCCCACATCTGGATCACCACCAAGGGCGCCGAGGCCGCCAGGATCATGATCGTCTTGTCGAACAGCGGCGCGGTGGGGAAGGCATCGGGAGGAACATTGCCGCTGAGTGCGATCCCGCCCATCGCGCCAATCGCCGTCAGCGCCAGCATCACGACCATCATCCCCACCGCACCCGAGATGCCGACGAACATCTTGGCGAAGAAGATCGAATATTTGTGGACCGGAAGCGCGAACATGCTTTCCCAGCCATTGGCGCGATATTCGACCTGACCGAGCAGGGTCGCAAAGGCGGTCACCGCCATCGGCATCAGGAAGGTCACCCATATCGGCAGCGCGAACTGGAAATAGATCATCGGCCAGCTCATCAACCGATTTGACGAAGAAATCGCCAGCAAGGCCATGATCGCCGGAAGCGCGGGCGCCAGAATGGCAAGCAGGATCGCCAGAGACCCACTGAGTTTGCGATATTCGACGCCTATATGGCGAATCACATGACGGCTCCTGCAACATCTTCGGTGCGGAGCGCCACGCCCTGATAAATATCCTCCAGACTTTTCGGGCGCGCGAAAATCGCACTGACCCCAAAATCCGCCTCGACCAGCAGCCGGTTGATCCGCGCCCTTCGTTCCGTACAGCCCGCCAAATCGCCGCCCGCGACAATGAGCCGTTCGTCAGTCATTTCGGCTTGGAAACCGTGGCGGTCGAGCAGCAGCGCTGCACCAGGCACGTCCGTCGTCTCGATGACGATATCGCGATTCCCGCTCAGCAAGGTCGCCAGATTTCCGTCTGCCACGATCCGGCCGTGACGAACGATGGCGACCTGATCGGCGACATGTTCGACCTCGCTCAACAGGTGGCTCGATAAGATCACCGTGCCGCCGATCCTTTGCGGCAGATCCGCGATCAAGGTCCTGATTTCGGCGATACCGTCCGGGTCGAGGCCATTTGTCGGCTCATCCAGAATGAGCAGCCGGGGCTTTCCGAGCAGTGCCTTGGCCAGCCCCAGCCGTTGTCGCATGCCAAGCGAGTAGGTGCGCACAAGTTGCGCCGACGCGCCCTGCATGCCCGCAATATCCAATGCTTCGTCAACCGCGGCATCGGGCAAGCGCATCATCGTTGCGTGAAGCTGGAGGTTCACGCGCCCCGACAAATTGCCATAAAGCGCTGGCGCTTCGATGAAGGATCCCACGCCCCGCAAAGCCGCACGCCGGTTCCGCCCGATGTCATGACCGAATAGCCTGACCGTTCCCCGATCAGCGTGAAGCAGACCGAGCATGAGGCGCAGGAAGGTTGTCTTGCCTGCACCATTCGGCCCCAGAAGTCCGAACACACTGTGCTGGGCAATGACGAGGGAAATTCTGTCGATGATGGTCCGGCCTGACATGGCCTTTGTCAGATCATCAATTTCGACGGCGTGCATGCCTATTGCCCTTCGCGCGGACGCCTGGAAGCGGTTTGAACGTTGTGATGGTGGTCCTGTCGAGTGCAGCCGCTCGATTGGCAACTGACCCGAGGAACCGGTACATTCGGTGGCGAAGGCGCGATCAGCCAGCGATTGAGGCGCCCCCCTCCCAATAATCAAACACCCCCTGCTGCTGCTCGCGAATGAACCGGGCGGCCGCGGCGCCTTCCCATGGCCCGTCATACCCCAGCAGCAGCGCGGTGCCGCCGACCCACCAGCCCTGCCCCGGCAACCGGTCACTTTCGCGCACCACCAGCACCGCCAGATCGGGTTCGCCGTCGAGCGCGCACAGCCGGTCGACTTCGGCCAAGGTCTTGCACAGCGCGCGCATCTTGGGCCGGGTGAAGCGGAAGCCCAGGTCGCCGAGCAGTTCGGAATAGCTGACCGCGCGGCCTTCGCGCGCGGCTTCGGTCAATATCGCGCGGATGCGCGGGGCGTCGCCGAGGGCGCTGGCGTCGGCGGCCAGCGCCTCGCCGCCTAAATCCCCGTCTTTGGCGGCCATGGGATGAAACCGGAAGTGCGCGCGACATAGGCGGCATAGTCGGGCCGCGTCTTGTGCAGCCCCTTTTCGAGCAGCGCCTTGCCCGACCATTTTGTCAGGGTGAAGGTCAGGAAGATCGGCCCGATCACGCTGGCCAGCGCGACCCACGGCCCGATGTCGGCGGCGATCAGCCACAGCCCCCACCAGGTCAGCGCGTCACCGAAATAATTGGGATGGCGGGTGTAGCGCCACAGCCCGGTGTCGAGCACCTGCCCCTTGTTTGCGGGGTTCTTGCGAAACGCGTCGAGCTGCGCATCGCCGATCGTCTCGAACGCGATGCCGATCAGCGCCGCCACCACGCCGATGATCGCGAAGATGCCGACGCCGTCCGCCGCCGCGTCGCCGCTGGCCCAGATGCCGATCTGCGCCGGCAGGCAGGTGATGAACAGCAAGGGCGCCTGCGTCAGGAACACGGTGAGCAGCGCCGTCTTGCCCCAGCTCCATTTCTTCGTTTCCATCGTCCGCGACAGGATCTTGGCATAGCGCGGGTCTTCGCCATGCTTGACCCAGCGCAGCCCCAAATGGATCGCGAGCCGCAGCCCCCACAGGCTGGTCAGCCCGAGCAGCAATTTGGCGTGCAGCGCATCAAATCCAGCCTGCCACGCCGCGCCCCATGCGAGCAGCACCATGCCGAACGCCCAAAAGGCGTCGATGAACGACACGTCGCGGATCGCCACCGAGATCGCCCACAGGATCAGGATCACCCCCAGCAATCCGATGAAATTGAGCGCCAGCAGCATCAGCAGGTCGGTCATGCGCGCATCTCCATCTCGTCCGGGCCGTCGTCGCCGACAATATCGTCGATCGAGCGCACCGCGCGATCGGGAATTTTGGGGATGCAGGTGCGATAGACTTCGAGCACCTTCATCATGTCGGCGCGAAAATCGCCGCTCGGCCAGATCAGCGGGCCAAGCCCACCGGTCTTGGTCCCATAATCCATGAAGCCGACGACCATCGGCACCTTGGCCGCCAGCGCGATCTGGTAAAATCCGGTGCGCCATTTCGCGGTCTTGCCGCGCGTCCCCTCGGGCGCGACGGTCAGCATGAATTCGGTGCGGCGCGCGAACTCGGCCACCATTTGCTCGACGACATTGCCGCCGCCGCGGCGATCGACCGGCACCCCGCCCATCTTGCGGATGAAGCCGCCGAGCGGCCAGCGGAACAGCGACAGCTTGGCCATAAAATAGGGACGAATTTTCAGATCGGCGGTCAGGCCAAGGAAATTGACGAAGTCCCAATTGCTGGTGTGGGGCGCCGCGATCAGGATGAAGCGTCGCGGTTCGGGCACCGCCCCGACCGCTTTCCAGCCGCGCAAACGGTATAATGCCAGCAACAATCGGCGCACCGCCCGCGCCACCCATCCCGGCGGCTGATCGTCTATCCGCGTCACATACTCTCCTCTGCCCACCGCACGGCTTGCGCGAAAGATCGGGGGTTCGCAAGGGGGCGCGATCACGGCGGGTGGCGGCCGGTGCTTTCTACTGAGTTTTACGAGCAATCGAGCAGAGGCGATCGATGACAATGCGGGCGCCGCGGCTTTATCCGTGCTGCCCTTTACCAGCATCATAATATTCCTGCCTGCCGTGCGCAAAAGCCGCGGCGCTTGTCGTGGCGATTTTTCACGAGCGGATGGCTTTGCGATCGCCCTTTGCCTTGGCGCGCCAGCCTTGCTATCGCGCCGCGACCATGGCGACCACCACCGACGATCCCGACAATCCAGAACCCGTCCCCGGCATGACCGACACGCCGTTCGGCAGTGCGCTGTCCGAACGCTATCTGGTCTATGCGCTGTCGACGATCACCGCGCGGTCGCTGCCTGATCTGCGCGACGGGTTGAAGCCGGTTCACCGCCGCCTGCTGTGGGCGATGCGCGCGATGCGGCTTGATCCATCGCAGGGCTACAAGAAATCGGCGCGCGTCGTCGGCGATGTGATCGGTAAGTTCCACCCGCATGGCGATGTTGCGGTCTATGACGCGATGGTCCGCCTCGCGCAGGATTTCTCGCTGCGTTACCCGCTCGTCGACGGCCAGGGCAATTTCGGCAATATCGACGGCGATAATGCCGCCGCCTATCGCTATACCGAAGCGCGGTTAACGCGCGTCGCGGTCGACCTGATGCAGGGTCTCGACGAAGGCACCGTCGATTTCAAGCCGACCTATAATGGTGAGGATGAAGAGCCCGAAATCATGCCGGGGCTGTTCCCCAACCTGCTCGCCAATGGCGCGAGCGGGATCGCGGTCGGCATGGCGACGAACATCCCGCCGCACAACGCCGCCGAGGTCATCGGCGCCGCGCTGCTCCTGATCGAAAAGCCACAGGCAGAGCTGTCCGAACTGCTCGATCATGTCAAAGGTCCCGATTTTCCGACCGGCGGCATCGTCGTCGATAGCGCCGAGACGATCGCCCACGCCTATGCCACTGGCCGCGGCGGTTTCCGCGTCCGCGCGCGCTTTTCGACCGGCAAGGCGGACGGCACGTGGGAAGAGAGCGGGATCGAGAAGCTGCCCGGCGGCACCTGGCAATTGGTGATCAGCGAGATCCCCTATGGCGTCGCCAAGGGCAAGCTGATCGAACAGATCGCGCAGCTGATCGCCGACAAGAAATTGCCGATCCTGGAGGATGTCCGTGACGAGAGCGCCGAAGATCTGCGCATCGTCATCGAACCCAAGAGCCGCAACGTCGATCCCGACATATTGAAGGAAAGCCTGTACCGGCTGACCGACCTGGAAAGCCGTTTCGCGCTCAACCTGAATGTCCTCGACGCGACGCGGACGCCGAAGGTGATGGGGCTGCACCAGCTGCTCACCGAATGGCTCCAGCACCAGATCGTCGTGCTGGTCCGCCGCGCTCAGCACCGCATCGCCAAGATCGACGACCGGCTGGAGCTGGTCGCGGGCTATATCATCGCCTTCCTCAACCTCGACCGGATCATCGAGATCATCCGTACCGAGGACGAGCCCAAGCCGGTGATGATTGCAGAATTCATCCTGACCGACCGGCAGGCCGAGGCAATCCTGAACATGCGGCTGCGGTCTTTGCGCAAGCTGGAGGAGATGGAGCTGAAACGCGAGCAAGCCGACCTGACCGCCGAGCGCGAGGAGCTGGTCAAGCTGGTCGAAAGCCCGCAGCGCCAGCGCACCCGGCTGCGCAAGGATCTGGAAAAGCTGCGCGCGGTTTACGGGCTCGACACATTGCTCGGCGCGCGGCGGACGACGATCGCCGAAGCCGCCCCGGCGCGCGATATTCCGCTTGATGCGATGATCGAGAAGGAGCCGGTGACGGTGATCCTGTCGAAGCGCGGCTGGATCCGCGCGCAGCGCGGCCATGTCGCGGCCGACCAATGGGCCGAATTCAAGTTCAAGGAAGGCGACGAGCTGCTGTTCGCAGCGCACGCGCAGACCACCGACAAGCTGCTGATCGCGGCCAGCGACGGCCGTTTCTTCACCATCGGCGCCGACAAGCTGCCCGGCGGGCGCGGGTTCGGCGAGCCGCTGCGGCTGATGGTCGATATCGACCCCGAGGCGAAGATCGTCGCGATGATCCCGGCGAGCGCCGACGGGCGCCTGCTGCTCGCCTCGACCAGCGGTCATGGCTTTATCGCGCAGATGGGCGAGGTCGTCGCCGAAACGCGCAAGGGGCGCAACGTCGTCAACCTCAAAAGCGGCGCCCAGCTGGCGATCGTCCGCCCCATCGGAGCGGGGGACGACAGCATCGCGGTGGTCGGCGAGAATCGCAAGCTGGTCGTCTTCCCGATTGCCGAAGTGCCGGTGATGGCGCGCGGCCAAGGGGTCATGCTGCAACGCTATCGCGACGGCGGCCTGTCCGACGCGGTCAGCTTTGTCTTTACCGACGGGTTAAGCTGGGCGATGGGCGGCGATACCGGGCGGACGCGGACCGAAACCGACCTGGCGCCGTGGCGTGTCGCGCGCGGCGCCGCCGGACGGATGCCGCCAACCGGCTTTCCGCGCAACAATCGCTTCGGCTGACCGCATTTTCCCTTTGCCGTAAATCGCTTCTTTACTTCCCCGCCCCTAGGCCATGGCCAATGGGGAAAGGTCGCACAAAACCCGCTGTTATGCCACTTGATCGAACCGGTGAAGACCGGCCCTTGTTGTTCGTCGGCTGGATCGACGCGCTCCCGGTGCCAGCGGCGCTGATCCGCCCGCTTGCGCGCGGCAATTTTCGTCTGCACGCCAGCAACGCCGCTTTTGACCGGCTCAATCTGTCGCCAGCCGGCGCCGACGCTCCAATCGAGCTGTTGCGCGCCGTCGAACGCGCAGCGCAGTCGCCCAACGATACGCAGGAATTCAGCTGCCAGCTGGGCGACGGCGTCGCGGCGCGCGATCTGCGCGGATCGATCGGGCCGTTGCCGACCGAAACGGGCGACGAAAGCCTGTTCCTGCTGACGCTGATCGACCGTACCCAGGAAATGATGACCGAGCGCAATTTGCGCCGCGAGCTGGTTTCGGACAGCCTGACCGGCCTCCCCAACCGCGCCGGGTTCGAAGAAATGGTCGAACAGCGCGGCGTCACCGACGGCATTGGCGCCGACCACGCCATCCTGCTGCTCGACCTGGCGCGGTTCAGCCGCATCAACGAACATATCGGGCCGATGGCGGGCGACGAGCTGATCATCACAGTCGCGCGGCGGTTGAAATCATCCTTGCGCAGCGGGGACATTTTGGCGCGCACCGGCGGCGACGAATTTGCCATATCGACCCGCGTCGCGGGTGGGCGCGCCGATGTCCGCGAAATGGCGCGGCGCATCCGCGGCTGTTTCGACCATCCGTTCCGTATCGGCCAATTGAAAGTCAGCGTCGATTGCGCGCTGGGCTGTGCCATTCAGCCCGCGATCGACAGCGACGTCGCCGATCAGATCCGCCACGCGCAGATCGCGCTGAAACGCGCGAAGCAGACCGACCGCATCGAAATCTATGAGCCCGAATCGGCGATGCTGTCCGACAATCGTTTCGGGCTTGAAACCGAACTGCGCAACGCGATCGAGGAAGACCGGCTCCATCTGGCGTTTCAGCCGCTGATCGAGCTTGCGACCGGCAAGGTCGCCGGGTTCGAAGCGCTCGCGCGCTGGGACAAGCAGGACGGCCATGCGATTTCGCCCAGCGAATTCATCCCGATCGCCGAAGATTCAGGCCTGATCGTCCCGCTCGGTCAATGGGCGATCGGCAAGGCCGCGGCGGTGCTCGCCGGCTGGGACCAGCAGAATGGCGGCAAGACGGTCGATTGCTATGTCTCGGTCAATGTCTCGGCGATCCAGCTGTTGCGCGATGATGTCGCCGCGGTGGTACGCGGCGCGCTCGCAAAGCATAAAATCGGCGGCGAACGGTTGATGATCGAACTGACCGAAAGCGCGATCATCGGCGATCCCGACCTTGCACTGTCAGTGCTCAGCGAGCTGAAGGCGCTCGATGCGCGCGTCGCGATGGACGATTTCGGCACCGGCTATTCGAACCTCGCCTATCTGCAGCGCCTGCCGCTCGACGTGCTCAAGATCGACCGCAGTTTTGTCGAACATATGGTCGACGACCGCGACAAGGTGGCGATCGTCCGCACCATCCAGAGCTTGGCCGAAGTGCTGGGCATGAAGACCACCGCCGAGGGGGTCGAGACCGCCGATCAGGCGCGCCTCCTGTCGGCGCTCGGCTGCGATTTCGGGCAGGGCTATTTGTTCGCGCGGCCGTTGGAAGGCGCCGCGGCGCTCGATTTCTGGCGTCAGTCGCTGGTGCGCCCGATCTTCTGATCAACCAGTTCGGCAACGCGGTCGGCGCCGGGAAAATTCTCGGCGACCCATGCCGCTTCGACGTCTTTCAGGATGCGCGCGACCTCTGGCCCAACCGCAATGCCGCGCGCGACAATGTCGCCGCCCTTGATCGGCAGCACCGGAACCTCCCAATCCGCGAGATCGCGCACCGCGGCGGGCTCGCCCGCAATCAGATGCACGTCGCGCGCTGCCTCGACCCCGATGGCGTGCGCAAGCTGGCGCACTGGACGGGCGACATCGCCGCGATGTTCGGCCACCGCGCCCAGATATTTGCGCTGCCGGGTCGATAGCCGCAGGCGGCTGGCCACTTGCTCGGCAACCCCGCGGTCGGCGGGCAGCAGCGCCGCGAGACGGCGGTGCGGGGTAATAGCGATTTCCGCCGCAAACTCATTGGGTATCAGGTGATCAAGCGTCGCGGCAAAATCCGGATCGAGTTCGGGCAGCAGCACCGCAAAGATGTCGTCGGCCGCCATCTGGCCGACGATCGCGCGCGGATCGGGCAGCGCCAAAATCTTGGTCAGCTCGTCCGCGATGCGTTCGCGCGACAGGCTTTTGAGTGACTGACGCGCGGTGACGACGGCGGCATGGCTGTCCGCATCAAGCGTCCCACGCCCGAAACGCGCCGCAAAGCGATAGAAGCGCAGGATGCGCAGATGATCCTCGGCAATCCGCGTCGCCGCATCGCCGATAAAGCGCACGCAGCCGTCACGCAGGTCGTCGATGCCGCCGAAATAATCATCGACCGCTCCCGTTTCGGGATCGGCGTAAAGCGCGTTGATCGTGAAATCGCGCCGCGCCGCATCGCCCTGCCAATCGTCGGCAAAAGCGACCGTCGCGCGGCGTCCGTCGGTTTCGACATCGTGGCGCAGCGTCGTGATCTCGTGATGATCGCCGCTGGCGACCGCGGTAACGGTGCCGTGTGCGATGCCGGTCGGAATCACCTTGATATCCGCCGCCTCCAGCCGCCGCGTCACCTCCTGCGGCAACAACGGGGTCGCCAGATCGATGTCGGTGACCGGCAGGCCGAGCAGGGTGTCGCGCACCGCGCCGCCGACGATCTTCACCGCCCCGCCCTCACCGCCGAGCGCCGCGACGATCCGGCGCAGCCCCGGCCGCGCGCGCCATTCGGCATCGGGTAGCACGCTCACCGGTGCCACCCCGCGGGCATCCGCCGCGCCAGATTGATGATGATGCCCGCCGTCACGCCCCAGATCCGCCGTCCTTGCCAATCCATATCGTAATAATGTCGGTCCTGACCCTGCCAATGCGCCTGTTGGCGCGCATAATTGGCGGGATCGAACAGGATGTCGAGCGGCACTTCGAACCAGTCCTCGACCTCGTCGGGGTTGGGGTCGAGCGGCAGGTCGGGGGGGATGACGCCCAGCACCGGGGTGATGATATAGCCGCTGCCCGACCGATAAGGCTCAGTCACCCCCGCCACCATCACGTCGCGGGGGCTGAGGCCGATCTCCTCCTCCGCCTCGCGCAGCGCGGCATCAATCGCGTCGCGGTCTTCGGGATCGATCTTGCCGCCCGGAAACGCCACCTGCCCGGCATGGCTGCGCAGCCATTGCGGGCGCTGGGTCAGGATGACGCCGGGGTCGGGGCGGTCGGTGAAGGCGATCAGCACCGCGGCATCGCGGAGCGTCGGTGTGCCGAGATACGCCTCATCCTCGCCCGCATCGGGCAGCAAATTGTCGAGCGCGGCGCGCAGCTTTGCCGACAGCATCAGCTATCGACCAAGGGAAATGGCGCGCCGTTTGACCAGATCGCGGGCGGATCGCTTTGGTCAGCGAGCGCCATCTCGACGATCTCATAATAAAGCGCGCGATCGACCCGCGCTTCCAGTCCATTGCCGATGGTACCGCGGACGTGGAGCCGCGGGTCGGGGCTGTCGGGATTGGTGCCGAAAGTCAGCGGATGGTCGGGTCCGGCCATCACCAGGTCGTCGGTGTCGAGCCGAAAGACAAGCTGGCGCGCGTCGCCCTCGCCCTCGCTCTTCATCTCGACCGCCCGGAATGGGGTGTCCTCGACCGCGATGCTCAACTTCTCGGCAGGGGTCACCAGAACATGGCTGCCGTCGGCTTCGCGGCGCAGGATCGTCGAGAACAGCTTGACCATCGCGGGGCGGTTGATCCGCCCGCCCTCGTGATACCAGCTGCCGTCGGCGCGGATTTCCATGAAGCTGTCGCCGCTGCGTTCGGGGTGCCAGCTTTCAACCGGCGGCAGCTTGCGCGCCGCGAGCAGTTCGGCGGCCTCGGAGAGCGAGAGCTGCGCGAAGTCTTTGGGGAGTGAGGGCGCGGGGGTGACCATGGCAACCGACATAAGGGGCGGGGCGGTCGGTGCAACCCCACTGCCCCACCAAACTGAGCCGTCACCCCGGCGAAGGCCGGGGTCTCGCCGCTGCGTCAGGCTGAGACGGCGAGATCCCGGCTTTCGCCGGGATGACGATCGTGTAACTATCTCGGCCCGATCATCCCCGCGCCGGTCGGCAACCCATGCCCGTTCACCGCGCGCGCCAGCAGGCGCCGCTGCTCAAACGGTCCCGGCAGATTCCACGCCGCCGTCGCATCGGCATCGAAGCCGAAGAAGCGCCCGTAGTATTCCGGATCGCCGATCATCATCAGCGCGCCATCGGCCCCGTCTTCTGCCGCCGCGAGCATGTGCGTCATCAGCACGCGGCCATGCCCGCCGCGCTGAAGATCGGGTCGCACTGCGACCGGGCCGACCATCACCAGCGGCGTGGCCGTGCCGTCGGCGGCGCAATGCGCGACCGGCCAGCACTGGATGGTGCCGACCAGCGCACCGTCCTCAACGAGCGCAAAGCTCAGCGCCGGGACCGCCGCCGCGCCAGCGCGGATGCGGTAGGCGGTTCGTCCAAAGCGATCGGCCCCGAAAGCGGCGTCGAGCAGTTCCTCGACCGCCTGCGGTTCGATGTCCGACAATGGAAGTAACTCGACCAACGCGCGCCCTTTCGCTAATGCGGCGGCGCTTTAGGGGTGCGGCGCGGCGATGCAAAGCCGAATGTCGCGCGCGTTCGACAGGATTTCTTGTGACCGATACATTGTGGCTGGAGGTGGACGGGCTGATCGCCCAGGTGCTGACCGGCATTTATTCCGAAGAAACCCACTTGCCGCAGCCGCTGCGCATTGGGGTGCGCGCGCGGCTGAGCATGGCCGATCATTATGATCCGACGACGCCGCTCAGCGCCTCCAAAAACTACATGCACCTGAAATTCGCGGCGACCGAGGGCATTCCGAAAGACACGCATTTCGTGCTGATCGAAAGCGTCGCCGACCATATCATCGACACCCTCTTTCTGCAGGACGACAAGGTCGAGGAGGTCGAGGTGAAGATCGTCAAGCTGGCGATCGCCGAGGACGGCGAAGAGATTGGCATCACGATGCGGCGGGCGCGCAAGTGACCCAAAAGCTGGCGCTGGTGACGGGTGGCCTCCACCGCGTGGGCGCCGCGATTTCGGCTCGGCTGGCGCGCGAAGGCTATGCGCTGGCGATCCACAAGCGCAGCCCGGGCGATGCCGATCCGGTGCTCGCCGACGCGCTGGCCGAGACCGGCGCGATCAGCCACCGCTTCGCCGCCGACCTGTCCGATCCCGCTGCGGTCGATGCGCTGATCCCCGCGGTGATCGACAAGTTCGGCCGCGCGCCCGACCTGCTCGTGAACAATGCCGCGCTGTTCGCAGAGGGCGAGTGGGCCGATCTGTCGGCGGCGTCGCTCGCAGCGATGATGCAGGTCAATTTATCTGCGCCGGTGATGCTGGCAAAGGCACTTGTCGCCGCAAGCGAAGGCCAGCGTCCCGCGATCGTCAATATCGTCGACCAGCGCGTCGCGCAGCCGGTCCCCGACCAGCTCGCCTACAGCCTGTCGAAATCGGCGCTGTGGCAGGCGACCGCGACGCTGGCGGTCGCGTTCGGAAGCCGCGCCCGCGTCAACGCCGTCGCGCCTGGGCTGACGCTGGCTACGGAGGATTATACGGCGGCGCAGGTCGAGCGGCTCGCGGGGCGGATGCCGCTGGGTGCCTTGCCGACCCCCGCCCAGATCGCCGATGCGGTGATGTATCTGGCGCGGGCTGAGGCGGTGACCGGGCAGACGATCTTCGTCGACGGCGGCGCGCATCTGGCGCCGATGGGGCGCGATTTTGTGGCGTTGGAGCGGGATTGAGAAACAATCCTCCCTGTCGCGAAGCGATGGGGAGGGGACCGTCGCCGCAGGCGATGGTGGAGGGGCGCCGACGGTGCGCCATGGCCCCTCCGTCAGCGCTTCGCGCTGCCACCTCCCCATCGCTTCGCGACAGGGAGGATTATCACCATCAATAAATATGCACCGCCTTGGTCACCAGATACCCGTCCAGCCCCTCCGGCCCGCTTTCGCTGCCAAACCCCGATTCCTTGATCCCGCCGAACGGCGTGTCGAGGGTCGAGATGACGAAGCCGTTGATCCCGACCATACCGCTTTCGATCGTGTCGGCGATGCGGTTGATACGGCGGCCGTTTTCGGTGAACGCAAACGCGGCCAGCCCATAGGGTAGCCGGTTTGCCTGTTCCAGCGCCTCGTCCTCGCTGCCGAACGGGCGGATCAGCGCCATCGGGCCGAACGGCTCGTGGTTCATCGCATCGGCATCGAGCGGCACGTCGGCGATTGCGGTCGGCTGGAAAAAATACCCCTCGCCCGTCGCCGCGCCGCCCGCGATCACCCGCGCGCCTTTGGCCTGCGCGTCGGCAACCAGTGCTTCCAAGGCCGGGATGCGACGCGCGTTGGCGAGCGGACCCATTTGGGTGTCGCCGTCGAGACCGCTGCCGATCTTCACCTTCGCCGTCCGTTCGGCGAAGCCCTTTAAAAAGGCGTCGTAAATGCCCTGCTGGACATAAAAGCGGGTCGGCGAAATGCACACCTGCCCGGCGTTACGGAATTTCTGCGTCACCACCTTGTCGAGCGTCGCCTCTAAATCACAATCGTCGAAAATCAGCACCGGGGCATGGCCGCCGAGCTCCATCGTGATCCGCTGCACCCGATCGGCCGCGAGCTTCATCAGATGTTTGCCGACCGCGGTCGATCCGGTGAAGCTGACCTTGCGGATCACCGGGCTGGCGAGCAGGTGGCGGCTGATCCTGTCAGGGTCGCCGTAAACAAGCTGAACCACGTTGCCGGGGATACCCGCGTCGGCGATGCAGCGCATGATCGCGCTGGTGCAGCCGGGGGTTTCCTCGGGCGCCTTGGCGATCACGACGCAGCCCGCGGCGAGCGCCGGGGCGATTTTCTTGACCATCAGATTGACCGGGAAGTTCCACGGGCTGAACCCCGCGACCGGGCCGACCGGCTGGCGCAGCACCATCGTGCGCTGCCCCGCGGGCCGCTGGAGCACCCGGCCTTCGATGCGTTTGCCCTGTTCGGCGAAATAGTCGAACAGCCCCGCCGCCGACAGCACTTCGCCGCGCGCCTCGGCGATCGGCTTTCCCTGTTCGAGCGTCAGCAGCGTCGCGACATGATCGACCCGTTCGCGGATGATCGCCGCGGCCTTGTGCATCAGCGCGGCGCGCTCATCGAAGCTCTTGGCACGCCACACCGGCCAACCGCGCTCCGCCGCGGCGAGCGCCTCGTCGAGATCGGCGATGGTGGCGACGGGCAGTTCGGCGATCGTACCCGCGGTAGCGGGATTATACACCGGCCGCTCGTCGCGCCCCTCGCCGCTCCGCCAGGCGCCGTTGATGAAAAGCTGAAGGTCGGCGTCGTAGGTGGCGGTCATATGCATTTCCTATCTGTTCCGTTCGCATCGAGCGAAGTCGAGATGCATCTCGCGCTGCGCTGGCGTGTCTCGACTTCGCTCGACACGAACGGAAGGGGGAGAATTGGTCAGATGTGGCTCATATAGTCGCGCTCAGCGATAGTTAAAGCTGATGCTGATCCGTTCGCCCTTGCCGCTGTGCGGCATCACTTCATGACGCAGCCAGCTTTCCCACAGGAACACCCGCCCCGCCGCGGGCTCGGCATAAACGAAGGGCAGCAGATGTTCGGGCGCATCGTCGCTGCGCCCCGGCGCCGCCATCAGCATCGCGAGGCGCGGGTCTTCCAGTTTCAGCGCTCCCGATCCGGGCGGAACCGCGACATAGAAGGTGCCCGACACGATGCTGTGCGGGTGGATGTGGCCGCTGTGCGTGCCGCCCGGTTTCAGGACATTGACCCACATACTGTCGAGCTTGAGCGGTTTGGCGAGGTCGAAATGCGCCGCCTTGGCAAACGCCTTCACTTCCTTGTCGAGCAGGCGTTTCAGATCCTGAAACGCCGGGTCGCGCTCGGGCAGGTCGTTCAGGCTGGCGTAGCTGGTATAGCCCTTATAGCCATGCGCGCGGCTCCACGCACGCCCCGCGCCGTCCTCCTCGGCAAACAACCGGCTGCTGTCCTCCAGCTCGGCAAGCAGGTCGGGGGTGCCGATATCGGCTTCATAGAAAAGACTGGCGAACAGCGAACGAACGGGCATGATGGCCGCAAAGCACAGCAAGTGCAGACGCGCAAGGGAGACGAGGATGGCCAAGTTTGAACTGATCGCCGATGGATTGCGCTTTCCCGAAGCGCCGGTCGTTATGGACGACGGCAGCGTCATCGTCGTCGAGATCGAGGCGGGGCGGATCACGCGCTGCTGGCCCGGCGGCCGGAAAGAGGTGATCGCGACCCCCGGCGGTGGCCCCAACGGCCTCGCGATCGGCCCCGATGGCAAGCTATATTGCTGCAACAACGGCGGCTTCAACTATGTCGAATCGAATGGCTATCTGACCCCGCATGGCATCGCCGACGATTATTCGGGCGGGCGGATCGAGCGGATCGACGTCGATACCGGTGCGGTCGAAATCCTCTACAAATCGGGCGATCATGGCGTCGTGCTGCGCGGCCCCAACGACATCGTGTTCGACGGCCATGGCGGCTTCTGGTTCACCGATCATGGCAAGGTCGATTACGCCAAACGCTGCCACGACATCGTCGGTATCTTCTACGCCAAGGCCGACGGCAGTTATATCGAGGAAGTCATCTTCCCCTCGAACAACCCCAATGGCGTCGGCCTGTCACCCGATGGCGACGCGCTCTATGCCGCCGAAACCTACACCTGCCGCCTGATGAAGTTCAACATCACTGCCCCCGGCAAGGTCGCGCCCGACGCCGGCCCCGGCGGCCCCGGCATCCCGCTCTATCGCCCGGCGGGCTATAAATTCTTCGACAGCCTCGCGGTCGAGGCATCGGGCAATATCTGCATTGCGACAATCGGCGAATGCGGCATTTCGGTCGTCGGTCCCGATGGACAGCTGGTCGAATTTGTCGCGACCGACGATATCTTTACCACCAACATCGCTTTCGGCGGACCTGACCGGCAGGATGCCTATATCACCCTGTCGGGGACGGGTCGGCTGGTAAAGACGCGCTGGGCCAGACCGGGGCTGCAACTGCAGTACTGACCCCGCGCCTCGATAGGGAGGCGAGGATGAAGATATTGTGGACCGCGGCACTGCTCGCGGCGACGCCCGCGAGCGCGCAGATACTCGACGCAAATATGGCGGACGCAATCGTCAAGGGCTGCGCCGAGCACGCACGCGCCAAAGGACAAAGCCACGCGATCGCCGTCGTCGATAGCGGCGGCCATATTGTTGCGACATGGCGGATGAACGGCAACACACATGGGATGATGGCGTTCGCGCTGGAAAAAGCGCGCGCCGTCGCAGCGTGGGGATTTCCGACGAGCGGGATGGAAGAAGCGGCCAAAGCCGCACCCGGCTTCGCCGATGCCCCCGATGTGGTCACGGTAGCGGGCGGCGTCCCGGTTTTCGGTGCCGACGGACGCACCCGACTCGGCGGCGTCGGGACGTCGGGCGAAGCGCCTGCTGACGATGCCGCTTGCGCCGCCGCCGGGATCGCAGCAGCAGGGCTAAAGTCGGAGCGCGCTCGCTGATCGCTTTCGCCCGTCCGTCACCAGCGCATTGACTTAGCTAAGCGTCTTAGCTAAGTTAGCCAATATGACGATCGTGACCATCCACGAAGCGAAGACCAATCTGTCGCGCCTGATCGCCCGCGTCCTCGCAGGCGAAGAGGTGACGATCGCGCGCGGCAAGGAACCGGTGGTCAAGCTGACGCCGGTGAAGGATGTGGTCAAACCAAAGCGGCAACTCGGCCGCCTCGCGCACCTGATTCCGCCCGGCAAGGATCCCTTGGAAGACGGCTTTTGGGATCCGTTGCCCGAAGAAGACCTGGCGTTGTGGAATTGCGACGCCGATGATCCCAACGACAAGCTGTGAGCGAAGGCTATTTGCTCGACACCCACAGCTTGTTGTGGGCAACCTATGCGCCGGACGTGTTGCCGTCTCGCGTACGAGACCTGCTGCAAAGTCGCGACGCACCGATCTATGCCTCGGCCATCTCGGCTTTTGAAATCGCGCAGAAACACCGCGTTGGAAAACTCGATTTTGCGCGAGCCCATGCGCTCGAATTCTCGGACGAAATCGCCAAGGACAATCTCGAACCCTTGCCGCTGACGGCCGACCACGCCCGACTCGCCGGCACCCTGCCGATCCCGCACCGCGATCCGTTCGACCGGATGCTGATCGCACAAGCGCAAATCGAGGGATTGGCTCTGATCTCCAACGAAACCTTGTTTGATCAGTTCGGCGTTGTTCGTTTCTGGTAGGCGTTTCTGGTAGGAGACCGTCCATGCACCGCGAAACCCATGCCGCCAGCCGCATCGGCTGGCTGCGCGCCGCGATCCTTGGCGCCAACGACGGGATCGTGTCCACCGCCAGCCTGATCGCCGGGGTCGCCGCGGCGGGGGCGTCCGCATCGACGATCCTCGTCACCGGCACCGCGGGACTCGTCGCGGGCGCGATGTCGATGGCGGCGGGCGAATATGTTTCGGTCAGTTCGCAGGGCGACGCCGAAAAGGCCGATATCGCCAAGGAGAAGCGCGAGCTTGCCACCGTTCCCGACCTGGAGCTCGAAGAACTGACGCAAATCTATCAGCAGCGCGGCCTCGATCGTCCGCTTGCCGAACAGGTCGCGGTGCAGCTCACCGCACATAATGCGCTCGACAGCCATTTGCGCGACGAACTGGGTCTGACCAGCGAGCTGGCGGCACGTCCGATTCAGGCAGCCGCCGCGTCGGCGGCGAGCTTTACTGTCGGGGCCGCCCTGCCGCTGGCGATCGTGCTGCTGATCACAGGACCATCGCTGCCGTGGATCGTGTCCGCGGCCTCGCTGCTGTTCCTCGCCGTCCTGGGCGCGCTTGGCGCCTGGGCGGGCAAGGCACCGATCGCGCGCGCCGTCCTGCGCGTCAGCTTTTGGGGTGCCGTCGCGATGGGGGTGACGATGGCGATCGGATCGCTGTTCGGGACGACGGTCGGCTGAATAGCGCGCCCTATGCGATTGTCAGCGCGGGCTGCATCTGTATGTGTAGGGACCATTCCGCGACAGCGGCACGACAATCGGAGGGGTCCGGACATTGAGTAACACAAGCTGGGCGATCAACATCGATCGCGACGATATCACGCAAACGAAACTGGTCGCCGACCCCGACACGCCCCTGGCCGCGGGACAGGTGCGCGTCCATATCGACAGCTATGCGATGACCGCGAACAACATCACCTATGCCGTGTTCGGCAAGCCCGCCGGGCTGTTCGGCAATGATCAGGGCTATTGGGATTTCTTTTCGGAGCCGGGTGCGCCGGGACGCCTGCCCGTCTGGGGTTTCGCCACCGTGACCGAAAGCGCCGCCGACGGCATCGCGGTCGGCGAACGTTTCTATGGCTATTATCCGATGGCGAGCGAGGCCGTGCTGACCGTCGGCAAGGCCGGGCCGGGGGGCTTCACCGACATCACCCCGCGCCGCACCACCCTACCCCCGATCTACAACCAATATCAGCGGATCGAGGCGCTGCCCGACTATCGCGCCGCCGACCATGATTATTGGCCGGTCTTCCGCCCGCTGTTCCTGACCGGCTGGCTGATTGCCGACCAGTTCGAGGATGAGGGCGATTATGGCGTCCAGCAAATTCTGATCGCCAGCGCGTCGAGCAAGACCGCGATCGGGCTGGGCTTTGCGCTCAAACAGCGCGCGGATCGCCCCGAAACGATTGGCCTGACCAGCGCCGCCAACGTCGAGGCACTCGCCGCGCAGGGCATCTACGACCGGGTGATCAGCTATGACCAGATCATGACGCTCAACGCCTCCACCCCCGCCGCGCTGGTCGACATGGCGGGCAATGGCGCGGTGACGCGCGTCGTCCACAGCCATTTCGGCGGCCAGCTGCTCGCATCGATCATCGTCGGAAAATCGCATTGGGACGCGCAGGTCGATGTCGAGGGATTGCCCGGCCCCGAGCGCCAGGGTTTCTTTGCCCCCGGCCGCAGCCAGAAGCGCATCGCCGATTGGGGCGGCGCGGTATTCGGGCAAAAGATCGCCGCGGCGTGGCTGGCCTTCATGGATATTGCCCCGCGGCTGGCATCGGTTGATAAGCGCAGCGGCGGCGACGCGGCGCTCGCCGCCTATCGGGAAATGCTTTCGGGACAGGCCGACCCCCGAACGGGGATCGTCGTCGTCCCATGAGGGTCGTGAGCGAGCATCCCGTCCGTTCGCGCCGGAAAGGATAGATCCATGCTCCGTACCCTGATCATTGCCACGACCATCGCCCTGTCGCTTCCGGTTGCGGCCACCCATGCCGAAACGCCCAAGGCCGCCCCGGCACGCAAGGCCGACCTCGCCGATCGCGTCGCAGGAACCTACAAGGGCGCCGTTATTTCCGACGCGCGCGGGTCATCGCGCGACAATGTGACGATTACCGTCACCCGCGTCGGCGCGAACAAGGTCGAGATCAAATCGGGCTATGCGCGCATCCCGACCGTCACCATCCCGCTCGAAAAGGCGATGGACGCCATCCTCGCCGCCAGCGGCCCCTACGTCTTCCTGCTCGACACGGTGCGGTCACCCGATCGGCTCGACCTCACCATCGACGACGCCAGCTGGTCGGGCAATCGCGTCGCTAGCCCCTCCCCCAAATAAGGTTGCCTTCTCTTTCATGACTTACAGCACCGTGATTTTCGATTTCGGCGGCGTCATTACGTCGTCGCCGTTCGAGGCGTTCAACCGGCTGGAAGACGAACGCGGCTTGCCGCGCGATTTTGTCCGCCGCGTCAACGCCGCCGACCCCGACAGCAACGCTTGGGCGAAGTTCGAGCGGGCCGAGATCGATGCCGCGACGTTCGACATGCTGTTCGCCGCAGAGGCGCGGGCGCTGGGGCATGAGCTGGAGGGCGAAGCGGTGCTGGCGGTGCTGGCGGGTGCGGTGCGCCCGGCGATGGTCGCGGCGCTCGATACGCTGAAAGCCAAGGGCTTCACGATCGGATGCATCACCAACAATGTGCCCAGCGGCCACGGCGCGGGCATGACGCGCAGCTTCGCCAAGGCCGAAGAAGTCGCCGCAATCATGGCGCGCTTTGACCATGTCATCGAATCGAGCAAGGTCGGCGTGCGCAAGCCCGATCCGCGGATTTATCAGATGATGTGCGACGCGCTCCGGGTTGAACCAACCGCCTGCATCTATCTCGACGACCTCGGCATCAACTGCAAACCGGCCGCGCAGCTCGGTATGCACGCCATCAAGGTGACAAGCGGCGAACAGGCGCTTAAGGAGCTGTCGCAGATTGTGGACCTGGAGCTCTCTCACCCATGAAAAAGATCTACCCCGACGCCGCTGCCGCTCTCGACGGCCTGCTCTTTGACGGCATGCAGATTTGCGCGGGGGGCTTTGGCCTGTGCGGCATTCCCGAACGGCTGATCGACGCGATCCGCGATGCCGGGACCAAAGGCCTGACCATCGCCAGCAACAACGCCGGGATCGACGGCGAAGGGCTCGGCAAGCTGCTTCGCACCCGTCAGGTCAAGAAGATGATCTCCTCCTACGTCGGTGAGAACAAGGAATTCGAGCGTCAATATCTGGCGGGCGAGCTGGAGGTCGAATTCTGCCCGCAGGGCACGCTCGCCGAACGCTGCCGCGCCGGTGGCGCGGGCATTCCGGGCTTTTACACCAAGACCGGCGTCGGCACTGCGGTCGCCGAGGGCAAGGAAGTCAAGAGCTTCGACGGCCAGGATTATATCCTCGAGCGCGGCATCTTTGCCGATCTCGCGATCATCAAGGGCTGGAAGGCCGACGAGAGCGGCAATTTGATCTTCCGCAAGACCGCGCGCAATTTCAATGCGCCGATGGCGACCGCGGCCAAAATCTGCGTGGCCGAGGTCGAGGAAATCGTCCCCGTCGGCAGCCTTGATCCCGACATGATCCACCTGCCCGGCATCTATGTGAAGCGCATGATCATCGGCGCGCCGTATAACAAGAAGATCGAATTCCGCACGACGCGTCCGCGCGAGGCGGCGTGAGTTTCGGGCGCAAGGGCATCGGCCATAAGGGGTCGATCGACGTCAGCGGCATCCCGGCGCTGGCGGGCGGCGAGGAATTTCTGCGGATGTGGAAGCAATCCAACGGCAATGTCTTGTGCGTCATCGATCCCGCAGCCCTCGGCGCCGACCCGATGCTCTTTGGCCTCGCGATCGTCGATGCCGTCCATCATGGCGCCAAAGCCTATGCGGCGGCCGTTGAAATCGATGAAGCGCATGCGTTCGACCGGATCATGGAAGGCGTGAACGCCGAACTGGCCAATCCGACCGACCTGCCGCGTCCGCTCGGCCCGCGAGGAACACATTGATGAAAGCGCAATTGATCTCGATTGCCGCCCTGCTCCTCGCAGGCTGTGCGACCAATCCCACGACAGTGGCGACCTCGCCACCCGTCGCTACCCCCGCCGAAGCCGCCAAACCGCCCGTGGCGCTGCAATATCTCTATGGTTCAGCCGAAGCCGCAATTGCCATCCGCGCCACCAATGTGCGCATCGCGGACTATGCTGTGCAGCGCGTCAAGCAGCGGCCGACCGACAGCGTTGTCTTGGTGCCGGGCGCCACCATGACCGCGCCGCGCTTCGAACCCTGCGGCAACAAGCCCTTTGCCGCGGTGTTCGATGCCGACGAGACGCTGATCTGGAACCTCGGCCCGATGCGCTACTTCGCCGAACAGGGCTCGACCTATGATCCCAAAATCTGGGACCAGTGGGAAAAGACCGGCGCGGGCAAGGCGGTCGCCATGCCCGGCACCGCCGACATGCTCGGCAAACTGCGCGCGGCGGGCATCACCATTGTTGCCAACACCAACCGCACCGCCGCCAATGCCAAGGGCAGCGAAGACACGCTGCGCGCCGCGGGGCTCGGCGAATTCAAGCATGGCGAAACCCTGTTCCTGATGGGCGACGATGCCACCGGGTCGAGCAAGGATATGCGCCGCGCCGCAATCGCGTCGAAATATTGCGTCATCCTGATGGCGGGCGACCAGCTGGGTGACTTCAGCCAGCAGTTCAACGTCAAGGACCTGCCTACCGCGCAGCGCACCGCCCTCGCCACCAGTCCCGCCGCCGCGGCGCTGTGGGACAAGGGCTGGTTCCTGTTCCCCAACTCCGTCTATGGCCCATGGGAAAAACTGGGCTGGAACGAAACCTTCCCCTCCGACACCAAATGGGAGCCGAAATAATGCCCTGGACCCGCGACGATATGGCGGCGCGCGCCGCAAAGGAACTGCAGGACGGCTATTACGTCAATCTGGGCATCGGCATCCCGACTTTGGTTGCGAACCACATCCCCGCCGGGATGACGGTCACGCTCCAGTCCGAAAACGGCATGCTCGGCATCGGCCCCTTTCCGCTCGAGGGTGAAGAGGACGCCGACCTGATCAACGCGGGCAAGCAGACGATCAGCGAAGTGCCGCAGTCGGCCTATTTCTCGTCAGCTGACAGCTTTGCGATGATCCGCGGCGGCCACATCGACCTCACAGTCTTGGGCGCGATGGAGGTCGCCGAAAATGGCGACATCGCGAACTGGATGATCCCCGGCAAAATGATCAAAGGCATGGGCGGCGCGATGGACCTGGTCGCCGGGGTCAAAAAGATCATCGTCGTGATGGAGCATAATGCCAAGGACGGCAGCCCGAAATTCATCCCGGCCTGCACCCTGCCGCTGACCGGCAAGAATGTCGTCGACATGATCATCACCGACCTCGCGGTCTTCAAGCGCGATGATCATAACAGCCCGTTCCGGCTGATCGAACTGGCGCCGGGGGTAACGGCGGAAGAGGTTGCTGCGAAAACGACGGCAAGCTACTTATCCTGAATGGATGACAAGCCACCGCCGCGGTCCCAGCTCCGTCTGGACAATTTTTCACGCGCCTTGGCGGGCTTGAAAGAGGCCGTTGATCTGCGCCAAAACCGTCCGCTGAGCGAACTGGAAAAGGCTGGTATGGTCCAGCGTTTCGAGATTGCGTGGGAATTGGGCTGGAAACTGCTGGCCGATCAGCTGGCGGAAGAACTGGCACCGCCCGAAGCCTTGACCCCGGCGTCGACCATTCGCGCCGCGCACGCCGCCGGAATGATCGCTGCGGCCGACGAATGGCTGGCAATGGGCAAGCTGCGCAACCAGTTGTCGCATACCTATAGCGAACCGATCCGCAATCAGGGCTTAGAGCTGATCGCAGGTCGATTCCTCACGATATTGACCGCGTTGGAACGGACCTCCGATGCGCGTCACGCATGATGCAATGGGCCTGTCGGCCGGCGACATGCGGATCGTCGCCCAGATTCTCTCGCGCTACGCCAATCAAATCGACCGGGTGAGCCTCTATGGCTCGCGCGCGGCGCGCACGTCGCGACCCGGCTCCGACCTCGACCTCCTTCTGAGCGGGACGATCGATTTCCACGCCATGCTCAACCTCGGCGTCGCGTTTGAGGAAAGTGACCTGTCTGTTGCTGTCGACCTGAAACACGAGCGCGATCTGACCGATCCGCGGGTGAGCGACGAGATTTTGAAGCGGTGCCAGCTTCTTTTCACCCGTGATGACCTGATGGCAATCCGTCAATGAGCGAACGGCAGAAGACCGTCCACGCGCTTGCCTGACGTCGCCGCCAACCCCGGTTCGACTTGGTTGCTGGTCGGTGGCGCACTGTCGGTCGCGGCGGCCTTGCTCCATATCGCGTGCATCTTTGGCGGTCCCGACTGGTATCGTTTTTTTGGTGCGGGTGAGGGCATGGCGCGCGCTGCGGCGCGGGGTGACTGGACCCCGACGCTGATTACGCTGGCGATCAGCGCGGTGCTGACGGTCTGGGCCGCCTATGCCTTTTCGGGCGCGGGCGCCCTCCCGCGTCTGCCGCTGCTCCGCACGGGGCTGGTGACGATCACCGCCATCTATCTGGTGCGCGCGCTGATCTTTGTGCCGCTCCATCTGTGGCGGCCGCAGCATAGCGACAGCTTTGCGATCTGGTCGTCGCTGATCGTTCTCCTCTATGGGACCGTCCATGCCATCGGCACGATCAAAGCCTGGCGTTATCTGACGAGCTGAGCCCTTGCGGGGGTGACGGCCGGGGAAGCTGCGGCTAAGACAGCGATCAATCATGAGGTCGCAGTCCAACCCAACGTCAATCGCGCGCGTTTTAACTATCCTGATCGCGATCGTCGCGTTGGGGTTTTCGGGCTGGTTTGGCATTCACGTCGTTGGCGGCAACCAACCGCTCGCCAGCGTCTCGATCCCGATCACGGCGCCGGAAAATCTTCCAGAAACCCCTGCGCAATGGCGCGGCCGGATCGACTATCGCGACCTCGACCGGCAATTGGCCGCGCTATCGCAGCGCCCCGAAATGGCGGGGCTGGCGGTCGCGGTAGTCGAGGATGGCGAGTTGCGCTTCGTGCGTGCCTATGGCGTCTCCGACGTATCGACCGGCACGCCGGTCACCGCGCAGACCATGTTCCGCTGGGCCTCGGTCTCCAAAACCACCACCGGCGTGATGGCGGCGGCGCTGGCCAAGGACGGCGCCCTCGATCTTGACCGCCCCGTCGCCGCATGGCGCACGTCGCTGCGCCTGCCCCGCGGCGCGGAGACGCAGGTGACGCTCGACGACCTGCTCGCCCAGCGCACCGGTCTTACCAAAAACGCCTATGACGAGAAATTGGAGGAAGGACAGAATCCTGCGCTGATCCGCACTGGCCTCGCCGCAGCGCCGCTGCAATGCGACCCCGGCACCTGCCACACTTATCAGAATATCGCCTTCGATGCGGCGACCGAGATTTTGACCGCCGCCGCGGACAAACCCTTTTCCAACGCGGTCGAAGATCGATTCTTCTTGCCGCTCGGCATGGTCAGCGCCGGTTTCGGGATGGAGCGGCTGACCGGCGCCAAGGATTGGGCGAAACCGCACCGCGGGCATCAGACGCTGCCGGTCAAAGAAGCCTATTGGCGCGTTCCCGCCGCAGCGGGAGTCGAGAGCGATATCGTCGATTTCGCCAAATGGATGCAGGCGATGATGGGCGCGCGCCCCGATGTGCTGCCGCAATCGGTGTTGCAGCTCGCCCACCGTCCGCGCGTCGGCACTGCGAAACTCTATGGCGGCACCTTGCGGCAGGCGATGGGCGACGCATCCTATGGGCTTGGTTGGCGCAGCTTCACCTATGGCGGCCACCGGCTCGAAGGCCATTCGGGCGCGGTTTCGGGTTACCGCGCGACGATGATCTTCGAACCGGCGACGCGGACGGGGGTCGTGGCGATGTGGAACAGCGACTGGGGCTTTCCCTTCCGCATCCCCTTCACGGTGATCGACAGCTATCACAAACGCGACGACGCCGGCTGGCTCGACCTCAGCGAGTTGCCGCCTGCGCGCGGTGTGGCCGCAGCACCGATCCCGGTTGCCGCAGCACCGAAAGGCTGAAGCGCGCGACCTGGTTGCGGACCGGACCGCTGCTTGGGTAAGGCGCGCGTACAGGAGCCAGAGGAGAATCATCGATGCGCGTGCTGCTGACCGGTTCATCGGGCTGGCTCGGCCGATATCTGGCGCCGTTGCTCAGCCAGGGCGGGCATGACGTTACCGGCATCGATGTCGTGTCCGGCGCCCACACGCAGGTGATCGGCACCGTTGCCGACCGGCCGCTCGTCGACCGCACAATGGGCGAGCATGGCATCGAAGCGATCATCCACAGCGGCGCGCTGCACAAACCCGACATCGTCCGTTATCCGCGGCAGGCGTTCATCGACGTCAATGTCAGTGGGACGCTGAACCTGATCGAGGCGGCGGTCGCGGCGGGCAATGATCGCTTCCTGTTCACCTCGACTACCTCGCTGATGGTGCGCGCCGACGTCCGGGCCGGTGCAGGCGACACCGGCGCCTGGTGGATGGACGAGGATTTCGGTCCGCTGGCGCCGCGCAACATCTATGGCATCACCAAGCTCGCCGCCGAGCAGGCATGCCGGCTGGTCCACCGCGAGCATGGCATCAACGTGGCGATCCTGCGCACCGGCCGTTTTTTTCCCGAGGATGACGACACCCATGCGGTGCCGAGCGGGCCGAACCTCAAGGCCAATGAGATGCTCCACCGCCGCCTGACGGTCGAGGATGCAGCGGCGGCGCATCTTGCGGCGCTGGAGGCGGCGCCGACGATCGGCTGCGATACCTTCATCCTCTCGGCGCCGCCGCCCTTTGCGCGCGACGATGCCGAGGAGCTTGCCCGCGACGCCCGCGCGGTCATCGCGCGCGCCCACCCCGATGCCGCCGAGCTCTATGCAGCGGCGGGATGGGTGCTTCCCGAAACGATCGACCGCGTTTACGACCCGTCGCGCGCCGAGCGCCGCTTCGGCTGGCGCGCCCGCAGCGACTTCGCCAGCGTGCTGGCAGCGCTCCGCGAGGGCAGCGCGCTGCCGTTCGCACACGACCCCGCCTACACCTCCCCCATCGTCGCACAGGAGCGCGAAGCATGTACGAACTGATCACCGCGAACCGCAATTATTCGAGCTGGTCGCTGCGCCCGTGGATATTGATGAAGGCGCTGGGCATCGCGTTTCGCGACCGCATCGAACCCTTCACCAAACCGGCGAACTACGACGATTTCCGCAGCTTCTCGCCGACCGGACAGGTTCCCGCGCTGCTCCATGAAGGGCGCACGATTTATGATTCGCTCGGGATCACCCTGTATCTTGCCGACCGGCACGAGGGCGTGTGGCCGCGCGATCCCGACGCGCGCGCCTGGGCGCAATGCGCCACCACCGAAATGCACAGCGGCTTCGCAGCACTGCGCAATGATTGCACGATGAATGTCGGGGTGCGCGTCACGCCCAAGCCGATGTCGACCGCGCTCAGATCCAATGTCGCGCGGATCGGCGAGCTGTTCGAGGAAGGGTTGGCGAAGTTCGGCGGACCATGGCTCGCGGGCAGCGAATTTACCGCCGTCGATGCCTTCTTCGCACCAGTCGCGTTCCGCATCCGCACCTATGGCCTCGACGTCGGCGCCGGGCAGGCATGGGTCGATCATATTCTGTCGCACCCCGCAATGCTCGAGTGGGAACGGCAGGCGCTAGCCGAAAGCTGGCGCGAGGTGGGGCATGAGGAGGAGTTGGCGGCAGCAGGGGTGATCACGGCGGATTACCGGACCGGTTAACGTCCGTCGCCCTTCGCGACGGCAGCGATCAATCGACCAATGCTTCGCGCACCACGGCAATCCCGGCTTCGCGCTGCACCTTCAGCTCCGCCTTCAACTTCGCGGGATCGCGCGCAAAGACGAAGCCGAAGCTGACCCCGCCCTCCTTGCCGACCGTCGCATGGTGCAACTTGTGCGCCTGCACCAGCCGCTTGGCATAGCCGCGCCGTGGCACCCAGCGGAAATAGCGTTGATGGACCAGCCCGTCGTGCACGACGGTGTAGATGATACCGTAAAACAGCACCCCCAGCCCGATCCACGTCCCCGGCTCCCATGCGCTGGCGCCCAGGATCATCGGGCTGCCCACCGCAAACATCGAAATGCTCAGCGCCGCGCCGAACAGTCCGAACAGGTCGTTCTTTTCCAGCATCTTGTCGTGCGGCTCATGATGGTCACGGTGCCATGCCCAGCCAAAGCCGTGCATGATATATTTGTGCGATGCCCACGCGACGAACTCCATCGCGACGACGGTAGCGAGAATAAGCGCGAGGATGGCGGGAATCGTCATGGGGCGAATATAGGCGTGCCCAACCGGTCACGCCACTCCCTTCGCCGGGATGGCCGTACAGGGATGAGACCGACGTACCGCGACCGAAAATTGCGTTTCCTATCGCCACCAGCTTGCAAAGTTGTGCCGCTGATCTAAGGCAACCGCATGACTCGCCCCCGCACCCTGTATGAAAAAATCTGGGACGCGCATGTTGTCGAACAGCGCCCCGATGGCACCTGCCTGATCTTCATTGACCGCCATCTCGTTCATGAAGTCACCAGCCCGCAGGCGTTTGCCGGGCTGCGCGCGAGCGGGCGCACCGTGCGCCGCCCCGACCTGACGCTGGCGGTGCCCGACCACAACCTGCCGACAACGGCGCGCAAGGATGCGGCGGGCAACCGGCTCACGATTGCCGACGTCGAAAGCGCGGCGCAGCTCGCGGCGCTCGAAACCAACGCGCCCGAGTTCGGCATCCGCTATATCGACGCGACCGCCGCCGAGCAGGGCATCGTCCATGTCGTCGGTCCCGAGCAGGGCTTTTCGCTGCCCGGCACGACCATCGTGTGCGGCGACAGCCACACCGCGTGCCACGGCGGCATCGGCGCGCTGGCGTTCGGGATCGGCACCAGCGAGGTCGAACATGTGCTCGCGACGCAGACGCTGCTGCTCCAGCCTGCCAAAACGATGGAAGTTCGCGTCGAGGGCGCGGTTGGCCCAGGCGTGACCGCCAAGGACATCATCCTCCACATCACCGGCACCATCGGCGCCGCGGGCGGTACCGGCCATGTCATCGAATATACCGGCAGCGCCATCCGGGCGCTGAGCGTCGAGGGGCGCCTGACGGTCAGCAACATGGCGATCGAGGGCGGCGCGCGCGCCGGTCTGATCGCGCCCGACGCGACGACTTTTGCCTATCTGAAGGGCCGCCCCTATGCGCCGAAGGGCGCCGATTGGGACGCCGCGGTGGCTTACTGGACCAGCCTCGCGACCGATCCTGGCGCGGCTTACGACAAGACCGTTGTCATCGACGCCGCGGACATCGCCCCGAGCGTGACTTGGGGTACCAGCCCCGAAGATGTTGTGCCGATCACCGGCAGCGTCCCCGCGCCGAGTAGCTTTGCCGACCCGTCGAAACAGGCCGCCGCCGCCAAGTCGCTGGCCTATATGGGGCTCGAACCCGGCACCCGGATGCAGGACGTCGCGATCGAGAATATCTTCATCGGCAGCTGCACCAACAGCCGGATCGAGGATCTGCGCGCGGCTGCCGCGGTGCTGAAAGGGCGGCGCAAGGCGGACACCGTCAAATGGGCGATCGTCGTCCCCGGATCGGGGCTGGTGAAGGCGCAGGCCGAGGCCGAGGGGCTCGACCGCATCTTCACCGACGCCGGTTTGGAGTGGCGCGAACCCGGCTGTTCAGCGTGCCTTGGGATGAACCCCGACAAGGTGCCTGCGGGCGAACGCTGCGCCAGCACCAGCAACCGCAATTTCGTCGGCCGTCAGGGGCCGGGCAGCCGCACCCATCTGGTGTCGCCCGCGATGGCAGCGGCCGCGGCGGTGACCGGACGGCTCACCGACGTGCGGGAATTGATCGATTGAACGCGCGGCAGAGGGAGCCAAGAGTATGATCTGGAAAGCTATCGCATCGGCTGCAGCGGCCTTGGCCCTCACCAGCCCTGCTCTCGCGCAGGACAAGCCGGAAGCCGCCAAGGTCAGCCTGACTCGCCTCGATTGCGGCACCGTGCGCGTCAATCGGCTCAACGCCTTTTCGGACACCGAAGCCTATCCGGGGCAGAGCCGCGACCTGACCGTCGGTTGCTATCTCATCCGCCACGGCGACCAGCTGATGCTGTGGGATCTGGGCTTGCCCAGCGCGCTGAAGGGCGCGGCGCTTGCCGCAACCGGCGACATGTCGGCATCGGTCACCCGCACCCTCGTCGAACAGCTCGCCGAGCTTGGTATCAAGCCGGAGGATATCGATATCCTTGGCGTCAGCCATTTCCATTTCGACCATATCGGTCAATTGCCCGATTTTCCAAGCGCGAAGCTCTACATCGGCAAGAGCGACTGGGACGTGCTCACCCAGAGCCCCCCGCCCGCGTTTGTCGATCCGACCCCTTTCGCCCATTGGATCAGCGGTGGTGGCAAAGTTGAGCCGGTCGCGCGCGACAAGGATATCTTTGGCGATGGCAGCGTGGTGATGTTCGACATGCCGGGTCACACCCCGGGCCACCACACGCTGCTGGTGCGACTGGCGGGTCGCGGACCGGCGCTGCTCAGCGGCGACCAAGCGCATTTTCAGGAAAATTACGACAGCGACGGGGTACCGACCTTCAATACCAACCGCGCCGACACGCTCGCCTCTTTCGGCCGCTTCAAGGCGCTAGCCAAAAATCTGAAGGCGACGGTGATCATCCAGCACGAACCGCGCGATGTCGGGAAACTGCCCGCTTTCCCGAAGGCGGCCGAATAATATGACGCCAATCGAAAAGGTCGAAGGTCGCGCCATCCCGTTCGGGTTGAAGAATGTCGACACCGACGTCATCATCCCGGCGAAATGGCTCAAGACAATCAGCCGCGAGGGGCTGGGCCGCGGCGCGTTCGAAACGCTGCGCGCCGACCCCGACAATCTATTTGATCGCTCCGAGTATAAGGGCGCCCCAATCCTGATCGCGGGCGACAATTTCGGTTGTGGGTCGAGCCGCGAGCATGCCGCGTGGGCGCTCGGCGACCTCGGCATCCGGGTCGTGATCGCGCCAAGCTATTCGGACATTTTCTCGGGCAATGCGGTCAAGAATGGCATCCTGCCCGTCGTGCTTCCCCAATCGGCCATCGACCGGTTGATGGAAGTTGCAACAACCGATCCGATCCATGTCGATCTCGACACCCAGACGGTGACGACGCCGTTTCAGGACCGCTTCACCTTCGACATCGATCCGTTCCGCAAGATGTGCCTGCTGAACGGCCTCGACGAGATTTCACTCACCGAAAAGAGCGAGGCGGCGATCGCCGCGCATGAGAAAAAGATTGCGACGGATCAGCCCTGGCTGACCCCCGCGACAATATGAGGAGAAGATGATGAAGGCTCTCTTGTCGACCGCTACCGGCGGCCCCGAAACGCTGGTCCTTGGCGAGCTTCCGCGACCGGCCGCGGGCGCGGGCCAGATCGTCATCGACGTCAAGGCGTGCGCGGTCAATTTCCCCGACACGTTGATCATCGAGGATAAATATCAGTTCAAGCCCGCGCGCCCCTTTGCCCCCGGCGGCGAAGTCGCGGGCCTCGTCGCCGAAATCGGCGAAGGCGTGACCGGGTTCAAGGTCGGCGACCGTGTCATCGCGGGTTGCGGCAACGGCGGCATGGCGGAAGCCGTCGCGGTCGGCGTTCACAATGTCTATCACCTGCCCGAAGGCCATGATTTCGCCGAGGGTGCGTCGCTGCTGATGACCTACGGCACCAGCATCCACGCGCTGATCGATCGCGGCCATATCCAGGAAGGCGAGACCTTGCTTGTCCTCGGCGCCTCGGGCGGCGTCGGCATCGCCGCGGTCGAACTCGGCAAGGCATTCGGCGCGCGCGTCGTCGCGGGCGTATCGAGCGAAGAAAAGGCCGACGTCGCGCGGCAGGCGGGCGCTGACGAGGTCGTCGTCTATGGCCGCCAACCGTTCGACAAGGATCAGTCGAAAGAATTGGCGAACAAGTTCAAGGAAGCGGTCGGAGCCGGCGGCGCCAATGTCATCTATGACGCCGTCGGCGGCGATTATGCCGAGCCTGCGCTGCGCTCGATCGCATGGGAAGGCCGTTACCTCGTCGTCGGCTTCCCCGCCGGCATCCCGCGCCTGCCGCTCAACCTGACCTTGCTCAAAAGCTGCGACGTCGCTGGCGTGTTCTGGGGCGCCTTTGTCGCGCGCGAGCCCGAGCGCAACCGGGCGCATGTCGCGCGGCTGTTCCAGCTGTGGGAGCAGGGCAAGATCAAGCCGCGCGTCACCGGCTCCTACGCCCTAGCCGATGGTGGCCAGGCGATCGCGAAACTTGGCGACCGCAGTGCGGTCGGCAAGCTGGTCATCGCCATCTAAAATATCGGCCTGATTCAGAATTGTACTAGTCCGGTTAACGCTTTCGCAGGGGCTTTGTCCTAACGGTGATGGCAGGACTATCTGGGTCAGGGTGCAACAATGGCGACTCGCCGCGCAAAGGCTGTTGAAAATAACGCGAGCCTCGCGAACATTTCGCGTACCCGCCGCGCGCAGCTCGTCGCCGAGTTCGAGGGCGAGCTCGGCATCGACTATAAAGCGCGCGCCGCGGCGGCCGAAGCCGAACGCCGCTGGGTCGCGCGCAAAACCTTCATTGTGTGGACGATCGCGCTGATCTTTTTTGCCATCGCGTGCCAGAAATTATGGGTCATGGGCCAGGACGTCGATCAGCCCTTCTCCGACATCAATCCGATCGAAAGCTGGTTCTAGACGCCGGTACCAAATTTTGGTAATTTTGGGTCATGGCTGTAAAAAATACCTCGGTCGCCCTCGGCGAACCCTTCATCCAGTTCGCGCGTCGCAAGGTTGAATCGGGCGAGTTCGCGACGACGAGCGAAGTCGTGCGCGAAGCCATGCGGCGCTATATTGCCTATGATGATCGGGTCGAAGCTTTGCGGCGCGAAATTCAAAAAGGCATCGACAGCGGCCCTCCCCAGCCATTCGACTGGGATGCTTTCATGGAGCGAAAGTTCGGCCCCGAAAACGATGCGTAGCATCGTCGTCCGCCCCGAAGCGGAAGTGGATATTGAAGACGCCGCAGACTACACCATGGAGCAATGGGGCCGCGATCAGGCGCGTCGCTACATCGGCGACATTCAGAAAGCCATCGACCGTCTCGCTATCGACGGCCTGCGCTTTCCCGAAGAGACGGAAGCCTATCCGGGATTACGACGGATGCGCAGCGGACATCACTTCATCTTCTTTCTGATCGACGACGAAAAGGTCGATGTCGTCCGCGTGATGCATGAGCGCCGCGATGCCGTGCGGCATTTGAGGGACTAAGATAGACTAGCGTGGGCTAGCCACCCCGGAGTTTCGCGCAGAACGCCGACTCCCGGCCCTCCCTCAATAAACCCGCGCCTTCGGCTTGATATACTCGACATCGTCCGACAGCGTATATTCGTGGACCGGGCGGTAATCGAGGCGGACGCCGCCGCCCTTGCCGCCCCAGCCGTCGAACCATGCCACGGTGTGCTTCATCCAGTTCGCATCGTCACGGTTCGGGAAATCCTCATGCGCGTGGGCGCCGCGGCTTTCCTTGCGGTTATACGCCGAATGCATCGTCACGGTCGCCTGGCTGATCAGATTGTCGAGCTCGAGCGTTTCGATGAGGTCAGTGTTCCAGATCAGGCTGCGGTCGGTAACCCCGACATCGTTCATCCGCTGATAGGTTTTGGTCAGCTTTTCCTTGCCCTCGGCCATCAGCTCGTCGGTGCGGAACACCGCGGCATGCGCCGACATGGCACGCTGCATTTCGGTGCGGATTTCCGCCGTCGGCGACCCGCCCTTGGCATGGCGGAAATGGTCGAGGCGGCCGAGCGCAAGGTCGGCGCTGTCCGTCGGCAGCGGCTGCTGCGCCGCACCCGGCTTGATGATGTCGCGCAGCCGATGCCCGGTCGCGCGGCCAAAGACGACGAGGTCGATCAGGCTGTTCGAGCCGAGACGGTTGGCGCCGTGCACCGACACGCACGCCGCTTCGCCGACCGCGAATAGGCCGGGGACCACGGTGTCGGGACCATCCTTGCCCAGCGTGACGACTTCGCCATGATAATTACATGGAATGCCGCCCATATTATAATGGACGGTCGGCACGACGGGCAGCGGCTGGCGGGTCAGATCGACGCCCGCAAACACCTTGCCGCTTTCGGTGATGCCGGGCAGCCGCTCGGCGAGCACCGCCGGGTCGATATGGTCGAGGTGCAGGAAGATATGATCCTTGTGCGGGCCGACGCCGCGGCCTTCGCGGATTTCGAGCGCCATCGACCGCGACACGACATCGCGCGACGCCAGATCCTTTGCCGACGGGGCATAGCGTTCCATGAACCGCTCGCCCTCGGAGTTGGTGAGGTACCCGCCCTCGCCGCGCGCGCCTTCGGTGATCAGCACCCCGGCGCCGTAGATGCCGGTCGGGTGGAACTGGACGAATTCCATGTCCTGCAGCGGCAGCCCGGCGCGCAGCACCATGCCGCCACCATCGCCGGTGCAGGTGTGCGCCGAGGTGGCGGTGAAATAGCTGCGGCCATAGCCACCGGTAGCCAACACGACGGCCTGCGACCGGAAACGGTGGATGCTGCCGTCGTCCATGCACAGCGCAATAACGCCGCGGCAAACCTTACCGTCGGGGCTGTCTTCCATGATCAGGTCGAGCGCAAAATACTCGACGAAGAAATCGGCGTCATATTTCAGCGACTGTTGGTACAGCGCGTGGAGCATCGCATGGCCGGTACGGTCGGCGGCCGCGGCGGTGCGCTGCACCGGCGGGCCTTCGCCCATATTCTGCATATGGCCGCCGAACGGCCGCTGATAGATGGTGCCGTCGGCGTTGCGCGAAAAGGGCACCCCGGCATGTTCCAGCTCATACACCGCCTGCGGCGCTTCGCGGACCATATACTCGATCGCGTCCTGGTCGCCGAGCCAGTCGGACCCCTTGACGGTGTCGTACATATGCCACGTCCAGTGGTCGGGCGAGTTGTTGCCGAGCGACGCGGCGATGCCACCCTGCGCCGCCACCGTGTGGCTGCGCGTCGGGAACACCTTGGTGATGCACGCGGTTTTCAGCCCGGCCTCGGCGCTGCCCATTGTGGCGCGCAGCCCCGATCCGCCCGCACCGACGACGACGGTGTCATAGATATGGTCGATGATCTTGTAAGCGTCGGTCATGTCACATGCCCCCCGGGCCGGCCACGGCAGGCGCCAGCGCGATCCGGACGATCGCGAAGATCCCGTAGGCGGCGCCGCCGATAGCATAGAAATTGAGCAAAACGAGCGCGAGCAAGCGCATCGGCCCGTGGACATAATCCTCGATCAGCACCTGCAAGCCGAGCCGCAGATGCCAGAAGACGCTGACCACCATCAGGATCAGCGCCAGCGCGACCATCGGGTTCGACGCCCAGCGCAGCACCGCACCATGGTCACCCAGCGGCAGGCGGATCAGCGACACGAACAGGAACCCGACGAGCAGGATGTTACCCAGCGCGGTTAACCGCTGTTGCAGCCAGTGGTGCGAACCGTGCCCGGACGACCCGAGGCCGCGGACCTTGCCGAGATGCGAACCGTCGCCCATTAGAGTGCCTCCGCCAGGATATAGAGCCAGGTCGCGGCGGTCGCGAACACGCCCGCGGCGATCACGACGGTCGACCACAGCTTGTTGGATTTCAGTTCATATCCCGCCCCCGCATCGAGCACCAGGTGGCGCAGCCCCGAAAACAGATGCTGGAAAAATGCCCAGGTCAGTCCGACCAGCACGACTTTGCCCAGGATGTTGGTGATCTGATGAAAGAGGCTGATTTCAGGGCTGGGGTCGTGCCAGATGCAGGCGACAAACGCCGCATAGGCATCCGGCCCCGCGGCAATCGCGCCCAGCCACCACAGGAACAAGCCGGCGCCGACAATCGCCAGCCCGTCGCCGCTGGCACGGTGCAGGATCGACACCGCCATCGCGGGGCCCCATTTATAGACCTGTAAATGCGGCGCGCGTGGGCGCGTATTTGGTTCGTTGCCAGCCATATCAGCCCCGTTTCTGACTCTCTTCGGTCGATGTGGAGCCGGTTAAGCCTTCCCGCGGTGATATGCAATTGCTTAGCGGGGATACGCGCTCAAGAAATCATGACGTATTCGACACAAAGTGTACCGCCTAGCCGCCCCTCTGCTTCGACAGCAATTGGGCCAGCCCCATGGTGATGACCGTGACAGAAACGAGGGCCAGGATGACAAAGGTACGAATTGCCCCCCAACCGTTGGGAAGCAGATTGGCGGGAGTATATATTACGACACCCAAGAGTATGGCCCCAAGCACAATTGGCACCAGCGTTCGCATCGGCAAAGCATAGCCACGCGCGATTTTCTGCTCACGCGTCAGCGCGTGAACAACCGGACGGGTTTCGAGCCTTCTCCACACCATCATTTTGAACTTCATTCGCTGAAAGCGGTGCCAGACTGCCACAACAAACCAGCCGGGAATTGAGAGTAATGCAAATAGGGCAAAAGGGGTCCAAAGCTTCGCAGCGAGCAAAGCAAAAACGACAGTGAGGCATAGTGAAGCCCACACCGACCGGCTAAACTGGCGCACCTGCGCTGCCAGCATCAGCTCATACTCGACCAGCATTTTGACGGCTTCTTTTTCCGACAGCGGTCGGCCTTCACCAGCGATCGAACGGGAAAAAATATAGTGGGGCTTTTCGTATCGAAGTAGCGCGACAAGCGCCGCCTTTTCTCGCTCGATCGTGGGGTTTTGAGCAGCCATGACGTGAGCCTAGCCAAGCAGGTTTAATTAATTCCGAAGTTGAGGTGCACCCAAACGTCACACGCGACTCAGCGAGTGTTTCGAGGTCAATCGATAACAACGAAGGAAAGGGGAATGATCAAAATCGACCATTTCTAGCCATCAATCTTCCTTGTCGCGCAGCGACGGGGAGGTAGCAGCGCAAAGCGCTGTCGGAGGGGCAAATGGCCCTAAGGTCGCGGCCTCTCAACCCCTTGCTTCGCGCGCGGTCCGCTGCGCCACAGGGAGGATCGGCTACGTCCGGTCCCACCCCCCAAACGGTCACGTCACCGCATCACTTGATCTTGTCGCGGTTCACATACAGCAGCGCCGCGATCACCGCGGCCGAGCCGATGCCTAAACCCGCCGCGGCCGCGGTTTTCCAGCCGCGCTTGCCGCCCTTTGCCGCGTCGCGATCGGCAGCTTCGGCCGCATCGGCGGCCTCCTTCTGCTGGCGCTGCTCGCGCGCGGCGCGCAGGACTTCATTTTCTTCCGGCGCGTCATTCTGCGGCGGCGGGGGAGTTTGCTCGGTCATTATGTACCTATGTCCTTGTTATCAGGCGAGTGCCTGTTCAACAGACACATAATCGGTTCCGATCGCTTCCGCTACGGCTTCGAACGTCACCTTGCCATTCCATACGTTCAAACCCTGCGCAAGATGCACGTCCCGTCGCAATGCGTCTTTCCAGCCCAGGTCGGCAATGCGCAGCGCGTGCGGCAGGGTAACGTTGTTCAGCGCATAGGTGCTCGTGCGCGAGACCGCGCCCGGCATGTTGGCGACCGCATAATGGACGATGCCGTCGACGACATAGGTCGGGTCGGCGTGGGTGGTTGCATGACTGGTTTCGAAACAGCCGCCCTGATCGATCGCGACGTCGACGAGCACCGAGCCCGCCTGCATCGTGCCGAGCATCTCCCGGGTGACGAACTTGGGCGCTTCGGCGCCGGGGATCAGGACCGCGCCGATGACCAGATCGGCCTCCGCCACGCATTCGGCGAGATTGGCGCGGTTCGAAAAGCGCGTCTTGGCGCGCGATTCAAAGAAGGTGCCGACGCGTTCGAGCACTTCGGGATCGCGATCGAGAATGGTGACGTCGGCGCCAAGCCCCGCCGCCATCTGCGCCGCGTTGAAGCCGACGACGCCGCCGCCGATCACGCATACCTTGCCCGGCGCCACGCCAGGAACGCCGCCGAGCAGCACGCCGCGGCCGCCATGCGCCTTTTCGAGCGCGGTCGCGCCGGCCTGGATCGACATGCGCCCCGCGACCTGACTCATCGGCTTCAGCAGCGGCAGGCCGCCGTGCGGGCTGGTGACGGTTTCATACGCGATGCACACCGCGCCCGATTTCATCAGGTCGCGCGTCTGGTCGGGATCGGGCGCAAGGTGAAGATAGGTGTAGAGGATCTGCCCTTCGCGCAGCATCGCACGCTCGCCCGGCTGCGGCTCCTTGACCTTCACCACCATGTCGCAGGTCGCGAAAATTTCCTCGGCAGTCTGGACGATCTCGGCGCCAGCCTCGACATAGAAACGGTCGTGCGCCCCGATACCCGCGCCGGCGCCGGTCTGCACCAGCACACGGTGACCATGGACGGCCAACTCGCGCGCACTTTCAGGGGTCAGCCCGACGCGATATTCGTGATTCTTGATTTCCTTGGGGGTGCCGATGATCATTGTCGCTCTCCATGGGTTCGTCGCCGGTCACGCTGTCCCGGCGCCGCGTCGTTCATGACTCTGCCTGATAGCAGAAACGGCGCGCGAGGTGCTTGCATATCGTCGCTGGTTTCGCGACAAACACGCACAAATCACGCGTAATATGATCAAGGGACGCACAATGATTGATCGAATCGACCGCAAGCTCCTCGACATGCTGCAACGGCACGGCCCGCGTCCCGCTGCCGAACTGGGCGAAGCGGTCGGGCTGTCGGCGTCGGCGTGCCACCGCCGCATCCGCGCGCTGGAGGCGGCGGGGATCATCACCGGCTACACCGCGCGTCTGGCGCCCGACCGCATCGGCCTCGGGCTCGACGTCTTTGTCGATATCAGCCTGACCTCACAGAGCGAGGAAGCGCTGACCGCCTTTGAAAGCGCGGTCAAAAGCTTTGACGAAATCCTCGAATGCCAGTTGCTGTCGGGCGCATCCGACTACCGGCTGCGCGTCGCGGCGCGCAATGTTGCCGATTTCGACCGGCTGCACCGCCACTGCCTGTCACGCCTGCCCGGGGTTGCGGCGATGCACAGCGCCTTTGCGCTGCGCACGATCAAAGCCTTCGAGGGCTATCCCGTGCCGACGGTCGATCAGCATTAGGCCGCAAAAACGATTCGCTGGTTAACGACCAATTTACCATCGCTGGCGCATACCCCGGTCACATGTTTTGGGAACGATGACGAGCGGCAGACTCGTGCCCCAGTGGATCGATCAGGGAAGCAGGATCATGGTGAAGGAAAATCCGATTCATAAGCAGCAAATCGACCCGATTTCGATGGCCGATCGCTTCCCCTATTACGACCTCGACGGTCAGCTGGCCGCCAACGCCGCCGAGATCCACGCGATCATCGCCGGACGCGAAGAAGCGATTGCGCGCGCCTATTGGGATGCGTTCAACGCGCTGCCCAGCGTCGAACGCGCCGTCGAAGGCGAACTGCTCGAATCCTATGTGCGCGGCAGCGCGCGCCATTCGGACGTCAAATATGCCGACGCGGCCGGACAGGAAGTGGCGACAATCGCTTGCCAGAACGCGCATATGGCACGGCGCGTCAAACTGCCGCTGGCGCTTGTCATGTCGTGCATCGCGGAAAGCCAGCGGCTCACCATCGATTATATCGTCGCCGCGTGCATCGACGATGCGGAACGGCTGGCCCGGCTGACCAGTGCCGTCAACCGGCTCGCGCTGCTCGAATTTGACATCATGCAGCGCTATGCTGAAAAGCTCGACCGCGCGGTGATTTCCAGCGAACGCCAGATGCTGGCGGGCGATTTCGATCGCTCGATCGCCTCGCTGGTGCAGGACACCGACGGGGTGCGCGAACAACTCGCCAAACAGGCCGCCTCTGCCGATCAGGCGGCGAAGGGCATGATCGCCAAGACCAGCGAAGTCGCCGCCGCGTCCGAACAATCGGCGATGGCGATGCGCGAAGCCGCGTCGACCGCCGCCGGGCTGATCCGCGCGATCGAGGATGCGCGCAGCGAGGTCGAAGCGTCGGCCAGCGTCGCCACCCGCGCATCGGAACAGGCGGGCGAGGCCGTCGCGATGTCGGAGGCACTCTCGCACCACGCCGAATCGATCGAATCGATTTTGGGGTTGATCCGCGAAATCGCGGGCCAGACCAACCTGCTCGCGCTCAACGCCACGATCGAGGCCGCGCGCGCCGGCGAATCGGGCCGGGGCTTTGCCGTCGTCGCACAGGAGGTCAAAAGCCTGGCCAATGAAACCGCGCGCGCCACCGACGATATTGCGGGCAAGATCACGGCGATTCAACAGGCGACGCGCGGATCGGTAAGCGCCAACCAGTCGATCCAGGCGACGATTGTCGAAGTGCAGCGCTCGGCGCAGCGCATCCGCGATGCCATGGACGCGCAGGCACAGACCGTCACCTCGATCACCGCCGCAGTCGATGAAACGGCGCTTGCCGCCGACAGCATGTCATCGACGATCGCCAGCATCCGCAACGATTCGGGGATGGTCGCCAGCGAGATCAGCGTGCTCAGCCAGGAATTCGGCAAGATGGGTGGGCGGTTGCAGCAGCTGGAACAGGCCGCGAGCGAGTTCAGCCGCCGGGTGGCGTAGCCCCCTTACCACATCGTCATCCCGGCGAAGGCCGGGATCTCGCCGATTGTGCAAGGCGCCCAGCTTGCGATCCCGGCCTTCGCCGGGATGACGCATAGGGAAGATGGCGCTTTAACCGCACCCGCTTGGCAAGCATCCTGCCCCTGCCTAAGGCAGAGGGATGCAAACCCACATCCTGATCACCGGCGCCAGCCGCGGCATCGGCGCCGCTATCGCCGAAACGCTGACCTCGGACGAGACCAAAACCGTCGCCCTATCCAGCGCCGACGGCGACCTCGCCAATCCCGCCACCCCTGTCCGCCTATGGCAGCACTGTCTCGATCGGCTCGACGGCCGCATCGACGTGCTGATCAACAACGCCGGAGTTTTCGAAGCCAACCCGATCGACAGCGACGACGTCGACTGGCTCGCAAGCTGGAACCGCACGCTCCAGATCAACCTGACCGCCAGCGCCGACCTTTGCCGCCGCGCCGTCCTGCACTGGCAGGCTCGCCAGACCAACGGCCGCATCGTTAATATCGCCAGCCGCGCCGCACACCGCGGCGATAGCCCCGCCCACTGGCATTATGCCGCGTCAAAGGCTGGTATGGTCGCGATGACCAAAACGATCGCCCGCGCCTATGCGAAGGACGGCATCCTCGCCTTTGCCATCTGCCCCGGCTTCACGATGACGGGTATGGCCGACGACTATCTGGCCAGCCGCGGCGGTGACAAATTGCTCGCCGAAATCCCGCTCGGCCGCGTCGCGATGCCCGACGAGGTCGCCGAAATGGCGCGCTGGTGCGCGATGGACGCCCCCGCATCGATGACCGGCGCAGTGCTCGATGTGAACGGCGCGAGCTATGTGCGCTGACCAATGAGCTGGATCGTCTCGCTCCCCTGTACGCGCGCCGAGGCCGAGGCGCTGTCGGGGGAGATTCCCGAACTCGACGCGCTGCCCGAGGCGCCCGTCATCGTGACGCGCGAGATCGACGAGGTTGCGGGGCTGTGGCAGCTCGACGCGTATATGGACGACAAGCCCGGGGCGGCACTGGTCAAATTGCTGCAATCGCTGGTGACGAGCGCGAAAGGCACAAAAGCCGTCGTCGCAGAGCTTCCCGAAGCGGATTGGGTCACGCTGTCGCAGCTGGGACTGGAACCCGTCCAGGCCGGCCGCTTTTTCGTCCACACCAGCAGCTACGCCGACCGCGCCCCGCCCGGCACCACGCCGTTCCTGATCGACGCGAGTCAGGCGTTCGGCACCGGCGGTCACGACACCACCACGGGCTGCCTCACAATGCTCGACCGGCTGAAGCGCAAAGGCATGGCCCCGCGCGATATCGCCGACATCGGCACCGGCACCGGGCTGCTGGCCTTTGCCGCGATGTCCTTATGGCCCAGCGCCCGCACGATCGCGTCGGACATCGATCCCGCGAGCATTTTTGTCACCCGCGACAATGCCGTGATCAACCGCGTGCGGCTCGGTCGCGGCAGCGGCGCGCTGACGCTCGCGGTTGCACCGGGGACCGACCATCCGGCGATACGCCACCGCGCGCCTTATGATCTCGTGATCGCCAACATCCTCGCCGGGCCGCTGATCACCCTCGCCCCCGACATCGCCGCCGCGACGGCGCCGGGTGGCCATGCCATCCTTGCCGGGCTGATCGCGCGCCAGATGGACCCAGTGCTCGCCGCCTATCGCTCGCAGGGTTTCCGCCTCGCCGCGCGCGGCGGCAGCGCCGAATGGCCATGCCTGCTGCTGGTCAAACGCCGCCGTTACGGCTGGCGCCGCAAGGAACGCGCCTTCCATCGCGCCGATCCAGCGGATGCGAGTTTCGGGAGCTGGTAGCAGACCGCAGCCGTTTCCGTTCGTGTCGAGCGAAGTCGAGACACCCCGAAGTCGTGCGCCACACATGCGTGTCTCGACTTCGCTCGACACGAACGGGTTCAGGCGGTTTGTTTGCCTAACGCATAATCCTGGGTACCGCGCGTGATCACCGCATCACCCGGCAAGATATCCGCGATCGCGATCGGCGGCAGCGCGTCATTGGCGGCATAAAGCGGCGCAAAATCGGTGTTCACTGTGGTGTCCAGCAGCTGGTCCAGACTGTCGATCACAAAATAATTCTGCTGGAAGTCGTCGATCCGGTAATCGGTGCGCATCACCCGCGCGAGGTCGAACCCGATCCGGTTCGGGCTGTCGCTGTCGAGCGCAAACACGCTCTCGGCATAAGACGACACGATCCCCGCGCCATAGATGCGCAGGCCGCCCGCCTCGCGGATCAGCCCGAACTCCACCGTATACCAGTAAAGCCGCGCCAGCTGCTTCAGCGCGTCGAATTGCAGGCTGCGCAGACCGCCCTCGCCATAGGCGACCATATAATCGGCGAACACCGGGTCGGCGAGCATCGGGACATGGCCGAACACGTCGTGGAACACGTCGGGTTCCTGCAAATAATCGAGCTGTTCGGGGGTACGGATGAAATTGCCCGCGGGAAAGCGCCGGTTGGCCAAGTGGTTGAAAAACACCTCGTCAGGGACCAGCCCCGGCACCGCGACCACCTGCCACCCCGTCGCCGCCATCAGCCGCGCGTTAAGCTCGCGATAGTCGGGAATCCCTGGTTTTTCGAGCCGCAGCACGTCGATGCCGCGCAGGAACGCCTCCGAGGCGCGGCCGGGCAGCATCGCCGACTGGCGCGCGAACAGCTTGTCCCACATCGCATGTTCGGCGGCGGAAAAGGCGTCCCAATCCTGCGATATCGTCCAGTCGGCCGCGGCCTCTGGCGGCGGCGTTTCATGAACGTGGGTAAAGCCGTCTTTCATAAGCTGCGACCTAACATGAACTGGTTTCAAAAGAAACCATTTATGCGCGAACGACTCCCAGCCATTTGGCGGCGCGCGGCAGGCGCGGGACGATGAGCCGATCGACGATCCATAGCAAGATCAGGGAGGCAGCGAGCAGCGGCAGCAGCGCGGCGAGCAACAGCACAATCGCCGCCACCCCCTTCAGCTTCGCCGGATCGCGCGGCAGCGGCGGGGCGCCGAGCTCATCCTCGGGCTTGCGGCGGCGCCACATCAGGAACCCCGACACCGCGAGAGTGATTAGCATCAGCGCGGTGAGCACCCCGATCAGCTGGCTGACGATCCCGAACAGCGCGCCCTCGTGCCAGGCGATGCCGATGCCGACGATGCGGTCGATGACATGTTTGTCGGCAAAACCGCTGCGCGACACTTCGATCCCGGTGACGACATCGTAATTCACCTTGCGCACCAGCGGCCGGTTTTGCGTCTGGGTGGTCAGCGTCCAGGTGTCGCCATTGGGCGGGCCAAAATGGTTCGGCGCCCCCGGCGGCTGGATGATCACCGGCGCGGGCAGATTTTCGTTTTGCGCGCGCAGCACTATGCGATCGAGCGGGACGCGCGGCGCATCGCCGACCGCTACGGGAGCAGGCGTAGCTTTGGCCATCGCACGATGATCATGCGCGGCATGATGACCGGCATCGCCGCCGCTTTTCCAATCCTGCGCGCCCTGCACCCACTCCATTTCGGCACGCACGGCGCGGAAGCCCTGCGCCCAGACATCGGTCCACGGCAAGGCGGTGAGCAACAGCACCAATGCCAGCCCCGACACCCAGAACCCGGTCACGGCGTGCAGGTCGCGCAGCGCGGTGCGCCCGCCGAGCGACAGGCGCGGCCACACGACCCCAGCGAGCCCGCGCCCGCGCGGCCACCACAGATACAGCCCGGTCAGGATCATCACGATTGCCCAGCTCGCCGCCAGTTCGACGATGATGCCGCCGGGCTTGCCGATCAGCAGACTGCCGTGAATCTTCGCCAGCCACGCCGAAATGCGGTCGTCGGGATTGGCGCTGCCGATCACCGCACCCCGCGGCGACACCGCAACGTCGCGCATCCCGCCGGCTGGAAGCCCGACGTGAACGATCGCCGCATCGCCGGGCGCCTCCGGCAAGCGGTAATAATGAAAACTCGCGCCGGGAAAGGCGGCCAGTGCTGCCTTCACCTGCGCATCGGCATCGACCCGCTCGGCGATCGGCAGGTCGCGCCAGCCACGCTCCTGCCACCGGTCGAGCTGCGGCTTGAACAGATAGGCCGCCCCCGTCACCGACAGCATGAGGATGAAGGGGATGACGAACAGCCCGGCGTAAAAATGCCAGCGCCAGATCGTGCGATAGAGCGGAATCCGGTTGATGTCGGTCATCCCCTGTCCTCCTTTTTTAGAAGCGCGCGCGAATGCCCGCGGACACCGCGCGGCGCTCGACCGGATAATAGACCGCCGATGTCGGTGTCACCGTGATCGCCGCGCTGATGTCGCCGATCGCTTTCTTGCCGGTGATGTTGCGGACGTCGACAAAGGCGTCGATCCCCTCGGCGATCCGCGCCCCGCCCGTCACGCCCAGCAGCGCATAGCCCGGCGTCTGCACCAGGTTGCGATAATCGGCGTAGGGACCATCGGGCACCCACTCGACATTCGGCGCAATGTGCAGCGCGTCGCTCCCGATCCGCGCCTCGACCCGATAGACATGCTTCGGCACCACCGGCAGGCGGTTGTCGCCGAACTGGCTGTCATTCCGGAACCGGAAGTCGCTGTAGGTATAGACCTGCCGCAGCCGCAGCCAATCGGTCGGCGCGATTTCCAGTGCCGCCTCGACCCCCTGATGCAGCGTGCGATCGGCGTTGAAGGTCGCCGCCGGAATGCTGACATTGGTCGTGAATTGCAGCAATTCACCCTTTAGCGTCGAGCGATAGAGCGCCAGATCCCAGCTGACGATCCCGGTCTTGCCGCGGGTGCCGACCTCGGCCGTCCACGCGCGCTGCGGACGGATCGTCGATACCACCTGGCTGACCGGCGGCGTGCCGATCGTCTGGAACACTTCGCCAAAGCCCGGAAATTCCGCCGAGCGGCTGTAGTTGGCGAAGAACTGTACATCTTCGCTCGGTTCGAACAGCACGCCGAACTTGAGCGAAAAGGCGTCGAAATCGATCCGCCCGTCGCGCGAGGTCGAGACATTGACCCGCCGCTTGCGGAAGCCGTCGGCATAGACGCCGCCCGCGATCAAGGTCAGCTGTTCGACCGGCCGCACCCGCACCTCGCCATAGATGTTGGCGGTACGCGCGGTCTGATCGGCATCGAACACCAGCGCGCCGCGCCGCCCGGCGATATTCACATATTGCCGCGCATCGGTGCTGCCGCGGCGCAGCTCGCCGCCCAGCGTCACCTCGACCGGCCCCGCGGCATAATCGGCGCGGAAAAATCCACCCAGATCGAGCGAGTCCTGATCGATCACCTGAAAGATCGGGTGATAGAGCGACTTGGCGTTGACGAAGCCGCCAACATCCAGCTTGAACGCGCCCCAGTCGAACGTGGTGCGGTTCTGGAGCCGCAGCGACACGATGTCGCGCGCCTGATCGCCCGCCACGGCTGCTGCGCTCGCCGCGCGTGGGGTGGTCAGCGCCTGGGTAAAGGTCAGCGCGCCGGGGATTTCCTGCTTTATGTCGTTATAGCTGGCATAGAAACGCGTCGAAACGACATCGCTCAGCTTCAGCCCGACATTGCCGTGAAAGCGGAAACTGCGCCGATTAACATGCTCGCGGTCGCCGCTCGACGTGTCGGCGCTCACCGCCGCCCACGCATCGACGCGCTCGCTCGCAACGCCTGCCGACACCAGCCCGCGATAGCTGTCGAAACTGCCGACGTCACCGCGCAGGTAAAAGCCCTCGGCCGTGCGCCCGGTCGGCGTCACGCCATTGACCGCGCCGCCCAATGTGCCCGACCCGAAACGCAGCGCATTGGCGCCGCGATAGACTTCGAGATGGTCGAAAAAGATCGGCTCCAGCTCCTGGAAATCGCCATTGTCATCGGCCAGATTGATCGGCACCCCGTCTTGGAGCAGCGTCAGACCGCGCATATGGAAGCCGCGCGACAGCCCCGATCCGCGGATCGAGATGCGGACCTCCTGCCCGTAACGCGGCTGGAGATAGACGCCGGGCGAAAAGGCCAAAGTGTCGCGCAAGGACACGATCGACTTGTCGGCATAATCCTGATGGCTGACGACGTCGGCGCCGCCCGCGGTCTTGGCGACCCGGGCTTCGGCCTCGTTGGTCAGTTCGGGGGCGGTGACGATGATCGTCGCATCGGCTTCCGCCTCGGCGGCGTGCGCCGCGGCAGGGACGAGCGAGAGGACGAGCGCCAGCAAAGGCGCCGCCCGATAGGCAGTTGTTGTCATTGGAAGATTCTTCCCGGAAACAGTTTGGATCCACGCCGAAGGCACAGCCTTGAGCGCAATGCTCATGTGATCGTCACCCCGGCGCAGGCCGGGGTCTCAACGCTGCGCCAATACGCAAGGGTGAGATCCCGGCCTGCGCCGGGATGACAATTAAGCTCGGGAAGGAGGTCCGGTACTCGGCGGCAGCGGCGACGCAATGCCGGGCGCAAAGCCCAGCGACCGCACCGCCACCGGGTTCGGCGCCGCAACCATCGGTGCCGCCAGCAACAGCGGCTCACCCGGCACGATCGGCGCATTCGCCAGCGCGCCCCACGGGCAATGCTGCTGCGTCTCGCCCGCGTCATGGCTGCCCGCTTTTTCCAGCGGGATGGTCACCGTCTTGCCGGGATCGGTCGGGTCCGAACAGATGCGCACGGTGATCGACCCGCCCGCATCGCTCTCGATCATCCACCCCGGCGCGACCAGCACCCGCGCGCCGAGCGCGAGCAGCAGCGGCAACAACAGCAAGATGCCGGGACGGCGAAAGGCAGCGAGCAGGCGCACACGGCGGCCTTTATGTCCGGTCGCTGGTTCTGGCAAGAAGCGGTGGAAAGATTCGCGCAGAGGCGCAGAGGACGCAGAGAAAATGAACTGAGCGGCAAAGCCGCTCAAAAAAATGTGGGTCGGCGGGGTCGAGGACCGCTGCGCCTATCGTCTCTGCGTTCTCTGCGCCTCTGCGCGAATATAAGGAGAACCATCCGGCGACTTCGTGCCGGGCGCTACTCCGCCGGCGTCTCGTCGATCTTCTTCCCCGTCCGCTTCCACGGATAGAGAAACTGCCCCCAATAATGTTTCGGCACATCCTCGGGAATGCCGTAATTCTCCGGCCAGCGGTCCTTCGGCAGATGAAATGTCCCGAAAATCTTGTCGAGCCACGGGAAATGGATCGCGAAATTGACGTCGAACGCCTCACGTTCCAGCCCATGGTGCCAATGGTGAAAGCGCGGCGTCGCGATCCAGTGGCCCAGCCGGTTGAAATTGCCCCCGACATTGGCGTGGAGCAGCGACGACCAGACATACACAAAGCCGATATAAGCCTGCATCACCGACGGGCTGAACCCCAAAGTGAACAGCGGCAGCGAGGTGATCGAGCGCAGCAGGATGATCTCAACAAAATGCATCCGCGATCCGGCCAGCCAGTCCATCGACTTGGCGCTGTGGTGGATCGCATGGAACCCCCACAGGAACGGCACTTTGTGGAACAACCGGTGGTACCAATATTGCGCGAGGTCCGACGCGACGAGTACGATCGCAAACTGCACCAGCCAGGGTAGCGAGCCGACGGTCGCTCGGAAAGCGTCCCAGCTGTTCGTACTTTCGTTGATGATCGTCGACGGCGCGAGCGCCAGAAAGCCCAGCACCTGCACGAACATCGTGCTGACCAGATAATAGAACAGATCCTCGCGCCATTCGGTACGGAACAGGCGCTGCGCGCGGCGATGCGGGAACAGTCGTTCGAGCGGCGCGAACATGAAGCCGGTGATCAACAGGTTGACGACAAAAAAGTCGAGTCCGAAGAAAATTCCCCAGCTTCGCGTTTCCTCAGGCTGGACATTGGCGCCGCCGATCAGCGTCGCGGCGAGCGCAATCATCAACGCGGTCGCGCCAAGCACCTTGCGCGGACGCAGCAACAGGCTGAGCAGCGCAAGGCCGTAACTCGCGAGCAGCACCAGATGCACCACCCCGCGAAACCCGCCCCAATCCTTGATGATCGCCAGTTCCGGCGTCGCGAACCAGTCGGGGAAGCGCAGCGCGATCACCATCCCGAACCCGACGATCGCGAACAGCAGCGCGAAAAACCCCGACAGCCACCCGCTGCCAAACCGCCGCACCTCGGTATGCGATTCCAGATCGCGCATGAGGTTGGTCAGATAATCGCGTTTGGCCATTTGGTCCCCCAACCCTTCATTCGTCATGCCGGACTTGATCCGGCATCCATCATCGCCCCTAACGTCATGGACCCCGGATCAAGTCCGGGGTGACGAGAGCGATAGGTTACCACGCCGAACCGTCTGTGACGACGCGCACCATCCGGAACATCCTCCCTGTGGCGAAGCCATGGGGAGGTGGCAGCCCGAAGGACTGACGGAGGGGCAATGGCGCCAAGGTCGCGGCCCCTCCACCATTCGCTTCGCGAACGGTCCCCCTCCCCATGGCTTCGCCACAGGGAGGACCATCCTACCCCGCCCTTCGCCCAACCTTGAAACGACCCACGTTCCTTGGGTAGAACAAGCTGACAGGCTACAAGCTAATTTGACCTAATACGACCGGTTACAAGCTATTACGACCCCAACGTCCTTGGATCGCGGCGATGCGCTCTGACGCTCCAGTTAATTTGCGTCTCCAAAACCCCCGATTTCTCGATTGCGGCGCGGTTCCACCCGCATGCCGTGCGATCATTCGCGAAGAGTGCCAGCGCCCATTTTGCCTGACGCGCGTTCCAATTAGCACGTGCACAGATCTCGCCGATGCCGATTTCTTGTTCAGCCTTCTCTAGGACCTTCGCCATCGGAACTGCCTTGCGCGGGCCCCGTTGCTCGCATGCCGCGATTTCTTTTGCGAAGACGTCCTGAAGATCAACTGATGGTGTGCCTCGAAGGTTGAGAATTTCCTTTGCATCGGACAACGAACAGTCGGCGAGCGATCGTGGGCTTTGTCCGGGTGGCTCGGTCATCGGGATACTGTCGAACTGAGCGAATTGGGAAGGCGCAATCAGGATGCTGCGTAGCCAGGGTGTCTCCGAAGTCGCGTTGGGAGCTATCCAGCACGTAAGCGACCGGTCTCGCAATGCGACTACGATATCGGCCCATGGCTTTAAGCGGCCTCCAATCCGCCGCGTGGCGGTCCCGAGCGGGACGGCATCGCTCGCGGCCGTGCCGCGTTCCAATTCGAATATCGTCGCGCGAAGCGACTCAATCGACGTCCGTGTGATGCTGGAGCCATGGCGAAGGTGAAACAGTGCTGGGTCACTTTCGCGCTCGAGTATCCCATGATCACAAAGATTCTCGATCGCGTAGGTCGGGAGATAGGTCTGCCGCGCAAACAGGGCCATTGAAATTGATCCGTCTAAGCGCGCAGCCTTCTACAACTTGCGCGTTGCGTGGCGCACCCACTCGCTCGCCGGTCTGGTCCCGCACGACACTCGTAGCGGCAGGCGCGTAGATGCCAGCGATGAGAGTCCGCTTCGGAAAGAAGCCGAGACCCTGTTACGCTCGAACCCGCTCTCGCGTAACGTTGATGTCGCGAGGCGTATCATGGAGGCGAACCCGGATCTCGTCCGGACCGACGCGGGTGCCAACCACGCACTCACCGTCCTCCAGCGCCTTCAGCGGCTAGTCGGCGATGAACGTCGGCGGCTTACTGGGGATCCCAAATTTGTCCGCGCTGCATTTGGTGGCGAAATGGTCTTGGACCTTACCGCTGTCCAGATTGTTCTCGACGGAACAGAGCGTGCCCTCGCGGTGGCGGCCATCTTGATGGAAACAGCTAGTGGCCTCGTTCTAGGCTCGGCGCTCGGCAGAAAAGATAACGGCCGTGCGCTCCAGCGCGAAGCCTTATCCGCCGGCCTTTCGTTTCTTCAGCTTAACAGGGCCGATCTGCCGCCCCAGCCCGATACGATGCCGAGTTTGGGCTGGATGTTGCCACCGGACATACACGCTGAGTCGTTGATCCAGACGCTGGAGCCGCATGTCAGCGAACTGGTGATGGGCCGGGCTGGCGGGTTTTCCTTTGGTCAGCAAGTCCAGCAGGTGACTGGTCCGCGGATTGGCAGGATACCGTTGAATTCCCGGCGCACCTTGCTGGCAGATATGGACATCGACGAATACCTCAAGAGTCGAGTTGCCCCCATTGTGGCGCTAGAAGAAGCACGTGGAATCTGGATGCGGGAGGTTGAACGTCACAACGTCGATCGCATTGTCGCTCTGACCCGAGCCAACATCATTGGTGGTGGCGTAACCGACGGACGTCTAGCCGCCGTGATCCGTGCCTCGCTGGTCGCGCTTCAGTCGGCTTGAGCGATCTTCGCCAAGCTCCTGGCCAGATATGCCTGGTCGCGGTTGCTTAAAGAGCTGAACGCCGTGGTGGGACGACCGTGAAGTAGGCGTCCCCTGATGAGCGTCTCGGCTTCGGCGATTGTCAGCGGCGGGGCACCTGAACGCACTGCAGCCAACCTCTTTTCGCCGTGATGCCATACGAGCCGTTGCTTAAGCCGCAGTCCGACAGGTTCCGGTCCGAGTAGCGATTCCACGACCAGCCCGCCACCGTGGGCGCCCGTCATTATGAGGCCCGCATCGATACCCGCCTGCCGCAGGGTGGCGACCACATTGGCACCCTCTTTCTCCGACATCGCCACGATGCTCATGCGTCTCTTCGCTGCCCTACCGTTGGCGTGTCGGATGCCGCCGCGGAGCGCATCGAATATTGCTTCGGCGGTGGCCGCCTGGCTCGGCACCGAGCGGGAGATAGACAACGCGACGGGAGCCTCGGAGGCGACGTCGATGACGACAGTCACGAGAGGGCGTCGGGCTTGACCATCACCGAAGTCGACAGGCAGATCAACGACGGTATGGTCGATGATGAGATCGACATCCCGCCTATGCTCTTCGGTCAGTAGCATCGGCCGTTTGCGTCGAACGGAGCGCGCCACAGTGCTCGGGTCCGGAAGTTCAATACCGCGGATCGCCGCCAACGAACGGACTCGCTCGACAAGGACGCTGGCGGCAGCTCGGCGATCCGCGCTGATCACCTCGTCAATGAGATCGAGCACTAATGGGTCGATCCGGGATTGCATCTCGCGCGGCGAATGGCGACCCATCATTATTTCCGGTCTTTGCTTCGCCCGCCAAGCGCGGACGAGGTTGTAGAACTGGGCCGTGCTGAGGCCTAGTCTCGCAGCGGCCGCCTCGGCGGCCCTGCGCCCGGGCGCGGCAATGAATTGTTCCACGGCTGCGATCCTGCGACGCACCTCGTCGCGCTGCTCGGGTGCCACGAACATGAGGTCGTGGGACATAGCTTTTTCCCCTTGATGAAAGATAACAAAATTCAGCTGTTTAGGATTGTGAAGCCTTCACGACTTTGGACATCTTCAGTTCTGTGATGGAGCGCGAGTTTGGACTCGCTCGCTCCAGCAGCTGTGTCGCGGCCGAATGGTCAGCTAAGATAAGGCTCAAGATGAGGGACACACCCTCCATCCTTCCGACTGGCAGCCGGGCGGCCGCCATCCGGTATCAGAGCGAGGCAGCATGGCGATGTTGCTTACGCGCGGAGAGGGTCGGTCAGTTTCTCCATCGTGGTGCGCTGGCGCTGAAGGCCGGTGGTGATCGCATCGTCGAACGCGCCCGCCATGCCTTGAGCCCGCGCATCGCTTCCATCATGTTTTGCCGCTGCATCGAAGGTCCTCAGGTGGTCGTAACGGGCGCAGTCGGCGATCGGCGGATGGCGCGAGGCGCTTTCCTCGGAGATGATGATGGTGAGCGGTCGAGGCGGTTCGCGGCGCCGCGACAGAATGTTGAAGATCAGGTCGGCGCACGCCGTGCCGGTTGCCAATGCCTCGCGCACCCGACCACGCTCAACGTCCGAGCGTTCGGTGAATCACGCTGCGGAATTTCAGACGCAGGCGTGAGATCGACTTAAATTTACAGAAATTCGGCCAATATTGACCCGCCTCGCTCGCCAGGAAGACAAGGAGTGTCTGTTGGTCGGGTCATCTCATCTTTAGTCCGCTTAAACCCTACGGCAGCGTCGCCGTGTCTTAACGGTGCCAGATTAGCCTGCGGCATCGGTAACTGCGTTCGCATAACCCTCGATCACGAAGATCCAGATTAAAATTGATGCGATCCAGCCAGTGTTAAAGATTATCAGGGCTGTCAAACGGCGTTCAAACGGGACCCCCGATCGGCGTCGAAGAAGGACCCCCTTGCGGATATGATAGGGGTTTGTCGAGGTGAGCCTTGCGCTGCGTGCGGCGGAGGGCGGGCGTAGCCCGCCCGGAGGCGCACGCAGCGCAAGATAGATTTTTGAAGGCGGCGAAGGTGGCGGTCAGCTGCGGTTTTTGAAGCGCCAGCTATCGTTGCCCGTCTCGACGATATCGCAGTGGTGGGTGACGCGGTCGAGCAGCGCCGTGGTCATCTTGGGATCGCCGAAGACGGTGGGCCACTCGCCGAACGCGAGGTTCGTGGTGATGATGACGCTGGTGCGCTCATAAAGCTTGCTGATCAGGTGGAACAGCAACTGCCCTCCCGAGCGTGCGAACGGCAGATATCCAAGCTCGTCGAGCACGATCAGGTCGAGCCGCGACAGCTGCGCCGCCAGGGTCCCGCCCTTGCCGATCCGGGTCTCCTCTTCAAGGCGTGTCACCACTCACTTCTTGACGTTTGCGCTCGACTGCGTTTGAACAAAATATGCAAAGCAGAATTTTGATCGTTGAGGATGACCCGCTCGTTTCCATGATGCTTGAAGACTGTCTCGCGGCGCTTGGACGAGAACCAGTTGGCCCTTTCGACAATGTAACTGCAGCGCTTGCGAAGATAGAAGAGGGCAACGTCGACGCAGCGATTGTCGATGTCCATCTTGCAAATGGTGAAACGTCCGAGGCCATCGTCGGAAGGCTTAACGAGCGTGGCGTTGCGTTTGTCATCACCACTGGTGGATTTATCGCGCCACCCGGCTCAGCGTATGCGAATCATCCCATCCTTCACAAACCGTTCACCATTTCCAGTCTGGAAAAGGTGCTGGATGAAATCGATAGAGCTCAAAAACGCTAGAGCCATTAATCGACCGGACTGGGGGGAAATCATCCTCTCGGTCGATCAGCTTTCAAGAACGGCGCGGATCTTTGCAGCGAGTTGCTCGACAGTGAACGGCTTGCCAATCAGTTCCACGCCCGCATCGACCACTCCATTGTGGACAACCGCGTTGCGCGTATAACCGGTCGTATAAAGAATTTTGAGATTTGGACGACGCCGCGCCGCCTCATCGGCCAGCTTACGCCCATTGATATCTGGCATCACGATATCGGTGAACAGCAGTGAAATTTCGGGATGAGCGTCGAGAAGGCGCAAAGCCGCCAGCCCGCCGTCGGCCTCTATCACGCGATATCCAAGCTCCGTAAGCGCATCGATACTGAACTGGCGCACCGCAGGCTCATCCTCGACGACAAGGATCACTTCATTTTGCTCGCCGCGGGGCAGATCGCCATGCTTTTGCACTTCGTGCTCAACGACCTCCCCCACGAAACGCGGCAGATAAATTTTGACGGTCGTCCCGCTTCCGGGCTCGGAATAGATTTTTATGTGGCCTCCCGACTGCTTTACAAAGCCATAAACTTGACTCAAGCCAAGGCCGGTTCCCTTTCCGACGGTTTTGGTCGTAAAAAAGGGATCAAATGCCTTTTCTATGACTTCGGGCGCCATCCCGGTCCCTGTGTCTGAAATCGCAATCATGACATACTGCCCGTGGGGAACGCCGATATTTGCGGCAGCGTAGCGCTCGTCGATAAAGGTGTTATGCGTTTCGATGGTCAATCTTCCGCTATCGGACATGGCATCGCGCGCGTTGACGGCAAGGTTGAGGATCGCGCTCTCGAGCTGGTTCCGGTCGGCGTGGGTGCACCAAAGGCCGGCTGCAAGCACCGTTTCCTGACGAATTCCGGTGCCAAGCGTATGCGCGAGCAGGTCAGACATTGCCGGCACCAGTTTATTGGCATCGAGAATTTCCGGATTGAGGGGTTGTTGGCGCGAGAAGGCAAGGAGCCGCTGGGTAAGCATGGCGGCACGCTGCGATGCATCTGCCGCTGCATCGACATATCGTCGCGCGCGAGCGTCGTCGTTCCCAAGGCGTCGGCCCAGTAGATCGAGCGAGCCAATGATTACCGCCAGCATATTATTAAAATCGTGAGCGATGCCTCCAGTTAATTGGCCCACTGCCTCCATCTTCTGAGACTGGCGCAAAGCTTCCTCGACCTTTTCGCGCTCACCAATTGCCTCCGCCACGCGTCGTTCCAGATGATTGTTCAGGTCCAAAAGTTCGGCCTCGGCGAACTTGCGCGCGGTGACATCGATCGCGGTTCCGACAACGCGAACGCAGCGACCTTCGTCATCGAACAAACCGCGTCCTTTCGCGGCAACCCAGCGCAACTGACCATCCTCCTTGCCAACCGTGCGATATTCGACGTCATAGAGCGCGCGCTGGGCAGGATCACAGGCGTCGGCAAACGCCTTGCCCGTTGCGCTTCGGTCATCTGGGTGAATGCCTTCGTAAAAATCGTCCATCGACACTGCCACTTGGGGCGAAATCCCGAACATGCTTTTCACGATTGGCGGCCATATGAGGACGTCATTGACGATGTCGACATCCCAGAAGCCTACCTCCGCCGCTTCCGTTGCAAGTCGCAGCCGCTCCTCGTTCATGGCCAAGACCGCTCTGGTGCGCTGGCGTTCGGTAAGATCCAGCATGGCTCCGATCATCCGCACCGCGGTCCCATTACCGCGGCGGATAATATGGCCGCGATCCAATATGGCGGCGTAGCTACCGTCAGCGCGACAAAAACGATATTCATCGGACCAACTGTCCGCATCGCCTTCGATTGCTACATGTATGCTGGCATCAATTCGCGCCCGATCATCGGGATGAATATGATCAATCCACCAAGCTCCGCTGGGTTCGACATCATGCAGTTTATGCCCATGGGCCGCTTCGAGTGCCTTATTCCAGACAACATGATTGGTAGCCAAATCCCAATCCCAGATCGCATCATTCGTTGCGCGGCTTACGAGACGATAGCGTTCTTCTATTCCGCGCAGCGCATCTTCGGCGTCAGCGCGCTGCCGGACCTCGACCGCCAGTTCCTTGCTGCGCAGAGTCTGATCGACGAGTGCCTTGCGCAGCTCAAGCTGGGTCATCACCTGGCGTGCCAGGACTTCCAGCACGAGGCGCTGGTGGGCTGTGACCCCTTCGGGCCGCGCTTCGCGGTCGAGCACGCAGACCGTGCCGATGGGCAACCCGGCGGCGCTGCGCAGGATCGCCCCAGCATAGAAGCGAAGGCCATCCTCCACGTGAACCAAAGGATTGCAATCGAACCGTTGGTCCAGACGTGTATCGGGCACCACCAGGAAATCATTCTGCAAGATGGCATGTGCGCAGATCGATACGTCGAGCGGTAGCTCACGCGCTCCGATGCCGACTTCAGCTTTGAACCACTGCCGGTTATCTGAAACCAGATTTATGACCGCAATCGGGGCTGCGAATGTTTCGGCCGCAAGCCGAACGACGTCATCAAACTCGGATTCGATCGGGGTATCGAGGATAGCATAACTCGCTAGTGCGGCGACGCGATCGGTTTCGGACCACCCTGCTGCCACTACCGGCGGCTTGCCTGATTCAATTCCTGATTTCATCAGCGGACAGATAGCATTTCATTTTTGTGGGAACAGGCAAAATTGTAATGCCTGACCTGACGCCCTTTTTTACCCAATGAGGATGGATTGTTTTGGTTTCACGGCTCGATGGTGCGATCTTTTCGTTGGAGCGAAAATCCTTTGTAGCGTGGATCCCACATCCGACGCCGAGCACATGATCAGTTAAACGTGTCTCTAAATGCTTTTCAGAAATTCGGCCAGCTCATCGATAACTCGCGGCACGGCCCGATAAATCACGCTACGGCCGACTTTCTTTGATTTTACCAGTCCCGCTTGCGACAATATGGCAAGATGTGCGCTCATTGACGTGGGCGATGTTTTTGTCGTCTCCGATATCGCTCCTGCCGGCATTCCATCGTCGCCTGCATCGACAAGCAGCTTGAACACCGTGAGCCGCGTTTCCTGGCTCAGAGCGCTCATCACCATCCGGGCTTTTTTCTTTTCCATTCCGCCTCCTCAAACGAAAGCGCAGCTCCGACAAGCGTCAGAAATTCACTTTCTATCGTTAAGAAGCGTTAACCTACAACAATTCGCGAAATTATGAAACGATTTCCCGTCCTCAGCGGTCGTGCCAAAAGCTCAAATCCTAGGCTGCGCTGGTTAAGTCGGTGTCTCGACGACACATGCATCGCCGATTATCCTCCCGTCGGTCTTCCTGTTTCCAACCGCTTGTCGCGGCAGCACCGTTTCTCAATGATTCAAAGATTTGCGACAACGGCGGCGGCGATAATGCTTATTGCAACCGCCGCAGCCATCGCGCGTTACAAATTTGTGACATCTTCCTTGCCATCCCGCTGCGTAGCATTCCGTATCCGCTGTCTCGCCGGCGCCATTATCTGGACAAAATAGTTGGAGCTGCTCGACGCCGACTTGTTCTGGCCGATCATCGGCGCGATTGTCGCGAGCGCGATTGTCGGCGCCGAACGCGAATATCGGGCCAGCCCTGCTGGACTTCGCACACATATCCTGGTGGGCCTGTCCTGCTGCCTATTGATGCTGTCGGCGGTGCATCAGATGGCGTGGCTCAACGACGCCCCGGTCGAGGTGGTCCGCATCGATCCGGTGCGCATGGCGCATGGTATCTTGACCGGTATCGGCTTTCTGTGCGGCGGGGCGATCTTTCGCGAAGGGTTCAACGTCCACGGACTCACGACCGCCGCTTCGCTGTGGATGACCGCGACGCTGGGCATATTGTTCGGCATCGGCTTTTACGAGCTGGCGATCTTTGCGGCGACCGCGACGGTTCTGGTGCTGGCCGCCGTCACGATCACCGACCGGCGCGCGCCGCAGCAACGCATCGTGCATGTGAAGGCCCGCTATCGCCGCTCAAAGGCCATCGCGCTGAGCGACTTCGGCACGCTGCTTGCCGATCACAAGCTCCGATCCATCACCATCGACCAGTCGATGAACGATGATGTCGTAGAATATGGCGCCATCGCGCAAGGCTATAGCGAAAACCGCGCCGAGCAGCTGGCCGCCAGCCTGTCGGGTGACCCCAATGTCACCGGTTTTGAAATTCGCCCGCAACAGGCCTGAATGGACGATCAAAGCTTTTGCATTGAGCAGTCATCATGCCGGCATGCCGCTGATCGGCGCCGGGATCACAATGCCGCGATCAACATGCGGAAACACGGCCTTGTCGCGCTCGATGCGGCGAGGCGCCTCGCAAAGCTTGTCGTGGCTTGCAGCCTAACCGCCGCCGGACGAGTGCACCAAGATGTTTCGTGCTGGATATATTTCCACATTATATCCGAATACCCCCTATTTCATGCGATCTTAGCAACCGAGGCACCCCCCGAGCGTTAAATGGTGAGCCGGGATATCCGCACCGCTTGCGAAGAATGAACTTGCCTGAGCGATAGCGGCGGATTTGCCCGCCAAATCTCCGGCTCAATAGCCACCCGCTTTTTCGATGAAGGTCCAGTCCCATGAAAAGCTTTTTCATCCTAGGCGCCGCTGCTGGTGCAGTCCTGCTCTCTACAACGGCAATGGCGCAGGAGCAGCGTCAGCAGCAGGGCAATATCCTCGAGCAGTTGCTGGGTTCAGTGTTCGGCACGAACCAACAAGCGAGCGAGCAAACGCTGGAAACCGACTGGAACCAGGGGCGGCGGCCATTCGCTCAGCGTCGGGCGGCGCTGGAGCAACGCATCGACACCGCAGTGCGCGATGGTTCGCTAGACCGACGCGAGGCCAATCAGATGCGCCGAGAGTATGAAGAGATCGTCCGTCTCGAGGCTCAATATTCCGCGAATGGCAATATGTCGCAGCAGCAGCGCGGTGATTTGCGGATGCGGTATCGCGCCTTGAACCAGCGGATCGGCGGTCAGAATAACGGTCAGCCAATCGATCAGGGGGGGTATCAAGAAGATGATCGATGGCAGATGCTGTCCACGCGGAACGCCGACTTTGAACAGCGGATATCGACGGGACTGCGAAATCGGAGCCTGACACAGGCAGAGGCGCGGCGGCTTCGCAGCGATTGGCGGTCGTTGGCGCAGCTCGAAGCCAACTATCAGCGCGGCGGGTTCGATGCACGCGAGCAGGCAGATCTGTGGTCGCGGCTAAATGCGATCGACAGCCGCCTTGGTGGCAGCTTTGGCAATGACGGCAACAGCGCCAGGTGGAGCCAGCTGGAAACGCGTTTGGCGACATCGGAACGCAATGGCCGGATCAGCCGTAACGATGCGGTGCAGGTGCGGGCGCAGCTCAGCGACTTGGTGCGGCTCGATGCCGCCTATGCGATGGGAGGCTATAATGCCGACGAGAGGACCTATCTGACGCGGCGATATGGGGAGCTTGACCAAATGCTCGGTAACAGCCTCCGATAATGGCTTGGCCCGGACGCTAATTGGAGCGGTCATGCTTCCGCAGGATCGACGGCATTTGATGGCTTGAGCGCGAACGATATACCCTAGCTGCAAATTCCTTGGGGGATTTGGAGAATTTCAGCACGGGGCGGCATTGTTGCTTCTCTACACAGGCAGGTCGGGGACATTAAATCCGTCCGCGAGCCTTTTGGCCCGCTATTCTCTGTGCCGCGAAAAACCGCGTCGCGCCGCGTTTAATCCGCGCTCGAATACAACGGGCCGGTCGGCACCCCGCCTTCTGGCGCAACTGTCTTCCGAGCGCGGCGTTGACCTTTAGGCGAGAGGGAAACAGGATATTTAGGCCGAGTAGATGAGTGCGTTCGAGACGATGCTGGAAGAGGTGCGCGGATGCCAGGCATGTGGTCCCAAGCTGCCGCTAGGTGCTCGTCCAGTCTTGCAGGCATCGAAAGCCGCGCGCCTCCTTATTGCGAGCCAAGCACCTGGTTCAAAAGTTCACAGTTCGGGCATCCCTTTTTCGGATCGATCTGGAGACCGGCTGCGGCAATGGACAGGACTGACGCCGTCCGTATTTTATGACCCGGAAAAAGTTGCGATCGTGCCGATGGCATTTTGCTACCCGGGCCGGAACGCAGGCGGCGACATGCCGCCGCCAAGCGAATGTGCGCCATTATGGCGAACTCGCATCCTTTCCGAAATGCCCCAATTAAGTGTCACTCTTCTAGTGGGAAGTTATGCGCAGACTGCTGCGCTCGGTAGCGGTCGGGTGGAGGATCGTGTGCGCGACTTCCGCAATTATCTCCCAAGATATTTTCCATTGCCACATCCATCATGGCGATCGCAGATCTGGATGCGGAATAACCCATGGTTCGAGATTGACGTGCTTCCGGAACTTCGCTCTGTCGTCAACCAGGCCCTGCTAGCGAGCGTAAGCTAATGGCAGGAATTGGCGGAACGATTTTCACAATCGGGCACTCGACGCGATCGGTCGAAGAATTTGTTGAGATACTCCGAAGCGCCGGAGTCGCTCAATTAGTCGATGTCCGATCCATCCCACGCTCGCGGACCAATCCTCAATTTAATCTCGACACTCTTCCCGTCACGCTCGCAGAATATCAGATCAACCATATCTTCTTGAAGGAGCTAGGCGGCCGGCGGCCGCGGCAGGCTGCGCTCGACCCGCGAACCAACGACTTTTGGCAAAATCAAAGCTTTCACAATTATGCGGATTACGCCACCACGGCGCCATTCCAAGCTGGTCTGAAAGAACTACTTTTGCGCAGCGATGGCACGAGCAGCGCGATCATGTGTGCCGAGGCGGTGTGGTGGCGCTGCCACCGTCGGATTATTGCCGATTATCTGCTTCACGCGGGACGGTCAGTTATTCATCTCATGGCTCGTGACCGGTCTCAGCCCGCTAAAATGACCGGCGTCGCCGTCGCCGTCGGACCGATCCTTCATTATCCGAAGGGCTCCGATGCGAACGTCATGAAAGGAACAGAATCAGACCGAGACACTTGACCTCAGCAAGTGCTCAATCATACATTCGTGCTGTGCAAGCTCAAGAAGACGCGACTTTCGATCAGGGACGAGATTGCCTGAATTGAAGCAGGGGCGCCTCACCAATAGCCCTCCCGTTAAAGTTCGTGCGGAGCCGCGCTCTATGCCGCCGCCAACCGCGGCATTTAAAAAGGACGTAGCCGCGATTACAGCGAGAGCAGCGAGGTCCGCGCACGCGTTCCGGCGCCCGAAATGCCAGACCTTGACGTGTCGTGAACTAAATCACGCTATATATTGAACGAAAGTGTCGATTGCGTGGGGGCTGTAATCGAAAAATATGCGCAGGGTAATTATTGTCTTGGATCAGCACGTCTAATACGATGCTGCATAGTCGACTGAGATCAAAAAAAACCGGCCAACTTCGCTGATTAGTGCGGGAATAGGAAGGGTTAACGGATCCCATGCCGCGCTTCATGCCGCGCTTATCGCCGAAAGCTGGACTAGCCAAACAAGAAGGGCCTCGCCGGGTAACGAAGCCCTTCTGCCCTCTGTCGTTTTTGGCCAAAGGAAGCCCCATTGGCTTTCCGGGTCGCAGGAAAACCAGTGCTTTTGAACATTAGGCCTATTTTTCCCAGAGTCCAGATGTCGAGAAATCATCCTCCCGGATGTTATTTGGAAATAGATCGTCGTTCTATCGTCGCCCCCGCGCCGCGATTTTCATTCGCCGGCCAAGTCGAAGAAATCCACCTCTCCGCTCGTCAGCCGATAATAGGCGCCGACTACCATCAGCTTGCCGTGTGCCTGAGGCTTAAGAAATATGGGCGAAGAATCCTCGCGTAATTCGCGCACCACGCGTCTCACATTCTGCCGAACGGCGGGCTCGATCCCTGTTTCACACGATAGATCTGTCTCCAGCACCGCGGGGATGATCGGTTGAATCATCTTGCCGATGTTTCCGGCAAATCGAGCATTTTCGTGAACAACCGACACGGCCGCTTGGACCGCGCCGCACGCCTCATGGCCCATGACGACAATGAGCGGCACGCCCAATACCGACACCGCGAATTCCAGACTGCCCAAGGCGGCGGTATCCAGGGTGTTACCCGCATTTCGAACGATGAACAGTTCGCCGAGGCCGCGCCCAAACAGTAGCTCGGGCGGGACCCGCGAGTCCGAGCAGCTGACATAGGCCGCAAAGGGAGACTGTCCCGCCGCCAACCGCAAACGGGTGTCTCGGTCGAGGGGCGGAATTACGCCTTCGTCATTAAGAAAGGCCCGATTCCCCTCGCGCAGAAGGTCAAGCGCTTCCTTCGGGGCCATCATGCGTGTGCGACCGCGACTGCGAGCGCCGCTGTCGTGGCAGCCCATCCGGCATAGATGCTGAATTTGAACCGAGCATAAGTCATTTGATTGAAATCGTTCCTATCAGAAGCTGCGATCTGAAATACTGATGATTGGGTGTGCCCCGCCCCTGCCGAAGAGGAAGGGGCGGGGTATCTGAGGGCATGTCCACGGTCGTTCATCGCGGCGCCTCCGCATCGACAATGGAGGGCGTGCGTGTCTTCCACAACGACCAGCCAACGCCAGCTGCCAAGATCGCAAAGGTGATCGAGAGCGATACGGTCGGCGGGATTTTCGCGAGACCGAGCGCATCAGCGACGAAGATCTTCGAACCGATGAATATCAGCAGCAGGGCCAGCGCATATTTGAGATAATGGAACCTGTGCACCATCGCTGCGAGCGCGAAATAAAGGGCTCGCAGCCCGAGGATCGCGAAGATATTCGAGGTGTAAACGATGAACGGATCGGTGGTGATCGCGAAGATCGCAGGCACGCTATCGACCGCGAATACGACGTCGACGATTTCCACCATCGCGAGGGCAATAAACAGAGGCGTCACCCAAAGCTTCGGCTTGCCAGTCACCGCGTCGGGCTGCCGCACAAAAAAGCGCTCGCCGTGCAGCTTGTCGGTCACGGGGAGATGCTTTTGAATGAAGCGCAGTGCTCCGCTTGAACCAACGTCATAGTCCTTGCCCGCGGTCATCCACATCTTGACGCCGGTCAGGATCAGGAATGCCGCAAAGACATAGAGAACCCAACTGAACTGTTCGACCAACGTCGAGCCGACGCCAATCATGATGGCGCGCAGAACGATGACGCCGAGGATGCCCCAGAACAGCACGCGGTGCTGATATTGCCTCGGAATTGCGAAATAGGTGAAGATCATCGCGATCACGAAGACATTGTCCATCGCGAGACTTTTCTCGATGACAAAGCCGGTGACATACTGAAGCCCGGCGGTTTCGCCCATATACCACCAAACCCAGGCGCCGAAGAGCAGGCCCAGGCCAATATAGACCGCTGACAGCACCAAGCTCTCGCTAACCCCGATCTCACGCTGCTGCTTGTGCAAGACACCGAGGTCGAGCGCCAATAGGGTCACGACGATGGCAAGGAAGGCGAGCCACATCCAAAGCGGCTTACCGAGCCATATATATTCGAGGAATTCCATAGGTTCGATCCGATCCGGGTCAGCCTGGCATCAGGCGGTTGTTGATTGTCCGACATCGCAACCCAGGTTGAGGTCGCCAGAGGGGCCCGGAATTATTGCGCAGGAAAACCGCCGCCGACGGCAGTCGGCGGCGGGAAGTATCAGTCGAACAGATCCGACAAAAAGGACTTTTTGCGCTTGCCCGGCCGGTAGTGGCGATCATCGTCGCCGCGATAGCCATCCGAACGATGGTCTTGACGCGGCTGATCGTCTTGGCGGGATGCTGACGGCGTGTCGCGGGCGCTGCGTTCGATGATTTTGTCGAGTTCGCCGCGATCGAGCCAAACGCCGCGACAAGTCGGGCAATAATCGATTTCGACGCCCGAACGGTCGGACAAGGTCAATCCCGTTCTGCAATTCGGGCACGGCATGGCGGCTACGGCATCGGCGCTGCGCATGGCTCAAGCCATCCCTTGCTGGCGCGACCCGATCAGCCGGTGCATGCGATCCTTGATGGCGAGCCGCAGCTTCTTCAGTCGCAGCAAGCGCCAGCTATCAGGTATCCGGCGCTTCTGTTCGCGGCTTATCTCCGCGTCCAACTTGCTATGGGCTAGCGCCAAGCGATACGTCACGAAATTCATAGCCTCTCTCCATTTGATGTTCGAGCGATCGGACAGAATCGATGTGGCGCCGCTGATGCGTGGACCTGATCAATCTCTTCCGATGCGATCCGACATCGCGGCTGCCTTAGGGACAACCGCCAGAGGGGCCCGGGCCGCACAGCCATGAATAGGCATGTGGGCGATAGATGGCCAATCGGAATTTAGCGCAAATCCAATAGATAAAAACTATCGCCGCTTCCGGGCTTCTTCCGCCGATCTGATCAGCGCGCTGGCCTCGGCTTCAATGCGTCTGGCAATCATGGCGTATGCATCGCCATATGCTGCGCCCGAACGCCATGCTGCCGCAATGCTACGTGTAAAGCTCCACCCCTTCGGCTCGAGTATGACGACCCCCGTCCGGCCCGCGACGTCGGAGCGGATATACAACTCGGGAAGCACCGCCAGGCCTATCCCCGACGCTGCCATTTGATAGATGCTGTCGAGGCTGGTGCCTTCATAATCTCGTAATAATTCCATACCGAGCTCGGAGCAGATCGCCGCGACCTGGCGATGGAGGTGATGGCGCCGATCAAGGCTCAGCACCTGCGCACCCTGAAGATGTTCGACGCGCAGGTCTTGAAGCTGCGCAAGCGGATGGTCGGCGGTGGCAACAAGAAACAACCGCTCGCGGAAGAGCGGCTGGACTTCAAGATCGCTTCCCTCGATCGGCAAAGGCCCCAAAAGCATGTCGAGGGCACCTCGCGAAAGGGCAAGTGCCTGATCCTCAGGAATGCCTTCCCTGATATGCAGCCGTAAATCTGGTTGTTCGCGATGGAGCGCAGCGACGATCGGCGGCATCAAATAGGGGCCAAGCGTTGGTGTCACACCGAAGCGTAACGTTCCGGCCAAACGGTCGCCAGCGCGGCGTGCAAGATCGCGAATATCCTGCGCCTCGACGACCAGACGCCTTGCTCGCATGGTGATTTCACGACCGATCGGCGTCAGGTCGGCGCCAGCCGTGTTCCGCTCGATAAGCTTCACGCCGAGCCGATCTTCGAGCGCACGCAGCTGATGGCTAAGGGTGGGCTGCGACACATTGCAGGCGCGAGCGGCCCGGCCGAAATTCCTCACATCCGCAATCGCGATAAGATATTCAAGCTGTCGCAATGTTGGCATTGCACATATCTTTGCCGTTCAAATCCGCTTTGATAAGCTGATTGTGAATTGCTTAGATGGTTGAGAGATGGATATCGACGGAAAAACAGCCTGATGTGGTTGCAGTAAAATTCGCCGCCTCTTAGTGCGGGGCCGGAAGGACCACCATCCGCCGACCGGGCCGTTTTCGGCGGACTTTAATAAGTTACGAAAATTCGGATGCAGCACGGATCCACGAAGGCAACGCCGCTTCTCCGTTTCTAGCGTGCGCTTGTCCGGTTGCAGCCCGAATGCAAGTGACAGGGTGTGATGGACCGGTGTCGAATGCTTCGATAACAGCGCGCGGGTGGACGCGCTGGCCATATCTAGAAAACTTTACATAAAATCCCTCGAACCAGCATGGTTCCAGAACGATGCTGCCCTTCCGATGCTGCCTTTCCGATGCTGCAAGGTTTAGGAGACTGACGTGACCCCCTGGTTTCCACCAGCCGGATTTAGAGCCCAGCAGCTTTGTTGCGCATGAGCGCGGTGTAAGCAATGGCCTGCGCAGCGGAGCCCGAAGGGCGTAGCTGCGCAGGCCATTGCTTATGCAGTTCGGCGGCGAACGCCGCCGGTGTCTCATATCCAAGGGCCGAGTGTGGCCGCGACTGGTTGTAATCTTCGGCCCAGGCCGCGATCACTGTGCGGGCATGATCGAGGTCGAGGAACAGCGTCTCGTTCAGAAGCTCATCAC